>Ga0228535_1000014_pt1 | contig 655461 bp, 501 predicted proteins | sample SJ1metagenome_FD_168457 | JGI IMG/M metagenome (GOLD analysis project Ga0228535, IMG submission 168457) | Enriched culture of PCE-dechlorinating microbial communities from Ithaca, New York, USA - SJ1 | ecosystem: Engineered > Modeled > Simulated communities (microbial... > Unclassified...
TATCCTCGCCGACCGGCAAAACACGAATTTGCAGCCATTTTCGTTCCATGCCTTTTCTATCGGCATGGCCCACCGTCAAACGTGAATGCTTTCCGAATCTATTCTCTTACGAGTCCTTAGTCCTGGCAAGCTCGACTCTTCCATGCTCGAAGTCAACGTGTGTCCATCGGAGTTCAGCACAGTCGGTACACCCAAATCCGCAGTTGAGAGCAAGCCAGATCATCGCACACATTTTCGTATCTGCTGCTTCAATAAGCATGAGTACTTGATCACGCGTGAAAACAGGCCGCTCGACCTTCGCTATTCTCACCTTGCCGACTGAATCGATGTTGGGTATATGCTCACGAACGTCGTTCTTCTTGGCCCAGTGAAACGTCGACTTCATGATTGCGATATGCAGGTTGATTCTGGAACCTGACTGGTACGATCTCAGTAGCTTCCGCCGGTAGTTCTGCAAATCCAGCACTGTTATCTGCCCAATCGTGCAGGCCTGCCCCAGGAAACGCGTCAGCAGCCTCAGACTATGTACTTGATCCTTGTAATGAGAAGCGGACATTTGGCCCGCTTGGACGGCATCACACTGGTGTTCCAAGTACAGGTTGCAGAGGGTCTTCAAAGTGATATCGTCCTGGCCGACCGCATGTCCAGACGCTCGGCCCAAATGAAGGAATGAAGCCTGTTCAAGGTATCTCTGAAGGGCACCGCTCTTGTCCGAACCAAAGTAGTACAGCTTGCCTCTTATCTTCTTGCAGTACTGGCCCGTAGGATGTAAAGTAAGCGGGGATCTGTTTGGGTGCGTTCTTCGCCTGGAGTTGTGCTGCGTCATGGCTAGTGTCCTCGGCAATTTCGATAGATGTTACGAACACAGGCTCGTTGTATTCGGCGCAGCGGTTGTAGTCAAGGTTGTAGAAGCAACTCTGTTGATCGCAAAATTGGGATGTAAACTCTTGTCTTGTAGACACTTAGGGCTCGTAGCTCAGCGGTAGAGCAGGGGACTCATAATCCCTTGGTCCAAGGTTCGAATCCTTGCGGGCCCAGTATGGTCACAGCCATGGACAACTCATCCATTACGCGACGGCCCGTCACTCCGCCAGGATCTCGATGCCGCAGATCTGCGGGTTCTCGATGTTCGGCGTAAAGCCGATCACCAGCTGACCGTTCTCCACAGGCACGCCCTTGTACTCCTTGACCAGCGGCTTGAGGAAGCCGACGGTCTTGAAGAGGTCCAGGTCCTTCAGCACCGGCTGGCCCGGAACACTGACGGAGAACACCCGCTCCCCGGGGCCTGTGATGCCGTCGTATGCCTCCGCGAAGTGCAAGCGCACCGTGTACTTGCCGTTGGGAACCGTGAACTTGTACGACTCCACGCTGTATCGCTCCGTCTCGTAGATCCGAGGGATCTCCGTCCCGGTGATCCCTGCCCCTGCTCGGTCCAGCGTCGAGCCATACACCGCGCCCCAGGTCTTGCCTGCCTCCAGTTCCTGATCGGCCACCCAGACGTTCCCCTGCTTGTCCTTGTACGACTCGAACGCCCCGCAATCGACCCGAAGCACGAACCTCCCGGCAGATGCGGAGGCCGTGGCGGGCGTCTTGAAGATGTGTTGAGCGAACAGATACAGGTTCTTCGCCCATTCGGTCCCGTCGTGACCGTGGGAATCGACGTGCCAGACGTGCGGCACATTGTTCTCTTTGAGATACTTGTGGAGCCCTTGGCTGATGCGGATCAGGCCGTCCTGGTTGCCGCAGGCGAGCCAGAGCAGCTTGAGCTTCTCCCGAGCGGCCGCCGGGTCGGGAACGAGTTCGGCGGGAGGTTTCGTGTTGGGGGCCGAGGAGAATCCTCCGACCCAGGCGAACACGTCGAGGTGACCGAGGCCGAAATTCAAGGCCTGGCCTCCCCCCATGGAGAGCCCGGCCAGGGCCCTGTTCTCGCGATTGGCGTATACCGAGTACTTGCCCTCGATGGCGGGAATCACATCTTTGAGCAGATCGTTCTCGAAGTTCGCGAACGCCGGCGCGGTGGCGAAGACATTCCCCTCGGCGCGGTCATTGACCTGGGCGCGACCGTTGGGCATGACCACGATCATCGGCTCGATCTTGCCGTCGGCCAGAAGGTTGTCGAGGATGTTCTCCGGACTGCACAACCGCTGCCATTCGCGTTCATCGCCGCCGATGCCGTGCAGCAGGTACAGCACGGGGTACTTGCGGCCGGCGGAGTAGCCAGGCGGGGTGTAGACGAGCATCTTCCGACGCGTTCCGACCGTCTTGGAGTCGTACTCGACCATCGTCAGTTCGCCATGAGGGATATTCTCCCGCTTGGTTCTGAATTCTGCCGGCGGGTCGTCGAAGGCGGGTTTGTCGTCCGGACCCAGCTCGATCGGTCCGCCGAATCCGCCGCGTCCACCGCCTCTGCGAGCGGCCGGCTGGGCCGGCTCGGGCGAACCGGATGAAGCGGTCTTGACCACGGCGAAGAAGGCCTCCTTGGGCTGATACTCCCGATCGAACAACAGCGGCGAGCCGCCGATCCAGGACGTCTTGTCGTAGACGCCCCAGAACGTGACGCGGGCGATGTCCTTTCTGTGTTTGACCAGGATCGAGAAGATCTCGGTGTACTTGTCCGCGAGCTTCTTCTGGGTCTCCGCGGTGTCCGCGCTCGAATCGCTGGTGCTCTCCCGGTTGACCTGGGTGACGTCGGCGCCGCGGGGGCCTCGCGTCTGCGTCTTGATGTCCAGCTCGGTAATCATGACCTTCACGCCCGTGGCGGCCAGCGTCGTAATCGCGTACTCAAGGGTCTCGGGTCGGGGATACGTCAGACCGCCGTGCAGTTGGATGCCGACACCGTCGATCCGCAGACCCTTCGATTGGAGATGCTTGACGATGGCGACAGCCGCGTCGGCCTTGGCCTTGGACGTGTCCAGGTTGTAGTCGTTGTAGTACAACTCGGCGTCGGGGTCCGCCTCATGGGCCCATCGGAAGGCGTTCTCGATGAAATCGTACTTCTTGTCTTCCGATCCCTCGCCGATGATCCGCACCCAGGGGCTGTTCTGCCGGAGCCGGCCGTTGTCTTCCAGGGCCTCATTCACGACGTCCCACCCCTGGACGCGGCCTTTGTACCGACCGACGACCGTCGTGATGTGGTCTTTCATGCGAGCCAGAAGCGCCTCCCGCGTGATCGCCCCCCCTGCTTCGTCCTGGAACACCCAGCGAGGAGTCTGTGCGTGCCAGACCAGCGTATGACCGATGACGACCATCTTGTTCTTCTCGCAGAAAGCCACGAAGCGGTCCGCAGGCTCCCAATCGTACTGGTCGAGTTTGGGATGAATGAGCTGCCACTTCATGTCGTTCTCTGCGGTCGCCGTGTTGAAGTGCTTCTCGGCAATGGCGGCCGCGTTGGGGTCGCGCCCGGTCACGACGCTTCGATTCAGGGCTCCTCCGATCAGAAAATCGGCCTTGAACACGTCTTTCAGCGCCGGCACAGGCTGCCCGCCCAGGCACGAAGCCACACCCACCCCCAGGACGACCCAAAGCGCCATCGTGATTGTCTGTCTCGTCTTCACCGCTTGCTCCTTTACATGGATCTTGTCGCTTGTCGCCTATTGTCCTTGCTTATGTTCCTGCGGGCCATCAAAGCCGCGTAGACTCAACAAGACGGCCCGGCTGCGCATTATTCCGCCAGGATCTCGATGCCGCAGATCTGCGGGTTCTCGATGTTCGGCGTAAAGCCGATCACCAACTGACCGTTCTCCACAGGCACGCCCTTGTACTCCTTGACCAGCGGCTTGAGGAAGCCGACGGTCTTGAAGAGGTCCAGGTCCTTCAGCACCGGCTGGCCTGGAACACTCACCGAGAACACCCGCTCTCCTGGGCTCGTGATGCCGTCGTACGCTTCCGCGAAGTGCAAGCGCACCGTGTACTTGCCGTTGGGAACCGTGAACTTGTACGACTCCACGCTGTATCGCTCCGTCTCGTAGATCCGAGGGATCTCCGTCCCGGTGATCCCTACCCCCGCTCGGTCCAGCGTCGAGCCATACACCGCGCCCCAGGTCTTGCCTGCCTCCAGTTCCTGATCGGCCACCCAGATGTTCCCCTGCTTGTCCTTGTACGACTCGAACGCCCCGCAGTCGACCCGAAGCACGAACCTCCCGGCTGGCTCTGCGGTCCCGGACGAAACAGCCGGCGCAGGTGCGCCGTCCCGGAACAGCAAGGGAGCGAACTCACGCAGACTGCGTCGCCACGACTGCCACTCGTGCGCGGTATTGGGGGAGACGTAGAAGACGCTGTTGATGCCAGCTTGCTTCAAGGCTTCCGCACTTGCCTTGGGGTCGCCTCCGAAGCCGCGACGCCCGCCGCCGAGTTCGCGGCTGCCGTAGCTGACGAACACCAGTTTGACCTTTTCCTTGAAGCCGGGCGTATTGTCGACATCGGCCGTGGAGATGCCGCCTCCGCTGAACAATCCGATATGCGAGAACGTGTCGAGGTTCTTCAGGGTGATCTGACGGGTCTCCATTCCGCCCATGGACAGGCCCGCCATGGCGCGATGGGGCTGATCGGCCAGCGTGCGGAAGTTGGCGTCGATATAGGGGATCAGCTCGTCGACGAGAACCGTCTGGAACGGCTCGATCTTGAAGTCTCTCAGGCCGCCCATCCGCGTTTCGTTGGTCATGCCGTAAGTCATCACGATGATGAAGGGCCTTGCCTTGCCCTCGGCCAGCAGGTTGTCCATGATCAGGTTGGCTCGGCCCTGATTGCCCCAGCCGGTCTCGTCCTCGCCCCAGCCGTGCTGCAGGTACAGAACTGGATATCGCCTGGTCGGGTCCTTGTCATAGTCGGGCGGCGTATAGACGAAGGCCCGACGCGAGGTGTTGGTGCTCTTGGAGGGGAAGAGAATCTGCCGCAGTTGGCCGTGCGGAACATCCTTGAGAGCGTAGAAATCCTGGTCCGTGGCGGGGCATTCCACGCCACTGCCCCAGCGACCGGCGCCGAAGAAGTACAGACTGCCCGGGTCGGGAACGGAAGCCCCGTCGATCGAAATCTGATAGTAGTGGAACCCTTCGTCCTGGGGCTGCGATTCGCCGCCGGTCCAGACGCCGTTCTCGCCCTTGGCGAGGGGGTACTTCCTGCCACCGATATCGAGTTCGACCTTCTGGGCCTGGGGCGCGGAAATGCTGGTGCGGACCCGGCCATCCGTGGTGACCTGGGGATACTGTTTCCCAGGCTGATTGAGGGCCGAAGGCCTCCAATCGTTCGCGTCCGCAGACATCGCAGGCGGTTGCGCCCCAAACGCCTGCCCCCAGAGAACCACAACCGTCGCCCACGCCATAAGACTCCGTCTCATGATGTCCCAGCCTTTCTTGATAGACTTGTCGGTGTCTGGTTGATACCGTTCTACTGTACACCGGCCTGAAACGCCAGGTGTGAGATCAAAAATCGGATCTCGTGATGTTTTTCCGCGTTCGCGTGATTTTTCGTCTCCCACCGGGCGGCCTGGGCCGGTGATAGTATAGAACAAACACGACCAGAAACGACAGGGATCGACTATGGGTCAGGACAAACGCACGTTGGACTTCCTGAAGCTCTTCGTCAGGCACCAGCAGGAGATCTACGCGTACATCCTGACTCTGGTGCCCCACGTCAATGACGCCGACGACCTGTTCCAGGACGGGATGACGGTGATGTGGCAGAAGTTCGATCAGTTCAAGACGGGGACGAACTTCGCAGCCTGGGGCATCCAGATCATGCGGTATCAGATCCTGGAGTACCGTCGGAACCTGGCCCGCAGCAAACGGATGTTGATCGAGGATTCGTTGTTCGAGACGCTCCTGGACTACATGCCCACCATCCAGGACGAGCTGGCGGTTCGGATTGAAGCCCTGCGCAAGTGCCAGGGGCTCCTGGACGAACGCGCCCGACGGATTCTCAAGATGCGTTATGAACGCAACACTCCCGCTGACGAAATCGCGTCCTTTCTGAAGGTGTCTCGCCGTCACGTCTATCATATTCTCGGCCAGATCAACGGAGTGCTCCTGCGATGCATGCGCAGGACGCTGGCGGAAGGAGGCCGCCCGTCATGAGCGTGCCTCCTTATCCGGACCTGGATGAACTCATCCAGCGTCTGCTGGACGACCAAATCGAGCCCGACGAGATGCAGCGTCTCGCGAAGGCCATCCGCGAGGATCCCAGGGTCCGCGACTACTACGTCGATAGTCTCCTGGCTTCCGCTGTGATCCGGCGATCGAGCCAGGTGACCGGCGAGCTTTCGAGATCGGACCTGATCCGCGCGATGTCGAGCAGCACAGGTCGCGGCGGTCTGGGTCGCGTGAGACGACGCTTCTACGCAGTTGCGGCGGTCTTGATGCTCGCGGCCCTGCTCTGGGCGTCTTTGCAGGTGTTTCGTCCCACGGCGCCAGGCCCTGCGATCGGCGTGCTGGCCGACACGTACAACGCGAAGTGGGGAAGCCCTCGTCCGCGTCCGGGCGAGCCGCTCCACGTCGGCGTCTACAACCTGCGCGAGGGCGCAGCGAAGATGGATCTGGATCGGGGAACGAGCCTTGCGATCGAAGCCCCCTGCCAAATCGAGCTCAGGAGCGCCGACGAAGCGGTCCTGAGAGGCGGCAGGCTGATCGCGGCGGTCCCGCCGCAAGCCAGGGGATTTCGCGTGCGTACCCGAACTGCCCTCATTACGGACCTGGGCACGGAATTCGGACTGATCGCACATGAGGATGGAAGCACCGAAGCCCACGTGCTGAAAGGTCGTATTGCCGTGGCTCTCGATCCGAACAGATCGGGTCGGACGGCATCGCTGGTTGTGAATGAAGGCCAGGCCGCGGCGGTTGACGCCAGCGGACGGACGATTCGCGATGGGCTGGCCGCTCGGACGGACCTCTTCCTCCTTCCCTCACCGTCGGTCGGCCAGCCCTCCGGTCCGACGGCCCGGCTGAACCTCGCAGACCTCGTAGGCGGAGGCAACGGCCTCGGCACGGGCAAGTCGGATCGGGGCATCGACCTGGCGACCGGCCAAACGTTCAGAGGGCCCGCGACGACAATTCGGCTGAGCCGACGAAACGAGTTCCGACCGTCGCCGCAGTTGCGTGGCGTCGATGGCGTCTTCGTGCCCAATGGGGCTCTGGGCCCGGTCGTGATCAGTTCCACCGGATTGATCTTTTCCGAATGTCCTCGGACGATGGGAAGCTACTACGGCGGCCCGGTCAACAGCGGCAAGTTCTTCGACATCCCAAGTCAACGCACCCACACGGCCCGACTCAACGGCCTGAGCCTTGGCACATCTGCCCGTCCGGCCTTGACCCTCCATCCCAACGCCGGCGTCACGTTCGACTTGGATCAGATTCGCCGGGGCAATCCAAGTCTGCCAATCAGTCGGTTCACCGCCATCTGCGGCATACCGAAGGATGTGCCCGAAGCTCCGTTCAGCCCCGCCGACGTGTGGGTCCTTCTCGATGGCGTGGTTCGCCTTCGCCTGCATTATCCGCCGGAGCGGCATATTGTGGAGAAGGTGGACGTAGCGATCCCCGCCCAGGCGAGGTTCCTGACGCTCGTGGCCACCTGTTCCGGGCGGGCGGACTATTCCTGGGTTTTCTTAAGCGATCCGTTCCTGGAGTGAGTACTCGATTCTGGAGATTCGTATGATGGACAACACACGTTCTACGTTCCTTGTGGTCATGCTGATGGCATCGAGCGCCGCCGTCGCACAGCCTCCTGCCGAGCCGCTGAGTCTGTGGTATCGCCAGCCGGCCAGACAGTGGGTCGAGGCCCTGGCCGTCGGCAATGGTCGGCTCGGAGCGATGATCTTCGGCGGCGTGGCCCAGGAGCGACTCCAGTTGAATGAAGACACGCTCTGGGCCGGCGGGCCGTACGACCCCGCCAATCCGGATGCGCTGGAGGCGTGGCCCAAGGTCAAGGAGATGATCTTCGCCGGTCGCTACAGAGAGGCGCACAATCTGATCGGCCAGAAGATGATGGCCAAACCCCTGACCCAAATGCCCTATCAGTGCATGGGGGATCTGCTGCTGGAGTTCCCGGACGCCAACGGGGTGACGGATTATCGACGCGACCTCAACCTCGACACCGCCGTGGCCACCGTCGTCTATACGATCGACGGAGTGCGCTACACGCGAGAGGTCTTCTCCAGCCCGGTGGATCAGGTCATCGTCGTTCGCTTGACCGCCGACAAGCCCGGAAAAGTCGCGTTCACGGCGGGCATGAGGACGCGGCAGAAAGCATCCGTCGCGGTGGAATCACCCAACACTCTGGTCATGCAAGGCGTCAACGGCGGAGCGAGCGGCATTGCCGGCGCGTTGAAGTTCCAGGCCCGGGTGGCTGTTGCGACATCGGGTGGACAGATCGTGCCGGGCGACGGGCAAGTCACCGTCAGCAATGCGAATTCCGCCGTCCTGCTCATCGCGGCCGCGACCAGCTACAAGAGCTTCAAGGACGTGAGCGGCAATCCCGAAACACTGACCCAGGAGACCCTCGCCAAGGCGAGCAAGCGGTCTTTCGAGGCGATGCTCAAGGACCATGTGGCCGCACACCAGAAACTGTTTCGCCGCGTCACGCTGGACCTGGGCACAACCCCTGCCGCCCAGCGTCCGACGGACGAGCGAATCCGCGATCCCAACAAGGAGGATGATCCCCAACTGGCGGCCCTCTACTTCCAGTTCGGACGGTATCTGCTGATCAGCAGTTCCCGGCCGGGCACCCAGCCGGCGAATCTCCAGGGCATCTGGAACGAAAGCATGAACCCGCCCTGGCAGAGCAAGTACACGATCAACATCAACACCGAAATGAACTACTGGCCCGCCGAGCCGACGAATCTGGGGGAATGCGTCGAGCCGCTCATCGCGATGGTGACGGATCTGACGGAGACCGGCGCTCGCACCGCCAAGACCATGTACAATGCCCACGGCTGGGTCACGCACCACAACACCGACCTGTGGCGGGCTTCCGCGCCGATCGACGGCCCCCAGTGGGGCATGTGGCCCACCGGCGGCGCGTGGCTGTGCCTGCACCTGTGGGATCGCTATGATTACTCCCGCGACAAGGAATATCTGGCCAGGGTCTATCCGGTGATGAAAGGCGCGGCGCAGTTCTTCCTGGACACGCTCGTGGAAGATCCCAAGCACAAGTGGCTCGTGACGTGTCCTTCGCTGTCGCCGGAGAACCCGCATCCGTTCGGCTCCAGCGTTTGCGCGGGCCCCACGATGGACTCGCAGATTCTCCGCGACCTGTTCACCAACTGCGTCCGCGCCGCGGAGGTTCTGGGCGTCGATGAGGACTTCCGCAAACAAGCCGCCGCGACCTGCGAGCGTCTGGCTCCCAATCAGATCGGCAGCGCAGGCCAGCTTCAGGAATGGCTCGAAGACTGGGACATGAAAGCCCCGGAGATGCACCATCGGCACGTCTCGCACCTCTACGGCCTGTATCCCAGCGATCAGATTCACGTGCGGACCACGCCGGACCTGGCGGCCGCAGTCCGCAAGAGCCTGGAGATCCGCGGCGACGAGGCCACCGGATGGGGCATCGGCTGGCGCTTGAACCTCTGGGCACGCCTCCAGGACGCGGAGCACGCCTACAAGATTCTCACCATGCTCCTGAGGCCCGAGCGGACCTACCCGAACATGTTCGACGCCCATCCGCCCTTCCAGATCGACGGCAATTTCGGCGGCGTCTCCGGCATCGGCGAGATGCTCATGCAGAGCTGCGCCGGCGAAATCGATTTGCTGCCCGCCCTGCCGAAAGCCTGGCCCAGCGGTTCCGTCAAGGGCCTTCGCGCCCGGGGCGGATTCGAGTTGGACATCCAGTGGAAGGAAAGTAAGCTCGTGAACGTAATGGTGCGGTCGCTCGCGGGCGGCTCCTGCCGGCTCCGCTACGGGGCGATCACGCGGGACTTGACCCTGGCGAAAGGCCAGACCGCTCAATGGGATGGAGTCAAGTAGCAGCGGGTTCTTTATTCAAGGTGTGGCATGATCAAACCAGGTCGAGTATTCCTTGTTGCCTTTCTCGTTGCCGGCATTTCTCCCGGGGTGTACGCCCAGAAGGCGACCCTCACGATTCACGCCTCCGGGCCGGGAAAAGCGATCAGCCCCGATCTGGTCGGCATCTTCTTTGAAGACCTCAACTACGCCGCCGACGGAGGGCTGTACGCGGAACTGATCCAGAACCGTTCCTTCGAATACAGTCCCGTGGAGCAATCGTCGTGGCATCCGCTTTCGTTCTGGGAACTCCAGAAGCGCGGCGCCGGCGACGGTTCGGTTGGCGTGGCCAATGCACGGTCGATCCATGAGAACAATCCCCACTATGCCCTGCTGACGATCCGCACCCCCGGCGATGGCGTGGGCATCGCCAACACCGGATACGGCGGCATCCCGCTCAAGGAAGGCGAAACCTACGAGGCGTCCTTCTGGGCCTACCAGGCGTACATGGGTGTCATGTGGGGACGCGGCGACAACAGCAAACCCATGCCCGTCAGCCTGCGCCTGGAGACCAGGGATGGCGACGTGCTGGCGGAAGCGAGAATGGAGGTTCTGGGCCGCGACTGGCGGAAGGTGACCGAACGACTGACTCCGACCCGCACGGTCAACGACGCACGTCTCGTGTTGCTGGCCCACGCGCAAGGCGGGCTCTGCATCGACATGGTCTCGCTGTTCCCGGTCAAGACGTTTCGCAACCGGCCCAACGGGCTTCGCGCCGATCTGGCGCAGGCATTGGCGGACCTGAATCCGAAGTTCGTCCGCTTCCCCGGCGGCTGTCTGGTTCACGCCGGCAGCCCCCGGCGATACTACAACTGGAAGGACACGATCGGTCCCGTGGAACAACGACGGGCCGGCCCCAATTACGCCTGGGGCTATCACCAGACGATGGGGCTCGGCTATTTCGAGTATTTCCAGTTCTGCCAGGACATCGGCGCCAAGCCGATTCCCATTGTGAGCGCCGGCGTGTCCTGCCAGCACGCGGGCCATTCGCCCGGCCGGGGGCAGGAAGGCTTGCCCCTGGAGGAAATGCCCGCCTACATCCAGGACGTCCTGGACCTGATCGAATGGGCGAACGGCCCGGCCACCTCCAAGTGGGGCGCCATCCGCGCCGCGGCGGGTCATCCGGAACCGTTTAGCCTGAAGTACCTCGGGGTCGGCAATGAAGAGGCCGTCACGCCTCTCTTCAAGGAACGCTTCCAGATGATCTATGAAGCGATCAAGGCGAAGCATCCGGAAATCGTCGTGATCGGCACCGCCGGGCCGTTTGCGAGCGGCGAAGATTTCGACAACGGCTGGGCATTTGCGAGGGAACGCAATCTCGCGATGGTGGATGAGCACTACTACGTGTCGCCGCAGTGGTTCTGGGACAACCTCCATCGCTATGACAACTACGACCGCAAGGGCGCCAAGGTCTACGTCGGCGAATACGCCGCCCATGATCGCAACAGGCAACGCAACACGCTGCGTTCCGCGGTGGCCGAGGCTGCGGGTTTGACGAGCTTCGAGCGAAACGGCGACGTCGTCCACTTCACCTCTTACGCTCCACTGCTCGCCCGGCGCGGTCATACGCAATGGCATCCCGACCTGATCTACTTCACCGGGACCGACGTCTTCCGCACGGCGAACTACTATGTGCAACAGCTCTTCGGCCAAAACAGCGGCGATCGCTGCCTCGAAACCACCTTCAGTTCCGGCGACGCCAGCAGATGGGCTGCCTCGACGGTCATCGATTCCAGGAGCGGCGACTTGATCGTCAAGATCGTCAACGGCGCCGGCGATTCCAGGGAGATCGACGTTCGGCTGGTCGGCCTGCCGCGGGACGTCTCTTTGCGGGCAGTCAAAACCGTGCTGACCGGTCCGGAGGCCGACGCCGTGAACGAAGACGGAAAACCCCCGGTGATCGCACCGGCGTCTTCAACCGAGACTCTCAAGCCGGATTTCGCTTACACCGCGCCGGCCTGTTCCGTAACCGTATTTCGCATTGATCTGTAGTTCTCTGGAGATGACGTCATGAAGACTCATCGAGCGTACGTGTTGATGTTGACGGGTGTCATTCTTCTCACAGGCGGTTTGGGCCGGGCGGAACCGGCGCGGAATCCCGTCATCTGGGCCGATGTCCCGGACGTCGCTGCCATCCGCGTGGGCGACACCTACTACATGGCCAGCACCACCATGCACATGAGCCCCGGCCTGCCCCTGATGAAATCGAAGGATCTGGTCAACTGGGAGTTGATCGGCTACGCCTACGACACGCTGGCCGACAACGAGGCCCTGCGACTGGAGAACGGCAAGAACGCCTATGGCCGGGGGTCATGGGCCCCCTGCTTGCGGTACCACGAGGGGACCTTCTACGCATCCACCTTCTCCAGCACGAGCGGCCGGACGCATATCTACACCACGAAGGACATCGAGAAGGGCCCGTGGCAAGAGAGGTCGTTCGCGCCCTCGCTGCACGATTCTTCGCTTTTCTTTGACGACGACGGGAGGGTCTACATGCTCCATGGCGTCGGAAACCTTCGACTGGTCGAACTGCAACCCGATCTGACGGGAATCAAGCCGGGTGGGTTCAACGACGTGGTGATCCGAAACGCCAGCGCCGTGGCCGGTCCCAATATCAGCCTGCAGGCCGAGGGGTCGCAGGTGCGCAAGATCAACGGCAAGTACTACGTGATGAACATCACCTGGCCTCGCGGCGGGGTGCGCACGCAGATCATCCACCGAGCGGAGACGATCACCGGTCCCTACGAGAGCCGATTGATCCTGCAGGACCAGGGCGTAGCCCAGGGCTGCCTGATCGACACGCCGGACGGCCGCTGGTACGCCTTGCTGTTCCAGGACAACGGCGCTGTCGGTCGCAGTCCCTGGCTGGTGCCGGTCAGGTGGGAGGACGGCTGGCCGGTGCTGGGCGTCGATGGGAAGGCGCCCAGGACGCTCGATATCGATGTGAACAGCCAGAAACTCGGGAACCTCGTGGCCTCCGACGAATTCAATCGCAAGCCTGGCGAGCCGCTGCCTCTGGCGTGGCAGTGGAACCACAACCCCGACAACCGCTACTGGTCGATCGGCGCGCGGAGCGGCTACCTGCGGCTCACCACCGGACGCGTAGACAGCGATGTCCTGCAGGCGCGCAACATGCTGACCCAGCGGACGTTCGGCCCGGTGAGTGCCGCGACCACCAAGATGGAAGTCGACAACATGAACGACGGCGACTGCGCCGGCCTGATCGCCCTCCAGAGAGGATACGGCTTCGTCGGCGTCAAGAGAGAAGGCGACCGCCGGTCGATCGTCATGGTGAATGTCCAATCCAACAAGCCGCAGGAGATCGAGAGCGTTCCCCTCTCGCAGAACACCGTGTATCTTCGGATCGACTGCGACTTCCGGGACCGTGCGGACAAGGCGGACTTCTACTACAGTCTGGACGGCCAGACGTGGACGAAGATCGGCGGCACCCTGAAGATGGCCTACACCCTGCCGCACTTCATGGGCTACCGCTTTGGACTGTTCAACTTCGCGACCGTCAGTACAGGCGGATCCGTGGACTTCGACTACTATCGCGTGAGTGATAAGCTCGATGGAGTCCCCGTGAAACAGTGACGAACACGATTTGGGGTATCGCCATGAATCCGATGCATCAGGCCCGTTCAATCCTCGTTATCAGGCCCATCCTGTTCCTGATGGGGTCCGTTTCCATCTGGGCTTCGCCGGCGTTCGCCCTGGACGGCCAGGTCCAGATTCACGACCCCTCCACCATCATGCAGTGCAACGGCAGGTACTACACCTACGGCACCGGCGGTTCCAGCCTGGTCTCCGACGACGGCTGGACCTGGCGCCGCGGGGCCACGCCCGCGCGTCGCGGAATGGCCCCCGACGTCATCCACCTCGGCGACCGCTACTTCCAGTACATCGGCTCGAACCCCGGAGGACAGCCCCACGGCGCCATCAACATGATCTGGACCCGGAGCCTCGACCCGAATTCCCCCGACTACAAGTGGGAGGACGGCGGCGTTGTCGCCAAATCGGATGGAGTCGAGTTCTGCAACGCCATCGATCCGGGCGTTCTTCTGGATCCCACCGACGGCAAGCTCTGGCTGGTCTACGGCTCCTACTTCGGTTACATCCGACTGGTCCAACTCGACCCCAAGACCGGCCAGCGAGTCGATCCGAACGACAAGCCCGTGGACATCGCGATCAATTGCGAGGCCGCGGTCCTGATCCATCGCGACGGCTGGTACTACCTGCTGGCCACGCACGGCAGTTGCTGTCGGGGCGCCGACTCCGGCTACAACATCCGCGTGGGCCGCGCCAGGAAGGTGACCGGTCCCTTCCTCGACCACACCGGCCTCGACATGCTCCTGGGCGGCGGCAAGCTCTTCCTCGGCTCCGGCGGCCGCGTCATCGGTCCCGGCCACTTCGGCCTGATCGATGAGGGCGACGGCGTCCAGAAGTTCTCCTGTCACTATGAAGCCGACCTCGACCGGGGCGGCGCCAGCGTGATGGACATTCGCCCGCTGCTGTGGCGCGACGGCTGGCCCGTCGCCGGCGAGAACTTCAAGGAAGGCACGTACGAAATCGAATCCGTCCGCACGGGCACCGCGCTCGAGCTGGCCGTGGAGGGTGTGCCGGTCGGCGGCAGACGCGGCAGGCGTCCCCCTGGGACCGCTCCCGGCGGACCCGGCGCCGGCGGGGGTGGAGCCGGGATGTTCGCCGGCACCGGCGGCGTGATTCCGCCTCAGAATGTTGCGGAGGTCTCGACGAACTGGCCGACCGGCAACGTTGACATCCGCATGGCCAACTACATGTGCCAGGCCCAGCAGAAATGGACCGTGACGCCCGTTGCCGACGCCGGAGGCTATCTCGGTTCGCCGTATTTCAAGATCACCGTCGCCGGCACCGACCGCACGCTGGCTGTGGGCGAGGACGGCGAACTGGTCGCCCTCCCCGCCTTCACCGGCGGGCACGAACAACTCTGGCGTCTCGACCAGCTCCCCGACGGCGCCTGGCGCATCATGCCCAAGTTCGCCTCGATGGCCAAGGAATCGCTGGTCCTGTCGGCCGTCGGGAGCAGCTTCGCGACGCTCGCGAAGTTCGATCCCGGCAGCGACAAACAACGCTGGCTCTTCAAGACGCCCTGACAACGAACGGAAAATGGGACATCCATGATGAAAAATCGAAGATCTGGAGAAGCGATTCCCATGATGACATTCCGAAGCCTCCGCGTGGCGGCATTGATCGTCCTGGCCGGCTCGGCGTTCCTGGGGATTGCCGTCACGGGCGGTTGTGCCGCTCGCGGCCCCGCCCCTTCCCTCACGCAGCCCTTCTCTGCCGGCGACCCCGCCCATGTAGACGGCTTTATCCGGCGCTGGCTCATTCTCGAACCGATCGGCGCCAACGGACTCACCGACAGCGCCGTTCAGACGGCCGTCAAGAAGGACTATTTCCCCAACCAGCTCACCGTCGTCCCGCGTGACGGCGACAAAGTGACGGTCGGCGAAACGGAACTCGCGTGGCACGCGGTCGACACGAACGACTACAACGTCAACCTCTACTACTTCGCCCACGATCTCGGCAAACCAACGTCGAACGTCCTGTTCTGGGTCGTCACCGTCATCCATTGCGCCCAGGAGATGCCCGGCGTGCGTCTTGCCGTCGGCTCCAACGCCGCCTCCGTCTGGTGGGTCAACGGCCAGGAAGTCATCGGCATCTACGGCGACCGCCAGACGGTCATCGACGACGGCGTCTCCAAACGCCTCACGCTCAAGAAGGGACCCAACATCGTGCGCGGCGCCATCGTCAACGCCGGCGGAGCCACCGATTTCTGCGCCCGCTTTCTCGACGCGGATGACAGGCCTCTGAATGGACTCGCCGCGACCGTCGGCGACGCCGGGAAGTGAAACGACTATCGAACCGTATTCCTTGAGCTTATGAACTCTTTTCTTTGAAAGGTCGAGTGATGAAGAAATCCATCCTGATTCAGCTTGCCGTCGCGATGTTGCTGGCCGGCAGCGTCTCTATCGCCCTCGCGGCGGAATCCGCAACGACGGTTGACGCTCCCAAGGTGCCCTTTGCCACGCCGCTGCGGTGGAAGTCCACCGGCGTGCTGGTCAAGCCGGTCTCCGATCCCAACCACACGATCGTGTCCATCAAGGACCCGACGATCGTTCGGTACAACGATCTGTGGCACATCTACGCGACCGCGTACTCGACGTCCGCCCGGACCTGGACCATGGTGTACCTGAACTTCAAGGACTGGGCCGACGCCCCCAACGCCAAGCTGACGTTCATTGATGTGAACCCGCATTTCGCGCCGAACCGCTACAACTGTGCGCCGCATTTGTTCTACTTCACGCCCCACAAGAAGTGGTACCTCGTCTTCCAGGCGCAGCCGCCGCAGTATTGCACCACCGACGATATCTCCAAACCCGAGACCTGGACCAAGCCGCAGAACTTCTTCGAAGGACGAACCCCGGGCATGCCGAGGCTCCCGATCGACTACCACATCATCTGCGACGACACGCACGCCTACCTGTTCTTCACCGGCGACGACGGCAACTTCTATCGCTGTCGCACCAAAATCGAGGACTTCCCCAAGGGTATGAGCAATCCCGAAATCGCCATCAAGGACCGCCGCGACAGCCTCTTCGAGGCGAGCATCACCTACAAGATCAAGGGCACGAACACCTATCTGACCGTGATCGAAGCGTTGAACCCGGCCCGGTATTATCGCGCCTGGGTCTCCGACGATCTCAACGGCGCATGGACGCCTGTGCCGGGCGCCGACTCGTGGCAGACGCCGTTCGCCGGGATCAACAACGTCACGTTCGAAGACGGCGTGACGCCCTGGACCCGCGACATCAGCCATGGAGAACTGATTCGCGACGGCTACGACGAGCGAATGATCCTCGATCCCGACAATCTCCAGTTGCTTTACCAGGGTCGCGATCCTTCCAGCGGCGGACGCTACGAGTTGTTGCCTTATCAGCTCGGTCTTCTGAAACTGGACCGTTCCGCGAAGTGAGGCATCCTTCAGAGACCTGAGCTGAAGCTCTATCCGCATTTCGCCGGGAGGTTATCATGGCCGATGAAAGGCCTTCAACAAGCGTTGCGTCCTCACTGACACGCCGTCAATCGCTCACAGCAATGGGTTTGGGCGCTGCCATGGTGGCGATCGGTCGCCTGCCGGGATCATCATCCGTATGGGCGGGCGCCCTCCCCCAGCCGCAGTCTCCCAGCAGCCCCGCCGGATCGCGTCCTGCGCTTCAACCGGCTCCATTGACCGACGTGCGTCTGCTGGATGGCCCCTTCCTGGAGGCTCAGAATCGCGACGAGGCCTATCTGCTGAAGCTCGAACCCGACCGGATGCTGCACAACTTCCGCGTCAATGCGGGACTTGAGCCAAAGGCGCCGGTCTATGGCGGCTGGGAATCCGTGCGAACCTGGGCCGACATCCGTGCCCACGGACACACGCTGGGCCATTACCTCACCGCGGCTTCGCTCATGCACGCCTCGACGGGTCACGAAGAGATGAGGAGCCGCGTGAGCTACGTCGTCGAAGAACTCAGGGCCTGCCAGGACGCAGGCCAGACCGGGCTCGTCTGCGCCTTCCCCGACAAGACCGCCCAGATCGACAACCTCGTGGCCGGCCGGCGTGCGGTCGGCGTCCCCTGGTACACGCTGCACAAGATATTCGCCGGTCTGTACGACGCCCACGCCTACTGCGGCAGCGCACTTGCCCTCGAAGTGCTGGTCAGGCTCGCGGACTGGGCGGTGAAGGCCACTCAGGACATGACCGTGGAGCAGTTTCAGCAAATGCTCCGCGTCGAACACGGCGGCATGAACGAAGTGCTCGCAGATGTCTACACGTTGACCCACGACAAGAGACACCTCGCCCTGGCCGAGCGATTCTGTCACCACGCGGTCCTCACGCCGCTCTCGGAAGGCCGCGACACCCTGAACGGCCTCCACTCCAACACGCAAATCCCCAAGTTCGTCGGTTTCGAGCGAATCCACCAATTGACCGGCAACCCGCAATACCACGCGGCGGCCCGATTCTTCTGGCAGACCGTGACCGGCATGCGATCCTTCGCCACCGGCGGCAATGGCGACAACGAGCACTTCTTCCCGATCACCGACTTCGCCCGGCACTTGTCCTCCGCCAAGACCATGGAGACCTGCTGCAGCCACAACATGCTGAAGCTCACCCGGCTGCTCTTCACCCAGGATCCGACCCCTGGCTATGGGGACTACTACGAGAAGGCCCTCTTCAACGCGATCCTGGGGTCGCAGGACCCGGACACCGGCATGATGACCTATTTTCAGTCCACCCGGCCGGGCTATCGCAAACTGTACTGCACGCCCTTCGACTCCTTCTGGTGCTGCACCGGGACAGGAATCGAGAACCATGCCAAGTACGGCGACTCGATCTACTTCCTCGGGGACCCGGATGGGCCGCAGCGCGACTCCCTGTACGTGAATCTCTTCATCGCCTCCACGCTCGACTGGAAAGGAAAAGGCGTCAGGCTGAAGCAAACCACCTCGTTCCCGGAATCAGGCAGGATTCGCCTCGAGATCGAAGCCGCCTCGCCGCAGAAGTTCGTCCTGCACGTTCGACATCCGAGCTGGGCGGAAACGGCTTCGATCCGCATCAACGGCGGCCCTGTCGAGCGATCGAACAGACCGGGCTCTTATGTGACGCTGGATCGCCTCTGGAAGACCGGCGATGTGGTCGAAGCGGATATGCCCATGTCGTTGCGGATGGAGCTTCTGCCCGGCACAAACGACACGGCGGCCGTCGTCTATGGCCCCATTGTGCTCGTGGGGGCGTTGGGGCACGAGGTCAAGCCCGGCGAAGACCTGCACGTCAACGAACGCACGATCGGCTCGGTCTTCAATGACCCCATCGAGGTGCCCGCCTTCACGGGCGAGTTGGCCGAGATCCCGCGGAAGATCAAGCCGCTCGATACGCCTCTGACGTTTCGGACCGAGGGCATCGGTCGTCCGAATGACGTGACGCTGATTCCCTACCACAAACTGGCGCACCAACGCTACAACATGTACTGGAGAATCGAGAAGACGTGAGTCGGTACGCGAGAACGTGGCGGTCAAACTGGATTGAGGTGCGCGAAGTTCTGCGTATAATGAGGTACTCGGAATTCGTTCGCCGGATACGCGGCTGAGAATGTCCATAAGAGCTTGACGAATTCGAACAAGGAGTCAGACATGCAGGACGCATCGCAGAAGCTTTCTGTTGTGGAGAAGGTCGGCTTCAGCCTCGGGGACGCGGCATCGAACATCTTCTTCCAGACGTTCATCCTGTTCATCCCGATCTTCTACACCGACGTGTTCGGCCTGCCCACGAAGGCGTTGGCGATGATGTTCCTGATCACCAAGATCTGGGACGCGGTCAACGATCCGATGATGGGCATGATCGCCGACCGCACCGAGACGCGATGGGGGAAGTTCCGGCCCTACCTGCTGTGGTTCGCCATCCCGTTCGGCATTCTCGGCGTACTGACGTTCACGACGCCCGACTTCAGTCTCACCGGCAAGCTGGTCTACGCGTACGTGACCTACACCCTGTTGATGATGGCCTATACGGTCGTCAATGTGCCCTATTCTGCGCTGATGGGGGTGATGACGCCGAATTCCCACGAGCGCACGGTTCTCTCCTCGTTCCGGTTCTTCGCCGCCTTCCTTGCCACAATGCTGGTTCAGTACTCCGCGCTGAGAATGGTCGGGTGGTTTGGAGGCGGGGATGCGGCCGTGGGATGGCGGTGGGCCATGACAGTCCTGTCCTCTCTGGCGGTCGTCCTGCTCTTCATCACCTTCGCCACAACGAAGGAACGCGTCAACCCTCCCAAGGGACAGAAGACCCCGCTGAAGCAGGACCTGGCCGACTTGTTCACCAACCGGCCCTGGGTATTGATCGGGAGCGCCACGGTCTTTCAGTTGATCTATATCTGCATGCGGGGAGGGGCCATCGCGTATTACTTCAAGTACTTCGTCAAGGAGCAGGAGGTCCTGTCCTTCGGCTTGCTGTCCTACGAGAAACTGGCCTCCACGTTCCTGCTGGCCGGGACGGCGGCGACGATTCTTGGCGTCTTCCTCACCACCCGAATCAGCAGAGCCTTGGGCAAGTCTCTCGCGTACGCACTGTTCCTGGGTGTCGCCGGTCTCTCTTCAGGGGCTGTCTACTTCCTCGGGCCGCAAGACGTTGTCTTGATGTTCGTTCTTCAGATCATCACCTCCTTCTCGGTCGGACCGGTGTCGGTGCTGCAGTGGTCCATCTACACGGATGCGGCGGACTATGGAGAATGGAAGAAGGGTCGTCGGGCGACGGGTCTGATCATGGCCGCCTCTCTCTTCGCGCTGAAGCTGGGGGTCGCCATAGGCGGGTCCGCTCTGGTGTGGATCCTGGGAATGTATGGTTTCGAAGCCAATCAGGAGCAGACGGCGACAGGACTGCAAGGCATACGCATGGTCATGAGCGTCTACCCTGCGATTTTCGCCCTGTTGGGAATGGTCTTCATGTTCTTCTATCCGCTCAACAAGCACAGAATGGCCCAGGTGGAGTCCGAGTTGATCGCGCGGCGAAAGTAGTCCCGGCCAATGAGTCTCGTCGAAGAGGAGTCCTCATGAAAACCAAAAGCAAGCCGCAACAAGAACCTGCTTATCGCAATCCGAAGCTCTCGGTCGAGCGGCGCGTCAAAGACCTGTTGTCGCGCATGACGTTGAAAGAGAAGGTCGCCCAGATGTTGTGCATCTGGCAGCAGAAGGGCAACACGCTGGTCGACGAGAAAGGCCGGTTCGACCCGCAGAAGGCCAGGGCTCATTTCAAGGATCGCCTCGGCCTGGGTCAGGTCGGCCGGCCCAGCGACGCCGGCGGCGGACGCAACGCCCGAGAAATGGCGGAGTTGACCAACGACATTCAGAAGTTCTTCCTGGAAAACACCCGCCTGGGCATCCCGGTCGTCTTTCACGAGGAATGCCTGCACGGCCACGCTGCCGTCGACGGGACAAGCTTCCCTCAACCCATCGGACTGGGCGCAACGTTCGATCCCGAACTCGTGCTCCGGTTGTTCGAAATGACCGCGGCCGAAGCCCGCGCGCGAGGCACACATCAGGCGCTGACGCCTGTCGTGGACGTGGCCCGCGAGCCCCGCTGGGGACGCGTCGAGGAGACCTTTGGCGAGGACCCGTATTTGGTCTCCCGCCTGGGAATCGCGGCTGTGCAGGGCTTCCAGGGCGATGCGACGTTCCAGGACAAGCAGCACGTCATCGCCACGCTCAAGCACTTCGCCGCCCACGGCCAGCCGGAATCCGGGACGAACTGTGCCCCTGTGAACGTGTCGCAGCGCATTCTCCGCGAGGTGTTTCTCTATCCGTTCAAGAAGGCCCTGGAAGAGGGCGGCGCCATCAGCGTGATGGCCTCCTACAACGAGATCGACGGCGTTCCCTCCCACGCCAGCAAATGGCTGCTCCGCGACGTCCTTCGCAAAGAGTGGGGTTTCAAAGGATACGTCGTGTCGGATTACTTCGCAGTTCGCGAGCTGAACGAGCGGCCGGACTTGTTCGGCAACCACTTGGCCGAAGATAGAGCCCAGGCGGCGGCGCTCGCGGTCCGCGCGGGCGTCAATATCGAATTGCCCGATCCCGACTGCTATCCCTATCTCGTCGAGCTCGTCCGCAAAGGGCTCGTGAAGGAAAGGCTCATCGACGAACTCGTGGCGCCCATGCTGGCCTGGAAGTTCCGGCTCGGGCTGTTCGAAGACCCCTATGTGGACCCGGCGGTCGCCGAGCGGATCGTCGGCTGCGACGCCCATCGCGAGCTGGCCCTCCAGGCGGCGCGTGAGACGATCACGCTGCTCAAGAACGACAGCGGCCTGGCCCCCCTCAACCCCCACAAGATCCGGACGATCGCGGTCATCGGTCCCAACGCCGATCGCCAGATGCTGGGCGGCTACAGCGGCGTGCCCAAGCACTGCACTACGCTGCTGCAGGGCATCCGGGACCGCGTCGGCTCGTCGGTCGAGGTTCTCCATCACGAGGGCTGCAAGATCACGATCGGCGGCTCCTGGCAGCAGGACGAGGTCACGGCCAGCAACCCGACCGAAGACCGCAAGAGCATCGCCGAGGCGGTCAAGGTCGCGGAGCAAGCCGACGTTGTGGTCCTGGCGATCGGCGACAACGAGCAGACGTCGCGTGAGGCCTGGGCCTTGAACCACCTGGGCGACCGCGCCTCGCTCGATCTGGTCGGCCTGCAGGACGAGCTGATCGACGCCATCGCAGCCACAGGCAAGCCGATCGTCGCGGTCCTGTTCAACGGACGGCCCATTTCGATCCGCAACCTTGCCGTCAAGGCGGCGGTCATCTTCGAGTGCTGGTACTTGGGCCAGGAGACCGGCCGGGCGCTGGCGGAGGTCATCTTTGGCGACATCAATCCCGGCGGAAAGCTGCCCATCAGCATTCCCCGTTCCGTCGGCCACATTCCCGCCTACTACAATCACAAGCCCGCCGCCCGGCGCGGATACCTGTTCGACGACGTGGCGCCCTTGTATGCGTTCGGCTTCGGACTGAGCTACACGCAGTTCGCGTTCGGCAAACCTCGCTTGAAGAAGTCCACCATAGGCAAGACCGAATCCACGACGGTTCGGGTCGATGTGACCAATGAAGGCTCTAGGGCCGGCGATGAGGTCGTGCAGATGTACATCCGCGACAAGGTCAGTTCGGTCACCCGGCCGGTCAAGGAATTGAAGGGCTTTCAGCGGATCACGCTGGCGCCGGGCCAGACGCAGACGGTTTCGATGGAAATCACGCCGGAACACCTGGCGTTCTACGACATCGACATGAAGTACCTGGTCGAACCCGGCGAATTTGAGATTATGGTCGGCAACTCGTCACGCGACCAGGACCTGCAGACAGTCCTGCTTCGCGTGAAATAGCATCGCGGGTCTATCCTCCGGCGTCGAGAGGCCGGGAACTGCGAACCAGCTCCCGGCCCCTTGACGACCGGATGTCGGTTATGCCTCGGAATCGTCCTCGGCCTCGTCGCCCTTGGCGTGCCAGCCGGTGCGCTCGTTTCTCTTGATCGCCTCGTTGATCCTGCGGTGCGATTCCTCGACCGCGGTCAGGACTTCGAGCAACTGATCCTGATCGCCCACGGAGGCCGAACCCCATTTCTGACCGGAACTCTTGCGGCCGATGGGCTGCACGCCTTCCATCGACTCGCCACCGGTGAAGAGCACGAGTCGAAGCCTGCTCTGACGCGGCTGCACGTGGATGAACGTCCGCTCGGGACTGTAGAACGTAATGGCCGACTTGCCGACGCGGAAGAAGCACTGCTCATCCACGGACTTGACGTGTTCGACCAGGGATTGGAACAGGCCGCGGATCCGGTCCTGCACCTCGTGCTCGTCGAACCAGACGTCCAGGTCCTCCCCCTCCTTTCCGCCGACCACTTCGTCCGGCCGACGGATGGGCCAGTTGTCCATCTCCTTGATGCGGTCCCGCAACTCGATCACCTCGACCGGGCAGCCGGCCCAGTCGTGTTCCCAGCAGATGATCAGGTCGCATCGCTCAGCGTCGCCGCCGCGTTGCTTGAACTCGCTGGAGCGGTACTCGAACTCCACGCGAAGGCGCTCCCAGCCCTTGCCTGTGAACCGCCGCGCGATGCCATCGGGCGATTCCGGCCGAACTTCCTCCATGTACATATTGAGATCGTCCGCCACCTTCCCGAAGAGAAAGAGCACGCCGCTCTCATTGAGGGGGGCGTACACCATGCCGCGGAAGTTGATCAGATCTCCAACGATGCTTCTTTCCACAATCGCCATTGCTCATTCCTTCCTTGCCTGAATAATAGCCAACCAACATCGGACGCTTCTCCAAGGAGAATCACGCACAGACATCGTATCGTTCCGACGGGATTTCGCAAGTCGCAAGGCATTATTTTCGGACGTGACGCTTCGGGCCGCCGTCCCTCGGGAGGGCGGCAAAACCGTCGCCGAGTCAGTCCGCCTCTTCCGCCGGCAGTGCATCCTCTTCGGCCAGGGGCAGCGAAATCGTGAACGAGGTGCCTTTGCCCACTTCGCTGTGGACCGCGATGTCGCCTCGATGCGCCCCGATGATCTTCTTGGCGGTGGCCAGGCCCAGTCCCATGCCGCTCGATCGGGAGGACTGATACGGGCGAAACAAAGTCGCCAATCTCTCCGGAGGGATGCCCCGTCCGGTGTCGTTGACCTGGACGACGGCGCACCCGCCCCGCCGGACGGTCCGGATCATCAGGTCCCCGCCGGTGTCCATCGCCTGCTGCGCGTTGATGAAGAGATTCAGTAGAACCTGTTTGACCGCCCCCGGGTCCACCCGGCACGTCAGCGGCGTCTTGGTCAGACTCTGCCGCACGGTCAACGAATGACTGTAGGCCTGGGGCGAGTAGAAGTCGATCATGTCGCCCACCAGCTCGTTGAGGTCCACCGTCTCCAGTTGCAGGTCCGGCCGGCGGACGTACTTCAGGAAGCCGTCGAGGATCTGTTCGAGCCGGTCCGTTTCCTTCTGGATAATCGCGATCTTGCGGGAGGCGCCGGCGAGCCGCTGGCGGGACTGGTCCCACAACACCCGCCCGGGATCGCTCAGATCCACGTCCTGCAGCGACTCCTCCGCAAGCTTGAGATTGACCTTGATGGTGGATAGCGGGTTCTTGATCTCATGGGCCAGTTCGCCGGTCAGGCGGGTCAGCTCCTCGTCGGGATCGACCGGCGGCGGCGCGATCCGCCCGTGTCGTGGAGGCGTTCGACGGATCGTCGAGACGATTGCCCCCCACGCCAGGCGCGCCCGCGTGCGGGTTCTTCGCAGAAAGCGTTTCAAATCTGTTTCACTCCCCAGTCGGTTCGGTCCAGGAAAGCAGAGAGCCGAAATCTCAGAAGGCCGGCCCGATACTGCCGAGCCGCGACCTTCTGAGTTTCGGCTTCTGATGTCGATTCTCTACGTTGTCGCTGGACCGCGGTCTTCCCGTCAGTCTCTGCGGTCCGGACGTCGATCCCTGCCCGACGGCTTGCCGCGTCGGTCCCGGTCGCGATCCCGTCCGCGGTTGTCCCTGTCCCGTCGCGGCTCGCGTTCTTCGCCCGCAGGTCTGGGCTTCACTTCTTCCTTGATGCCCATTTCCTGCAGCGCGGCCTTCCGCGAGAGCTTCAGGCGGCCCTGGTCGTCGATCAGGATCAGCTTGACCGGGATGACGTCGCCGACCTTGCAGACCTCTTCGACGTGCTTGATGTAGCCTTCGCTGAGCTCGCTGACGTGACAAAGCCCCTCGACGCCGGGCACGATCTCCACGAAGCAGCCGAAGTCCTTGACGGAGACGACCTTGGCCTCTTTGTACAACCGCCCGATTTCCGGCGGCGAGGTCATGGCCTCGATCATCTCCTTGGCCCGCAGGTGGCCGTCGCCATCGACGCAACTGATGTAGATGGTGCCGTCTTCCTCGATCTCGATCGTGGTGTCCGTCTGTTCCTGCAGGCTTTTGATCATCTTGCCGCCCGGCCCGATGACCTTGCCGATGAATTCCGGATCGATCTCGATCGTGATCAGCTTCGGTGCATACTTGCTCAGTTCGCCGCGCGGCGCGCTGATCACCTTGTTCATCGTATCCAGGATCTGCAGCCTCGCGGCGCGGGCCCGCTCCAGGGCCTCAACCATGATGTTGTGCGGAAGGCCCATCGCCTTGATGTCGAGCTGGATCGCCGTGATGCCCTTGGTGGTGCCGGTGATCTTGAAATCCATGTCGCCGAAATGGTCTTCCTCGCCGATGATGTCGGTCAACAGCTTGTACTGACCGTTCTGACCGGTGACCAGGCCGACCGAAATGCCCGCGACCGCCCCGAGAATCGGGACGCCCGCGTCCATCAGGGCCAGCGAGCCGCCGCAGGCGGAGGCCATCGAACTGGAGCCATTCGACTCGGTGATGTCCGAGACGACGCGGATCGTATAGGCGAAATCTTCCTCCGCAGGGCGGACGTTCTCAAGGGCCCGCTCGGCCAAGGCACCGTGCCCGATCTCCCTGCGGCCCGGTCCGCGAACCGGCTTGACCTCGCCGACGGAGTACGGCGGGAAGTTGTAGTGATATGTAAAGCTCTGGGCGTACTCGTCGAGCAGCCCATCGATGATCTGGGCATCGCGAATCGTGCCCAGCGTGACGCTGACCAAGGCTTGGGTCTCCCCGCGGGTGAACAGGGCCGAGCCGTGCGTCCTGGGGAGCACGCCGACTTCGCAGGAGATCGGCCGGACGTCCGCGTCGCCCCTGCCGTCCGGACGCTTGCCCTGCAGGATCATCTGGCGGACCACCTGCTCCTCGATAGTCGTCAGCACGCGGCTGAGCATGGTCATATCGGGCTTGGCGACGCCTTGGGCCCCGCATTCCTCTTTGTACTTCGCGCGGACGCCTTCGAAAAGCTCCTTGACCGCGTTGTTACGCTCCTGCTTGCCGCTGATGGTCTTGGTCGCCACCAGACGGTCGTAAATCTCCGCTCTGACCCTGTCATAGAGCGGCCGATCGAGCTCGATGAGAGACAATTCCTTCTCCGGGGCCACCTTGGCCTGGAGTTCCTCGATCATGGCGATGACCTCCTGAATGGCCTCATGGGCCTTCAGGACGCCCGCCGCGATCACATCCTCCGGCAGTTCCTTGGCGCCGACCTCGATCATATTGATCGCTTCCTTGCGGCCGCCGATCAGCATGTTCAGATCGCTGGTCTCGAGCTGAGCGTACGTCGGGTTGACGACGAATTGTCCGTCCACCCGCCCGATCCGACAGGCGCCGAGCGGACCCTGGAACGGGATCTTGCTGATGCACAGCGCGGCGCTGGCGCCGATCATCGCCGGGACGTCGGGATCGTTCTCCCGGTCGGCGCTGAGCACCGTGGCCATGATCTGCACCTCGTTGAAATATCCGTCCGGGAACAACGGTCGGATGGGCCGATCGATATTCCGCGCGGTCAGAGTCTCCTTCGTGCTGGGTCGCCCCTCTCGCTTGATGAAACCGCCGGGAAACTTGCCCGCGGCGCTGATTCTCTCGCGGTAATCGACGCTCAGGGGAAAAAAGTCGATGTCGTCGCTTCTGGGCGGGGCCACCGCCGCCGCGACCAGCACCACGGTCTCCCCATACGTGACCACGACCGAGCCGTGGGCCTGCCGGGCAATCCGCCCGGTTTCGATCGTCAGCGTTCGGCCCCCGAACTCTCTTGAAACAGTCAAAACACCTGCCATAACTCACATTCCTTCAATGGCTTACATGCAACCGCATTCTCGTGGGATTCTCCCGCCCCCTGCCGATGATAGCGAGGGCGTAATCCCCGCGCGGCGTCCACGCCGGGGGGGAAATGCCGGACTACTTTCGCAGCCCGAGGCGTGCGATGACCGTCTGATACCGCTTGAGGTCCTGGTCCCGGACGTACTTCAGCAGTGCCGAGCGGGTGCCGACCATCTTGAGCAGGCCACGTCGGGAGGAATGGTCCTTGGGATGTTCCTTCAGATGCTCCGTCAGATCGTTGATTCGTCGGGTCAGCAACGCGATCTGCACTTCCGGCGACCCCGTGTCCCCTTCGTGTACCTTGTAATCCCCGATGATGCTCCCTTTTTCCTCTTGTGTCAGCATACTGTCGATCAACCCTTCTTGTCTGGCCCGCCATGGGCATTCTTCATACGCATAATAAGAACCATGCACTCTAAACGATTTCCGGTGTAGTTGGCAAGTTTTTTCCCCTTCTGGGGCAAAAATGTGTCGCTATCGGCGTGGATGCCGACGAGGCGGAGTCTGTCCGGCGGGGAATACCCAAGATTGTGTCGGAAAACTCGGGGAATGGGCGATGACTGCATCAAAAAGACCAGCCGCCCCGCCTGAGGTTTGGGGGCGGCCGGAAGAAATGACAACTCAGCGGATCCGAGCGGGTTGACCGGTCAATTCAGGGAAAACGCCAACCCGCTGTAGTGATTCATCTGCCCACGGGTCAACGAGGCGGTCTTCTCGACCAGCCGGGCGATCAGAGAGACCTGGCTAAGCAACGCCTCGACCAAGTCGATATGGGTCAGCGTGGATTCCGGCGCGCATCGCGGGAGCACCACCGCGACGTATCCGCAATCGGTCTGATCGGTCGCCAATTGGGCGACGGTCACGCTCGTCTGGCCGACCTGCGTGATCACGGGCTCCGCTCCGTCGTCGACCTTGGCGCGAAGGTCCTTCAGCACATATTCGTCCACTCCCAGGGTGGCGAACTCCTCGGGATGACTGATCCATCGCTCGCCCTCGCGGTCGAGGATCACCACGATGGGCCCCCGTTCGGGGAGCACGTCGAAGACCTCCCTGGCAATTCGTTCGCTCAGAGTATGCGTTTGCGGTACACTCGTGTTGCACAGATCCATTCCCGGCTCCTTCACTACGCGGTCGGACACAAGCCACGGAAGAAACTTCGGCAGGAAAAGGCGGGAGCTTTCTGGAGAGCGCCACAGGAGCAGGGGAATCGACGGTTTTCCGCCGGGGGTCGGGCATGGAGGGGCCGACTGACCCTGTTTATCGGACGGACAAGGGGCTTTCTGGCGGGCGAATCACACGACAGAGGCCTTCCCGGGTTCGGGAATCGGACGACCTTTGTACCGGACCATACGCAGGCAGGTGCCCCGATTGGTATACCTCACGTCGTGCATGTAGGAACTGATCAGCAACAGGCCGCGTCCCTCGGGGCGATATAAATTTTCCCCAACACGCGGATCGGGGATCGCGCCGGGGTCGAAACCCTCCCCTTCGTCGGTGATGCAGATCTCCACCTTCTCCGCATCCACAGCGTAATGAACCTTGACCTTCTTGGTGGAATCCATCTTATTGCCGTGCTTGACGGCGTTGAGAAACGCCTCCTCCAGGGCCAGGTGCACAGCGAAAATGTCGTCCTGACTGAACCCCTTGGCGTCGAGCGCCGACAGAATCTGGCGGCAGGGCCGATTCAAGGCCGACGGTTGACTCTCAACCACAAGCGTACATTGCACCGGCGATTCAGCCGCCATAACGGTCTACCTTCTCGTGTAATCGCCCGGGGCCTGCCGCCGCCTCGAAGGGCCGCCTGAACCGGGCTCAAGCCGTGCGTCAGAAGCCTTCCCGGGCACACAACCGAGGCCTATCGCCGTTCGGAAAAGCTTCGCGTCGCACTTTCGACATCCTCATAGATCTCAAATACGCTGGTCAGCCGGGTGATCTTGAACACTTCATGGATTCCCGGATGAATGTTGCACAACCGCAACTGCCCTTCTTGTTCGTAAACCCGCTTGCTGATCCGAATCAACAGCCCCAGCACGGCCGAGGACAGGAACTTCACGTGACGGAAATCCAGCACCAGACGAATTCCGGGCGCCTGCTCGACGACGGACTCGACGGCCTCCCGCAAGGCTCGGACGTCGGTCTCTTCGAGAATCTTCTCGTCCGTGAAGGCCACGATTGTAGCCTCATCTTTATATTCGACACTGATCCGCGGCTGAATGGCAGCCATAACGATCTCCCCATTAGACACCAAATAGGAATGCGGCCATCCTAAGAGGTCCACTGTCCTCTGTCAAGTTTTTTGCGGAGCGATCTGCAGGAGAGGGACAAAACGCACGGACGCCGGAAAGATTTCGCACAAGCGCGACGAATTGCGGATTTTTTTCACACAAAACTCTTGCTATTTGAAGTCAACAATGGATAATAATACCGAATTGGGCGAGGTGAACGCCGGCGGCGTTGGCCCCGCGGACAATGGGAGTATGATGGGGTTTCTTGCATACTCGGGTCTCCGTCGAAGCAGGCCGGGCCTGTGCGACGGAAGCAGCCCGCCTCGAAGGCGATTGCCCGTGTCAGATGCGTAAGGTGACAGTGGTTCGCGGTGCGGTTTCGGGCATAATGCGAGTAACGAAGTCTTAATTGACGGTTTCGTTGGTACACCACTCGCATCGTGCGTTTTTTTGTTATTTGCATGTTCCTGGTGTAGGGAAGGAGAACACAATGAGAGTGAGCAGATCTACCGGATACGCGTTGCTCGCGGTGGGCTACATCGCCAAGAATCAGGGCGACGGCGTGGTCCTGTCGCAGGATATTTCCAAGCAATACGACATCCCGCTCGAGTACCTGCTGAAGATCCTCCAGCAACTGGTCCGCGCCAACGTCCTGCGGAGCAAGCGCGGCCCTCGCGGCGGCTTCTCGCTGGCCAAGACCACCAACAAGATCACCATGCTCGAGGTGATCGAGGCGGTGGACGGCCCCCTGACGGGCGAGCTGAACCTGACCGATCATGCCGGCAACGACGCCTACGCGCACAAGGCCGAACAAACCTACAACAAGGCCATCGCGCAGGCCAAGGGCGTGTTCCAGAAGACCAAGCTGGCCAGCCTGATCGGCGGCAAGTAAGTTCGATTCGCCGATCCCCTCGAAAGGTCGAGGTCGGCGAAACCAGATGGATTCCTCATCAGACGAGAGAGGTGCGCGGCACGCCATGGAGATCCGTGAGTTTCAGGAATTGATCGCTCGACGATACAAGGAACGAGACCAGGAGCGTGGCGTGCCTCGCACTTTCATGTGGTTTGTCGAGGAGGTCGGCGAGCTGGCGACGGCCCTGGCCTCCTGCGAGGACCGGGCCAACATGGAGGAGGAATTCGCCGACGTGTTCGCCTGGCTGTGCACGCTGGCCAACATCACCGACATCGACATCGAGAAAGCGTGCGGCAAGTACACCGGCGACCGCGTCAAGGGGTTCAAGCCGAAATAGAATCAGGCCTTCTTCCGGAAGGTCCGGCTCAGACAGAACACGCCCAGCCCGAGAATCGCCCCCCAACTGACAACGAGAAAGATCCAGCCCGCCGAAGTCATTGGACAGCCCCCCTGGTTTGACGTTTCCGCCACGCCAGCCAGACCAGAAAGGCCAACAGGGCGAACAAATCGATCAGCAGCACCCGCGTGCCGATCACGAACGGCACCTTCTCCATGGGAGTCTTCTTCATCAGCAGCGTCGGCCACCCCTCCTGGACAATCCAGAATCCCAGGATCAGCAGCAGGAACATCGGCGTGACGTACTTGATGATGAATCGATAGATCTTCGGAATGCGGATGTCCGAGCCGCTGTGCAACTCGCTCCACGCCTTGTCCATGCCGAACACCCAGGCGAACAGGATCACCTCGATCATCGCAAAGACGACGACGCAGAACGTGCCGCCCCAGAAATCCATCTCGTCCAGGGCGCCGTGGCCGTTGAAAAAGATCACGACCTGGCACAGGTTGAAGGTCACAACCGCGAACAGAATGCTGGCGGTCTTGCGATCCAGGTTGAACTCGTCCTGCAGAAACACAATCGCCGGCAGCGCCAGAGAGATGGAGCTCGTGACGCCGGCGATGAAGAGCAGGAAGAACCAGGCGAAGGCGAAAAACTGCCCGAACGCCACGTGCTGCAGGACCAGGGGCATCGTCACGAAGCCGAGGTTGAACGCTCCCCCGTTGGCGATCTCCGCCGTCCCTTGGGGACCGAAGAAGACGAACGCCGCCGGGATCACGATGCTGCCGCCCAGGATCACTTCGGTGACCTCGTTGGCCGTCGAGGCGGTCAGGCCCGACAGGGCCACGTCGTCGCGCTTGCGCAGATAGCTGGCGTAGGTCAGGATGACGCCGAACCCCACGCTCAGGGTGAAGAAGATCTGGCCGGCGGCGGCCAGCCACACCTTGGCCTCCCTTAGCTTGGCCCACTGGGGATTCCAGAGAAAGCCCAGGCCGTTGTTGACGTTCCACTCCGGCTTGGCCGGGTCGGGCGTCCCGAGAGTCAGCACGCGAATCAGGATGACGACGCCGAAAACGAAGAGCACCAGCAACCCCAGCTTGCAGACCCGTTCGATGCCCGCCCGCAGTCCGACGCACAGGATCGCGATATTGACCGCGAAGGTGATCAGAAAGAACAGGTAGGCGGTGCTGACGCCCGAAAAATGCTCGTTCTGCACCAACCCCTGATACCCCTGGAGGAAGCTGGACATGCTCGCCTGATCCGTGCACGAGGCGTACTTGCCCGTCAGGGCGAAGACGCTATACCCCAGGAGCCAGGATTCAATGTAGACGTAGTAGGTGTAGATTACTGTCGGCCCAAAGATGCCGATGACGCCGAAGTACTTGATGAACCGGTTCTTCTGCCAGACGGTTTCGAAAATGCCCGGGGCGGTGCTTCGCTCGAACCCGCCGCCGAACCGCCCGATGGTCCACTCGACCCACATCAGCGGAAGACCCAGCAGCAGGAAGGAGATGAAGTATGGGATCATGAACGCCCCGCCGCCGTTCTGGGCCGCCTGGACGGGGAACCGCAGGAAGTTGCCCAGCCCGATCGCGCTGCCGGCAACGGCCAGAATGACCCCCAGCTTGCTGCCCCACGCCTCCCTCGGTTGCTTGCCCGGTTCTGCCATAGGCCTCATCCACCAATCGTCGGGTTCCGCGGGTCAAGACCGGCCGGCGCTATCCGGCGGTGGACCTCCGGATGCCCAGCAAATCCAGCGAGTCCCGCTCGATCACGCTGCGGATGCTGCCCCGCGGGACCGTCGGCAGCTTCGTGTCGGCCAGCAACATGTTGAACCCCAGCAACGCTTCGATGCACTCCTCCGAATTGGCCGCGGGAAAACCGCTGCCGAACACGAGCCTGTCCATCACGTTGCGTTCGTGGGCCGCCACGACGATGTTGTAGGTCTGCCAGAGTTTCGTCGGACGGATCGTCAGGTCCGCGAACACGTTCTCGTGCTTGGACACCATCGAGAGCGTCTGCTCGACGAACGGCACCCCCATGTTGCCAATAACGAACTTCAGTCGCGGAAAGGCCCGCGCCACCTCGTCCAGCAGATACGGCTGGGCGTACTCCAGCACCGCCTGGGCGCTGAGCGCGTGGCTGCCGTTGTGGAAGAAGATCGGCAACCCCGCCTCCTGGACCATCTCGTACAGCCGCATCGCCTGGCAGTGGGCCGGGTGAAAGCCCGCCATCGCGCAGTAGACCACCAGCCCCTGGTGTCCCAGCTTCTCGGTCAGGGCGGCCAACCCTCGGTCGTTGAGCCGGTCCTGCGTCGGGTCCACGACCGCGAACCCCACCATCTTGTCCCGGTGTCGACCGACGTACTCCGACAACCTGCGGTTGGTCTCCTCCCGCGGCCCGTTGCAGGACGCCAGGACGATGCAGGCGTCCACCGTCTCCACCGCCGCCAGGTGCTCGGCGGTATCCGTGCTGTCCAATGACCGAAGATGCGTGTGGCAATCGATAATCATGGCTCTGTCCTGTTTCGTCGCGGGCCGGGACGTCGCCGTCGGCCGTAAAGCGGTGTATCTTAAGGCCCATTCCCGCACCCAGTCAAGGACAAATATCGCTCGATCGCTCCGCGGACTGGCGTCCGGGGGCCGCTTCGGATAGGATCGGGACGCAGATCGGGTCACGGATGCCGGCGTGGTCGGATACCGGGCGGCCGGTCGCCCTGGCGGGTTTTGGTACGTGGAGGTCAGTTATGCAGGCGATTCGCGATTTCTTCAAGAACGACAGGTTCGCACAGCACAGCGGCATCGAGCTCCTCGACATCAGCGAGGGCCATGCCCGGGCCAGGATGCCCATCCGCGACTGCCACCGCAACGGCGTGAACATCGTCCACGGCGGCGCCATCTTCACCCTGGCGGATCTGGTCTTCGCGGTCGCCTCGAACTCCCACGGCACCGTCGCGGTCGCCATCAACGCCAGCATCTGGTTCGTCAAGGCCGCCAAGGACGGCGTCCTCTACGCCGAGGCGAAGGAGGTCTCCCGAAACCCCAAGCTCGCGGTCTATTCGATCGAGGTCACCGACGACGCGGGCGAACTGGTGGCCCAATTCGAAGGCATGGTATACCGCAAGAAAGACCCCATCACACCGCAGACGTGAAACCCCAGGTTCGAGACTCGATATTCGGGATGAATCCAACACGCTGAAAAACCAAGTGCGCCCAACGTGAACGAGGACCCGCCGATACCGCCGGCGAGAAAAAGGGCCGGGGTCTCGATCCCGCAGGACCCAGACCCCGGCCAAACGTGCTTACGACAGACAACCTATTCGGTCGCCGCTCACGGCTGAGCCGTCACGGCCTTGACCGTACGGATGTCGTCGACGAAGATGCGACCCTTGCCGTCGGCGGCAGGAGCCTTGCGGTTGCCGACTCCCACGATCAGCGTCTGAACCTTGGCCACGTTCACGCCGGCGAAGCTCGCCAGCGGAATCCTCACCTCGGTCCAGTTGGCCGCGGTCACCGCGGTCGCGTCGGCCACGGTCGCCTGCTTGCCCGCGCTGTCCCGGACCGTCACGTAGAGGTCCTGCGAACTGTTCTGGCGGGAGGCATTGATGGCCACGCCCTGCCAGACGCCGCTGACGCCGCCGGAGGTCGAGATGCTGTCGAACTCGAAAGTCCGATTCTCGCCGGAGGCGTGCGAGGTCACGCACAGACCGATGTGCACGGGGGCCTGCATTGCGATCGCGGTCGTGCCCATCAGGGTCCAAGTCTTGCCGTCCGCGGAGACGTACCCGGAGAGGCTGTCGCCGATTCGCTCCATCTTGACCCAGTAGGGAGCGGCGATGACCGTTCCGCTGTCCACGTTGGACGAGGAACCGTCGGTGGCCGCGCGGTACTGGAAGCTGGCGCCGTTGCCGGCGGCCCCGTCCGTGTTGGCGGTCAGAATCATCATGGCGTGGGTGGAGCCGCCGTCGAGGCTGTCGCGGACCATGACGCCGCCCTTGGCCCAGGTGTTGGAGCCGGGCCCGATGCTGACCACGCGAGCCACGATCGCCCCGTCGCCGTCGAGGGTCTTGTAGGCGTAGGTGAACTCATCGCTGTTGTTCCAGATATCGGCGCCGGCGCCGGTCAGACTCATCTTGCCGCCGGTCTCGACGACAGCGACCTGGCCTGCGCTGGGGTACCCGCGAACCCACAGACTCAGGGTATCCATGCCCTCGACAGTCCAATTCTGGACGGGCGAGAACTCGCGGGCCGCCTCGCTGTAGTACGGGGCGACACTGTTGTCGTAATCCATCGGCATCGACTGGGCGCCGCCATGGACGATGGTGGTTTCTCCAAACGTCCCGTTGACGGCCTCCATATAGCCGACCATCGAGCCGCTCAGGCCGTCGGTCAGGCCGTCGGTCCACGCTTCGTAGATCCTGCTGCCTTCGGCGTCTGTGTAGCTCTCGAAATCCTCGACAACCATGAACCCGGCGGTGGTGAAGCTCCAGACCCTGCCGACCCACGGACTCTCGGGCTCGGCGGGATTGACCTCATCGACGCGCCAGTAGTAGGTCGTGTTCCATTCGAGGTCGCCTGGAACGAAGATCGGATCCGCCTGACGGCCCTTGAACAGAGGGCTGCTCGTGTCCGCGGCAGCCACCGCGGCCGCGTCGTCGCCAAAGTAGATCTCGTGCTCCACGGCCTTCTCCCCGGCCACCCAGCTCAGCGTGGGTTCCTGCGGAACCTCCACGGCCTTGTCGGCCGGGCTCGGCGTGAACGCCGTCAGGGGAGACAAGCCGAAGCTGTCGACGTAAACGCCGCTGATGACCTGACGTTCCGTGATGCTGCCGCCCTGCCAGGCGACCGCGATGTTGTCGCCGCCGGTGCCTTCCTTGCCGAGGGCCTGGATGTAGTACTTCTGACCGGCCTGCAGGCTGATGGGAGCGGACTTCTGATTCGTTTCCTTTTCCCACTCGCGGGAATTGGTCCAGGAGGTGACGCGCGCGATTCGAACCGCCTTGGCCGGATCGGTGTCCGTGCTCAGCCACAGTTCCTGGGCGTCGTCGCCTGCGATCCAGAACGTGTACTCGGCCGTGACCGGAGGCTTGAGCCAGCCGTACATCCGAGTGCCGTAGTTGTCGGCCCAATCCACGGGACCTTCGAACAGGTCACGCATCTCGACGCCGGTCGGATTGTTCGGATAGTTCGCGTTGTTGGTCAGGTCCGTGATGGCGGTGCCGGTGAGGCCGGTCCACCACTGGCGGACGATCTTGTTCGCGATGCCGGCCTCGGTGTTGAAGCTCCAAACGGGGCCCTTCACAGCCGAGCCGTCGGCAGTGATTTCGTCGATTCGCCAGTAGTACGTCGTGGAAACGCGAAGCATGCCTGGGGTGAAGGCAGCTTGCGCGACCTTGCCTCTGTCCGTCCCGGCGGCGCCGCTGTTCACGGCGTCAAACGAGGTCCCGAAGTAGACCTGATGCTGAACCGCGGTTTCGCCGACGGACCAGCGCAGCGAGACGTTCGGCGACACGCCTTCAGCGTCGTCGGCTGGCGTGGGATGATACGCCGTCACCGGCATGGCCATGGCGGTCCAGACGTCGCCGGTGTGGACGGTTCCCGCTTCGTCGATCTCGTCGACGCGCCAGTAGTACTGCACGCCCGACTCCATGTTGCCCTTCAGGTGGTAGTACATCGCGTAGTTCTGCTGTACGCCGTGAAGATCGGCTTCGGTCAACTCCGGCGTCGTGCCGAAATAGACGTTGTGGGCCACGGCGGTTTCGCCGGGGGTCCACGCGAACAACGGGGTGATCACAGCCACCGATCCGCTCGGAGGATTCGGGTTGTAGGCTTTTAGGCGCAGCGGATGGTCGGCGACCTCGCCCGCGTGGCTCACGTTGTCAAAGGTGTATGTCCGCATCTCGCCGGCCGCGTGCGAGGTCACGCACAGACCGATGTACACCGGGTCGGCCATGGCGATCGTCTGGGTCGTGCCCACCTGCGTCCAGGCCTGGCCGTCGGCGGATTGGAACGCGGAGAATTGGTCTGCGGCTCGCTCGACTCGGACCCAGTACGGGGCCGTCACGACCGGGACGCTGCTGGCGCTGGACGACGCGCCGGCGGCTGCGGGCCGCCACTGGAACGCGGCGCCGTTTCCCGCCGAGCCGTCGCTGTTGGCCGTCAGGACCATCATCGCGTGCGCCGAACCGGCGGTCTTCGCGTCGCGAATCATGACGCCGCCTTTGGCCCAGGTGTTCGTGCCGGCGCCTTTGCTGACCACGCGGGCGGTGATCGAGCCGTCGCCGGAGAGCTCTTTGTACATGAAGTGGAATGCGTCGGCGCTGCCCCAGATATCGGCGCCGCTGCCGGTGACTTCAAAGGTGTTCGCCTTCGGTTCGGCCTTCCCCGCCGTGGCGTCCCCGATCGTCTCGGTCCACCAGCCTTTGGGAAGCGTCTGGCCCCACGTGCCGCCGGCACAACCGAGAACCAAAACCAACGACAAAATCATTGCTGCTTTGCGAAACATGATACTCCTTCCGTTACTACTACATTACATCACCTGCGCCCCGGCACATGTCGGGACGCATGCTGCCTCTTCGCGACGACGAGACCCTCACCCGTGCGTACGAACCCTCACGGCAGCTAAGACTCTCCTCACCTCCGAATGCGTTGGCAGGCCGCGAACGCAGTCCTCTGATGACTTCTTAAACCTCCTTTCCGCGAGGATGGAATGAACCACCCTGGGTCATGCAGAGTCCTTGCCCGCGTCAATGACAAGACGCCATCGGGAACGCGGACAACGTTCACGACTCACCCCATGACCCCTCTCTCCAACAAGAAACACCGCGCCCCGCAGGGCGCCGCCCCCAACGAAGCATACTACGTGACACTACGTACTTCATTATACAGACTCCCGCCCTCTTCTGCAAGGGGTCCTGGCAGTGTTTTTCGCCGGCGACGCATGTCACAGCGAAAGCACGGGAGATCGGCAACGCCAAGAAGAAAGCCTGTCATCGTCATGCGATGACAGGCGCATCATGGAGGAACTCATGGTGAAATCGGCCTTCGCGGCCGCTAAGGCAAGGCGGACTTGATCTCCACAAGGGACGTCCCCAGCGTGGTCCGGGCAATCTGGTCGAGCCGCGCTTCCGGCCCGCAGAAGTGGAACGTCCGATGGATGTGAACGATGCTGCCGCCGGGGGGCAGAGCGGCCGCCGGGGACGAGGTCTCCAACTCGTAGAACGGCCCCATGGGCTTGGCGCCGGGCGAGGCGGGCCCATCGTTATAGGAGTTGATCACGTCGCCTCGGAACGGTTCGTCCTGAAGCTGCCACATCGAGTTGACGTAATCCACCGCATCGGCGGGCTTGCTGTACTGGACGATCGTCAGGACCTTGTTGAGAGCGTCGTAGCTGCCCGCGACGTTCTGGGCCCGCTGCGGCGTCAGTCCGATCTTGCTTCGGTACTGCCCGTCGGCGCTGAAGAACATCACGCGCTCTTTGACGACGAGTCGGTCCTCCGGCACCTTCCCGAAATACGTGTCGTTGACCACCGGACCCAACTCGCTTTCGGGTCCCGTCTGGTAGGGGATGACGACCGTCGTCTCAGGCGACGGATTGAACATGCCCAGAATCCAGACGGACAGCAGGCCCGTGTCTTTCGTCCAGGGCTTCAGGCCGGTGTTGACGACCTTGTTGTTCGACTCGAAGGCCACCATATTCACATCGGGACCTGCGGTCGTGCCCAGCAGACCCAGAGCGACGTTGCGATCCAGGACCCGGACGGTTCGAGTCACCCGCAAGTCGAACTCCGTCCCCGAATAGTTCGTCAGCTTCATCGTCTTTTCGAGAACCGCCGAACGCGCCGTCTTGGCGGCCAGCGTCCAAGGCTCCGTGTCGATCGCCGGCGGGGTGAACCAGTGCTCCAGATCGAACGGAACGCCCTTGCCGAAGAAGATGGAGAACTGCCCGCCCTCGGGTCCGAGCCAGAAGCGGTCTTCGCCGCCGAACGGGTTCATGTGCTTGACGAATTCGCCCGAGGCGATCAGTTCGCGATTGATCCAGCCGAAGCTCAGGCCGTCGGGCCCGGTGGCCGAACTGGTCATCACCCGTCCCTGCATCTTGGGCAACACGACGACCTGTCCCTGTCCCGAGCGGTCCTTGAGGATCACGACGTCCGTATACGCCTGCAGGAACGCGACGTCGTCGCGGAAGCCTCCCTCCTGGACTTTCGCCGTCCCCTTCTTGGCGCCCGCGGAGGCGGGCTTGGCCTTGTCCGTCGCACATCCGGCGGCCACGAGCGTCACCGACAGCAATGCCATTGTTCGTAGGTTCATGTTCAGCCTCCCTTGTGCCATGACTTCCTGTCTCTCACATCCAAGCCGACGTCCCAACGTCGCGACGAAAACGCCGGTGTCAAGCAAGAGTAGCCCATCCGGCGTCGATTGGCAAGTCCCTCATCCGCGATTCACTCCCTCCGTCGGCCCTGGAAACGCGTCGATTCGGCGCCCTGCGACGTCCGGTTCGGCGAGCTTTTTCCTTGACCCTCAAGGGTCGATCGAGTTTAATAAAGGGCTATTCACGGCATCGAGGAGGTGCTTGTAGCGCCCGACGTGCCGTTATAGGACGGTCCGAAGGACGGGGATCGCGGCCGAGGGCCGGGACCCCGAGGTCGCCGACGAAAGCAGCAGGTGAGAACTGTGGAAGAAAAACGCGTACGAGTGGGTGTGGTCGGATTCGGCACCGTCGGCGCCGGCGTCGCCAAGCTGATCCTGGAAGAAGCCGACGCGATCGCCGCGAAGATGGGCGTGCGTCCGGAACTGGCATGTGTCGTGGACACCGACACGACGCGTCCCCGTCCGATCCAACTGCCCCCCGGCGTACTCACCACCGACCTCAACCGGCTGCTCAACGACCCGTCCATCTCCATCGGCGTCGAACTCGTCGGCGGCACCGGCATCGCCAAGGAGATCCAGCTCAAGATGCTCCGGGCCGGCAAGGACGTCGTCACGGCCAACAAGGCCCTTCTGGCCACCCATGGCAACGAGCTGTACCATGTCGCGCGAGAGAACCGCCGCTGCATCGCGTTCGAAGCCAGTTGCGTCGGCGGCGTCCCGATCATCGGCGCGATCCGCACGGGCCTGGCGGCCAACCAGATCAACGCCATGTATGGAATCGTCAACGGCACCTGCAACTACATCCTCTCGAACATGAGTTCGAAGGAGGAGAAATTCTCCCAGGCCCTGGCCAAGGCCCAGAAGCGAGGCTTCGCTGAGGCCGATCCCACGCTCGACATCTCCGGCGGCGACAGCGCCCACAAGCTGGCCATCCTCGCGTCCATCGCCTTCGGATGGGAGATCGCCATGGAGGACGTCTTCGTCGAAGGGATCGACGGAATCGCCAAGGAGGATCTTCGCTACGGACGCGAGATGGGCTACCGTCTCAAGCTGCTCGCCATCGCCCAGCGAAGCGCCGACGGGCGTCTCTCCTTGCGGGTCCATCCCGCGTTCATCTCCGCGGAGACCGCCTTGGCGAGAGTCGAGGGCTCGTTCAACGCCATCAGCGTCTTCGGCAGCGCGGTCGGCGAGACCCTGTACTACGGTCGAGGGGCAGGCATGATGCCCACCGCCAGCGCGGTGCTGGCCGATGTGATCGACGTGGCTCTGGGCAACTCCCAGAGGACCTTCAATCACCTGCGATTGCGGCCCCGCGCGGAAATCAAGCCGTTCATCGAGCCGATCGGCGAGATCGTCACCCGGTTCTATATCCGCGTGATGGCCAAGGACGAACCCGGCGTGGTCGCCAAGTACGGCAAGATCCTGGCCGACCATCAGATCAGCATTTCCGGCGCCCTCCAGCACGAGGGCACCGGGCCCGGCGACACCGTGCCGGTCGTGATCACGACCCATCGGACGCAGGAAAAGAACATGACGGAGGCCTTGGCGGAGTTGAAGAAGATCGATATCATCAGCGGCAAGCCTGTCTGCGTGCGAATCGTGGATATCCCCCAGGATAAGGACGCATGACGAAGTACGTAATCATCGTTCCCGACGGAGCGGCGGATGAGCCGCTCGACGTGTTCGAGGGAAAGACACCCCTCGAAGCGGCCGAGACTCCGAACATGGACCGGATCAGCATCGAGGGACGCCAGGGTCTCGTGCGAACCGTGCCCGACGGACTCGATCCCGGCAGCGACGTCGCCCAGATGAGCCTGCTGGGATACGACCCACTGCGCTATTACAGTGGCCGCGCGCCCATCGAGGCGGCCGCCAAGAACATCCGCCTGGGTCTGGACGACTGGGTGTTCCGCTGCAATCTCGTGACCCTTGCCGACGGACTCATGGCCGACCACAGCGCCGGGCACATCTCCACCGAAGAAGGCGGCAGCCTGATCCGCGAGCTGGCCAAGCACATCACCGACGAACGAATCGCCCTGCACACCGGCGTCAGCTATCGCCACCTGATGGTCGTCAAAGGCGTGGAGTTCGACGTTCGCACGTACCCGCCGCACGACCACATCGGAAAGCCGGTCGAGAAGCTCCTGCCCCGCGGCAAGGGGGCCGACCTGCTGATCCAGCTGATGAACCAGTCGCAGCAGCTCTTCGCGGGCCACGAAATCAACAAGGTCCGCCAGGACCTCGGCGAGAACCAGGTCAGCTCGATCTGGTTGTGGGGACAGGGCAGACAGGCCCGTCTGGACAGCTTCCGCAAGCGGTATGGACTCAAAGGCGCGGCCATCACCGCGGTGGACCTCGTCCGCGGCCTCGCCAAGCTGGTCGGATTCGACCTGATCCACGTGCAGGGCGCAACCGGGTTCCTCGACACCAACTATCAGGGCAAGGGCCAGGCCGCCATCGAGGCGCTCGAGAAGTACGACCTGGTCTTCATCCACGTTGAAGCTCCCGACGAGGCCGGTCACGAAAGGAACGCCGACGCGAAGAAGCAGGCCATCGAGCAGGTGGACAGGCACGTCGTCGGACCCGTGCTCGAAGCCCTGCGCCGTTACGAGGACTGGCGGATCCTCCTGCTCCCGGACCATCCGACGCCGGTCCAGACGGGCGCCCACTCGTCGGCGGCGGTGCCGTTCGCGATGGCCGGAACGGGAATCACAGGCATCCTGCACGCGGGCTTCAGCGAGACCAACGCGACCAAAGCGGGCCTGCGCATCGAAAAGGGATGCGAGCTGATGGAGTACTTCCTCAGAAGTTGAATCGGTTGACGACGGACGTCTTCGCCGGTACAGTTCAAGGTTTTTAAGGGTGACAAAACAACTATGGCAATCATTGTTCAGAAATTCGGCGGCGCCTCGGTCGCGAATGCCGAGCAGATCCGCCGGACGGCCAAGCGAATTATCGAACGCATGCAGTCCGGCTGCCAGGTCTGCGTGGTGGCTGCAGCCCGCGGGCATCAGATCGAAGAACTCCTGCGCGACGCGAGGGAACTGAACCCGAACCCTCCCAAGCGGGAGATGGACCAGCTTCTGAGCACCGGGGAGCAGCAGACCGTTTCTCTCCTGGCCATGGCCCTCGAGGCGATGGGCCACAAGGCGATCAGCTTCACCGGCAGCCAGATCCACATGCTCACCGACGGCGTCTACAGCAACGCCCAGATCAAGAGCGTGGACTCGGAGTTCATCCGGCGGGAGTTGAACGAAGGTCGGATCGTGATCGTCGCAGGCTACCAAGGCGTGGACGAGCACGGGAACGTCACCTCGCTGGGTCGAGGCGGCTCGGACACCAGCGCCGTCGCGCTGGCGGCGGCCTTGAAGGCCCAGGAGTGCGAGATCTTCGCCGACGTGGACGGCGTGTACACCGCCGATCCTTCGATCTTCAAGAACGCGGCGATGCTCGACGAGATCAGCTACGACGAGATGATCGAGATGGCCAGCGTCGGAGCCGGCGTTCTGCATGGCCGGTCCGTAGCCATCGGCAAACGATACAACGTCAGGATTCGAATCCGAAACGCAGCGAACGATAATCCGGGAACCATCATCACACACGAGGTGCCGCAGATGGAAGGTATATTGGTGTCGGGTGCGACAATTCAGAAAGACATGGCCAAGATCGGGCTGGCGGGAATTCCGAACGTCCCAGGGACCGCGGCGCAGATCTTCGCCCGGCTGGCCGAGGCCAAAGTCGTCATCGACGACATCATCCAGACCGAGATCAGCCACGAGAAGGCGAATCTGTCGTTCATGGTCCACAAGTCGGGCCTGGCTGCCGCGAAGAAGGTTGCGAACGAACTGAAAACCGAGCTCGGCCTCGACAGCATCTTCGTCCGCGAGGACATCGCCCTGGTCTCGGCCATCGGCGTCGGGATGCGGTCGCAGTTCGGCGTCGCCCAGCGGATGTTCGGCGCCCTGGCCAAGGCCAAGGTGAACATCGACTCCATCACCACCAGCGAAATCCGGATCAGTTGCGCGGTTGGCCGACAGGACGTCGAGAAGGCCCTGGAAGCCGTGTGCCTGGCCTTCGATCTGGATCGCCCCGCGAGGCAGCGGACCAAGGCCACTAAGTAGGACCGCCTCCCGTTGGCTCGCAAACGAACAACCAGGCGGGCGATGAGCAGACGCAATCGAGCCGTCCTGATCGGAATCACTCTGATCGGTACGGCTTTTCTCGTTCTGCTCGACAGGGATTTCGTCGCCCCGCGATGGTCGGACCTGCTGACGTCGCGGGAGCAGACTCTCGGCACGGACCTGGACCGCTACCACGGACAGAGCTTCTCCGTCGCGAGGGTCGTCGATGGCGATACGCTCCATCTCGATGTCGCCGACGCCGGCGGAAAGGTCACCAAGGTCCGTTTGATAGGGATCGACGCGCCCGAGATGGGCTCCGTTCAGCGGGAACGCATGTACTATGCCGAGGAGGCCACGGCCGGGATGAGACACATGGCCCTGGGCCGGCGCGTGACGGTCTATCTCGACCGACAGGCAGGAAGCCGAGATCGCTACGACCGCCTGCTCGCGTACCTCCAATTGCCCGACGGGCGGTTTCTCAACGAGGAGCTGCTGTCGCAGGGCCTCGCTTACGCCGACCTGCGATTCAAACATGGCTACTACCGCAAGTACACGCAATTGGAGGCAAGCGCGCGAGCCCTCAAAGAGGGCCTCTGGGCCCGCGTCACGCTCGACCAGACGCCCGTCTGGCGACAGAAGCGAACGCAAGGCAGCGAGGATTCCGACTGATCCTGTCCGACTCTACAGGTTGTATTCTTTGATTTTGCGGTAGAGGGTGCGTTCGCCAATGCCGAGGATCTTGGCGGCCTGCTCGCGATTGCCCTCGGTCCTGGCCAACGTGTCCATGATGGCTTTCTTCTCGATCTCGTCGAGCGAGGCGCCCACCAGGCTGGCCGGCGCGGATGCGGCAACCCCAGGCCCGGGGAGCTGACGCCGCTGCAACATCTCCGGGGGCAGATCCTGGACGTCGATCATCTCCCGATCGCACATCACGACCAACGTCCGCACGGCGTTGCGAAGCTGGCGAATGTTGCCCGGCCATTCGTACGCGGCCATGACGCCCATCGCTGTGGGCGTGAAGCCCTTGACCTGAGAGCCGGTCTCCTCAGTTGCTTCCTGGAGGAAGTGCTCCGCCAGGATCGGAATGTCGGCCGCTCGCTCGCGAAGCGACGGCAGCGTGACGTTCACGCCCCGGATGCGGAAGTACAGATCCTCGCGGAATTCCTTCTTCTCGATCAGACGAGTCAGGCTATGGTTGGTGGCGCTGATGATGCGGACGTCGACTACCGTGGCCTTGCTGGACCCCACCGGCACGACGATGCCGTCTTCGAGCACGCGCAACAGCTTGGCCTGCATGGTCAGGGGCATGTCGCCGATCTCGTCGAGGAAAAGCGTTCCCTTGTCGGCGATCTCGAACAGGCCCTTGCGGTCGGTGTTGGCGCCGGTGAACGCGCCCTTGACGTGTCCGAACAGCTCGCTCTCCAGAAGCGTTTCGGTCAGACCGGCGCAGTTGACGGGCTTGAACGACTTGTCCCTGCGAAGCGAGTTGTTGTGGATGGCGCGGGCCAGAAGCTCCTTGCCTGTGCCCGAAGGACCCTCAATAAGCACCGAGATGTTGGTCGGGGCCACCCGACGGACGGTCTCGAAAATGCTCTGCATCGCCGGGCTGACGCCTTGGATCCCCTCGAAGAAGAACGCTTGCGGCTCGTCGGAAACGTGTGCCCCCCGCCGGCTCGGAGCCGCCAGGGCCTTGCGGGCAGCCCGCTCCACAAGCGTTCGAAGCGGATCGATGTCGAGCGGCTTGACGAGATAGTCGAGCGCCCCCTGCCGCATGGCCTCCTTGCAGTTCTCGATCGTCGCGTAGGCGGTGATCAAAATGACCTCGGTGGAATCGCTCTGCTTCTTCGCCTCGCGGAGCACGTCCAAGCCGTCGACCTGCCCTTCCAGCTTCAGATCGGTGACCACGACGTCGACCGCCTGATTGCGCAGAACCTCCACGGCGTGCTCGCCCGTGTAGACGGCCAGCGCCTTGACGGACAACTTGCCGAGAGCTTCGACAATCCCGTCCGCATGGTCCCGCTCGTCGTCCACCACCAGGACGACGGGTTTCTGTTCTGTCCACTGACTACCCAAACCGGCACCTTCACAAACTCTTTTATTCTATACGCCTCCGGCGGAGCGATCAAGCCATGACAACTGAAGGCAGAACAGGGGATCCCCACAGAAAAGGCAATCCGACGCCGGACAGACGCATGATCCCGATCAGCCCGCAGCCCCAGCCAGGACCGCTTGGCGTATCTCCGAGACCACCCGGATGTAGCGTTGGGCCGTGGGGTCGTCCCTGGCCTCGACGATGATTCGCATCACCGGCTCGGTGTTGCTGGTCCGCAGATGGATCCAGGCGTCGGGAAAGTCCAGCCGCAGACCATCGGCGGTGTTCACGACAGCATTCGGAAACCTCTCGGCCGCCCGCTTCATGATCTCCTGGGCCTGCTGCGAATCCGCGGAGAACTTGTCCTTGTGCATAGAATAGCCGCCGATCTCTGCGACCAAGCCGCTGATGCTCTTACCCGTCTCAGCCATCAACTGCAGGACCAGCACCATCCCGACCAGGCTGTCGCGGATCGGGCCGACCCGCAGGTCGATCACGCCGCCGTTGCCTTCGCCGCCGATGACGCAGCCGTGCTCGATCATCGCGTTGGCCACATGGGCTTCGCCGACCGGCGTGCGCAGGACCTTCGCGCCCGCCCGCTCGGCGATGTCGTCGATCATCCGCGACGTGGAGAGGTTCGCCGCGGCGGTCCCTCCCTGTTTGGAAAAGACGTACTTGGCCGCCAGGGCCAGCGTGTACTCTTCGCCGATGTAGACGCCGTTTTCGTCGACGATGGCGAGACGGTCGGCGTCGGGGTCCTGGGCGAACCCCAGGTCAGCCTTCTCCTGCCGAACCCGCCGGCACAGATCGACCAGATTGGCCGCGATCGGCTCGGCGCCATGGGCGAACAGGCCGGTCGGCTCGTCGTTCATGGCGATGACCTCGCAGCCCATCTCCGCCAGGAGCTTCTTGGCGACCCGTGCCCCGGCGCCGTTGACGCTGTCGAGGACGATCCGATATCGCTTGGCCGCAATCCGCCGGGCATCGATGGTGGCCAGGACCTTGTCGATGTGAACGCGGTCGGTCTCTTCATTGCGACTGACGGTCCCGCAGTGGACGGAATCGACGTAGCGGGCCTGCCCATCGAGAAACGCCTGCTTGATCCGCGCCGCGGTCGTTGCCGGCGGGGCCATCCCGTTGCTCAGAAGCAGCTTGATCCCGTTGTACGGAAGCGGATTGTGCGAGGCGGTGATGACGATGCCCCCGTCGCAGCCCAGTTCGCGGAGCATGATGCCCACGCAGGGCGTGGTCACAAGACCCAGATCGATGACATCGACTCCCACCGAGCACAGCCCCGCGGTCATGGCCGACAGAAGCATCTGTCCGCTGACGCGGGAGTCCCGTCCCACGCAGACCCGCAGACGACGGTCCTCCCCTGCCACAGCGTCGCTGAGAAAGGTCCCAAATGCACAACCATATTGGGCGGCAATGATGGGGGTCAGGTTCTCCCCGATCACACCCCTCATCCCGCTGACGCTGATGATCAGGCTTTCAGCCATCTCGCACACTCCACTTGCGCAAACTCCAAGCGTTGTCGCCATCGGAGCGACAATCGATTGCGTCCATCTTATGGGGCGGACTCGAAGAAATCAATCGAGCGTACAGACGTAGAGATCGTTGACGAAATCGAGTTTTCTAAGATCGGCGATCGTCGCCTCGTCGGGCTCCTTATCGAGACTCACCGCCAGCACCGCTTTCTGCAACTCGGGCTTCTGGCCGACGCCCATCGTGCCGATGTTGATGCCGTGGTTGCCCAGGAGCGTGCCGACCGAACCGATGACGCCGGGCCGGTCGTCGTTGAAAATCACCAGCACGGTGCCCTGCGGCGTCATCTCAACGTGGAACCCGTCGATCTCGATGATCCGCAGCAGCGTCTCGCCGAACACGGAGCCTCGCACCGTTCTCTTGACTTCGCCGGTCTCCACAGTGGCGGTGAAACTCGACGCCACGTCGCGGGCCTCGGTGTTCTTGGTCTCGTCAATGCTGATTCCCCGCTCTTTGGCCAGGACCGGGGTGTTGACCATGTTCAGGGGCATCTCGAAATGCCTTTGCAGCAGGCCGATCGCGAAGTTGAGCGTCACCGGCTGCACGCTCATGCCGCCGATCGTGCCGCGGTATTGGACCTGGACCTCTTTGATGTTGCCGGGGGCGATGGTGCTCAGCAGCACGCCAACGCGACGAGCCAGATCCGCATACTGGCCGACCAATGGCGGCATCGCGCCCGATGTGGACGGTGCGTTGACCGCGTTGCGAACGGGGCCGCCCTTGATGGCGTCGAGGAGGATCTCGGCCGCTTCGACCGCGACCTCGACCTGGGCCTCTTCCGTGCTGGCGCCCAGGTGAGGCGTGACGATGCAATTGTCCAGCGCGGCGAACCGCAGGTCCTGCGGCGGCTCCGAACTGAACACGTCGAGCGCCGCGCCCGCGATCCGCTTCTTGGACAAGGCGTCATAGAGCGAGTCTTCATTGATGATGCCGCCCCGTGCGCAGTTGACCAGACGGACCGTCGGCTTCATCATCGCAATCTGATCGGTCCCGATCATGTTCAGGGTCTGCGCGTTCTTCGGCACGTGAATCGTGATGAAATCCGATTCGCGGAAGATTCGTTCGAGCTTGTCCGTCACCTCGATGCCCAGTTCCTCCGCGTTCGTCGGCGCCGACAGAGGATCATACCCGAGGATTTTCATATTCAGGCCGTGGGCCATCCGCGCGACCGCCACGCCGATCCGGCCCAGGCCGATCACGCCGAGGACTTTGTTGTTGAGCTGGTTGCCGGTGTATTTCTTGCGGTCCCAGGCGCCGGACTTGAGACTGTTGCAGGCCTGGACCACGTTGCGGCTCATCGCCAGCATCAGGGCCATCGTGTGCTCGGCCGCGCTGAGCGTGTTGCCGCCGGGGGTGTTCATCACGAGGATGCCCTTGCGAGTCGCGGCGGGCACGTCGATGTTGTCCACGCCGACGCCCGCGCGGGCGACCCCCTTGAGCCGACCGGGATTCGAGAGGACCCTGGCATTGACTTTCGTCTCACTGCGGACGATCAGCCCGTCGTAGTCGCGAATGATATTGCACAGCTCATCCTCGCTGATGCCGATCTTGACGACGGCTTCAGCGCCCGGTGTGGCGTTAATCAGATCGATCCCTTCCTTCGCCAGCTTGTCTGTGATGAGCACTTTGATCATAACGTTTCTCCCACAAGTTTTCAGTCTACCGTCCAACTCAGGTCTGTGCCGCCAAGGCTCGGGCCAAGGTCACCGCCCAACCGGCGGCAAGAATCACAAGCAGACCTACAACCACGTGTACCACCCTGATTTCAGCGAACAGCCTGTCCAGGAACGTGAAATATACGCCGAATACCGCGATCAGGAAAGCGAAAAATGCGGTCGCCGCCAGCAGGCTGCACAGCAGACCCGCCGCCGGTTGCAGATAGAAAGCCGTCAGAACGCGTCCTTGCGCGAAGGCGAGCACGGCGTGAGTCATTCCGCAGGTAGGACAGGTCAGCCCCGTCCGCATTCGCAAGCCACAAGGCGGGAAGATCAGTCCGAAGTCGAATCCCACCCTCTGGAGCAGCCACAAACCCGCAAAAGCGCCCAGAACGCCGCAGGCGACCGCCGCGGCGGTCGTTCGTTCGCGTCTGGAGGGCGGACGTGTGATCCGGGGCTTGCTATCCTGTTGGTTTTCCTGCATATTCTCTGTAAGATAGAAGTCGCGTATGGAACTGTCAATACGGCTGTGGGAGCCTTTATGTCTTTGGAACAAAAGGATTTAAGTGAAATGTTGGAGACGGCCGTCGTTGCGGCCCGACTCGCGGGCCAACATGCGATGGAGCAGATGGGTTACGTCACAACGACCCAGAAGAGCGAGAACGAACTCGTAACTCAGGCCGATCCCCAGTGCCAGCGGATCATCATCCAGCGAATCCGCGAAGTCTACCCCGACCACGGATTCATTGCCGAGGAGGGCGAGCAAGGCAAGCTGTTCAAGCGTCCGCCGACGGGCAAGCCGACCATCTGGTGGGCGATCGATCCCATCGACGGCACCCACAACTTCGCCCACGGCATTCCGATCTTCGCGGTCAGCATCGCAGCGCTGTATGAAGGCGAGCCAATCCTGGGCGTGATCTTCCACCCTTCCACCGACGCGATGTTCACCGCGGTCAAAGGGAACGAGGCCCAGTTGGACGGCCGGCGCATCGTCGCGGGAGAGCAGGAGATCGGCTCGCTCACCAGCGTCGGGATCGACAGCCACTTCGATGGGCCCCTGCCTCTGTGGCTGTGCAACCTCATCCGCCAATCGCGGTTCCGCAACTTCGGCACGACCGCGTTGCACCTGGCGTACATCGCCCGGGGCGGGCTCGTCGCCGCGGTCTTCTGCACGCCGAAATTGTGGGACATCGCGGCGGGAGTCGTGATCGCCGAAGGGGCCGGCGCCGTCGTAACGGACTGGGCCGGAGGGAAGGTCTTTCCCATCGATCTGGACGCCTACGACGGCGGGGCCTTCCGCATCGTGGCAGCCAACCGCGCAGCGCACCCGCGGCTCCTGGCGACCATGAGGGATCGAGCCTAGCGACGAACGATTCGAACCACGAACACCGAGAACTCTGCGCGGGTCGGGACGTGGATCACCCCTTTGCGGCAGACGAGCTTGGCGAGCGCGTTGCCGGACAGGTTCTCGGGATCGAACAACTCCGCGGTATCGCCCTCGTCCAGGCACCGTCCGGTATCGACCTCGACGGCGCCGACGTTGTCCCAGTTGAAGACGGCCAGGTGCGCCCGGTTTCGGTCGTAGCGATTCGGCAGCAGAATGAACTTGCTCTTCGAGGGGCGACGTGCGTCGCCGGAGGAAAGGACGAGATTGCCTTCCCAGACCACCTTTCGGTAGCGGACCGTCTCCAGTTTGCCGTTGACGACCAGGTTGTCCAGGACCTCGCAATCCTCGTTGTATGCAGCGGTGTAGCCGATCTGCATGTCGATGCCGTAGAGGACGTTGCGATGGATGCGGATGCCCTGGCTGGGGGAGGCCCCGCCGACCAGGAACGGGCCTTTCCGGTAGCAGATGTTCTCCGTCAGCAGGTAGTTGTTCACGCTGGCCTGCTCCGACCCGTAGGCGTGCATCGTATAGCAGCCGTCGTAGGGACAGGTCATGATGCAGTTGGAGATGGTCTTGACGCCCAGGTCGTTCTGCGTGTAGACGCAATGGCCGTGGCCCCGGTCGGCGCCGAGCCAGCCGTTGCCGTGGAGGATGCAGCCGTAGATCTCGGGATTCATCTCCCCTTTCCAGCAACTGATGCCCTGATTACAGTTGCGGATGACCAGGTTGATGTACCTGCAGTGGCTGCCGCCCCGCAGGTGAAGGCCGCCATGCGGGCGTTTCAAGTCCGCGGGATTGGAGCCCGCGGAAACGGGTTTGGAGGGCAGGGGCTCGGATACGAAGATCTCCAGGTCGCGAATCCAGACGTGTGACGAGGGGCTCAGAACCGCCAGACCGCCGTCGATCGCGACCCGATGTCCGGCGGCGGGACGGATCACGATGGGGTTTTCCTCATCGCCCTGAAGCCGGACGTCGAACAACTCGTTCGGCCGCCTGCGATAAGTGCCTTCCAGAAGGTAGAGCGTGTCTCCGGGTTGGATGCTCTGGCGGCCCTCGAGGGCCGAAGCCAAATCCCACGGCGCGGCGGCGGTCCCTGGGTTGCGGGGATCGCCCTGAGGCGAGACGTACCAATCCGACCCCATTCCCTCTTCCAGGGTCGCGCGGTTGTCGACGATGGCAATCTCGGCCGGGACCAGAATGCGGTTGAAATCCAGAATCCGCCCGTCGCCGATCAGTTCCATCTCGACTCGCGCCCGATGACGGAACCCGCCGGTGACGTTCCCGACCGCAGGGATCCACTGCGAACCATCTTGCGAGATCACAACGTACTCCGGCAGCGAACCGTCCGGCAGGGACACCGACGACGGCCACGGTGGTCCCACCGACAGGGCTCTGCCGCCGGGCTTTTGAGCGGAACTGCCGTAGACGGGTGTGTAGATCCGCACGACCGGCGCATCGTTGGAGAACACGCTGGCTCGCCTTTCGTCCGGCGTCTCGACGTTCCCTATCCGAAGCGGAGCGCCCTGGCTGCGGAGTTGCAGCAGGATCGGCCAGATCCGTTCGAAATCCTCGGTCGTCTCAAAGGGAATCTCGTAAACGCTTTCCCGGACGGTCGTGCCGATCTCCACCGTCCTGGCCCGGTCGCGGTATGGCTCCAACTCCAGGGGCCAGTCTGCCGGCCAGTTCCCGCCTTCGTGGACGGACACGAAGCCCAAGGCCGGCGCAGCCCAGAGAAGAACCGCCGCGACAGTCGCGATGGCCCCCATGTGATCCTTCACTCGGTGCACGTATCCAATCTCCCAGAGATCCTGCGTTTTGCTGTCGTCGGTTCCGATATCGACACCCCCATTCTTAACGTCTCTATCGACAATGTACATATTGATGTTTCGAGAACTCCTCCAGTGAAATCCTGGCAGGCATGGCTTCCTGCGCGAGCAGACACCGCTGTCCCCTGGTTTTTTCCTTGAAAACCCTGGAGTTTGGGTGTACCTATCGGACGTCGGTCGTACAGATGGACAAAGATAAAGGAGGTTTCACGCATGGCTGCAAATCGCGTTCTTCCCCTGCTTGTGGCGGCTTTGGCAGTTGTCGCATTCCCTCGTGTCCTCGCGGCCCAGGAGGCCAATTACGACGAGGCGAAAATTCCGCAGTACACGCTGCCCGACCCGCTGGTCTGCTCCGACGGAACGAAGGTCGCCGACGCGGACGCTTGGCGGCAGAAACGTCGGCCGGAGATTCTGGGGCTCTTCGAGGAGCACATGTTCGGCAAGGCCCCCGGCAAGCCCCAGCTCATGACCTTCATCACCACATCGGTCAACAAGAATGCCCTCGACGGCATGGCCACTCGCAAGGAGGTGGTCGTCTACTTCACCGGTCGCGAGCAGGACCCCAACATGACGATCCTGCTCTATCTGCCCAACAGCGTCTCCAAACCGGTCCCGGCGTTCCTGGGCCTGAATTTCCAGGGCAACCATGCCATCCACCCCGACCCCGGCATCACGATCTCCAAGAGCTGGATGTCGAGCGGCGACCATCGCGCGACTGCGGATTCCCGGGGCAGAGCCGCCAGTCGCTGGCCCGTCGAGCGGATCCTCGAACGAGGCTATGGCCTGGCGACGATCTACTACGGCGACATCGACCCCGACTTCGACGACGGATTCAAGAACGGCGTGCACCCTCTGTTCTACAAACAGGGTCAAACGCAGCCCGCTCCGAACGAATGGGGCTCGATCGCAGCCTGGGCCTGGGGCCTGAGCCGGGCGATGGACTACTTTGAAACCGATCCGGACATCGATCACAAGCACGTCGCGGTCATGGGCCACTCCCGATTGGGCAAGACCTCCCTTTGGGCAGGAGCGACGGACGAACGATTCGCCCTGGTGATCTCGAACAACTCCGGCTGCGGCGGCGCGGCCCTGTCGCGACGCGCCTTCGGCGAGACCGTCCAACGGATCAACACCGTGTTCCCGCACTGGTTCTGCGACAACTTCACAAAATACAACGGCAAGGAGAACGAGTTGCCCATCGACCAGCACATGCTGATCGCGGTGATGGCTCCCCGTCCGGTCTACGTCGCCAGCGCCGAGGAGGACCGCTGGGCCGACCCGAAGGGCGAGTTCCTCTCCGCCCTGCACGCGGGCCCGGTCTACAGGCTCCTCGGCAAAGAGCCCCTGCCCGTCACGGAGATGCCTGCGGTCAGCCAGCCTGCCATGGGCACGATCGGCTATCACATCCGCCCGGGCAAGCACGACGTGACCCTCTACGACTGGGAACGCTACATAGACTTCGCCGACAAGCAGTTCGGAAAATGAGAGGGCATACACAACTCAAGCGTCAATGGCGCGTGAGGGAGAAATGGTGAAGATGGGGCCTTCAGGGCTCGCAATCCTGATGATAGGCGTTTGGATCGTGGCCGGTTGTGCAGTGAATCCGGCTCCTGTGCGACCGTTGGCCTTCTATGATGAGAGCGGCGATCCGTCCGAGCAAGCACGTGGGCTTCTGCAGGCCGAACTCAAGGGGATTACAGACACTGTAGCCGCCAGTACGGACGATTCGATCTGGTTCATTCGTGTCAAGCCATCGTTCCCTAACGGGCCACGCGGGGACATCATCGTCTACTTGACTCCCCAGCAACGCACCTCGAGGATTCGTACGGGACTCGCGTATTCCCTCCGTATGATCGGAGAGCGAACCAGCATTGTCCGGTCCTGGAAATACATCCAGGTGAGCGAACCGAACAATGTGTTCACGGAACTTCTCGTCCCGCCGTCGGTCGTCGACATGCCGTTCGAGTGGTCCGATGCAGCCATTACTGGACCCACTCATGCGACCCCAATCTCCGAGGAGGAGATCCCTCGCATCGTCGACTTCGTCCGTCAACCATTCAACTATGACCATTTGCCCGAACAAGGCAGACCATCGAAACACATTGTGGTTCGCCAGATTCGAAGATTGCCAATCCTCTCCCTGCGCCGAAGTGGAGACACGATCCAGGTCGAGTTCGGCTTCATCCACACGGGTACATGGGGGCGAGGAATCATGGTCACCGTGGCATGTGCGAGAGATGGGTATGTGGTCACGGGCTGGGGTATATGGTATCTTGGAAAGGGCCATTGCGATGAGCAGATCGTCAAGTTGTAGCTCCTGGCTGTTTGTGTGCCTGATTCTCCTTCCGGCTTCCGCAGCTTTGGGAACCTCAGAGTCGGGGCAGATCGCCGAGAAATACGCCCCGAGGCTGGAGAAGATCCTTACCGAGAACATCGTTCCGTTCTGGTATGAGAAGAGCCTCGACCGCGTCAACGGCGGATACATCATCAGCTTCGATTCGAAGGGCTGGCTAAAAGAGCCGGTCGTGAAGATGATCGTGACCCAGGCCCGCCAGGTGTGGCTGTTCTCCCGGCTGGCCCGGGCCGGATACGAGCCTGCCAAGCATCTGGAGGCTGCGGAACTCGGGTACCGGTTCCTGAAGGAAAAGATGTGGGACCCGGTCAATGGCGGGTTCTACTGGGAAGTGGACGCCACCGGCAACCAGAAGACCAAACCCAACAAGCACCTCTACGGCCAGTCGTTCGCGCTCTACGCCATCTCTGAGTACGCGTTGGCCGCCGGCAACAAGGATGCCCTGGCCTTCGCCAACCAGGTGTTCGCGCTTCTCGAGGAGAAGTCGCACGACAAGGTCCACAGCGGCTACGTCGAGTACTTCACTCCCGACTGGACGCCGCTGCTGAGCGAAGCATCGTACATGGGAGCCCCTGGCAACCTCAAGCTGATGAACACGCACCTGCACCTGCTCGAGGCATTCACGACGTACTACCGGGTGAGCGGGCTGCCCCTGGCCCGCGAACGGCTGCTGGAGCTGATCCACATCGAGAGCAACACGGTCGTGCGAAAAACCCTCGGGGCCTGCACCGACAAATACGACCAGAACTGGACGCCGCGGCTGGACGGCGACTATGCCCGCGTCTCGTACGGCCACGACATCGAGAACATCTGGCTGCTGATGGACGCCTGCGACGCCGTGGGCGTCTCGAACTACCCCTTCATGGACCTTTACGAAACGCTGTTTCAGTATTCGCTCCAGTTCGGCCAGGACGGCCGCAACGGAGGATTCTATTATACAGGCCAGTTCCGCCTGCCCGCCGACGATCGCAGCAAGTCCTGGTGGGTGCAGGCGGAGGTGATCGTCAGCGCCCTGCGGATGTACAGGCAGACGAACGATCCGCAATATCTGGCGGTCTTCGAAAGCACGTTCAAGTTCATCGAAAACAACCTCGTCGATTGGCAGGTCGGCGAATGGCATTCGACCGTGACCGCGCAGGGCGTCGCCCAGGGCGACAAGGCCAATCCCTGGAAAGCCGGCTACCACAACGGCCGCGCCATGATCGAATGCATCGAGATCCTCAGAGCGTGGAAGAACTGACGCGCGCGAGTATCGAAAGGAGCCGTGCGATGGCGGAAGCCGTGGTGATGGTCGGAGGTGACGATGGCGCGACGCAAATCGCGAACGCCATCAAGGCCTCCGGGGCGATTGTGCAGGTGGACCCTCATGACTTCGATGAGATCCTCAGGAAGTCGGAGACCCCTCTTGTCGTTCGCTCCGAAGGGGGTTTCTTCTCGCACAAATACCACTACCTGACAAGCTACAAAGGGCTGATCTTCTACACCAAGACCCCGACGCCCCTGCTGCTGTCACGCGAAGTGGAACTGGTCGCCGCTCGCAAGATCTGGATTCCGCAATAGGGACCGTCATCCCTGTCCGGTCAGTCGTTTGCGGTAGAGGCGGGTCTGGAGCGTGTTCTGCCAGGCGGTCCAGTTCGCTTCGCTGGTTTCCGCGTCGATCGCGCTGGTCACCTGGTCCATCTTGGCGTCCAGGTTGTCGATGTAACAGACCATAAACGCCTCAGCAGTCGCCGGCAGCTTGGGCGATCCGAACTCATACTCGCCATGATGCGAGAGGATGATGTGTCCCAGGGCATCGACGATCTCCGGATCGATCTTGCCGCCTGCGGCGCGGAGGGCGTCGGCCTTGCGGTGGATCATCAGCAGGCTCTTGCTGATGTGACCGATGAGCTGGCCGGAGTCGGTATAAGAAAAGGCCATGTCGTAGGCGAGTTCCTCGGTCTTGCCCATGTCGTGGAGAAGAATGCCGGCCAAGACCAGGTCCGCCTGCACCTTTGGATACAGCGGCAGGATCGCCTTGGCGACCGAGAGCATGCCGTGCGTGTGCTCCAGGAGGCCGCCGATGCAGTCGTGGTGCATCTTCATCCCCCCGGGAGCCGAGCAGAAGGCCTTCATCAGGTCCTTGTCCGCCAAAAAGGCCTTGACCAGGGTCGCGATCTGCGGATGCTTGATCGCGCCGACGATCTCCTGCACCTCTTTGAACATCTTGTCGGCGTCTTTGGTCGTGCGGGCCAGGAAGTTCTCGACGTTCACCTTGGCCGGATCGATCGCAGCGATGGTATTGACCACGATCTGCAGGTTGTTCTGATACAACTCGCTTCGGCCTGTGATGTGGACGAAACCGGGCTTGGGCAGCGACTTGTAGACCACCTCGGACGCCTGCCACATCCGCCCGTTCAACTGGCCCGTTCGGTCGCACAAAAACATCGCGATGTACAGGTCGCCCCGCGACGTGCTGCGGAGGATCGGCTCGCGGACGACGTAGATGTCGTTGATCGTCTCGCCCGCCGCGATCTGATTGATGAACTTGTGCGTGTGCGTCTGCGTCGTCTGCGCCATTGGGGCTCCCATGCTTCAGTAAGGTGCGTCATGCGCACCGTCGCCATCTTGTCCATTCCTTGGCGCGCCGGCACGCCTGACACTCTTGATTCAATCGGCCCCATCTTAGTGGCCCCCTGCCCAGCCCGCAAGGGAACCGAAAGGGATTGCCAAAAAAGACTGCGTCAGGAATCGACAGCAACACTTGACCGGGTCCGGCGGACCGCATACGATGAGCCCATGAGATTTCCAGAAGATCGCTATCCATTCGACGCCAGAATGTCGCTGTATCACTTGCGCCGTTGGCTGCCGATCATCGGCGGCGGCGTCCTCCTGCTGATCGCCGCCATCGCGGCAACGAGCACGGTCTACACCGTCCAGCCGGAAGAACGGGCGGTCGTCAAGCGGTTCGGCGCCGTGATCCGCACCACCGACCCCGGCCTGCACTTCAAGCTGCCGTTCGGGATCGACAGCGTGCAGCGGGTCGCCACCGAACGAGTCCTCAAGGAGGAGTTCGGCTTCCGCACCGCCGCGGCGGGTGAACCCACTCGATACGTCGGACGTGATTTTCCCGACGAGTCCCTGATGCTCTCGGGCGACCTGAACATCATCGACGTCGAGTGGGTGGTCCAATATCGGATCGCCGACCCGATCAAGTTCCTGTACAACATGCGGGAACCCACGCGGACGTTGCGGGACCTCTCGGAATCCGTCATGCGCCGCGTCGTCGGCAACCACCTGGGCAGCGAAATCCTGACGACCGCCCGCGTGAAGATCGCCAACACGACCCGCGAAGAGATCCAGGCAGCGATGGACCTGTATGAAACCGGCATCCACATCGTAACGGTGGAACTGCAGAACGTGGTGCCGCCGCAAGCGGTGCAACCCGCTTTCAATCAGGTCAACGAAGCCCGTCAGGAACGGGAGCGGATGATCAACGAGGCGACGAAACAGGCCAACGAGGCCATCCCCCGCGCCAAGGGCGAGGCCAATCGCATCATCGCCGAGGCGCAAGGCTACGCGGCGGAGCGGACCAACCAGGCGCTGGGCGAGGCCGCGAGGTTCCGCGCCATTCTGGCGGAGTACCAGGCGGCGCCGGAGGTGACCCGCCGACGGATGTATCTCGAAGCCCTGTCCACGCTGCTGCCGGAAGTCGGGTCGGTGCTGGTGATCCAAGAAGGACAGAGCAGCCCTGTGCCTCTGCTGCATCTGCGAGAGGGACGAATCCCCACGGAGGTCGCCCGATGAAACGCATGGTCCCGATCCTCGTGATCCTCGGCATTCTCGGGGTCGTGTTCGTTCTGGGCGGCGGCCTGTTCGTCATCGACCAGGCGGAACAGGGCATCATCGTCCAGTTCGGAGAGCCGGTCGGCGCGGTGATCACCCAACCCGGCCTCCACTGGAAACGTCCGTTCATCCAGGAGGTCCGACGCTTCGACAAGCGTCTGCTCGCCTGGGACGGCGACGTCAGCCAGATCCCCACGCTGGGCCGCGAATTCATCGTGGTGGACACCACCGCCCGCTGGCGGATCGTCGATCCCCTGCAATTCCTGCGTTCCGTGCGAGACGAGCTGGGGGCCCGCACCCGTCTGGACGACATCCTCGACTCGGTCGTCCGGGACATCGTCTCCGGCGCGGACCTCGAAGAGATCGTCCGCTCGCACGACTGGGAGGTGGACCCCAACAAGGTGGACGAAGCGGTCGTCCGCGAGGACGTGGCCCTGCAGAAACCCAAGATGGGCCGGGAACGTCTGGAGCAGAGCATGCGGTCGGCGGCGTCACGACTGATGCCGGGACTGGGCATCGAGATCGTCGATGTCCGCATCAAACGCATCAACTATATCGAGTCGGTCCGCCGGCAGGTGGAGAGCCGCATGATCGCCGAGCGGCAGAGTATCGCAGCCAAGTTCCGCTCGGAAGGCGAGGGACGCAGCCAGGAGATCCTGGGGCAGATGGAGCGTCAATTGCGGGAGATTCGTTCGGAGGCCGCCCGCCAGGCCGAGGAGATCCGAGGCAAAGGCGACGCCGAAGCCACGCGCACCTATGGAGCAGCCTACGGCGCGGACCCCGAGTTCTTCGCGTTCTTCCGCACCCTGGAAAGCTACAAAGCGATGGGCAAGAACACCACGCTGATGATCGACGCGAATTCCGAGTTCTTCCGCTATCTGAAGACGACGCAGCAGCCCTGACCGGCTACTGGCCGCAGTCGGTCCCTTCCCAGCGAAGACGCGGATACTGTTTGCCCTCGCAGAGGGTCCAGACGTTCCGAAAGTCCCAGTCCTCGAAGGTCGCTCGCTGGGTCAATTGTTCCGCTGTCACAAGGGCTCCCGCTCCCCGATCCGGCCCCCCTCCCGCCAGTGCCGCCAGGAAGTAACAGTTCGTCGTCGCGGCGTGCTCGGAACTGCGTCCCACAAGGCCGCCGGAAGTTTCTGGAGCACCCCCGGAGACCCTGCCGGCGACATAGCAATTCACGACCGTGCCCATGTAATCATATCCGATCAGGCCGCCGATTTGTCGGCTGCCTGTAGCGGCTCGCATCTCCACGGCAGCGTAGCAGTCCTTGACGACGCCCAATCGATTCATGCCGATCAGGCCGCCGGCATTGCGACCGGCGTCGCCGGCTTGGATCGTGCCTCTGACAAAACAGCGGAACACATTGCCCGCGTTCTCGCCGACCAACCCGCCCACTCCGACAGAACCGTCGGCCGCGATAATCTCGACATCCTCCAGGCCCAGATCGAAGACCCAGCCTCCGGATTCGACGCGACCGAAGAGCCCCAATCGCTCCGGCCCATCGCTGCGAAGGGCCAGATGTCTGATCCGTCGCCCGCGACCGTCGAAGACGCCGGAAAACGTCGCAATCGGGGCCGCCGACCAGGCGACGCCGGAGAGGTCGATGTCCGCGACCAGGCGATACCAGGCCGATGGGTTGTACCGTCCCATCGCGCCGAGATCCTCGGCGGTCGCGATCTGATAGGGATCGGATGCCAGGCCGGCGCCCTTGAGCTCATGTCGCTGGTGCTGATCGGAGAACGCTGCAAGCACCGGGTATTCGCCCCCCTTCGGCACGAGCCATAGATCGGCGGCGCCATCCGCCAGGTCGTGCACGAAATCCCACCCTGCCGCGTGGAATATGCTCGGGTCTCGCATCTGAAGACCCGTCAGGCCCTCGCCGCCGGCGCTGTCGGACGCCAGACTTCGGTCAGCATCCCAGAAACAGCCTTTCAAACACACATCCGACGATCTGTCGATGTATCCCGCGAAGCCGCCCCGGCCCCAAGGCTCGGAACCCCTGAGCGCCTTGCCCGACGCATGACAATTGACGATCCAGGTCCCTGTCTGGGCACATCCGACGAACCCGCCCAACCGACGGAAGCCCGACACCGTGCCGATGGCGTAGGAGTTGCGGACTGAGACGCCCAGGCACGAGCCGAGCGCCCCGCCGAGGTTGTAGCTGGCCGGGCCGCCGGCCACATCCCCGGTCGCATAGCTATGATCGATCTCGATCCCGAAGCACGTCCCGATCAGACCGCCCAGATCGTGCCCGCGGGCATCGACCTCGACCGCGGCGTTCGCATGACAGTTGGCCACCCTGCTCTCGGCATCCGCGCGTCCGGCCAGCCCTCCAAGGGCCCAACTCCCCTCTGCTCCCGCGATGCGTCCCGACACGCCGCTGTCGCGTACAACGCCTCCGACGCAGGCCCCTGCAAGACCGCCCAGGTTGAGGCTGCCTCGACCGCAAACGAGTTCCCCCGACGCAAAGCAATTGGCCATGCCGCCGCGATGCATCCCGACGAGCAGGCCGAGCATCATCGCACCGTCGCCTGCGTTCACGACGACCTCGGCCCGGCAATCCAGGAGGGTGCCAAGGTTGATTCCGACCAGGCCGCCCAGCCAACTGGCCTGATCCGGGCCGCGAATACGTCCGGTCACCGAGCAGTTGGTCAGCCCGCCCTCGTTGATGCCTGCCAGGGCCCCTGCGTGGTCGGGGGCTGTGATCCGAACGTCTTCCAGGACCAGATCGTAGACCCGACCGGGCGGGGCGATCCTTCCAAAGAGGCCCACGCGCTGCATGCCTGGAGCGTCGATCGTCAGGTTTCGGATCGCGTAGCCCTGCCCATAGAAACGCCCGCTGTACCCGACGGCCGGACCTCGATAGGGATCCTCGTCGAAGGCAATCACGGCCCGCGTGAAGACCTGCCCGCCTGGGAGATTCGGGTCCAGGTCGATATCGTTGACGAGAACGAAATACCGGGTCAGCAAGGTGGAATCGTCGGCGATGGAGACGAGCTGTTGCGCTGTGGCAATCTGGAAGGGATCGGCCGCGCTGCCTGCTCCGCCGAAGAATTCCGCAGCCTGCGACGAGCAGACGAGCAGCAGGACGACCGCAGCAAGGGACGGCCAGCGAAACATCATGGGACTTCGGTCGATCGACCTGTCGGCGTGCATATCCTACGGCTCCACCAACACATCCAGCAACGGGACATAGCTCGGCGACCAGTCTCCCCACTCCAGGGTGTCGAAGAGGTACTGAAACTCAGGGCCCAGATAGACGCCCGCATTCCCCGGTCGCGGCCGGACGCGATCGTAGCCAGGCACTTTTCGGTGGAAGGCACGGCGCATGAGGTTCTCGAATCTCACCGCAGGCGCCTGGAGCGGACTGGTGTATGTGAGCCGGTCCTCGACCACGCGCTGATAAGCGTGCACCAACTCGTGAGCGAGAGCCGCCAGCGGAGGGAACTCGTCCCAGGGCGCCGCGCCGCCAAAGGCGGACATGACGTTGGGATTCCAGAACACCACGGCGGTGATCAGCTCGAAACGATTGTCGCCGGTGGTCCGTTCGACGCGAGGCGTAAGCCAGATCCGGCGAAGGCCGTCATAGATCGCAGGGCGGCTCTCGATCGCCTCCAGGAGGCTGCGACACTCCGGGCACAGATACACGATCGCCTGCAGTTGCCAGAAGATGTCCTCCCTGCCTCCCGACAACGTCCAGCCCACTTGCTGCGTCTTGACGCCTGCCAGACACGGGTCGTTCCCTGCGTACGCGATCCAGGCGTCCACGTTCGCGAAGCCTTTGGCCCAGACGAGTTCGTCGTCGGCATCGAACGCGCCGAATGTGAGCATCGCCCTGCCGTCGGCATCGCTCACGGCGCAGGGATCGTCCAGATTCAGGAACTCATGGGAAACGATCCCGCCCCCACGCTCGCCGGACGTCGCGACCGGGTTCTGTCCCCGGGCGCAGATCGACCCCGCGCCGAGAGTGCAGGCGACACAGAACACGGTCGAGAGTAGCATGCGGTCCATTTCGTCCTCCAGGATCGTGCAGACTCCCCTATTGTACCCGTTCGCTAGGCGTCGATCAAGACCGGGTGATTTGCTTGCAATCGGGCCGGGTTTCTGCTATAACCACCCGCTCTTTCGGAGTTTCGGTGGTTCATACTAACCAAGGAGCCCAAGGTCAATGCGATATAGCCAGATGTTCATACCGACGGTGAAAGAAGTCCCTGCGGAGGCCGAGATCACCAGCCACCAATTGATGATCCGCGCGGGCTTGGCCCGCAAGGTCGCCAGCGGCACCTATACCTACCTGCCGCTCGGCTGGCGGACGCTCAAGAAGATCATCGACATCGTCCGCGAGGAGATGAATCGGGCCGGGGCACAGGAGATCATGGTCCCCTGCCTCCAGCCCCTGGAGCTCTGGCAGCAGACCGGGCGCAGCGAGGACTACGGCGCAACCATGTTCCGAGTCAAGGACCGCCACGAGCGGTGGAACGTCCTGGGCCCGACCGCTGAAGAGGTGTTCACCTTCCTCGCTGCCTCCGAGATCAACTCGTACAAGCAGTTGCCTGTGAACCTCTACCAGATCACACCGAAGTTCCGCGACGAATTCCGCCCGCGATTCGGGGCCCTGCGGTCCCGCGAGTTCATCATGAAGGACGCGTACAGCTTCGACGCGACGCCGGAGAGCCTGCACAAGTCGTATATGGCGATGTACGACGCCTACTGTCGGGTCTTCACACGCTGCGGCCTGGAGTACGTGATCGTCGAAGCCGAGACCGGTGAAATGGGCGGGTCCGGCTCCCATCAGTTCACGATTCCGGTCGAGTCCGGCGAGGACACGATCGTCTATACCGCGGATGGCTCTTATGCAGCCAACCTCGAAAAGGCCGAGATCGATCCGCTGCCGAAGGAGCCTGTGAAGGGCGAGATTCCCGCTCCCGAGAACGTCGAGACCCCGAACGTCGGCAGCATCGAAGCGGTCTGCGCGTTCCTCAAGACCAAGCCCAAGAGAATGATCAAGACGCTCATCTTCGACGCCGGCGGACAGATCGTCGCAGCCCTCGTCCGGGGCGACCACGACGTCAATCCCGAGAAGCTCGCCCAAGTGCTTGGCGGCGTCCATATCGAACTGGCCACCGAGGAAGCGATCCGCAAGGCGACCGGCGCCAACGTCGGGTTCGCCGGTCCCATCAGCTTGACGGGCCGGGTGGCCAAGATGGTGATCGATCATGCGGTCGCCGCGATGGCCCTCGGCGTAACCGGCGCCAACAAGACCGACTACCACACCCGCAACGTCGTCCCCGGCCGGGATTTCCCGCTGGAAGGCGACAACGTCGTCGTCGCGGACGTCCGCTTCGCCGCGCCGGGCGACACGCACAAGGGCGTCCCGGTCCAGTTCAAGAAGGGCATCGAAGTCGGCCAGGTCTTCAAGCTGGGCACCAAGTACAGCAAGAAGCTCGGCGCCAACTTCAAGGACGAGGCGGGTGAGCTGCACCCCTGTCTGATGGGCTGCTACGGCATCGGCATCAACCGTATTCTGGCCTCGGCTGTCGAGCTCTACAACGACGAGAACGGGATCGTCTGGCCGATCGCCATCGCGCCGTTCGAAGTGATCGTCACGCCGGTGAACCAGGACGATCCCGACGTCGTGCGGGTGGCCGACGATCTGTACCGCACGCTCTCCGACGCAGGCATCGAGGTGCTTCTGGACGACCGCGACCTTCGCGGCGGCGTCAAGTTCAAGGACGCCGACCTGATCGGCATCCCGATCCGCGTCACCGTCGGCAAGAAATCCGTCGTCGAGGGCAACGTCGAAGTCAAGCTGCGATCCGAGAAAGACAGCGTCAAGACCCCGATCGCCGAGACGGCGCAGAAGGTGATCGAGTTGGTGAATTCCCTCAAGGCACGAGTCAAAGTATAGGGGCGAGTGAACGCTTCAACGCAAAGGAGAAGACCGATGAAGGGCGAAAAGATGTCACGTAGAAACCTGATTCGCAACGCCTCGCTATTGGCCGCCGGAACCGTGGCGAGTCAGCTCACCGGCACAGCCGCCGCGGCCATCGACTTCGAGAAGATCGAACGCGTCGCCGCCAAGGGCCGGATCATCCAGTCCGTCAGCCAGTGGTGCTACGGCAAATGGTCGCTGGATGAACTCTGCCAGGTGTGCCAGAAGCTGGGTCTCAAGGCCATCGACCTGCTGGGCCCCGATTCCTTCGCCACAGTCAAGAAGTACGGCCTGGTGGTCTCCATGGTCAACAGCCACTCCCTGACCGACGGCCTGGCCGACAAGAAATTCCATGACGCCTGCCTGGCCAAGCTGCGGGAGGCCATCGACGCGACCTCGGAGGCCGGCTTCCCCAACGTAATCAGCTTCTCGGGCAACCGCCGGGGGATTCCCGACGACGTCGGGATCGAGAATGCGGTCGAGGCCCTCAAGAAGATCGTCGGACACGCTGAGCAGAAGAAGGTGACGATCGTGCTGGAGTACCTCAACAGCAAGATCAACCACAAGGATTACATGTTCGACAAGACCGCCTGGGGCGTCGAGGTCTGCAAGCGGGTCGGCTCGGACCGCGTCAAGATCCTGTACGACATCTACCATGCCCAGATCATGGAAGGCGACGTGATCAACACGATCCGCCAGAACAAGGACTACATCGGCCACTATCACACCGGCGGCAACCCCGGCCGGAACGAGATCGACGACACGCAGGAGCTCTACTACCCTGCGATCATGAAAGCGATCGCCGACACCGGCTACAAAGGCTACGTCGCCCACGAGTTCGTGCCCAAGCGGGACCCGCTGGAGTCGTTGACCTACGCGGCCCGGATCTGCGACGTCTGACCGGACCGACGCGACTGTTATCAGGCCTGACAGAGACCCTGGGCGACACGGATCGAATGCGATTCGTGTCGCCCGGTCTTTTCGGGACATGGGTTTTGCCCTTTCTCCGAAGGAAGAAACCAGTTACAATCTGGCGCCGTAAGGATGCCGGAGTGTTGGACGACCCGTTGTGGTGGATGCCATGTCACGGAAAAGAACAGGCATGCCGATTCTGGGCCTCTGTGTCCTGTCGCTGCTGTCTGCGACAGACAGCGCACAGGGCAGGTTCCTGAACCCCAGGCAGGCTCAGTCGGCCCCGCGGGGTCGGATCGCCTGCCTGCCCAGCTCGACGATGGGCGTGCGATACCCCGATCCCTTCGCCTTGGGCAATCACTCCTATGGATTCAGCACGTCGGAGCGCAATGGAATCGTCTACACCTGTCGGGGCGGGCACATCGACATCACGCATCTCCGAAAGCTCGCCGACTGGACAGCGTACCTGACCACCCGGCTCCACGAGGCCCTGCTCCTGAACCGCCAGGAATTCTCCTTTCGCATGCGAGAGGCTTCTCTGTATCACTCGCGCATCGAGTATCCCGCCTCGTGGCGAGACCTTCCGGCCGAAGACAGGGATGCTCTCGCACGCGAGGTCGCGATTGAGTTGGCCCAGTATCTCGCCTACACCGGCAGCACGTGGCACGAGATCCTGACCTGGTTCGGGTACAAAGGCGCAGGGATCTGGCCGGAGTACCAGTCTGCCTTTTCCTGGGAAGACAACTACTCGAATGTCCTGGGATGCAGGATCGGAGCAGCGGCCCTGCGGGACGCCGATCGCGATTTCGAAAGAGCGGTGACCGGACTGCTGGATGCGGAACTGCAAGCCTTGGGCGTCCAGTCAAAACGTACCGCCCGACAGGCGGCCGAGTCCGTCCGGAACTGGTGGTTCACCGGTTCGCTGTGGTCCTGCAGGATCATCAAGAGGCACCTCGACATCGGCCTTGACGACGGGATCGTTACGCCTTGGCTGATCCCCGACCTGGCCCAGTGCGATGGAGCAGCGCCGCAGGAATACCCCGCGCCGACGCTGTCGGGCGTCGAGCTACGAGGCTTTGCCGTCCGCTTCGAGATCGAGCCGAAGGAATGGGAAAGAAAGAAGATCCTTCGGATCATCCAGGGCGACACCGAACGGACCGGACGCATCGAGCCGGCGCGCCATTTCGGCGCCATCATCGAGCACATCCGCGGGCAGGCCGTCGCGAGATATGGCCCCCTGGTGGACGATCAACTCGCCAGGCCGACCCCGACTCCTCGTTCGCGAAAGTCCAGGTCCGCAGATTTCGACGATATCGCGACGCTGGCCGCTCAGTGGCTCGTGGAAGACAGCTCCTAGCCAAGCCCTCGCTGGATTTCCGCGTCGGTCCCCTGTATACTGTCGAACCGAATGTGGGAATTGAAGGAACCCAATCCGGTCAAGTTGATCGTCGGCATTCTGGCTTCGGATGAACGATGCCTGACTGCCGCGAGAGAGGCCGTGCTCGCATCGCTGGGGCCGGCGGACCTCGTCAGCGAAGCCTGGACCTTCGACCAGACGGATTACTACACGAAGCAGATCGGTCCCAGCGTCCTGCGTCAGTTCGTCGCCGTCGAGCGTCTGGTCCACCCGGGCGACCTGGCGTCGATCAAGCACCGGACCAACGAGATCGAACGGCAGTTGGCGGCGAGTCTCGCTGCTCCCTATCCACGACCGGTGAACCTCGATCCCGGCGTGATCGAGCCGTCGAAGTTGATCCTGGCCTCGACGAAGAACTTCGCGCATCGCATCTACATCGGCATGCGGATGTACGCCGAGGTGACGCTCGTCTTCGACAAGGGCCAGTGGCGGACCCTGCCCTACACGTTTCCGGATTACTATCGGCCGGAGTACCACGAATTCCTCTCCCGCGTGCGGTCCAGACTGGTGGAGCAGTTGCGACAGCAAGTCCGAAATCCGCCGCTCGAAATTCGGAACAATCGCGAATGACGCCAGCGTTTCAGCCCTTTGAATTTCGTGCTTCGTGCGTTCTTCTGCAAGGAGATCGATGCTCAGCTCATTGGCAGTAGCTTTGCTTGTCGGGTCATTCACGCTTTCGGCGGCGCTGACGGCCCTCGTGAAACGGCTCACGCCGCGGATCGGGCTGGTCGCGCATCCCAAGGCCGACCGCTATCACCGCACGATCATCCCCCTCGGCGGCGGCATCGCCATCTTCCTCACGCTGGCGATCTTTCTGATCGGCGCAGCGGCGACGGTGCGGTTCCTCGTGGCCCCCGGCCATCTCGGCTGGCTGGCGGACCGAGCCGGCCTCGACCCGGCGGACTTCCTCCGCAGGGCGCACGAACTGTTGGTCATCCTGCTGTGCGCGACGATCCTGTTTGTCATGGGCCTCCGCGACGACAAACGGGCGCTGGGCCCCTTCTTCAAGCTGGCAGTCCAGTTCCTCGTGGCGGGCATCGCGGCGTTCTTCGCCGACGTCCGGGTCGAGTTCTTCATTGAGAACCGGATCGTCACGGCCGCGATGTCGGCCTTCTGGATCGTCGTGATCGTCAACGCGTTCAACTTCCTGGACAACATGGACGGCGCCTCGGCCGGCATCGCGGTCATCGCCAGTTCCGTCCTGTTGACCGCCGCCGCGTTCAACGGCCAGATCCTCGTGGGTGGACTGGCCATCGTCTTCATCGGCTCGCTGTTGGGCTTCCTGATGTTCAACTTCCCCCCTGCTTCGATTTTCATGGGCGACGCAGGCTCGCTGGTTGTGGGGTTCTTTGTCGCCCTGCTGACCTTGCGGACCACCTACTTCCAGCAGACCGGCAGCGGCTCATGGTATCCCGTCCTGCTGCCTCTGATCGCGATGGCGGTCCCCTTGTACGATTTCACAAGCGTCACGTTGCTGCGAATCCGCCAGGGCAAGAGCCCGTTCGTCGGCGATACGCAGCACTTCTCGCACCGACTCCGGCGTCGCGGACTGACCGATCGACAGACGGCTCTGACCCTCTACCTGGCCACCCTCTGCACCGGCCTGGGGGCGACGTTCCTCTACCAGGTCAACCTCGTCGGCGCGATCCTCATCGTGCTCCAGACCGCCATGATCGTCGCGATCATCGGGATCTTCGAGAGCACCGCGCGCAATGGAGAACCGAAGACAGATGCCTGAGAACAAGAGGCCTGGTACGGAAGGCAAGGGACAGAGGGCCGTCTCTTCAGCCGCTTTCGGTCCGCTCATCCCGCTGGGATTGTGCCTGTGCGTTCTGGCCCTTCGCGTGACTTATACCGAGGCGCCGACCGTCCAAACCCTCACTCTCGCAGGCGGCCTGATCGACACGATCTACAGCCTGACCCTCTCGGGCCTGCTGATCTTCGCCTTCGTCGCGTGGACCGTCGTTCGGTTCGTCAGGAATCGGCCGGCGTATCGCTTCACCGGCATGGAAATCGGTCTGGGCCTATTCGTCGTCGCCGCGGTTTTTTCCTCGGTCGCAGCTCCGGACAAACGCGCGGCCATCAATCACGCCACGATCTTGATCGCCCCGGTCTTCGCCGCGATGCTGCTCAGCCAGATCCTCGACAGCCCCGCCAAGGTGCGGCTGGTCCTCGTCGCGCTCGTGGCCCTGGGCATCGTGTCGGCCTACCAGTGCGCCGAACAGTCCCTCGTGAGCAACGCCATCACCATCGAGCAGTACGAGAAGGACCCGAACATGCTGCTGACTCCGCTCGGAATCGAGCCCGGCACGTTTCAGCACTTTCTGTTCGAACACAGGATCTACTCTCGCGGCATCCGCGGATTTTTCACAACGAGCAACTCCGCAGCCTCGTTCGCGATCTGCGCGTCTTTCGCGGGCATCGCGTTGCTGGCCGGCAGAGTCGGCGGCATCCGCAACCGCTCGGAAAGACTTCGCCAAGTCGGGCCGACCCTGGCCGCGGTCGTTCTGCTCGTCGCAGGACTCCTGTTGACCCAGAGCAAGGGAGGCATCGCAGCCTTTCTCGCGGGACTTGCGGTCTTTGGACTCCTCATGGCGCTCGACAGGCGACCTTCGATGAACCGTGGACGGGTCCGCCTCTTCTTGTTCTCCGCGACGCTCTTGTGCGTCGTGACAGGCGGATGGGCCGCGGTCCACTATGGCCGAGCGCATGACCGACTCCCCGGCGGCAACTCCATGCTCGTCCGCTGGCAGTATTGGACAGCCTCCGCCCAGATGTACGCCGATCACCCGGTCGCGGGCGTCGGGCCGGGCAACTTCTCAGATCACTATCCGCACTACAAAGCCGCCTCCGCGCTGGAGTCCGTCGCGGACCCGCACAACTGGCCATTGAGTCTGATCCTTCAATACGGCCCGCTCGGGCTGATCGGCTTTCTGGCGATGCTCGGGCCGGTTCTGTGGCGATCCGTCCTTCCTGCGCCACGGACAACAGAGAGCGATCAGCCCCAGGCCTGGACTGTATCCAAGAGCCTCGCCCTCGCAATGCTCCTGGTTATGGGCTCGTGTCTCCTGCTCATCCGCCCCCTGCTGATCCCCACGTCTGGCGCCGACGATTTCGACGTGCGCGTCTACGAGGCGATCACTCTCTTCGCCACTCCCGTGGCGGCGTTTCTGATCGGGTTCCTCCTGGCCGCGGCGCCCTTCGAGACGAGACAGTCGCCACCGAAACTCGCCCAGTCGGCTCTGTCGGCCTCACTCATTGCGGCGGTTCTGGCGGTTCTTCTGCACAACCTGATCGACTTCGCCATCTTCGAGCCGGCTGTCTGGACGGCCTTCTGGATGTTGCTGGCCTGCCTGGCGGCCCTTCGACTCCACCGAAGACCGCCCGTCCAGACGGTCGCGCCTCGGTCGTCGAAGCGGAGACAACTGGCCGCAGTCGCTGCGGTGGCGTCGCTTGTGGCCTACGCCTGCTGGGTTTGGACGCCCGCCCATCGCACGACGGCAGGGATCGCCAAGTCCCAACGGGCGATGTCCGCGGGGCGCGTCGATCTGGCCCATGCGGCGCTTGACGAGGCCGCGCGAGGCGATCGGCTCTCGCCCATCGCGCCCAATTTCAACGGCCGGCTGTACCTCCAGCGAGCCTCGCGAAATCCCGGCGAATCGACGCTCCTGCTTGAACACGCGGCCCGCTGCTTCCACGAGGCCGTGGAGCGAAGTCCCGCAGACTACAAGAACTACGAGAAACTGGGGATGGTCTACCGCCAGGCGGGCAAACGTCGGGACGCCTACGACTGGTATCTCAAGGCCGCCATGCTCTATCCCGGCAACGAGCGGCTCTGGTTCGAACTGGGGCAACTCGCCGAGCAGATGAAACAGCCGCAGATCGCCCTCGGTCACTATCGAAAGGCCGTCGAGATCGAAGACGAGTACCGACGGCAATTCCGCACCATGTACCCCGAGCGGGAATCGATCGTCAGCCGGCTCGGCGAAAACGAGTATCGTCTCGCGCAGGAGCGAATCGCCGTCCTCCAATAGAGGAGCGACGGCGTTCACCACAGAGGCACGGAGCCCACAGAGATTGGGCGATGGTAGAAGCGTAGATGCGTGGATGCGTTCCGGAAAAAGCGTCCGGGCTCTTTCAGCCTCCTCCCACGCTCCCACGCGGCGTCCCGCCGCACCAAGAACAGCCGATCGAAACCGGTGCTCTGGGCACAAAACGATTCTCACACGCCGGAAAAAGGGACATGACACTGTCCCATTCCCGAAGGAGCGGCGCGGGCGACACAGAAGCACTGCGAGGCCGTCAGTGCTTCCTCTTCGGCGGCAACTTCTTCTGCGGTGAGTCCGGACTCGAAGGACCGCCCGGCCGCTCGGCTTTGCGGCTCTCAAGCACGTCGAGCAGGCGAGTGTAGCCCCGGACCATGGCGCCGAACCGTTCCATCAACTGATCGATCACACGGTCCCTCTCGACCTTGTCCCCGTGCGTCATCGGCAGTAGCCAGGTCTCCATCGCGCGAAACTGCTCTTCCAGCACGGACACCAGCATCTGCGAATCTCGCGAGGTCTTCTCGGCCTGCGCCAAGTCGGGCTCGCCGGCCCGCTGGTTCCGCAATTCCGAGATGAGATGATCCATCTTGGCAAGGATGTCCTGGGCCGCGGTTCGGAAGCCGTCCTCTTTGGAGGCGTCGTTGACCTGCGAGGGCTGCCGGAGACTGGTGACGCCGTTGGCGAGGACCTCTTTGATCGAGTCGAGTCCGGCACTGAAGGCATTCATCTGCCGAACAATCTTGTCGACCTTGTCGTCGCTATCGCCGCCCAGCAGGAGGTTGCGGCCGAAAGTCTTCTTGATCTGGTTCCAGCGCGTCGTCTGCTCTTCGTCAAGCCGGCCGGTCAGTTCGCGGAACTTCAGCAGATTCGCCTCGGCGCCGGTGGTAAGCATCTGCGCGTCCTGCTCGTACGTAGAGTAGATCAGCGTCCAGAGTTCGGCGTCGTTCATCACCGGAAGCACCCGTCCGGCGATGCGGTTCATGTTGCGGTACGAGCCCTGGAGCAGAAACGGCGGCTCGGTGCGGTACTCGTCCGCCTGGCCCGCCGAGCGGATGTACTCGCGGTTGACCTTGAGCACAACGTCGCGGACCACCAGGAGCTTCTTCATCGTCGCGACGTACTCCTGAACCTCCTCGGCGGTGTAGTTGCCTTCGAAGTCGAGTCCCTCCCGCTGGCCGGTCTCCGCGATCTTCAAGATCGTATACGCGTCGCGATGGCTCCGGCGGGTCAGCTTCTCCAGCACGGGATTGGAGGTCAGGCAGTTCTCGACGTAGCTCAGCACGAACTGGTCGTAGTTGTCGCCCACGATGTCGCCGATATTGTAGGTGTCGGCGCGGTTGGCGAGCATGTCGGGGATCCGGAAACGCTTGCCGCTCTCGGTGTAGGGATTGCCCGCCATGACGACGCAGGCGCGCTTGCCCCGCAGGTCGTACGTTCGGGCGCGACCCTTGTAGACGCCTTCGATCCGACGCTGCGCGTCGCAGAGCGAGATGAACTTCTGGAGAAACTCGGGATTGGTGTGCTGGATGTCGTCCACGTAGATCATCACGTTGTCGCCCATCTCGAGGGCGAGGTTGAGCTTCGCCAGTTCCTCGCGTGCGGCGGCGTTGGGCGCTTCGGCAGGATCCAGCGACACGACCCGGCTGCTCACCGCGGGTCCGTTGATCTTCACGAACGTCAGGCCGAGCCGATTGGCGACGTATTCCAGCAGCGTCGTCTTGCCATAGCCCGGCGGTGAGATCAGCAGCAGCATGCCCTGGCGGTCGGTGCGTTTCTCCTGGCCCGCGGCGCCGATCTGCTTGGCGAGGTTGTCGCCGATCAAGGGCAGGTAGATCTTGTCGATGAGCGTGTTCCGCACGAAGGTCGTAAGCACATGGGCTTGGAGCTCGTCGAGGTGCATTTCCCTGCTGTACCGCTCGACAGCCGCGTTTCGGCACTTCTGGAATTGGACGAACCGCGGCGCGACCTGACTCTCATGCCGTTGCAGACGCGACATAAAGTGGCAGTAATTCAGGCGATAGACGCCCTGCTCGATCAATGGATGCGAGCCGACCATCCCAGGAATCTCTCGCTCAACACCCGCCGGAACCACCGTCCACTTCACACCCAATCCCGGCAGGAGCAACGCCGCGATTTCCTCGGCGTACTCGCATCGGTCGTCCTTGCCGCAATTCACGAGATATGAGCGGGCCCAGTCCGCCAGCAGCCGGAAGTTACCGACCACGTCCTGCGCCAGGGCCTGCATGGATCGCTTGAGATTCTCGGCAAACCCCTGCAAAGCCAGGTGTTTCTCCATTTCGGTCTTGAGGACGTGGGCGGTCTGACTGGCCGCGAACCCATCCCCGCCCCCCAGTTCATGGAAGAGATACTCCGCAGCCTCCTGCGTAGGGGGTGCCGTGCACGCCGTCTTTCCTACCTGCTCGACGAATCGGTCAAGATGCGCCTTGAGTTCAGCCACATAGCCGTCCTGCGCAGGACTGGGGCCGAACATCGCGCGCACATGTCCCATGCCTGCGATTCGGGCCTTGAGAGTCTCTTTCTCCTCCCGCGGAATGCCCCCGGCGTGCCAGAAGAGAGCCGCCAGGGCCCTTGCCTGTGTACTGTAGCGGAGCAGACCCGCCGTCGATCGGATCTCCAGCAACGCCTTGAGAATCAACGCGGCGTCGTGATCATGCACGCCCTTGATGTAACCCTCGTCGTAGCGAGGTCCCATGAACGCCTGGACGCGAGACAAGAGCGATTCAGTCGGCGACGCCAGGACTTCGTCCGTCTGGGCCGCGGGGCCGGCCAGCAACTCCCGGAGCATCTTGAACGCCAGGTATTCCGCCCGGTACACGTCAGGCGTCTCGGAGACCACGGTCAGGTCCCAGACGTCTTGGGTCTGGCCCAGCAACTCGTCCTCGATCGGCTCAAAGAACCCGGTGCCGGTCAGGTGGAAACACAGACGACCCTCCTTCTGTACGACGGTCCCTTCCAGCGGCTGGCGGTTCACCGCAAAACGGTGAGTGCCGAGACGGATGAGGGTGTCGTCCTCTTCGTAGAGGGCCTGCTTGTCCTTGAGCTGGCGGATCGTGTCCTGGTGGATGGTCTTCAGCCGGTTGGCGATGTCCTCGGCCTTGACTACGTCGCCCAGCGTCTTCAACTGTTCGATCGTCTCGCGGACGCGGTCGATCATCAAATCCGAGGCGAAATAGCCGTTGATCTGGTCGATCTCGGTCAGATTTCGCGCACGGTTCGTGACGCCCTTGAGAATCCGCTCGGCCGAGGCCATCAGCGCCGACGCCCGCTGGTTCCGCTCGGCGATCAGGCGGACCTTGCGAGACTCGAACGCGTCGCACAGCTCCTCGCGTTTCCCCGTGAGCTGGACGAGGAACTCCTCGAAATCCGCGAACCGCCCTTCCAGCGTTTCGAGCTGGACCATCGCCTTGGTGAGATACTCCTGGCACTTCTCCGGCGTGTCGCACACGTCGAGGTAGCCGATCACCGACTGATCGATCAGCTTGAGCTGCGAAACGAACTCCGCCTGCCCCTCGACCCGGCCCAACTCCTTGAGCTTGTTGGCCAGGGCCGACTTGACCTGGTTGACCTGCGAGTACACCAGCGAGATGTGATCGATCACTGCGATGGTCTGCGTCGCGTCCTCGATCTTGAGGTTGCTGACCACGTCGGTGAGCATCTCCAGACCCGTCGCGGTCAGGCCCACCTCCTGCTGAAGCTGCTTTGCATCCGCCACTTTGCCCAGGCTTGGCACCTTCTGCCTGTGCTCTTCCGTGGTCTTTCGATAGGGGTCCAGCGATTCGGGCTTGAGCAGGAACTGCACGCACAGACGCGAGAGCTGCTCGGTGTGCCCGGCGACCTCGTTCTCCAGAGCCGTCACCGTCTCTGCGTCCGCGTAGCGAAGATCCCGCAGCGAAATGACCGTGCCGCGGAGCGAGCGGAGCTTCGTCAGGAACTCGACGAATTCGCCGATCTCGTCGATATGGTCATAATCCAGGGCGTCAATCACCTCGCGAACGCCCTGGGCGGTCTTCTCGATCTGCGCCTGCGTGTTGGCCTTGGTGCGAACGACCTTCTCGTATTCATCGACCGCGGCCTGGGCCGCCTGGCGGATGCCGGCAAGAGGTTCGTCCAGGCGGAACGTCTCGGGCGACGTGATCCAGAAGTAGGCGTCCTGGATCTCCTCGGCCTTGCGGGCGATGTCGAGGTACAGATTCACATAGGATTCTTCCCGGCCGGTCAGCGCCAGGATCTCCGTGCACTCGGCCATGCAGCGGACGATGTCGCGGTTGCCGATCTTGTAGAGTTCCGTCTGCTGTTTGACGGGAACCTGGAAGTCCGCCCCGTAGAACGGCGTCTGCCAGACCTGGACGACGTGATGTCTCTTGGCCTCCTCCTCGGCGCGGAAGTGGACGAGCATGCCGTCCTGAAAGAGCGAATGGCCGCTGCATACGATGGGCGTACCGACCTTCTGCTCGATGATATTGTACGAGAGCAGCACGTATACGCCGGCCTCGCGATTGTGAAAGACGTACAGGTAGTCTTCGCCGTTCGGGGAATCCACGCGCTTCTCGAACACCATGTTGTCGCTTTGGATCTCGAACTGCTTTAGCTCGCCCGTCTGAAGGTAGTACCCGCGGGAGAAGATCAGGCCGTGATCCTCCGGCAGCAGAAGGCAGGCCCGCTCGATGGCGTCCAGGCGAATGGCCCGGCGGACCTTTTCGTTGTAGAGAAAGTACCGAAACCGCTTCTCCTCATACGGCCGGACTTTCAGCGCGATCACGTTGCCGACGATGGCATAGTACACTTCCGCGTCGCTGAGGGTCTGGTCGGGATTGTCCACGGGCTCTGCGTAGATCCCTTTGCCGGTCTCGGTATTGTTCTCGATCTTGATCGTCAGATCGCCGCCGACCGTCTCGACGAAGACCCGGTCTTCGATCGAGATATGAGGGTTCTTTCCCTGGCGGATCATGTCCTGCGTCGTTCGCTTCCATTCGAATCCGTGCTGGGACGGAAACACGCATTCGTGCTCGCTGCGACCGTCCACGTACTGAAGCGCGTTGCCATGGATGAGCCACTTGAACGCCTTGACGTCCGTGACCTCATGCCCCACGCGGAACACCATGTACAGGTGGTGCCCGATGACGGAGAACTTGGCGAAAACGGTCTTGCGATAGTACTTGTAGAGATTCTTGAAATCGGTCTCGAACTGCGGATGGCGGATCGCGTCGAGCGGGCAGGGCGAGAACGAACCGCCCTTCCACTGGTAGATCGCGAACACGTCTTCGAGCGAGGTCTCCGCCCGCAGGCCGACGAAAACGTTGTAGCCGAAGATGAATCGGTCGCCGACCGTCACCATGTCCCGCGGCACGCACTTGTTGGCGGTGGAGATCCGCTGGCTGGAGAGCAGACGCGTATCGACGCCGCCAAAGACCTCCTTGCGGGCCTTGTTCAGCCTGTCGAGCCGGGTTCGAAGCTCCTTGCCGTGGCCGGCGAGCCTCCCGCGCAAGATCTCGTAGGTGCCGTTCTGAATCTGGCCCGAGTCCTTCGGTTTGGCCGCGTTTACGTCCGCGGCCGGTGACGCGTCGCTGCCGGCGTTCTTGTCCGTGGCGTTGGATTCCATCTGTCAGGCCCTCTGCAACGTCGCCGGCTCAGTTGGCCACCTTCGCTGTTACCCACTCGGCCGCGGGCCGCTCGCCGATTCCCAGCTCCTTGACCGTGTTCAGGATGCCGCTGAGAATGCCCTTCTGCTCGGTGTCGGCTCGGGCGATCAGCTTCATGACCAGGGCCGAGATCGTCAGGTTCTTGACGTCCTCCGTGCTCAGGCCGAACTGCGCAATGCACTTGGAGATCTGGGTTCTTGCGGACTCCGCATCCGGCCCGATCAGGGCATTTCGCACGTCGCCGAGCACCTGGCTGTGCGAGACCATCCCGTCGACGCTCTTGCCGGTTGTGATGGAGTTGACCAGCCGCTCGAAGAACCGGTTCTCGCCGCCGACGATCTCGATCTTGGCGCTCTTGAGACCCTCGGAGACGATCTTGGCCTGCTCCTGGGCGATCTGCTTACGGATGTTGATCTCCGCCAGCTCGATGTCGCGGTCCTTGTTGAGACGGAGCTTGAATTCCTCGTGCTCCTTGCCCACCCCGTCGAAGAGCTTCATCGCGTCGGCCTTGTCGCGAATGCCGTCGGCCTCCGCGTGGAACTTGAGTTCCAGGACCTTGGCCTCCGCGGCGCCCTGCTTCTCGATCGCCACGGCCTTGAGCTGCATGACCTCGGCCTCCGCGGTGCCTTCGACCGCCTGTTCCTTCACCGACGCGGCGGCCAGCGTCTTCTTGGCGTCGGCGTTCTTCTCGGCCGCCTTGACGTTGGCCTCGGCCTCGACGAGCTGCTGCTGAGCGTAGAACTCGGCCGCTTTTTTCGACGCTTCCGCCTCTTTGATGTTCTTGACCAGGGCCTGCTCGGCCTCTTCCTCGGCCTTGGTGATCTCGACCTTCTTGTGACGATCCGCCCCGGCGAATTCGCGGACGTCCTTGATCCGCTCCTCTTCCTCGGCAACGGACTTCTCGACGATCACGCGTTCGCGAACGACCGCCTGCAGCGTTTTCTTCTCCGCTTCCACGACCTTGTCCTTGCCCACCTGGGCGATCGCCACGACCCGCTCGCGTTCGGTCTTTTCCAGGTCCCGGTCGCGTTCCACCCGCTGGGCTTCGACCGCGTCCGTCCGCTCCTTGGCGCGACGCGCGACGATGATCTGACGCTGCTTGTTCTCATCGGCCACCGCGATCTCCTCGTCGGCCGCGATCCGCGCCTTCTCCGACTTCTCGCGTTCGCCCGCCTGGACCTTCTTGGCCTCCGCCTCCTCCCGCGCCTGGACGGAAGCGATCTCGCGCTTCTGCTTGGCCTCGGCCTCCGCCAACTGCCGGTTGAGTTCCAGGATCGCCTCCTGCGCCTCGACGTTCTGGCGGGTGATGGTCTTATCCTTCTCGCGCTCGCGGGCGTTGGCCAACTCGTACTGCTCGGCCGTGAGCATCGTGATCTTCTTGATGCCCTCGGCGTCGAGGATGTTGTCGGGCTTGAGAATCGCCTTGTCCGTCTGCTCGAGGTAGTCGATGGCGGCGTCTTCGAGGATGTACCCGCTCAGATCCGTCCCGATGATCTCCAGGATCTGCTCGCGGAACCGCATGCGATTGGTGTACAGCTCGGAGAAATCGAACTGCTTGCCCACCGTCTTGAGGGCCTCGGAGAACTTGGCGTCGAACAGTTCCACCAGGGCCCTGCTGTCGGAGGCTCGCATACAGCCCAGCGACTGGGCCACCTTGACGACGTCCTGCATCGTGTTGTTGACCCGCACGAAGAAGGCCACGACGATGTCGGCACGCAGGTTGTCCTTGCAGATCAGGCCCTGCACGGCCCGCCGGTCGATCTCAATCCGCTTGACCGAGATGTCCATGTACTCGGCCTTGTGCAGGATGGGGATCACGAACATGCCGGAGAAGCTGACCCGCGTTCCGCCGACCCCGTTGCGGATCAGCGCCTGGCCCTGGCTGACCTTCTGATAGCACTTGACCAGAAGGGCCAGAAAGCCCACGCCGAACAAGACGGTGAAAACCACGATTGTAGCGAAAACCGCGTCAGCCATGTCAGTTCTCCCTTTTCATAGGGGCGATTCGATACGTTCCCCTGGCGACATCTCTCTCGACCACGAGGGCCTCTTCCCCTCGATTGAACACGTGCTCATCCTGGGACAGGACGTTCAGCAGAAGCGGCGCCCCCTTCGTGGGCACCTGTGCCTGTCCCATCTTGTCCCGCGTGACGTGGGTCGTGACCACCTGGCACGTCTTGCCCACCACGTCGCCCGGCGCGTTGTAGTCCTTGTTCAGGATGAAGTAAACCGTCCGCAGCGGCAGCGCCACAAACTTGAGCACCACCGTGCTGACGGCGAAATTGCCGACGAAGATGGCCAACGCCATCGCGGGCGAATGCTCCGGATTCAGATAGTAATTTCCGAGCATGGAGAACGCCCACAAGCTCAGCACCATCACGCTCACCAGGAGCATGGTCGGGACTTCGCCGAAATAGAAAAAGTGCAGGATCGTATGGCCGATCCCCGGTTCGAGTCCGTCGACGTGCCCGCCCATGTCGTGGCCGACATCGACGTCCCCGTCAACGTGGAAATCCGGTCCGCCATGCGGCACATTGATGTGAAACACGTCGATTTCGAGAGCGCCGAGAATCACGAGGACCCAATACAGCCCGAGCACCAGCAGCAAGACGGTGAACACCACGTTCACTGGAGCAAAAGCGGCTGTCAGAAACTCGACCATCTCCTTGCCCTTTCACAAGCACAGGTCACGTCGCCACCACCTGCGGCCGGAACTTCCGGTACTGAGAACCTGGGCAACCTCTCGAATAACTCGTCAAACCTCGCATTTTCCTCCCACTCCGGTGGCCCAAAGCCGCCCAAAGCAGAACACCAGCATCTGTATCACCCGGCCAAGACCCTGTCAAGCAAAAGCTCGACGCGGCCGTCTCCATGAGACTCGTCGTACACAAACCGTCTTCCTTGGGATAGACGCATGGGTCGCGAGAATAATCATCGGCGCCTGAATTTCTTTTTGGACCCGGGAGGCGGGAGCGCTTCAGTCCTTTTTGTTCTTCTTTGCCGATTTGATGAAGCGGCCAAAGGCTTTGTCCTTTCTCCGTTTGTCCAGATACGACATCTCGTAGTGCTCGGACTCTTTCTTGAGTTTGAGATAGTTGGCGTAGCGATCCTTGCCCAGTTCGCCCTTCTCCACCGCGGCCTTGACGGCGCAGCCCGGTTCATGCTCGTGGCTGCAATCGGCGAATCGACACAAGGCGGAAAGCTCGACGATGTCCTCGAAACGCGTGTCGCTCTCGTCGGCGGCGCCCACGATGCCCAGTTCTCGCATGCCGGGCGTGTCAACCAACATGACGCCCTGGCCCAGAACGATGAGATGCCGGCGGGAGGTGGTGTGCGTCCCTTCTCCCGTCTCGCTGACGGCCCTGGTCTCGAAGGCCTCCCGACCCAGAAGCCGATTGATGAGAGTCGTCTTGCCCACGCCGGAGGAACCCAGCAGGCAATACGTCTTTCCAGAAGAGAGCGTCTGCTCGAACTCCTCGAACCCGGTCCCCGTGACATTGCTCAGCGCGATCACTCTGGCCTTGGCGACGGAGCGGAAGACCGTGAGTTTCCGATCCAACTCCTCCGAGGGGATCAAGTCCGTCTTCGTCAGGATGACGATCGGCTCAACCTGCCCCTCGGCGGCCATGATCAGGTATCGATCGAGGCGACTCGGGTTGAAGTCGAAGTGACACGACTGGACGATGAAAGCGGTGTCGATGTTGGCGGCGATCATCTGGAAATCGACTGTCTTGCCGGCGGTCTTGCGCCGCAAGAACGTCTTTCGCGGAAACACCCGGTGGATGATCGCTGCGGTGTCCCGGTCGTAGTAGTTCGCTGTCACCCAGTCGCCGACGCAGGGCAGGTCGAGGCGGCTCTCGGTCTGGTGGGCGAGTCTGCCGGACAGTTCCGCCGGGACGTCTCCCGATTCATTCTTGAGCAGGTATGAGCCCCGATCGACTGCGGATACGCGGGCAAAGGCGCAACCTTCCAGGCGGAACTCATCAGCATGCGATTCAAACCACGGATCGAAACCGAGATCGCTTAGTTTCATACAGTCTTCCGAACAGTCTCCACAATGAATACGTCAGGGCTTCGCAGGCCCCGGTTTGAACGAGGACTGATCCTCTTCGTCCAGGATGCGCCAGAGATTCTTCACGTTGCGGTCCTGATGGGCGTGGCCATAGGCGCCCGGCGGCGGTTCACGAAAGGCAGGGAACTTGGCGCGAATGGTCAGAAGCCTGGTTGTCTGGTCGAGGGTCAGCCCCTGCCGGCGTGCGGCCTGGACTTCCTTGAGCATCCTCTGATAGAAATCGCGGATCGGCGGGAGGACGGCGCGGGTCAGCGGGACGCTGTGCCCGGCGATCACGTGGTCGATCTTCACGTCCTCCGCCAGAAGTCTGTCCAATACCGCGATGAAACGGTGGACGTCTTCGAGACGCGTCTCTTCGCCGATCTCCGGGACGCGGTACTGCTGGTAGGCGATGGCGCCGGTGACCAGGACCCGTTCCTCGGGAACGTAGACCAGGACGTCGGAGGCGCTGTGACCTTTGCCGAAGAAGATCACCTCCAGGGTCAGGTCGCCCAGATCGAGCTTGTACTCATCGGAAAACGTGAGCGACGGTTTGACGACCTCATAGCCCTCCTGGAGGTCCTGCAGGAAAAGGTCATAGAAGATGATGTCGCTTCGGATCAACCTGGCGTACGTGCGATTGACGGCCTGCTGGGGCAGAGCGGTCCGCAGATCGCGGAGAATCGCGCCGTAATGGTCGATCTCCCGGCGTCGGAAGTCGGGTTCGGTCTGCCGGCGAATCAGCCACTGCATGTCGCGGGCCAGGTTCTCGTGGCCGACGATCGTCGCGCCTTTGAAGAGGCTGTTGCCGCTGCAGTGGTTGTCGTGGGCGTGCGTGTTGATAACATAGGCCCAGTCGGTGCGGTCAAACGTCTGCTCGATCTTCCTCTTGATCGGCGCCATGACCCGCGGCGAGGCCTCCGTATCGACGATGACCAGACCCTTCCGGGACTGAATCACCGTGAGATTGCACCGGCGGTCGATGCCCGGCCAGTAGGCCAGCGCCACGCGAGGCGAAAGCCGGTCGATGCGGATGTAGGGGTCGGGGTCGGACTGCGGACCGGCCGCAAGCACCTGCACGAGCAAGCCGAGATGAATCGCCGTAATCATTCGCATTCTCCATTGAGCAACCAGCATCATACACCACGATGACCGGGACCATGCCCGGATCCTATTATACCGTGCGACAGTCGAGACGGCTCTACCCCAGCCGGAAACTGGTTGCACGGGGAACCGGCGGTGCTATAATCCCGAGTGTGATGTATGCCGACAGAGGTATGCCGGGCTCTTTGCCGCTTCATGTCGCGAAGGGCCCCGGATTCCATGCACGCGTTCTTGAAAGGAGGACCGCAGAATGTCGCACGTTCGCAAGCCCGCCGAATCCACCGTTTCTTCCCTGTCCCTGAGCCGCCGGAACTTCATGGCCGCGACAGGGGCCGCCGTCGCGACCTTCGCCGTGATCAAGCCTTCGCTGGTCCGCGGCACCGCCGCCAACTCAACTCTCAATCTGGGCGTCATCGGCTGCGGCGGCCGCGGCATCTGGATCGCCAAGCTCTTCAAGGCCCACGGCGGGTACAACGTCGCGGGCGCCTACGATTATTTCCAGGATCGCGTCGACGACATGGGCAACCAGTTGGGAGTCCCCCAAGCCAACCGCTTCACCGGCCTCAAGGGCTATCTGAAGATGCTGGACAAGGTCGACGCCGTGGCGATCATCAGCCCGCCGTACTTCCACCCCGAGCAGGCGGCCGCAGGTGTCGAGGCCGGCAAGCATGTCTACCTGGCCAAGCCCATCGCGGTCGATGTCCCCGGCTGCCAGAGCATCGGCGACAGCGGCAAGAAGGCCTCCGCCAAGAAGCTGGCCTTCCTGGTCGATTTCCAGACTCGCGTGGACCCGTTCTATATGGAAGCCCTCCGGCGGGTGCACGAGGAGAAGGCCCTCGGCGACTTCACCTTCGGCGAGGCCACCTATCACGCAGGCGACCCCTTCGCGGGCAAGTACCAATTCTGGAAGGACAACGAGGCTTCCGCGGAAGGCCGCCTTCGGGCCTGGGGTCTCGACAGGGTCCTCTCCGGCGACATCATCACCGAGCAGAACATCCACACCCTGGACGTGATGAACTGGATCATGGGTGTGCCGCCTCTGTGGGCGGTGGGCACCGGCGGTCGCAAGTACCGTCCCGTCGGCACCTGCTACGACACGTTCAGTTGCCTGTTCCAGTACCCCCACAACGTCGGCATCACGTTCAGCTCGCGGCAGTCCGAAGGCTACGGCACGCAGGAAGGCATCCGCAACCGAATGTTCGGCACCCAGGGCATCCTGGAGACCGAGTACGGCGGCCAGGTCCTCATCCGCGGCAAGAACTTCTATCGCGGCGGCAAGTCGCCCGGCATCTACCAGGAGGGCGCGGTCGCCAATATCAAGGCGTTCCACGAGAGCATCACGACGGGCAAGTTCGAGAATCCGACGGTCGAGCCCAGCGTTCGCAGCAATCTGATCACAGTTCTGGGCCGAACCGCGGCGTACAAGAACGGCATGGTCACCTGGGACGAGATGATGAAGAAGAACGAGAAGCTCGAAATCGACCTCAAGGGCCTAAAGGCCTGAGAGCCTTGTGCTCGGGAGAAGACTCATGAGACACAACGAAATCACGCGACGACGCGTCCTCGCGACGGCGGCGGGCGCCTTCGCGGGCCTGACGATCCTGGGCGATTCTCCACTGACCGCCCAGGAAGAGAACCGGGGACAAGGCCGCAGGCAGCCGCGAGGCTTCAGGCTGGGCGTGTGCGATTGGACGATCGGCAAGCGATCCGATCCCGCCGCCTTTGCCCTGGCCAAAAAGATCGGACTCGACGGCGTGCAGGTGGACTTCGGCGGCGGACCCGACAAGGACCCGCCCCTGTTCGATCCGGAGCTTCAGAAACGCTACCCGCAAGAGCTCGAATCCCAACAAATGCGGATCGCCTCGCTGGCGATGGGCGTCCTGAACGAGGTGGCCTATAAGAGCGACCCGCGGGCCGAAAAGTGGGTGGACAAGGCTATCGACGTCGCCCAGGCCATGCGGCAGCGGATCATCCTCCTGGCCTTCTTCGGCAATGGCGACCTCAAGAACGACGCCGCCGGCACTGACGCCGTGGTGAGCAAGCTCAAGAACATCGCCGGCAAGGCGGAAAAGGCCAACGTCACGCTCGCCATCGAATCCTGGCTCAGCGCCGAGGAACACATCGCGATCCTCGACCGCGTGAACTCGCCCGCCGTGCAGGTCTACTACGACGTCGCCAACTCGCACAAGATGGGCTACGACATCTACAAGGAGATTCGCACGCTGGGCAAGCGGATCTGCCAGTTCCACGCCAAAGACTACGACGATCTCTACGGCAAAGGCTCGATCGATTTCCCCAAGGTCCGCGAGGCGATGGACGAGATCGGCTATCGCGGCTGGCTCGTGATGGAAGGCGTGAAGATGCCGCTGGGCGTCGAGGAAAGCTGCCGCTATGACGCAGAGTACCTCAGAACCGTGTTCCCGAGAAGGATAGGATGAAAATAGAAATCCGAAGCACGAAACTCGAAATCCGAAACAAATCCAAAGGACCGAAATCCAAATGATCGAAACGCTGTCGCCGCTCGGGGTACCCGTTTGGGATTTTGGGTTTTGAGCATTCGAGCTTGTTTCGAATTTCGAAATTCGAGTTTCGGATTTTCTTCAAGAAAGGCAGGTGTGACGATGAGATCGAAAAGCATGCTTGCGATGCTGGTGGCGTTGCTGTGGACCGTCTTGGCCGTCGGGACGCCGCTGGATGACTATGTGGCCAAGCCCGACCCCAGCTACACCTACAGCCTGGCCAAGACCATGGACACCCCCCTCGGCAAGGTCTTCGTCCTCGACATGAAGTCCCAGACCTGGCGAACCGGGAAGGAGGTCGACCGAACGCTCTGGCAGCATTGGGTGACGGTCATCGTCCCCAACGGCGTCACCGCCGACACCGCTCTGCTCTGGATCAACGGCGGCGGCAATCGAGCAACGCCCCCGTCCGGACCGGACGGCATGCTCGTCCAGATCGCTCTGCAAAGCCGATCCGTCGTCGTCGATCTCAAGACCGTGCCCAACCAGCCGCTGGTCTTCAGCGACGACCCCGGCAACCAGCGATCCGAAGACGCGATCATCGCCTACACCTTCGACAAGTTCGTCCGGACCGGCGACCCCACCTGGCCGCTGCTGCTGCCCATGGTCAAAAGCGCGGTCCGGGCGATGGACACCGTCCAGGATTTCGTCCCCAAGGCCACCGACGGCAAGCTCAAGATCAACCAGTTCGTCGTCTCCGGCGGCTCCAAACGCGGCTGGACCACATGGCTGACCGCCGCGGTGGACAAGCGCGTCCGCGCGATCGCCCCGGCCGTGATCGACGTCCTGAACATGGACGAACAGATGCGACATCACTTCGCGGCCTATGGGTTCTACTCCACCGCCATCGCGGACTACCAGCAGCACGACGTCTTCAGCAAGCTCGATACGCCCGAAGGCCAGAAGCTCATCAGCTTCGTGGACCCGTACGAATATCGCGATCGGTACACGATGCCCAAGTTCCTCCTGAACTCCGCGGGCGATCAGTTCTTCCTGCCGGACTCGGCCCAGTTCTACTTCAAGGACCTACCCGGCTCGAAGCACCTGCTCTACAGCGCCAACACCGACCACGGGCTCAAGGACGGGGACGCCGACAAAGCCCTGCTGGCATGGTACGCAGGCATCCTGGCCGGACGCGAGCTGCCCCAGTTCTCCTGGGAAACCGGCGTCCCGGGTTGCATGACCGTCGCCGCCAAGACGCGGCCCGCGCAGGTGAATCTCTGGACCGCGACAAATCCTGATGCTCGCGATTTCCGCCTGGAGACCATCGGCAAGGCATGGAAGAGTACTTCGCTGACGGGGACGGAGCGGGGTACCTATCAGGTGCAGGTGAAAGCTCCCGAGAAGGGTTGGACGGCGTATTTCGTCGAGCTGCAATTCGATTCGGGCACGGCGGTCCCCTACCGGTTCAGTACGGAGGTTCGTGTGGTCCCCGATACACTGCCGCATCTGGACAAGTTGAAAGCCGCTGCGAAGTAACCCCGTCGGCCTCAGGGGAAGGATTGCGACCATGGAGTCCCGGCTGAAATCAAACAGATTTCGGACAGCCGCGTTGATCGTGCTGTTTGCGAGCATTCCGAGTGGTTCGAGAGGCTCGGTCTTCAAAGAACAGGTCGAGGCCGACTGGATGACTCAGGATCGCCTGCGTGTCGCGCATTCTCCGGTCACTCGGGAACAGGATGCCGCGGGCGCGTGTGACGGCGTCAAAGACGGTCAATGGGGTTTCCACACGGAGCACCAGGACCGTCCCTGGTGGCAGGTCGATCTGGGCACGGTTCGAGGGCTGGATCGGTTGCTCGTCTACAACCGGACCGACTTCGCCCAAAGAGCCGCCCGCCTGGTCGTCCTGATCTCGGATGATGGCGAGGATTTCCGCCAGGTCTATGCGCACGACGGCACGACGTTCCTCGGACACGCGGACGGCAAGCCCCTTGCGATCGCACTCCAAGGCGCGAGGGCCCGTTTCGTTCGGCTCCAACTGCCCAGCCGGGACTACTTTCACCTCGATGAGGTCGAGATCTATCCGTCAGACGGTGGGGCTAACATCGCTTTGGGCAAGCCCTGCACGCAAAGCTCGGTCAGCGAATGGTCGCGAAGGCACGGCCAAATGGACGCCCGGCCATCTGCCGATCTGGTTCTCCAACGCGGGACGAGACTTGCCCATCAACTTCAAAGGATGGGGATCGATGTCGGATTGTGGGAGAAGATGGCAGATCGCAGCCACAAGGGCACAGACCTCCAGATGCGGTGGGCGGTTCGTCAGATGGCTCTGTCGAATCCGCTGCTGGACTTCGACAGCATCCTGTTCGTCAAACGGGCGCCCGGCACGCTTCCGCACATCTCCGATCAGTACTACGGCTGGTGGTCCCGACCCGGCGGCGGCATCTATATCCTGGAGGATTTCAAGGGTCCGTCGCCCCGCGTGCGGTGTCTCACCGAGGGGTGGCCGCAGGGTAATTTCCTTCGCCCCGACCTGTCCTACGACGGCAAACGCGTCCTCTTCGCCTTCTGTCGCCACCATCCCCACGTCTCGGACATGGAGAAGGTGGACAAGACCAAGCTGCCCGAAGACGCGTTCTACCAGATCTACGAAATGAACGTCGACGGCACGAACGTGCGTCAACTCACCCGCGGTCGGTACGACGACTTCGACGCACGGTACCTGCCCAGCGGCGAAATCGTCTTTCTCTCGACGCGCAAAGGGACATTTCTCCAGTGCACCGTGGCCAACACCGCCGCGACGCTCACCCAGACCCTGCCCGACAGCTACGTCCGCTGCGGCGGCGACAACAAGCGTCCCTGCGCCGTCTACACGCTGCACACGATGGACGCCGATGGCGGCAACATCCGCCCGATCTCGGCCTTCGAGACATTCGAGTACACCCCTTCCGTGGCGGAGGATGGACGCATTCTCTACACGCGATGGGACTACATCGATCGCTTCAACGGCCACTTCTTCAGCCTCTGGTCCGTCAACCAGGACGGCACCAATCCGCAGCTCGTCTACGGCAACTATACGGTCAAACCCCAGGCCGTCTACGAGGCTCGCTCGATTCCGGCCTCCACGAAGATCATCTTCACCGCCGCCGCCCACCATTCCATCGAGGGCGGCGCGCTCGCTCTGCTCGATCGCAGCCGTGGCGAGGAAGGCGAGGCCCCGCTGACGCGTCTGACACCCGAAGTACCCTTCCCCGAGACCGAGGCCTGGCACGACAGCTACTACGCGAACCCCTACCCGCTCTCGGAGGACTTCTATCTGACGGGCTGGAGCCCGCACAAACTCCCGCCGCACGCAGGTAGCGGCCAGATCAAAGACGATCGCAATCCCGTCAACGCGATGGGCATCTACCTGTGCGACCGCTTCGGCAATCTGGAACTTCTCCACCGGGACGAAGCGATCTCCAGCATGTATCCGATACCGCTGAGGCCGCGAAGAAAGCCGCCCGTGCAGGCTTCCGAGGTGGACTGGAACGGAGCCCAGGAAGGCGACCTCGTCGTCCAGGACGTGTACCAGGGCCTGGCCGGCGTGCCGCGGGGAACCGTCAAACGGCTTCGCATCGTCGCGGTGCCTCCCAAGGTGCAGCCGCACATGAACCAACCGTGCATCGGCGTCTCGGCCGAGGACCCGGGCAAGTACGTGTTGGGCACCGTGCCGGTCGCGGCGGACGGCTCCGTCTACGTCCGGATTCCCTCCGGCGTACCGGTCTTCTTCCAGGCCCTCGACGACAAAGGGATGTCGCTGCAAACCATGCGATCTCTCACCTACGTGCTCCCGGGCCAGACGCTTTCCTGCGTCGGATGCCACGAACCCCGCGATCAGGCTCCGCCCACCGCCAGGTCGCCTGTCGCCATGCAGCGGGGTCCCTCCAAGCTGACGCGAGGCCCCGAGGGTTCCTGGCCGCTGCGTTTCGACAAGCTGGTCCAGCCCGTGCTGAACGGCAGTTGCACCGATTGTCACAATCCCGGAGCCCCGGACCTCAAAGCCGCCCGCTTCGATCTGACGGCGTCCGACGCCTATCGAAATCTTCTCGCATTCGCCGAGAAGGATCTCGAAAGGCTGGCCTTTGAAAAGGACAAATCCGAGGTCGGTCACGGCGTCGCCCGCCAGAGCAGGCTGCTGGCCCTTCTCCAAGACGATGCCACACACAGAGCGGTCCGCCTGGACGAGAACGACCTCGACCGATTGGTCACATGGATGGACACGTACGCCCACGAGCAGGGGCACTTCAGCCTGGAACAGGAACAACAGCTCCTCGCCTTGAAAGACCGTTACCGTCACTTGCTCGAAGAATGACCTCGTCGATTCCGGTGGACATCCCTTCTGGGAAGGATTACCCTGTCGTTCACCATCAGAGGTCCTGGTAGACACAAGGCATGGGCACGATTCACGGGAGGACAGAAACTTGATGGGAGCAGATCTACTGGCCGTGCTGGCGGCCGGAACGCCGGCGCAAACCGGCCCGGTTATTCCTCTGATGATCCTGGCCGTCGGGATCGGGATCGTCATCGGCATGATCGTCGTGCTTCGGGTCAACGCGTTTCTCGCGTTGATCGTCGCGGCGATGGTCGTCAGCCTGATGTCGCCGGGTCCTGTTGCCGAAAGGGTCAGCCGGGTCGCGACGGCCTTCGGGGCCACGGCGGGCAAGATCGGCGTGGTCATCGCCCTGGCCGCCATCATCGGCGACTGCCTCATCGGCTCAGGCGCCGCCGATCGCGTCGTGCGGGTGTTCGTCAGGCTCTTCGGCCAGAAACGATGCGAAATCTCGCTGATGGCCAGCGGATTTGTCCTGTCCGTCCCGGTCTTCTTCGACACCGTGTTCTACCTGCTGCTGCCTCTGGCTCGCTCCATGCATCGTCAGACCCGAAAGGGCTACCTGCTCTTGATCCTGGCGATGGGCGCCGGCGCTTCGATCACCCATTCGATGGTCCCGCCGACACCCGGGCCCCTGATCATTGCCGAGACCTTGGGCATCAATCTGGGCACGATGATCGGTATCGGGCTCCTGTGCTCCCTTCCGACGGCCGTCGTGGTGCTGGTCCTCGTGCGCTGGCTGGCCGGACGAATCGAGATCCCCATGCGAGCCCTCGACGGCGGTCGGACCGAGTCGGAACCGCAGCCCGACGAGGCGCTTCCCGGCCTGTTCATGTCCGTCCTGCCGATCCTGCTGCCGGTCCTGCTGATCACGGCCGACACGGTGGTTTCCTCCCTGGCCAAAGGAGCCGACGCGGATTCCGCGATCAAACAAGTCGCCGGCTGGACCGCCCTGCTCGGCAACGCCAATCTGGCGATGATGCTCTCGGCGACCGTCGCGTTGCACGTGCTGTGGCATCATCGCAGGCCTGACCGCGAAAAGCTCTCCAGGATGATCGAGACGTCGCTGATGAGCGCGGGCGTCATCATCCTGATCACCTCCGCAGGCGGGGCGTTCGGCGCGATGCTCAAGGAAGCACAGATCGGTCCGGCCATTCGGGACTTGTCCGTTGGCGGCGCGACGCAACTGGGCGGCATCAAGCTCCTCCTGTTGGGCTTCTTCGTCGCGTTTCTGATCAAGTTCGCCCAGGGCAGCAGCACGGTCTCGATGATGACGACCTCGGCGATGATGGCCACGCTCATTCCTTCGGCCGACGTCCTGGGCTATCATCCGGTGTACGTCGCCTGCGCCATCGGCTGGGGCGCCCAGTGCGGCAACTGGATGAACGACTCGGGCTTCTGGGTCTTTGCCAAGATGGGCGGTCTGACCGAAACCGAGACGCTCAAGACCTGGACCGTCACGGTCAGCAGCACGGCGGTCATCGGGTTGATCTTCGTAGTCCTGTTTGCGACCCTTCTCCCTTTGACATGAGGACATGGCTTGAAAGCTCTGCTCTACACGAAACCGTACACCTTCGAATACACCGACGTCCCCGATCCAATGATCGGAGACGAGGACGTCCTCGTTCGCGTCAAGGCCTGCGGCATCTGCGGGTCCGACGTCGCGGGCCACACAGGCAAGACCGGCCGACGACTGCCCCCGTTGATCATGGGCCACGAGGCCGCGGGCGTCGTCGAGAAGGTCGGCCCAAAGGTGACCGGCTTCGCGCCGGGCGACCGCGTCTGTTTCGACTCGACGGTCTACTGCAATCAATGCCCCGCCTGCAAACAAGGCCTGTTCAACCGGTGCGTCAAGCGTCAGGTCCTGGGGGTTTCCGTACCTGAGTTCAAGCGGGACGGAGCTTTTGCGGAACTGCTGGCGGTGCCTCACTGGATCTGCGCGAAACTGCCCGACAACATGTCCTTCGTTCAGGCGTCGCTCCTGGAGCCGGCCTCCATCGGCACGCACGCCGCCAGTCGAGCGCCCATCACGGCCGGCGACACGGTCGTGGTCATCGGAACCGGCACGATCGGCCTGTTCATCCTGCAGGCAGCCAGGCTCCGCGGCGCCAAGACCGTCATCGCAAGCGACCTCAACGACTTTCGGCTCGATCTGGCCAGGCGGGTCGGCGCGGACATCTGCGTCAATTCACACAAGACCGACCTGAAGCAGGAGATCCTCAAGAGGACCGAAGGTCGCGGAGCCGACGTCGTGTTCGAAGCGGTCGGCTTCGGCGAGACGTTCCGCCAGGCCGTCTCGCTCACCAGGACCGGCGGCCACGTGGTCGCCGTCGGAAACCTCCATAAGGAAACCGAGTTCAACCTGCAGGAGCTGGTCTCGCGGGAACTGACGTTCACCGGCTCCTACGCCAGTTCGGGCGAATTCCGCGCGTGCATGGGCCTGATCGCGTCGGGCAAGATCAATGTCGCGCCGCTGGTCAGCGAAGTTCTGCCGCTCAAAGAAGGCCCGGCCGCGTTCCAACGCCTGCTGGAAGGAAGAGAGAACCTGTTGAAGATCGTCCTGGAACCTTGATCGTGGAGAGTTGAGGATGGAAGGCCTTTTCGATTTGTCGGGCAAAGTCGCTGTCGTCACGGGAACCAGTCGGGGTCTTGGCCAGTATTTCGGCCGCGCGCTGGCCAAGGCGGGCGCGGACCTCGTCATCACGAGCCGGGACCCTGCGCGTCTGCTGGAATTCAAGGACGAAATCGAGTCGCTCGGTCGCAAGGCCCTGCCCGTCAAGCTCGACGTGCTCAATGAAGGCGACATCGAGACGATGGTGCGGACCGCGATCGGCGAGTACGGCCGGATCGACGTCCTCATCAACAACGCCGGCTTGAACATCCGCCACCCCGCCGTCGAGTTCACGTGGAAGGAATGGGACACCGTCCTGAACACGAACCTCAAGGGCGCGTTTTTCGTCGCTCAGGCGGTCGGCAAGGAGATGATCAAGCATAAGTACGGCCGGATCGTCAACATCGGCTCGTGCACCTGCGTCTTCGGCATGGAAGGCATCGGACCCTATTGCGCCAGTCGGGGCGGCATTCTCCAGATGAGCCGCAGTCTGGCCGCCGAGTGGGGCCGTCACGGGATCACGGTCAACGTCCTGGCGCCCGGGTGGTTCAAGACCGCCCAGAACAAGGCCCTCTACGACAACGAGAAGTGGGTCCAGTACATCACGGACCGAATCCCGCTGGGCCGTCCGGGCCAACCCAACGACCTCGACGGCACAGTGGTCTTCCTGGCCTCCGACGCCAGCGCCTACATCACCGGCCAGATCCTCCTCGTCGACGGCGGCTTCACCACCGGGGCAACCCGTGCCATCCTCTGAACGGGTGTCGACAATCATTGATCTGTTCAGAGTCCCAAACGCTTCTGGGGTGCATCACGTAACACCTATGCAGTAAGGCCGCTCGCCTCGCCTGGCGCCGGACACTAGGAACGGCTCCCCGCTTTCTTCAGTCTCTGCTGGAGCCTCTTGAGATCTTCCGTGCCCTTCTGCCAGTATTCGAGTTGCTCCTCGGGAGATTTGCCCTCCAAATGCTTCATCACCCATTCGGCTCCTTGACGCTTCATGCGAACGGCGTCAAAGGTCTTCGTCTTCATGCTCGATCACCTCCAATGGCGAGTATTCGGCGACGACCGCAGCGATTTCCGCAACAGGCAGCATTTCCGCAAATAGCTGGCGAACGACTTGGGGAGCGGCTTCAATCTCCTGCCTGACCAGTTCGGACGTGATCAGAGTGAACCTGCCCGCTCTGACAGCATCGATGAAAGCCTTGCTCGGACCGCTGAACTCATCATCGAAGACACCGCCCAAAACGGACGTGTCAGCGTATACCGATATAGTCGTTCGCGTCTCCATACCGGTCATCATATCCAATCGGCCGCTGCTTAACAAAGAGAAAAGACAGCCAATCTCGGCTTCACTCACTCTGCCCGGCCGGTCAATTGCGGGTCTTTCGTTGGGCCGAAACTGACGTTGGACTCCGCGTTCCATTGCAGCTCCTGGCCCGAGAACTTCAGACGAACCGTGATGATGTAGGGCGTCTCGTAGAAACAGAGCTTGGCGGTAAAGGTGTCATCCGCGGTCCAGGCGCCGCTGGCCGCCACCGGCTGCTCTGACAACTGGCCCCAGGCCAACGGTCCCCACGCCAATCGCCCCTTCTGCCAGGAACCGCGACCGCAGACAATCCTCTGCTCGACGCCGTTCAATCGGACGACGAGCGTCACGAGACCATTCGTTCCATCGCCGGCGAGCGAAATCGCTTCGAGTTTGCGGTCGTTGGCCGGGAACGCGTAGGTGCGACTCGAAACCTTCGCGGGAGTCCCGGAGCCTTCCACTGGACGCAGCGACAGGCCTTTGAGCTTCTGTTCGAGCTTCGCCCTGGCGGCGCCATCAGAGGCCAGAGGCGACGGTTTCATCGCGGGCAACAGCTTGTCCCAGACCAGGTTCATGACCGCCTGCATGTCCCGCACGCCGCTGGTGATGGCGACGACCGCGTTCTGTTCGGGCATCACGATGCAATACTGGCCGAACGCGCCGTCGCCGCGATACAAGCCGTGGCGGCATCGCCAGAATTGGTAGCCATAGCCTTGGTCCCAGTCGCTGTTCGGACTGCTGCCGTTGGAGGTCTGCCGCGCGGTGGCCGCGTCGATCCACGCTTCGGGGACGAGTTGCCTGCCCTGCCATTTGCCCTTCTGCAGATAGAGTTGGCCGAATCGGGCGATGTCCTCCGTGCGAACGCTCAGGCCGTAGCCGCCGGTGGTGATGCCTTGGGGACTGGTCTCCCACGTCGGACGCTCGATGCCCAGCGGCTCGAACAAACGCGGCGTCAGGTAATCGAGCACGGTCTGGCCCGTCGCCTTCTGGACGATGGCCGAGAGCATATAGGTCGCCGGCGTGTTGTAGACGAAGTGGGTCCCGGGCTTGAACGGCACCGGATGAGCGAGAAAGGCCTTCGTCCACACCTGATCGTCCCGCAGGGAGGGCTCGGTCTGATGACCGGTGGACATGCGAAGCAGGTCGTGGACCCGCATCTCCTGAAGGTTGTGGCTGGGATTCTCCGGCGCGTCGTCGGGGAAGAACTTGAGCACCGCGTCATTGAGGCTGACCTTGCCCTCTGCGATGGCCAAACCCACCGCCGTCGAGGTGAAACTCTTGCTCAGGGAGTACAGCATGTGCGGCGACTCGGAATTGTACGGCGACCACCAGCCCTCGGCCACCACATGGCCGTGACGCAGGAGCATGAAGCTGTGCAGGGAATCGATGTCCCTGTCGGCCGACTCGACGAAAGAGAGAATCGCGGCAGACGAAATCCCCTGCGCCTCGGGATCGCTGCGAGGCAGGCCCGCCCACACAGGACAAGCCAGAACACAGGCCAGAATCGCCCCGCCGATCGATCGTACCGACAACCTCACATGCTCGGATTTCATAGGACCTCCCGTCAACCGTCCGAACCAACTCCCGCAATCCGGCCGCCCTGCGTACGCGAGGACAGCCTGTCCATATATGCCACGCCCGCCGACGGGAGTCAACAAGCTTGCGGCGTGTATTGAAACTGGCGTACCGTTGTGTCTTTCTGTAGAATGCCGTCGATACGAGTGAAAATCGGACGGACCTTTCGATCGGGAGACCTCGGTATGGAAGACAAATGGTCGTGGGCATCGAATGGAATGATCGCCCTCTACATCGCCATCGGCGTGGTCGTTGTCGGCGTTGCCACCTGGCTGATCATGCGAAAGACGATCCGCACGCGCATGGGCATGGAGAAGCAGTTGCGGCTTGATCCCGACATCAACGACTGGCTCGTGATCTTCGGCTGGACCTCCAAGGCCTTGTACTTCCCGACCATCGCAGTGGCGATCCTGGCGTCGATCCTGATGTTCATGCAGGAGTCCGGCTGGAGAGTCTTCGCCGGGATCAATCCCAAGGCCGTCGGCGGCGTCTGGTTCGCGGTTTTCTTCCTCAACTTCCTGATCGAAGAGTACCACATCAACATCAAGATCCTGATCATCACGGTCGTCAGCACGGGTTTCCTGCTCCTGTGGCTGCACCTCTTGGGCTGGGTGGGCGGGTTCCTGAGGCTCTTCACAAGCCTGGCGTTCTCCATCAGCGGCACAGGCTATCTGCTCATCGCCCTGATCGGCCTGTTCACCATCGGCATCTCCTGGCTGAGGGGCCTGTTCTTCTATGTGGCGTTCACGCCCAACTTCCTGAATCTCCAGGAGGGACCCACCGAGGCGGGCGAGCAGATCGGACGCGAGGACTACAACACCAAGATCGACACCGGCGACTTCCTCGAACGATTGTTCGGCTTCGGCCGGATCAGCATCACGTTCAAGGAGAGATCCCGCCTCCCGCTGACCCTGCTGGTCTGGCGGATCGAGAAGAAGGCCGCCATGCTCGAGAAAGTCCGGGCCAAGTTCGCCATCGACTATCCGCAGCAACGTGGCGCGGAGGCGGAACTCAGGTTGCCGACCTTGGAGCCTCCGACTCCTCCCGCGGCTCCGGTCCCAGGCCCAACGGAATCCATACAGGAATAGATCATGAAACGACGGTCATTTCTCCATATCCTGGGCGGCATCGGGGCGTCGTCTCTGATCCCCGTGGGTTCGTGCTGGGGAACCTCCGCACGATCCGGGAGCCCGCCCGCCAATCGCGATCTCCTGACACAACGGAACCAGAACCGCTCCACGGTCATTTCCCGTCGAGGCATGGTCTGCGCCAGCCAGCCTCTGGCCAGCATGGCGGGCATCGACATGCTCAAAGCCGGAGGTTCTGCCGTCGATGCCGCTATCGCCGCCAGCGCGATGCTGAGCCTGGTCGAACCCATGATGTGCGGGCCCGGCGGCGACCTGTTTGCCATCGTCTGGAGCGAGAGAGAGCAGAAGCTCTTCGGCCTCAACGCCAGCGGTCGCTCGCCTTATGACTGGAGCCTCCAGCAGGCCCTCGACCTGGGCCTGGCGGAGATCCCCACCTACAGCCCCTTGTCCTGGAGCGTCCCCGGCTGCGTCAGCGGCTGGGCCTCTCTCCACCAACGGTTCGGCAGGTTGTCCTTCGCAAAGCTCCTGGAGCCGACGATTCAGTATGCGAGGGAAGGCTTCCCCATCTCGCCGATCATCGCGCAGTCCTGGACCTTCGACACGCTCAAAGAGCCCGGTCTGCTCAAGACCTATCTGCCCGACGGCCAGCCCATCCACACAGGCATGGTCTTCAGAAACCCGGACCTTGCGGCCTGCTTCGAAACGCTCGGTCGAGAGGGACCGAGGTGCTTCTATGAAGGCCAGATCGCCGAACGGATCGTGAAGTTCTCGCAGGCTGCCGGCGGGCGGTTCTCCATGCGGGACTTCCGCGAACACAGGGCCGATTGGATCGAGCCGGTCAGCACGGACTACCGCGGCTACGACGTCTGGGAGCTTCCCCCGAACGGCCAGGGCATCGCGGCCCTGCAGATGCTGAACCTCCTCGAACACTTCGACATCGGTTCGCTGAAGCCCAACTCCGCGGAACATCTGCACCTGTTCATTGAAGCCAAGAAGCTGGCGTTCGAGGACCGCGCCTGCTACTACGCGGACATGGACTGCGCCGAGGTCCCCGTGCGGCAACTGATCTCGAAAGAATACGCCGCCCAGCGGGTCAAGCTGATCGATCCGGCCCGCGCCGCCCAGCAGGTCGAGCCCGGCCGACTGCAGGGCCATTCCGACACGATCTACCTCACGACCGCAGACAGCGAAGGCAATATGGTCTCGCTCATCCAGAGCATCTACTACCTCTGGGGCTCGGGCCACGTCCCGGACGGTCTGGGCTTCTGCCTGCAGAACCGCGGCAAGCTCTTCGCCCTGGACCCGAGCCACCTCAACTGCCTGAAGCCGCACAAACGTCCCTTCCACACGATCATCCCGGCGTTCGTCACGAAGGGCGGGCGCCCCTGCTTCTCCTTCGGCGTCATGGGCGGCGGCTTCCAGCCTCAGGGCCACGTGCAGGTCCTGATGAACCTCCTGGACTTCGGCATGTCCCCCCAGCAGGCGGGCGAGCAGCCCAGGGTGGAGCACACCGAGAGTTCCGAGCCCACAGGCTCCAAGATGGTCAACGGCGGCAGCGTCGGTTTCGAGAGGGGCATCCCCGACGAGGTCAAGTTGAGGCTGGCCTACATGGGTCACCGAGTTCGTCCGAACACCGGCGCCTGGGGCGGCTACCAGGGCATCTGGCGAGAAGACGCTCCGCTGCGGTATTTTGGCGGCTCCGACCCCCGCAAAGACGGTTGCGCGATCGGTTATTGACAGCCGGGTTCGCCAGACAATGTGGCGAACACACGAGCGAAGCGACTGTAGTATCTGTCAGTGACGACGTTGGATCGCCGCATTGGAGTGCGACAGGAGCGTGGTTGCCCATGATTGACCTCGACCGCTACCGCCTGAAGATCCAATACCAGGGGCTGGAGGGCTTCTCGCAGATCGGGTTCATGAATCGCAAACCGCCGCTGGAGGACCTGTTCCCCACGGCCGACGGGATGATTCTGGCCATGAAGGCCTACTTCCAGAAGCTGGACCAATCGGCCTCGATCCTCTATGAAGTCCCCGAGATGAGGTTCGACGTCGCGGACGAGAACCACGTTCTCGAACTGGCGGTGCCCAACCCCCGCGGGGACTCCATCGGTGTCATAATCGACGTTCTGGCCCGGGACCTCGACGCAGCCCACCTGATGATGCGGGACATCGAAACCGCCTGCGGATTCGTCAGGTCCAGATTCCGCGAAGCCATGGGAATCATGGAAATCTCGGAAGCCGACTACATCCGCCGGCTCAAAGACAGCATGAAACTGCTCGCCACCGAACTGCGCCCGAAGAACAGGGAATGAGACAGAGTCCGGGACCTGTTCGAGTTCTGAACAAGGCGCAGCCAATCGCCCATTGCTGGCGTCGCAGTCCTTGCCTCGCGGAGGATGGCGACGGGAGTCATTTGAGCCTGGCCTCTATCTCGCCCAAGATCTCCGCCGCCGGACGCCCCCCCGCCTTGCCACTCTTGACCTTGCGGATGCGTTTGCGAATCTCGGCCTCCTGCTCGGGGCTCAGTTCGTAAGCATCAGGATCTTCGAGGCTCAGGTTCAGATGGTGGACGGAACTCACCAGTTCCCCGGTTAGCAGCATCGTTGTCTTGTCAAGGCTCTTGTCCATGGTCCTGCCACTATCCAAATGGCCTTTCTTGACCCGATGTCTCATGCGCGAAGACAGTACAGACCATCTCTCTGAATACCAAGTTCAGTGTCGCGCACAGGAGGTCGCGAGGGCTGTCAGCATAACGTGTTCTGGCCTCTGTGAAATCGTTTCCAAGCGGCTTGCCAATCTTGTCGATATCCGAAGTAGCTATTTCATAGTCCAACTTATGGACCATGTCATTGCGAACGGAGTTCAGGTTCCTGATTGCTTGACAGGGTGCATCCGGAATCGCGGCAAACGCTTCGATGAGGACGAGTTTCTCCGCAAAGGTAAACCGAGCATTGGTCACCTTGTCGCTCCTACGAAGATATAGAGACAGAAGGCGTTCCATGTAGTGCTCCACTAACAAGTGACCACGCAGAAGGACTGACTGAACATCCCCCCGAGACCAGCAGAGTTCCCCGATTCTGTCACATTCGTTGGCCACGAACCGCGCGGCGTCCTCGCCTGTTCCGCTCATACGTGCTGATTTCCTCTTTTGACCCGTATATCCTTCAAATGACACAAAGTCTTTCCGATCATCGCGAGTCCATATTCTCAGCGAGGGCCGAGAATTCACAGCCATGATGCAGTGGCCCCGTCTGGCTCGACTGATGTGATCAGTCAACAACTATCCCTCATCAATTCCGGGGCAGGCGATGGTCTGCGGGCTTGAGGCCTTTTTTGAAGCCGCCGAAGCCGATCTCGTTGGGGTTGTATTCGCCGAGGATGGTCACGTCCGCTTTGGCCGGGATCTGGGTCTCCATGTCGAGGGCCCAGTAGCAGGCGTTGACCAGGACCCGGCGGAAGTTCTCGTCCTTCAGGTCGCCGCCGTGGCCCATTGTGGTGGTGAAGATCTTTGATGGCTTGCCGGACTCCCCCGTGTATGTGCGGGTCCAGGCCACCGGGAGGGGCTTCTTGTTTGTGTTGGGGGCATCGTTCGGGTTCATGCCGACGAGGACCTGGCCCATGAGGATGGGCTTGCAGTCGCCATGGAGGGTCGTCAGGCCGTAGACGTCCGACGGACCCCAGATCTTGTCCACGCCTTTGACGATCGGGTGGTCCTTCGCACCCTCAGCGGGATAGGCGAGCGTGCTCTCTTTCTGGTGGACGCCGAAGTGGCTGATCCAGGTTTCGCCGAGCACCTGTCGGCCGTAGCCGCCCTCGAAGCCCTTCTCCTTGTTCGCCCAGGTCCATTTCGCGTAGGGGCTGTCCTTGCGTTTGGCGTAGTTGAAGGGGTGCGTGGCGGTCCGCAGGGCGATGATCGGCTTACCGGAGTTGGTGTAGTCCATGATGAACTTCATCTGCTCGTCGGGCAGCTCGCGAAAACGCGTGAACAGGACCATCAGGTCCGCCCGTTCGAGGGTCCGCAGGCCGGGGATGTTGTCCACAGTGATCGGGTCGATCTCGCCGGAGTCCTTGTTGATCGCGAACAGGACCGTGCAGCGAAAGCCGTGATGGGTCGCGAGTATCTTGGCCAGCATGGGCATCGATTCTTCCGAGCGGTACTCTTCGTCGCCGGTGACGAAGACGATGTTCTTGCCCTGTCCTGGGCCTTCGCCTCCGCGGTAGACGACCCAGGGCCGATCCTGCCTCTCCTGGCCGCTCGACACACCCGACAGGGACATCGCCACGACGAACGCCAATACGCAGATCTTCGCACTTGTCCACTTCATATGCATGCCCTTCCCAATGCGAGGTTCCTCGGACTTGCCGACATCTCTCCGGAGACGCTCGGCAGTCGTCATTCTCCCCCTATTCGCGCGCCAAGTCAAGCATCGCTTCGGTCGCCGGCGGGCTGCGAACCCAGGGCAGCATTCTGGACGCAGTCTCGGGGAGAAGCAAATGAGATACTGGGCCTCGTTTCATTGGCCACGAACCGCAGGCGACAGTAGAATGGGCGGGCAGGTAGGCACGTAGTCTGGTCTATGCCCATGGAAAGGACACGACATGATGGAGTGGTCTACGTCGAGGCAGTGGCTGCTGTTTCTTGTGGCGATCGCTGGGGCGTTCTCCCCTGGAGCCGTTTCCCGGGCGGCCTCGCCCGCCCCGATCTCCCTGCACCCTCAGAACCCGCACTATTTCCTTTGGCGGGACAAACCGACGATCCTGATCACGTCGGCCGAGCATTACGGGGCCGTGCTCAATCGGGCGTTCGACTACAGGCGGTATCTCGACACCCTGCAATCCTACGGCTTCAATCTCACGCGGACCTTCACCGGGGCCTACTGCGAGGCGGTCGGCGCGTTCAACATCGAGAAGAACACGCTCGCCCCGGCGGCGGGCGACCTGCTGTGCCCGTGGGCTCGTAGCGACCAGAGCGGCTATGCCAACGGCGGCAACAAATTCGACCTGACCCGCTGGGACGCAGAATACTTTCGGCGGCTGAGCGATTTCGTCGCCGAGGCGGGCAAACGCGGAATCGTCGTCGAATTGGTGCTGTTCTGCCCATTCTACGAGGACTCGATGTGGGACCTGAGCCCGATGAACGCCCGCAACAACGTCAACGGGATCGGCACGATGCCCCGAACCGAGGTCTACACGCTCAAGCATCCCAACCTGCTGGCGGTGCAGGACGCGATGGTCCGCCGGATCGTGGAGGCCCTCAAGGACTTCGACAATCTCTACTACGAGATCTGCAACGAGCCCTACTTCGGCGGCGTGACCGAGGACTGGCAGGCCCGCATCGCCGAGACGATCGCCGCAGCCGAAGCGGGATTCGAGCACAAGCACCTGATCGCCCAAAACATCGCCAACCACACCAAGAAGATCGAGAACCCCAATCCGCACGTGTCGATCTTCAACTTTCATTACGCCAAACCGCCGGTGGCGGTGGAACAGAATTACCACCTCAACAAGGTCATCGGAGACGATGAGACGGGCTTCGCAGGCGACGACCGCGTCACGCCGTACCGGCTGGAGGGCTGGGATTTCATCATCGCCGGGGGAGCGGTCTACAGCAATCTGGACTACTCCTTCGCCGTGGGGCACGAGGACGGCAGCAGCAGGATCAACGCCCCCGGAGGCGGCGGGCCCGAGTTGCAGGGCCAACTGCGAATCCTCAAGGATTTCATCCACAAGTTCGATTTCATCCGGATGAAGCCGGACAATTCCATTATCAAGACCGCCCTGCCCAAGGGGATCACCGCCCGCGTGCTCGCCGAGTCGGGGCAGGCCTATGCGGTCTACGTCAATGGCGGCGGGCTGGCGGAACTCGCACTCGACCTGCCCCCAGGCCAGTACGAGGCCGAATGGGTGAACACCAAGACCGGCCGGACCGAGAAGGCCGAGCCGTTCCAGCACGAAGGCGGCATCCGAACGCTCCAGCCTCCGGCCTACACCGACGACATCGCCCTGCGGATCATTCGGCTCACCCCGCCCTGAAACGAGCGGGCTGTGCTTTTCAAGAGCACTTTCGACGATCCGAACCTCAAGGGCTGGCGAAGCTCCGGCAACACGCCGACGGTCGTTCGCGACCGGAGCCAGACCGGGCCGGCGCGGGGGCGACCTGCCAGGACGTCGCCCCTGGATCGAATTGAGGAAACCGACGCGAATTCCCCATTGAGACTGCTGTGGCACAAGGGTATAATTGTGGGCGATGCAGGCTGAGGACGACATTCTGAGTTTGCTGGAAGCCAAAAGCGCCCAATCGGCTCGCGAGGCGCATCGGGCCGTGATCCTCCAACCGGGAGCTCTGGGCGACTGCATTCTCACTTTGCCCCTGGTGAGACTGGTCAAGGAGGCTTTCGACCTGGGCGGCGTCGATCTGATCGGTCATGCGGAGTACGTGGGCATTCTGCCGGGACGTAGCTGCGTGGACGGCGTCCGGTCGATCGATTCGGTCGATCTGCACCGACTGTTCGCGGAGCCGATGCGATTCGACCTGGCCGACCACGATCCTTTGATCCACCTGTTTGCCGGCTACTCCTGGATCATCACGTTCCTGGGCGAGCCGGGGAGCGACTTCGAGCAGAACCTGATCTTCACGACCAATTGCAGCCACAGTGCGGATGTGGTCACCCTGCCGCTGAAGCCCCCCGAAGGGGTAAGGCAGCATATCGCCGAGATCTACACCGAGCAATTCGCCCGCCAGAGCGGGTTGCCCCTGGAAAAGGCACGCGTGGACCCCAAGGCCGTTCAGATTCGAGTCGATCAGGCCGACCGCGACCTGGGCGTCGAGTTGCTCGAACAGGTGGGGATCGACCTGTCCAAACGATTGGTCGTGATCCAGCCCGGCAGCGGCGGCCGGAACAAATGCTGGCGTCTGGAGAACTTTCTCAACGTCGCCAGGACCCTGAGAGGGCCGGAGATCGAGGTGCTCTTCCTGCTGGGGCCCGCCGAGGTCGAAAGGCTGCGTCCTTGCGACAAAGTCCATATTCACGGCGTGACCCGCTGCGTCGCGCACTTGTCCCTGCCGCAGGTCGTGGGTCTGCTCAGTTGCGCCGACGCCTTCGTCGGCAACGACAGCGGCGTAACGCACCTGGCCGCGGGAATCGGCCTGCGAACGATCGCGCTGTTCGGACCCACCGATCCGACCGTTTACCGGCCGCTCGGCCCGCGGGTCACGGTGGTCCAGGGGCAGGCGGAAGGCTTCGCCGAGAGGGCATCCCCTGAACTGCAAGAGATCGTGCTGGACAACCTCGCCTTCTGACGGCGACAGCACACCGCGCTCACATCGTTTGTCCTGGCAGTCCGGCATTCTTGATTGACTATGAGCCCGCCAGGCATATGATGAAGTGTTTGGCGCGTATCGACATGAAGACACCTGTGACAGATGGATTCGATGGACAATTCCAGTCAAGAGCGAACGTTGCGTGAAATCGCCGAGTGCGTGGGCGGACGAGTGTACGGAGATCCGGACACCCTCATCCGCTCGGCCGCGACCCTGGGCGAGGCCGGCCCGGACGACATCACGTTTCTGTCCAACCGCAAGTATGAGCGGCAATTGGAGACCACCGAGGCCGGCGCAGTGATCGTCGGACGGGAAATGCCGGGGGTCCGCGTGCCCCTGCTGGTGGCCAAGGACCCCTACTTCGCATTCACTCAGGTCCTCGTGCTCCTGCACGGCCACCGCAAGCACAGGGAGGTCGGCATCAGCTCGCGAGCGAGCATCGCCCCCACCGCTGTGATCGGAACCGATTGCCATATCCACGATTTCGTGACGGTCGCCGACCACGTTCGAATCGGCAACGGCTGCGTGATCTATCCCTGCGTCCATCTCGGGGAAAACGTGCAGATCGGCGACGGGACCGTGATCGACGCCAACAGCGTCATTTACGAGGGCTGCCGCGTGGGCAGCCGGGTCATCATCCATGCCAATGCGACGATCGGGTCCGACGGGTTCGGCTTCGCCACCCACGACGGCATCCACCACAAGATCCCCCAGATCGGCACGGTGGTCATCGAGGACGACGTGGAGATCGGCGCCTCGTGCAGCATCGAACGCGGGACGCTGGGCGAAACGCTCGTCGGACGAGGGAGCAAGGTGGGCGATCTGGTGACAATCGGCCATGGCGCCAAAGTGGGCCCCCACAGCCTGATCGTGGCGCAGGTGGGCATCGCAGGCTCCGCGACCCTGGGGCACCATTGCGTCCTCGGCGGCCAGGTCGGCGTCGTCGGACACATCAAGATCGGCAACCACGTCACGATCGGCGCCCAGGCGGGCGTCATCAACAGCATCCCCGACGGCGAAACCGTGGCCGGTGCCCCAGCCATCGACGTCAGCCATGCCAGGCGGGCCTACGCCATGATCCCCTATCTGCCCCAGATGCGCCAGGACATCCGCAGCCTGCAGAACCAACTGGAGAAACTGGCCGCCGCGGTCAATGGAGCCGCCGGCGGGCAAGGACGTTCGGAAGGACCCGCAGATCCGTCTGGGACACAGGATATCGAGTGAGCACAGATCGACGCAACCGAGCCGCCGCTGAATCGGACGTGGTCGGCCTGATCGCCGGAGGCGGCAGACTCCCGTTCCTGGTCGCTGCCGGGGCAAGGAATCATGGCCTGCGGGTTGTCTGCGTCGGCCTGTCGGGGTACGTGGACAAGCCGCTGGCGGGTGAAGTCGACACGTTCTACCGCGTCGCGGTGGCCCGCCCGGGCAGTTGGCTGCGGAAGCTGCGCCGGCACGGCGTCACCAGGGCCATCATGGTCGGACAGGTGACCAAATCGCACCTGTTCACACCGTGGCGGATCCTGCAATACCTGCCCGACTGGCGGGCCTTTCGGATCTTCTATTGGCGCCTGAGAGGCAAGAGCATACAAACGGACACCCTGCTGTCGGCGCTGGCGGACGAGCTGGCCGCCGGCGGCGTTGTTCTGGAGAATTCGACGATGTACTGCCAGGATTCCCTCGCCGAAGCGGGCGTCATGACGCGGCGCAAGCCCCCCTCGCAGGTCCAGCGAGACATCGAGTTCGGCTGGCCCCTGGCCAAGAAGCTCGGCGAACTCGACATCGGCCAGGCCATCGCCGTGAAGGAACAGGAAGTGATCGCGGTCGAGGCCATCGAGGGCACCGCGGAGATGATCAAACGGGCCGGCCTGTTCTGCAAGGCCGGAGGCTGGACGCTCATCAAGACCGCCAAGCCCAAACAGGACATGCGGTTCGATGTGCCCTGCGTCGGGCCCGACACGATCCGCGACCTGGCGGCAGGCGGGGCCGCATGCCTGGTCATTGAAGCGGGCAAGACACTGATTCTCGACAAGCCCCAAACCCTGGACCTGGCCAACCAGTTGCGTGTCTCTGTCGTCGGGGTCCGGACCGAACGGTCATCATCATGAATGAGCCTCCCTTCACAGTGATGGTCGATACACACTCGCCGTCGGCTGGGCGCGCGGAAATCGTCTGCCATCGGGTACTGCGGGCCTTGGGCAGGACCCGGATGGTCTACGACGCCACGTGCGAAGGCCGAAGGATCGTGCTGAAGGTGTTCTCGAAGTTCGGCAAGGCTCGACGCCATGCCATGCGGGAGTGGCGAGGCCTCGAGCAACTGCAGGCTCGGAAGATCAATTCCCCCGAGCCCCTGTTCTACGGACGAAGTCCCGAAGGCTGGGTGGTCGCGACGGCCTGGCTCGACGACGCGACCGCCGCCGGGGAACTGTGGAAGGCCGCCGACACGACGGAGAGAAAGGTGCAGATCCTGGGCCTGATCGCCAGGGAACTGGCCCATCACCATGACCGGGGCGTCATCCAAACGGATATGCACCTGGGGAATTTCATGATTCGCGGGCGCGAGGTCTTCGCCCTCGACCCGGCCATGATGAATTTCCGCGACGGCGCGGTTGACCGACGACAGTCCTTGCGACAGGTTGCCCGCCTGACGGCCATACTGCCCGAGAGCGCCGCTCCAGAGATTGATTCTGTGTTTCGCGAGTACGCGGAGGCCCGGTCCTGGACGCCGGTATCGCGGGATGTGGAACGCCTTCGCAGGCACCACCGCCGGTCCAGGCGTCGCGGCGTCGAGCGGGGGCTCCGGAAGTTCCTCCGCGCCAACCGCAGGCACCAAGAGATCCGGTTCGGTCCCTGGCGAGGCGTGGCCGAGCGGAAGTTCGCCATGGCGGTGAACCTCGATGACATCACGGCACGACTCGACGAGATCATGGCCCAGGGGAGAATTCTCAAGGACGGCAAGACCTCTTTCGTCTCCCGCGTGACGTTGGGCGGCGTCGAGGTCGTCATCAAACGATACAACCGCAAGGGACTGCTGCACGCGATCCGGCACACGATCAAGGGTTCCAGAGCTATGCGAAGCTGGCTGAACGCCAATCGCCTGGCCCTCCTGGGCATCCCCACGCCCCGGCCTTTGGCGTACGTCGATCAGTACAGAGGTCTCCTCTTGCACCATTCATACTTCATCACGGAGTTCGTCCACGGAAAGGGACTCTACGCCGTCCTGCGGGATCGCGACGCGTCCCAGAGTCAGAAACAGCGGTTAGTCGACGAAGCCATCCAAACGATGGATCGGATGGCGAGCCACGGCATCAGCCACGGCGATCTCAAGCACACCAACATCCTGTGCCAGGGCGACGCCGTCGTGTTGATCGATCTCGACGGGATGCGGGTCGGCGGCCTCGCCTGGCTGCGGCAATACCGCCACAAGCGGGATCGCGCAAGGTTTCTTCGCGACGTTCCCGGTCGATAGTCCTGCTACAGAGGCACCCTGGCCAGATTCAGGAAGATCGCGTCGGCCCAGACCAGCAGGCCGTGAGGATCGTACTTGGGCTTGTAGATGTCGTAGAGGGCAAACCCCTGGGTGCGCAGGAACGCGTCGATCTCGCTATACAGGGGCGATCCTTCATACACCGCATTGAACCAGATCTCCGTGTACACCAGCAAGGTCGAGTCGCGAAGCGTCCGCTCGGCGCCGCGAAGCGCTTTGAGCTCGGCGCCCTGGATGTCGAACTTCATCAGCTCGATCGAGGGATTTCCGTTGCGGACCGCCCAGTCGTCGATCGTGACCACGTCCACGTCGCTGACTTGCCTGACGACGGCGCCGGCAGGCGCCACGTCCTTAATGCGTTCTGCGGGCTTGAGCAGAGAGGTTGCTCCGGGCGACTCCATGATGTGAAGGCGTTCTCGCCCGACCCGGTCCGACAGCGCGGCAAACTGCGGGCGAACCCGAGGGTCGCGACGATTCAGGTCCCGGAGCGTCCGGACGTAGAGCGGATTGGGCTCGAAGGCATAGGCTGTCGCCCGAGGAAACCAGCCCAGAAGCCTCTCGGAGATGTGCCCGTTGCTGGCGCCGGCGTCGAGGATGCCGGTCACGGCCGACCCCTTCAGCAGCCTGGCCATCACGGCGTAGGGCTCATCCAGCGAGACGAGGTTCCGCTTTCCCCCGAACAGTTTCTTCTTCAGAAGAGAACTCAATCGATTCGACACAGAGACTCCTCGCGGGCGATCCCGCAGAATGGCTCAGAAGGCGCCGGTCCGAACGAGTTCGCGAACCGATGTGCCGCCGTATAGAAAACACAATCCAGGATCTTTGTCAAACCCTCGTGTCGGACTCCTGTGAACTTTGGGGCCTGGCCCTGACGGGCTTGGCCGGGATGCCGAAGCAGACCATGCCGGGCGGCAAATTCCTTGTGACGACACTGCCGGCGCCGACGACCGCGCCGTCCCCGATGGTCACTCCCGGCAATACGGTAACACCCGCGCCAAGCCAGCAATCGTGCCCGATCGTGACCGGAGCCGCACTCAGCGCCAGCCGTGTCTCGTCACCTCGCTTGGACATGTCATGGGTGGCCGTCACAATCGTGCAGTTCGCGGCAATCAGCGTGTGGCGCCCGATGCGAATCGGCGCATGGGCCTGCAAAACGCAGTTGACGTTGATCGTGACGCCGTCCTCAATCGTGACATTGGACGGCCGGAAGACCAGCAGACCCGATCGGATGCGCACTCGTTTGCCTACGTGCATTCTTCTCATGTAGTATCGGACCTGCTGACGCTGTAGGAACATCAGCAGTTTGCCGAAGATCATAGACACCATCAGATCGTCCCTCGATCACCCGGTATTGCTCGCCCACGCAGACGCATCTGGCCCGGCGAGTGGCCGCGTCCGACAGCTCTCGCTGTGCGGACTACGATCCGCCAAACAGGCCGCCCTGCAAGCATTCGGCAAGCAACGAGGCAAATCGGACACCGATTGCCTTGACGTCAAATTCCGTCGCGCGGTCCCGTCCGGCATGCCCCATCCTTGTCCGCAGGTCGCCGTCTTCCACGAGCCGCGTCAAACGATCGAACCACTCATGCTCCTGCCGAGGCAGATACCCCGTCGTTCCGTCCAGTACATACTCAGCGTTGGTGCCGACGGGGGAGGCCACAACGGGCAGACCTGAGGCCGAGTACTCCAGCACCTTGAAGCTGCACTTGCCCCGGGTGAACGGATCGTCCGGCAACGGCGCCAGACCAATATCGGCCGTGGCAAGGCCTGAACGCCGGGCCTGCGGCGACCAGGGAATCGCCTCGAGGGGCAGACGTCCCGCAGGCGGAAATTCGTCCCCAATCACGCGAAGCCTGACATGCGTGAACCGAGCGGCAAGGCGATCCAGAACGGGATAGACCAGACGCAGATAGCCCAGGGTGCTCTTGCTTCCAATCCAGACCAAGCGGATCGCTCCGTCCTCGGACGGAGCCCCTTTCGTGTCGTAGTCCCCGGTATCCAGCCCGATCGGCAATACGTGGACGTTGGCGTTGAACGGGCGTGCCCGCTCCGCGAGGTAGTTGCTCCCCACGATCACCATGTCGGCCAGCCGGACCGTCCGGCGAAATGGCACATAATGAGCCCGGCTGTTGGACGTGGGACGCGAAGGGGCCAACATGATGGCGTCATCGAAACTGTAGATGATCCTTCGACTCTGTCGTCGCAATTCGAAGGCATCGATCAGGCTCAGCTTCTTCTTGTGGACGAAGACCCCGCTGAACTGGCGAGCCTGGCGAAACAGCTTGCGGCGCGCCCGAAAGCCCTTCGGCAGCACAGCGACTTCGGTCTGGATGCCTCGATCCGCCAGGATGTCGCGATACACCGACACACGCTGGCGGAAACTCGCACGATCCGGATTGTTCGTCAACACGAGCAACTGCATCCATGGGCCTCGGGCGACACACGCCCTTCACTTGACCGCTTCCAGGTTCAGACTGATCGCGATCTCCTGGTCGCCGACCTTCATGATCTTGCCGGCTTTATCCTTGAAGTCGTGATGGCTGCAAGTCGAGGGGTCCCACGATCGCACGGTGCGAAATCCGGCTTTGTGCAGAACGTCGGACAGGGATCGGTGATTGAAGACGCCGTAGTGTGCATTGTAGTCCGACTCCTGTCCGCCCATCAACTGCATTCGAATCGCGTCGAGATCGCCGCCGGCCGCCCGATACACATCGATGAGACGGTCAAAATCCGGAACGGACAACCTGAGCACCCCACCGACCTTGAGCAGCCGTCGCATCTCGCGAAGGACATCAGCGAGCTGAGGGGTCCGAATATGCTCCAGAATATGGCACATATACACCAGGTCGACCGATTCATCGGCGAACGAATCCAACTCCGTGATGCGGTCCGTCACGACATGGACGTGGGGATAGGGCAAAGCATCAACGTTGATGAACTCCGGACTGTTGACCTTGCCGCAACCGATGTGGAGGAAGACCTCGCCTCCCGGGTTTGCAGGGCGCCGCGGATCCTTGAGTCGCCGTCGGAAGAAAGACAACCTTGTCTTGAGATTCCGTCGCAATGCCTTGATCACGTTATCTACACCTCCTTGCTCTCGCACAGCGAACGATTCTCATCCACATGCATTCGATTCCGAACGAGAGATTCAGGCCACCGATTTCCTCGCCAGAAACTGGATGTGGTCGCCCTTATGGGTCCAGTGAGCCACCATCGAAAGCGGCCCCTTGAACAGACCCCAATACCATGGACAACGGAATTCCGCAGACGAGGGCGCCGTGGAACGCACACCCGAGGTCCAGGTCCTCACGTGCTCCAACCCCGCCCGTTCGCACAGCAGGACCACGTTGCGGGGCGTGTACAGGTGCACGTGGCCCAGCGGAGAGAGGTACTTCCAGGATTCCCCCAACAGCCGGCGGGTATAACTGTCCCAGTTCACCGTATCGGCATAGAAGACGCCGCCCGGGCGGAGAATGCGCCGGCATTCACGCAACACGGACACAGGGTCGCGAAGGTGCTCCAGCACCGCGTTGGTGAAGACCACGTCGAAGTGGTTGTCCGGAAAGGCCGCTTCTTCGACCGTCCCTGTGAAAACGTCCAGCCCCAGTTCCGTTCTGGCAAACTCGCCGGCCGAGGCGCACAACTCGACTCCCCTGGCGTTCCACCCCATCCGACGGGCAACGTCCAGTGTGGCGCCGGCGTTGCAGCCGATCTCCAGCAGGTTGTTTGTCTGCCGATATCGAGAGAACCGCCGCAGCTTCCAGCGATTCCGCCACCGGCGATCGCGAACCTTGGCCGCGTACTGATCCAGCCGCTCGGTGAATGCGTCTTCGTTGAGTTGTTCGAGATCCTCGGGCATGGGCGACGTGAAGATCAGCTCGCAGGCGGAGCACTGGCGATAGGCTCCATCCTTGAGCCGGATCAACTCCACGCCGCTGGTGCTGCCGCAGGCGGTGCATCTGGTCTCAACTGCATGATTCCGTACTGTCATTTCACCTCAACCCGTGTGCTATGTCTATTGCCGCATCAAGAGGTGGATTGTACCACGCCCCAAAGAGCAGTCAACTGGCTGGTCAACCGCTTGGGTCGCGGATTGCCTCCGCACAGGGCTGCCCATAGGCGCCCAGTATAGTGATTATTGACTTGCAAAGACACCTTCCGCCGCCTACACTTGGCCAATGGCAAGATACAAACACGTGCTGATGTTGAACCCCTGCTTCGGCGATTCCACGGCCACCATGGGCGTATTCCCCCCCACCGGCCAGGAGTATATCGCCGCAAGTCTCAAGGGGCTCGTGGACAAGATCACCCTGTTGGACCTCCGCTATGCGAAACCATACCAGGACCCGCAGACGCTGAGCCGATTCATTCGCGACGAGATCGACCTGCTGTGCATCGGGATTCAGTGGGATGCACGATTCGAGAGCATCTGCGACTTCATCTGCCGGTTGCCCATGGAGATCACCACGGTCGTCGGCGGCCGCAAGGCGACGGAAGAGGTCGAATACCTCTTCGGACGCTGCCCCAACATCGACATGATCGTGCGTGGCGAAGGCGAAGAGATCATCCAACAGATCGTCACAGGCGTCCCCCACGCGGAGATCCGCGGGCTTTCCTATCGTCGTGGGGATTCCGTTGTGCACAACGAGAACCACGAGCTGCCCGACCTGACCCACATCGCGTTTCCCGACCGTTCTTTGCGAGGACACGACTACTACTGGTCCCAGTACGGCATCCGCCTCAGTCGCCACACCTTCGACACCGTCCTGACGACCCGCGGGTGCCCGTTCAAATGCAAGTTCTGCACATTCAGCCTCAATCCGCTCGGCCAGAAGCGCGAGTACACCGAACGTCCGCTCGAATCGGTCATCGAGGAACTCAAGACGGTCACCGCCGGCGTCGTACTCTTCAGCGACGACAATCTGTTCACGAATCCCAAGCGAGCCGAACAACTCTGCGATCTGATTATCGAGAACGGGATCAAGAAGCACTTCGTCGTCCAGGCGAGAATCGACATCGCCAAGCGCCGTCCGCTTCTCGACAAGCTGCAGAAGGCGGGATTCAAGGTGTTCCTGCTGGGCGTCGAATCGCCTCACGACCGAATCCTCGCGAACTTCCAGAAGGGCATCACGCAACAGGAGATTCGCGAGTCGCTCGCCATCCTGACGCAATATGACTTCTACCTGCACGGGTACTTCATCTACGGCAACATCGGCGAGACCGAAGAAGAGATGCTCTACATCCCGAAGTTCGCCCAGGAGATCGGACTCGACTCGATCAGCTTCCAGAAGCTGCGGGTCGAAAAATTCTCGCCGTTCAAGGAGATCGTGGAGTCCACGCCGGGGTACTATTACACCCGCATCGGCGGCCACGTGTACTCGGACAAATACGGACCGAAGGAACTCAAGCGCATCCGCAACCGCATCCGTCGCGAATTCTACAACCCGCGACAACTGCTTCGCATCGCGTCCAAAGCCCGCCGGATCGGGCTGGTCACCGGGTGGGACGTCGTCGGTTCGCTCGTGAAGTTGCCGCTGGTGCTGCCCCCGATGCTCTGGAGCCGTCTCACCAAGAAGAACCGCAAGCAAAAGGCCCGCCCGTTGCCTCCCCCATCGTCCACAGGCGAATCGCCCCCCGCGCACGTGGAGCCGGCGGTACAAAGCCCTTGACGTCGTTGGCGACCTCAGGAGTTCGCTGCGTCGCTTCCGTTCGCCCCCGACCTCGCCAGGCGATGGTCAGGAGTCCAGATGGGCGCCGTCGGGGACTCCTTTGCTCAGAACCGATTCGAAGTACGCAATGGTCCTGGCGAGTCCTTCGCGAAGAGAAACCCGCGGCTCCCATCCGAGCGTCTTTCGCGCCAGAGAAATGTCCGGGCATCGACGCTGCGGATCGTCGAAAGGCAGCGACTTGCGAACGAGCGGGCAGCGGGAACCCGTCATCTCGATGATCGTCTGAGCCAGTTCGAGAATCGTGACCTCGTGCTGATTGCCCAGATTCACCGGGCCGACGAACTCGTCCGGCGAATCCATCAGGCGGACCCAGGCGTCGATCTGGTCGTCCACATAACAGAAGCAGCGAGTCTGCGTCCCTTGGCCATAGATCGTGATGGGCTCGTTCCGCAGCGCCTGGATGACGAAATTGGACACGACCCGGCCGTCGTTGGGCAGCATCCGCGGGCCGTAGGTGTTGAAGATCCTGGCGACTTTGATCCGCAGTCGATGCTGGCGGTGATAATCGAAGAACAGGGTCTCGGCGCACCGTTTGCCTTCGTCATAGCAGGACCGCACGCCGATGGGATTGACGTGCCCCCAATAGTCCTCCGACTGCGGATGCCGCTGCGGATCGCCGTACACTTCGCTGGTGGAGGCCTGGAAGATCTTGGCCTTGAGCCGTTTGGCGAGCCCCAGCATGTTGATCGCGCCGTGGACGCTGGTCTTGGTGGTCTGCACCGGATCGTGCTGGTAATGGACGGGCGACGCGGGACACGCCAGGTTGTAGATCTCATCGACCTCGACATAGAGCGGAAAGGTGATGTCGTGCCGCAGGATGTCGAAGCGGGGATTGCCCAGCAGGTGCGCCAGGTTGCGCCGGGCGCCCGTCAGGTAGTTGTCCACGCAGAGAACCTCGTGTCCCTCGCGCAGGAGCCTCTCGCAAAGGTGCGAGCCGAGAAACCCTGCCCCCCCGGTCACCAGAATCCGTCGCATTCATCTGCTCCTGGTTGTGCATCGTCCGATCGTCGGGCCCCGAGGCGATCCACGGCCCTGCCTGCGCCTGTCGACGGGCGCATCTTACGGAGATTCCGGCCGCCGGTCAACGACCCGCGTACATCCGCTCGTAGTATCGTTGGTACTCGCCGGAGACGACGCCGGCCAGCCACGGGCCGTTGCCCAGGTACCAGTCGATCGTTCGAGCGATGCCCTGTTCGAAGGTGACGGAGGGCTTCCAGTGCAGTTGGCGGATGATCTTGGCTGCGTCGATAGCGTACCGGCGGTCGTGTCCCGGCCTGTCCTTGACGTGGCGGATCAGCGTCCTGGGCTTGTTGAGCCGGCTCAGGATGACCTCGACGACCTCGATGTTGGCCTTCTCGTTGCAGCCGCCGATGTTGTAGATCTCGCCGGGGGCGGCCCGCTCCAGGACCCGCCAGATGGCGGTGCAGTGGTCGTACACGTAGAGCCAGTCGCGAACCTGCATGCCGTCGCCATAAACGGGCAGTTCCTTGTCGTGCAGCGCGTTGTGGATCATCAGCGGAATGAGCTTCTCGGGGAACTGGTACGGCCCATAGTTGTTGGAGCACCGCGTGATGTTGTACTTGAGGCCGAAGGTGTGCCCGAAGGCGCAGACCAGATGGTCGGCCGACGCCTTGCTGGCCGAGTACGGCGAGTTGGGGCTCAGCGGCGTCTGCTCCGTGAACTTCCCTTGCGACCCAAGCGAGCCGTAGACCTCGTCCGTCGAGACCTGGAGGAAGCGTTCGAGCCCCTTGTCCCGAGCCGCCTGCAGGAGCGTCAGCGTCCCGGTGACGTTGGTGTCGATGAAGATCTTGGGACCGGTGATGGAGCGGTCCACGTGGCTCTCGGCCGCGAAGTTGACGATCGTGTCGATCTGGTGCTCGACCAGGAGCCGCTCGACCAGCGGACCGTCGCAGATGTCGCCGTGCACGAACGTGTACTTCGGATGATCCTGAACCTCCGACAGGTTCTGGAGATTGCCTGCGTACGTCAGCTTGTCGAGATTCGCGACGCGAACCTCGGGATGCTCGTCGAGGACCATCCGAACGAAGTTGCTCCCGATGAAACCCGCGCCGCCTGTGACGAGAATGCTCTTCATAATTGCCTCAGGTACTTCTCCAACGACTGCTGCCAGGGCGCGATCGGCTCGTCCAGCAGAGCCCGAATCTTCGCGCAGTCAAAACGGCTGTTGAGCGGTCGAGCCGCCGGAGCGGGGAAGTCCGCCGTCCGGCATCGCTTCAAAGCCACCCGCTGCGGCAATCGCTCGAAGACGAACGCAGCCACGTCATAGCGGCTGGCGTACCCCGCGTTGGCGAAGTGGTACAGGCCTGTGACCCGCCTGGTCGCCATCGTCAGCACAGCCTTGGCCACATCACTGGTCGCCGTCGGCGCGCCGATCTGGTCATCGACCACGGACACCGGCCCGCCGGCCTGGGCCCGGCGCAGGAGCTTCGTGACAAAGTGGTTTCCGTTGGGACCGTAGGTCCATTCAAGCCGCAGGATGCAGCCATCGCAACCACTGTCCTGCAAGAGCCGCTCGCCGGCCAGTTTGCTCCTGCCATACTCGCTGAGGGGATTCGGCGCGTCGGTCTCGACATACGGCCGATCGAGCCGGCCGTCGAAGACGAAGTCCGTGCTGAAGTGCAGCACCCACTTGCCGCGTTCGCTCGCGATCCGGCCCAGATTGCCGACCGCCTCGGCGTTGACGCGATGAGCGATCTGCGCTTTGCTCTCGGCGCCGTCGACATCGGTGAACGCCGCACAATTGACGACCGCATCGGCTCCATCGACTGCCTGCCGCAGATGCTCGATGTTGCCCAGGTCGAACTCCGGGAGATCGTGAACACGGACCTCGAACCCTTGCCGCCGAAAGGCCGCGGCCAGTTCCGTTCCCAGCATGCCCCGGCCGCCGAGGAGGGCTATCGTCTGCTTATCCATCCTTCCTCGTCCAGTCGTAGGGGATGTCGTTGTCGTGAGGATGCGTGCGGAACTCGTCGGGATTCTTGTAGTCGTACGCTTCGGAGACGAAGTTGACGATGTAAGCCTCCGTGTCGCTGACGCACATCCAGCCGTGCTGCACGCCGGGAGGAATTCGGACCAGGCCCGGGCAGTGCTCGCCCAGATAGATCTCGTTCACCGTGCCGAAGGTCGGCGACGGAGGCCTGGCGTCGTAGAGGCCGATCTTCACCAGGCCGCGGACCACGTAAAAATGGTCGAACTGCTTGGAGTGATAGTGCCAGGCCTTGACCACGCCGGGGTAGGTCGTCGTGAAATAGACCTGGCCGAACGTCTCGAACCACGGGTCATCGTTGCGAAGGATCTCTCCGAGCCGGCCCCGTTCGTCGGGAATCACCTTGGCCCGTCGGACGCCGAGCCCTTCGATCAGTTTGCCTGTGCTGCGAACGATCAAGCCTTCATCCACGTGGACGGCCTTCATCGGCAATGTCTTCTTGCTCATAGCGGCGGCTCCTTGATGACCAGGTCGTTGGCGCGCACCAGCGATTCAAACGTCCCGGCGTCCGTCCACCATCCCTCCAGGAAATCGCAGGACAGTTGGCGTTTCTGAATGTACCAGTTGTTCACGTCGGTGATCTCCAACTCGCCCCGGCCCGAGGGTTTGAGCTTGCGGATGATGTCGAAGACTTCGCCGTCGTAGAAATAGATGCCGGTGATGGCGTAGTTGGACTTGGGCGATTTGGGCTTCTCCTCCACGCCCACGACCTTGCCGTCGCGGATTTCCGCTACGCCGAACCGCTTGGGGTCCGTCACCTCTTTGAGCAGCAGACGGGCCCCGTCTCCCTGCGCGAGGAAACGCTCCGCGTGGTGCTTGAGGCTCGACTGGAAGATGTTGTCCCCCAGAATGACCGCTATGGGCTGGCCGCCGGCAAAATTCTCCGCCAATCCCAGCGCCTGGGCGATCCCGCCGGCCTCGTCCTGGACTTTGTACGTGAACCGGCACCCAAACTCGCGGCCGGAGCCCAGCGAACCGACCACGCTGCCCATGTGCTCGACACCCGTGACGATCAGGATCTCCTCGATCCCGACGCCCAGGAGCTTCTCGATCGGGTAGTAGATCATGGGCTTGGGGCCCACGGGTAGCAGGTGCTTGTTGGTCACTTTCGTCAGCGGCCGCAGCCGCGATCCGGTGCCGCCGGCGAGTACGACTCCTCTCAAACCCATATGGATCTCCAATCAACAGTTATCAGACGGAATCTTACGGCCCGCTCGCCCTGGCGTCAAGCGGCGCGGCTCCCATCTGCTCCGACCGCTTCCACCGTCCCGGTCAACTGTGCCGGCCACGATTCCGCCGATATTCTATCGACATCTCCTCGCCACGACTCCAGAACCAAAGAGGGTTCTCCACGGGCTGGACACGCAGGTTGCCCTGCGGGTCGTCATTTCGTATCTCTTAAAGAGAACGGATCTTTCGGGCGTTGATCGTCCCACGCCACGAAGACCGATAATAATCTCCGGAGACGGCCGATCTCCCACTGCCGGCAGCGGCAAAGATGCGACCGTGCGACGCCGGCCCTCTGGAGCTTTGGACGCGGGAGGCACGTATGACGTCCGGGTTTGGAAACGGTGACACACTTCACGATGCCGACGCGGCAAGAGAGCCGCTGATTGATATCAACCTGAACCCAGGGTCGCCCGACGTTCCGACGCCACCCGTTGCGGGTCGGCGTCGCCGGCTCTCTGATGTTCATAACCGACCCAACGATCTCCCGCCCGAATCCCAATCCCATCGACCTTGCCTGTCCCGGACTGCGGTGATCGACCGCAAGAGCCCTGCCTCCAAGCCGGAAGTCAAAACCAGCGATCCCAAATCCCTCGATGTTCAGTTGCCCGCGGCCTGCGCGAAGCCGCGGAGAACCGTCTGCAAGATGCACCAAGACCACGGGGCGATCGAGTCGGCCGCTCCGGCTCCGATCCAGCCAGAGCCGCTGGAGTTGCGGACCAGGCCCGGCTTCCGGATCGCCGCCGCAGGCGGGTTGCTGGCGGCCGGGGTCGGCGCCCTTGCGTGGGCGGCGATTGCCTCCGCGGCAAACGCTCCCGTCCCCTGGATGGTCCTGGGGATGGGTCTTCTCGTCGGCGGCGCGGTTCGCGTCGTCGGACGCGGATCCGACCGATCGTTCGGCGTCCTCGGTGCAGGACTGTCCCTGTTCTCCTGCCTGCTCGGCACCTGCCTGGGCAACTGCGTGATTATCGCTCGCGACGTGGAGTTGTCGGTGGCCTCCGTCTTCACACAGATCAGTGCCGTCACGCTGGCCAGATTGATCGCCGCCACGTTCCATCCGCTGGACCTCCTTCTCTACGGACTGGCCTTGTACCTCGCTTACCGTCTCTCCTTCAAACGGATCGCACCGCTGTAATTCGGTCGCGTTCTGCATCCCTTGCGCCGGACCGGCGGGCTCCCGCCCTTGGGCCCTCCCGAAAATGCCTTGACACTGCAATTTCAGGCCCGGATAATGCGTCCTTACTGGTGGCGCTCGAGATGAGCCTGGAGTCTGTGGAGGGTGCTTTCCGGGCGTCGAGTCGGGAACTGCCGACGCCGCAGAGGACGCCTCGGCAACCCCTATCGCAGGGAAAATGCCAATGCAGGACAGTTCAGTTTGTCCGGATCTTTGAAAGGCCGCAGGATGGGTCCAGTTCGCAGTACACGCCGGGAGTTCCTCAAGAATACTATGGTCCTCGGGGCAGGAGTCGTCGCGGCCGGTCCGCTCGGGCGGATCTCGGTCGCCCGGCAGTCGCTCTCGAAAATGAAGTTCGGGCTCGTCACCTATCTCTGGGCAGAGGACTGGGACCTGCCCACTGTAATCGCCAACTGCGCCAAGACTGGCGTCCTGGGAGTCGAACTGCGAACCGAGCACGCGCACCGCGTCGAATCGAACCTCACCGACGCCCAGCGCCAGGAGGTCAGGAAGCGATTCGCCGACAGCCCTGTGACCTTGGTGGGGCTCGGGACCAACTTCGCGTTTCACTATCCCGAGCAGGACCGCCTGAGGAAAGAGCTCGAAGGAGCCAAGCAATACGTCAAACTGGCCGCGGATTGCGGCGCCTCGGGCATCAAGGTCAAACCCAACGATCTGCCCAAGGGCGTGCCCTATGAAAAAACCATCGAGCAGATCGGCCGGTCGCTCAACGACCTGGGCAAGTTCGCCGCCGGCTACAGCCAGCAGATTCGCCTGGAAGTCCACGGCAGTTGCTCGCTGCTGCCCACCATGAAGGCGATCATGGACGTGGCCGACCATCCGAACGTCACGGTGTGCTGGAACTGCAATTCCCAGGACCTGGAAGGCCTGGGACTTCAGTACAACTTCAACCTCGTGCGGTCGCGGTTCGGCGACACCGTCCACGTTCGCGAGCTCAACCTCACCGATTATCCCTACCAGGAGCTGATCAATCTCCTGGTGGCCACCGATTACTCCGGCTGGGTCCTGCTCGAAGGGCGGACCAGACCCCAGGACCGCGTCCAGGCGCTGGCCGAGCAACGGCAGGTCTTCGAACAAATGGTGGCCCGGGCGCGGACGAACGGCAGGGCCGCCGCAGGCGTGAAGCTCACCGAAAAAGACGATCGCATCACCGTCGAAGTCAACGGCAGGCTGTTCACCGAGTACCGATTCAAGGAGCCCCAGAGGCCCTTCTTCTACCCGGTCATCGGACCCACCGGGGCGCCGGTCATCCGCCACTGGCCCATCGCGGAGGGCAGCCCGGACGAGGAACGCGACCACCCGCATCACAAGTCCCTCTGGTTCACGCACGGCGCCATCAACGGCGTCGACTTCTGGGCGGACGGAAAGGGCAAGATCGTCCACGACAAGTTCGTGGAAGTGAGTTCCGGCCCGAAAGTCGGCGTCATCGTCGCGCAGAACAAGTATGTCGCCCCCGACGGCAAGGTCGTCTGCACCGATACGCGGACCCACCGCTTCCACAACACGCCTGACGGGCAGATCATGGATTTCGAAGTCGCCATCCACGCCTCCCAGGGCGAGGTGACGATGGGCGACACCAAAGAAGGCTCCATGGCCATCCGCCTGAATCCCACCATGCAGTTGACGCCGACGAAGGCCATGAGAGCCAGAGGCGAGACCGCCAAGGGGCACATCGTCAATAGCGAAGGCGTCACCGACGGCAACACCTGGGGCAAGCGAGCCGCGTGGTGCGACTACTACGGCCCCGTGAACGGCGAGATCGTCGGCGTGGCGATCTTCGACCATCCGAGCAACCCGCGCCATCCGACGTGGTGGCACGTTCGGGACTACGGCCTGTTCGCGGTGAACCCCTTCGGCATCCACGATTTCGAGAAGAAACCCGCCGGCACGGGAGATCTGGTCATCCCTGCCGGCCAAACCGTAACGTTCAAGTATCGTTTCTACTTCCACAAGGGCGACGAAAAACAAGGCAAAGTGGCGGACCGCTACGCTGAGTACGCCGGATCGTAATTGATTAAGGATGATTGAGTATGGATGATTGGAGAGGCCGCCCGGCTCTCTTGCACCGATCATCAATCATCCATTATCCATCATCAATGAGAAAGGATCGACCATGAGCAAGTTGACGCGTCGTGATTTCATTCGCAGTTCGATGGCCGTGGGGGCGGGCCTGGCGATGGCGGGCCCCGCATCCCGCGTGCTCGGGGCCAACAACGACATCCGCCTGGGCATCATCGGCGTCGGCAGCCAGGGCGGCGGCCATATGGGCTATTTCAGCAAGATCCCGGGCGTCCGCCTCGTGGCCATCTGCGACGCCGACCGCAACCAGCTTGAGAGGAGAGCCGCCGCATTCGAGAAAGACCGCGGCGTCAAGCTCCAGACCTACACCGACATGCGAGAACTGCTCGACAACAAGGAAATCGACGCGGTCACGTCCGCCACGCCGAACCATTGGCATGCGCTGACCACCGTGTGGGCCTGCCAGGCGGGCAAGGACGTCTACATCGAGAAACCCGCATCCCACGAGATCTGGGAAGGCCGCAAGATGGTCGAGGCCGCCCGCAAGTACAACCGCATCGTCCAGATCGGCACGCAGAAACGGTCGTCCGAGGCCCATCCGGCCGCCTACCAGTGGATTCGCGAGGGCAACATCGGCAAGATCCAGTGGTCTCGCGGCTTCTGCTACAAAGGCCGCGGTCCCGGCACCAACGGCATCGTCAAGGGAACCAATGGACCCAAGGCGATCCCTGCCGGCGTGGACTACAACCACTGGTGCGGTCCGGCCGACATGGTCCCGCTCCATCGCGAGCAACTGCATTACGTCTGGCACTGGATGTGGAACACAGGCAACGGCGACATCGGCAACCAGGGTCCTCACGAGATGGACATCGCCCGTTGGGCACTGGGCGACCCGGGCCTGCCGACCCGCTGCTTCAGCATCGGCGGCCGGTTCGGCGTCAGCGAAGTCGGCGACGTGGGCGAAACCGCCAACACGCAGATCGCGTTCTTCGACTACAAACCCGCCCCGCTGATCTTCGAGGTCCGCGGCCTGCCCCGCAAGAAGGGCGACCGATCCATGGACAACTACCGCCGGACCGGCGTTGACATCGGCAACTGCCTCCAGTGCGAGGGCGGTTACTTCGCCTCCGGCGACGGCGGCGGCTGGGTCTACGACAACGAAGGCAAGAAGGTCAAGCAGTTCATCGGCGGCGGCGGCAAGGGCCATCATGAGAACTTCATCGACGCCGTCCGCAGCCGCAAGCGCGAAGACCAGAACGCCGACATCGAGGTCGGACACCTCTCGGCCGCTCTGTGCCACATGGCCAACACCTCCTATCGCCTGGGCAAGAAGGCCACGGTCGACGAGATCAAGGCTGCCATCGGCGACAACGCCGAGATGATGGATTCGTTCAACCGGATGGTCGAACACCTGGCCGCCAACGAGGTGGATCTGGCGAAGGAGCCGATCACGCTGGGCCCGGTCCTGACGATGGACCCCGCGAAGGAGCAGTACGTCGGAGAGAACAGCGACCTGGCGAACCTGTTCATCAAACGCAACTACCGCGAACCGTTCGTGGTGCCCGAAAAGGTCTGACGAATTGATGATTGATTGAGGATGATGGATGATTGGGATGGGAGGTCCGCCTTCCTTCTCCAATCATCCATCATCAGGTATCCATAATCGATGGGTGTTCGATGCAGTTCGCTCTTTGTAATGAGATGTTCGAGAAACAGCCGATGGCGCAGATCGCCTCGACCGCCGCTCGCCTCGGCTACCACGGCATCGAGGTCGCGCCGTTCACGCTGGCGACGTCCGTGCTGGAGATCACGGCCGCCAAGCGGAAGGAAACCCGCCAGGCCATCGCAGACCATGGTTTGGAGGTCGTCGGCCTGCACTGGCTGTTCGCAGGGCCTCAGGGCCTGCACATGACCACGCCCGACCAGGCCACCTGGCAGCGGACGCGGGACTACCTGGCCGCCCTGCTGGCCCTGTGCAGCGACCTGGGCGGCAAGATTCTCGTCCTGGGCTCGCCCAAGCAGCGGAGCGTCCCGGAGAATCAGACGAAACGGGGCGCGTGGAAACGGGCGGTAGATCTGCTCGCTTCCGTGGTTGAGCAGGCCGCAAGGCTCGGCCTGACGATCTGCCTGGAGCCGCTCGCGCCGGTCGAGACAAACTTCATCAACTCCGTCGAAGAAGGCATGAAACTCGTTCGCGAGGTGAATCATCCGAGCCTCAAAATCCACCTCGACGTCAAGGCGATGTGCTCCGAGGGCAGGCCGGTTCCCGAGATCATCCGCTCGGTGAAGGTCCAGGACGTGGGCCACTTCCACGTCAACGATCCGAACCTCTACGGTCCCGGCATGGGCGAGGTCGATTACGCCCCGATCGCAGAGGCGGTCCGCGACCTGGGCTACGACAAGTGGCTCTCGGTCGAGCCCTTCAAGTACGATCCCGACCCGGAAACCGTGGCGAGAAAGAGCATCGAATACCTCCGCCGATTCTGGCCATGAGAAGTTGCTTTCCGTCTCGGCAATCACAAAGGGGAGCCAGGAGCGAGACTCTTCCATTCCATCGCTTGTCCGGGCGACATGCGCGAGGGCCGACCTCGGGGGGGCAGATGATGCTTCCGCCTTGACAGATGGCTCTTTTCTCGCTACTGTTTGATGGAATCTCCGTGGAGAGAACTCATCAAACATCGCGCATTTCGCGTCTGGGAAGGACAATTCGGCGGCAGTACCGAGGATGAGAAACCGGATCGTCAAGAACTTGGGTTCTATCGTGGGCCTCAGCCTCTTCGGCGTCGCCGCTTACGTCATTCATCACGAGCTTCGCGGATATCACCTCCATAACATCGTGGAACAGATCGACCGGATCCCGGGCAGGAGTGTTGCCGGCGCGGTGGCCCTGACCGTTCTGAACTATCTGATTCTGACGGGCGTCGACGCGCTGGGTCTGTGGTACGTGCGTCACCCCCTTGCGTATCGCCGGATCGCTCTGGCGTCGTTCATTGGATATGTGTTCAGCAACAACGTAACCGTCGTCGGCGGAGGCGCCGCGAGGTACCGGGTCTACTCGACCTTGGGGGTTTCGGCCAATGAGGTCGCCGAGTTGGTCTTGTTCTGCGGACTGACGTTCTGGCTGGGGTTCTTTACCGTGGCCGGCGTTGTCTTTCTCCTGGAGCCGGGCAACATGCTTCAGGAACTCCACCTGCCGTTCCACCCCATCTGGGTTCTCGGCATCGCTTTTCTCCTGATCACGGCGGCTTATTTGGCCGCCACCGCATTGATACACAAACCCCTGGAAATCGGCAGATGGCGTTTTCGCATCCCTCCTTTGGCCGTCTCCTCCGCCCAGATTGCGATTTCCTCCCTCGACTGGCTGTTGGCCGCCGCGGTTCTCTACCTGCTGATGCCTCCAAACGGACACATCGGATTCATGAGATTCGTCGGCGTCTTCGTGCTGGCCCAAGCCGCTGGTCTGCTCAGCTACGTCCCGGCCGGCTTGGGCGTCTTTGAGACAGTATTCCTTCTCTCCCTGTCCGCTGCTGGCAATACCGCCGGACTGACCGCATCTCTTCTGTTGTATCGCCTCATCTATTACATTCTCCCCCTGATTGCCGCCTCCCTGCTCCTGACGGTCCATGAGATCCTGCCGCACCTGGCCACTGTGAGGCGAGTCGGCATCCACCTCGGCAAATGGGGATCCCTCATCATCCCGCAAATCTTCGCTCTCGTGGTGTTCACCGCCGGTGCGATCCTGTTGTTCTCCGGCGCATTGCCGCCGGTTCACGGCCGGTTCGAGATCGTACGAGGACTGTTGCCTCTGCCGGCCATCGAACTGTCGCATTTCATGGGAAGCATGACGGGCGCCGCTCTGTTGATTCTGGCTCGCGGCCTCCAACGACGCCTGGACGGCGCCTATCACATCACCGTGGTGCTCCTCGGCGCCGGGATTCTCTTCTCGTTGCTCAAGGGACTCGACTACGAGGAAGCCTTCATCCTGAGTGTCATGCTGACCGCCCTGGTGCCCTGTCGGAGCCAGTTCTATCGAAAGGCCTCGCTGACCACGCTCCAGTTCACGCCGGGCTGGATCGCCTTGATCACGGCCATTCTGGTTTGTTCCGTGTGGCTGGGGCTGTTCGCCTACAAGCACGTGGAATACTCCCATCAACTGTGGTGGCAGTTTGCGATCCACGGCGACGCCCCCCGGTTCCTGCGAGGCTCGGCGGGCGCGGCAATTCTGCTGTTGCTGTATGGAGCGACCCGCCTTCTCACACCCGCCCGTCCGACGTCTCTCGTGCCCGGGCCGGACGCCATGATCACGATCCGGGACATCGTCCGAACATCCCGCAGGACCTATGCCAATCTGGCTTTGGTCGGCGACAAACAGTTTCTCATCAGCCAGGACAGACGGGCTTTCATCATGTACGGCGTGGAAGGCCGCAGTTGGGTGGCCTTGGGCGATCCGGTCGGCCCCGCAGACACGTGGGATGAACTTGCGTGGAGTTTCGTCGAGTTGTGCGACCGATACGATGGCCAGCCGGTCTTCTACCAAATCGAGGCTCGGGATATGGCTATCTACGCCAATCTGGGAATGAGCTTCCAGAAGCTTGGCGAGGAAGCCCGCGTGTTTTTGCCGCAATTCGGACTGGAGGGAGGCGCCCGAAAGGATCTGCGTCTTGCGACCAACAGGATGTCCAAACACGGATACACGTTCGAGATCCTTCCCCCTTCGGCGGGCTCTTCTGTTCTGGACTGGTTGGAGTCCGTGTCCAACGCTTGGCTCGACCACAAGAACACGAGAGAAAAGGGCTTCTCTCTGGGCTTCTTCCAACGAGCCTACATTTCCCAGTGTTCGGTCGCGGTCGCACGAAAGGGGGAGGAAGTCGTGGCATTCGCAAATCTCTGGATAGGCGCCGAAAAGGAGGAACTCTCGGTCGATCTCATGCGATACGTGCCCGGCTGTCCGGACGGCGTCATGGATTTCCTGTTCACGGAGATCATGCTCTGGGGCAGGCAGGAGGGATACCAGTGGTTCAACCTGGGGATGGCTCCGCTGTCCGGACTGGAGGATCATGCGATGGCGTCGGTGTGGTCGAAGGCCGGCGCCCTGGTCTTCCGGCACGGCGAGCACTTCTACAACTTCCAAGGTCTGCGTCAGTACAAGGAGAAGTTCACTCCTGTATGGCAGCCCAAGTACCTGGCCTGCAGGGGCGGCCTGGCGCTGCCCCGCATCCTCGCGAACGTCGCCGCTCTGATCTCGGGCGGTGTCGGCGGTATCGTCAAGAAGTAACAACCGCAACGAAACCGAAGTTCTCATGTGTGGCAGACAAGTTGCTTTTTCAGCGTCTTGCGGGCCCGGTGGAAATGCACGCGGGCTTTCTCGGGCGTGGTCTGCACCCGCTCGGCGATCTCTGTATACGACAAATCCTCGTAGCACCGCAGATGCACGACGTCCCGCTGCTGATGGTTGAGTTGGGCAATGGCGGTCGAGACCTGCCGGAGGGTCTCCTCGCGGACCTGGGTCTCCAGCGGGCCCATGTCGCCTGCACAGGCGAAGCTCTCGTCCCCGATGTCACGCAGCGCCGTCCGTTCGTAGAGCGACCGCATCCGCCGGTCTCGGAGACGGTCGCGGATCTTGCTCCAGGCAATGCGGTAGATCCACGGCCAGAACCGCTCGGCATCGCGGAGCGAGCCGAGTTGGCGGAGCATCGCCAGGAGAGTCTCCTGGATGAGATCCTCGGTTGCATCTCGGTCCAGCGTGGTCCGGAAGATGAAGGGGTAGAGTTGCTCCCAGACCATCGTGGCCAGCCGGCCCGTGGCGGCCTGTTCGCCCGCCCGGGCCCCGTCAAGAAACTGGATGTATCCGCTATGATCGCTCATCGGAACAGTCCTCGACCTTATAAGGCCGGAACTCCGATGCGGGTAACAAGGATCTCGGCGATGCGCGGAGTCTGAACCTGTAGGGTGTGCACGGCACACCCTACGCAGATTGCCTCGACTCCTCCGCCGGGGCGGGCGAGTTGTCCTGATCCTGCTCCGGCGCACACACCACGCGCCACGATGGCGGCGTCAGTTCGGGCACCTCCCACACGCTGCCGCAACGGTGGCACTTGTCCTGGTCCGCCCGGCGGCCCTGACCGCAATTCGAGCATGTGACAAGCGAACCTCTCGGCCGCACCATTCGATAAGCGACGTACGCCGGGAGCCCGAGGAAGATCGTCGCGAGGATCCAGACCTTACGAACGTTTCGCGGCATGCCCATTTGGACCGCGTCGCGATTGAGCTTGGCGCTGAGCAGCCCCAGAAGCGCCAGCCCCGGCAGCATGTACCCGACGACCCAGAAGAACCGCTGCCAGGCTTCCTCGCCACGGCATCCCCTTGCGACCATCGCGACAAACGAATCCGGCAGCAGGAATATCGACCGATACCCGCTCGTGGCCTCGAAGTGCGGCCCGCCGAAGTACGACGCCAGCACGAGAACAGGAGGATGGAGATTCTCCAGAAGCAGTTTCATCCAGGTGAGCCCTCGCGCACCCGGCAGGAGGAAGTACGCCGCCTTCGCGGAATCCACCGGGCGGCCCAACCGCACGACTCCGGCGCGCGGGTCGTCGTACGCCGTGGCTGTCGTCGCACCGACGGCGGCCGTCTGTCCGTTCGGATCGAAGTACTCCAATCGCAGGGCCAGCCCGTCGCGAGCCAGCGACGCGACCGCGCACCCGCCGTAGCCCCACTGCGTGGGCGGATCGTCCCAGGCGATCTCGAATTCGTAGACGCCATAGGCGGTCAGATCCATGGGTCGGGCAGTCCCCGCAGAGCCGATGGGCGGAATCGGGGACGACAGCCGGCCTGCGAATCCGGCATAGCCGAGCGTTCGAAGATCCAGGCGGTCGATCCGACCGCTTGCGTCAAGAACGAGAACATGGTCCGTATCCCGATACCTCACCCTCCACGGGTCGAATGATTGACGGCTGGGCAGATTGATGCGAATCAGGTTGGAGTTCTTCCAGATTACACCGACCTGAACCGGATCTCGGTCCACGGCGTCTTTGGAAAGCTCCGGCCCTTTCCGCACGCCGGGCGTCTCGACATCCCACACGATGGCGAAGAATCGCTTCAAGCCGGGATCATACACAACTTGCGTCCCCATCCGGATTCCGTCGGCAACCGGCGAGACGAATCGCCCGAGTTGTCTATCTGGCTTGTCCGCAATGCCTTCGGGGCCGGCATACTTCGTGATGACCTCAGCATCGGCGGCCCCTTTGGCGCTCCGCTGGTATACGAAGAGCCCGAGCGACGGATCATAGCGAAGCACATCGTCCTTGGACCACACGTCCTGCCAGTAGACGTTTCGATCGTAGCCTTCTATGGACCTGCGCCAAAGAGGCCTCAGATAGCGGGCGATACCGAATTGGGCCTGCGGCAGGTTATAAGGGTCTATCTCGGCCGTCACGACAAAGGGGGTCGCGGCACCGACATCCACCGCCCGGCTCGGACCCAAAATCCGCATGGGGGAGACCGACGCTCCCCGCGCCGACCTGCCCAGCAGGGAATCGCGCTGCGCGGCGCAGTACGTCCGAGCCCAGAACAGGCCCGTGCACAACAAGACCATCCCGGTGACGCAGATCGCCGGGATCGCGATGAGATTTCGTCTTCTTGTATCCATGGCGTGCATCCTACAAAGGCGTCGAGACAAATCGGTACCAGACAACCACGAGCGAGGCGGTGATCAGCAGCAGCAGAACCACCACAGCTTCGATGCCGACCCCCTTGACGACAACGATCGACAAGGCCATCGCAAGCAGCACCGTGCCCCCCGCCAGCAGCCAGACCCGGCTCGCGGTCCAACCGCTCAGCAATCCCATGCAGTAGCAGGCGAAACCCGCCAGAACTGCGGTCGCGGCCATCTCGCCCACGATGCGCCCGCGGTACGGCGCGAACAGCGGAGACGACTGCAACAGAATCAACCCCGTGACCGCAAGCGGCAGGATGGTCGCCAGGACCGTCAAGCCCCCCGCCACGACCCTGGCGGCGAAGATCCGATTACGCGTCACGGCCAGCGTGCAAAGCAGCGTCGAAATCTTGTGGGCCCGATCGCCGTACATCTGCGAGGCGCCCAGGCCGAAGTATCCCAGCAGCAGAGCGGGGATCACGAAGCCGGCGACGACGCCCGTCATCTCCGGCTCCTGGGCCCAGAAGACCCCATAGGTCCAAAGCCAGATCGTGAAGACCACGACGATGCCGGCGCCCACCACGTAGAACAGATTGTCGGCGATCTCCCGACGGATCAGAGTGAACATGCTACACCTCGCTTTCCTGCGGCACGACGGCCGACGCGGGCCGGGTGCACTCGATGAAGATGTCTTCGAGCGTCATCGGCATTTCCGTGCAGCTTTCGGGCCGGAACGTCGCCAGGATGGCCTGTTTCTGCGGGTTCCAGTTGGCGACGGTCAGAACCATCTCGCGACCCATCGCCCGGCTGTTGATGATGTCGGTCAGGTACAGGTCCTGGGGCGTCCGTTCGGGGAAGATCACCCGCAGCCTCTTGACCCGGCTCTTGAGTTCGTCCAGACTGCAATCGACCACGAGCTTGCCTGCGACGAGGACCCCGATGCGGTCGGCGATCCGCTCGACGTCCGCCAGGATGTGCGAGCTGAACAGGATCGTTCGCCCCTGCCGCTGGATCACGTCGATGGCCAGCTCCAGGAATTGCCGGCGGGCGACGGTATCCAGGCCCAGCGTCGGGTCGTCAAGGATCACAAGCTCCGGATCGATGGCCATCGCCAACGCCAGGTTGAGCTGGGCCCTCATGCCGGTGGAGAGATCCTTGACCTTGCGGTCCATCGGCAGGCGGAAGGTCTCCATGAGCTGGCCGAAAAACTCGTCGTTCCATTGGAGCGACAGCCCCTTGCACAGGTCCACGAGCCGACGAACCTTGTAGCTCTGGATCAGGTGGTGCCCCTCGGCGACGTAGCCGATTCGCCCGTGCGTGTTCGCGGACAGCCCGCTGGAGTCCTCGCCCAGGACGAGCGTCCGCCCCCGCGTCGGGGGTTCCAGACCCAGGAGGATGCGAATCATCGTCGTCTTGCCCGACCCGTTGCGGCCGAGCAGGCCGTAGATGCACCCGCGGGGCACCTGAAGGCTCACCCCGTCCAGGACGCACCGCCCGTCGTAGAACTTCACCAGGTCCTCGATGACAATCGGTTTGCCGTTCATACCGATCCTCTCCTACTGTGACGAAAGGTTGAATTTCTCCGCCGCCGCGTGGAACCACTCGGTGAGCGTTTGCTTGTCGATCTGCATGTGGTAGGCCGTGACGACGATCCTCTCGATATCGTCGCAGATGAGCTTGCGACGAACCGTTCGGCTCAGGTTGCTGTCGAGACTCGCGACGAAGGCGCCGGCGCCGGACCGCGTCACGATGATTCCCTCCTGCTCGAGCTGGCGATAGGCTTTGGCGATGGTGTTCGGGTTGATCGCAAGCTGCTCGGCGAGCTGGCGAACGGTGGGAAGCCGCTCGTCGCGGACCACGCGGCCCAGGGCGATGTCGCGCTTCACCTGGTCGATGATCTGCAGGTACACGGGCCTGTCCGATGCGTTGTCGATTCGAAACTGCATGGGTCACCCTTAGTTGTTCTATTAGTACTAGTACAACTATACACCCACCGGTTCGGACCGTCAAGCGGAATTCCGAATATTTTTTTGGCTCATCACGGAACTGCGGAGATTGTCGCAACCGCCGGAGCGGCACGCCCGAAACGGTCGTGCAAAGGAAGTTGATCGCGTTGTGGCCTCCGGCTTGGACGCGAACGAGGCGTTCGCTCGCGGGACCGAACGTTGCGAAGGGACGAGCAACGCCCCTCCATGCTGATGGCCCCAAAGCGACAGACTCCCGACGCGAACCTTCGGAATCCGTGTCCGTTCCTCTCCGCAGTTCCGTGAAGAACCATTTTGTTTCGCCGTCGGTCCCTCCCGACGACGCGAACGATCACCGTTTGCGGGCCCGGATCAGCGAGTTCATCCCCTCATCCCAATGGAGCAACTGGGCATCGACAAGGCCCGCGGATTCGAGGTCCTCGCGGTACTCGTCGAACGTGAAGACGCCCCCGCCCTCGGTGGCGGTGAGCATGTTGACGGCGAACAAAGCCCCGGCGGGCGGCTGCGTTCGCGAGGCGTCCAGCACGATGTCCCGAATCGCCAGAATCCCCCCGGGAGCCAGGGCCCCCTGGATCTTGGCGTACAGCAGACGATTCTCCTGACGGGAATTCTGATGGGCGATGGCGCTGAGCCAGGCGAGGTCCGCCCCCGTCGGCATCGGATCGACGTTGTAGTCCCCCGCCACCAGCGTGACGCGGTCCGCCAGCCCGGCGCGGGCCAACCGCTCGCGGGCCAGCGGCACGACCTCCGGCAGGTCGAACAGCACCGCCGTGGCGTCGGGCGCCGCCAGGAGAAAGGCAATCGTCCAGGTGCCGGAGGCGCCGCCGATGTCCAGCAGTCGCTCAAACCGCAGAGGCATCAGCCTGGCTATCACCGACGGAGCGACCGTCTCGGAGAAGTTGTTCATCGCTCCGATGAAGGACTCGCAATCCGCCTGCGGACCCCGCACGCTCGGCGTCCGCTCGGCCGGTCGGCCCGTCTGCACCACTGTGGCCAGCCGAGCCCAGCGCCGGAGGCAGTTCGCCTGGTGGCGGACTCCCGGCAGGATGTTTCGTGGAGAATCCTCCGTCAGCAGCTCCGCGACGTCCGGAGGAACCACGAACCGATCGACCTGCTTGGCCAGCAGTCCCATCGCCGCCAAGGCGTCCAGGAGCACCGCTGTGGCGCGAGGGTCCGTTTGAATCCTTGCAGCCAGGGTCTCGGGCGAAGCTGGAGAATCCCCCAGAGCCGTGAAAACGTCCAGATCGGCAGCGGCAGCGAGAACGCACGCCGGCTGGAAACCCCGAATCAATCCCAGCACAGCGTCGGCATCCCATTTCCTGTTCATCCGAAGACACCCCCTGCAAGGCGAGTCGCCGTCGGCATCTTCACGCAAGCGATGCGACCACCGCGGCCTCAGTCCAGCGGCTGGAGGTAGATGTTGCGGAACTCGATCGGACTGCCTTCGCTCTGGAGACAGATCCAGCCGGAGGCGACGCTGGCGTCGGTTCCCTCGTTCTGCAGGACGCCGTTCACGAGGCAGCGAATCGTGTCGCCCTTGCAGTAGATGTCATAGCGGTTCCACTGGCCTGCGGGCAGTTCGCTCGTGGGCGCCTTCTTCTCGACGACCACGAACTGCCTGGCGGAATTCTTCTGACTGACGCCGTTGACCGAGAGGCCGGTGCCGTTGATGAGGACGAAATCGCCTGCGTTGCCGGCCTTGAGCTGGCACTCGATGCAGGCGGGCCAGACCGCATCCTTGTCCCCGGCGTGCAGCAGGACTCCGCTGTTGGTCGGCGTCTCGACCCATCGCCATTCGAGGTGCAGGTGGTAGTTCTCGTACTTCTCGTTGGTGCGGATGTAGCCGTTGGGCTTGCCGGCACAGTAGAGGACGTCGCCGCGGATCCGCCAGACGTCGTTGACGTCGGCGCTCGGGTCCTCGATGTAGCGAGTCCAGCCGGTGAAGTCCTGGCCATTGTAGAGTGCGATCCGCTTGCCGGGCGACTTGCTCCCGAACCCGCCCCCACATCCTGTTGCGGCAATCGCCAAGGCCGCCACCGCACTCAACAGCATCGTTCTGCCCATCATCCGCGTCATGATTCCGCCCTCACTAAAGAAACCCGTACAGTCCACAGCCCGTTCCCACAGGACACCGCGGCCGTCCATCGGTCGTCCTAATTACCGCATGAACTCGCCCTCCGTCAACGGGAAAACCGGATCGGGCGGGGATGTTCACACACGCCTTTGAAACCGACCTACTCGATCGCATCGGCCCTGCGGTGCTGCTGGGCCCAGACCGACAGGCCGGAGCCGGTGAGAAGAAGTCCGCCGAAGATCAGTTGAACCCCGTTGAGTCGTTCGTGAAACAGGACGCTCGACAGACCGAACACCACGAACGGCTGCGAGAGGATCACCAGGACCGGGATCATCGTGCCGATCCGTCGAATCGCGGTATAGTAGAGGGTGTGCCCCAGAGCAATCGCGGTCAGGGCCGAAATCACCACGGCGCCCCAGCCTCGGAGGTCGAGGGCCAGGACTTGGGAGGGGGTCCCGAAGAGAAACGCGCCCACGGACAGTCCGATCGCGGCATAGATGCTCATCACGGAGAAACTGATGCGAGGATCGACGTCCTGAAACGCGATCCGCACGGAGATCGTGTACACGCCCCACATGAAGGCCTGAGCCAACGCAATCAGAATGCCGGCGGCTGTCCCGGCGGCGGCGAAATCGTCCTTGAAGGCGATCACTCCGACCATGCCCGTCAGAGACAACAGCAGACCCGCCCAGAACCGGGGACTGCGGATCAGAGGCCTCTCCTCGCGAAAGACGATCAGCGAAAACCCGGTCACCCACAGGACCGAGGTCTTGGACAACAGGGTCATGAACGCGGGACCGATGTAATAGAAGCCCGCGGCCCAGAGGCTCTGCATCGCGATATTCGCGAACGAAGGGAGGATGGCACGCCGCCAGACCTTCGAGGAGAGACCGCCCGCGGCGCTCGCGTGAATCAGGAACGGCAACAGGAACAGGCTGGCGACCGAATACCGCACCGCGTTCTGCGTCCACGAATCCACATGGCCCGTGAGATACTTGATGAACAAGGGGCCCAGCGACCAGCACGCGAGCGTTCCCAGGCACGCGCCTGTCGCGACCATGTCGATTCGGCCAATCCTCGTTCCATGGCTCATGCCAGCATCTCGACAACGATCCGCGCGGTCTCCTGGTTGGCCTTCTTCCGCGTCAGGGGCTCGACCATATCGATCATTTCGTTGCTGATTCGCGACAGGGCCCCGACGTCCTGGAGATAGGCCTCGACTCGCTTGGCGATCGGTTCGACGGATGTGAAGTACGGCATAAACTCCGGCGCGAGCTCTCGATCGGCCAGGAGATTGACCAGCGTGAAGAACTTCGCGTGGACCAGCCATCGCCCGACCAAGTGCCAGAGGAACCGGTTGGTCTGGTACATGATCACCATCGGGCAGCCGGCGGAGGCGACCTCCAGCGTCGCGCTTCCGCTGGCGACGATGGAGAAATCCGCATGGGCAGCGGTGTCGCGGACCGTATCGATCGAGTAGCGGCATTCGAAGCCTGGAATTCGCATCTGTTCGAGCAGTTGCCGCCGCTCCTCGTTGACCGCAACGGTCGTGAAACTCGCCTCCGAGTACCTCCGCTTCAATCGCACCGCGATCTCCTGCATGGGCGTCCAGAGCGAGTGGATTTCCGCCAGTCGCGAGCCGGGCATCAGGGCGATCGCGGCGCGCTTCGGGTCGAACCCGACGTAACCCTTGCGGAACCCCGCCAAATCCGTCGGCAGTTTGTCGAGCAGCGGATTGCCCACGAACGTCGTGTCCACGGCTCTGGATTTGAACCACGGCTCCTCGAAAGGCAGGATGCAGCAGAGCTTGTCGCAGAGCCGACGGAGTTTGCGGATACGCCACCCGCCCCAGGCCCAGAGTTGCGGCGCGACGTAGAACAGCGTTTTCACGCCCGCGGCTTTGGCGGCCTTGGCCACGTGGAAATTGAAGGACGGCGAGTCGCACACGATCATCAGATCCACCGGGTGCTCGCGAAGGTGTTGTTTGATCCTCTGCACGAGCCGGTAGAAATGGCCGACGTGGGCGATGGCGTTGTAGGTCATCACCGCTCTGCCGACCGTGTGCTCGATCACCTCGCAGCCTGCGGCCTCCATCTTGGGCCCGCCGATCCCCACGAACTCGATCCTCGCATCCATCTGCTTGAGGGCACAGATCAGCCCGGCGCAGTGCACGTCGGCGCTGGGGTCATTCGCACTCACGAACACGCGTTTGCTCTTCACACTTGTCATAAGCCCTGTGAATTGGCAAGAATCCATTCGGCGGCCTCGGAGATGCCCGAAGTGACAATCTCTCCAGGGGCCAGTTCGTTCACATGTTTTTCGCCATGGCCCGTTCGCACGTAGACGCCCCTGGCGCCGACGGACCGCGCGAACTCCACGTCGTGCGGGTGGTCGCCGACCGTGAAGGACCGTCTCAGGTCGATGGAATGGTCCTTCGCGGCCTTTTCGAGGAAATACGGACGCGGCTTGATGCAGCGGCATCGCTCCTCGCGATTGTGCGGACACACGTACGCTTCGGCGACAATCACGCCTTCTTCAGCCAGACGCGCGAGAATCCAGGCGTTCACCCTGTGCACCTGGTCCAACGTGACAACACCCCGCGCCACCCACGGCTGGTGCGTGACGATGAACAGCACGAAAAGCTCCTGGAGACGTCGCAGGGCCTCGAACGTGTCCGGATAGAACACCACGTCCGACGGCTGGGCCAGAAGACCGCGGTCCTCGACGAGGGTTCCGTCCCGATCGAGAAATACAGCCGGACGCAGCATCAAACGCCCTCCCGGCCGCAGGCAGTTCTCGTGAGGCTCGCGGCGCGTCGATTGCCTCGCCCCAGGAGCAACGCGACGATCATCAGCGCCGCTGTGCCGAAGACGCCGACGAGAATGGGCTCAAACGAAGGTTCCGCCCACTTCCACGCGGTGGGTAGATCTCTCGCGAACGTGCCCCAACTGATCACTCCGATGCTCGCGCAGATCGCCAGCGAAAAGATCAGCGGATGCCAGTTGGTGTCGTACGCCTTGCCCGGCGTGGCGATGTACGAGATGCTGCTGGCGTGCGTGCTCATGATCGCCAACCCCGCGGCCCAGGCGGGGATCGCCCGTCCGGCCACCATGAACTCCTCGGCCGTGCGGCACTTGCGAGTGTAGTACAACCCCATGCCGACGACGGCCAGGCAGTAGCCTGCCAGAATCGCGATGTCGAGTGCGTGCAACTTGGCGTCCATGCTCCACCGCCTTATCGATACAGGGCGGATTTTCCGCCCAGGATTCCCAGCTCTTCCATGTGCTTGCGGACCTGGCTCCGCTGCGGCTCGCGGAACCGGTGAAAAGGCTCCGCCAGGAAATCGTCGCAGATGCCCAGCCATGACAGGGCGCACTTGAGTCCCTTGAGGAAGCTCGACTCGAACTGCCCCACGCTGTAGATCGTCGCATGGACGCGCATCACCGCCTTGCGTAGGGACTCGATGCGACCGAGGTCCTTCGCACAGGCGGCCTCGTACAAGTCCACGTACAGACGAGGCAGCAGGTTGGCCCCGCCGCAGATCCCGCCGTGACATCCCAGCAAAACCGCCTCCGCCAACAGTTGTTCGGGCCCCATCAACAAAGTGAAATCCGGCCGCTCGTCCACCAGAGCCAGGAGCTGATGGAAATACAGCATGTTGGCCGAACTGTCCTTGATCCCTGCAATGCCCGGGATGTCCGCGGCGGCGCGGACCGTGTCCAGTTCGAACCCGGGTCTCGGACGATTCGGCAGGTTGTAGAGGAACAAGGGCAGCGACAGCTCCGACGTCAGGTGTCTGAGATACTCCAGCAGCTCGGGCTGGCCCGCCGGGAAATAGTACGGCGGCGCGAGCACAAGGGCATCGGCGCCGGCCTGGTCGGCCTTCTGGGCGACGTTGACCGACTCGACGAACGACGTGTCCGTGATCCCCACCAGGACCGGCACGCGCCGATCCACCTGCGAGCAGACGCGATCGATGAACTCGTGGCGAAGACGGTGGCTCAGACTGGCGGCTTCGCCGGTGGTGCCCAGGATGAACAGCCCGTGCACGCCGCCCGCGAGAATATGCTCGATCAGCCGCTCCAGACCCGCGACATCCAGCGTGTCGCGGTCCAACAGCGGCGTCACCATCGGCGGGATGATCCCGCGAAGCGGCCTGCCAAGAATACCCATACCCGTCATGCCTCCCAAGGCTTGGTTCTGTCTTTCGTCCAGATTAGTGATTCTATCACAGCGCAGGCCGCTCACAAGTCGTGCAGCATGCGAATCGCCTCTCGAATGACCACGTCCGCCGCCTGCGGCGCGAAGGGGCTGCTCGTGACCTCGTAGCCGCCCTGCACGTGGGCCTCCTTCGGGGCCAGGTAGCCCGCGGCGCCGTTGCAGTGGGTGATCACGAACGTGTGCCGACAGGGCGAGCCCGCCTTGATGGCCAGGCCGATCTCCGTGAAGACCTCGCCCCCCAGGCCGACGAAGGCCACATCGCCCAGACGCGCCACGGTAATGACGAAGGTCGGCCCGTCGGTCTTCACCGGCGAGACGCCCTCTCGCGGCTTGGCGGGCAACTGCAGCGTCGCGAACTGCGATGCAATCTGGATTCCATCGACCGGCGGCCGGTCCTTGATGCCCCGGTAGACGTGGACGACCTCCTGGCCCAGGAGCGTGCCGAGCAGGACCGGCTCGGAAATCCAGCCGGGCTCTTCGTTGAAAGCCGGCAATACGCGGTACCACGGATCGATGTCGCCCGAGGCGCCGATGAACGCCGGCGCGATCGTATCGAAGCCCAGAATCCTCTCGACGAGCTGCTCCGCCAGGCCGGGGACGTCGCCGCTGATGACGTAGTTGCCCGGCCCCAGGGACGTCCCGTGGGTGGCGTAGTCGAACGCAACCGCCAGCGGCGTCCCGTTCGGTCTGGCGACCTCCATCACGAGCACCTCCTTGTCGGTGACTCCATCGGGATTCCGCCCCAGCACGATGGACGTCTTGGCGTCGTTGGCGACCCGCAGTTCGCGACGATTCGCGCCGGCCGGACAGGCCCCGACGCCGAGTCCGATCCCCGCCGGCTCCATTCCGCCGAGCGCCTGGCGGACCACCTCGATCAGTTTGTCCTTGAGGGTCTCGGTGTACTCTACGTTGTGTGGATGTCCTCGCTCCTTGTTGAGGGTCAGGCTGGGGGCCGCGTGCGTATGGATCGCGGTCAGGAACAGCTCGGAAGGCTCCAACTGAAACTCGCTCAGGAGGGCCTTGCGGAGGTAGTCGGCGGTGCCCTCGTAGAAACCGATGATGTCCGTCGAGACCAGAACGAGTCGCTTGTCCCCCGCCTTGAACGCTAGCACGCGCGCCGACAGCGGGTCGTGCACGCCGGTGGAGAGGTCCTTGCGGCTGGCGTACCCGGACATCTGGACCGGCTTGTCCGGCGTAATGTCGATCCGGGCCGCACCCGCCTTGAGGCCGTCAGCGACCTCGGCGTAGGATTGCGAGGGGTTCATTGCCGCCGCGAGCGAAACCAGGCAGATGGCGGAGATGAAGGTTCTCATGTCGGGTCTCCTATCCTTAGACTATGATGGAGCGGATTGTACCTGCCCCGCCCGGCGGTTTCAAGGCTGAAGCGAAACCTGTTGTGTTTGCCTGGGAGATTGGGTAATCTGGCCCTTGTGTCGGCCGCCGCAAGCATGGGCTTTGAACAGGGGATCGAATGCCTTCGATGATTCGCAGCAATTGCGTGTTCACCGCCGTACTGGCCCTGTGCCTGCTGCCGCTCCGATCGCAGGGTGCGACAGGGGAATCGCTCGATCGACTCGTCGCGGAGGACTGGGCCGCCCAGGAACGCAGACTCGACCGCTCGCCGACGGACGTGGAGGCCATTCGCAGCGTCCATTCCAGAGCCAAGGCCTTGCTGAATCACCTCGTGGCCATGCCCCATCCGCCGGACCTCGCAGCGGAACGCGCCAAGCTGGACTCGCTCGTACAATCGGTGTCGCGGGCCGAACAACTCGACGGCGCAGATCGGCTGGCGTTGTATCAGCAGATCCGCTCCCTCGCCCGCGGCGCGGCGATGAAAAACCCCCTGCTGGCCGGCAAACGGATCGCATTCATGAAGCGACGGCGATTCGTGTGCCAGATGCTGCACGAGTACCTGGGCTACTTCTACGACTACGGCGACATCTCCGGCGGCGGCGTCTGCGTCCTGGACAAGCCGGGCGAGTCCCTCGACATCCGCAATGTGATCCGCGACTCGCTGCCCAAGGGCAACTTCACGACGCTCGCCCTATCATACGACGCCAGGACCCTGTACTTCGGGTTCGCCGAGCGGGCCCCGGTCAAGCCGGACTACTATTCGCCCGAGCGACGCTGCTTCCACATCTGGGCGGTGAACGCCGACGGGACCAACCTGCGACAACTCACCAGCGGCTGCCACGACGACTTCGACCCCTGTCCTCTGCCCGACGGCGGCATCGCGTTCATGTCCACGCGTCGCGGCGGGTTCGGGCGATGTCACAACCCCTGGGAGCCGCTGCCCGCCTATACGCTGCACCGCATGGACGCCGACGGCGGCAACGTGCGGACGCTCTCCTTCCACGAGACCAACGAGTGGCATCCGGCGGTCCTCCACGACGGCCGCATCCTCTACTCGCGCTGGGACTACGTCGACCGCTCGGCCGCAAACTACCACGGCCTGTGGGTCGCCAACCCGGACGGCACGAACCCGGTCATCCTCTTCGGCAACTACACCCAGCGGATCAACGCCTGCTACCAGGGCAAGGCCATCCCAGGCTCCAGGCGGATCGCCTTCATCGCAGGGGCGCATCACGCCGACGTGGGCGGCTCGCTCGTGCTCGTCGATCCCGACAACTGCCGGCTCGATCCCGTCACAGCCGAGGACCGCTTCGAGTCGATCGAGGAACTGACGCCGGAGGTGTGCTTTCCCGAGGGCGTCGGCTGGCCGGGCAGCTACTTCCACAGCCCCTGGCCGCTGTCGGAGGACTGCTTCCTCGTCGCGTTCAGCTTCAAGCCCCTGCCGGGCATGGGGCCCAACGTCAAGGACGACAACTACACAGGACTCTACTACTTCGACCGCTTCGGCAACCTGGAACTGCTCTACGCGGACCCGGATTTCTCCTGCATGTACCCGATCCCGCTGGAGCCCAGGCCGACGCCGCCGGTCGTCTCCAGCAGTCTCGAATCGGGCCTCGCGGACGAAGGGGAGTTCATCCTCACGAACGTGCGAGAGAGCTTCTTCCCCCTGCCCGAATCCCGACCGATCCGCAGCCTGCGAATCTTCCAGGTGCTGCCCAAGACCTCGACGCACGTCGCGAACCAGCCGCGAATCGGCCACGCCAACGCCGAGAGCGCACGCATGCTCCTGGGCACGGTGCCCGTCGAGAAGGACGGCTCCGCCTATTTCCGCGCCCCGGCTCGAAAGCCCCTGTACTTCCAGGCGGTGGACGCGAAAGGCCGCGCGGTCCAGACCATGCGAAGCGTCACCTACCTCCAGCCCGGCGAGCGGCGAAGCTGCGTCGGCTGTCACGAATCCCCTGGGACCGCGTCGCCCGCCCGGCCGGACCTGCTGGCCCTGCGCCGCGAGCCCTCGCCAATCGAGCCCGGCCCGCAAGGGACCCTGCCTCTGAGCTACCCGCTCCTGGTCCAGCCTATCCTCGACAGGCACTGCGTCCGCTGCCACGACGGCAGCGAAGGCGAGTTGAAGGCCCCGCCCGTCCTGACCGGCGAGCCCGCAGGCACGTTCACCCGTTCATACCAGAGCCTCAAGCCTTTCGTCCGCTGGTACGAATGGGGCGACAAGACCATCCGGGAGATCGGCACCGAGCCCGGCCGCAGCGGCGCCGACGAAAGCCGCCTGCTGAAGGTCATCGCCGACAAGACCCACGCCAGGCACGTGACCCTCTCGCCCGAAGACGACCTGTGCCTGACCCTCTGGCTCGACGCCAACGTCCCCTTCTACGGCACCTACGAAAAGGAGACCCAACTCGCCCAGCAGACCGGACAAGCCGTCCCTCCGCCAAGTGTCCAATAGCACCCCGGGGCACACACGAATATCGAAATCCGAAATCCGAAATCCGAAACGAATCCAAAGCACCAAGCCCAAATGACCGAAACGCTGTCGGCCGCCGGAACACCCGTTTCGAGCATTTGGGTTTGGGTCCTTCGTGCTTGTTTCGGATTTCGAACTTCGAATTTCGGATTTTCGTCCGGGGTTTCCCGCTTTGCTCTTGCTTCCCCCGCCCCATTTCGCGATACTCGATGAAGCGGCGACGAAATAGGTGGCGGTCCCGGTACGGCGGACGAATCTGGCGACGGTCGAAAGCTGGCAGAGGTCTTCAAGAGCAACGATTCACCAGCAACCAGGCTGAGCGTCCACGGAATCACGGGCTTCATGTAAGGAGCGCACTTGTCCCGGAGTTTTCACACAACAAGAAGGCACCTCCAAGAGGCAGAGAGACACGACTACTCGGATGCAGAGGCCAGGGCTGCGTCCATCCGACGGCTCAAGGAGAGACTCGTCAAGAAACGTTTGACAAAAGGCATGGCGAAGAAGTCTCGAAAAAGAAGAGGGGCTCTGCCGTCGACACCCGCCGCCGTGATTCCGATTCGTGTGCGCGACGAGTCGCATTTCGTCCACTATCCCGCCAGCAAGGAGGACATCGGTTCGGTCTTGCGGGGCTTGCCGCAGGGGGTGACGGACGGGCTGACGATGATCGAGTTGTGCCTGGGCGAGAAAAGCCAGTCACGAGATGGACAAGAGGAATGGGCGGCTCCACCAGAATCGGATCCTTACGTCGGCCGCGAAGGCTACGAGATGTTGCCCGGAGTATTCGTCGGCAACGTATTGGGAGTCTACTATCCAGGTCAGGCCAAGTTGCGGATCAACGCCTATGTGTGTCGACAAGAAGCGATGGCCCCAATCCCTGTCGGTTTCTATCTGCGAATGTGCATGTTGATGACGCTCGTGCATGAGATCGCTCACCACTACGATTTCTCTTCTCGAATCGCGCGAGGACGTTGGCTGGCGGACGCCCAGGATAAGGTAGAGATCTATGCGGAGCGAGTCCAACACGATTGGTTCAGCGAGCACGTGGTGCCGTGCCTGAAGAGAGACTACCCCGACCAATGGCAGGCATTCAACCGGTGGGTGCGAGAAACAGTCGGCCTTGAATTGCCGGTCGAAGTCCTTCTGGGCGATCCGAGGACTACGGCAAAAGGCAACGGCATCATACTGCAGGCCTTATTCGATACCGGGCATGCCTTTCAGGAATTCGTGACAGCGGTGCAGCAGGGAAGAGACCAGCAGGAAGCTCGTTTGGACTTTGCGCGGGATCTGCATTATGCAGAGCAGTATGAACCCGCCTTGCGCATCATCGACCTGCTCCTGCGTGCCGATAGAGACAACGTCGATGCCCTGGTCCTTCGGGCGGACATCTTCAATCACATGGGCCGGTACGAAGAGGCCTTGGGCATCTCCAAGCAAGTGCTCCGGAGGGAACCGCAGTGGGCGGATGCCCTCGAAACGCAGGTGGACGCCTGGATGGGGCTCGGAGAATATCACAGAGGCATCCAAGGCATCGATAAGCTCCTGGGCATCATCGGCAACGAACCGCGTGAAGTAGTGCGCTGGCAGATGGACAAAGTGGAGGCCTTGATTGAAGCTGGACGGTACACGGAGGCGGAAACGCTCCTTGCCTCTGTCGAGGAATTGCTCTCCGGACGTCGGCTGTGGCGCCGGCGAATCGAGCGATTGAGAAAGAAGTGCCGTCACCGCCGCAGGCGGGCCGACTGAAGGTGTCAGACAACGAAGGGGGCAGGGACTCCAGTTCACACCAGCCGGAAGATCATCGCTCTGGCCATCGTCTTTCCGACCGGCTATAATCTTGCCTGTAGGGACTTTCGGCGGTCTGGCCGCACAGGCGGGAACCGCCCTGATCGCGGCGTTGACAAATCGTTCTCGGGAAAGGCAAGGCTCCACTCCAATGAAAGGCGCTCGCTTATGAAACCGCAACAGAACACCCTGACGCGTCGCCATTTTCTCAGGACCAGCACGCAAGCCACGGTCCTGACGGGACTGGCCGTTACCACACGGGCGTACGGCGCAGGCAGTGACCGGATCCGCGTCGGGCTCGTGGGTTGCGGAGGCCGCGGCACCGGGGCCGCCCAGGACGCGCTGCTGGCCGGCCCGAACATCGAACTCGTCGCGATGGGCGACATCTTCAAGTCCAGGGTCGAGGCCAGTCTGGCCCAGCTCTCCAAGGTCGCCCAGGACAACAAAGCCCTGCAAGGCAGCATCAAAGTGACCCCCGACCGTTGCTTTTCCGGCCTGGACGCGTATCGCAAGGTGATCGACTCCGAGATCGACTACGTCCTGCTCTGCACGCCTCCCGGCTTTCGGCCGGAGCATATCGAGTACGCCGTCAAGAGAGGCGTTCACATCTTCGCCGAGAAACCCTGCGCGACCGATGCGCCGGGCGTCCGTCGGATCCTGGCGCTCGAGGACGAGATGAAGCGCAAAGGCATCGCCCTGCTGTCCGGCTTCAACGGCCGGCACGCGTTCCATCAGGCGGACCTCGTCAAGGCCGTTCATGACGGCCAACTCGGCGAGATCATGTCCCTCTACGCCTACTTCAACACGGGCGACATCTGGTATCGCGAGCGGGAAGACGGGATGACCCTGCCCGAATACCATTTCCACAACTGGTTCCACGTGGATTGGCTCTGCGGCGACCACATCGTCGAACAGCACGTCCACAACCTCGACGCGTGCAACTGGATCATGCAGGCTCACCCGGTGGGAGCGTACGGGATGGGCGGACGCCAGTATCACACGGACCGCGGCGGCAATATCTACGATCACTTCACGGTCCTGTTTGACTACGAAAACGGCGCCCGCCTGACGAGCATGTGCCGGCAGATCAGAGGCACCGATGCGAAAATCGGAGAGGAAATCGTCGGAACCAAAGGAACCGGCTCCCTGGTCGGCCGCAAGACCGAGATCACCGGCCCCAACGCCAGGGTCTTCCGCGAGCGCCCGGATCAGCACGAGACCCATCACCAGGAGCACATCGATTTCGTCGCGGCCCTGCGGCGCGGCGAGACGCCGAACGATACGAGGTTCCTCTGCGAGTCCACCCTGACGGCCATCATGGGACGCGAGTCCGCCTACACGGGCAAGTACGTCGCCTGGGACGAGATCCTGAACTCCACGCTTCGGCTGACGCCTCCGGACATCGCGGCCTGGGACGGCTCGATCCGGCCGGTCCCTAAGCCAGGGATGCGGCGGGTCTAGCCGGGCCTGCCGGCTTTGTGTGAGCGCGCCTTCGGGTGGTTCTTTGCGGGATTGTAAGGGGGACAGACACGCATTCCGACGCCTCGCGTCGGGAGTCTTTCGCATAGGGGCCACCAGCATGAGAGGGGCGTTGCACGCCCCAGTGCCACGTCCAGCCGCGCAAACGAACGCCTCGTTCGCGAATCCAACCAGAGGCCTCAAGACGCAATCGCACACATTTCGTGTCGGGGGGACCGGAGTCGGCGTTGAGACGGGCCTGTACGGGGTGAACTCAAGGTGTCGGGTAGCGTGTCTCTTTCTGTGCTTGCCGGTTCGTCCGCCACGGGTATGGCTTCGAAATTGGCGTTGTCAGCGTTAGTGTGCGGCTTCTCTGGCCTTTTGCAGGGCTTTGAGAGCCTCGTGGGTGCCAACATAGACCGTGACCTCTTTTTCTGAGGCTGTCTCACCGCGGAAAGCAACCGTCACGTGATGCGTGCCAATCTGCTGCAGTCTCGGCCTCCACAGGATGTAATCGTCGCCGTCTTTCCTTCTCAGTTTCATCCCGGAAGGACAAGGTCCCTTCAAGCGGACGCTGCACGTGGGCGGGCGGTCGATCTTGATCATATAAATGTCATCCGTGGCTTTTCGATTGGGACGATCGTTGATTTCCAGGAAAACCTTGCCCTCTTTGTTCACGGCGACTTCCATGGCCGCCAGGGCCAGAGCGCTGTCCTTGGCACGGAGAAGAGAAGGCAAAGAGACGCTCACCAGCACCAGGATGATGGACATCACGACCAGGAGTTCAAGGAGGGTGAATCCTCTTCGGTCCATTCTCGGTCACCTCACACTGCGGTTTCCCTGTATCCGGCCCGGCCGGGCACCGCCGGCAAGTCCCGTACGCGATACACGCACTCTTTCAGAGATGGCACATCGCAAAAATCCGCCGGAATTATCTTACGCTGGGGCCCGGCGGAATTCAAGGAAATCCGGAGAGGTAAATCAGGCAGGGTGTGGGAGCGAAGCCCTCCTGTCAAGGGCGTGCGAAGGAGTCCTCAACGCGAAACACCGCGTTGGGGACTCCGGCACCCCTGTCGCTGGTGGCCCCAATGCGATGAACTCCCGCCGCCCCGCCGCGCAGCGGCGCCACACACCAGGGCGGCGGATTCCGGATCGGTCCGTTCCTTCCTCTGCCCATCAGGCACGAATCGCGAGGTCGCGTCTGAAAACGTGCGCTATTCTGTCGCCGACGGGACGAAGACGCAGAATGGGCCCTGACCGGAGCCCTCCAAAGGCATACGGATTCTCACACAAAGCCACGAAGTCTGAGCGGCCTTTCCGGCGGCGTCATTTCCTTCGTGTCTTCGTGACTTCGTGTGAACACCTATTGAATTGCCACTGAGCCATTCTGCTTTCCTGCCTTCCTGCATTCTTCCCCCTCCCCCGTCCCCCCTGCGTCTCTGCGTGAGTCCATCTTCTGCATTATTTTCGATCTATATTGAACATACAGGGGTCGAGAAGCGTCTTATATGAGACAGGATACAGCGGTTTCGACGACCCGATGCAGAGCCCGACAATGAAGCCACACCCTCAGCCACGCGTCATTCGTGCGAAACGAAGCCAATTCCGTCGACGGAAGTCCCGTTCCACGATCCGCCAATTGGGTTCGTTTCGCACGATTGCTCCGACCTGGATATCGATCGTCTGGAGTACCATGCTGGAGGCCCCAGGCCTTATGCCCGGTCTGACCCGCCGGCATCATCTGACCACGCAAACGGCTCTCAGGACCGATGGCACGCCCTACCCACGCTTCTCCGCAAGACGAAGGGCGGCCTCGGCCACGCGAACACCGAGCTGCCGGGCGGTTTCGATGCCGAACTCGTCCTTCATGATATCGTCCTTGTAGGCGTTCCAGAGGGTGGCGCCCTGGTGGGCCTTGGGCTTGCCGCCGACGACCATCACCTCGTGAACGAGCATGGCGGTCTGGATTTCCTGGATGACCAGTTCCTGGCCGCCATTGCGATAGGCGCCGGTGGCCAGCGCGCCCAACGGCATGTCCGCCAGTTGCAGCTTGGGCTCGCGAAAGACTTGCAGTCGCTCGATGAAGGCTTTGCACAATGCGCTCATGCTGCGAAAGTAGCTCGGCGATCCGATGATCATGCCGTCGGGCACACGCGGCGCTCTCAAGACCTGCAATACCTCCAAGTCGAAGTCGTCTTCCGGCTGTTTGGCCTCGGCCGACGTCGCGCCGCCCAACGAACCGGTGATCTTGAGCCCGCCCAGATCGATCAGCTCGACCCTGATCCGCGAATCGACCGCTTTGGCGGCGTCGAGGGCGACCTGGATAGCCGTAGCGGTCGTCTTGCCTTTGCGCGGACTGCACGAGACGCCGACGATTCGAACGGTCTTGCCGTCCTCGGCGGCGCCGGCTGTAGAGCTCAGCGACGCCGCGGTGCCTGCGGTAAGGGTCGTTGCCAGGAATCTCCTTCGATCCATTTTCTTTCCTCCTTCATCAAGGGTAGCACGAGTGAGTTGCCTTTACCTCAGCGCAGGACTCCGTATACATGCGTCAAGCAGTAGTAAAGACCCGCCAGGACGAACAGGACCCCGGCCAGGATTCGTATCCAGCGTTCCACGGCGGTGAGCTTGTTGAAGGCCTTGCCCACGGAGGCCGCGGCGAAGGCCAGCAGCAGAGCAAAGACCAGCACCGGAAGCGAGGTCCCGACTCCATAGAGCATCGGCAAAGCCAGACGAGAGTTGTGCTGGACGCACAACGGGATCAGCCCCGCGAAGAACAGGCCCGCGGAAACCGGGCAGAATGACAAAGCGAACAGGAAGCCCAGGATCACGGCCCACAGCAGGCCGCCCTTCTCGGCACGATTCTGGACGCTTTGCCCTGCGAGATTGATGGACAGACCCGAGCCGATCCAGCCCAACAGGACCATGCCCAGCAGGATGAGGACGGGTCCGAGGATCTCGTTCATATACTTCTGCAGGAGTTGAGAGACCCGGGCTGTGGCCAGTAGACCGGTCATGATGACGACCCCGAGCATCCAATAGGCCGACGTGCGCCCCAGCGTGTAGCACAAGCCCGACGCCAATACGGCCCTGCGGTTGCTCCCCTGACGACCGATGAAGGAGATGGCCGCGATGTTCGTGGCCAGAGGACACGGGCTGATGGCGGTGAGAACCCCCAGCCACAGAGCCGAACCCAGGGTCAGCCATGTCATGCGTCACCTCCCGACAACGCATCCAGATGGGCGAGAATGGCGTCCCCCACATAGCGTTTGAAGGCAGGCGGGTCCGGATACAACTCCCAGACCTGATCGAGTCGTCGATGCGTCCTCTCGCGGCCCGATTCAATCCGACTGACGATCACGCAATTGGCCACGATCTCGTACTTCTTGGCGAAGGCCCCATCCCGCTGGAAGTCGACGTCCTTGAATACGAGCGTGCCGGCGGCCAAGGCCTGCGAGAACTGCTCGTCCAAGGTCTCATGCGTCAACCGCTCGATGGTCTCGCAGGTGACACAGCGAATTGTGGCATGAGCATAGTAGACCACGACGTGGTTTCCCTGAATGCTCCCGGACGGCGAGGGCATGTCCTGGACCCGCCGCAGAGTCATTTCCTTGCCGATCACAACCCCGATTGTCACCAGTACGAAGGCGAGCAGAGTGTGCTTTGCGACGCGAACCATCTTGGTCTTGTCCATAACCGGCTCCTGCGTTCTACTTGGGTGAACATTCGCCGATCTTGCAGGCCTTTTGGATCTGCTCGGGCGAGAGCTTCATCTTGTCCGCCAACGCCTGACTGATGGAGATGAGCCGGCCCGTCTCCGTGGGATTCTGTTCGACCCATTTCTTGAGGTTGTCGACGTTGGTGAAGAAGCCCTGGTGGAAGCATCCGGCGGAGGCCCACGTGCCGTCGGGCTTCTGACGCTGGCCGAACCATGCCACCGCGGTCGCCGGTTCCAGCGAGGCGACCTTGCCCTCGAACGTCTTGACGACAACAGGCTGCTTCGTCAGGCGGTCTTTCTCGCGGACTTCAATATCTTTGCCGGTCCGTGCGGCCACGCCCAAAGCACAGTGCGAACAGCAGCCCCACGTGTGCACGGCGCCCTCAACGATCACCTCGGCGGCATCCTGTGGATAGCACGCGCGGTCGCAGAACCCGCAACGGTGGGACATTTCCTTGCGTGCGAGCGATTCCAGCGTCAGGATGCTCCCTCCACTGGCAGCTCGTTCGGCGACGGCGGTATCCCTTGCAGCGAACGCCTTGATCCACGGCCTGCCTGTCGCTTCCTCCTCTCCGACGAGGAACGCGGCCTCATTGATCGCGACCGGTTTGCCCGAGACCCAGTCGGTGACGGTCACTTTCTTCTCAAAACCAGTCTTGTCCTCGGTCAGGCACGAGTACAGGATGAAATAGCAGTGAGGGCCACAGAGCCGGACGGGGCCTTTCTCCGTCCCGACGGCGACGAGGGTCTTGGCATTGATGTCCCCGTCGCACATATAACAGATGCTCTCCTTCGGGCGCTCGTCGGGCTTGGCCGGGGCGAGTCGCTCGAAGGCAGGCGCAACTGCACCGGATGCCGACAGGGCCACCCCGAACTCCTTCCACTTGGCCAGGATGTCGTCTTTCGAGAAGAACCCTTCGTGGCGGAAGAGCTCCTTGCCGCTGGCGTCGTAGAAGATCTGCGTCGGGATCAGCTTGATGCCGTACTGCGCCCCGGCGTCCGGGTTCTTCCATACGTCGATGAAGACCACATCGAACGTGCCTTTGTACTGTTCCTTGAGTTCTTCCAGGATCGGGGCCATCATCTTGCACGGAACGCACTTGTCCGCCCCCAGATCCACGAGGCGAGGCAACCCCGGCTCCGAAGGCACGGCGGCGACCGCTGCCGCGGTCAGACCGGACGAGGCTCGCTCTTCATTGTCCCGCTGCTTCAAGACCAGGATTGCCGCCACGGACACGATCAACCCCGCCACCACCAGGATTTTCAACGCCTTGCTCATACGACCGCCTTTCGATTTCAGAACCGAAGGAACCCAGACAAAGACACACCAGAGCCCTATTGCCGTCGCCAGCAGGATCACGAAATTCGGCTTGCCTGGACTGCAACACTGCGCCGGCGTCATGATCTCGTCTACAACCTGTTCTGCGAGACAATCAGGTCTGCGGCCCTGGACGCCACCAAGTTGACATTCTCATCGGTCACTGGGCTCTGGCATTTCTCCAGGCCCAAATCCGCCAGTTGCAGGTGCTTGAACGTAGCGAAGCCTGCCTGCTCCAGGCTGGACTTGACGCAATTGAGCGGACAACCGTCGATGGCCAGGATGCTGTCCGCAGCCTCCGAAGTCTTGAGAATGCCGCTGATGCGTCCGCACGATGGGTTGCTCATCTACTGTCCCTTCTGTCTCTGACCCGATGTTCATGCCAGCATCTTCTTGATTTCGTCCGGCGAGGGCACCTTGCCCACCACCTTGACCTGACCGTCCACAGCGAGAGCCGGAGTCATCATGACGCCGAACTTCATGATCTCGTTGATGTCGGTCACTTTCGCGATGTCGTACTCGATGCCCAGGGCCTTGGCGGCCGCTTCGGTGTTCTCCGCCAGCTTCCTGCACTTGGGACATCCGGTTCCAAGAACTTGCAGCTTTCTCATTTTCTGATCCTCAAGAGAACGCTCCAAACGTGATGCCGGAGATCGTGGCCATGACGACGACCAGCGATACGAAGACCAGGGTCTTTCGCGTGCCCATGATGGAGCGAATCACGAGCATGCTGGGCAACGACAGGGCCGGACCCGCCAGCAGCAGAGCCAACGCCGGACCTTTGCCCATTCCCGAACCCATGAGACCCTGCACGATCGGCACTTCCGTCAAGGTGGCGAAGTACATGAAGACGCCTGCCAGCGAGGCGAGCAGATTCGCCCGCAGGGAGTTGCCGCCGAGGGCGGCATCGACCCACTTGGCCGGGATGATCCCTTCGTGGTCGGGCCCTGGACGACCGAGCAGAAAACCCGCCACGAAAATCCCGATCAGCAGCAAAGGGAGGATCTGCTTGGCGAATCCCCAGGTCGCCTCCACCCACTCTGCCAGTTCTCCGCGAGTGAACCACGCGTTGACCATCAGGACGAATCCCGCCAGCAGGATCGCCACGAGAACCCAGCGAATCCGGTAGATCCACGTGTAGACTGTCTTGGGAGCCACCTCTTCGATGCCCATCAGCAGATCGGCCTGGAACTCTCGCTTCTGGCCGTGGGTATCGACGATCGTGACAGCTTCTGCAGTCCGGTCGACGAGCCTGCCTTCGACTTTGTAGGCGGTGAGCCCGCCGGGACAGCACAGAACGACCGCCCGCACATCGCCGCTGCGGGCCCAATTGGCGAACACGAGAATCCCCACCATGGAGGCGAAGTACACCGCGTTCTGCCACAACGGCCGCTTCACGTCGGGAACCGGCATCGCGATCTGGGCGTCCGCCTTGGCTGTCTCCTCCTTGCGATAGATCAGGTGCATCAACAGGCCGATGACGATGCTGAACGCCACTGCCCCCACCGCTCGCGCGATGCCAAGCTCAAGGCCCAGAATACGAGCGGTCAGAATGATGGCCAGGACATTGATCGCAGGGCCGGCGTAGAGAAATGCCGAGGCGGGCCCCAGGCCGGCCCCCATACGGTAGATGCCTGCGAACAGAGGCAGCACCGTGCACGAGCACACCGCCAGGACGCTCCCGGAGACCGAAGCCACGCCGTAAGCCAGCACCTTGTTGGCTCTGGCCCCCAGGTACTTCATGACGGAAGCCTGGCTGATGAAGACGCCGATGGCCCCCGCGATGAAAAACGCCGGAACCAGACACAGCAGCACGTGCTCCCTCGCGTACCATTTGCTCAGGTGCAGCGCCTCCAGGATGGCCCGAGTGAAACGGTCCGATTCCACCGGCAGCCAGAAAAACGCCAGGAACAGCCCGATGACCCCAGCCAGTTTCTTCCACTCACTCCTGCAATCCATACGACCTCAGAACAAACTGCGGCGTCCCCGACTCGACATACCGCTGCAATTACAGCCTCTTGAGGAGCGACGCTTGCGACTTCATCTTCTCCCGCAACGCCTGATCGACGCACGAGAGGAACTTGACAATGCACGGCGTGCGAAGCTTGTAGATCACCTTGAGACCCTCTTTGCGGCTTTCGAGCACCCCGGCGTTGAGCATGACCGACAGGTGCCTGGAAACGTTCGATCTCTGCGCGTCGACGTGCTCGACGATGTCGCAGACGCACTGTTCGCCCCGGCTGAGGAACTCAATGATCGCCAGCCGGATCGGATGCCCGGCCGCCTGAATGATCTGAGCCTTCAACTCGTAGAATCTCTTGGTATCTTCGTCCATACGCACAGAACCCGGTCCCGACAAAGAACAACTATAACACATTATACTCACATACTGGCGAACTGCAAGCCTGTTCGCGTTTTTTTTCTCACGCTCGACTCCGCTCCATAGAACACCCCCGAGACTGGCACCTGCAGAAAAAGTGCATTCCGAACCCCGCGGGCCCTTGACACGTATCCTCCTGGCAAGTATATTTCGTTATATGGCGAAATATGGAGAGTATCGATGCGTGATGTTCTTGACCTGACCAAGGCGATGGCCGATGGAAATCGCCTGCGAGTCCTGATGGCCCTGACGGGCGGCGAGCTGTGCGTCTGCCAGATCGTCGAGTTGCTCCAACTGGCCCCTTCGACCGTGTCCAAGCACATGTCGATTCTGCGACAGGCCGGACTGGTCGAGGGACGCAAGGACGGACGCTGGATGTACTATCGGCTCTGCGGCCGGGAGGCCTCGAAGACCGTGCGGGAAGCCCTCGCGTGGGTGCGTCGCAGTCTCGCGGAATCACCCCAGACCGTCCAGGACCAGAAGAGACTGAAGGCGATCCTGGCGATGGACCCGGAGGAAATATGCAGAAGACAGTGCGGAAACTGAAGGTGCTGTTCCTGTGCACCGGCAATTCGTGTCGAAGCCAGATGGCCGAAGGCTGGGCCCGCCGCCTCAAGGGCGACGTGATCGAGGCCTATTCCGCCGGCATCGAGACGCACGGGCTCAATCCGCACGCCGTGAGGGTCATGGCTGAGGCTGGGGTGGACATCTCCGCTCACCGCTCCAAACACGTGGATGAGATCCGGGAGATCCCCTTCGACTACGTGGTGACCGTCTGCGACCACGCGCACGAGTCATGTCCGCTCTTCCCGGGGCGGACCCGCGCGGTACACGCGGGCTTCGACGACCCGCCTCGCCTGGCGAAGCAGGCGAAGAGCGAAGAAGAAGCTCTGAATTGTTATCGAAAGGTCCGAGACGAGATCCGACGATTCATCGAATCGCTGCCGGAGAGTCTCGAAGGAACCAGGAGTTCGGATCATGAAGCCGAAACGTAATGTGCTGTTCTTGTGTACGCACAACAGCGCCCGCAGCCAGATGGCCGAGGCGTTCTTGAGAAGGTATGGCGGGGACCACTTCAACGCGTACAGCGCCGGCCTGGAGCCCACCGAGATCGACCCGATGACCCGGGAGGAGAGACTTCAAACGTTCAGGCGCATACGCGATCAAGTCGAGCGACAGGTCAAATCGTGGGTGGAGGAAGTGTTCAGGAAAGGAGTATGACAGTGGCTGAGGATTGCGGTCGGGATGAGAAAGAGCAGATTCGAGAAACGGTTCGCGAGGGGTACGGCCAAATCGCCAGAACGGGAGGGTCGTGCTGTCCGTCGTCGTGCTGCGGTTCCGGAGCCCCCGAGCAGTTGGCTCGCGGCGTAGGGTACAGCGAAGCCGACCTGGCGGTGCTGCCGGAGGGGGCGAACATGGGGCTATCCTGCGGGAACCCGACGGCGATCGCCTCGCTCCGACCGGGCGAAGTAGTCCTGGACCTGGGCAGCGGCGGGGGTTTCGACGTCTTCATCGCGGGCCCAAAGGTAGGACCGAGCGGGCGCGTCATCGGCGTCGATATGACCCCAGACATGGTGAGCAAGGCCCGTCAGGGCATCGCCGCATATAAGAAGCACACGGGCCTCGACAACGTGGAGTTCCGCCTGGGCGAGATCGAGCACCTGCCCGCTGCGGACAACAGCGTGGATGTGGTGATCTCCAACTGCGTCTTGAACCTCTCGCCGGACAAGCCCCAGGTCTGGCGGGAAATCGCGCGCGTGCTCAAACCCGGCGGGCGGGTCGCCATCTCCGATCTGGCCCTGCTCAAACCCCTTCCCCAGGAGCTCCTGGACATGGTCGAGTCGCTCATCGGCTGCCTGGCGGGAGCGGTGCTGGCCGATGAAACGCGCGCCATGGCCGAGGCCGCGGGACTGGTCGACATTCGGTTGACGCCCAAGTCCGGCTATGTCGATTCGATGATGGATTGGAACGATCCGATGTTCCGCAAGATCGTTGAGAATCTGCCCCCGGGAGCGAAGGCAGGAGACTACGTGACCAGTCTCGAGGTCACCGCGAGACAGGGGCAGGCTCCGCCTTGCGGAGCCGGCAAAGACTCGCAGCAAGTCTACACTCCGGCAGTCGCCGAACTGGTGGCGATCGGCGCCGCCATCGCAGCCAATTGCGAAGCATGCTTCAAATACCACAGCGTCCAGGCCCGCAAGCTCGGCGTTTCGCAGGAGGACATGGCCTGTGCCGTGACCATGGCACAGAAGGTGAAAGAAGCACCGGCCCGTGCAGTCCTGGATCTGGCGAACAAGCTTCTGGGTCGCACCGCCTCAGCCGAGGACGCAGGAGCCCCTCCGGCGGGCACCTGCTGCGGAACACAAGGACCCGCTGACCGCCAGACATCGGACGCGCCAAAGGACGATTCAGCTTGTTGTGCCGGCACGACGCTGCCGGAGGGAAAGAGTTGTTGTTCGTAAAATCGACAATAGGAGAAAGACCCATGAGTTCATCCAATGAAGATCCCAAGCCGGTCGACAACATGGAGCTGCTGAAGCAAGAAGCCTCATCTTGCGGGGTTGGTTGTTCTTGTCACAGCATCGGAGGGCGGGTGTCAAAGCGAATGATCCTGGGAGTGATCGTATTGTGCGTTGCTGCCGCGCTGGTAGTGCGCGCCGTGGTCAGAACGGACGCGACGCCAATTGACCAGAACGCAGCTTCCTTTTCTTCATCCATGACGCCGCAGACAACTCCGGCCGATGGCCCTGCGGCGACACAGCCGGTCGGAACGCCAGATGTATCCGCTGCGAAGGAGATTACAGCACTGTCCGAACTGAATGCCCAGGCTACCGCGGTCGATGCCGTCTTTGTGTACGTACCGGGTAAGGATGGGGCAGCCGGCGATCCACCTGTGGCGGCAATGAAAATCGCTGCAGACAGGGTCGGAAGACAGGGCTACAAGATCGGCCTCTTTACGCTGAAGGTAGGAACCCGTGACCACGATCTGGTTACGGCACAGATGGCTGCGCCGGGTGTTCTGGCTGCGGTCAAGGGACGCGGGGGGATGATTCCGATTACCGGCGAGATTACGGAAACAACGCTCATCCAGGGATTCGTCGCTGCGTCGAGCGCCGGCGGGTGCGGGCCCGCCGGCTGCGGACCGGCAGGATGCAATTGACCTGCTTGACGGGTGGATGATATGGTCGGCCGGAGCCATCGGAGACACTGGCCGGCTGGACCGACCTGGCTGTTGGCTTCTGTTCAACGGAGGGAATTGTTATGAAGACGTTTGCCGCGATCAGCATCGTTGGAGTTATGGCGGTTGCGGCGTTCGTCACGCGGGGACTGTCGCAGAAATCAGAACCTGTGGCGACGATGCCGACTGCAATATGTGGCACGGCGTGCTGTGAGATGATGACAGGAGATCAGCAGATGGGCCCGAACATGATGGACATGATGGGACAGATGGGCATGCCACCGGAAATGATGGATCGGATGCAACTGTTGATGCGCACGGCGGTGTTCGTGGACAGTCCCGCGGCGTTGCAGGCCCAGAAGGACAAGCTGCAGATATCCCAGGAGCAGGCCGGCAAGCTCAGTGAGATCGAAAGGGACGCTCGCCAAAAGGCCCTGGCTGTCCTAACAGCCGAGCAGCGGACCAGGCTCGGCGAACTCCCCGAGGAACCCCTGGTCATGATGGAGATGTGCGGACAGATGATGAAAATGTGCGGCGGACCAGGGAGGGGCAAGTAGCATGGTCAAGGAGATCGCGGACGCTCTGCAAGCGGCCAGCATGGGACCTGCGGCGCTGCCCCTGGCTTTTCTGCTGGGATTGGTCAGCGCCGTCGCCAGTGCGTGCTGCACGCTGCCGGCAATGGGCATGCTGGTGGCTTACTCGGGAACACGAGAGGAGACCGATCGACGAACGACATTTGCGTCTGCGGTGTGGTTCTTGATCGGGACGACATTGGCGCTGGTCGTACTGGGACTGGTCGCCGGGCTTGTCGGTCAAACTGCACAGGCGTTCCTGGGACGGTATTGGAGGATATTCGCTGGGGTTGTGGCGATTGTTCTGGGACTGGCGACGCTCAAGATGCTTCCCATTCATCTGCCGAAACGTGATGGGGAAGGCGGTCATGCCTCCACTTCCAACACGAAGATGAGTGCAGCGTTGGGTGGCCTGTTCCTGGGCGGCGGTGTGGCGGCGTGCTCGCTGCCCTGCAATCCAGGAATTTTCATTGTTCTCGGCGCCAGCGTGCTGCTGGGCCGGGTCGTGTGGGGCATGGTGCTGATGGCATTGTTTGCCGCGGGTTTTAGCCTGCCGCTGGCTGCCATCCTCTTCGGGGTGTCATTCGGCAAGGCGTCTCTCAAGGCACAGAAAGTGGACGCAGCAATACGAACAGTCGCCGGAGTCCTGCTCGTCGGCGCCGGCTTGTATCTGCTGGCGTCATTTTGACAGAAAAGGGAATGTAGGAAGATGACAAGATTGGAAGTATTCGATCCGCCCATGTGCTGTTCCAGCGGTGTGTGCGGGCCGAAAGTAGATAGTAGACTCGTGCGGTTCGGCGCGGCACTGGAATGGCTGCGTGGTCAGGGCGTTGAGGTGGAGCGATACAACCCAACGCAGCAATACGAGGCGTTCGTCCAGAACGCGATGGTCGTAAACACGATCAATGCACAGGGAACCGAGTGCCTTCCCCTGATCCTGGTGGATGGAGAAATCGTCAGTTACGGTGGCTACCCAAGTAGAGAGGAACTGGCCGTGATGGCCGGGATTCCGGGCGGTGAGGTGGACGCATGACTATACAGGGTGACGCATTCGATTCGTTTGTCCACGCCGCTCCTCGATTTCTGTTCTTCACCGGCAAAGGAGGCGTCGGCAAAACGACCCTTTCCTGCGCTACAGCGGTGGCTCTGGCGGACTCCGGACGCCGTGTGCTGCTCATCAGCACGGACCCGGCGTCGAACCTCAGCGAGGTGTTGGGCACAGACCTGTCCTCCAAGCCCATTCGCCTGGAATCGGTGAACGGGCTGTGGGCCTTGAACATAGACCCGCAAGCGGCCGCCCGCGAATACCGTGAACGCATGGTGGCCCCTTATCGGGGGATTCTGCCGCCTGCTGCGGTGGCGGGGATCGAGGAGCAGCTCTCCGGCGCCTGCACCACGGAAATTGCTGCGTGCAATGAGTTCACGCGATTCATCGGCCAACCGGATGTCACGGCAGACTATGACCACATCGTGTTCGATACGGCGCCTACCGGGCATACGTTACGTCTGCTCCAACTGCCGGCCGCATGGAGCCAATTCCTTGATACCAATACGAGCGGGACTTCCTGCCTGGGGCCTTTGTCGGGTCTTCGCGAACAACATGCCCTCTATGGCAGGACGCTGCAATGCCTGGCGGATTCCAAGATGACGCAGGTCGCGTTGGTCAGTCGCGCGGAACGCTCCGCGTTGGCGGAGGCAGAACGGACTCGATCTGAACTGGGCTCGTTGGGCATAGGCAATATTCGGCTCCTGCTAAATGGCCTCTTCGATAACGCCGACAGCGACCCTGTGGGCTTGGCGATGGCCTCGCGGCAGCAACAGGCGCTGGCGAGCGTGCCGGAAGGACTGAGACTGCTGCCTCGCACGGATATTCCTCTCCTGGCTTTCAACGTGACTGGGCTTTCGGCCATCCGGGCCGTGACCAATCCCTCTCATTCAACGGGTATGATGCCGCGGAGCACGGAAACCCGGGCTGTCACCGATTGGCCGGTCCTTTCCTCGCTGATCCGTGAAATCGAGGCCGACGGCCGAGGCGTCATTCTCACCATGGGCAAAGGCGGAGTTGGCAAGACAACCATCGCGTCGGCCATCGCGGTCGAGCTGGCATCTCGTGGCCACCGGGTGCATCTGACGACCACCGATCCGGCCGCTCATATCGAGCATGCCCTTGCCGAGTCCGTATCCAATCTGGAGACCAGCAGAATCGACCCAAGAGTTGAGATTGCCGCCTACACCCAGGAGGTCATGGCGTCTGCTGGACCCAATCTCGACGAGGAGGGCCGCAGACTCCTGGAGGAGGACCTGCGATCCCCTTGTACCGAGGAGATCGCCGTATTCCGGGCGTTTGCCGCCAAGGTGGACAAGGGGCGGGATGGTTTCGTCGTCCTGGACACCGCTCCGACCGGGCATACGCTCTTGCTCCTCGATGCTACGGAGGCTTATCATCGTGAGGTGTCGCGGACGCAGAGCGATCTGCCCGAGGCGGTCCGGCAGTTGCTGCCGCGTCTGCGCGACCCTGTCTTCAGCAAGGTGATCCTTGTCACCTTGCCGGAGGCGACGCCCGTTCATGAGGCGGGCCAATTGCAGCAGGATCTCGGACGCGCAGGGATTCGCCCCTTCGCCTGGGTCATCAACCAGAGTCTCAGTCCTCTTAGCCTGAGACACCCTTTGCTCAAGGCCAGACAGGGCAATGAGCATCGCTTCATTGGAGAGGTCCGACAGTACACGAACCGCTTCGTGGTGGCTCCCTGGTTGTGCCATGAGCCAACAGGCGCAGAGGGGTTGCGACGGTTGGCTGCCAAGCCAGAGGTGTGTAGCTCTTCTCCCCAGGCGACAGAAGAGGCGACCCATGCCAAAATATGATTTTGAATGTCACGCATGCCACGTGCCCTTTGAGGTGCAGGCATCGTTTGCCGAGTACTCGGCTTGGACGAAGGAAGGGAAGATCGCATGCCCGGCATGTGGATCGAACAAGGTGATCCGGGTGTTCAGTCCGCCGAACGTTCACTCTAGCTCCTCCCCACGCTTGGGTGGTTGCTGTCCGGGCGGGAGTTGTGGATGTCACAGTTGAGGATTGGGTTTCCGATGCCCTCTCGCGTTGTCGGGAAGGGGTCTATGAAAACGATTGTAGAGATTGACGCAGGGGTTTGCGGTTTCAAGACCTTGGCGAAGATCAGCAGCGAGAATGATCAGCACGTGGTCTTCGAGGCAACCAGCGACTGTGAGAATATCCGCCGGCTGGCAGTTGCCTTGAGGGACCGGGAGCCCATCGATGCGTACCAGGAGATCAGCCCGGCGGCTGAAGGCGTGCTGATGCAGGCCGTCCATTCGACTTTGACGGGATGCTGCGCCGGCTGTGCGGTTCCCGTGGGACTGTTCAAGGCGATGCAAGTGGCGGCAGGGCTGGCCTTGCCGAAAGACATCAACATCACACTGAGGAAGGAATAGTTGAGGGGCAGGGAAGAAAGGAGTTCGGTTGTGAGCAATGAGATGAAACCCGCAAGCGAGCGGAAGCTGACGAACGTGTTCGAGCGTTATCTCACCATCTGGGTGGCGCTGTGTATTGTGGGTGGAATCGTTCTGGGCAAGATCGCGCCGGGCGTGGCCAAGTATCTTGACAGTCTGTCGATCTTCGTGAACGATGCGCCGGTGGTGTCCGTTCCCATCGCCATCTGCCTGTTCTTCATGATGTATCCCATCATGGTGAAGATCGACTTCGCTTCGGTGGTCAAGGCAGGCAAGAGCGGTAAGCCGGTGTGGCTGACGTTATTCGTGAACTGGGCCATCAAGCCGTTCACGATGTACGCCATTGCTCTGCTATTCCTCGGGGTTCTGTTCCGCGGCCTGATTGGAGCAGAGGCGATGGACCTGGTGAAAATGCCATTTGGGCTCGATTTGCCGGTCGGTGCTCAGCATGGCGCTGGAACGGTCATCATGCACGAGGGCGTCAAGATGCTCGAAGTCCCCCTGTGGCGAAGTTACTTTGCAGGCTGCATTCTGTTGGGAATCGCACCCTGCACAGCAATGGTGCTGGTCTGGGGGTATCTGGCTCGGGGGAATGATGGATTGACGCTCGTCATGGTGGCGATCAACTCCCTATCCATGCTGGTGCTCTATGGCGTGCTCGGCGGTTTTTTGTTGGGCGTAGGCAAATTGCCTGTACCTTGGCAGGCGTTGCTGCTGTCCATCGCGATCTATGTGGCCTTGCCGCTGGTCGCCGGATACCTGTCGCGTAGGTGGATCATCCAAGCCAAGGGCGAACAGTGGTTCAAGGAGAAGTTCCTGCACGTGCTGACGCCCATCACGATCATTGCCCTTCTGACCACGCTGGTCCTGCTGTTCAGCTTCAAAGGCGAGACGATCCTTGGCAATCCGCTGACGATTCTCTGGATCGCGATTCCGCTGTTCATCCAGACCAATCTGATCTTCTGGCTGGGATATGGGTGGGCCAAACTGCTGAAACTGTCGTATGCGGATGCCGCTCCCGCGGCCATGATTGGGGCATCCAATCACTTTGAGGTCGCAATTGCGACCGCCACGATGCTCTTCGGTCTATCGTCGGGCGCCGCCCTGGCGACGGTCGTGGGCGTGCTGATCGAAGTGCCGGTGATGTTGATGCTGGTGCGAATCTGCCTGAAAACGAAGGCATGGTTCCCCGCCGGCGAACACCCGCCCTCGACGCCATGATGCGTTACAGGGCAGGTTGCGGGTGCGGGCCCGCCTCCGGCGACTCATCCGCCGCTTTTCCTTCGAGCAGCTTTTCGAGGATTCGCATGTCCTTGGGGATGTGGATTGTGACGTATTCCCCCTCCTCGACTTGCGTATAGGAGTGGTCCAGAAGCCCGTCGAAGAGAATCGTCTCGTCCGCGCCGAGCCGATAGGTCTTGTCCTCGATCCGCAGCTCCACGCAGCCGCTCAGGACATAGCAGAACTCGTGAATGTCCTCGTGCAGGCCCATGACGTGAACGTGATCCCCGCTGGCGGCGGTCACGCGAATCAGCTTGCCCTTGTCGTAGCGGGCGACCTTGCACTTCTCCAATCCGGTGTCCGACCGGGTCGCGGGGCCGCGATCCTCATTCTGAGCCTTGCGTCGCTGGACCAGGCGACGTTCGGAGAGTCCCAGCAGGTCGCATGTGGAGATCTGGAGAGCCCCGGCGATCGCATCCAACGTCTTGAGCGACGGCATCGTCTTGTTGGTCTCGACGGATTCGACTGTCGGATAGGTCAGCCCGGCCCGCCCGGCCAATCCCTGCAACGTCAGGCCCAGGCGACGTCGCAGAACGCGAATGATCCGAAAGTCATAATCGCTATTCACTCTATGCTCCTTCCCACACGCACCCAAAACCCGGCCCGGTTGTCCCCCAAGGCCCCTCAAGACGCCGGGTTATCAGACGCCCTGCGGTTTGCGCACCATCAAACATGACCAAGGAAAGAAAGTAAAGCACTTTTTATCTATCGGCCACAAATACCCTTTTCTTTGCATATTAGGACGACCTTCCTCTAATTCAGATTTATAGACGCCCATCAACCTCGCGGGGCCGTCCATTCAGCGAAACGCACCTCAGATTCCCCTCCGGACGATGTTGGCTGTGGCAGTATGTGCGACCGCGTGCATACTGCGAGTCAGGAACAATATTGACGGGCGTCCCGTCGGCTCAAGGATGAGCCATCTCGCGATTGGGGGTTGAATCACGCTACGGCGGCCAAGCCGCTCGCTCGGTGTGACGCGGGGTCTGTCCATCGTGGACAGCGATGTCGAAGCCAGGGTGAAAGGGAAAACAATGCATACCGTGGAAAAAACGCGCGCAGCCGCGGGCAAGTACCTCACGTTTGCCCTCGGCTCGGAGGAATTCGGTCTCGAAATCCTCAAGGTCCGAGAGATCATCGGCTACATGCCCATTACCGCCGTCCCGCAGACGCCTTCCTATGTCAAGGGCGTGATCAATCTGCGCGGCCAGGTCATCCCGGTGGTCGATCTGCGGTCGAAGTTCTCCATGAACACGACCGAGACCACGTCGGAAACCTGCATCATCGTCGTGGAAACCAGGCAGGGCAGCGGCAAGTGCAATACCGGCATCGTCGTGGACCGCGTCCGCGACGTTCTGGACGTCCTCGACACGCACATCGAGGACTCGCCGAACTTCGGCGACGGCTTCAACGCCGACTGCATTCTGGGCATGGGCAAGATCGGCGACTCCGTGAAGATCCTCCTGGACATCGATCGCGTCCTGGGCGGATCCGATCTGGCCTCCTTCGCCGAGGTCGCGTCGTAACCGAAAATCCTCGTATTGCCCAAAGCGGCCCTCCGATCGGACGGAAGGTCCGCGCGCTCGCACGCCCCGCCGGTGCGTGGCGGAGCGACGTGAAGCACAACGTGTCACACCACGGACGACGGGTCGGAGCATCCGGAGGCGCTGTGTCAAACGTCAGATCAGGGGTCGGGGTCGTTGCAGGTCGAAAGAACTCACAGGTTACATAACAAGGAGATCGGAAATGTTCAAGAACATGAAACTCGCGACAAAGATGGGCATCGGCTTCGGCGTCCTGGTGGTGATCTCAGGCGTTCTGGGCATCGTTGGGTGGAGGGGACTGACTACGGTGGCACTGGAAGCCAGCTTGAACGAGGCCGGAACCGAGTGCCTCAACGGGCTCAACCAGTGCGCGTCTCTCCGAAAGGACTTCACGATTCAAGGATTCGAGAAAGCCGCCAACGAGGAGAAGAACGCCGCCGAGAGATGGCAGGACGCGTGCAACTCGTTGCTTGCGAAGCTCCAGGATCTGGAGAACACCAAGGGACTCAGCAGCGCCGACCAGGCGATCGTCGCCGAGGCCCGCGGCAAGATGCCCCCCTACCTGACCTCGTTTGAGCGACAGAAGGACGCCCGCAAAATGAGGGACGAGGCCTTCCAGAACTGGGGCAAGGTCGGGGTGGAGGTGACGAAGGCGGTTTCCGCGGTCATCAGCGAGGTCATCGAGCCGGCGCGCAAGGCGGCCGAGGACGCCAAGAACACCGAGGAGATCATCCGCTGGGCCCGGATCGGAACCCAGCTCGACGAGAAGGTGTTCCAGGAGTTCCTGCTTCTACGCGTCAGCGCCGTCTACCTGCTGGCCACCAACAAAGAAGAGCAATACGTCGGCTACCAGAATCAGCTCGGCAAGGTGAAGACCCAACTGGAAGGTTGGGCGACCCTCGTCAAAGGCGATCCGAGACTCGAAGCCGTCGCACAGAACATCGTTGGTCACATAAACACCTACGAACAGAACGGACGACAGTACCACGCCGGAATGCTGGCCCGCGACGCAGCCCTGACCGAGATGACGACAGCGGCCAAGGCCATCGCGGACACCATCAACCGCCTCCAGACGTCTTTGAAGAGCCAGATGGAACACGCCGTCGCCCAGACGAACACGCTCATGATCTCGATGGCGATCGCAGGCATCGTGTTGGGCGTCGTTCTGGCGGTCCTGATCACCCTGAGCATCATCAAGCCGATCAAGCGGATCATCGAGGCGCTGACCGCCGGTTCCGAGCAGGTGGCCGCAGCTTCCAGCCAGGTCTCCGCGGCGTCGCAGTCCCTCGCGGAAGGCGCCACCGAACAGGCCGCGGGCTTGCAGGAAACGTCCTCGAGCCTCGAAGAAATGGCCTCGATGACCAAGCAGAACGCCGACAACGCGCAGCAGGCCAACACGCTGGCCACCGAAGCCCGCGAGGCAGCCGACACCGGCACCGAATCGATGAGCCGGATGAATGCCGCGATTCAGGACATCCAGAAAAGCTCCGACGAGACCTCCAAGATCATCAAGGTCATCGATGAGATCGCCTTCCAGACCAACCTGCTGGCCCTCAACGCCGCGGTCGAAGCCGCACGAGCGGGCGAAGCGGGCAAGGGCTTCGCAGTCGTCGCAGAAGAAGTGCGGAACCTGGCCATGCGTTCGGCCGAAGCCGCCAAGGACACCGCGAACATGATCGAGGAATCGGTCAAGAACTCCAAGAATGGCGTGGACATCGCCAACGAGGTCAGCAAGGTCCTCAGCGAGATCGTCCAGAGCGTGGGCAAGACGACGGACCTGGTCAGCGAGATCGCTGCCGCCTGCCAGGAACAGGCCCAGGGGATCGATCAGGTCAACACCGCGATCGCGCAGATGGACAAGGTCACGCAGCAGAACGCAGCCAACGCCGAGGAGAGCGCCAGCGCCTCCGAGGAGTTGACCGCACAGGCCGGTTCCATGAACGACATCGTCGGCGAGCTGGTGTCGCTCGTCGGAGGGTCTGCGAAGTCCGAGTCCTCGAATCCGAACCACCCGCCTGTGAAGCGCAAGGGTCTGGGCCATTCGGACCACGTGTTCCACGCCATCGCCAACAGCAAGAAGCCGGCGAAGAAGGAACCCAAACTCCAAGCAGCCAAGGCGAGTCGCGAGAAGAGCATCCCGCTTTCCGGGGATGAAGAGATGAACCACTTCAACGCCTAACTCAGGTACAACGGCGGAGCAATTCCAGGCGGGTCTTTCAGGCCCGCCTGGGATCTCCGTCGGCCGTCACCGCCCCCCTCTCCCACCAGATTATCCGACGTGCTGTCCCGCCTATGTCAATGTCCCCTGGACATATCCTTGTCAAGTACATCGGACCCAGCCCGTTTCTTCAGCCGTCGGGCTTGGGGGGGTGGCCGCCCCTGTCAATTTCACCGAACACTGTCCGGTCAGAAACCTCTCGCCTGCCGGTAATGCACAAGAGCCTTCTGGCCGAATTATCTTCGAGGCAATTCGGAACCGAGGGACACCGTCTCGGATTCCATCGGCCGTGGGCCTCCCGAGAACCGCAGGATCGTTTCGACAGGGGAGCGGTCGCCAGCAGAAACACTGTATAGGAGCTAGGACTATGACGTTGAGAATGAAGTTGGTGGTGCTTTTGATTGGGCTCGGTTGCATCGTGTCTTTGGGCTACAGCCTTCTCACCTATCGGCGCGCCGTCGGTCAGGCGCACGTCGACGCGCAGGCCCGCGCCGGCGAACTGATCGACCGCTCGGTCCAGATGTTCCTGGTCTCGACGAAGAAATTTCACGATGCCTGGCAGGCCAGCCAGGGCGACCCAACCCGTCAGAAGGAAGTTCTGAGCGAATGGAGTCGCACCATTTTCGCCGTGGACGAAGCGGTGATTCACGACTTCGGCCAGGACACGCCGCGAGTCCGCCTGATCGGCGACGAACAGGCCGTAGGCTATCGCCCGTTGGGCGGATCGAATACCCAGATACAAATCCCCTTCGAGCGGGAGGCCGTGCAGGCTTTGCGAAGCGGGCAGACCCTTTTCCAGAAACTCGAGGACGGCGTGTTGCGGATCTCCGTGCCTCTGATGGCCCAGGCCCATCCAGGATGCGCCGAGTGCCACTTCGCCACGGTCGAATCCCTGAATGCCAACATGGAGAAGGAGGCCCTCCTGGGCACGCTGAACGCCTACATCCCCATGCAAGGCGTGCTGCGCCTCGCCCGAAACAACGCCCTTGTGGGAATCGGCATCCTGGCGGGCATCATGACCGCATTGATCGCCGTGATCTACTTCTTCCTGAGCCGGTATGTGGTCAAGCCGATTCACGGCATCACCCAGAGCCTCACTCTCGGTGCCAGCGAGGTCACTCACGCCGCGTCCCAGGTCGGCGGCGCCTCGCAGTCGCTGGCGGAAGCGGCCTCCGAACAGGCGGCGGGTTTCGAGGAGACCGCCTCCAGTCTCCAGGAAATGGCCTCGATGACCAAGCAGAACGCCGACGACGCAGAGCAGGCGAACGTCCTGGTCGCCGAGGCGCGCAAAGCCGCGGATACGGGCGCCCAGTCCATGGGACGGATGAACGCGGCCATCCTGGACATCCAGAAGAGTTCCGACGAAACCGCCAAGATCATCAAAGTGATCGACGAAATCGCCTTCCAGACGAACCTCCTGGCCCTGAACGCAGCGGTCGAGGCCGCCCGGGCGGGCGAGGCCGGCAAGGGCTTCGCGGTCGTGGCCGAAGAGGTCCGCAACTTGGCCATGCGTTCGGCTGAGGCCGCCAAGGACACCGCCAAGATGATCGAAGAATCCGTGAAGAACGCGCGTCACGGCGTCGGCATCGCCGGGGAAGTCGGCCGGGTCCTCGACGACATCGTTCAGGGAGTCGGCAAGACGACGGACCTGATCGGCGGCATCGCGGCCGCCAGCCGGCAACAGGCGCAGGGCATCGACCAGCTCAACACGGCGATCTCCCGGATGGACAAGGTCACGCAGCAGAACGCAGCCAATGCCGAGGAGAGCGCCAGCGCCGCCGAGGAACTCAACGCTCAGGCCGAATCGATTGACCGGATCATCGGACAACTGATCTCGCTGGTGGGCGGGACCTCCCGTGACAGCGGGGCCCCGAAAACCGACCGACCGACGACGGGCCGGGAACTCTCCCCTTCCGATCGGGTGTTTCATCAGATCACGGAAGAGCCGGCCGCCAGCGATCGCGAGACGCGGTCCGAACGATCGGTCTCCAGATCAATCCGGTAATAACGGACGACGAACCAGGGCGGCAGCCCCCTGCCGCCCTCTTCCTGCGCCTCAGTCTCCCGACGAAGGATCCGTCTGCACGTCCAACAGACGCTCGATCGCACGAATATCCTTGGGAATATGGACCGTCAGATACTCTCCGTCCTCGCGCTGCGTATAGGAATGGTCCAGCAGCCCGTCAAAAAGAATGGTGTCGTCCGGCCCGAGATGGTGCAGCTTGTCCTCCACGCGAAGATCCACCCTGCCGCTGAGCACATAGCAGAATTCGTGGATGTTCTCATGCAGGCCCATGATATGGACCGTCTCTCCCGCCGCGGCGGTCACGCGGATCACTTTGCCTTTGTCGAAATGCGCGATGCGGCACTTCTCGATTCCCTTGTCATGCCTGCCTGCGGAGGTCTCCTTCGTGAACTCGGCTCTGCGCCGCTGCACGAGACGTCTCTCGGCCAGGCGCACCAGATCGCTGGCGGACAGGCCCAGGGCGCCCGCCAGAGCGTCCAGGGTCTTCAACGACGGCTGCGTCTTGTTGGTTTCCACCGCCTCGACCGTCGGATACGTCAGGCCGGAACGACGCGCCAGTTCGTGAAGCGTCAGACTCAATCGCCGCCTCAGCACCCGCATCACGCGGAAGTCATACACGCTGTTCATCAAGGGTCTCTCAACAGGACGATACAATGCAAAAACACGGAGTATAGGATCGGCAGCCATCGGGGTCAAGGGACATGTCGAGTTATCGGACAGGCCTTTGCCCGGTCCCGCCCTCAACCCAGCGTCTTGCTCGAATCCCCTCGGGATGCATCGGCTCTCCGGAGGCCTTCCTGGGAATTTGCCTGGATGGGCCACTATATAGTAGTGCCTATTATGTCTATTTCCTCCTTATGTCGTTGAACTCGCCTACAGAAAGTGCCGATGATCGGGGATGACGCTTCTTTTCGAAGCCGCGCAGGGCGATCGGGCAACGGCGCACCAGCCCTGGGGGGCGTTCCCCCGCATGTCGCCCGCTCCCAACGCCGGTCTGTGTCGGCCGGCAACCGACTGCTCTGAAGGCAAACGCATCAAGGAGAACCGACAATGTCCGACGTCGCAACACAAACCAAAGGGCTCAACCGGGCCGTGCAGGACAAGGAAGGCAAGTATCTGACCTTTGCCCTGGCCCACGAGGAGTACGGCCTGGAGATCCTCAAGGTCCGCGAGATCATCGGCTACATCGAGGTCACCGCCGTGCCGCAGACTCCTCACTACGTCCGCGGCGTGATCAACCTCCGCGGGCAAGTGATCCCGGTGGTCGACCTGAGGGCCAAGTTCGGCATGGAAACCACCGGGGTGACCGACGAGACCTGCATCATCGTCGTCGAGATCACGCTGGCGGGACGCAAGTCCAACACCGGCATCGTCGTCGACCGCGTCCAGGAGGTCCTGGACATCGAGGCCGGCTGCATCGAGGAACCGCCCCAGTTCGGCGCGTCGGTGAACACCGACTTCATCCTGGGCATGGGCAAAGTGGGCGATTCGGTGAAGATCCTCCTGGACATCGACCGCGTCCTCACAGGCGGCGGCGGTTTGGCCGGGCTCGCTCTGGCCTCCGTGGATAGCCCCGCGACCGGCGGCGTTGAGCCCGGTGAAAAGGCTTCCTGAAACGATTTCGATTGTTCCTGATTCTGAGGCGCCGTTCACGTGAAGGAGCATCGTGAGATCGACCCTCTTTGGTGAAAGGGCTTCACAATGTTGAAGAACGTCAAGCTGCAAACGAAACTCCTGACCGTCGGAATCCTGATCACGGCCATTCCTCTGATCACGGTTTCCGCGGTGATCCTCCGTCAGAACAAGCGGATGGTCCGCGTCGCTGAGGATAGCAGCACCCAGCAGGCCTATGCCGACCTCGACCACATCGCGCAGAACATCCACGGCATGTGCAAAGCCCAGCAGCAGATGCTGCAGGCCAACGTCAACTCCTCGCTGAACGTCGCACGCGACATCCTGCGCAACCAAGGCGGAATCCTGCTTGCGTCGGAGACTGTCAGTTGGGACGCGGTCAATCAGCAGTCGAACGTCTCGCAGCGGGTCGAACTGCCCAAGATGACCGTCGGCGACCTCTGGCTCGGGAAGATCACCGACATGAGCACAACGGCCCCCGTGGTCGATCAAGTCCAGAAACTTGTCGGGGGCACCTGCACGATCTTCCAGCGGATCAACGACGCCGGAGACATGCTGCGCGTCTGCACGAACGTCCAAAAACAGGACGGCTCGCGCGCCATCGGCACCTTCATCCCGCGCACGAACCCCGACGGCAAACCGAACCCGGTGATCGCCAGCGTCCTCCAGGGCGAAACGTACCACGGTCGCGCCACCGTCGTGGGCAGAGCGTACATCACCGCCTACGAGCCGATCTGCGATCAGAGCAAGAAGATCGTCGGCATGCTCTACGTGGGAGTGCCCCAGGAAAGCGTCACGGCGCTGAGAGCCTCGATCGCCGCCACGAAGGTCGGCAAGACCGGCTATGTCTACGTGCTCGATTCCAAGGGCAACTACGTCCTCTCCCTCGGCGGCAAACGCGACGGGGAGAGCCTCTGGGAAGCCAAGGACGCCTCTGGATCGCTCTTCATCCAGGAGATCTGCAAGAAGGCGACTGCTCTCAAGGAAGGCGAAATCGCCGAACAGAGATACCCCTGGAAGAACGAGGGAGACTCGGTGGCCCGAGAGAAGATCGCGAGGATCGTGTATTTCGAGCCTTGGGACTGGATCATCGGCGTCGGCTCGTACGTGGATGAATTTTACGAGGCCAAAGACGCCATCACCACGATCGGCGCCGCCGGCAACCGAGTTCTCGCCATCATCTTCGGCGTCGCCATGGTCGGCGCGATCGGCGTCTGGTACTTCATGGCCCGAGGCATCACCGGCAAGATCCACCGCGTCGTGACCGACCTGGCTGCGGGAGCCGAGCAGGTGGCGTCGGCCGCCGGACAGGTCTCCGCTGCCTCGCAATCCCTGGCCGAAGGCGCGACGGAGCAGGCCGCAGGACTCCAGGAGACCTCCAGCAGCCTCGAAGAAATGGCCGCGATGACCAAGCAGAACGCCGACAACGCCCAACAGGCCAACGCGCTCTCGACCGAAGCGAGAAAATCCGCGGGCACCGGCGCCGGGGCCATGTCGCGAATGAACGCGGCAATTCAGCAAATCCAGAAGAGTTCGGACGAGACCGCCAACATCATCAAGGTCATCGACGAGATCGCCTTCCAGACGAACCTCTTGGCGCTCAACGCGGCGGTCGAAGCCGCCCGCGCGGGCGAGGCCGGCAAGGGCTTCGCGGTGGTCGCCGAAGAGGTCCGAAACCTGGCTATGCGGTCGGCGGAGGCCGCCAAGAACACCGCCAACATGATCCAGGAATCCGTGAAGAACTCCAAGAACGGCGTGGACATCGCCGGCGAGGTCACGAAAGTGCTCGAGGAAATCGTCCGCAGCATCGGCAAGACGACCGACCTGGTCAGCGAGATCGCCAGCGCCTCCAAGGAACAGGCCCAGGGCATCGATCAGGTCAACACCGCGGTCGCTCAGATGGACAAGGTCACCCAGCAGAACGCCGCCAACGCCGAGGAATCCGCAAGCGCCTCGGAGCAGCTCACCGCCCAGGCCGCATCCATGAACGACATCGTCAACCATCTCGCTATCCTGGTCGGCGGCTGCAATTCGCAGCAGCGAAGTCCGGAGAAAGCGACCTCCAAGAACCCCAAGAATGGTCCTTCCCATGCCTTCCAGGGACGCGTCGCGGAAAAGAGCAAGCGATTCGGAAAATCGGACGAGGCGTTCCATCAGATCGCTAAAAGCAACAAGACACCTTCCAAATCAACGCGGACTTCCGCCGACGTGAAGTTCCCGCTCCACGACGACGATTCGATGGATGAATTCAACTCCTGACCTTCTCTGCATGCACGTGTTCCAGGCGGGCCTTGCGACCTGCCTGGAACACGTCTTTCTCCCCTCCAGCGTCCCTGTGTTTTCCCGGAAGCAAGAGAGTTTTCCTCTTGACGAACGACAAGTTGCAAGCTAACGTATCCTCCGTTCTTTCGGAAGTGCATACTTCGGCTGCAGGTTTCAGAGCCCCTGAGCTTTGAAATACTCGAAACGGGAACGCGGTGAAACTCCGCGACGGTCGCGCCGCTGTAAGCGTCTGTTCCGACGGTTCGTCGGAAATCCCCGAGGCACCGGCTTTCTGAGATCTCAAATCTGAGATCTGAAATTTCAGAGGGCCGATCCACTGTTCGCGCCATGCGAATGGGAAGGAGCCTCGCGGTAAGACGCGAGTCAGAAGACCTGCCTGCGGTTGAGTGCACAAGATGTTGTGTTCTCGCGACGTGGGACGCATGTGTGATTCGGATCGAGCCTCCGGGCCCGGTTCGCAAGATTGCCGACGACAGCCGTCGTTCCTCGCGCGGGAACGACGGTTTTTTTGTTGTCCGGCAGAAGGTCTCGCGATCTGGGCCGCTGCCGGGGTGTCCCGTGCGCCGTGATCGGCCACGAGTCGCCCCACGAAGGAGGTTGAAAATGAGTTCTCCATCCCCCCGTCCCCCTGCCCTTTGTCTGGCCACGCTTGTCTGCATCGCGGTCTTCACGATCGTCGCAGCGACGAGCGCCGCTGTCGGCACATTCGATGACCTGACGCTGGCCCCCGAATCCTACTGGAACGGCCAACAGGGCTCAGGCGAATTCGCCACCGGTCCGGCCCTCTTCAACAACTTCTACGATCTCGAATGGGATTATTGGGAGGGCTTCGCCTACTCCAATTGCACCGACGCCAACGCCGCAGGGTACGCAGCCCAGTACAACGCGGTCGCCGGCTCCGGCCAGGGAGGCTCCTCGAACTATGCGATTGCCTTCGTCGGTTGGCAGACTGCCCCGACGGCGACCTTCCACAAACCCCAGGTCGTCACCGGCCTGTATGTCGCCAACAACTGTTACGCATTCTACGAAATGCGGGACGGCAGCCCCTTCACCAAGAAGTTCGGGGGCCCCACAGGCGACGATCCCGACTGGTTCAAGCTCGCCATCACCGGCCTCGATCCCAACGACCAGCCCACAGGCGAAGTCGAGTTCTACCTTGCCGACTTCCGCTTCGAGGACAGTCGGAGCGACTATATCCTGAATTCCTGGGCCTTCGTCGATCTGGTCTCGCTGGGCGAAGTCCAGTCGCTTCGCTTTGCCCTCAGTTCCAGCGACAACGGCGACTTCGGCATGAACACCCCCGCCTACTTCTGCCTGGACACGATCCTGACGCAGCACGTCCTGGCGGCCTTCGAGGATGTGACGCTGGCCCCGGAATCCTCATGGAACGGCGCCGACGGCTCCGGCGGATTCGCCAGCGGCCAGACCATTCTCGACAATCTCTACGACGCAGAATGGGAGTACTGGGAAGGGTTCGCCTGCTCCAATCGCACCGATGCCAACGCCATCGGGTATCCTGCCCAGTACAATGCGATCCCAGGCTGCGGCCAGGGCGGCACATCGAACTACGCCGTCGCGTTCGTCGGTTGGCAGATCGTGCCCACACTGACCTTCGACCGACCGCAAGTGTTCGCAGGCCTGTATGTCGCCAACAACTGCTATGCGTTCTATGAGATGCGGGACGGCAGCCCCTTCGCCAAGAAGTTCGGCGGTCCCACCGGCAACGACCCCGACTGGTTCAAGCTCACCATCACCGGAATCGATCCTCATGATGCTCCCACGGGTCAGGTCGAGTTCTACCTGGCCGACTTCCGCTTCGAGGACAACACCCGCGACTACATCCTGGATTCCTGGGCCTTCGTCGATCTGGCTTCGCTGGGCGAAGTCCAGTCGCTGCGCTTCACCCTCAGTTCCAGCGACAATGGCGACTTCGGCATGAACACCCCCGCCTACTTCTGCCTGGACACGATCGTCAGCGGAGTCGGCCGGGACGAGCAGCCCCCCGAGTCACAGACTGGAGACGGCCCATGCCTGGACAATTGACAGCAGGCGTATTCGTGTGGCTCGCGACTGCGTGCGCCGTTGTGCCTGGGCCGTATACGCAACCCGGGATCAATGGCTATATCGATCCCAACACCTGGCGGCACAGCAGTCCGACCGCGTCTGAGGCCACGATCAATCCGATCTTCCGCGGATGGGCGACGGAGGTCGTCGAATACGTCCCCTCGGACCAGACCTGGTCGGGCAACTGGAACGACCCGACAAAGGCCCTCGGACCCGCCACGGGAAACAACGCCGACGTCGTCAGTCTGGGTGAACTGACGCAACTGGAGATCCTGCAGGGCGTCCAGCCTGGGTCCATCACGTTGGCTTTCGGCGATCCGACCAAAGCGGCTGAGAACGACGTGATTCGCGACGTGAACGGCTACGATTTCGTCGTCTTCGAGAACGGCATGATCTCGCAGTTCACGACCGGACAGGGTTCCATCCAGGGCCACTTGCTGGCCGAGCTGGCCTACGTCGAAGTCTCCTCCAATGGCGTGGATTTCGCGAGGTTTCCCGCGGTGTCGCTCACCCCGTCGCGGACCGGCGCCTACGGCACCATCGACCCGAGCCGCGTCCACAATCTCGCAGGCAAACACCCGAACGGCTACGGCCTCTGCACAGGGACCCCTTTCGACCTGGCGGACCTCGCCGATCATCCGGACGTGCTCGCAGGAAAGATCGATCTGGCGGCCATTCGATACGTACGCATCGTGGATATCCCGGGAGACGGAAGCTATCTCGATGACGCCGTCCAGCGGATCGAGCCGAACACGGGGCCCTCCTGGCGCAATTATGCGGAGAACCACCCCATCTACGACCAGTGGCCAACCTGGGGTTCCGGCGGCTTCGATCTGGAGGCGGTCGGCGTTCTCCACGAACAGCAGTACGCCGCAGACATCAATCTCGACGGAATCGTGGACGGCTTCGATCTGGTGCTGCTGACCGACGCCTGGCAATCTCAATTTGGCCAGGTGCACTGGAACAACCGATGCGATCTGGCGCAACCGTCGGACTTTGCCGTCGGCGGCCGGGACTTCGCGGTCTTCGCGTCGCAATGGCGCGCCGTCGAGGAATGGCGGTTGCGTCTTCAGGATGAATGAGGATTCACGATGGATCTGAGACAGTCGAATACGAGGGCCGATGGCAGGCGACACGACCACCGCGCGTTCACTCTGGCGGAACTGCTCGTGGTGATCTCCACGATCGCCCTGCTGCTGGCCCTGCTGATGCCCGCTCTGGCGGCGGCACGGTCGCAGGCGCATGGTCTGGTGTGTCGATCCAACCTCCGCCAGCTCGTCCTGGCGGGTATCGGCTACGCCGGCGAACACGATGGCTTCTACGTGCCGGGGGCCAAGGACATGCTGGACGGGGCCGGACGACATCGCTGGCACGGCGTGCGGGCCTCTCTCTCGGAGCCCTTCGACGCTTCGAAGGGACCGCTGGCGGGCTATCTGGCCGACGGCCGCGTCAAGGAGTGTCCGATTCATGTCAACTTCGTCCGAAGCAGCGACTGGAACGCGAACTTCGAGCAGGGTTGCGGCGGGTACGGCTACAACATGGCGTATCTGGGCAGCCGCCTGTGGGACGCCGGCCTCAGCCTGGCGCAGGTCGCCCAGCAGGTCTACGCGCGGACAACCCGCGTCAACGAGGTGGCCAGCCCTGCACAGACGCTCATGTTCGCAGACACCGCGATGGCCAATAACGGCCAGTCGCTCATCGAGTACTCTTTTGTCGAACCTCCTTTCGCGGTCCTCGGCGGTCAGGTCATGACGGAGTTCCGCATGTCGCCCTCCATCCATTTCCGCCATGCAGGGGTCGCCAACGTCGGCTGGGTCGATGGTCACGTCGGCTCCCAGCCGATGGCTCAACTCGACGTGACCAACGCCTACGGGGTCGGCGCCGCATCCCTTCGGCTCGGCTGGTTCGCGCCCGCAGACAATACGCCCTTCGATCTGCGATGAGGATTCGCGACGAATTGCCTGACGCATTTCCCGGCGCGGCCGATATAATATTGAGATGGAAGCATCGAGATTCCATTCTCTGGCGGGCTGGGCGAAGCGCGCGGCCATTCTGGCATGGAGAGGCTTCAACCAACTCCTGTGGCCCGGCCGATGCGATGTGTGCCACACGGAAATCGCCGACTCGGACGGGAGCCTGTGCCGCGCGTGCTGGAATGAGCTTCTGACCTGCACCGCGGGCGACTATTGCCCCCGCTGCGGACGGGACGCGAGCCGATACGGTCTCGTGAGCGGCGCCTGCGGCGCGTGCCGGGCTGAGACAATCCACTTCGACGGGATCGCCAGGGCAGGGGTGTACATGGAAGCCCTCCAGCGAATCGTCCTGGCCTTCAAGCACGATCACGGCGAGTTGGCGACCGTCCTGGCGCCGCTGGCCGAGGCGGCTCTGGAGGGCAGCGGGTTTGGCGAGAAGATCGATCTGTTCGTCCCGGTCCCTCTGCACTGGAGCCGCCGGGTCCAGCGAGGCTACAACCAGGCCCATCTGATCGCCAAACGAATCCACCATCCACGTGCGAGGCTGAACACGGACCTTGTCCGCGTCCGACGCACCCGCGCCCAGCCACAGGCCGCCACGCCCGCCGCCAGAGCCAGGAACGTGGCCGGCGCGTTCGTGGTCCGAGACCGGCACGAGTTCGCCGGACGGAGCGTCTGTCTCGTGGACGACATCAAGACCAGCGGAGCGACGCTGAACGAATGCGCCAAGACGCTCAAGGAGGCCGGAGCCGCCAGGGTCTACGCCTTGGTCCTTGCGGTGGCCGGCCAGAAGGCGGTATAACGCTCAAAATGGCGTCGAGAACTCCGAATGCTTGAGGAGAACCGTATGCTGGTGAGAATGCCGCTTCTGGCCGTGACGTGGATGGGACTCTTGGTAGCAAGCGCCGTGGCCGTCGAGGTCAGGACGCCCGATTGGCTGGTGACGCCGATCCAGACGCCGGCGACGGCCGTCGCCAGCAGCGATGGGAAGGAACTGGTCCTGAGCAACGGTCTGATCCGCCGGACTTTCCGTCTGCGTCCCAACGCAGCGACGGTCGCCTACGACAACCTCATGACAGGCGAGTCCGTCTTGCGAGGCGTCAAACCCGAAGCCTCCGTCGAACTCGATGGACAGAGGTTCGATGTCGGCGGGTTGGCCGGCCAGATCGAATACGCATATCTCCGGCCCGAATGGATCGATTCGTTCACCGCAGACCCCAATGCATTCGCCTTCGTCGACTACGAGGTGGGCGAACCCCAGGCCCGCTTCGCATGGAATCGAAAGCGGTACAGCGACGACCTGCCATGGCCGCCCAAAGGCGTTTCCCTGAGACTGCGATTCCGGCCGCCGGCGGATCGCCTCCCCCGCGTCACCGCGACGGTCTGTTACGAGATGTACCAGGGAATTCCCTTGCTCGCGAAGTGGCTGGAGATCCGCAACGAAGGTTCCGAGGCGGTCCGGCTCAACCGTTTTATCAGCGAGATCCTGGCGGCTGTCGAATACGAGTCCCTCGTGGAGCAGCCCCCGCGATGGGAGTATCCGAACCTCCACATCGAGAGCGATTACTCCTTCGGAGGGGATTCGCCGAGCACCGCCAATGAGACCACGTACTGGGTTCCCGATCCGCAATACGCGACGCAGGTCAACTATCTCCGCAAGACGCCGGTCCTGCTCGAAAGCCGACCGCCTCTGGGACCCAACGTCCGGATCGAGCCGGGACAGACCTTCCGGTCGTTCCGCACGTTCGAACTGGTCCACGACAGCACGGACCGCGAACGCAAGGGCCTGGCCCTGCGGCGGATGTACCGGACGCTCGCTCCCTGGGCCACCGAGAATCCGATCCTCATGCACGTCCGTCACGCGGCCCCCGCGGCCGTCCGCCTGGCGGTCGATCAATGCGCCGAGGTCGGATTCGAGATGGTCATCATGACCTTCGGCAGCGGTTTCAACATGGAGAACACCGATCCGAAGTACATGGACCAGATCAAGGAACTGGTCGATTACGCCCACAGCAAGGGGGTCGAACTGGGCGGTTACTCGCTCCTGGCCAGCCGACGGATCAGCGACGAGCACGACGTGATCAACCCGAAGACCGGCGCCACCGGCGGCGCGATCTTCGACAATTCCCCCTGCCTGGGCAGCCAATGGGGACGCGAGTACTTCCGGCGGCTTCGGACGTTCGTCGAGCATACCGGCATCGACCTCATCGAGCACGACGGCTCCTATCCCGGCGACGTCTGCGCCTCGACCCGCCATCCCGGCCACAGCGGGCTGGAGGACTCCCAGTGGACCCAGTGGAGGATGATCGCGGACTTCTATCACTGGTGTCGGGGACGAGGCGTCTATCTGAACGTCCCCGACTGGTACTTCCTGAACGGCTCGAACAAGAGCGCCATGGGGTATCGCGAGGTCAATTGGTCCCTGCCTCGCGAACGGCAGATCGTTCTGGGCCGACAGAACATCTACGACGGCACGTGGTCGAAGGCCCCGAGCATGGGCTGGATGTTCGTCCCGCTGACGGAATACCATGGAGGCGGAGCCGCCGCGACGCTGGAACCGCTCTCGGAGCACCTCGACGCCTACGAGGCGCACCTGGCCCAAAACTTCACGTCGGGCGTCCAGGCCTGCTATCGCGGCCCCCGGCTCTACGACACCGATGCGACCAAAGCGGTCGTCAAGAAATGGGTCGATTTCTACAAGTCGCACCGGGCGATCCTGGACTCGGACGTGATCCACGTCCGCCGGCCCGATGGGCGCGACATCGACTGCCTCCTGCACGTGAACCCCAATCTCAAGACCCGCGGCCTGGCCGTGATCCACAATCCGTGCGACTATGAAGTGACGCGGAATCTGAGGCTGCCTCTCTACTACACAGGGTTGACGGATGTCGCACGTATCCGAGAGCAGCAGGGCCAGGCCGTGCGATACGAACTGGACCGCCACTACGACGCGACCGTCCCGCTCCGCATTCCGGCGCGTGGCATGACCTGGCTGATCATTGAATAGACAGACAGTCTCATACGCATCAAGAACAGTACGTGCGCGGCAGAAATCTGTCGTCCTGAGTCGCAGCCGAAGGACCTGGGCACAGGACGAGAGGTTTCTCTCGTTCGCGGGCCAGATCCCTCACTTCGCTGCGCTGCGTTCAGGAAGACAAGACCCGCGCACGAATCAATCCCAATCCGTATCCGGTGGCGCCGTTTCTTTGTCCTCTCAGAGCCGCTCGTAACGGACGACGGCGCGGTAGATGCCGTCGACGCGGTTGCCCTCGATGATCGTCGGGGAATACCGTTCGTTCCTCGGCTGGAGACGGACCTTGTTGTCCCGCTCGAAGAATACGCGTTTGAACGTCGTCTCATGGGGCATCGTGAACCGCACGAAGCAGTCGTCTCCGTTGCGGACGTCCAGGGCCGGAGAGAAGATCACGATGTCGCCCTCCTGGAATCGAGGCTCCATCGAATCGCCCACGACGCGCACCGCAAAGGCGTTCGGATCGTGCAGATCGGGGCACCGGACGTAGTCGTCGGCAATGCCCACGGGATAGTCCAGATCGTTGAAATCCGTCGGATAGCCGGCCGCCACCTTGTTGATGATCGGGACGAGCCGGCCTGCGGACATCGCCGATTTGCCGTCCTTCGAGTCCCCGCCCATCTGCGCCAGCAACTCTTTGACCTCGCTGCTCTGGCTTCGTTTCTCGGTGAGTTTGCGGAGGATCTGGCGGAGCCTGATGTTCTCCGCTTCACGAGACTCGTAGACGCCGCGCACGTCGGAAGGCATCCGCTCCAGGTGGGCGATGTGCAGAAGCAGCCCGGTCTCGAACTTGAGCACCTTCTCCAGCCTCGTCAGCAATTCGTCGCTGGGCGGATTCTTGACTTTGCCCGTTTCGATCGTGGACAGGTACGGCTTGGAGAACCCCACCCGATTGCTGACCTCGTCCAACGTCAGGTTCAACTGCTCACGCTTGTTTCTGATGATTTGCCCAAGAGACATAGCACTCCCACCTTTTGTGAAACCGTCATTGGCCCACTTCGATCAGTTCGTACTCTGCGAGGCCCAGACCGATCTTGACCGCGTGCTCGATCTGGTGCCGCCAGTCCAACCTGTTGTTTCCGATAAGCTGGGGCAGTTTCTTTCCGCCCCGAGTCTCGACCCTGTCGATCGCCGCCTGATCCACCGCCACCGGATCCGTCGACGCGAGTATCCCGATATCCGGGACTATTGTAGGCATATGGGGTCGATCAAAGCAATCACAATCCTTCGTCACAGACATCAGAAAATTGTAGAACACCGCCCGCCCTTCCTTGCCTTTGAGCGCCCCCAGCGCGTGCTCCGCCACGCTCTTTTGCAGGATCGAACTCTCCTGATTCCAGTCGTATTCGATCGCATCGAACCGGCATACCGCCACGCACTCGGCGCAACCGATGCACTTGTCCTGATCGATATGGGCCTGGATCTCGTCAAGCGAAATCGCGTCGGCGGGACAGTGTCGGTGGCATTCGCCGCAGCGGACGCATCGTCCGTTCTTGACCTGTGGTTTCAGGGCCGAATGCTGCCGCATTTTGCCCTTGCGGCTGGCGCAGCCCATACCCAGGGTCTTGAGCGTCGCGCCGGCGCAGGCGGCGCAGTGACCGGTGAAGTGGGCGACCGAGAGAATCGATTGGCAGCGAACGATGTCGGCTGCGATGGAGACCTCCCGGTCCAGTTCCCCTTCGATCGGCACTGCGGTCTCTGCGGTCCCGAAGAGCCCGTCCGGGGCGATGAACGGGACCCCGAGCCCCTCGACGCCGAAGCCCCGCTCGGCCGCCAGGATCGCATGGTCGATGGCGTTGTGACGCCGGCCGGTGTACAGCGTGCTGGTGTCGGTGATGAAGGGTTTGGTTTCGAGGCGGATCAGTTCCTCGACCAGGCCCTTCAGGCACGGGGCCTTGATGTACGTGGTGTTCTTGTCCTCGCCCACGTGAACCTTCACCGCGGTGAAGTCGTTCTTCCGGAAGCACCGCTCGAACCCGCCGGCTCGGAACAAGGCACGGGCCTTCTCCGAAATCACCCGCTCGCCTTCGCCGATCGAAGCTTTGATGAAATAGACTTTCGACGCCAAATGACTTCCTCGCAACAACTCAATAGAGCCGATTATAGCCCGCCCACTGCCATGGGCAAGCCACTCCTGGGAGGGCTGCGCGATGGACGCTCGTTTCGACCCGCCCAGTAGTTTGGGGATTATCATATCGACTGAGAGGTTGATCGACAAGTGAAATACACGCCCCCAAAACTCTCGTCGGCGGCAAAAAAACAGGGCCCCTCACGAGAAGAGAAGGACACTGCCTTGTTCGCAGACAGACGGCGGCCGTCAGGAACGCCCAGGACGAAGGTGTCGACTCCCAGCCAGACGCTGAAAGTCGCGTCCATCTCCACGGTCACGGAAATCCTCCAAAGGCGGCGTGGATCCGGCGAGGAAACTGCGACCGGTTGCCTGTCGGGCGCTTGTCTCGACCTGACTTGGAGGGTGTGCGAGGCGCGCTACGCCGTGAACTTCAGAGTCAAAGCCGCGATTCGCTCCCCTCGACGCCGGCATTGCTGCTTGACTCGGTCATCGGGTTTGCCGATCGAGAGGGGACCGTAGTGGGAGCCCTGGGGATCGCCTTGGATGACCATACCGGCGATGAGCATCGCCTGGAGGATGCCTGTGATCGTGGTTTCGCTGCCGCCGCCGACGTTGGCGGAACTGGCGAAGGCGCCGCCGATCTTGCCGTTGAGCTGGCCGTGGCGGCCGACGAGATCGTCGATGAGTTGTTTGATCGGGCCGGCCATCTGCCCATAATAACAGGGCGACCCGATCACGATCGCGTCATACTCCGGCAGGTCGTCCGCACGCACCTTGTCCACGGGTTTGCACTCGGTGACCAGTCCCGCACCGTTCATCGCGAGGGCGATCTCCTCCGCCATCTCCTTGGTATTGCCGCTCCGCGAGTAGTATACCACAATCCCTTTTGGCATGGTCTTTCCTTCCGGCCGAAGCGCCGGGTCATCGTCTTAGATACGAGAGTTTCTTGGGCAGCGGGATGTTGTTGCCGAAGCTGTCTTCGCCGTAGCCGTTTTCCGCCAGGACTTGGATATCCGCCAAGACCCGCTTGTCGCCCACGAACTCGGCGCTCATCTCGATGCCGATGTCGATTTGCCCCATGGCCAGCAGTCGGCCGGCCTCACTGGTGACTTTCTCGAACAGAGTCCCTTCGCTTCCACAGATGCCTTCCGGCAGCTTGAGCGGCTGTTCATACATGATCAGCAAGCCCCGCTCGGCCAGGGCCAGCACCACCGAGCGAACAACCGCAATGGGGTCCTGTCCTTCCTCCTGGGTGGGGACCAGGTTCAGTCTGGCGATCTCCTGTTTGAGCCATCGCCTCTTCTGGGCGTTGATCTTCTCGTTAGCGCGGAACAGATCCAGCGACGATCCGGCGTCGTACACCTCGTCCCCCAGGAGCATCTGGACCTTGCTGCCGTAGTGCAGGACGATCTTGGAGATCAGGGTCGAAGGACGCACGTGGAAGCCGCGATATGTGGGGATGGGCACCTGAATCCGTCCCACCTCGGCATACCGCTTGAGCATGTTCTGGCACAGGCTCACCGCGCGCCCGATGTAGAGGTCGATGAACGTGACGGAGTAGTTCATCAGAACCGACAGCAAGGCGTCGGGATCGACCAGCGGACCGCCGGAGGAAGGGTTCGTGCAGTGTCGCCGGTTGAGGTGCCGCTCGTAGTAATGGGCGAAGAGTGTGGCGGTGCGAAGCAGATGGAAGACCACGCTGGCGTGGCCCCGCAGGACGGGCAGATCGGTGTCCTGATTCTCCACCTGCGTGCCGGATACGTAGGTGTCGTATTGGGACTGAAGGTTGTGGAACTGGAACTCGAGGCTGCGAAGCCGCTCTTCGCTCAGGGCCGCCGCGGCGCGGGAGGCGTACTCCTCGGGTCGGGCCCGACTGGCGGCGCGGACGTCTTCGCTTTCGGAGGCCAGGTTCAGGAACGCGGTGGTCAACAGGGTAACCGTCTCGGCCACGGTGTCGAGATGTCGGGCGCCGCAGTTGTGGGCCAGACGTCCCGGAAGCTGGCATTCCTCGAACGTCTCGGCGATCGCGGCATTATGGGGGACCCTCAGCTCCCGCTGGCGAGCCTGGTCGATCATGGCCCTGGAGATCTGGCCGAGGATCTCGCTGGTGAACGCCAGGGCTTCCTCCGTCGCGGCGGCAAAATCCCGCTCCACCGGCATCAGCCGGTAGCTGGACGCGCGGTGCTGGATGTGCATCAGCTCGTAGCTGGCGTCGGAGAACAGCTTGACCGTCGCCGTCAGGGATCGGATGCGGCACCACTTGCAGTTCTTCCCGGCGTCGTAGTTGTCCAGCAATTCCTCGATCTGCATCGACTGCGACAGGAACTCGCCCAGCATGGGACGGGTCAAGACCTCCCGCGGATCATCGCTCCCTGCGACGTAATCCGACAGGGCCAGGAGCATGTCCGCCCGTCTTTCGACCAGCTTGTGAAAATCCTGTTCGTTGACAAGACCTGCATTCATCGTTGCGCGCCTCTGTTGCTGAGCCACTGTCATCGGATAGGCCTCGTGTCACTGCGGATTCTGCGAACGTCTCTTCTCCAGCCCGACGACCTCGACGGCGAAACCCTTGGGGACGTCGATCTGGAATATCTTGGCATCGACGCCTTTGTTCACCTGCGGTTCGAGAAGCCGGATCTCGTGGACGTCCTCTTCGGTCGTGACGGCGTGAATCCGCGCGGGCAGGCCGATCTTGCGGTCAAGCCAGAAATCGACTTGAGTGTAATCGTCTTTGTAGAGCGAATCCGGCCGGACGGTCAGGCTCAGATGTTGCACGGCCGAGTCCTCGGGTTCGGCAACAATCGCCACGTCGAACTGCTTCCGCAGGTCGTCCATCTTCGAGAAGCCCAGGACCGGCATGTGCCGACTGGCCAGGCTAAACGCATCGACCGGTTCGTTGGGTTCGGTCATCTGGCGACGCTCCACCCGTTTGGTCTGGTGGTTGACGATGATCAGCCAGACTCCGTCGAACAGGAACTGCTCGACATATCGATGCTCCGGCTCGTCGTCCTGCTGGAGGGTGAGAAAATCGACCCGCAGATTCGAGCGGTTGTTGGACTTGGCATAGTACAGGACGCCCTTGCGGAGGGCGGAGGAGTCGAGCAGGGGCTGTCGGGTGACGTAATGTACGCGAGCCTGGTAGGATTTCAGTTCCTCCGCCTTGTCCTGGAGGCTCTTGATAGCCTGATCGACCTGATTGGGTTCGTTTGTCACGGTCGCCGAAGCGGCGGTGTTCGGGTCGGCGATCTGCGTGTAAGCTGTTCCGGCCCAAAGGCTTAAGACACATGCGACGACGACGGCCCTGACCATGAATACTCCGGGTTTATGCAAGTGATTCTCCTGTACCATTGTGATTATCGACAATCGGGAGCAATTCATGGAGGGTCTGGACGGTAAAATCTGCGTGATGCGAGAATTCAGCGGCCCGATCGTGGTTGGCGATCAGCACCGGGATGGCCCCGGCCGCTCTGGCGCACAGCAGATCGAAGAGATAGTCGCCCACCAGCATCGTCTCCTTGGGCTGGACGTCGAACCGGTCGCACAGGTGCAATACCCCGAAGGCATCGGGTTTCACCGGCCCGTCTTCCCGTCCCACCACGGCGTCGAAACACAGATTGTGCCTTTCTGCGACCGCGTGGACGTTGGATTTCCTGTTGCGGGTCAGGATACCGATGGGAATGCCCCGCCGACGCAGGCCTTCGAGCGTCTCGCGGGCCCCCGGATTGAGCGAAGACGCGGCCACCGCCTTCTCTTCGTGGAAGTGCAGGATGGCTTCGGCCCGCTGACGCTGCTGAGGAGTCATTTTCTCCATGGCCTCCAGGATCGCCCCCCCGTGGCGGTCGATCCCGATTTCCTCGCGGATCGCATCAAAGTCGAAATACGGTTCGGTGATCGTTCCATCCAAGTCAAATATCACAGCTTTGATCGACATGCCAGGATCGGCCCATTCCATCCAAACTTCCGAAAAGATCCAACACTACCTCGAATTGCTCTTTTCCTCTACTACTACGTTGACCGGTCAGCCGGGTTTTGTCAAGCCTCGGACACTGCCCCAGCGCATTATCGGTCGCGAGAGCAGGCCTGCGACTGCCTGGATCGGTCCCTCCCGCCGAGGACGTGCGAAGCCTCACTCCGCTCGTTCGCGGAGCAGATCCAGGAGATACCGCGCGGTCTGTCGCATGGCGCGGCCCTTTCGGACGAGGATCCCGGTGGGACGGACGAATCGTTCGTTGGAGAAAGGGATGGCCCGCAACGTTCCGCTGGCGACCTCCTGGAGGATGGTCCCCTGGGGCAGGATGCTCACGCCGGCGTTGATCTCGACCGCCCGTTTGATGGTTTCGATGTTGTCGAATTCCATCACCGGACGCACCACCGTGCTGTATCGAGACAAGATTCCGTCGATCCAGGCACGGGTGGGCACCTCCTTCTCAAAGGCGATGAACCGTTCGAATTGCAGCTTGTGGATGTCGGCCTCTCTCTCGTTGGCCAACGGGTGCTTGGGGCTGCACGCCAGGACCAGCAGTTCGTCCTCGAACTCGTAGACGTCCAGGCGCTTGTCCTTCTTCGGGATGGCGACAATACCGATGTCGACCTCGCCGTTGAGAACCAATTCATAGATCCGCTCGGCGCTGAAGTACTCGATGTGCACGTTGACGTTCGGGTAGCGGAGCATGAACTTCTTGATGTATTCGTGCAGGCTGTGCATCCCGATGCTGAAGATCGCGGCGACATTGATCCGAACGTCCACGCCGGTCTCCAGGCTGTGCAGCTCGCTCTTGAGCTGGTCGTGCCGCTCGATGATGTCGCGCGCCGCCCGGTAGAACACCTGGCCCGCCGCGGTCAGTTCAATCGGGCGTTTCCTGCGCGTGATGAATTGGCACTTGTACGTCAACTCCAACTGGGCCAACTGCTGCGAGACCGCCGACTGGCTCAGGAGGTGCTTTTCCGCAGTTTTGGAGAAGCTGTGGGAGTCCGCCAGGTCACAGAACAGCTTCAGCGTTTCCAAGTGCATTATTAACGTTCCTAATTCGATGTATCACCATATCCGGCTTCTCTTATTAGTGATCGTCAGCCATCATATTAATTCCGCTAATGTTTTACAAGTCCATACAGTTTTAAGGAGTCGCGCAATGAATCTGCAACAGCCCAACGCAAACGAAGCCACACAGACATCGAACCGCTCCCGAAGCGTGTCGCCCGTATCGGGTTTGTGCACGCGCTGCATCGACGGGTGCAAAGGCAACTGCGAGACGTTCAAGGCCACGTTCCGCGGCCGGGAGGTCATCTACCCCGGTCCCTTCGGAACCTTGACCGCAGGCGGGGACAAGAACTACCCCATCGACTACTCGCACCTGAACATCGCCGGATACGCCCTGGGCGCCAAGGGTCTGCCCGAGGGGCAGATCGGCCACTCGGACAACACGCTGTTTCCCATGGTGAACACCGAGACCCAATACGGCGCCAAGACCAAGGTCAGGATGAAGCTGCCCATCTTCACCGGCGCTCTGGGTTCGACCGAGATCGCCCGCAAAAACTGGGAGCACTTCGCGGTCGGCGCCGCGATCGCCGGCGTCACCATCGTCTGCGGCGAGAACGTCTGCGGCATCGACCCGGCCCTGGAACTCGATGCCAGGGGCAAGGTGAAGAAGGCCCCGAACATGGCCCAGCGCGTCGAGCAGTACAAGCGCTACCATGAAGGCTACGGCGACATGATCGTTCAGATGAACGTCGAGGACACCCGCCTGGGCGTGGCCGAGTATGTCGTCGGCCAGCTCGGCGTCGAGTGCGTCGAGCTCAAGTGGGGCCAGGGCGCCAAGTGCATCGGCGGCGAGATCCAGGTCGACTCCCTCGAACGGGCCCTCGAACTCCAGAGGAGAGGCTACCTGGTCACTCCCGACCCGTCGAACCCGGCCAACCAGGCCGCGTTCAAGGACGGCGCCCTCAAGCACTTCGAGCGGCATTCGCGTCTGGGCTTCATCGACCAGGACGGTTTCATGAAGGAAGTCGAGCGGGTCCGAAGCCTCGGCGCCAAGCGCGTCACGCTCAAGACCGGCGCCTATCCGATGCGCGAGCTGGCCATGGCGATCAAGTGGGCCTCGGACGCCAGGCTCGACCTGCTGACCATCGACGGCGCACCCGGCGGCACCGGCATGAGCCCCTGGCGCATGATGGAGGAGTGGGGAGTCCCGACCTTCTACCTCCAGTCGATGACGTACGACCTGTGCCAGAAGCTGGCCGCACGAGGCAAGTTCGTCCCGGACATCGCCATCGCAGGCGGGTTCAGCTCCGAAGACCACGTCTTCAAGGTCCTGGCCATGGGCGCGCCGTACACCAAGGCGGTCTGCATGGGCCGGGCCCTGATGATCCCCGGCATGGTCGGCAAGAACATCGGCCTGTGGCTCCAGGAAGGCGCCGACGCCCTGCCCAGGACCGTCAGCCAGTTCGGCACCACGGTCGAAGAGATCTTCGTCTGCTACGAGGACCTCGTGGCCAAGTTCGGCAAGGACACCGCCAAGAAGCTCCCGCTGGGCGCCGTCGGCCTGTACACCTACGCCGACAAGATGAAGGTCGGTCTCCAGCAGCTCATGGCCGGCAGCCGCAACTTCAAGCTCTCCACGATCAGCCGGGATGATGTGATGGCCCTGACCCCGGAAGCCGCCAAGGTCTCCGGCATCACCTACATCATGGACGCCTACAAGGAAGAAGCCGACAAGATCATCAATAGCTAGAGACCGTTCGCTCTAAGACTGGATATCGACGGGGCCTCCTGGCGACAGGAGGCCCCTTGGTTTTCGTGCATTCCGCAATCCTGGGGATCGTCCCGAGGAAACCCCGTTTTTTTTCGCGCCAATGCGGTTTTCTTTTGACAGGCGCCCCCGACGGGACTACATTTTCCGCAATCTTTGTCCAAGGATTGGAGGATTACTCAATGCAGGAATATGAAGATCTGAAGAAGCTGGTGGCCGAGATTGAGTCGGATATCAATAAGGCCGAGGGCGGCAACAAGGCCGCGGGAACCCGCGTCCGCAAGCAAATGCAGACGATCAAGCAGGCGGCTCAGGTCGTTCGCAATCGCGTCCTGGAGATCCGGTCCACCGACTGATCCGACCGGCACCGTTGATTTTTGCGACGGATCGCCCGCTCGCCAACAGCGACCCTGACGGCGGGCAACCCGCGAGATGCGTACATGATGTCCGTGCATTCCAGGCGGCAACTGAATGCTGTTGTGGAGTGTCTGTTCTGAGGTGGTGTTATGCCCCCTGCTCTCTTGTTTGATTTGAATCAGATCGACCTGAACGCCAAACCCCTGTTCGACCGGGACGCCATCTGCCGGGTGAACCCGCAGCGATATGAGATGCAGCAGCTCGACGGCATCCTATGGTACGACAAGGACAAGGCCTGCGTCCTGGGCTACAAAGACGTGACGGACAAGGAGTTCTGGGTCCGCGGGCACATCCCCGAACGGCCGCTCATGCCCGGCGTGATCCAGATCGAGTCCGCCGCCCAGTTGCTGAGCTGGTTCGTCAAAGAGATCTACCAGGAAGAGGGGTTCGTCGGTTTCGGCGGGATCGACCGGACGAAGTTCCGCGCCGCCATCGAGCCGGGGTGCCGCCTGCACATGCTGGGCCACGTCATCGAGGCCCGCAGAGGCAGACGCTACGTCTGCGACGTCCAGGGCCTCGTAAACGGCAACCTCGCCTTCGAGACAACGATCTCAGGCATGAAAGTCTGAGCATCGACTATCGACGAATTGCGATCGGCCAGGGAGGAGGACATCCGATATCCTTTTGCCTTGGCGATCTTGGCGTCGTTGCGAGAGCCTCAGTCTTTTCGGCGCGGCAGTCGGGTGATACCGACCTTCGCCGAGTTTGGCCCCTGCCCGCGGGAAGCCTTCGCGCAGGGCCGGCCGAGGGCAGCAGTCCCGTGAGACACTGTGCTCCTTCCGAGTTTGACGAGGTCTCGACCTTGGAGGGCTTTGAGCGTAGAATACAGTCCTGGTCCAATATGTTCCGCCCCGGACTGCACACGGTTGGATGGCTCGTTGACCGTGAAGGAGCGGAAACAGATCGTGATTCTGGGACGGGAAACCATGAAGGCTGCGCCGAAGAAAGCAGGGCAGACCAGAACCCAAGGGTCGTCCAGTCGACGTTCATTCAGGGTATATCGATGGGTCCTGGCGGGAATGGGGATCGTTGGAGTCGCAGTAGTTGTGATGGTGGGATTGAGATTGGCCCCGCTCGGAAGGGACCTGCAACCGATCCCATCGCAGATCTTGACGCCACCGGTTCAACTGCATATTCAATCCTTCCTTGCCTCGCTCTCGGATCGGCCCGCGGACGACGTGCTGGACATCAAGGCCGAGGAACTGGCGCTGGTGGAAGCCGTCGCCTCGGACTATCCAGATCGCGTCGAGTCGCTGTGTCTGCTGGCCTCCGTGCACCAGAGCCATGGGAACATCCCGCAGGCGGAGGAACACTGGAGACAGACCCTGCGGATCGATCCAGCCAAGCCTCAGGCGTATGAAGAGCTGGGTCTGATGGCTCAGGGACAGGATCGGCTTGAGGAGGCGATCGCCTACTGGCGTCAAGGCATCGAGGCCGACCCGCGAGTTGCGAACCTGCGGTGGCATCTGGCCAACGCGCTTGTGTTGCAGGGTCATCTCGAAGGCACGGTTGCACTTCTTGAGACCGAATGCACGCTGACCCCGGGAGCCGCGAGGAACTACTTCCTGCTCGGTCAGATTCACTTCAAGCAGGAGGCGTTCGAGCAGGCCAGGGTGTGCTACGACAAGGCACTGGAGCTGCAGTCGGACTATCTCAATGCCTACTATGGTTTGGGGAAAACCTACGCTCGCCTGGGGCAATCGGAGAAGGCGGAGGCGTGCATGCAGGAGTTCCTGCGCCGCAAGAAGGCTCAGGAAGCCGAGAGTGAGCGGATCGCGCTGGACGAGACGCCGTTCGCGCGTCTGCGGGCGGCCGGTTTCTACCGCCAGGCGTACCGCCTGTACGGCTCCCCAGGGCAGGATGCCATCCGTCGGCAACTCCTGGAGCGCGCCGTCCAGATGGATCCGAACGATGCCCGGAACTGGGAGATGCTGGCGAGCTATCACTATCAACACAATCGATTCCCAGAGGCATTGGCGGGCTTCGAGAAGGCTCGCGAACTGGATCCGAACAACCCGTTGTTCTACATCAACATCGCCGCACTCAACCATGGGATGAAGCGTCCCGACCGGGCGGAGAGTCTTCTGAAGGAGGCGGTGGGACGCTTTCAGGAGAATGCCCTGGTCCATGCTGAGTTGGCTCGCTTCTATCTGCACACTCGTACAAATTTGCCCGCCTCCCAGTTGCTCGCGCAGCGCGCGGTTGCCCTCGACCCCAGCGCCGCCCATCTCTTCATCCTGGGCAGGGCCTGCGCCGCCAACGGCAATCTGGACGGAGCGGCCAAGGCCATCGAGTACGCGATTGCCCTGGACCCGAACAACCCCCAGTACAAGGACTTCCATGCGCAAGTTCGCTCGAGGAAATAGGTTGATGGCCCGGCCCCTCGTCGCCCTGTTCCTTCTCTTCGGCGTGCCGGCACGGCTCGACGCCTCGTCGCTGCTGTTCACCGACATCACCGGTCAGACGGGCATCACGTTCAAGCATGAGAACGGCTTCTCGGGGAAGTATCACCTCATCGAAACGGTCACCGCGGGTCTGGCGCTGTTCGACTACGACAACGACGGCGACATCGACATTTACTTCGTCAACGGCGCCTACCACGACGGGACGGCGATCCAGCCGCCGCCATGCAATGCCCTCTATCGCAACGACGGCAATTGGCGGTTCACCGACGTGACGTCGCAGGCGGGCGTGGGCGATACCGGATTCGGCCTGGGCGTGGCGGTGGCCGACTACGACAACGACGGCGACCTGGACATCTACCTCAACAATCACGGACCCAACGTGCTCTACCGCAACAACGGCGACGGCACATTCACCGATGTGACCGCCCGCGCGGGCGTGGCCAACGGATCGAAGATGGGAGCGGGCGCCAATTTCCTGGACATCGACGGCGACGGCCATCTGGATCTCTACGTCTCCAACTACGTCGAATGCCTGGCGGAAGGAAATCAAGGCACGACGCGAGGAGGGCATCGCGCCTACCTGGGGCCCGCGGCGAGCGTCTATCGCAATACCTCGGACGTACTGTACCGCAACCATGGCGACGGCACGTTCACCGATGTGAGCCGGGAATCGGGCATCGCCGCCCACCTCGGGGCCGGCATGGGGACCATCTGCGGCGATATCGACAATGACGGAGACACCGACATCATCGTGGCCAACGACATGAGCGGCAATTTCCTGTTCCTCAACGACGGCCGGGGGCGTTTCGAGGAGATCGGCCTGCTCGCGGGCATCGCCTTCGACGACAACGGCGAAGCGCAAGGGAGCATGGGCACCGAACTGGGCGACTTCGACAACGACGGCCTGCTGGATCTGTACGTCACTTCCTACCAGGGCCAGTTGGCCACGCTCTATCGCAACCTGGGCGGGGGCCAGTTCCAGGACGTCACCACCCAGACGGGCGCCGGAAGCGGAACGGTGTCCTATGTGACGTGGGGCGTGGGACTGGTGGATTTCGACAATGACGGCGACCGCGACCTGTTCGTCGCCTGCGGGCACCTGCAGCCCAACGTCGAGGCCTACGACAAACGAACGACCTACCACCAGCCCAACAAGCTCTACGTCAACGACGGCCGGGGCCGCTTCATCGATGTCTCCGATCGCAGCGGCGACGGGCTGAAGGTCGTCTTGAGCAGCCGCGGCGCCGCCTTCGACGATCTGGACAACGACGGCGACGTGGACATCGTGATCCTCAACTCGCGTGAGAGACCCACGGTCCTGAGGAATGATACCCCGAAACAGGGGCATTGGTTGCAGGTGCATCTGAGAGGCACGCGAACCAACCGGGACGGCGTCGGAGCCCAGGTCCGTGTGTACGCGGGCGACCTCGTGCTCCTGGACGAAGTGCACAGCGGCCGGGGCTATCAGAGCCACTATGGCAACCGCCTGTACTTCGGGCTGGGAGCCCGCGACAAAGTGGACCGGATCGAGGTCTCCTGGATCGGCGACAAGACCGACGTGTATCGCGAGATCCCGGTGGACCGCCGGATCGTGCTGGCGGAGGGACAATCGGCGGCGGCTCCGCTGAACCGCTGAGAAGGATGGGCACGACGATTCCGTCATACTCTTCTGACTGGAAGGATCCCATGGCAAGATCATTGCGTCGGATGACTCACGAGTGTGGCCGGAGACTGGCATCGGTGTGCCTGACGGCATTTCTCGCTTCGACCGCGTGCACGCCGGCACGGCCCCCGGACACGACCGCTGCCGAAATCTCGACCACGTTCGAAACCCTCGCGCAGTTCAATCGGGGCGCCGCCCTCTTGGAGCAGTACCAGTATGCCGAGGCGGCAGAGGTCTTCGAACAGGTGGCCAAGACCGCGCCGTCCTGGACCGCCGCACGATTCAACTGGGGACTGGCCCTGCTGAACATGCAGGAAGAGGCCGGGGCCGTGGAGAGTCTGACCCGGTCGGAGGAGATCTTCCAATCGATCCTCCAGGAGGACCCGGCGCACCTTGCCTCGCAATTCTGCCTGGGACTCATCCATCAGCACCGCGGCGACAACGTCCGGGCGATGGGGTGCTTCAGGGCCGTCCATCAGGCCGATCCGAAAGACCCGTACGTGGCCTATAAGTACGCGGAGACGTTGATCGCCCTGGAACAGAGGGAGCCTGCGGTGGAGTTGCTCCAACACGTGATCGGCCTGGATCCGGGCTTCATCTCCGCGATCTATCGCCTGGCCATGCTCTATCAGCGCGGCGGCCAGAGGGATGAGGCCCAGGCTCTCTTCGCCCGCTTCCGGGAACTGCGGGACGCGGAGTTGACGGGGGGCACGTTCGCTGTCTCGAACACCTATGGGACCGCGGGGAGATACTACCTCGTCCTCGGAGCCGACAGCCTGCCCTTGCATCCGCCCGAGCCCGCGGGTCGGCGAGTCCTTCTGTCCCCCGAACTGAAGCGACTGCCAGATCGTTCGACTGCTTGGACCAGCGCGGGGGTCGCTGTGAACGTGCCGGGGGTCGCGGCCGGCGACCTCGACGGCGACGGAGACATCGACCTGTGTCTGACCGGCCTCGGCGCCGACGGCGTCACGACTGTCTGGATCAACGACGGGACCGGTGCGTTCACAAGAAGCGAAGTGCTTGCCACGCAAGGCATCTGCCCTTCGCTGGGGGACGTGGACAACGACGGCGATCTCGACCTTTGGCTCGGCCGCACGGCCCGCGACCTGTATTTCGTCAACGACGGCACCGGGCGATTCACATCGGTTGACTTGAGCGGCATCGCCCTGCCGGAGGTCGCCACGCACGTCTCGCGGCTGCTCGACATCGACAGCGACGGCGACCTCGACGTGCTCGCGTACCATCTGGCCGAGGGTTCGGTCCCCGCGGGCAAACCGGCCAGGGCCATGGCCGGCGCGCTCTACAACAACAATCGGGATGACTCGTTCACCGATCTCAGCGAGAAGCTGGGCCTGGCATTCGCGGATGCGGCCGTCGCCTCCGTCGTGTGCGACGACTTTGACGGGGACCGCGATCTCGATCTGATCGTCTTTCCCCAGGATGGCCCCCCGATCGCGTGGATCAACGACCGGGTCTGGCAGCACCATCTGCTCCCGGCGGATCGGACGGGACTGTCCGATGGGAGACATGTATTGAGCGCAACGTCGGGCGATCCGGATGGGGACGGCGATCGGGACCTGCTGATCTTCACCCGGGACGTGATCCACCTGTACGTGAGTACGGGCGATTTCCGCTTCGTGCGACGCGAGGATTTCACGCAACGCGTCGGACGCATGGGGGCCTCCGGCGGGCAGTTCGTCGATATCGACAACGACGGCGACCTCGACATCCTCGTAGCCGATCGCGCCCGCCCCGACGGGAAACGGGGTCCCGCTCTGTTCATCAACGAGCGGCCGCGGGACCGCTTCACGGACGCAGCGGAGATCGATCCCGGGAATTTGGCGGCAGCGGTGAGTTTCGAAGGGTACGCCAGTTGCATCGCAGCGGACTTCACCGGCAACGGCCGCTGCGACATCTTCCTGGCGCCCGCGGGATCGGAGCCCTTCCTGATCGAGAACGTCACGAAAGGCGGGCACTGGATTGCGATCGACCTTCAGGGCACGCGGGAACAGGACGGCAAGTCCCGTTCGAACAACTCGGCCATTGGGGCCCGCGTCGACGTCCGGACCGGCCTGATTTCCCAGCAGCACGTGGTCGGCGTTCCCTCAGGGCCCGTCGCCTCCGGCCCGCTGCGCGTCCATGCGGGTCTGGGTCCGCACGCCACGGTGGACTGGCTTCGCATCACCTGGCCGGACGCGGTCATGCAGGCGGAGCTGGAACTGCCGGCCGATCAGGTCGTGAAGATCGTCGAGACCCAGCGGAAGGTCTCCTCCTGTCCGCACCTATTCGCGTGGAACGGCAGCCATGTCGAGTTCGTCTCGGACTTCGGCGGCATGGGCGGGCTCGGGTATCTCGCAGCGCCGGGGGTGTATCCCCAGCCCGATCCAACGGAGTATGTCCCGGTGCCGAACCTTCAGCCCAGAGGCAACCAGTACGTCCTGCACGTGGTCGAACCCATCGAAGAGATCGTCTATCTGGACGAGGCCAAGCTCCTGACGGTCGATCACCCCAAAGGCACGCGGATCTATCCCAACGAGATGATGGCGGTGAATGCTCCGCCGGCCAACTTCGAGATCTTCTGCATCGATGACGCCATCTACCCTGTCCAGGCCCTGGACCATCGGGGTGCAGATGTCACGAACGCCCTCCGCACGGTGGACCGCGTCTACGCCGGTCCCACACAGATCGACCTGCGTTTCGTGGGCTACGCCCAGGAACACTTCATCGACCTGGACTTCGGGCCGCATCTGTCGGAATTGGATGCCGAGGCCCGGCTCGTTCTGTTTCTGCACGGCTGGGTGCACTACGCCTACTCCTCGACGAACTTCGCCGCCCACCAGGCGGGGGTTCGGCTGCGCGCCCCGAGCCTCTACGTCCAGCGCGAGGGACAGTGGGTGGAGCTGTTCCACGAGGTGGGATACCCCGCAGGAATCCGGCACACGATGACCCTCGATGTCGCCGGCAAGCTGCTTCCCACCGACCGGCGTGTTCGCATCGCGACCAACATGGAGTTGTACTGGGACCAGATCTTCGTCGCGCCCGTTCTGACGCATGCTCCTCTGAAGATCCAGACGATCTCCGTCGAAAGTGCGGAACTGCGGTTTCTCGGCTATCCGCGGGAGTACTCGCCCGACGGCAGGCAACCCGACCTGTACGACTACAGCCAGGTGGACCGCGCGGTGCCCTGGAAGACCATGCGAGGGGCCTACACGCGCTATGGCGACGTGACGACGTTGCTCCATGAGCCCGACGACTGCTACGTGATCATGGGACCGGGCGAGGAGGTGACGCTCCGTTTCGCGGCCGACCGCCTGGAGCCTCCGGCCCCCGGGTACGAGCGGTCGTTCCTCCTCAAGACCGACAGCTACTGCAAGGACATGGACCTGTACACAGCCTTTCCGGAAACCGTCGAGCCCTTGCCCTTCCACGGCATGAGCGGCTATCCGTACGGGCCCGACGAGGCCTACCCGCAGGATGAGAAACGCCAGAAGTACCAGAGGGCGTTCAATACCCGCATCATCCACTGAACCGGCACGGACCTTCAGCGAGGCTCCGGCGGGTCGAACGGCAGAATGCGTCCGTCCCGCACAATACCGAGGGAGACCGGCCGGGAATTGGCCCCGAACGAGTTCCAGCGGATCTCCCCGCTGACGCCCTGCCAGGGGACCATCTCCTTGAGAGCGGCCATGACCCCGGCGCGATCCAGACCGCCCCGGCGGATCGCCGCGATGGTGATTGCGGTCGCATCGTAGGTATGGGCCGCCAGGTAGTCGGGGGATCTCTCAAAACACTTGGTGAATGCCTGCTCAAACGACGACCAGGTCGCCGACGAAGCCAGGAGGTTCGGGAAGACGACGCCCTCGGCCGCCTTGCCGGCCCGTTCCAGGAACGCCCGAGACCCCATCCAGGGGCCGGCAAACACGGTGGCTTTGCAGCCTCTGTCCCGCAGATGGCCAAGGCATTGCGCGCCGGCATCGGCCTGTGCGATGAGGACAACCGCATTGGGATCCGCACGTTCCGCCTGCTCCATCACCTCCCGATGTGTCCGCTCCCGAGGGGCAAACTGGAAATGGTAGGCCGGCGTCAGTTTGCAGGTCGCGAGCGCCTTGATCAGTTCGACAGTGAAAAGATGGGAATCGTGATCGGTGGCCGAGACGATCACAAAGGGCCGAGTCCGGGCGTCGGCCGCGATGGCCCGGGCCAGCACTCTGGCCTGCACATCGTCCGGCGGCGCGCAGGAGAATACCCAAGGGATGGGCGCCAGGTTCACCGTCTTGTCGGTCGCCACAGGGTTCACCAGGGCCAGCCGGGCCTTGGCTATGACCTGCTCCGCCAGGTGCGTCGAAGGGCCGTCCACCCCGCCCACCAGCGCCCAGACCTTGTGTACGAACGCCAGCCGAACGACATCCGTGACTCCCGCGGCCCACGGGCTCTCCGACCACGCCGGGACCAGCTGAAACGGGATTCCCTCATATCCGCCGGCCTCGTTGGCCTGCTCGACGGCCAGCGACGCGGCCTGCCACATGTCTGCGGCTTCTGGGTGCAGCGGATCGGAGGGACCGAAATACCCGATGAGAACCGCATTGAAGCTCATGGCCTCCGACGCGGCCGCCGTCCGACTCGGACATTCATTCGTCACGAGGAGCCCCGCACCTGCCGCAATCAGGCAGACAACCAGCACTGTCGAGATCGGATCGCGCGTGTTCAGCATCGGGCGCCTACCTGAGATCCCGTTGACTGGCGTTCAGGCTCGCGGATGGACTGGCCACCCGGTCTCGCGGCGGAGCATCCTGCCTGGGGATGCCCAGTTCCTCACGCGAGTGGTAGTACCAGCGCCCGCCTTCGCGCCGGGCCAGGTACACGTCTCCCACGTCGTCCAGGGCGGCGCTGAGGACGATGTCGCCGGTCACGCCCTTCCAGGGGGTGGTGCGATGCGCCAGCACGTCGCGAATCCTGGCCCGGTTCAGGCCCGCGACCTGAATCGCCCAGATCAGCATGTTCATCCCGTCGTAGGCGTGGGCGGCGAAAGTCTCCGCCTCCTCGCCGAAGCGCTCGTGGAAGCCGGCGCGGAACGCCATATACGGCGGATCGGTGCGCGTCGGGTCCCAGGCGGAGGTGCAGATCACGCCCTCGGCATTGGCCCCCGCCAGTTCGACGAACTCGTCGGAGATGCAGCGATCGCAGGCGAAGTACGGATGCTCCATGCCCATGCGGCGCATCTGGTTGAGGATCAGGGCCCCCTCCCGCGCGTCGCCCCAGTGCACGATGGCCTGGACATTGGCCTCGCGCAGCCGCTCCAGTTGGAGAGAGAAATCCTCGATCCCGAGGCTGTAGGCCATCTCCTGGACGATGGGTCGCCCCAGCCGTCGGCTGCTGTCGTTGATCTCTCGCACGCCGAACCGGCCATACCGGTTGCTCGCGCGGATGATCCCCACGCGCTTCAGGTCCAGCTTGCGGTACATGTAATCGGCCAGCAGGTAGCTCTGCTGGCGGTCGTCGCCGATGCAGCGCATGACCCAGGGGATGTTGGTCTCGATGAAGGTCGGGTCCGTGTCGCCGGTGTTCATCATGGGGATCTCGGCCTTGAGACCCACGCGAATGGCGATATGGCTGTTGGCGCCGTCGATCGTGCCCAGGATGGCCCAGACCTGGTCCTTGTAAGCCAGCTTGATGATTTCGTTGCCGGACGAACCCCACAGGCCGTTGTCGTTGCTGACGACCAGCTCGAATGGGATGCCCCTCTTGACGTATCCACCCCGCGCATTGGCCTGCTCGATGGCCAGTTGGCTGCCCTGGAGCATCTTGATTCCGAGGGCCTCCGCGTGGCTCTTGCCGCCGGTGGCGACCGAAACGGTGGACGTGATCGGGCCGATGAAGCCGATCTTGACGGTGTTGACGTCCGGCGGTTCCGGGGTCGTCCGACCGGCGCCGGTGTATTCCATCTGGACGAGGAAATGCCTCTTGTGCGGCTCCACGTGCCGGAAGGGCTCCAGGTCCTGCGCGGTGTTCGCGTATTTCTCATCCACGCGCAGTCCAAAATCGGGCACCTGGTAGGCGTTGGCCGCGTCGATCTTGGCGAGCACCTCGGCGGTCTCGGGCGGCACCTCGAAGATGGCCGGCTGCACGTCTCCAGCCTTCGGCTCCGTCCGGCTCGGCCCGGCACAGGAGATCATCACAAACGCCGATGCGGCACACAGTGCAATCACAAGCTGCTTCATATCCATTCTCCTCACACGCCCGAACGTGTCGTGTCTTGCCGTGGGCCTCACTGCCTCTTGCGGGCGAGCCAGGCGGGGTTCTCGCGGACGCCGGGATAGTAGCCGACGCCGATCCCCCATCCCAGACCTTTGCCCGTGCCCACCCAGATGTCATTGCCGTCCATGTCGAGGGCGATCGTGAAGTTGTGCGGGGTGCCCGTCTCCATGTCCACCGTGTTCAGAAGCTTGCCCGCCTGGAAAACCTGGGCCTTGCCGCGGAGCGTGTTGGGATCGCGGGTGTAGGTGACCACGCTCTCACGGGGGAAATCCGCCACGACGCCCAGCCCCTTGTCGGTGGCGAAATAGCACTCGTTTGCGCTGCGGGCTTTGACGTTGTTGGTGAAGTCGCTGGGCAGGCCCGTCTCGTGGGCATAGAAGCCGCGCCAGTGCCGGCCGTCGTAGCGGCACGTGCCGAAGTAGGTCGACAGCCACAGAACGCTCTCGACGGGACTGACGCCCGTCACGATCACGTGGATGATGCCGTCGTCGCGGTAGAGATCGATCTCCATCTCGCCGTCCGGGTCGAGGTACACCTTCCAGTTTTCCTTGCGGATATCGAATTCGAGACAGCCGCTGCCCCAGACGGCGAGATAGACCTTCTCTTTGCCGTCGTAGGCGACACCGTAGTTCCAGATCTCCTCCATGGGGGAGTTTTTCTCGGTGTACGTGGTCCACTCGCCCGTGACGGTGTTGTACCGACTGGCGCCCGCCGTCGTGGCGGCCCACACATGGTTGTTCTCAATCGCAACGCCATACACGACGTCGTTGACCAGGCCGCTGTTGAGCTGGTGCCAGTGGTCGAACCGCCCGCCGCTGAGACGCGCCAGGCCGCCCCCGAACAGGCCAATCCACAGATCGCCCGTCTTCGGGCAGACCTCCAGGGCAGTCACCGCCCGCCAGGGCAGGCCATCCTTTTCCAGCCAGACCTTCTCCACCCTGCCGGCCGCCTTGTCGATCCTCGCCAGGCCGTTCTCCGTACCCACCCACACCTTGGGTCCGTCGGCCTTGACCGCGAAGATGTGGTCGTTCGGCAGGCCGTTTTCGACAGTGAAATGCCGCCAGTCGGTATAGACATAGGGCAGATGCACGGGGGCCACCGCGGCGCCCGACGCCGCGGGCAGCAGGGACATCAGCAGACACATCATATGGGCCATAGGCACCTCTTCGGAGTTTGAAGTGGGAAGTCTGAAGGGTGAAGCGAGAAGACCCGCTCTCTCTGACTTCAAACTTGACACTTCAAACCTCCAACTTCTCATAACGTCTTCAGATATTCGATCAAATCGTTGAGCTGATCCTTCGTCATGTCGTTGGTGACTCCGTGCCGATTTTCCGGATTGTACACCGTCCAGATCTCCTCCAGCGTCGCGGCGATCCCATTGTGCAGATAGGGCGCCGAGTCGTAGATATTGTTCAGGTGGGGCACGTCGAACTCGGATTCGCGGTCATACTGCATCTTCGTGCCCACGTCGTGACGCTGCCGATCCGTGTACAGGGGCGGGCTGTGGCACGTGATGCAGCGATCCTCCTTCGGTATCACGCGGCCGTCGTTGGTCCGGGTCCGCTCGAACATCGCCTTGCCCCGTCGCTGGGCGTCGGTCAGTGGGGCGCCCAGGGGGCGGTAGCGGTTCGGCGGCCGCGGGATCGTGCAGATGTAGGTGTCCAGGGCCGTGAGCTGCTCCGGCGTAAACGGCTGGATCCGCGTGAAGAACACCGCCAGACGCGGCCCGCACTGCCTCTGCAGGCTGGGATTGGTCCCCTCCCACTTGAAGGGGGCCGTGTCGAGGATGCCGCGCAGCGTGCGGTTGTCGACCGGGCTAACCCCGATTCCATCGGGCTCGATGTCGTAGGTCAGACCGTCGATGTGCCCGTCGGGATGGCACGTATGGCACGAGAACTGCCGCTGGAACGTGTTGTCGGCGCTGTGGAAGATCCGCTCGCCCAGGCGCACCGTCGTGATCTCCTTCGGGCCGCCCAGGTCGATGCGAGCGACCGGCTGCCAGCGGTCCAGATCGATCACCGTCAGAGAATCATCGAGCGCATTGGCGATGAAGGCGGTCTTGCCGTCCGGCGTAATGAGAAGACCTCGCGGGCTGTGTTCCAACGGGATGTGCCGGACCACAAACTCGGTCGATTTGCCCAGATGGTTGGGGAACACATGCTCGCGGTCGTGGGCCGAGGCGGCTTCCAGCATGGCGATCATCTTCCGCACGTCCACGACGCCCAGGCGATTCGATCCGGAACTGGTCACAAGGGCCCATCGCCCGTCCGGCGTAACCGCCACGTCCGTCGGATCGGGGAACGCCATGCCCGGGTCGTCCAGCAGGACCTGATCGACGCGGCCATCCTTCCACAGGATGCCCAGCCCGTTGGTGATGGTCCACCCCTGGAGCAGGCGGGTCATCGGAACGAGGTTCTTCGTTCGGTTGAGCGTAATCAGGGCGAACTCCCCGCTCGGATGCCAGGCCACGCCCTGGAGGAGATTGGCTCCTAGGATGCTGCGCCGATCCTCGATCATATTGCGTCGCGCGTCGAGGATGGTCACCTCCGACACCGAGGGACAGCGGAACGGAACGAAACGGGACAGAGTGTTTGTGACATAGACCTGCGAGCCGTCGGGGGACAACGACAGCGACCAGGGGCCCCGGCTGGCGGCCAGCCGTTTGATTTCCTGGTGCGTCGCCAGATCGATCACCGAGATGCTGTCCGACGAGGTGTTGAGCACGTAAAGGACTTTGCCCGTGCGGTCGGTCAATACGCCGTGAGGTTCGTCGCCGACCGGGATCGTTCCGATCTGCTTGCGTTCGGCCACGTCGACAATCGACACGGTGTCGTCGAGGCGGTTGCTCACATAGGCCCGCCGGCCGTCGGGCGTGAAGGCCACGTCGGTTGGATGCCCGCCTACGGCGATCTCGGCCACCTTCTGCCGGCGCGCGAGGTCCACCACGATCACGGTATGCGAAGCCTCGCAGGCAACGTACAATTCCCTGCCGTCCGGCGTAAGCGCCAGATTCAGCGGTGTTTTGTAGCGGGGCTTCTCCGCTGTCGGAGCGATCTTTGTCGGATGGGCAATCCTGGCGAGCGCCTGCTCGTAATCGAACGGCTTACCATGGGCATTTTCGTGACAGCCCACACACGTCTGCTTCGTGACCTCCTTCAGACCGGCCGCCTGCGAATCGGCCCTGCGGGCCTGCTCGGCGTGCCGACTGCCGGCCCCGTGGCAGGCTTCGCACCCGACCCCCTCATAGATCGAATACGTGTCCTCCTGCCGACCGGCCGGATCGTGGTGGGCCGTCGCGTGGCATTTCAGGCAGGATTCGCTCCTCGACGGGGGCGCCTGAATGCCCTGCTCCTTCGCGATCTGGTAGGCCTTCTCCGTCGCCAGGACCGCGAAGGCCCGCTGGTGGGCGCTCATCCGCCACTTGCTGAACTGGTAGCCCTTGTCGGGTCCCTTGTGGCATTCCGCGCAGGCGAAGACCCCGACGTGGGCCGCCAGATCGCCCTGCGATCCCCCCTGCGGCAACCGTCGAGGCTGCGGGAGTCTCGATTGGGCCGGCGTCGGATGGGCGATCTTCTTGAGCCCGTCAAGGGCATCGAACTGGGTTCGATCGTGCAACGCCACATGCGATCCCTTGACCTCGTGGCAGATCATACAGTCCCGCGCGGCGGGCATGATCAGGCCGGCGGCCATGGCCCGCTCCCGGTCGCGCATGACCGATTCCGTCATGTACTCGCTTCCGGGACCATGGCAATGCTCGCATTGGACCCCATCCTCAACGCGGAACGTCTCGTCCTTCTCCCAATCCTCCGCATGCGCACCCGTCGCATGACATCCCAGACACATCGGGCTGCTCTGTGGTTCCTGGGGAATCCCGCTCAGTTCCGCAATGGCCTTGGCCTCCGGCCGGGCCAGAACTGCATAGGCACGCGCGTGCTTGGACTGCTGCCAGAGGCTGCACTGATAGCCCATGCCGGCCCCGTCGTGGCAGGCGGCGCAGGCACGCACCCCGACGTAGACGGGCTGGCGGCGCGCCGGCTCATAGGCTCCGAACACCAGTCCGGCCAGAAGGCCAATCGCTACGATAGCCAGAACGCTGCGTGACAACTCTCATGGCTCCTTCGACTTGGATGGCTGCACCACCTTCAGCACCTGATTGGCTTTGACATCCTCCAGAACCGTGACGCTTCTATCGGGCCAGCGGATCTCAACCCTGTCGGCCCGGGCGGCCTGTCCCAAACCGAAATGACAGCGAGGGTCGGCCTGCGAGAGGTAGCCACGCACCGGGACTGCGTCCTGGATCTGGACGAGCGAGCCCGTCGTCACCGTGACCCGGGCCCCGAGCGCATGGCTCTTGCCGCCCGTCAGGCGGACATCGACCATCAGCCAGCGACTTCTGTTGCCCCCGTCGTTGCGCAGCAGGCGGGGCACGTCGTTGAGGTTGACCACGAGCAGATCGAGATCGCCGTCGTTGTCGTAGTCGCCGAACGTGGCCCCGCGTCCGACGTGCTTCTGGCGGAAGTATGGGCCGGACTGGGTCGCTACATCGACGAACTTGCCCGTCCCGTCGTTGCGCAGGAGCACGTCCTCTTGTGAGTATTCATGGTGGGCATCCCCGTTGGCGACGAAGACGTCGAGATACCCGTCGCTGTCATAGTCGAACAGGATGCCGCCCCATCCGGTGTACTGTCCGCAGACCACCGCCAGATTCGTCGCGGCCGTGCGGTCCTCGAAGAACTCCCTGCGGTTCATCAGCAGGCAGCCATACCCCATGTCAGGCACGAAGATGTCCAGCCAGCCGTCCCGGTCCACGTCGCCCACCGCCGGGCCCATGGAGGAGACGCCTTGGCCGCCTTCGCCAAAGGCCAGGCCCATCTCGAGCCCCTCGCTCGCGAACGTCCCGTCGCCGCGATTGCGGAAATAGTAGTTCTCCATGGCGTCGTTGCAGACGTAGAGGTCCGCAAACCCGTCGTTGTTCAGATCGGCCACCGTGACGCTCATCGCCCGGCCGTTGGGCTGGAAGAGCCCGGCCTCCTTCGTCACGTCGGTGAAGGTCCCGTCGCCGTTGTTGCGATACAAGGCATCGGGCTGACCGCTGTAGCTCAGCGGCCCCGGATACCCCGCGGCGGCATAGAACGAGCGGAATCTGCCGCTGTCGTATTCGAGGTAGTTCGCGACGTAGACGTCGAGGTCGCCGTCGCCGTCGTAGTCGAACCAGGGCGCCGCCAGGCTCCACCGCGGATCGGCCAGCCCCGACGTCTTGGAAATGTCGGTGAAGGTCCCGTCGCCATTGTTGCGATAGAACACGTTGGGACCGAAGTTGCAGACGTAGAGATCGAGGTCCCCGTCGCCGTCGAAATCCGCAGCCGAGCAGCCATAGCCAAAACCCTGATCGCCCACCCCCGCCCGCTCTGTCGCGTCGGTGAAGGTCCCGTCTCCGTTGTTGCGATAGAGGGTGTTGCGGAGCTTGCCCCGAAGAGTCCGGCCGCGATTGTCGCTGACGTCCTTGTGCCAGCAGCCGTTGGGGAGATAGATGTCCAGCCAGCCGTCTCCGTCGTAGTCGAAGAACATGGCCCCGGACCCGGTGCCTTCCACGATGTTGCTCAGATCGAAATCGCCGAAGCTGTGCTTGGCGCGAATCCCGGCTTTCTCTGTGACGTCGCTGAATGTCGGCAGGTCCTCAGCGACCGCCGCGACAGCCAGCAGCGACAGTAGAATGGACAGCGCGATCAGCCGGAAAACGCTCACTTCGACGCTCCTTCCCTGTGGTCTTCCGAGACGGACGCTGCGCTGGGAGGAAGACCGTCCCAGAGCGCTCCCAGATCGATCCACTCCACAAATGTGCGTTTCTCCAGATCCGTCAGGGCCGGCGCTCCCTTCGGCGGCATGCGAGAGGGCGGTTTTGCAGGCCCCGGCTCGTCCCAAGGCCTGGAGGTGTTTCGACCGTAGAGACGCCAGATGAGAGAACTGGTCCGCGCCTGGCCGGGTTGGACGTACTTGCCCGATGCCAGGAGGCTCTCGTACGCGCGATTGAAATGGGCCGGACCGTCGGTTGCCGGCGCCGGCGACAGTTCCTTGGTCAATCGCAGCGGGGTTCCGGTCCCGGCGTGGCAGTCGGCGCACTTGGCAGCGACGATGGGCATGATATCCCGGCGGAAACCCACGGTCCTTCGCTCGGCCGGCGCAGGGGTCAACAACACCGACGGGTGCTGGAGCGCCTCGACCATGACATTCTCCGGCGTCAACTCGGGGTCTTCGTGGCAGCCGATGCACCCCTGCCGCGCGTAATCCTTGGCCCAGACCCACCCACAACTTCGCAGGGCCATGCCGTCCGAGTCGAGGACCTGCAATTCGATCGGTGTGTTGGCGGGGATTTCGATGTTGAACGAGCCGTCGGCTCGGATGGGAACCTCTCCCAGAATCCGTCTCTGCGCCAAGATCGCAATCCCGGCCGGCGGATTCTGCGAGCCCCCCGGCGGCCCAACCCCCTCCAGGACGCGAAGCTGCTTCACCGAGCCGGGCAAAAGCCATGACGGGTTCAGGTCCGTCGTGTACACGTTCAGGCAGTAGAATCTGGCGGTCCGCGCCGAGGCCCCCGCCTCTTCCGGGACCGCGGTGGCCCGTCCATCGGGCTCGGGCCGGGCATAGACCGCCTTGGCCTGAATGTCGTGCCACTTCGGATCGTCGAAGAACGACTCGATCCGTCCCTGCTCGGGATCGAAGACGTAGACCCCGTGGGTATCGTCGCCATCGCCGGAGCGACGGGAGACCAGCAGACGTCCGTCGGGCAAGGGAGACGGCGAATGGAACAGCCCCTGATCGGCGCCCGTCAGGACTCGGTACGAACGCCTCGGCCGCCGCAGCGTCACGGAAGCCAGGCTGCCGGCGCCATCCCAGAGAGCTACATCGGCCTCCACGAACACGACCAGCCCCCCCGCCGTCGCGCACGGCATCCGCTGGATCCGTTTGCCTTGCCCGGTCGTGAAGCCGGCGTAGTCGGAGCCGTCGATATTGATGCTGAAGAGTTCGACGATCCCGTCCGATCCGTGATCCAGGCGCGACCGGTGCCATCCGGCGAAGACCAGCCGTCCGTCCGGCAGGATACACGGTTCCAGATCGCTGGAGAGATTGAACGTCAACTGGCGCACCGCGGTTCCGTCGAGCTTGCAGGAGAACAGGCTGGTCGCGGCCGAAGCGCTCGACTCGTTCCTCGTGCCGATGCCCGCTACGAAGGTCAGATGGTATTCCGGTTCCGACGGCACTCCCAGCGATTTGAGCGTGTAGAGCGACCCCTGATAGCCCGGACTGCGGCAGTCGCCCAGGCCCCGCGTGATCCGACGCACCGAAAGGCTGTCGAGCGTCAGTTCGTAGATGTCCCAGGAATCCGTCGGAGCCCTCTTGCCGGCAAACAGCAGACGAGTTCCGTCGAGAGAGACGACAGGTTCGCCCGCGTTATGGAAGCCTTCGCTCAAAATCCTCGTGGCTCCATCCTCCTGGATCATCAGGAGCCGAGTCCCTGCGCCGCCGTCCACGGGAGACACCAGCTCCCCCATTCTCGGCTTTTCCGGTCGGATTGGCTCTGTGGAAAGCTGAGTCAAAATCACCGGATATCCCAAACGTGATTCTGGGGATTCGGGCGGTGTCGCCTGCACGACGTAGGGACCGGCAACCGGACCTGCCGATGCCGGAGAGGACCCGAAGAACAACACGCATGTCAGCCAGAAGAAACGACGAACACTCCCATGTTGGGACCTGAGTTCTGCAGACTCGATGTGGCGACAATGTTGAGGACACCAAACCATACCTGGCACTTCCCGTCAAGCAGAGGGTTCATGTCAGCAAGACAGCTTCAGGACCACCAGCCAACGCGTACGATTATAGCCGAGCGCATGTCAACAGGCAATCCCAACCGCAGGGACGCCGGCGGCGTTCGCCGCCGCCTGTTTGGCTCCGGCTCCGAGTTCGGCGGAGCCTGCGCCTACTCCAAACCGGGAAGAAGTTGCCAATCGCACCACCGACCTCACATGGGCTGTGCGACGACCATGGTTCGTCGGAAGTCCTGGCACGTAGGGTGTCGCATGAACTCCACGCTCTCAGTAACTCACAATCAGCACATCATGGATGTCGTTGATAGTCGCCTCCAGGCGCCGCCCTCGTCGCTTGAGGTCGGTAGATCTGTTGAAGGCCGTAGCCCGTTTGATCGGCTCGGCGAGCTCAATGGTCGCCCGGTACATGGGTGCATCTTCGATGAGGCCGGGCAGGATATAGGGCCGATCCTTTGGCGGTGTCGTCTGCGGCGGCGCATTGTATCCGAGCAGGTGGATGCGGAGCATCCGCTTGGCCGGATCGTCGGTGACAACCGCTTCGACGGTGGTAGGAGCGGCGATGCGAATCCGAGGATTGGGATTGAGGAATCGAACCGCGTTGGCCAGGAGGCGCCGTGCCTCCACGATGTGATGCTCGGTGGCCGTGGCATAGTCGGGCGAGCAGGCGAAGGTGAGCACCTTGCCCTTGCCGACTTCATTCAATAGAAGAGCCGGACCGACCGGCGAGTCAGCACTCATGGGCCAGTCCGTGCCTTCCTTGCCCTCACGCTGGCGTGTGGTGCGGAATGGCTGCAGCAGTTCACCTACCGGTCGGGCCGATGTCGCCTTTAGAACCGCGGCGGGCCCTTTGACAAGGAATGGCCAGGCCCCGGGAATGCCCCGTCCCAAGAGGGAGGTCGGACCCTCACAATGGTCAGGGAATCTCACCCAGTTGTCCAACGACTCAAGCCGCCGGACCACGTGGACGCCCGCGAGTTCCTTCAGGGCCGATTCCTCGCGCGGCTCGCCCCGCCAGCCCAGCATGCCGGACCAGCCGGTCAGGATCAGGTTGCCGCCTTCCTGCACATAGTCCCGCAGCAGGACGACCTCGCGTTCGGAGAGGATGGCGGCCTGCGGAAGCAGCAGCACCGGGAATTGCCGCAGCCGTTCGAGCGTCGCATTCTCGTCCAGCACAATCCCCCAGGGAATGTGCTCATAGACCACGGCCTTATGGGCGCCCTGGAAGCTCTGGAAGCAATCTGCCGCCTGTTCGCGTCCAAGCCAATCCCGAGTCCGGCTGCTGAAATAGATCCCCACCTCGGCGACGAGAGTCTGGCCGAAATGCCCTCGCTTGGCGCGTGCTTCTTTGAAGGCCACCCCGATCCGGTCGTAGGCCACGGGATCGAGCCAGCCATCGAACCCAGTCTTATCCACCATCGTCACGAAGGCGCCGTGAGCCAGCAGCGTCAGGAGTTCCCAGCGGATATCGTGAAGCGGACGCGTCGTCTGGTCATGGTACATTCGCACCCCGCGCTGGATCGCCACCTGCACGGGCAGCCCCGGCGTCGCGGCCCGATAGAACTCCGCGTTGAGCCCGACCGTCAGGGCGCTGAAACCCCAGACGCCCGTCTCGCCTGTGATGAAATCACCGTTGCCGGCATGCTGCACCGGCCGCTGGCCCACTTCCCACGAGAACGGGGGATTGCCGTGGTAGTTGAAGTCAACCGTCGCCTTTGGGTTGAGCGACTTGATGTGATCGTATAACGCCCGCTCGAATCGAGCACTCGTTTCGTAGCGGAAATCGAGCATGTGGTCCCACTTGTCGTCCCATGTGACGCCTGTCGGCATGGCATGGCCGTACCTGGCCTCGAACGCCTTGCTGCAATGCTCGCACCAGCAACCATAGGGAGGCCCGAAACCCTGGTCCATCATATCGATGTGAAAGCCCGCGATGCCGTAGGCAAGCTGCTCGGCCACGATTTGTTTCATCACATCGAGGTAGCCGGAGTTGTAGCAGAACCGCCCGATCCGATTGCCCGCGGGGTCGCGCATTTCGAACTCCGGATGCTCTCGCAGGTAGTGTCCGCCTTGTTGCACCACGCAGTAGGCGATGACCGGGAGTTTGTGCTTGGCTGCTTCCTCCACAGTCTCTCGCAATGGATCTCGCTCGCCAAGGCCGGGGGCCTTCGGCAGCAACTTGGAGTCATAGTAGGCATAGTCCCCATCGCGTGCCCAGATGACGAGGTAATCACAGTGAGCGGACACGCAACGACGCACAATCTCACGCCCGTCAAACCGAGCACAATAGCGGGTGTCATTCGGGTCGCTGTGACCGAACTGAGCCCCTGTGGGTCCCACCTCCATCCCGACCAGCGATCGACGATACCAGGGGTGATCGCCGCCCGCTTCGGTTGCGCCACCCGAAGGCGTCGGCAGTCCCCAAATCACAATCCACGCAACCGTCACGACCAGGCAGAATCGCACACAATTCATAGATCTTCCCCATTCGAGCGCCGAGTGTCAAAGACCGAGCAAGGTCCACGGTCCTGCGTGCTCATGCAGCCCCCATGCTACCAGGGTGGTCTGACGTGTGCAAGGAATGAACGAATCCCCAGGGATGCTCACAGGAAGAGGCGACCTACGGAGAAGCCAACCAGGCTGACGATCGCGCTTACGCTCATGCCCCAGGCGAGGTCCACAACCGTAACGATGAAAGGCCAGTCCTTGATCGTGGCCAGGTTGGTCAAGTCATACGTGGCGTAGGTCACCAGTCCAAAGACCGCACCATGTACAAGCACTCTCTTCCACGATCCGTGCTGTGAGGCAGGGGCTACCACGAAGAGCACAACGCCGCCGACAAACAACAGATAGAACAGCAGCGCCGCCGGCCAGTTGGGATTCGGCTTGAGCAGATACCCCAGATACCTGCCGTAGAACCCTCGAGCGATCAGACCCAGCCAAATCCCGTCGATGACGAGAAAGGCCAGCAGCGTCACCAGATACAGCTTGGCATAATGAGTCATCATGGAATGTCCCCGAATGATCTCCCACCTGAATGATCGATGGTATGCCCGGTCGGGCAGGCTATTCAACTGGAATCAAGACCTCATTACGACGAAAGAAGGGCAACTGGAACGGGGGATCATAACGCGCAAAAATCGGTTCGCCGATCGCCTTCCAGTCCCGCTGTTCGATGAATTGCCGAAGACGGGCGAGGTGTTCCTCGTACCGCTTCTGGCTCCACGTTCCGGAATACCTCAGCGCCGCCATTTTGCGGGCGGGGATTTCTCTGATCGTCACCGTCGGGTCCAGCGGCTCGGGCATCGTCTCCATCGTGTACTCGGACGGCATCAGGAAACTGACGACCCACTTGAGGCCGGATCGTTCCTGGCCAACAGGGGCCGTCATCGCGATCTTCTCCGATCGGCCTTCCTGATTGACCGGCGCCGTCATCGCAATGGACTCTCTCGTCCGATTCTGGCCGGAGATATACTTGTAGAGTCGTCCAAAGGCGATGTTGCCGGCCTCCGCGAAATCGGATTCCACCGCGGTCTCGGCGACAATGCACGGCTCATATTGCCGCAGTTCAAGCCGGCCTTCCTTCTCCAGGACCGAGTACTTCGATCTTTCAATTCCCACACCGGTACTCCCATCAGAGGACGCACAGGACCACAGGTTCATCGACAACAACACACCTATGCACGCGACTGACCGTTTGCAGTTCAATACCATGGCTACTCCTGAGAACTCCAATTACAGCTCTGGAACCGCCCGTAAGTCGGACACTCTAACGCTGTAATACGACCGGAGTGACCGGGAGTTTGCGCATTTGGGACGATCACCGCGTTCACCGCCTGCTTGCCTTGGAATCTCCGATTCCTCAGATTTCGCATGAACCCGCCCCGAAATCCCCCACTACACTATAGGAGTAGCAGGCCGCTGCACGATTTCGAGTGATGGTTCAATGGGCGTGTGTCCGCGGAATCCATGAGACCTTGGCAATTGATCCTGATTGGCTGGGCCGGAATGGCCTTTGTGATGCTCCTGTTCTATCTTGTCCAGCGACGGACAAGAAACGCCGGCGTCGTGGATTTCGTCTGGGCAGCGGGCGTCGGTGCACTGGCGGTCTTCTATGCTGCCGGGGCCTCGGGCGCCCCGGAAAGACGTCTTCTCCTCGCGTTTCTCGCGGGCGGCTGGAGTCTGCGGCTGGCGGGATACCTGCTTGTGAACCGGGTTTGGGGCAGGCCGGAAGACGGCCGGTATCGGATGCTGCGACAGAACTGGGGCGACAGGGCCCCGACGTTCTTTTTCGTCTTCTTCCAGATCCAGGCAATCTGGGCCGTTATGTTCTCCATCCCGTTTCTCCCGGTCGTCTACCGCGCGAGCACTCTGGGTTTGGCGGATTGCCTGGCGATTGCAGTCTGGCTCGTTGCCGTCGGGGGTGAAACTCTCGCGGACCGGCAGTTGGCCCGATTTCGCGCCGACCCCGCCAGCCGGGGTAAGACCTGCCGGGTCGGGCTGTGGCGATACAGCAGGCATCCAAACTACTTTTTCGAATGGATTCACTGGTTTACGTACGTGTGCCTGGGGTTCGGATCGCCCTATTGGTGGGTCACTTTCACCGGTCCCATCGTGATGCTGCTGTTCCTGTACAAGGTGACCGGGATTCCGTACACGGAGAAGCGGGCCCTGGAGAGCCGCGGCGAAGACTATCGCCGATACCAGCAGACGACGAGTCCCTTCATTCCCTGGTTTCCGAAAGGGGAGAACCCATGAACGGTCTGATTGACATGATGGAGCGGCGTGCAATCCCCGATTTCGCGATTCGGGCCGGCATCCGGGCCCTGGACCGACGACGCTTGCGGGCGGAACGAAGAGACAGCCCCGCGGAGCAGTTGCAGGCGAAGATGGACCTGGTTCGACAGCTACGTGAAAGCCCGGTCGCGGTCGCCACCGACAAGGCCAACGAACAGCACTACGAGATGCCTCCCGAGTTTCTCCAGCAGGCCCTGGGACCGCGTCTGAAGTACAGTTGCTGCTACTGGTCCCCAGGCGTGACCTCCCTGGCCGACGCGGAGGAGGCGGCGCTGCTCCAGGTCTGCGAACGTGCCGGGATCGAAGACGGCATGGAGATCCTCGACCTGGGTTGCGGCTGGGGCTCCTTCAGCTTGTGGGCGGCCGAGCAGCATCCCAAGTGCCGCATCCTGGGCGTGTCGAATTCCGCGCCGCAGCGGCAGTTCATTCTGAACAGAGCCAAAGACAGAGGTCTGGCCAACGTCGAGGTCGTCACGGCCGACGCCAACGTCTTCGACACGGACCGCCGTTTCGACCGTGTCGTGTCCATCGAGATGTTCGAGCACATGCGCAACTACAGGACGCTGCTCGGCCGCATCGCCCGGTGGCTCAAAACCGACGGCAAGCTCTTCGTGCACATCTTCACGCATCGGGAGTACGCCTACTTCTTCGAAACCAAGGGCGAGGACGACTGGATGGGCAAGTACTTCTTCACCGGCGGCATCATGCCCTCCGACGATCTGCTGCTCTACTTCCAGGACGATCTGGCCTTGCGCAACCACTGGCGTCTTGGCGGGACCCACTACGAGAAGACCGCGGAGGCATGGCTCCGGAACATGGATACACGTCGAGACCAGATCCTCCCGATCCTTGCCGGGGTCTATGGCACCCAGGAAGCGGGACGCTGGTTCCAGCGATGGCGGATCTTCTTCATGGCCTGCGCGGAGCTTTGGGGCTTCCGAGGCGGCAAGGAATGGTACGTCAGCCACTACTTGTTCGAAAAACGGTGACCTTCAGGAGAGCTCCGTCGCTCGCGGCTCAAATGAGGGGAGCATCCGTGCGATGAGCATCAGGATCGCCAGCCCCACGGCCCATGCAACGCACAGCACAGCGACATGGAAGGCAAAGGGCTCGGCGATCCGGATCGCTCCGAACCGCCGGCCGGCCAAGTAGGCAGTTGGACCGAAGATCCCTCCGAAGAGGGCCGCGACGACAAGGTGTTGCTGGAGCCAACGCAGGGGCACATCGACAATCAACCCGAAATTCGCCCAGAGCGCCAGCAGCCAAATTGACGCAAACGGGGAGGGCATCACCCAACGAACGGGTTCGTACACCCCGCAGAAGATCAGCAGCGAATCGAAGCAGAAACCGAAGAGAATCGATGCGAACGCCAATACGAGAATCCGGCGGGTGGGCCGATTGCCTCTCGTGACCACGTGCAGCACCACCAACCCGGCAACAACCAAGAGGCCGAGCCAATGCCGGTTCTGAGCTGCACCGACAATGCATGCGAACCATCCGACCGTTTGGCCGGCAACATATACGAGCGTTTTCAAACTGTTCTGACCTCCTCTTCCGCTGTCGATGCGTGGGCTACCGAGTTGCAGGCGCTGCCGGGCGATACAGGGGCTTGGCCAACACCATTTGCACGTCGCCGATGTAGTGCTCTTGGAACGCTCCTTCGCAATAACTCAGGTAGAATTCCCACATCCGAATGAATGCGTCATCGAAGCCTTGGGCCCGGACCTCGTCGAGCCTCGCATGGAATGCCTTGCGCCACCGCCGCAAGGTCTCGGCGTAGTGGGGCGAGATGTCCTCCAGGTGCACCGCCCGCAGATCGGTGCGCCGGGTCGCCGCCCGGCACAATGCCGTCACGGAGACCAGGCAACTGCCTGGGAAGATGTAGCGCTTGATAAAATCCACCGTGCGGACATGCTGGGCATACTGTTGGTCCACAATCGTGATGGCCTGCAACGCCATGAGACCGTCCGGTTTGAGGAGTCGGCTGCAACACTCAAGAAACCGGCTGAGATACTGGTGCCCCACGGCCTCGATCATCTCGATGCTGACCAGCTTGTCGTAGACGCCGTCCAGGTCGCGGTAGTCCTGGAAGACGATTCGGACGCGGTCGGCAAGACCCGATTCCTCGACGCGCCTCGCGGCCCATTCGTACTGCTGCTGCGAGATGGTTGTGCCGGTGACTCGGCAACCGTATCGGCTGGCCGCGTGGATCGCGAAGCCGCCCCAGCCACAACCGATTTCGACCACGTGGTCAGCCGGACTCAGATGGAGCTTGCGGCAGATGCGGTCGTACTTCTCGATCGAGGCCTCCGCCAGCGTGCTGGACATGCTCTCGAAGATGCCACAGGAATAGGTCATGGTCTCGTCGAGAAAGAGCTCGTAGAAGGCGTTCCCCAGATCGTAGTGGGCGTGGATGTTGGCCCGGCTTCCCTCGCGGGTGTTTCGCCGCAACCAGTGGAATAGACGCAGAGCCGCCGCGGACAGACGGGCGAGGCCGCCTTCCATTCCGAACATCACGGATGCATTGCGCACCAGGATGCGTACGAGCCCGGCCAGATCGTCGCAGCTCCAGTCGCCGACCATGTAGGATTCGGCCGCGCCGACGCTGCCCCCAAGCGCCAGCGCGCCGTAGAAACGCAGGTCGTGCACCGTCACAGTGACCTCAGGTCCACCCCCTCCATCATGAACGCCATAGGACCGTGTCCCAGCACCTTCGACGATGGTTATTCCTCCCCAGGTCAGACCTTCGAGGCGTCGCAGAACCGCGTTCCGCATCCAGCGGTCTGTCGCTCCCAACCGAACTGGCGGCCGGAGACGTTCTGCGACAGGAGCGATCTTCTCATTCATGAGTTGCCTCCTCTGGAGTTTGTCGCTTCTTCGGGTGAACGTAGAACGGCGCGCCCTTGCGCCACAACCGCAACGCCTGCCAGTGGATCTTGGCCGCGACCTGGACGGTCATCAATGGGTACCGCGTCAACACTCGGATCAGGCCTCCGGCGTTGATGGGCTGCCGTCGCAGGCTCAGAGTTGCATCGAAGAGCTTGCCGCCCACGCCCCAGTCCTCCATATGGATCTGGATGCGATCGCCCGGTTCGAGGAAACGCCAGTCATAGCCTACGTTCATGTCGATGAAAGGGGAGACATGAAAGGTCTTTGGGAATCGATAGCGTTTCCATGGGCGCTTGTGCTCGTTCATCGTCTCGGCCAGGACATAGCAGTGCCGTTCATGCCAGGGCGTGTTGGTGATCTCCGCGACGATGGTCTCCACCCTCTGGCCGTCCGCGTCGTAGCAGTAGAAGAAGCTGACCGGATTGAAGCAGTGCCCGAAGTAGCGTAGATGCGTCAGCAGGCGGATTGGACCGGTCGGACGAGCGTCTGTTCGCTCCGCGACCAGAAGACGAACCGCCTCGTCAATAGAGATCGTCGGATCGCCCAGATGGTCCTTCCGTCGCAGACAGGCCAGATTGAAACGCCTCGTAGACCAGAGCCAGTGACCGCGGAACACCTCGTCCAGCTCGGCGAGGTCCAGATACATCATGAAGAGCCGGTACGCGAATTCGTTGTGGACCGGGGCACAGCGGCGATGACGGACCGTCCCCTCATAGATCGCGCTATGCATCGTCGAGCCCTCTCCCGAAGTGCCGACAGACCGCCAGTGCACTGTTGACGCCGTCCTCGTGGAAACCGTTGCCCCAGTACGCGCCGCAGAAATGCGTTCGGTTCACGCCGCTGATCCGGCCATGGCGACGCTGGGCATCCAGCGCCTTGGGCGTATAGACCGGGTGTGAGTACACCATTCGGCGCAACACCTTCTGAGGGTCGATGTCGCTGGACGGGTTCAGAGTGACACAGAATTCGCGGTCCACATCGAGGCTTTGAAGGATGTTCATGTCGTATGTCACGACGACGCCATCCTGGGCCTTGGCGGGAATCCGATAGTTCCAGCTCGCCCAGACTTTGCGGCGCCTGGGCAGAATCGCGGAATCCGTGTGCAGGACGACCTCGTTCTCCTGGTAAGAAATGGCGCCGAGGATCTCCCGTTCGTCCTCGCTGGCGTCCGCCAGAAGGCCAAGAGCCTGATCGCTGTGGGTGGCGACAATCACGTGGTCGAAGCGTTCGGCCCCAAAGCCAGGCGATTCGACCTCAGCGCTGTCGAGCAGCCTGCGAACGGAACGCACAGGGCAATTCAAACGAATGCGATCTCGAAATGGAGCCGTCAGGGCCTTGGCGTACTGACGTGATCCTCCCTGGATGACCAGCCATTGCGGCTGGTCGCGGACGTTCAGGAAGCCGTGATTGGCGAAAAACCGAGCGAACATGCATGCAGGCATGTCCTCGAACCGATGCGGCTCGGCCGACCAGATCGCCGCGCCCATGGGGACGATGAAGGACTCTCGGAACATCCGGGAGTATCCCGTCTGTCGCAGGTGCTCGCCGAGCGTGACCGTTTCCGGCAATCGGGCCGTGTCCTGCAGATGCCGCCGGAACGCGAAGATCTCCCAGACCATTCGCAAGAACCCGGGTCGAAGAAGATTCCGTCGCTGCGCAAAAAGCCGATCCAGGGAACTGGGGCAGTACTCCAACTGGGTGCGTTCGGACCGTACGCTGAAGCTCATGTTGCTCTTCTGCCAGGGTACGCCCAGTTTGTTCAGGAGGCGGACGAAGTTGGGGTAGGTCCGTTCGTTGAAAACGATGAAACCCGTATCAACAGGACAGGTTCTGCCCTCCACTGGCACATCCACTGTATGGGTGTGCCCGCCAATGTAGTCGCCGGCTTCGAACACGGTGATGTCATGTGCGCCGTGCAGCAGGTACGCGGCTGTCATGCCCGAGATGCCCGTTCCGACGATGGCGATACGCATGCGAAGCTCTCCCCAAGGCCTGTCAAGCCGGCGTCGATGCCAGATCGGCAATCCGATTGCTCTCACGTTTGCCGGGCGGCACCAGCGTCAGATCGTGAACGATACCCAACCACGAAAGAAAGACCAGCACATAGTAGGTCACGTCAATCTCCCACCAATAGAAGCCTTGACGAGCGGAGATCGGATAATAATGGTGGTTGTTGTGCCAGCCTTCGCCGAATGTGACCAGCGCCAGAATCCAGTTGTTTCGGCTATGATCGGGAGTATTGTACCGCCGTCGGCCGATCAGGTGGTCCAGGGAGTTGATCGTAGCCGTGGCATGGAAAAGGACGACGGTCGAAATGCAGAACCCCCAGACCGCCATCTGCACGCCGGACGTGCCGGCCGAGGGAACATACGCGCGCAGGATCGCACCGGCCACGAGGAGTAATGCCAGCAGAACCAGGGGCGGGATGATGCTGTAGCGGTTCAGCCATACCAATTCGGGATACTTCATCAGGTCTTTCGCCATCGCCTTGTTGGTGGCAAAGTACTTCGGCGTCAGAATCCAAAGCACATGGCTCCAGAGAAACCCCTTCTGCACCGGGGAATGGATATCCTCCGCCTGGTCTGCGTATCGGTGATGGTGACGGTGGTGGGCAGCCCACCAGATCGGTCCATGCTGGGCGCTCGTCGTGGCGACCACCGCGCCGACGAATTGCCAGAATCGGGACATCTTGTAGGTACGATGCGACAAATACCGGTGGTACACCCCTGTGATCGCCAGCATCCTCGCCACATACAGTCCGACGGCGGTTCCGACCGCCACCGGGCTCCATCCCACCCAGATGACCAAGAAACAGGCCGCATGAAGAGCCAGAAAGGGGACCACGCGGAGCCAGTCTACCCGGTTCGGGTCTTGCTGCGAGAGCTGGTCAATCCCCGCTTCGTCATCGAACCAACGCAGAAAGGACATCAACAGATGTTGTTTTCGTAGACCCTGCCGGATACCCATCTCTGGACTCTCAAGCGACACAGTCGACCTTTCCACCGGGTGCACAGCCGTAGACCGCAGGAGTCGGCGTCCCCAAGACAGGAGGATGCGCCGAAACCTCCGCCCACAGATTCCCCTTACTCTCAAAGGCCTTTCCCAGTTCGGAAAAAGAACGTCCTGGAGTCCCGCCCGGGCAACAGCGCCCGCTCCTACCCCGCCAAGGAGCAGGCTCTGCACCAACCACTGCCGGCTCAAGGACCCTTCAGTTGCAGTCTGGTCACCTCTTGAAAGCGTTCAACCACGCAATAGCTTTCCACGCAAAGGTCCAGCACTGCGCTGGTGGAAGACCAGACAAAATCCTCAAGATGAGGATGCTTCTCCAAGTAGACTCGAATCAGTCGGCTGTTCCTTGCCTTACGCACCTCACGCACGCTGCCCACGGCTGTGGCGGCCATGGCTCGACGGAAGTCGCTCATGCGATTGGATCGGTTATCGACCAGAAGAGCGACCCGCCCGTTGGCGGTGAGATTCGCGTATTTCCTCGTGGGCCGAGGCGTGACGAAGACGATGTGAGAAAGGTCATCGGTGGCAGCAAATGCCACGAGACTGGCATACGGCTGCTGCCCGCCGCAGGTGCTCAGGACGCCAAGCTGCTGGCGGCTCAGGAATATCGCAAGTCTGTGCGTGAGGTCGGGTCTCTTATTCATCTCGTTGGCCCTTGCGAGCCCGGGCTCTCGGACTTCTAGCCAACATTCAAGACCTGCTTCGCATCGGGCACCGTGTCCTCAGGCTTGACCTTGTAGGAGACCTGCACGATCTTGCCCTTCTCATCAATCAGAAACGAGGATCGGATGATGCCTTCATAGGTCTTGCCGTACATGGACTTCTTGCCCCAGGCTCCGTAGGCTTGGGCCACTTTGTGATCGGGATCGCAGAGCAGCGGGAAACCCAGGTGGTACTTGCCGTCAAACTTCTTCTGACCGGCGGGCGCATCCGGACTGATCCCAACAGCCGCCACGTTGTGTTCCGCCAGTTCCGTGGCAGCATCGCGGACGCTACAGGCCTGCTTGGTGCAGCCCGGCGTATCGGCCTTCGGATAGAAATAGATCAACAGCTTTCGGCCCTTGAAGTCAGCGAGGGATACCGTCTTGCCGTCCTGATCCTCCAATGAGAAACCCGGCGCCTTGTCTCCCACCTTCAGTTCCGCCATATTCTATCCCCTTTTCTGTCCAAGAGTTATCGACACAAGGACCATCATAGAAACAATACCCGACGCCTGCTTGGCCAATTCCAGGAGTCCACTCATGTACTATCGCGCACGCCGGAGTGTTCTGCTAGGTTGCCAAGCCTTTTCAGCAGCCCGGCGAAGATCAAACGATGGATCGGATAGAGCAGATACCAGTAGACCAGCCCGAGGACACCCCGCGGAGCGTAGAAAACGACTTGGACCAGCCGAGTAACATGCTCATCCACGGGTCTGGCCTCAAACTGAAGCCAACCGGCCCCTGGGAGCTTCATCTCGGCCTGGAGACGGAGCAAGCGGCCGGGCTCTACCCTCTGGACCCGGAAGGAATCGACGGCGTCTCCATCTTGCAGGGACCCGTCCGCGGTGCGTCCGCGACGCATGCCGACCCCGCCCAGGAGTGAATCCAGGATCGCACGCAAACGCCAAGCCCACTGCATGTACAGCCAGCCTCGCTTGCCGCCAAGACTCGAAAACGCCCCGTAAACCGTCTTGGGTGCGGCCCGCGCCGTTTGCTGCCAGACTTCGATGATCATGCCCCTATCGATCAGCACCCTCCGAGAGACACCGCGAGAAATGGGTTGCTCTACGATGGCCTCCACCGCTTCCTCGAAGCTCTGTGGCTGCAATTCCTCCAGGGCCCGACCTACGGCTTCATCATACCCCATCGGGCGGATACCGGGAAACAGCCGGGCGGCATCATCGTTTTTGACGATAACCTCGCTTCGAAGGCCCTCGATCAGGGGGCGGGCATACGCTGCCGGCACCGGCGTAGTCCAGTGCACCCAATGCGAGGACAACCTTGGCGTCAGGACGGGAACAGGCAGCAGAACTCGCCGAAGGCCACGAAGTCGTGCGTACCCTTTGATCATCTGGCCATAGGTCAGGACTTCGGCCCCGCCGATCTCGATGGTCCGGCTCTCCCCGATCGGCAAATCCAGCACCGCCACCAGATAGGAAAGAACATCGTCAATCCCGATCGGCTGGATCCGTCGAAAGACCCACCGTGGGCAGATCATAAGAGGAATCCGCTCGGTCAAGTAGCGGATCATCTCGAACGAGATGCTCCCCGCGCCGACGATCACCGCCGCCCGCAGTTCCGTGATGGGCACGCCACTGTTCCGCAACGCCTGCCCTGTCTCCTGACGTGACCGAAGATGCTCCGATAGAGCCTCGCCGGGTTGGCCGAGTCCGCCCAGATAGATGATCCTCTGCAAACCAACGCTCCTCGCAACCTCTCCAAAAGAGGCCGCCAGTGCCACATCGCGACGGCCGAAATCCCTGCCAGCGGTCATGCTGTGGAGCAGGTAGTAGGCGCTGTGGACGCCAGACAAGGCGTCCTTGAGCTTGGTTGTCTCACTGGCGTCGCCCTCACGGATCTCCACCTGCCTGAACCATGGCTTGTGCTTCAACCGGTCGGGCTGTCGAACCAACACACAAACCGAGTGCCCTTCGTCAAGCAATCGGGCCACCAGGCGGCTACCCACATAGCCAGTTGCTCCCGTCACCAGTATTCGCTCCGGTTGCGGCATGCTTGGGACCCCAAGTTCACCCGAAAAGCGTGCCGAGGAAACACTCGGCACAAGCGATCTGGGTCTTCAGTCGTCCACGGTCCATGCGGTCTACTTGTACAGCCATGACCTTCATCCTGGCGTTGGCAGCGAAGACGTGCCTGTGCTTGCTGACGAAGCGTCAGAACAAGTCGTCCCAGATGGCACGCCATTCGCCCGGTCCGAAAGAAGCTGGTTCGGCAGGATGATCGCCCCTATTCGCACGGTTGCTCGACCTCCAGTGCCAGGAGAGATATGTCGTCCTGCAGGGCCTCGCTGGCCGACCACGAGCGAACGCGGCCCAGGATCTCATCGAGACTCTCGTCCAAGGGCACGGTTGCTGTCGACCGGATCGCATCGCCAAGCCGATCGATGCCGAACTGCTCGCCCTTCTGATTCAACACTTCCGTCACGCCATCCGAGTAAATGAACAATCGATCACCCAATCCCAGCCGGATTGACTGATCCTCGTACTCCGGCTTGTCCACCACTCCGACGGGGAATCCAGCGGCCGGCAGCACAACAGGGTCACCCTCGCGAGGCACGTGGATCATCGGCGGATGGCCCGCACTGAAGTACCTGAACTCCCGGGTCTCGACGTTCAGAATCCCGTAGAGAATCGTGAAGAACTGTGAACTTTCCAGGTCCAGAGGGAATCGGCGATTCAATCGGTCCCCGACGGCCGCCGGAGAGAGGATCTCCTGCGACCCTTCTTGCCCGACCTCCGTACCAAGGAGAAACGCCCCTCGCGAACGCGGGGAAAGGAAATGGCTCAGTGTCACCGAGAGCAAGGCCGCGGGAACACCATGGCCCATCACGTCAAGGAGATAGCACCCCAAATGCGTTTCGTCCAGCCAGAAGGCGTTCAGGATGTCCCCGGCCAGCGTCGCACAGGCATCGAGCCGCCAGGCGATCCGGACTCCCTTGCCCCCGTGGAAGTCGTGCGGCAGAAGGGCCATCTGAACCCCCGCAGCAGAGTCGAGAGCCCGCCTCATCTCCTCGTTGGTCTTCTGTAGTTGGTCTTTGGCCAGGCTCAGGGCCGCTTCCGCCTCCTTGCGGTTGGTGATATCCGACTGGACTCCGATGAAATGAGTGACCCGGCCGGAAGGATCTCTGACCGGTGTAATCGAGAGACGGTTCCAGAACGCGGCGCCGTCCTTCCGATGGTTCAGCAACTCGACGACACAGGGCCGCTTCTCTCTGATCGCGGCGCGGATTTCTTGCGCTGCCATGGGGTCCGTCTGGCCGCCTTGAAGAAATCGGCAGTTCTCACCCAGCACCTCACAGGCGGCATAGCCTGTCAGTTCCTCGAATCCCTTGTTCACGTAGATCAGCGGATTGTCTGGAAGTGCAGCGTCTGAAATGGTGATCCCCTCAGCAGTCGTGGACAAAGCGCGCTGCATCAGGTCCGAAGATACCCGCGCTGCGGCGGCCGATGCCCCGAGCCGTCTTTCAGACGTCTCTCTTGATTCCGCATCCTTTGGCATTGTTCTCTCGACAATGAACCTGAGACTGACAGCAAATCTTCGACGCTGAGCATACGGCTGTCAAGACGGTAGTGGTCCGAGTCATCCCCAGTTCTGATCGCGCATCGTCCTGTTGTCGATGCTGACGCATATGCGGCAAGCCACGCCCAGCGGGTGCTGACGATTGACGCCCGCGCGGGACAGAATTCGACACAGTATGACGTGACAGAAGCAGGAACCGTACGGAACGAAGACCACAGGGAAGGCATCGAAAGCGGGGATACCCTCATTTGGGCAGGCGCAACCCTACCCGCGGAAGATGGGCTAATGGGTGATGTAGGATTCGAACCTACGACCGGCTGATTAAGAGTCAGCAGCTCTACCAGCTGAGCTAATCACCCAGAACCACCGTCGGCGCAGGCCTCCGGGGCGACGCCGCCTTGGCGTCCAAAAGGAGCAGTTTACTGCGTCTCTGGGCGCAATGCAAGGGATATTTTCTGCGTTTCGCCAGACTTTTTGCGCGAGCGCGGATGTCGCCGCTTATCGGACCCCTGCCTGACCTTCGCAGTTTTTCCCATGTCTTACACAGGAGGCGACCCTCGTTTGGCCCGCGGGCCTGGTTTTCTATATTTTAGGTGGCAGTCGGCACGGACATCCGGCCGTCAAGCCGTTTCACCTTATGATTCTTGGATTATCGGGACTACAGAATGGGACTGGAGGCATGACGTCGAGTCGCTCGGGGCCTGCCCCCGCAACAAGAGGTTCTCAATTGGCTCGCCGCGGGAGCCGATTGAACAAGCGAATCGATTCCGACAGGACTTGGAAACGGATGTAATCATGCTCCAGAAGTGCGCGATTCTCGGAATGGCTCTGTTGTTCGTTGGCGGCCTGGCCACGGGGTGGGTCTACAACGAGAGACAGACAGAGCAGGCGCAGGCGCCGACGCCGGGGATCAAGTACTCCCTGGGACCCGAGGAGTATCTCGACAAGTACGGCCGCTGGTACCAGCTCAGCCCGGAACAGCAGAACGAGCTCGTTCTGGAACTCGACAAGGACCGCCAGGACAAGACGGCGGAGCAACTGGTCAGCGAACAACAGGCAAGACTCCGCTCCGACCGGGAGAAACTGGCCGCCGGCCAGATGGATCCCGGCCCCCTCGCCAACGTGCTGTACGGCTCCGGCTGGGAGAACGAGGTCGAACAGTACAAGAAACTCAAGGAGCAGATGGAGATCGCACAGATCATCTCGATCGTGTGCCTGTCCATCGGCGGCGTCCTGTTCGCTTTGTGCGTCTTCATCTGGGTGTTGCGGTCCCTTGTGAGGCTCGGGCACAAGCTGTCCAGCCAGAGGGCGGAAAAAGAGCTGCCCAACGTCCAACTGACCGACATCAAACCGCACGAGCCCGAGGTAGCCCCTCCGGCGACGGAAGAAGTCCCCAAGCAGGGTCGGAGGCGACTGGCCCGCGCGGAACTGCCGGTCGACGCTTTCCCGATCGATCTGGGAGCGCCGGGATCGACGCACCACGAAGAATCCCTCTCCCCGCTCGTCGCGGCCCGCGCCAGACAGCACCGTGCGTCGGCCCTCGTCGAGACCGCGCCGGAGGACAGCGGTGTAGCCGTGCTGCTGGCCGACGAGCCTTCCCAGGAATCCGAATGGTCGCCCCAGTCGCAGTGGTCCGTCGATCAGAACGTGGCCGCCTCGACCCAGGCGATCCCCCGAGAACCCCAGCCGACGGTGCGGACGCGGGTGCCGCTGGCGCCGCCGGCCAGGTCGGAGCCGACCGTGGTGGAAACCGCCTTGAAGGAACAGGCCGAGACCCTGCAAAAGCAGATTGCGGAATTCAAGGAAGTGGCCCAGAGCGTCCAGCAGGCGACGCGGGACCGGTCCGAGCCGCTCGGCGACACGCTCAAGGAGCTGGCGCAGCAGGTTTCGGCCATTCGCGAGTACGCTGCGTGCCAGCAGGACCGTGTCGAGAAGCTCCAGGACGGTTACGACTGGGGCATCATCCGCACGTTCTGCCTGCGTGTGATCCGATGCGTGGACAACATCGAGAGCCGGATCGAGAACCCGCCGAAGGACTGCGCGGATCTGATCTACCTGGAAGAGGTTCGCGACGAACTATTGTTCGCGATGGAGTCCAGCGGAGTCGAGCAGTACCGGCCCGAAATCAACAGCGAATACCGAGGCCAGGAGAAACTGGCTGAGGCCATCCGGGAGAAACAACCTGCCGCCAAGCCTGAACAGGCCGGCAGAATCGCCCAGGTCCTGCGACCTGGGTATCGATACATGATCGATGACGAGAACTATAAGGTGGTGAGAACCGCGCAAGTGAAACTGTATGGTTGATGCCTCGTCATCGACCCGCGCGGTCCCAGCCTGCTTGGACACAGGAGAGACACATGGGTAACATCGTCGGCATAGACCTCGGGACCACATTTTCGTCCCTGGCGATGCTCAACACAATCGGCAAGCCGGAAATCGTTCCGAATGCGGACGGCGATCGGCTGACCCCGTCGGCCATCTTCTTCGATGAAGACGATGGCGGCATCATCCGCGTCGGCATCGAGGCCCTCAATTCCCGGCATCTCAACGCCGCGCGCTCCGTTCGCTGGGTCAAGCGACACATGGGGGACCCCGACTTCAAGGTGTCCATCGACGGGCGGGATTGGACGCCCACGGAACTGTCGGCGCTCATCCTCAAGAAGCTCCAGCAGGACTGCTCCGCCCAGTCGGGCGAGATCCGCGACGCGGTGATCTCGGTGCCCGCGCACTTCGACGAGATCCGACGCAAGGCGACGATGGACGCCGGGACCGCGGCCGGGTTCAACGTGATCGGCATCGTGAACGAACCGGTCGCGGCGGCCCTGTGCTACGCCACCACGCGGGACGTCTCGGGCCGGGTCCTGGTCTACGACCTCGGCGGCGGCACCTTCGACGTGACCCTCATGGACGTCAACGGCCTGGACATGGAGATCCTCTGCTCTCAGGGCGACCACGCCCTCGGCGGCATCGATTTCGACAAGACGGTCCTCGAAGTCCTCGAGAAGATGTATCGCGACAAGTTCGGGGCCGAATTGATCGCCTCCGAAGAGGACCGGGCCAAGTATGAGGACGAGGCCGAGGACATCAAGAAGACGCTCTCCCGCCGGCCTTCGGCCAAGACCATGCTTTACGGCCCCAGCGGCAGCATGAGGGCCGAGGTCACCCGCGAGATGTTCGAACAGGGAATCACCCCGCTGGTGTCCCGCGCCGACATGCTCGTGGAGGTGGTCCTGGAAGAGGCGGGCCTCAAGCCCTCGGACGTCACGACCGTCCTGCTGGTCGGCGGCAGCACGCGAGTGCCCCTGATCCGCACCCACCTCGAGAAGATCTTCGGCTTCCCGCCGGAGTGCTCGATCAACGTGGATGAGTGCGTCGCCCTCGGCGCAGCCCTGCACGCGGGCATCACGAAGCTCCGCATGGACCCCGACGACGTCGCCACCGGCATCCGCGAGGGTCTCAAGGACATCAGCCTGACCGACGTCTGCAACCACAGCTACGGCACGATCTGCGCCCCGCTCGACAAGGAGACCGGCCGGCGGGTCGTCCAGAACCGGATCATCCTGAAGAAGAACACACCCCTGCCGTGCGAGATTTCGCAGACGTTCTACACGGTTTCCCAGGGCCAGAAGCGCGTGGAAGTGACCATTACGCAGGGCGAGGACACCGATCCGGCGTACGTCAACCGGATCGCCACGCACAGCCTCGAACTGCCGCCGGACCGTCCTGCGGAACGCCCGATCCAGGTGACCTACAGCTACGACCTGAACCAGCGAATGCACTGCGCGTTCCGCGACATCGAGTCGGGGCGCCTCCTGGAGTTGGATTTCTCGTTGGACGACGGCGACACGGCCGGCAACGAGGCCGCCGAACAAGCCGCGAACCTCGAACCATTCAAGGTGCAATAGAAACCGGGATTCACAGGACTCGATCGATCGTATGTCCGCAGGATTGTCCAAACTGATAGTTCGGATCAGCGACTTCTGTCGGAGCGTTCTCCAGAGGATGCGACGCAGCGCCCCGCCGCAGTTGCCTGCCGCGGTCAACAGCCGTCTGGGCAAGACCTGGGATCAGGTCAGCAAGCTGGCGGGCAATCGCAGCCAGTCCGCCTTGCCGGAGGAGTTGCCCCGCCCCATCGATCTGGGCACGCTCAACTGCCGCGTAAGAATCGGGCGGCAAGCCGAGGGCGATTCGTTCCGCTCGGTGATCCTGATCGACCTGTGCGGGACGATCCAGGCTCCGACCGACGGACATGAAGTGAATCTGAACATCGTCATCCGAGACATCACGGACGATGAAACCCAGTCCCTGCCCGTGCTGAACCGGCCGAAGAATGGCCCGCTGAATCCCGCCTCCCACTTCATCTTCCAATCCGACATGGGACGGCTGTGCCGCCAGACGACGGTGTTGGAGGACTGGACCGGCGTGGCGCAGATTTCGCCCGACTGGTTTGTTCTGCCCCGCACAGGCACCCGACGCATGCAGTACACCGCATCCGTCATATCCCGTCAAACGGGCGAACCGCTCGCCTCCTGCGACTGCGTTGGAGTCTATGAGAACACCGAGACCGGATATCTCGACATCGAAGACAACATCCAACGGGCCAAGACGCTCGCAGTCGGACTGGCCTTCAGTGTCGGAGCAGCCAACGGAAAACTGCTGGATCCGGAGGTCAACGTCATCTACGCCTGGGTGAAGACCAATTTCGGTTCCACGGAGGCATCCGACGACGCCCGGCTTGAGCTGGAACGGGCACTGCAGAAGACCGCCAGCTTCTTCCGTCGCGGCGGGACCCTCAACCTCCAGCCGATCTGCGACGAGATCGTCGAGATCGCCCCGCTGATCGGGCGGATCGACATCCTCGATCTGTGTCTGCGGGTGGCTGCCGCCAAGGGGCAGGTGACCGCCGCGGAGTTGAAGATCCTCAAAGACCTCTCCGACTGGCTCCAGATCGAGCGGGCCAGACTCCGCACGATGGTCGAGAAGATCCTCCCGGTGGAGATGCACCAAGGCCACGACGCCGAGATGATCCTGGGCGTCACCGCAGGCATGAGCCAGGAGGAGGCGCGCGTCCAACTGAACCGCGAGTACGCCAAGTGGAGCTCGCGCGTGATCAGCACCGACCCCTCGATCCGGCGCCAGGCCGATCAGATGCTCAAGCTCCTGGGCCAGGCCAGAACCCAGTACGTGGGCGTCAAGTCCCCCTGCTGACCGGCAATTCCATCCCTATTTCGTCGTGGAGATCGGGAAGAGCCTCTTCAACTCCTCCGCTGAGGGGCGTCGGCCATATTCGCACAGTTCGAAGGCCTCCGCGTACTTGATCTCCTTGGCCTTTTCCGCCCCATAGATCTCGATCAGTTTGGCGCGATATCGATCCGCGACGCCCTTGTCCCGCCCTGCGATGCGGTCGTCCACCTCTTTGCGACGCTTCTGACGTGCCTGGGGCTCCTCGGGAACCGGGATCACCTTCTCGAAATCCCCTGTCGCCCAGAGTGATTCGATCTGCGATTGGAGTGTCCAAATCGCGTCCAGTTTCTTGTGAATTACGGCATCTGTGGCGACGACCACGTCCGGGGCGAAGGGATTGGGCTTCTGAAATCCGTCCGAAAGGTACAAAAACACCGGATTCTTCGTCAGATTCGGCACGTCCGGGCAGAAGAATCGCACCGTCACCATGTATGCGGCGTCCTGCATGAGCACCCCCACATAGCGGTGGTCGGGGTGGTAGTCGTTGGGCCGGTGGCCCATGACGATGTCGGCTTTCCATTCTCGAATGAGCCGAACGAATTCCTTGCGGTTCTCAAGAGTGGGCATCAGCTCGCCATCGTGGATGTCCAGGACCTCGCTCTCGATTCCCAGGACCTTGGCGGCCTCCTTGACCTCCGCGGTGCGACGCTGGGCCAGGGCCCCGCCGGCCATTTGGGCATGGCCGATGTCGCCGTTGGTGACCGAGACGAACTTGACATGATGGCCCTGGGTCGCCCAGAGAGCGGCGACGCCCGCGGCCTTGAGCTCGCAGTCGTCGGGATGGGCCCCAAAAACGAGGATTCGCAGCCTCCCGTCGCCGGGGTCGGCTGCCCGACCCAGAGCAGGCGCCGAGACCACCAGCAAAGCCATCATCACAAAGGTCCGAAGAGGGGTTCTTGACGTCCTGGATGCGTGTCGGTGGCATTTCATCGTCTGTCTCCTTGACTGGCCAATGTCCGGCCCCCCTCGCCTGGGGGGAAATGCCCGTCCCGATGGACGGGCACGCTATTATGCCCCAGAGACGCCGACGGTGCAACCCCGTCTTTTTTGCCGAAAGACCGGAAATAATCCCAAAGGCCTTGACCTGTCCTTGCCGATGTGATATACAGAGAATTAGTCCGGTCTCTCAAGAGACATTGCGCAGTAATGCACACGACCTGCGTTCAGAATCGAATACACGGTGGAGTTACGTGATGTGGAGGAAGGATTCTCTGCGATAGGCGTTCTGCCCTGTACAAAGGCTGTTCCCTCATTTCATTTTCACTCGGCCCTCGAAGGGAATGGCGTAGCAGAAAGGAGGTGGCTGTCCGGCAACATAAGGAAGGATGAGACAGTACCGTAAGTGTGTGGTTTGGGTTCCAAGATACTGTGGAGGACACAACAATGAAAAAGCACGTCTGTGCAGTGCTGTTGGCCAGTCTGGCGATGTCCACGATGGCCTCAGCCACAATGGTTCGCCAGGAATGGTGGACGAGCGTCGCCGGCAGCCGTCAGGCTATTATCGATTTCCTCGTAGACCTCGCCAACCCGGTTCCCGTGCCGAACCTTGAAGTCATTCAGGACACGACCGCTTTCAGCGGCTCGCGAGACAACTACGTGGCCAAGTTCTATGGCTGGGTCACCGTCCCGGAAACCGGCACCTACCAGTTCCATTACGCCTGCGACGACTACGGCATGCTCTACGTCAGCCAGGACGAGAACATGGAGAACGCAGTCGAGGTCGCGTACGTCGATGGCTGGGCCGCGGTGGCGGAATGGAACAAGTACCCCACTCAGCATTCGGCCCCGATGAACCTGAAAAAAGGCCAGGTCATGGCCGTGATGGCCTTCTTCCAGGAGGCCGGCGGCGGCGACAACATGGACCTCGGCTGGACCGGTCCGGGCCTGAGCAGCAGCATCACCGCTCCGACCTACCTGACCAACTACATCACCCACATCCCCCCCACTCCGAGCAAGGCCAAGAGCCCCAGTCCGGAAGATGGGACAACCGATGTTCCGATGGACGCCACCATCAGTTGGGGCGCCGGGAAGTTCGCGGCCACGCACGATGTGTACCTGGGCACGGTCTTCAACGACGTCAACACCGCCAGTCGATCCAATCCCAAGGGTGTGCTCCTCAGCCAGGGCCAGACGAACGCCTCGTTCGATCTGAAGGGCCATGTCGACTTTGGCACCACCTACTACTGGCGCATCGATGAAGTGAACGCGCCTCCAACCAACACGATCTTCAAAGGCAAGATCTGGAGCTTCACGACCGAGCCGTTCGCGTATCCGATCAAGAACATCGTCGCGACCGCTTCCAGCCAGAGCCGCGCCGACACCGGGCCCCAGAACACGGTCAACGGGTCAGGACTCAACGCCAGCGACCAGCACTCGGTCGAGTTGACGCAGATGTGGATGACCGGCCCGGACAAGCCGCACTGGATCCAGTATGCGTTCGACAAGGTCTACAAACTCGATGAGATGCTCGTCTGGAACTCCAACCAGATTATCGAAGGCTTCGTCGGCTTCGGAGCCAAGAGCGTGAAGGTCGAGTACTCCGTCGACGGCGAGAACTGGACCGCTCTCGAGGGCGTTCCGGAATTCGCCCAGGCGCCGGGCTCTCCCAGCTACGCGGCCAACACCACCGTCGATTTCGGCGGCGTCAACGCCAAATTCGTCAAGCTGACGATCGACACCAACTGGGGCGGAGTCGCGAGCCAGGCCAGCCTGGCTGAAGTGCGAATCCTGTACGTCCCGGTCCAGGCTCGTCTGCCTGTGCCTGCCGACGACGCCACCAACGTCAAGCTCGGCACCGAGTTCAACTGGCGGCCCGGCCGCGAGGCGACCTCGCACAAGGTCTTCTTCGGCGCTGATGCCGCGGCAGTGGCCGCAGGCACCGCCGCCTCCCAGACGGTGACCGATCACCGCTTCACCCCGTCGGCCATGAACTTCGGGACCGAGTACTTCTGGAAGGTGAACGAAGTCGGCGCCGCCGGCACGTATGAAGGCGACATCTGGAGCTTCGTCAGCCAGGAGTACGCCGCGATCGACGACATGGACAGCTACACCGACGCCGAGGGCAGCCGGATCTACGAAGCTTGGACGGACGGCGTCACCAACAGCGTGTTCGGCGGCTCGACCGTCGGCTACATGACGTCCCCGTTCGCCGAGAAGACGATCAAGAACAGCGGCCTGCAGTCGATGCCGTTGTCTTATGACAACAGCGCCTCTCCGTTCTTCTCCGAGGCGGAGCTTGCCTTCGCCACGGCCCAGAACTGGACGACCAACGGAGCCGAGAGTCTCGTGCTCTACTTCCGCGGCCAGGCCCCGGGCTTTGCCGAGTTGGCCGGTGGCAAGATCGTCATGAGCGGCATCGGCGACGATATCTGGAACAACGCCGACCAGTTCCGCTTTGCCTACAAGACCCTTAATGGCGACGCCACCATCGTGGCCCGCGTCGAGAGTATCGTCAACAGCAACGTTTGGGCCAAAGGCGGCGTGATGATTCGCCAGAACGCTGAAACGGGTTCCGTGCATGCATTCATGCCCATCACCCCCGGCGGCAGCGGCGCCGGCAATGGCGCCAGCTTCCAACGTCGCCTGACACCCGCAGGGGTCTCCGAGAACAGTGACAACACCGGCGCGGTTGTGGGGCCTCCCTACTGGGTGAAGCTGGAACGCAAGGGCAACGCCTTCTCCGGATTCATCTCTCCGGACGGCACGACCTGGACCCAGTTGGGCACCACGGTTACGGTCCCGATGACCGGTCCGGTCCTGATCGGTCTGGCGCTGTGTAGCCATGATACCGGGATCCCGACGAGCGCGGTCTTCTCCAACGTGTCGATGACCGGCAATGTGACCGGAGCTTGGCAGCATGCGGAGATCGGCACCACCCAACCGGTGGGTAACTCTGTCGAAGGCCTGTACCTTTCCGTCAAGGACAACGCCGGCAAGACCAAGGTTGTGCAGTATCCGGACGCCTCGGCGACCACAGGCGTGTCGTGGCAGCAGTGGAAGATCCCGCTGAGCGAGTTCACCTCGGCCGGGGTCAAGATGAATGCCGTCAAGTCGCTCGTGATCGGTGTGGGCAATAAGGCCGCTCCGGTCAAGGGTGGCAAGGGCATCGTGTACGTCGACGACATCGGCTATGGGCGTGCGAAGCAGTAGCCCCAGCGATGTCTGAGATATCATGACAGTAAAGCAGGGCCCTGTCGTATGGACGGGGCCCTGCTCTTTTTCTGCCCACGAAGTCCCGGATGCGTATCACTGCACGCTATGGCCCTTCGGATACGCTTCCGCAGCGTTGGGCTTGGGCGTCGCGCCGGTGGCGGAGTTGACGGTCGCTTCCGCAGGGCCGTAGAGCGACAGGACGACCGCCTTGCTCTGCGCCGTCACAGGTCCATTGATCAGTTCAGGCACGCTGTACAGCCGGCAACACGAATCATAATAGGAAGGCCGCTCCTGGGGCAGCACGAAGGGCTTGTGCGTCCGGCCGGTCTCGTCCACATAGCTGATGTAAGGACGGGTGAACAGTCCCCCCTGCCTCTTGCTGCTGAAAACGATCCAACGACTGTTGCTCGACCAACTGTGCCAGGATTCTGCGTATTCGCTGTTGGCGGTGGTCTTGTGGTATTGCCCGGTGCTCAGGTCCATCATGTACAGGTCGCTGGTCGGCTGATACACCGGGAAACAGCCGTATTCGCTCATGCAGAACAGCAGAAACCGCCCGTCGGGCGACACCCGCGGCAACAGGATGCTCAGACCGGTCTCGGTCGCGCTCAGCACGGTCTGGGCGGGTCCCCAGGCGTCGGTCAGGACGTCGTAGCTCGCTCGCATCAGGTCGTACTTGACCCGTTCATAGCCCTTGGGAGGCACCGCGTCCATGTCTGTCCACAGCAAAGGCGCACTGCAGAAGTACAGGTGTTTGCCGTCGGGCGTCCAGGCGGGATAGGTCTCCAACCTCTTCTTGTCCGACAAGGCCGGCGCGGTCTTGATCTGCCTGCGTTCGACGTCATAGTAGACGATCAGAGAATCGAGGTCCACGACATCATGGATCTCCTCGCGCGCGGTGTGGAAGAACTGGCGAACGTCGTTGATCGAGTAGGCCGCGAGCTTGCCGCTGGGATGCCAGGAGGTGTAGCCGAACTTGGCGCCGATCTTGTGGATGGAATCGCCCTCGATGTACGCGGTGGCGCTGGCGAAAGACGTGCTGCGAATCCCCAGGAGCATCTGGGCCGGGCTGTTGTTCACGAAGCTGTGGCAATTGGCGCACCCGTTCCCGAAAGACTGCGTGTCCAGCAGCGTCTGTTCCTCGAAGGTCTCCAGGTTCCGCTGGCAGATCTGCATCCGCTTGGGGAAGTACGACGAGGGCATCATGAATCGATAGACCAGGTAGGAATCGATCGCCTCCGGCGCGATGGTGTTCGTGAGGGTCTCGTATTGATGCCAGGTGCCGTCCTCGGCCTTCACGCATACGTCCAGATGCAGCTCCCGGCCGACATTGGCGTTCAGCAGGCCCTTCCAGGCCGCCGGAGGGATGACGATCTCCCCCGTTCTGCTGGAAATCTCGATTGCCTCGCCCGATTCGGAACGAATCCTCGCCACATATCGCAGGCCGGGCTCGTCGATCCTGAAGTTCAATGGCGCAATGTTCGGCGGGATGACGAGCCCCGCATAGTCCGGCGTAATCCTGGGCGGTCTTGCCGCCGCCACAGGCGAGCTGGGCTTCTCGTCTTTGCAGCCGGCAACGACCAGAGCCGTCAGAATCGCAAACGAAGCCAATCGTATTGTCAGGAGCCGATCCAATCTCATCCACAGTCCCCGAGGTATCCAAGCCGACAGCCTCATCTTAGCGGTGGACCCTGCACGGACCAACGTTTTTCTTGCCGCCTTTGACCTGGATGGACTATATTCGATGCCGATGCGTCGGGCGACGCGATGTTGGAGAGCCGAGTGGATCGTCGAAGACAGGAATTCGGGTTGTGGGCCGCCATCTTCCTTGGCCTCTTCGCCTATGTCCGGCTGGGGATCGGGCCGCACCTGCTCCACTCAGGATTTGGCGTGTTCGCTCCCTACCCGGTCTTCTCCTGGGAGGGCCCATTCCTCCGAACCATGTTGACCACGCCAGGGGGAATTGCAGCGTCGCTGGCGGCACTGCTCGCGCAGACCTACCGCGACCCTTTGCCTGGGGCCTTGATGATCGCCGCGGTACTGGCGATGCTCTCGTTGGGACTGCGACGCCTGCTGGCTTCGATTCAAGCGCAGAGACTCAGGGATCTCGCCTGGTTCCCTGCATTCCTGGCCCTGGCGATCTACAATCAATACGATAATCCTCTGCCCTGTCTCCTCGCGATCGGACTGTCGCTGTGGATGGCAGTCCTCTACGGCTCGCTTCCCGCGAGGGCCTTGCCGCAACGGGTGGGGGCATTCCTCGTTCTGTTCTTCCTGACCTATCACGTAGCCGGCGCCACGGCGTTGCTCTTTGCCTTGCTCGTCTGCCTGATCGAAGCCCTCTCATATCGAAGGGTGGTCGTCGCCCTCGCTCAGGCAATTCTCGCCTGCGGCGGGGCCTATGTCCTGGGTCGGTTCCTATACGATCTCAGTCCCATCGCAATTTGCACCGTGGGCACACCCTGGGATTCTGTTCACAACCTGGGGTTCTCCCCCCTGTCGGCCAGGTTGGCGATCGCGCTGTACGCTCTGGTTCCGAGTCTGCTTCTCGCGGGCTTTCTCGCCGGCGTCGTAACCTCGAAGAAGAACGCACACCCGCCGCGACAACGCAAAGATGCACAGCGAATCTCGCGGTGGAAGACCGACCCTCGCTTGGTGCTTGGCATGCGTGTGTTTCTCGTGGCCGGCGCGGGCGCCGCGTGTCTGGCAGTCTCGCGAAACCACCTCCACAACGAGCGGGCTTTGCACCACTGGGCCAGCCAGAGGGACTGGGGTCGCGTGATCGCTTTGGCGCATCGCATGCGCGGCAGGGACGCCTTCACGCCTTCCGGCGTCTTCGACATCAACCGCGCACTGGCGCACCAGGGGCAACTGGGCGAGGAACTGTGCGTCTATCCGCAGGACGAAACCCGCACCCTGTTCCTGAGCTTCGAGAATATGGCGGGACGATTCCAGCACGCCAAACTGATCGAGTTGTATCTGGACCTGGGCTGCCCCAACGCGGCGGAGAAGAACGTGTACGAACTTCTGGACAACGAAGGGCCTTCCCCCCACGTGCTGGAAGCGATGGTCCGAATTCATCTGGTCAAAGGGCAGCACGAATCGGCTCGAATCGCTCTGGGCGCTCTGCGAAAGCACGCCGGCAGCGGGCCGTACGTGCGACGGTGGCGGGACCTCGTCGCAGACCCTGCTGGCGCCCAGACCGATCCGCAAATCCAGGCGTGGCGCCAAGCCCAGGGCATCGCGGACCACGCCGTCGCAGGGATATCCTTCGAGTCGATGCTCGAGAGACTCTTGCAGGAAAGGCCCGGGCACCGCCTGGCGTTCGAGTATCTCATGGCCCACCATCTGCTCAAGCACCAGCGTGCGGAGTTCATCGGTCTCCTGCCCCTGCTCAGGCCGCTGGGCTACGCCAGGCTTCCACGCCATTACGCCGAGGCGATGCTCGTCTATGCCCTCGAAACCAAAAGGCCGGTGGACGAACAGGGATGGGTGATCGAACCTGCTGTGCATGCGCAGTTTCGGGAGATCGCAGGCGTGGTGAGGAACGCACGCGGCAACACCCAGGCCGTCTTCGAACCGCTGGCGAAGGGCTATGGCGACAGCTACACCTTCTATAGCATGTTCAACGTCTGCGGCATCAAGTAGACTGGTTCAGCGTCCCAGTCGCCGCCGGGCGTCCGCCCACACAAGACCCTCGCGAGCGGGCACGCAGTCAGAATCCCGTTTCAAGGCCTCCTGGAACTGGCGAGCGGCCTGATCGACCAGTCCGGCCTGTCCCAAAGTCTGCCCCCACAGAACCCGAAAGTGCACGCAATCGGGTATCGCTTGCACCACCTGCTCAAAGCACCGCGCCGCTTCCCGAGGTCGTTCGAGCTGCTGAAGGAAGGTCGCCAGATTGTATCTCAGGACCCAGTCCTCCGGGCGGGCGTCGACCGCCTGCCGATAGGACGCGAGCACCTGGTCGACGAACGGCCGATCCACGCTCTCCATCACGGTCGCGATGGCCTTCTCCGCCACCGCCTGCCTTCGAGCATGATCGAGCTGCCCTGTAAAGGGAGGACCGGCCGTGAGCTTGACCATAGCCGCCGCGGTGTTGACCTCGTCCCACGGCGTGAAGGCCAGTGCAGCAGCGCACTGTTCTTTCGTCGGGATTTCGACCGACTCCCCAGGAACCGCCCCTTTCGCACGCAGGCCGTCGACCACCACCGGAAGCAGCGTCCTGGCGACCTGGTAGTCCCCTGCGAAACGCAGGTGCACGTGCTCGTGGAAGAACTCCCCGCCGGGAATGCGGTCGCGGCACAACTCGCTGCGTGCAAGGGCTTTGTCCACCTCGACGAGTCGAATCTCGGGGCGGACGATCCTGCCGGCGACATGACGGATGATCTCATTGATCCGGCTGTCGGCCCGAAATTGCAGCGCATCCCAGTCACGGGCGAGCGAGAACGCATTCCTCGCGGCGTCGGTTTCGCCCAAGGCCAGGCGGCACCTGGCGACGCGGAAGTGAAGCTCTGCATAATGATCGTCGATCGCGAGGGCCTTCTCGCAACTGGCAAGGGCGCGTGCCAAGTCGCCCGATGTCTCGAATTGAGCGCCCTCCCGGCACAGGGCCTCCCATTGCTCTCGCTCCGCCGGCGCGAGTCCCTCGCGATGGAGCGACCCCAAAGGCGGACAATCCCTCAGGTTCACGCCAATCGTCGCAACCACGACCTGGGCCCCCGCGTTCAGGCCCAGCCGACAGATCCGCTCGATATTCACCTGGAAGTTGCGGTACACGCACGCTCTGGCAGGGTCGTCATACGCAACCCACTTGGTCTGAAAGAACCCGTCGTCACGATCCACTTTTCGGGCCTGCCGAGCCTGCGGGTTCGCACCCAACAGCCGGCGAAGCAACTGACCCGTACGCATTCGCTTGGCCTGATGGAATGCCGGGATCAGGCTCGGATGCTCGCCCAGAAAAGCAAGCGACGTCCTGGGACCGTACAGCCCGTTGAATTCGTTGTTCCCGACATACACAAGGAGAACATCGGGCTTCAATGCGGCGCAGTCCTTGGCGATTTCCACGATCACGTGCGAGTTGATGCCCCGCATCGCGGCGTTGATCACCTCCACCGGCCGATCGGGGTAGAGCCCTCTGAGCATGACCTCCAGGATTCGGGCGAAGCCGAATGCCGGATCGGGCGTTCCCATAGCTGCCGACTCGCCCAAGACACAGATGCGGATCGCGTTCTCAGACTTCTTGACAGGGATCAGGCAGGGTTGCGGCTCTGCCACCGCCTCCTGCTGGTAGTGCCATCCGAAACGACTGTTCGTCGTCTGGAAACCAGCCCGCTCGCTGCGGACAAAGAACGACGTCGGATAGCCGGTGGAGAAGGCGGACAAAGCCCCTTCCAACAAGAGGAGAAAGGCCGGCGGAGCGGCAACCAGGACAAGAACTCGCCAGACCCAGAGCCGACGCCGAGAGAGAGACAATGGGTTCCGCCTCCGCGAGGATTCCCTGGCGGCGCCATGATTCCGGGGCTTGTTCCTTCGGGACTTGGGCATAGAACACCCGCGAGCCAGCCAACCAACCGCATGCGACGTCACTTCTCTATGGATACCATATCAAATGCATTTGATGCAAGACCCAAGTTGTCCGAAAGCGGATCGGGCTGGGCAATCGCGCGCAGGCCGGACCGTCAGTGACAGCGTCGATGCCCCCCTGGACGTCTTGCCCTCTCGTCGCGACACGAGTTGTCTGGGTGTCACAACGACTCTATCCTCTTGTTGCATAAAGACTTAAGTTCGAATCCAGGCGATCGACACCGCCCCACCCCCAGGTCTTCTGTTACCGTCGCCCATCGACGTGCCTCTAATGGGTGAAAGGGCAAAACAGATGGCCTCCCGAGAGGCAGAATCGAATCAAGGAAAGGGTACGACAATGACACGGACAAGAATGCTTCTGGCGATGCTCGCAGTCGGCATGGTTCTGTCGCTCACCTCCGGCGCGCGAGCGGACACGCACTTCTCCATCTCCTACATGGGTCGCAGCGGTTCTGTCGGCTTTGGAGTGGGCTACGGCGGGCCGATCGTCGCCCCGGGCTGCTACCCGCCCCCGCCTCGCGTCATCGTCGGCCCCCCCTGGCGCCATCACCGGGTCATCCATCCGTGCCCGCCGGTCGTGGTGCATCCGCCCGTGGTGCGGGTTGTGCATCCGCCTGTGATTCGAGAGGTCGTCGTTACGCCGGTGCCGCCGGTGGTGGTCCAGGAGACCGCGATCACCGTCTGGGTGACCAACTCCAACGGCTCCAGGACCTCCGTCCAGCTTACGCGAAACGGTCCCTGGTACGTGGGACCTCGCGGGGAGTACTACACCGAGATGCCGACGAACGAACAACTCCGAGTAGCCTACGGGTTCTGACCGCCAGCGAAATCCTCCTTCGTCTTCGAGCCCAGAGCTCAAGACAGGCATCCCGTCACCGACGCCCGACCCCATCAGTCGGGCGTCGTCTTTTCACCCTCCTGCCGATCCCTTTCGGCGCCGACCGCCGGCTCCGGCAACCGAAGCACGGTCCGAATGAAGTTCACCACGAGCCGATCGTAATGGATGCCGCCGATCCCGTGGCGAGCCTGGGGATAGACCATGATCTGAAACGCCTTGTCCTCTCGCTGAAGAGCGTCGACAAGGGCGAAGGCATTCTGGAGATGGACGTTGTCGTCGATTCCGCCGTGAATGATGAGCAGTTGTCCATGCAGGTCCTTGGCGGCCTTCACGACGCTGGTCTTCTCGTAGCCCTCGGGGTTGTTCTGCGGCGTGTCCATGAACCGCTCGGTGTAGATCGTGTCGTAGTAATGCCAGTCGGTGGGCGGAGCGCCCGCGATCCCGCCGGCGAAGAGCTTGCAGTGCGTCAGGGCATAGGCGGTCATGAAACCGCCGTAGCTGTGGCCGCTCATGCCGATCCGATCGCCGTCGACGTAAGGTTGGCCCTTGAGCCATTCGATGGCTTCTTCGATGTCCTTGAGTTCCTGGACGCCAAGCTGTTTGTAAGCGGTCCAGGCCGAGCAGGCGCCCTTGCCGCTGGCGGAACGGGGATCACAGTGAAACACGAGCACGCCCATCCCTGCGATCATGTGGTCCCACGTCCGTCCGCCCTGCCAGGAGTCGGAGATGCTCGGCATGTGCGGTCCGGCGTACGTCGTGAACCAGACCGGGTACTTTCGGCTCTCGTCGAAGTCCGCGGGCTTGATCAATCGGGCTTCGATCTGGAAACCATCGGACATCGGGATCTGAAACTGCTCGGAGGGCCCGAACCGGTACTCCTGACGTTCATAGACGGGGTTCGTGTCGAGCGTGCGGATCAGAGTCCCATCGGCTCCGCGGAGCGCGACCTTTGTCGGCGTGCTTGCGTCGCTCCAGGTATCGATGAAGTACTTTCCGTTGGGGCTGACATTCGCCCGGTGCTGGCCCGACGTTTCGGTGAGTCGTTGAACGTCCCCGTCGTCCAATGGGACACGATACAGGTTCTCCGCAATGTGCGAGTCGCGGGTGCCGGTGAAGTAGACCCAGCCGCCTTCCTGATCCACTCGCTGAACATCGCGGACCTCCCACTGGCCTTCCGTCACAGGGTGTCTCAACTTCCCGTTCCTGTCGAACCGATACAGATGCTTCCATCCCGTCCGTTCGCTGGTGAACAACAGGTCGCCGTCGGCAAGGAACTCGATCCTGGCCGGCGGCTCGACCCATGCCTCGGTGGTCTCGCGAAGCAGACGTGTGAGCCGGCCGCCCCGTCGGGACACGGTGCTGATGTCCAGCCAGGTCTGGGCCCGATCCTGAATGAAGAGATAGAGCCGTTCGCTGTCGGGCAGCCAGCCGGCGCCGGTGATCAGGTAGGCGCCTTCCGTGTATCCTTTGAGATCCGCCCATCGCACCACCCCGCCGGCGGTCGAGACGATCCCCAGCTTCACCGTCGGGTTCGCCTCGCCCGCACGCGGATAACGGGTCTGCTCGACCCGCTCGCCCCGGGTGGCCTCGTTCGTCAACGTGAACTGCGGCACCGGCCCATCGTCCGTCCGCACGAAGGCGATGGCCGAGGAATCCGGGCTCCACCAGAACAGCTTCCACTGGCGATTGAGGACCTCCTCGAAGTAGACCCAGTCGGCCTGGCCGTTGCGGATCAGGCCGCCACCGTCGGTGGTCAGGGCCCGCTCGGTCTGCGTCGCGACGTCCACCACGTACAGATTGCCCTCCCGCACAAAGGCCACGAACCGCCCAGCCGGATCGAACGTGCTGAGCCCCTCATGCCCCGGCGTCGAAGTCAGGCGGACGGCCATCGTCCCGTCCCGCGTGCAGTAGTACAGATCGTTTTCATAATCGATCAGGACCGCACTGCGATCGGGACTCATGTTGAACCAGGCCTGCCGCGAGATCGATTCGACATCCGCCGGCCGCATCGCGGGAATACGGCTCAGCGCCGCGGCCAGAATGTTCGGGTCCACAAACAGGGTCGAGCGCCCGGAGACCGCGTGCACCTGGTACAGACGGCCGTCGCGACGCTGGAGATAATGCTCGCCGTCGGAGAGCCAGGCCAGACCGCTGACGGGAGAGCCGTTGAAACTGACGGTCTTCAGCGGCCCGTGGACCGTCTCGAACGTGATGGGCTTGCCAAACTCCCGCTTCTCCTCCAAAGGCTTGACCGGTCCCAACGTCAGCGGGACATGAGCATCCAGTGAGAAGACCGGATAGGTTTGTCCCACTGCCGGTTGGCCCAGGAGTCTCTGCGTGCGGCGTCCTTTTCTGCCTTCGGGCTCCAGCAGACGCTGGATCGTCTCGTTGGGCTCCCGAGGCGTTTTGACGAGGATCGTTTCGGCCTCGAATCGTCTCGTCTGGCGTTCGGTCTGCGTTTCGAATGTGACGCCCCCTCTTCTCTGCGCTTCGTTGGCGTCCCGCGTCGCCCGCTCGATGCGGTGGACGCCAACCTCCAGGTCGATGTCTTCGCGAAGCTCCAGGACTTCGACGCCTTCTCGCTGCAAACGCTCGACCAGATCGCTCAGCGCCGCAGGAAAGAGATAAGCATACGGCTCGTTGCGCTGCAACTGCTCGCCCAAGGCCACGCTCGCCAGACCGAACACTGCGACAAGCCCAAGCGAGATCGATACACACGTTTTCCGCATTCCGCTGCACCTTTCCTGATGCGATTGCGTCCATCCTTGTCAAAACCGGTCGATGACGGTGACGCCGACCGAACCGAACTGTCCCATCTTCGCCAACTGATCCGGCGCTTCCTCCAGCGGGATTCTTCTGCCGATCAAAGCCTGGGGATTGAGTCTGCCGTCCGCGATCATCGCCAGCATCTGGCCGTAGCGGCTCGCCTGCATGCCGTGGCTGCCGCAGATCTGAAGTTCCCAACCGATCACTCGATGCATCGGAACCCGCGGCAGATAATCGTCGCCCGCCAGGAGACCGACCTGAACGTGGCGACCCTGCTTTCGCAGGCAGAGAATCGAGTTGCCGCACGTGACCGCGCTGCCGAGCGCGTCGATCGAGACGTCCGCGCCGCCGCCCGTCGCGTCGCGAATCGCGGCAGGGACATCCGTGCCCTCGCATCCATCGACCACTATGTCTGCTCCGAGCTTTCTCGCGAGATCCAGGATCCTGGGGTCGATGTCCACCGCGATCACTCGGGCTCCGAGGGCATGGGCGATCATGACCGCGGACAATCCGACGCCGCCGCAGCCGTGGACCGCGACCCATTGACCCGCAATCACCTGGCCCTGCGCTACGATTGCGCGGAACGACGTGCTGAACCGGCACCCCAGGCCGGCCGCCGTGACGAAGTCGATTTCGTCGGGCAGCCTCACCAGATTCTCGTCGGCGTACCGAAGCGCGACGTATTGGGCATAAGAGCCCCACGCGGTGAAGCCCGGCTGGAACTGGTGGTCGCAGATCTGATGATTATCCGAGCGGCATTGGGGACAGTCTCCGCACCCCGCGACAAACGGAACCGTGATGCGATCCCCGCGTTTCCACCGAGTGACGTTGCGGCCGACCTCCTCGACAGTCCCCGCCAACTCGTGCCCCGGCACGTGCGGCAGAGACGCGATGTCCGGGTCGTGCCCGAGCCAGCCATGCCAGTCGCTGCGGCAGATCCCGCTGGCCCCGACTCGCACGACAACGCCGTCGTCGGCCGGGGACGGATCGGCGACCTGCGAGACCTTGAGCGCACCGCCGAACTCCTCGAATACCACCGCCTTCATGCCTGGACTCCAATCTGCAACCGATCTCGAGCATCACGAGTCCCAACGGTAAGCGGAAGGGTCGTGCATTGTCAAGCATCCGAACCTGCGGCCAGGAACGACGCGTCACAGACGCTGCGCTGCGGGTCGCGGGAGGAAAGGCACGCGGTCCTCCAGGACGGTCCTCCGTCTGACCCCAGGGGTCCGCTCGCCCTCGCTCCAATAGATGAGCACGCTCTGCTCGTCAGACGGAACAGGCACACGGCTGGCCGGAGCGCATCATCTGGGCGTGGCTGGAAAACAACCGGTTGACTGCTCGCATTCCCTGCAAGTCACCGATGAGCACTTGCAGCAGGTACCGCAAATTCCGGCACAGTACCTGTCCGTACAGGGGGGCAAGGAGCAGGAATCGACCGGGCTTGATGAGGAGCAAAACCCCGTTTTACGGCCCGTTACGGCTGTATCTAAGTCCTTACAGCCAAACGGGATGCGCCTGAAGGGACTCGAACCCCTAACATTCAGCTCCGTAGGCTGATGCTCTATCCAATTGAGCTACAGGCGCTCTTGTTGGCGGCAGTGTAATGGCTGGGACCACGTCCTGTCAACTCCCAATCGCCTGTATTCTCGAAAACCCATCCCAATCGGGGTCGACCCGACCTTTTCTCCGCGGACTCCGATGGCTCGCTCGTGGTCGCTCTCGGATTCCCCCTGGGAGCCAGTGTCGCCTCCCGGATTGATGCAGTCTCAAGTCTTTGTTGATTCAGAACTTATGGCCACCGCAAGAAATTTATGAAAATCCTGAAAAGACCGCGTTACGTTTGAGGCCTTCCTGGGCACTTATTAGTGAAAGCACTGAGCAATACGGCTCAAACGAATTCAAGGTAAGGTGGTGGTACAGATGACTCTCGGAAAGACAAACAATCAAAACCCTTCGGCCAGACGCCTGACGACAGGGGCCACCCGATGCGACGCCACACGCCGGGAACCCCAAGCTGCCGTCCCCGCTTCCGAAAGAAGCTGCAGCCGCCAGGGATGGGCCGGACACCCAGAGCCGAGATTCATCGCCAAGGACGCGACGCGGACTGAAAGGACACCAGCATCCTGCGACTTACCCTCTACTACACCCGATGCAGGAGGCCCGGAAATTCGACACACACCAACACCACTATCGCTTCCCTGATGATAGCAGCTCTCTATCACCTGCCTCCACCAAATGCCGAGCCCCGCCCACCCGAGCGGGGCTCGGTATTTATGGGCGTCCCTCATCCGACTCTGCAACGCCGGGCCCACCATACCCGATCGGGCATATGTGATTTTCATTGAACCCCCGGCACAGGACCGTAGAATGGGCGTTGTCGAACGTGGGTCCTATTGTAAGGGTGAAACGATGAAACGGCATACCGGGCAAGTCGTGGCGGTTCTTTGTGCATTGGCAATCCTGGGCGGCTGCAAGAGCACCTACTACTCCGCCATGGAGAAGATCGGCTATCACAAGCGAGACCTGCTGGTCGATCGCGTGCAGGACGCTCGGAACGCCCAGGAACAGGCCAAGAAGCAGTTCGAGTCGGCGCTCGAACAATTCACCGCCGTGGTCGGCTACGAAGGCGGCGAGTTGGAGAAGACCTACAAGCGTCTCAAGACCGAGTTCGAACGCAGCGAAGAGAAAGCCAAGGCCGTCCACAAGAGGATCGAAGACGTCCAGGAGGTCGCCAAGGCCCTGTTCCGCGAATGGAAGGCGGAACTCGACGACTACACCAACGCCAACCTCAAGAGCCTCAGCCAGCAACGGCTCGAACAAACCCAGGAGCGCTACACCCGTCTCATCGAGGCGATGCAACGGGCCGAGAGCCGAATCGACCCGGTCCTAACCGCCTTCCGTGACCAAGTGCTGTTCCTCAAGCATAACCTCAACGCCCAGGCCGTCGCCTCGCTGGAGGAAGAACTGGTCTCCGTGCGAACCGACGTCTCGACCCTGCTCAAGGCCATGGAGGCCTCCATCGCCGAGGCCAATGATTTCATCAAGGCGATGAGTCAAGAGTAGAAAAAAGCACGAAATCCGAAATCCGGGTTTGACCTACCGCTTGGTCTTCACTTCGCACTGATTTCCACATCGAGGTCGATCGTGGTCTGCCCGGCGATCGCCAGATTCACCGGCAATCCGCTGCCTGGCGCGATGACGAAGTTCTTCACGACATAAGACAACTCGATCGTCGCGTCCTCACTGGGAGCGTTGAGCTTCATACGCAGGACGGAATTTGCAGGCAGAGTCAGCTCCTTGGGGCCCAGTTGGCCCTGTCGCGTCAGTTCCAGCGGAAGATCCGAGGCGTTGTGGAGGGTGAATCGCGCGACCTTGTCCTCTCGCTCGATATCAGTGATCTTCACGATGGCCGCAAACAAGGCCTCCAAGTGCTCCTGATGACCGATGATCTGTTTCTCGAACCAAACTGCGGTCCGTCCGGCCTCCAGGGCGTCCTTCACCGCCGCCTGGCTCTTTTCCTGGGCGAAGACCAGCGTCATCGAGCGGTGCTTGTCCGCTGTCGACTGCTGCACCAGCGACGGGGCGTGGATGTCCGAGTTGCCCAGGAACGTCAGCTTCTTGTCGAGGGCCCACTGGTGCACGCTGGCGGAGTACGTGTTGCCGTTGACGACCTCGATGCCCCGCATGTATTTCTTCTCGTAGAGCGTCGTGTGCATGTCGAACCAGCCGATGTGCTGGGGTTTCCAGTCGGGGTGGTTCCACCAGATGAAGGCGCCCTGCTTGTCCGCCGCGGCCATGCAGTCCAGCAGGTCCTTCGTGTCCAGCGGATTGACGTCCTCCAAGAACAACGCGTTGAAGTGTCCCGGCGGCGTGTCCCGCGTGATCTCGGCGCCCTTGATCAGCAGAATGCCTCGCTCTTTGGCCAGCGGCAACGCGATCTCATATGGCCGGTTGTGGTTGGTCGGGACGTCCTGCTTGTGCGGCTGGTACTCGATGTGGTCGGTGATCGAGATCGCGTCGAGACCCTCGCGCCAGGCCTCCTCCACACGGACGGTCGGCCAGACGTTCCCATCGGAGAACACCGTGTGCATGTGAAAATCGCACTTGAGCGTTCTATAGCCCATGATGTCCGGGATTCGAACCTCCTGGCGAACCTGGGCGAACAGGCCGGTCGCACAGAACAGAACGATGATTGTCACGACGGTCAGTGTGATACATTTCGAACGCCTCATTGCGAAACCCTTTCTTCAGACCAAAAACCTCGTTGCGACACCTCGGGCATCCAAGTTCATCGTCGAAATATCATGCCAAGCGACAGCTCGCAAGTTAATTGTTCGTTATGATCTTCCGCACCAGCGTGGGAACCAGCCTTTCACACTCGCCATGTTCGTTCTCCCTTCTGCATTCCGCGATCGCCTTTCGCAGATGGTCACTTGAGCTTGTCGAGCCACCGGCGCTGCGCCTCGTCGGCCTCGCGGATGTGCTCCTCGTGCGTCTGAAGCTCGAATTCCCTCAGGATCTCGGCAACCCGAACGTCGGCGTCCAGGCTCTCGATGATCGTCCATTCCTCTTCATGAAACGTGCGGATGCGGACCTTCCGGCCGTACTTGGCCTCGATCTCTCGGAACCGCCGACAGAAAGGCCAGGAATGCAGGAACGCCTTCTCCAGGTTCACCGGCGCGCAGACCCAGGTTGCATACTGACCCGTGCAGGCGAGCGTCTGCCCGTCGATGTCGCAGATCTGGGTCGTGCCCTTACGCGTGCTGGAGACGACGCAATACTTGTTCTGCCAGGCGTGCGTGTTGACCATGGAGCCGCCGCCGAAGGCCGAGGGCCAGAACACCAGTTCCGCCCCTTTCTCGCGGAGCTTCTGCCAGCCGTCGTACCATTCGATGTCGAAGCAGATCTGCGCCCCGAGGACGCCGATATCCGTTTTGAAGACAGGCGGCTCGGGACTGCCGGGCATGATGCCGCCCTCCATCTCGCCGGTCGTCGGGTGCATCTTGCGGTACTGGCCGACGAGTTGGCCGTTGCGATCGATAAAAACCGCGGCGTTGTAGTGCCGCCCGTTCTCCACCGTGTAGATCGGACAAACGACGTGACACTTGTGTTTGGCTGCAAAGTCCGCAAAGGGTCGCGAGAACCGCCCGATGGGCTCCTCCGAGGACTCGGCCACCGGCGGCCGACCGGAGGACAGGTTCACGAAGGGGAACACCTCCGGCAGGCACACGATGTCGGGCTCGAACGGCACAACCTCCGCCATGCGCCGGAGCATCTGGCGGCTCATGCTCTCTACCGAATCAGCCTCGAGCCCATTCTGCGAGACGCTCGCGATCCACACCTCGCGAGGCAGGCGATTTCCCCGCCGAACCGGTCCGATGGCCGACTGTGCGTTTGCGACGGACACGGATCCGGTCGCCGCACCGATTCCCAGGCCCATCGAAGCCGATTGCATGAAGTTCCGTCGCGTCAGTCCGCCGCTGCCATCAGCCATCGCAGTCCCCTTTCTATCTCAGGAAATCAGGCAGATACTCGGTCCCACCGGTCTCCTCTTCGACACGGTTCCGCTGCTGTCGTTGTCTAGCCCGCTCCTCCGCGAGGCCCCGGTACGAGCCGCTCACGATGCGATCCTCCCTGCCCGGCCCGGCGACGACCCGGATCGCGCTGCCGGCCAGCAGCTTTCGGCTCTTGACGTTGATGCTTCGGCACCGCATCTGGCACAGGCCGCAGCCGACGCACCGATCCTCGCGAACCACCGGGGCGAGATGCCTGCTGCCTTCGAGCGGCTCGCCCTTCTCACCCACCTCGCTGCCGACCCGGACAAACTCGATGGCATTGTACCCCGCCATCCGGCATTCATCCACACACAACCGGCACGCTTCTCGTCCGACGTGCGGCAGGCAGGCCCCGCAATCGATCTCGGCCAGCCCGATCCGAGCGGCCTTCTTCTCTTCGAGACTCAGGGCCCGTATCGCCCCCGTCGGACAGACCTGCCCGCAGTTGTTGCAGGTCGGCTCGCAGCCCGACCAGTCCGCAGCCACCTTGGGCGTCCAGAGCCCGTTGAATCCAAGTTCGAAGCCGGCCGGTTGCAGCACGTTGTTCGGGCAGACCTTGATGCACAGGCCGCAGCGAACGCAAAGCTGCAGGAACTTGTCCTCGGGCACGCTGCCCGGCGGACGAACCGGCAGTTCACGCGGCTCTATGCCGTCCCCAATCGCCAGAGGCAAACCCACGCCCAGTGCCGCCGCACCACCCAACCCGGCCAGAACACCGCGACGCGAGAGGTCCACCTCGCCGGCGTTCTTGGCGCCGCTCCATCGCCACGGGAACTCGATGGCCCCCGCCGGGCACGCGCCGCGACAAGCCCGGCAAGACGCGCAGCTCAGCGTCCGCGTCGAGAAGTCCTCGCGGATCGCGGCAAAAGAGCAGGCCCCGACGCAGCGTCCGCATTGGACGCACTTGCCTGTCACCCGACGTTCCGTCACGCGAAGAAGGCTGCAGAGAGAGAGCAACGCGCCCGTGGGACACAGACAACTGCACCAGAACCGCCGGCCCAGGAGACTCAGGGCGAACATCAGCGCGATCAGCACGATCGAAATCGCGTGGCCGACGTTCGCCGGCGGAACCAGGTACCAGCCCTTCAGGAGTCCCGTCTGGACGGGCGCGAGCACGAAGAGCAGCGCCCGAGTCAGAACAGGGATGGCCGCCACGAACCCCGACAACAACACGCCGAAGGCCGCGGAGACCAGCACAATCGCCAGCAGAACGAACCTCGCATGAGTCCACCGGCCATGCGGTCGCCCCCGCCTGCCGATGAGGTGGTCAAAGACGTCGAACAGCGTCCCCAGGGGACAGATGTAACCGCAGAATGCCCGCGGCAGCAGCACGCCCACAAGCATCGCGCCGGCCGCGACAGCCAGGGACCAGACGAACATCCGCGAGGCGATGGCGGTCGTGACGCTCACCAGCGGATCGAGAAGCAGAAACAACTCGGCGTCCACGACTTCTCTGGCCCGGAACGCCTCCGCGTACTGCTTCGAGCCATATGGCCAGCACATCCAGAAGAACAAAGCCAGGAAGCCGGCGAGGCACGTCGCCTGGATCAGTCGCCGCACGGGCAGCGTCCGCGCCGGTCCGTGCGAGTCGGTGAGCGTCCGTGCGATCCTCCCGCTCACCGCCCGCTCGCCTTTCTCATGCCGCCGGCGAGGGCCTTGGCCGTCGCGTAGATGATGGCCTCCGAAGTCATCGTTGCCCCGGTGACAGCGTCCACGCCCTTGACGCTCTGCCTGGCGATGATCTGGTTCGGCGTGTCCGTGAGCGCGGAGTAGAACTGTTTCTCTCCATGCCTCGTCACGCGGACCGCTTCAATGCGCCCGCCCTGGACCGTCACCTCGACGTGCAGCGGACCGGCGTAGGCAAGGCTGGCGGCTGTGTACGTACCGTCCGGGACCCGCGTGACATCCAGGACATCGAACAACCGGATGCCTTCGATACTGGCCTTCGCCCGCTCCTTGCCCTGTTTGACGTCGCCCTCGCGACCGGCGGCATCCTGGCCCGCCAGGGCCTTGCGATAGTACGCCAGCGCTTCGTCGTACCGCCCTGCCAGACGACAGGCGTCGCCCGCGGCCAGATACCCGACTGTCGGCATGCCGGCCCTGGCCTTCTGCTCGGCCAACTTCAGGGCCTTGTCGAATTCGCCCATGTCCGCCCACAGCTTGATCAGAGCGCCGTGACGGGTGTAGTCGCTCGTCGCCTGCGCGAGCGTCTCCACCGCCATCTCGCGACAGCCCAGCCTCCAATAGCAGTGGGCCAGATCGATCGGCTCGACGTAACCGCCGTACTTGGCGGCGATCCGCCACCAGAACACCGCCCGGGCGTAGTCCTCCATGAGATCGTGGTACATCCGGCCCAGCGTCTCCGTCGAACGGGCCAGTTTCGCCCGGTCGTCCTTGTGCCGGATCATCAGATGGTTCACCAGCTTGATTCCCTCTCTCCAACGGTCGGGGTTCGGGTTGATGACGTCCCAGAGGTACTGGCCGACGTTTCGCCTGGCGTCCCAGGGCCCGTCGTCCCGCAGAGGCCAGTTCAGATCGAGCGTGGGCGGGTATGCCAGCGGGACCGAGTCCCACCAGTCCGGCTGCGTCGCCCCCACCTTCTGGATCAACGCCTCGATCTCCACACGGGTCCGCTTCACCGACCCTTGCGGCATCGCCTCCTGCCCGCCCCAGACAGTCGCCCACTGAATCGCCACACAGACAACCACTGCGGCAGTCGTCTTGCACCTCATGTTGCAGCCCCTATCTTTGTCCGCCGATGCAAATCAAATGAGAAAAGGTCCGCAGGTACATCCGGCCGTTCGCCACGGCGGGCGTCGCGTGGCTCTTCTCGCCCAGGGGGTTGACGGCCAGCAACTCGTACTTCGGCCCGGCCGCCAGGACCACGACGTCGCCATCGACTGTCACGCAGTACAGCTTGCCGTCCACGCAGATGGGCGAGCCGTAGTACCGCCCTGCGGGTTTCTCGCTCCAGAGAACTTCGCCCGTATCCGCACGCAGGCAGGACACAGTGCCCTGGTCGTGGAACAGAAACAACAAGCCGCCATGCGCGACGGGCGTCGGGACGTACGACGCGACGCCACGATCGATCGCGTAGACCTCCTCGCCGACGGATGAATCGCCGGCCGGAGGCTTCACCGCAGCCATGCGGATGCCGCGGGCCCCTTCGCCGCAGTTGCCCACGATCAGGTCGCCCGCGATCACAGGGGAACTGACCACGCGGGCCGGCAGCGCATTCAGCGTCTTCCACAGGACCTCCCCCTTGGCGGGGTCCACGCCCACGACGCCATACAGATTGCCGGTGAAGACCAGTTGAGATCGCCCCTGCCCGTCCTCGAACACGCACGGCGTCGAGTAGGACGCATTGGGGTTCTCGGGATGCTCGCATCGCCATCGGACTTGACCTGTCCGCCTGTCCAGTGCAAACCAGCCGCCAAGGACGCCGCCGATCTTGTCCTGCTCGCATGAGAGAATCACCGTGTCGCCGTAGAGGATTGGAGAGCTGCCGGCTCCATGTCGGGCGCGGCTGCCGGGCAGCCTGGCGGTCCACGCTTCCTTGCCCTCGAAGGTCCAGGCCGTCAGCGTGGTCTGTTCCGTGCCCGGCCATGCCGCATAGACGCGCTCGCCGTCGAGGGCGGGCGTCGCGCCGGCGTAGCTGTTGAGCGAGTTCATCGGCATCCTGGCCAGCGAGTGCTGCTTGCGCCACAGTTCCTTGCCCGTCGCGGCGTCCACGGACAGGAGCGTGCCCGTCAGCGACTTCTCCTCCGCGCTCGTGACAAACACTCTGTCGCCCCACACTACCGGCGACGAATGCCCCCCGCCCGGCAGAGAGACCTTCCAGCGGATGTCCGCGTCGGACCATTGGACAGGGACCGTTTTCTCATCGCAGACGCCCTGCCCGTTCGGCCCGCGAAACCGCGGCCAGTTGTCGGCGTTCGCCGAGGCACAGACGGCAAGCAGCAGCGTCAACGCGATCGTATGACTTGCGTACCCCTCTCCGGCGTGTTCGACCCGTCCACCCATCGGCACTCCTGCGTTCCTGGCTCCGTTATCCGGCTCCCGGGCCGGCCTTGTGGCGACCTGCGGCGCCCCCGATGGGAATATTGTGACGCCGCGGGTGAATTATGCAAGAGGAATATGGGTCGCGGAGTTTGAAGTGTGAAGTGCACGATACGCGTGCCGCCTCCTTCTTGCTTCGAACTTCACGCTTCCACCTGCAAATTCGATTAGAACTTCCTGACCAGCCCCACGACCACCGCCTCGATTCGGCAGTTTTCGGAGTATATGGGCTGGTAATTCGCGTTGGCGGGCTGGAGCCGGGCGCGATTCGCCTCTTTGTAGAAGCGTTTGAGCGTGGCCTCGCCCTCGTTGACCAAAGCGACCACGAGTTCGCCGTTCCGCGCCGTCTCGGCCCGGCGGCAGATCACGTAATCGCCGGGACGGATATTCTCGTCGATCATGCTGTCGCCCGAGACCCGCAGGGCGAACAACTCGTCGCCTGTCCCGAAGCAGGACCTCAACGACAGATCGTCGCGATTCTCCACCGCCTCGACGGGCAGTCCCGCCGCGACGCGGCCCAGCAGTGGAATGCCGTCGCCCGCGGGCTCGTCGTGTTGCGGCTCACCGGCCTGCGTATTCTTAAGCAGCCGTCGCCCCTGGGGCGTCAACTTCAAAGAGCGAGCCTTGCCCGGCGAAGTCGTGAGCAGCGATTTTCTTTGCAGCTCGCCGAGATGCTCGAACACGGTGCTTCGGCTGAGACGCAACTGCGACGCCAGATCCGCGATCGTCGGAGAATAGCGTTGGTTCCCCTGGAACGCGGCGATGTGACGGAGCACCTGAAGCTGCTTGGGGGTCAAACCGTCGATGAGATCTTCGCTTCTCGGCCGCATCCTGCGTCTCCTCCTTGCACGTCTGGGCTTGGGGTTGGGGAATCAGCGGTTTGCTGTCGGCGGGAACATCGTGGATCTCGACGCGCCGCGATCCCGACAGGGCGCCCATGATCTCCGCGATCGATTCCAGCACCCGTGTCAGGTGCCCGGCCGAGGGGTCGCCAGCCATCGGCCTTGCCGGCCAGACCGACTGGTAATCGCCCCCGGGCCCGAACTTGCATGCCGGCTCGATCCGTCCAAATCTTTGCATATCCATCCTTAGATATCCTCCGATCGTACTCTTTGATCTACCTTCTTTTCTCCCCCTTTCTATCGGCCGGAAGCCCCGAAAAACCCAAACAAAAACCGAACAAATCCACCGATCCGACAATGCATTTCCGCGTTCCGCAGAGCCCGAATTGGCACCCACAGGAATATGGGACCCACGACACAGAAAGGTGGAAAAAACCTTCCGGGGATCATTCGGGAGGGTGCGTTCTCTGCCGCCTTTCAGGGGCAAACGCCTATTCGCCGACGCGTGGGCCGACACCGAAATCATCCGTCTGTGAAAGCCTCTTCGTGGTAGACCTTGCCGTCCGTGCCGTAGTGCCGGAAGGTGATCGCAGGCTTGCCGTCGATTCGTTCGACCGTGACGGCCAGGAATCCCCCCTTGATCCGCAGGTAGCGGTGCATGGGCTGCCGCAATGACTCGCTGAAGCCCTCGGCGTGCTGGTCCGAGCTCGGACCCGTGCTGAACTCCCGCACGCCGGTCGAGGGATCCACCGAGGCATAACACCAATGACGGTCGCCCGTGATGACGTACACGTTCTGGCTGCCGAGGAACCTGCGAATCTCCGAGCCCTCATGGGTGAATCCCCTGTTCGCGTAGTTGTCGTTCTTGTTCTCGCGGTCGGGGCCGACGACGGGTGTGGAACTCAGGAGAATCTTGAAGGTCGCGTCGGACTGCTTCACGGTGTCGTAGAACCACTTCTTCTGCGTCGTCCCCCAGATCGTCTTGCCGGGCCCGTCCGGCTGGTTGTTTGGACTTCGGAAGTCCCGACCCTCGACGAGCCACACCTGCAGGTCCTTGCCCCAGCGGAAGGTGCGGTACGTCTGCTCCCCCATGGGCACCTGTTCGCGAAAGATCGCCAGACCCTGCTCCCAGGTGATCTGCCCGTATGTCTGTCCGGGCCAGCAGTCGTTCTTGAGACAATCGTGGTCATCCTTCATGAAGTAGCTGCTCACATGTCGGTGGAACTCCCGCTGGAACGGCATCGCAAAAATGCGGTTCCACTTGAACCGGGCCAGCTCGACCGTCCTGGCGAACGGATGCGGCTTGTCGTAGTACTCGATATCCCCCGTGTGGACGAAGAAATCCGGCTCCAGCTTGCCCATCAGCGCATAGATCTTGTGCCCATTCTGCGGGTCATCCCGCCGGGGGTACTCCTGGCACGTGACAGCGACAAACGTCACCTTGGCCGGAGTTTCCGCCTCCGCCGGCGTCCGGAACCCGCCGGCCACACGACAACTCGCCTCCTCCGCGCCGGCCGCCCGCCCCTGCACTTCGACATCATACTGCGTCCCCGCCGCCAGTCCCGACAGGGTGAACTGCCGCGTGAAATCCGCCCGAGGATCAACCGCCCGCCAGGCGGTCTCCTGTCGCTTGTCCTTCGCCCCTCGCGGCCACCAGACCACGCGGACCTCCCCGCCCCTCCCCGCCACGCTGCCCTCCATATCCTCCAGCGTCCGCCCCGCGGGCACCGTCGTCCGTTCCTCATTGAAAGCCAGCCCATTGACGTTGCGTTCGGGATTGCGGGTCAGCCGGGTCCACACGATCGCGGCGTCCTGCGTCACCTCACCGATCCTGATCCCGTCGGCCATGTACACCCCGGCCTCGTCCGCCATCGCCGCCCGTGCTGCGCCGGTCCAAACCATCATGGCTAGACACACAAGCGTAGAGATTTTCATAGGCCTTGTCCTTTCTCAATCCTCAGAATTGGCTTCTTGCCACGAACTGGAGCCGGCATCGAGGAGTTCCCTGTCGAGTTTCCGCCACTGCCACAGCGACGTGATCACCATTGCTACGGAAAAGACAAACAGCGGGCCGGCCGCGAGGAGTGTGTACTCCAGATGGAATGTCACACCCCTGTGGTATTTGAGGCTCACAAGGAAGGGAAAGCCAACGCATCCGGCCCCCATAAGGGACCAACACACGACGCTGAACACGTGACTCATCCGTCCATGTCTTTGCGGCTTCCACCGTTTGCCGATCGCGAACCAGAAAATGCTGTAAGCAAAGCCGACGGGCAGACCGAAGAGCACATTGAATGCCGGAGCCATGCTGTCATAGGAGGGATCTGCCTCACGCAACAAATCGCTGGTCAACATGAGCCACGCCCAGAAGGTGACGGCGCCGATGGGAATGGACACCTTTCGCCCGGGCAGACAAAACGCCATCAAGGCCGGCAAGATGAAGACGCCAAGTCCCGTTCCACCCATCGTATCTACTCCCAACATCCGAATCTCGTCCGATCACTTCATCCTCAAGTTCTCAAATCCTGATTGTAGTGCGTCGCGTGTCGCTGGTCAAGAGAGACGTCCTGATCGGGCCGCCATCGGTCTTCTCTGAGAGCAATGCCTCTACAGGCCAAACCCTTTGGGCAAGGAGAAGTACGAATGTGCAGTGAGGAAGTCAGGCCTCTTCGGGAGCGGGGAGTCGGGCGCGGTCGGCGCCGCCGAGGAGGTGCGGGAGGGTTTCTTCGAGTTCCATGGGCTCGGTCAGGTCGCGGGCGATTTCCGTGAGGAAGCGGCTGGGCTTCATCATGATCAGGCTGCCGCCGCGATTGCGGTAGACTTGCGGGACGACCAGGTACACCTCGTCGCGGGCTCTTGTGACAGCCACGTGGAAGACGCGTCGTTCCTCTTCGAGGTCCTCGGGGTGATTCATGGCCATGTCGGTCGGGAACCGGCCGTCGGCCAGCCAGGGGATGAAGACGATCGGCCACTCCAGGCCCTTGGCCTGATGGACGGTGCTCAGGATCACGAACTCCTGCTCGACCGGGCCCTCGACGCAGGTTTCGCCCGAGAACTCGCCCGCCAGGCACACGTCCGCGAGGAAGGCCTCGACGTTCTTGTACTGGCCCGCGAAGTTGGCCAGGGCCTTGATGTCCTCGCGGCGCATCGCGGCGTTGTCGTAGTGCGAGACCATGTAGTCGTCGTAGAAGCGCTTGTTCGCCAGGTCGATGATCTCCGCGGGCGAATCGATCTCGCGAGACTCCTTGAGCAGGTTGACGAACTCCTTGAAGAACGGCTGCGCGCTGGTCGGCAGGAGGCTGGCAGTCTCAATGCCGAGGACCTCGTTGAACGGGTCCGCGGCGCTGCTGATGTGCTGCCAGACGCGTCGCGAGATCGCGCTGCCCACGCGCGGCAGCATCTTGAGCAATCGCAGCCATGCCAGCTCATCGTGCGGGTTCTGCGTCACGCGGAGGTAGCACAGAACGTCCTTCATGTGCGCCTGCTCGAAGAACCGCAGGCCGCCGCGGATGTGGAACGGGATGTTGCGGCGCTGGAATTCGAGCTGGATCTCCAGCGAGTGCCAGTGGCTGCGGTAGAGGACCGCGATGTCGTTCAGCGTGCGGCCCTGGTCCAGGAGGTGCAGCACGTACTCCGCGATGAACCGCGACTGCGTGAAGTGGTCCTGGCAGGCGACGATCGCGGGCTTGAGGCCCGAGGACCGGATCGCCTTGAGGTTCTTCGGCAGTCGCCGGCTGTTCTGGGCGATGCTGGCGTTGGCCAGCGTGAGAATCTCCGGCACGGACCGGTAGTTCGTCTCGAGCTTGTACTCCCTCGCCTCGGGATACCGCTGGCGGAACGTGATGATGTTCTCGAAGTTCGCGCCGCGGAAGCTGTAGATCGACTGCGAGTCGTCGCCGACGACGGTGAGATTGCGGTGCTTGGCGGCCAGCAGATCGACGATCATGCCCTGGATCGCGTTGGTGTCCTGGTACTCGTCGACGAGGACGTGCAGGAACTGCCCGGCCAGCATTTCGCGCACGTCTGCATGCTCCATCATCAGGCGAAGCCAAGCGCTGAGCAGATCGTCGAAATCCAGAAGCTGTCTGGCCCGCTTTTTCTCCGTGTACAGCATGAGCACCTTCTCGATCCCCTCCTGCTCCTTGATGAACATGGGGAATCGCTTGGTGATCACCGCCTGCAGCGGCTCCAGCGTGTTCTGGAGGAAGCTCGAAATCGCGGCCAGGACGTTCTTCTGCGGAAACCGCCGCTCTTTGGTGTCGACGCCGGCTTCCTCGACGCACGTCGCCAGCAGGTCCTTGGCGTCCTCGCGATCGAGGATCGTGAAGTCGGGCGAAATCCCCAGACGCTTTCCGTGGATTCGCAGGATGCGGTTGGCGATGTGGTGGAACGTGCCGCCCCAGATATCCTTGGTCTTCTGCTTGACCAGCAGCTCGACACGATTGAGCATCTCGCGGGCCGCCCGGTTCGTGAAGGTGACCAGCATGATCCGCCCGGGATCGACGCCGTGATGGACCAGCCAAGCCAGCCGATAGGTCAGCGCCCGCGTCTTGCCGCTGCCGGCGCCCGCGACGACGAGCATCGGGCCGCCCGGCGCGGTCGCCACCGCCAACTGCTCCGGGTTCAGGTCCGCCCCGAAATCGATATCCCCCGCCGCGGTTCGCGACTGGAGCGTGAATTTTCGTGCCATAGCGCTCAGGCTTACGGAACGTCCGTGCCCTTGATCTCGACCACCTCGAAATTCCTGTCGCCGCGAGGAATACTCACCGTCACCTTGTCCCCCACCACATGCCCGAGGATGGCGCTGCCGATGGGCGACTGGACGGAGATGCTCCCGTTGTCGGAGTCCGCTTCATCGGGCCCCAACAACTGGTAGGTCACCTTCTGATTCCTGTCCAGATCCAGCAAGGTCACAATCGTGCCGAACGCGGCGTGGTCGGTATCCGCTTTCGTACAATCGACGATGTCCGAGCGGCTCATCATGCCTTTCAGTTCCCGGATGCGACCGACGATGAAGCCCTGCTGCTCCCGGCCGCTGATGTATTCGCCGTTTTCCTTCAGGTCCCCCATCTCGCGGGCCTCCGCGACCCGCTGCATCACCGCCGGCAGCTCCGTTTTCTCCAGACGCTCCAGTTCTTCCTTCAGTCTGCTGTAACCTGTCTGTGAGATCGGTACAGGGTCAATCATCGCGATCTGTCTCCACGTAACCTAATGCCCATTCTTCATCCTATGTCCCATCATGCGTGTGCTCGCACCACCCTGTGAGCGGCGTCCAACGGAAGTTCACACGCGGTAGCGTTGATCGTGTCGGCAGACCACCATACCACAACCGCCGGGAAAAGTCATCCCCCATTGAACCACATGTTCCTGAGATCGGACTTTCGACAGCGTGGGCCGCGACCGCATTTCTGCGGGATCTGCACCCAGACTTGGGGCCGGGTCTGCCCCAGGGACTCGATCTTGCGAACCGAGGACGCCTTCTGTAGAATGCAGGGATGAGCCTGGCCACAATGGAGCATTGCCGCCCGCGAAGGATGAGCCATCTTGGCTTCAGGTCGGGAAAGGACTCGGGACAGCGGTGTCGAGTTTCCGCCGCCGGGGAATGACAGGGTCGAGGTCTTATGGAGCGTGAAGCGATCATCATCGGCGCCGGTCCTGCCGGTTTGACCGTGGCCTACGAATTACTTCATCGGACGGATATCAAGCCGATCCTCTTCGAGATGACGAATGACCTGGGCGGAATCTCCAGGACGGTCAACTACAAGGGCAACCGGATCGACATCGGAGGGCATCGGTTCTTCTCGAGGATCGCCAGGGTCATGGACTGGTGGCTCAAGATCCTCCCCCTGCAGGGTGCCCCGGCCAGGGACGACATCGCGTTGGAGCGCGATGTGCCTCTCTCGAAAAGCGAAGACGCCCCGGACCCGGAGAGGACCGACCGCGTAATGTTGACCCGCACCCGGCTGTCGCGGGTCCTCTTCGAGAGAAAGTTCTACGACTACCCCATCTCGCTGAGTCGAGGCACCCTGAACAACCTTGGACTCCTGCGAACCGCCCGGATCGGCGTGAGCTATCTGAGGACCAGGGGCGCCCCGATTCGGCGTGAGCAGTCCCTCGAAGATTTTCTCATCAATCGGTTCGGCCGAGAATTGTACGAGACGTTCTTCAAGGACTACACGGAGAAGGTCTGGGGGGTCCCGTGCACGCGAATCAGCCCAGAATGGGGAGCCCAGAGGATCAAGGGCCTCTCGGCCCGCAAGGCCGTGATGGACGCGATCCGAAGCACCCTCGCGAAAGACCGCTCAATCGCCCAGAAGAACACCGAAACCACCCTGATCCGGCGGTTTCTCTATCCCAAACTCGGCCCCGGCCAACTGTGGGAGGAGGTTGCGCGCATTGTCGAAGCCAAGGGAGGACAGATCCATCGCCGCCAACGGGTTGTGGGCCTTCGCGCCGACGGCGGCCGAATCGTCGAGGTCGCGGTCGAGGACGTCGAGACGGGCCGCCGCGTGAGCCGAGGGGTCGATTTCGTCTTCTCGACGATGCCGGTGAAGGAGTTGATCCCGGCGATGGAGCCAGCGGCGCCGCCGGAGATACGCGAGGTGGCCGAGGGCTTGATCTATCGCGATTTCGTCACAGTCGGCCTGCTGGCGACGAAACTCAAGGTCCCGACCAATGGGGACCTGAAGCGGCCGGCCGGCGAGCGGATACTGGACAACTGGATCTACGTCCAGGAACGGGACGTCAAAGTCGGACGATTGCAGATCTTCAACAATTGGAGCCCCTACATGGTCCGAGACGAACGCACGCTCTGGCTGGGGCTCGAGTACTTCTGCAATCGGACCGATCCGATCTGGAATCAGGCGGACGACGAGTTCATACGTCTGGCCGTCGCCGAGATGGAGAGGATCGGCATCCTGGACCGCGGGAACGTCCTCGACGCGGTCGTCATCCGGGTGCCCTGCACGTATCCCGCCTACTTCGGGACCTACGACCGATTTGACGAGATCAAGGAGTTTGTCGGCACGTTCGAAAACCTGTTCCTCGTCGGCAGAAACGGGATGCACCGCTACAACAACCAGGACCACTCCATGCTCACGGCCATGACCGCCGTGGAGAACATTCTGGCCGGACGAACAGACAAGACGAACATCTGGGCCGTCAACACCGAGCAGGACTATCATGAAGGCGAGGAATCACCCGGACGAGAATGAGGACTGCGCATGAGCATTTCAACGATCTTCGGCGGCGACAGTCGCGCCGGTGACATCGCGAGCACATCGGCAATGCATCGCCTCCCTACAGCCGGGATCCTGGCCGTCGCCATTCTGGCCCTGCTTGCCGCCGCGGGCCTGGCCAACCGAGTCCTGCCCGAACCCGACATTGTGGATTTCCGCGGCCTGACCCGCATCTGCCTGCTCATGGAGAGACGCGGCTGGCAGCACTGCGTCAATCACAACTGGGGATTCGCGGTGCCGCTCACGACGTATCTGGCCGCGAAACTCACCGGCGATCTGTTGATCGGCCAACGGATCGTCTCGGCCCTCTTTGCCCTGCTGACGCTGGTCCTGGCCGAACGCGTGATGACCCGCGTTCTTGGCGTTCGAAATTCTCCTGCGAAAGGCTTCGTACTGGTGTGGATGGCTCTGAGCCCCTGGATGCTCGAAGCCCTTGTTTCCGTCCACCTGGACGTCGCGGCTGTCGCGTGCGTCCTGGCGGCGATCCTGCTGCTGAGTAGTTCGCGTCTGGCCGCTCATGCGCTCGGAGGCCTCTTTGCCGCCATGGCTTTGTGGTTCCGGTTCCACTTCCTGTTCCCTGCCCTGCTATACGTTCCGCTCGTGGCGGTCTATCGCCGGGGAGACCGTGGCCTGGCGCGAGGAGCCGTCGCTGCGGTCGGAGTCTTGTTGGGCCTTCTGGTCCCCGCTCTGCTGGGCCGCGTCGTCATGGGCACCCCTGGTGTCTCGAACGCCAAGCAGGCCATCATGAGCGACTGCGTCTATGCGATCTCGTCCCCCGGGCCGAGACTGGCTGAGTTCCGAGACGTGGTCCCTTATTCCGCCGATTTCCACGACAGACTCGGAAGACTCTCGTGGGGTCGCCTTCTTCGAGGCGTTCCGTGGCCCGGCGTCGTCCGGCGGATGATCCGCAACTGCCTATCCCCTCTGTTCCTGCTGTTCTTGACCGCGTTGACCGTGCACGCGCTGACCCGCCACCCCCACGCGGCAGGCGAGCGACCCGATGCCGAAGGCCGTACAGGCAGCCAACTCGCGAGGAGATGGAACTGCCCGATCGTGCAACTGGGCGCGTTCATCCTCGTATCCCTGCTGCCGTTTCTGTTCCTGCGTGGCCACACGCTGCGCCTGGAGGCCACGTTCCTGCTGCTGGCGTTTCCTCTGTTCGCTGCCCTGCTCTCCGACCGACAGGACCGGGTGTTGCCGGGGGTGCTGCTGGCCCTGTTCCTGCTCTCGATCAGCGGGAACCGACAGGTCCTGGCCGGATACCGTCAGCGCGCCGAGGAGGTGTCGGGCTATGCGAGGGAGATCCGGTCCGTCATTCCCGAGCGCACGCTCCGGGAACATCCCGAGAGGGTGTACAGCGTCGTGGAGTTCTACAATCCGTTCAACCGCTGGCGAACGTGTTCGCCGCTCCTGCCCGGCGGATTCGGCCTGCTTTCGTCGGCGATGTGTGAGGAGTTCGGCGTCATCGATCCCGGCCGAACGCCTGACACCCGCCTGTACGAATCGATCGAGTACGTCATCCTCCCCGGGCAGCCTGGCGGCGGAGGCGGAGGGGCCCGTCTCTATGAAAGGGCCGCCCAGGCCATGCTCACGCCCGACATGGACACCGTGACGACGGCCAATCTGATCATCGTGCACCGAACCCCGAAGTGATTTCAGTGGGGCCCGACCGCGGCCTCGCGGCGCCGGGTCCGGCGTTCCCTTGCTCCGATGGATCCGCACGGTATAATCATGCCATGACTGACTCGGTTTCCTTCACGACATCCAGACGCTCGTTTCTGGCATCCGCTGCCTTCGCAGGCGGCGCGGCGCTGATGACCTGTTCACTGGACGTGCAGGCAGCCGAAACGGATGCGCCGCTGATGGCCTACGTGGGGACGTTCAGCTCGCCGCTTCGCGACGTGCTGCCGACGCAGGTGGATCTGCCGCCGGGCAACGGACGCGGCATTCATCTGTTCCAGGTGGACCGCACAACCGGGGCCCTGGCGCCTCGCGGCGTCTACGAGTCAGGGACCAGTCCGAGCTGCCTGGCGTTGAACGCCGATGGGACGCGTCTGTACTCCGCCAACGAGACCGACCGCGTGGGAGAAAGCAAGGAAGGCACGGTCAGCGCGTTCGCGATCGACCGGGCCAACGGGCAGTTGAGACTGCTCAACACCGTCCCTTCCGGCGGCGCAGGGCCGACCTACGTGAGCGTACACCCGTCCGGGCGGTTCCTTCTGGTGGCCAATTATTTCGGCGGCTCGGTCGCAGTGCTTCCCATCCTGGCCGACGGCGGCCTGGACGCCGCCACGGACGTCAAGGTCGATGAAGGGATGATCGGCCCGAGGAAGGCAACGAACGCCCCGCCGGGAAGTTTTGCCTTCAGCGGACACGATCGGACGCACGCCCACATGATCGAGGCCGATCCGTCGGGTCGGTTCGTCCTGCACGTCGATCTGGGTCTCGATCGGATCTTCGTCTGGAAGTTCGACGACCGGAAGGGAACGCTCACTCCGAACGATCCCCCCGGGGTCTCGCTGCCGCCGGGCGATGGGCCGCGACATTTCTTCTTCCACCCGAACGGACGCTGGCTCTACTCCATCCAGGAGGAAGCCTCGACCATCGTCCTGTTCGACTACGACGCCAGGACGGGTCGTCTGGCCGCCAGGCAAACCCTCTCCACCCTGCCGCCGGGGTTCGCAGGCAGCAACTTCTGCTCGGAGATCCTCGTCTCGCCCGACGGCCGCTTCCTCTACGCCGGCAACCGCCTGCACGACAGCATCGCGATCTTCTCCATCGCCGACGATGGCCTCCTGACCTACCTCGGCGAAGAGTGGACCCGCGGCAACTACCCCCGCAGCTTCAACTTCGACCCTTCCGGCCGATTCCTGTATTGCTGCAACCAGCGAGCCGACAACGTGACGGTCTTCCGCGTCGATCGCGACAAGGGCGCTCTGACCTTCACCAACCACTACACCCCCGTCGGCAACCCGTCGATCATCGTTTTCCTCGACTTGGCGAAAACGGGGGATTGACTGGGCACAGAGAATCCGATGTTGCGGTCCGTCGCGGATTCTGCGGCCCCTGTTGCGGGCACCCCTTCGTTTGCGCCTCAAGCGGTTTGGGGGCTCTCTCGGCGCCTTGTGCTTTTTGCGGCTCAGGAGTATTCTTCCTGATTCCACCCCAGAGACAGATGGACTCAGGGGCACGATTTCCCTTGGCCCTCGCGTTCGGTCCCTCTATGATAGCGGCGTCGGGAATCGGTGGTCCGGGACCGATCGGTGTGCGTGTGGGAGTTCAATCGAACACGGAAAGGGGCAGGCAATGGGACGAATCAATCGACGGGACTTCATCAAAACGACCGCGGGGACTCTGGCGATGGGCAGCGTTCTGCATCGGGCATCCGCGTCCGAAACAGCCAAGCCGACGATCAAGCTGGGTCTGATCGGATGCGGATGGTACGGCATGGTGGACGTCAAGGCCGCTTTCAAGGCCGGCGGCGTCGAGGTCGCAGCCGTCTGCGACGTGGACAGCCAGCAACTGGCCGACAGCGCAACGCAGATCGAGAAACTGCAAGGATTTCGACCCAAGACCTTCAAGCTGTATAATGAGTTGCTGGACACCCCAGGCCTCAACGCCGTCATCATCGCAACGCCTCCCCAGTGGCACGCACTGCCCTTCCTCGCGGCAGTCGCGAAGGACCTGGACATCTACTGCGAGAAACCGCTCGCCTACGACATCCGCGAAGGGCAGGCCATGGTCGAGGCGGCCCGGAAAAAACACCTCGTCATCCAGATCGGTTTCCAGCGTCGCCAGAGCCCGGCCATTCAAAGAGTCCGCGAACACATCCAGCAGGGCAATCTCGGTCGGATCGTACAGGTGGACGCCCAGATCGATTACACCGCAGGCATGCGGGACGCCAAGCCACAAGATCCCCCTGCCTCGCTGGACTGGGATCTCTGGTGCGGCCCGGCCCCCAAGATCCCCTACTCGCCGCAGGTGGGGCACTTCGCCTGGCGGCTAGAGAAGACCACCGGTCATGGACACCTCGTGGACTGGGGGATTCACCTCATCGACGCGACGCGGTACATCCTCGGGGAAACGACGCCCCGCTCGGTGCAGGCCGCCGGCGGGATCTACTACTTCAAGGACCAGATCACCACGCCGGACATCCTGACGGTGCATTTCGATTTCGCAAAGTGCCCGGTCTTCTGGCGACACCGCCTCTGGGGCGCACGGGAGTACACGCCCGAGACCGCCAACGGCATCTTCTTCTACGGCGAGAACGGAACGATCTTCGTCACCGACAACCGCTGGGTGATCATCCCCAAAGAGAGGAATAAGGAGCGCATCGAGCACAAGGTCGAAGCCGACATGGGCACGGCCCACATGGCGGAGTTCCTCGAAGCGGTCCGCACCCGCCGGCCCGCCGGCTGCACGATCGAGGAGGGCCATCGATCGACGGCGACGGTCAAGCTCGCGATGATCGCATACGAGGTGGGGGCCAAAATCGCCTGGGATGAGCCCACCGAACAGATCGTCGGCAATCCGACAGCGGCGGCCCTGCTCAAGCGAGCGTATCGCGCTCCGTGGAAGCACCCGCATGTGGACAAGATGTGAGGCAACAAAAGGAAGGAGGTTGTCATGGCGTTGGGACGCAAGGCTGCGATTCTTCTGCTGACCGGCCTGCTATGCCTGGCAGCGATCGCGACGGCATCAAGAAACGGACAAAGCATGGACACGGCGAAGGGAAATCGCATTCGGCTGGAGCACGTTGCCTTGAACGTCAAGGACCCCGTCAAAATGGCCCAGTGGTATGTCGACCATCTGGGCATGAAGATCCTGCGGGAGGGCCCGGCTCCGATCAACGCCCGCTTCCTGGCCGACAGCGACGGCAACATGATGCTGGAACTGTACCACAACCCGCCCGAGGCGGTGCCGGACTATGCCTCGATGGACCCGCTGATCCTGCATGTGGCGTTTCTGGTCGACGACGTCGAAGGAATCCGCCAGAAGCTCCTCGCCGCCGGCGCGACAGCCACGGACGAAGTCGCCGTCACGCCGGCCGGTGACAAACTCACCATGCTCCGCGATCCGTGGGGTCTGGCCATCCAGTTCATCCGCCGGGCCAACCCCATGCTGCTCCATAAGTAGAGAGGTCGAAATGTACTGAGCCGCGTCCGTCTCTACCGCACCTGGCGGGGACGATACCTCGACGCCCATACGCTCGCCTGCCGCGACGGCAGACTCTCCGTGACGATTCCCGAGCTGACCGCGAGCCAGGGCCACGCGTCCCACATCGGCAACGACGTCGCGTTCAAGATCGTTCCGAAATGGTTCTCACCATGCGTACATGACGCCCAGCAGAAAGGAGGTCTCGTAACCGTCGTCGACGATCGGGCTGTCCTTGATCTCGCTGTCGAACCATTCGTACTGGACGGCCCCGAGCAGACTCCACCGGCCTGCCAGCTTGCGTCGAACCACCATGCGAAGGTAAGGATCGATCACGTCGTCGCCTTCGTAAGAGCCGCGAGAAATCGTCTCATCGAAACGGACCTCGTCGTCCTCGACTCCATAATAGTAGTCGATGAGGTTATTGCTCTTCCACCGAAGACCGACCGACGGAACCAGGTCAAACCCGGCCCATTTGAACAAAACCGTGTAGCTGAAATCCAGTTCCTGGCCCTTGTGACGGCCAAGGAGGTCCGTGACGAATGTAACGCCGAAAAGGCCGACATCTGTCAGCCAGGCAAGACCCAGTCCCCCATCGATGGACCAGTCCCTGTCGTCCATTCCTTCGAGTTCGTGGCTGTCGTCTTCCTCGTAACCTTCGAACCGCGGCCGCAGCACGGGGCCGACGGAGAAACCATCCACGTTATACAGCCAGTAGCCGCCCATGATGCCGCGGAAGTACAATCGTTTCCCTTCATAGGCGAACATCGGTATCGGATACACCCGCGCGTCGGTTCCAACGTACGGCTGCGAGCTGATGATCGCCCCGCCGCCGACATAGATCGAAGCCTTGTCTTCCGGTCCGGCCTCCGTCTGCACTTCGCCGCACCAGCCGGTCGCGACCCAGAATCCCACCATCACAAAGGCGCCAACCATCACACGCATCGTCATACCCCAATTTGCCTGCCCATTCTTGTTGCATGACGGCAGATCCCCATCCTATCGACATTTCTACATGGCCTGCCAACCCATCATCATGCGAACGGAATGATAGCGGCAAATGCACAAAAACGCCAGAGGGATTCACAGGCCGCGCGGTTCAGCGAAAACCTTTGTAGCTGCCGATGAAGATGGGCAAAGCCTCCCGCGCGAACCACTGCGGGTCCCACTCGCAGTCGTGGATCATGTGCCTGTAGCAGTCCTTCAGGACATAGGCGTCGGCGTGATGCTCTTCACGGTCGTCAACGACGACAACGTGCGTCTGGCGGTCGTAAGGCTCGGCCTCGAAGATATCCAGACGCTTCAGATCGTCCGGACCGATGTCGAAATACACAACGCCATCGACCCAGTCTCCCTCGTGGGATTGGACGATAACGGGATAGACGTCGCCTTGGACCCGTCGGCGAGTGAAACCACGCAGCCGCGCAGACCGCTTGAGATAGTCGCCGCGTACCAGTTGCGACCAGACCTCGTCGAACATCAAAGACCCATACGTGAACAGGTTCATGCCGATCATCCCGGGACGCGCGTGCAAAGCTGCACGGCACCATCACCGGATCAATGCAAGGCGTGTGCCATCTTCGTCCCCGGTCGCAGATACGTCATAACTGCATCAATAACCGAGACTTGCGAGATGGACCCGCACGGATGGTTTCGTGTGGTTTTCTACAAATTCGTGGATTCCACGGAGCAAAACCACACAATCGTCATCGCTCCGCTGCGTCTTGAGGCAGCGTTTGAGGATCACGACCACCGCTGGGAATGGGTTCGGGCCGAGGCCAGGATCGTCGCGATCCGCGCGACCACTTCAGGGTACCGGCTCGCGACGTTATTCCGCTCGCCGGGGTCCTCCGCGAGATTGTACAATTCGATGGGGCCCTGAGGGGCCTTCGCGACGTTCAGCCGGACGCCCTTCCAGTAGCCCATACGCACCGCCTGCTTCTTTCCCTGCTCGTGAAATTCCCAGTAGAGATAGGAATGCTCGCGCTGTCTCTGAGGTTGTCCCAGAAGCGTCCGCAAGAAAGAAATCCCGTCGGTCTCCTTGGGAGTCGGGACGCCCGCCAATTCGCAGCAAGTCGGCAGAAGATCCCAGAACGCGCTGACATGGTCCGAACCGGAACCTGCGGCGATCCGTCCCGGCCAGCGGGCGATCAACGGAACGCGTATTCCCCCCTCGTAGAGATCACGCTTGAATCCGCGCAGACCTCCGCTGCTGTCGAAGAACGCGGGATCGGCTCCGCCCTCCTTGTGCGGCCCGTTGTCGCTGGAGAACAGCACCAACGTCTTTTCGTCGAGGCCAAGCGCCTTGAGCCGGTCGAACAGCCGCCCGATGTCGCGATCCATCCGTGTGATCATCGCGGCGTGCCCTTTCTGCGGATTGGGCCAGTCCCGATTCGCATAAGGACCGTAGGAGGGGACCTCCATCCCATCGGGCTTCGATTCGTTGTTGGCATGCGGGATCGTGAGGGCCAGATACAGGAAGAAAGGGCGTCTGCGGTTGCGGTCCAGGAACGCCAGTGCCTCGGACGCGAACAGATCGTGCGAGTACTGGACGCGCTTCGTGGCGACGCCGCCCGCGGCGCCGACCGGCTCGACCTCGTTCGCCAGCGGGACCTTCTCCTCGTTTCGCCAGAGGTAATCGGGGTAGTAGTTGTGAGCGTGCTGCTGGTTGAGGTATCCGAACCAAGAGTCAAAGCCCTTGCGATTCGGTATGCCTGTCGTATCGGGCTCGCCCAGGCCCCACTTGCCGATGAGCCCGGTGGCGTAGCCGGCCTGCTTCATCAGTTCCGCCACGGTGACATCCTCGGGACGCAGGGGAATCCGATCGTTGCCGCGGATGTAGGCGTGCCCTGTGTGCAAACCGGTCATCAGGCAGCACCGCGACGGGGCGCAGACCGTGCTTCCGGCGTAATGATTCGTGAAGATCATCCCCTCTTTTGCCATGCGGTCCAGGTTGGGCGTCTGGATGATCTGCTGTCCATAGCAGCCCAGATCGCCGTATCCCAGATCGTCGGCCAGAATGAAGATGACGTTGGGCCGCTCAGCAACGGTCTCCCGGCGTCGCGGGTCTTGGCAACCCGCAACCAGCGAGAACGCAGCAAGACTCGTCCGCTTCAGAAACCGCCTTCTCGTGTGCATCATGAGCGTGACTCCGATCCAACAAGGAGCGACAGATTTCCTCCGCTGGGGCACACTGCCCCAGCTCAGCCCTGATCGCCGCCGACCGGCATCTGCGGCGCAGGGATCGTGACGTCCAGGGTCTCGACGTCGCCCAACGTGGACAAGGGCTTGTCGAACCCCTCGGGATTGCCTACCACCAGAATACGGACGTCAGCCGGGTGCAGGTGCTTCCGGGCCACCCGCAACACGTCGGCCTTGGTCACCTTTTCGACGCGGTCGCGAATCTGGAGAAGGAAATCCGCGGGATAATCGTAGTACTCGTAGGTCAGAAACCGCGTGACGATCTTGCCCTCAGAGTCGAAGTTGAAAACGAACGAATTGAGGAAGCTTTCCTTGGCCAGTTTCAATTCCTCGTCGGTGACCTCAGCCTGGCGAATCTTCTCGACCTCGGACAGGATCGACTGGATGGCTTGGATCGTGCTCTCCGACTTCGTCTGGCATCCCAGGCTGAACATCCCGGCGTGGGCGTAGTCGGCGCCGTAAGCACCGAAGACGGAGTAGGCCAGGCCTTGGCGAGAACGGACGTTCTTGAAGAGCCGGCCGGTGAAGCCGCCGCCGAGGATCTGGTTCATCACGACAAGAGAGAAGTAATCCGGATCGTTCCGCAATCCACCGATATGGCCCAGGAAGATATTCGACTGGTTCAAGTCCGCTCGCGGAACCACGCGGACGGTTCGCGCATACTCATAATCCACCTTGGGCATGGGCGGAACCGTCGCGTCGATCTTCGCCCATCCGCCGAAGGCCTTCTCGATCATCCGGATCATTTCCCGTGTGTCGAAGTCGCCCCAGATCGCCGCCATCATCGTATTGGGTCCGAAGAACCGCTTGTGGAAGGCCACGAGGTCATCGCGTGAGATCGCGTCGATCGTCGCGTACTCCGTATGGCGGGCGTAGACGCTGTCGGGCCCATAGATGAGCTTGGCGAACTCGCGCGAGGCGATTCCGTCGGGTTCGTCGTTGCGGCGGGCGATCGCGCTTCGGAGCTGGATCTTGGCCAGCTCGATCTTGTCTTGTGGGAAGGCCGGGTTCATCAGGATGTCGGCCAGGATACCCAGCGTCTTGTCGATGTCCTCCTTCAGAACGGAGAGCGACGCCACGCCGTAGTCCAGGCCGATGCCGATCTCCACGGAGGCAGCCATCGCTTCCAGGGCCTCGTCGATCTCGTCGCCGGTCATGGTGGGCGTGCCGCCGGTCCGCATGACGTTGCCGGTGACGTCGGCCAGGCCGACTTTCTCCGCAGGTTCATAGATCGACCCGGTTCGGATGCGGGCCGACAGATGAATCAAAGGCAACTCGCGATCCTCCAGGAGCAGCAGCCTCATGCCGTTGGGCAGCGTCACCCGCGTCACCTCGGGGACCTTGACGTCCCGCAAAGGAGGATACTTGAGCTTTCTATGATCGGGCGCCTGCTTCGTCGCCGCCCCGGCCGCGCCAGCCGCCAGTGCCAGAACCGCCGCTGCGATCGTCATGGATGATCTTGTCGTTCTCATCTTCTCCACTCCCGTTCAGGATTCGTTCTCGGCGGCGGTCGTCTGGATCAGGCCGACCGTGCGGTTCCTCGTCGTGAAATACGTCTGGGCCACACGCTGGATGTCCTCGGCGGTGACCGCGTCGATGCGTTCGAGCTGCTTGAAGAGGTTCCGCCAGTCGCCGGTCACCACCTCGTAGAACGCCAGTTGCTGCGCGAGCCCTTCGTTGGAGTCGAGTTGGCGAATCAGGCCGGCCCGAGCACGGGTCTTGGCCTTGTCCAGTTCCTCCCGACTGACGGGCTCGTTCTTGAGTCGGTCGATCTGGGCATAGATCGCCTGCAGATTCTCCTGATTGGTGTGGCCTTGCGCAGGTACCGCATAGAACAGGAACAAGCCGGGGTATTTCACGCCCGGCATGCCCTGGAATCCCGAGGCCGCCACCGCGATCCGTTTCTCTTTGACCAGGGTCGCGTAGAGACGGGACGTGCGGCCCATCCCCATGATGTCGGTGATCGCGTCGAACACTGCGTCGTCGGGGTGATTGATCCCCGGCTTGTGATAGCCGACCACAACGAACGGCTGCGAGGGATCTTCGACGATCACCCTTCGCTCGCCGCCCTGCGGCGGCTCCACGGTCACCACCGGCCTGGGGTCCGGATGACGAGGAATTCGACCGAAGTACTTCCTCGCCAGTTCCTTCACTCGCTCGGGCGACATGTCGCCCACGATGGCGATCGTCATGTTCGCAGGGACGTAGTATTCCTTGAAGAACGCCTCCGCCTGCGTGCGGGAGATGGCCTCCAGATCGCTCATGTGGCCAATGACCGGCTCGCCGTACGGATGTGCCTTGTAGGCGGTCGCGAGAAAGTCCTCGATCAACCGGCCGATGGGCTGCGTCTCCGTGCGAAGCCGGCGCTCCTCCATGACCACGTCCTTCTCCATGTAGAACTCGCGCAGGACCGGGTCGCGGAACCGCTCGGACTCCATGAGCATCCACAGTTCCAGCTTGTTCGAGGGCAGATTCACGAAGTAGACGGTGTAGTCCGCGCTGGTGCCGGCGTTGAGGTTGGTTCCGCCCTCGCGGTTGAGCGTCTCCTCGAATTCGTCGTGAACGAGGAACTTCTGGCCGTCCTGCTGCACCTCTTCGAATTGCTGCCGCAGCCTGGCGACGCGATTCGGGTCGGCCCTGTCGCCCTTGAGCAATTCGCCCCGGAGGGCATGGAACGCCTCATCGACGCGGGCCAGGATCTTCGCCTCGCTCTTGTGGTCCTTCGTGCCGATGGTCGTCGTGCCCTTGAACGCCATGTGCTCGAAGATGTGGGCCAGGCCGGTGATGCCCTTGACCTCGTCCACAGAACCGACGTTCACGTGGGTGAAGCAGGTGACCACTGGGGCGTCGCGCCGCTCGAGTACGAGGAACTTCAACCCGTTATCGAGCGTGAACTCCGTGAGTCTCTTCTCGAACTGGGCCAGATCCTGCGCAGTCCCCGCCGGGGCCAGCAGAACCAAGAACAGAACCGCCGCCAGGCCCGCCCGTCGAACCATCCGATCAGCCATATCGTTGCTCCTCGTCTATCAAGCTCCGAACCAGTTGTCCTTCAGTTGTACATGAACTGCACCGTCGTGCTGCAATCGATGTCTACCCGCACGCGGACCCAGTGTGCGGAAAAGGCGTCAGGAAACTCATGGTGGAGATATTGGCCACGATCGACATCGAAGGACCCGTACCGAACCCAACTCCCATCGCCAAGAAAGTCCACCTCGATATCGAACCGCGCGGGTCTTTCCGCGTCATGGGTGATGTGGACGACCTTCTTGTCGAAACCCGTCATCAGGAAGGGATCCGACGTCTCGCCCGCCTTGACCGGCGTGTTCCACCAGGGGCCGCCCCAGCCGGTGGGCTTGCCCATCCGCCAGAGGGCGTCGATATTGCCGAACCACAGACCCGATTGCGGCTGGCCCTGGTCGTGGTCGATCTGGTCGGAGGCCATGACGAACAGACCCCGCCAATGACAGAAATCGGGCACAACACGCAGGTGGGTGCAGATCGGACGGATGCCCCAGATCCTGCCGCCATAGGCGAACGCGGGCAGTTCGTAGAACATGCCGTGCGCGTCCATCAGCAGACGCTCGGTCACCGCGTGGCGAATCCGCGTCCACTCGGTGTTCCAGGCGTGGTTCCAGGTGTGGCTGGCCATCGGCAAACGGTACCGCTGCCACTGGCCCTGCACCAGGGCGCGGAGGATGACGCTCGAACGGTCCCAGCCGATCGCATACAGCGTGTTGCCGCCATAGGATCGATCCGCGCCGGCAGCGTGCACCTCGACGAACGGGTTCCGCTCGATGATCGTCCAGGTCTGCCCATCCCATTCGGCCAGACGTCCCGCGTCGCGATTGCCCAGAAACTCCTGTTCATCGTAGGTGTTGTTTGCGACGACCACGCGGCCCTGCGCCGTGAACGCGCTTTTGAAATGCTCCTTGGCGCTGACGATCTGGAGTTCCTTGACCAGATCGAACAGCAACGTCGCTTTGAGCGTGTGAACATCCACCTCCCAGAACCGCCCTTCCATACCGAGGAAGTAGACCTTGTTGGCGGGATCAGTCAAGTGCTCGCAGGTCGCGGCCAGGCGGACCCGCTTGAGGTCTTCGATCGTGCGGACGTTGCCGTCGGCGTCGATGGCGTAGGGTCCGATGAACGCCTGCCCGCTCGGCCAGTGCGGCAGGCGGTTGGCGAAAGTCCCGGTGACCGAAGCGGGATGTCGCCGCATAACCATGTCCTCGCCGATCTCGTAGAGACCGAGGCCCTGGCCGTTGATGTGGGCGACGTAGCCGACCGCCCAGAGCTTCTGGGCCCAGGGGATCAGGGCGCCGATCCCCGCCTCGGAGTTGCTGCCAAGCCCTTTGGCCATGACGGTCATCTGCGGAAAGACGCCGTCGACCTGGATGGGAGGGGTCGGCTGTGGCTCGACTTCTGCGTCGATCCGCTCAAGATAGCCCCGAAGGGCCCTGGCCAGGCTGCCCCCGAACGCTCGGGCTCCGTCGGGAGTCACAGGCCGACCGCCGGCGTTGGCATAGGGCACTTCAAACGTGGCGACCAGGCGGATGCCTTCCAGGTCGCTCGCCCACCGACTACAGCTCTTGTTGGCGCCGACGTTGCTGTCGGTGTTCCATGCTTTTCCGAACGGCAGGTTGTCGGAAGCGCGGTAGACCAGCGGCCCGCTCTGAACCGTCTCCAGCAACCGTCCGAATTCCCGCTGCTGACGCCACATGGTCTCGTCGCAACTGCCGACGATGTAGATCGCCTCGTTGTGCGGACCGCTCATGTAGGGGCAGTGGAGGTCGAACGCCGCAACGAGCCGACCGTTGGACCAGTTCGGCACGAACGTCCGCAGAGCGGCCACCGATGCGTGGACGCTTTGGCCGATGTAGTCGCGGTTGTGGTCTCGCGGAATGCGGTTCTTGCCCTGATCGCCCAGTTCGACGCCGTCTTTGTCCATGAAGGGGATCGCCAGGATCTCGACGTTCCGACGAAACCAGGTGCCGTCCTCGTTGTCGGCCAGGACCGTCGCAAGGATTCCTTCCATCACGTAGCTGGCCATCGTCTCGCAGGCATGATGCCTGGCAGTCAAGAGGACTCTGTGCGGGGCGCGGCCGTCCAGCCGGCCGACGTGCAGACGCTCCACGCTTCGTCCTTGCGAGGTCTTGCAGAGTTCCTGCACCAAGAGCCCCGGGCGGTCCTTGTACGCCGCAAGAAACCCCTGGAGGTTCTGCTCCTGGTAGGGAAATGCGAAGCAGAATCGCACCTCCTGCGTCTCGGCGGGAAAGTCGTATCGGAAGGAACCGTCCTTCACCGCCTCGGCCCCGAGCCAGGACCAGGTGTCGCCGCCATCGACGCTCACCGCCGGTCCACGGACGCCGATCGGACTCCTGCCGCTGAAGCTGAAGGTCACAGAGCGGTCCTGGGCCCCTCGGACGCGGAAGTTCCAGTAGAACCACCAGCCTTCCGTATCGCGAAGATCGGGACGAATGCGTACCGTGTCGCCCTCGATTCCCTCGACGATGATGTTGCCGCCGGGGTAGTTGGCGTCCACGGTGAATGAAGGAATCGCCGGAGCGTTCGGCTCAGACGCGGCCGGAGTTCCCCAGGCTCCCCACACCAACACAGCTACCAGTCCCAACCTCAGCCAGGGAGAATCAAGATCGAACGTGGCTTTCTGCGTCGCAGAAGAGAGACGGGAATGGTCCATTTCGTATCCTTCCAACGGGCGATCGAGTCGACAATCCATTTCTTGCACCTGTGCATCGCGCCGTGGGCACTATATTCCCCAGGCTTGAGACTGTCAATCTCGCTGTGGCTCGGCCGCGCTCGGTGAGGGAGGCTGGTGAAATGACGACTGCAATGGGGGATTTGGACGCAAAGGAGGACTCGGCTGATTCCATGGGGAATCAGCCCAGCGATACAGAGAGGTCAGGCGAGGCCTTCGCCCTGGCGGCTATTCGCCGTCGTCGTCCGGGGCGCCGACGGTCACCTTCTGGAGCATTCGCTGGCAGCTTTCGCAACGGCACACGCCAACCAGGCGAAGATGGGAAGTCCCGGCAAGCCTGCGAGTCTCGATCAGCTTGGCGCCTTTGGCCTCCATCTTGCGGAAGGCCATCTTGGCCTCGCGGTTGTCGTGGTATCCAACCGCGTCGATCACGACGCTGACCTTCTTGTCCCGCTGGAGCAGTCCGAGGGCAGTGGCCTTGACCGCCCCTTCGGCGGTCGCCCCGATCAGGATGAACTCGGTCGCGGCGACCTCGCTCAGCACGCGGTCGATCCGAGGCTCGTCGAACGGATCCACGCATCGCTTGTGGAAGATGACTTGTTGATACCGACGAAGCATGTCGCGCGGCAAGTCAGTGCTGCCGTCGGCCGCGAAACAAATCCGGCTGTTCAGGAGCGTGTAAGGAATCTTCAACTGGCCGTCGGTGCCGTCGAGACAATACCGAGGGTCGCCGTTGTGGCTGTTGTGATTGGCATAGACCTCGCAGGTGGAAACGACGGGGATGTCCCGAGTCCTCGCCCATGCCATGAGCCGCCGGACGTGCGACAGGACCCTCCGATGATTGCGGATGCAAACGACCCCGTCCGCCAGGAAAAAGTCCCTCTGCGTGTTGATGTCGACCAGCACCTGTCTCCGCTTCGCCCTGACCATTTGCAGCATCATCCTAACGAAGTCCTTTCCGGGCTCAGCGACCCCACTCAGTGTGGAATACGCCTATCCCACAAAAAGTGTTCGGGTCCTCGGCCCTCTTCAGCGAGGCCTGGAGCCCTTCACATCCTCACTCATCGTGTGCCGCATCGCCTCACTTTAGTAACGGTCTTTTGGAAAATTGGCGGTGGATGATGTATGATAAACGCACGTCGATTGCTGATTCGCTCAACCAACAACGACAAGCTGAAAATCGAGATTCCAGGATGGTTCGGAGACGATGAGAAAAGAGTTGAACGACTATACGAATGTCGCATTGCACCTGGAAAACTTACAGGGCACGCTGGACTTCGCCCAGGTTTTCGGACGTTGCGGTCCCGTCCACATCGAGGTCGGATCGGGCAAAGGCGCCTTCCTCGTGACGGAAGCCCAGGCCCGGCCGGACGTGCACTTCCTCGGAATCGAATGGGCCAGCAAGTACTATCGATATGTCGTGGATCGAATCGGACGCCGGGGATTGACGAACGTCCGCATGCTTCGGGCCGACGCCCCCGTCTTTCTGCGAGACCACGTGGCGCCCGAATCGGTGGACTGCTTCCACGTCTACTTCCCCGATCCCTGGCCCAAGAAGCGGCATCACAAGCGACGGTTTCTACAGGCTTCGAATCTGGAGATCCTCATCGACCGCCTCAAGCCCGGCGGTCAGCTCCGCATCGCCACGGACCACGCGGACTACTTCCAGCAAATCCAGGAGATAACGAACGCGTCTCTGGACCGGCTCGAACCGATCGAGTTTGAGCGGCCTTCGGGCGCCGAAGAGGGCGAGCTCACCGGCACCAACTACGAACGGAAGTACATCAAGGAGAGCCGGTCAATCCGCACCGTCGCATTCCGCAGGAGAGGATGACCCTCACCGCTGCAGGCGGTTCAGCGCCGTCTGAGCCACGCGGGTGACGTAGTTGTCCGAATCCTGCGTGGCCGCCTGGATCTGAGACAGGACCGGCCGGGCCTTCTCACCAATCTTGTCCAGGGCCACCATCGCGAACATCCGTGTCTTGTCCGAAGGGCTCTTGAGAGCTTCCACCAGAACCGGCAGCGAAGCCCGCTCCTCGCCCCAGTCGCACATCGCATGGGCCGCCGCGACGCGTACAACCACGGACGGATCCTCGAGCATGGTCGTCACCGCAGGCTTGGCCATCGCCAGATCGACCGGGTACTTCGTCCAGGCATGCAACCCAACGACCGCCCAGTACCGAACGGATGGCTTGGGGTCTTTCAGATAGGCCAGGAACGCGGTCGTCGCATTGGGACCCGTGAAGTCCGCTTCCTTGATCTTCATCAGCCGCTGCCGCAAACCGGCAAGATCAGGCTTGTCTTCCCAGTGTTCCGTCTGGGTCGGCACAGGCTTGTTGACGAGCGGATCGCCTGCCTTGAACGCGACGACGCTGCTGTCGTGGAATCCGAGCCGGCAGGCCTTCGCGTAGAGAATCTCCCCCGGCTTGACCGCAACGGACTTGACGTAGAGGTTCCATCCGACGCTGTCCTTGGGGTTTCCGCCGAGCCGCCAGGCGATGGACGCGCCCTGCGTCGCACAGACGATCGTAACCGCCCCGCCGTCCTCCCGCACGCTCGACAGCCTGGTGAAGACCGGATCGGCCGTCTTCTCGAACGTACCGCCGGGCCGCTTCATCTCATCGAAAATCGGCTCGGGGATCAGGCCGATGTCCTTGCTCTGGCGGCACCAATCCAGGTGGGCTTGTCGCATCCGCTCCAGCACGTCCTTGTACTTCGGGTCGCCTGCGAGATTGGTCACCTCGTGCGGGTCGGCGCTCGTATCATAGAGTTCTTCGACGGGCTTCGTCGGCTCGAAGTACTGCGTCGGCGGCCCTTGGAGCTTCCCTTCGGCGGCGAGCCGGCGCATCTCCTGCATGGTCGGCATCTGATCCATATAGTTGATGGTCTGCGACCGCGACAGATGCGACATGTAGTTGCGGATGTACCGAAAGCGCTTGTCGCGAACGGTCCGGATCAGATCGTAGGCCTCGTCCATCCGGTCCCTTGCACCGTACACATACTCCCGCGGCTTGGCCTTCTCGTGGCCGAGGAAGGCCTGCCCCTGCAAGTGCTTGGGGATCTCGACGCCCGCCAGGGAGAGCATCGTCGGAGCGAAATCGACAAACGCCGCCAACTCGTCGTTGACGCTACCCGGCTTGAGAGCGTCAGGATTGTCCGGTCTGGCGAGCCTGCGCCATTTCTCCGGGACGCGGACGATCAACGGGACCCGACTGCCCGAATCGTAGATCCATCGCTTGGCGCGGGGCAACCCCCGTCCGTGGTCGCCCCAGAACCAAACGATCGTATCCTGGGCCAGTCCGTCGGCTTCGAGCTGGTCCAGGACCTCCTTGACCTGCCTGTCCATCAGCGTGATCAGGTCGTAGTACCGGGCCCAATCCGCCCGAACCTTGGGGGTATCCGGATAATAGGGCGGGAGTTCCGCCTTGGCTGGATCGTGCCGCTCGGCAGGCCCCAGGCCTTCCAAACGCTTCAGCAGCGCCGGGCTGCGGTCGCGGATCTGGCTTTCGTGCGTCGTGGTGAAATTGACCACCGCAAAGAACGGGCTTCCCTTCGGGCGGTTTCGCCAGTGAGCCTTGCCGCTGCACTCGTCCCATACGGTCAGAGGCGGGTCGAACTGGTAATCGGTCTTGACGTTATTCGTGCAGTAATACCCCGCGGCTCGCAGGTATTCCGGGAAACACTTGACGTAGTGCGGCGGAACGCCCTGGCACCGCATGTGCTGAGTGCCGATCGTCGTGGGATACATGCCAGTGATGATGCCCGACCGCGTCGGGGCGCAGACTCCCGAATGCGAGAACACACGATCATATCGAACGCCCTGCGCCGCCAGCGCGTCGATGTGCGGCGTCACCGCATACTTGTCGCCATAACATCCCAGGTCGGGGCTGATGTCCTCAGTGCTGATCCAGAGGAAGTTCGGACGCGGCCCGTCCTTTTCCTGCCCGAACGCCTCGGCCCCCTGCAACAAGACCCCTGCCACGGAACCGGATGCCGCCAACAGGAACTGACGCCGATCCAACGCACATGTCGCGTCTTCCATCTGTTTGCCCCTTGTCCTTGATCGCCGCACCACAGCGGCCCGTTGCCAGTCATTCTGTCGCGTATACACGCTCGATCGAAATGGTCCGCGACAGAAGAACAGTATAGCCTCTCCCTGCCTCCACTCAAGGGCGATTGTGCCCCTCGGAGCAGACTGCCGGTTGCAGGACCGACAAGCTGGTGATACGATCACGAGCAGGCCGAATCGCCTCGGTAGAGGAGCGTTTGCCCGCGAGCCGGAATCGTGAAATGGGATGGAGCAACTATGAAACGCACGCGTATCGCCACGATGACAACGCCCCTGAACGCCATTCTGGCAGGTCTGATGCTCAGCGGGTGCGCCCTCGCCCAAACCCCGGCCGCACCCTGGGGTTTGATGTGCGAGTTGATGGCCCGGCCCGAATTGTCTCCGATTGGCGATTCGAAGCCCGAATTCAGTTGGATCGCGGGCTCGATGGGCAGGCAGACCGCATACCAGATCCTCGTCGCGTCGGACCGGACGAATCTCGACAAGAACCAGGGCGGCCTGTGGGACAGCGGCAAAGTCCTTTCCTCGCGGTCCACCGCCATCGAATACGCCGGACGCCCTCTCCCGAGTGAAACGGCATGCTTCTGGAAGGTGAGAACCTGGCAGGACAGTGTCGAAGCCGGGCCTTTCTCGACGGTGCAGTCGTTTCGCACAGGCAAGCTCGACGGACCCTACGAAACCACGCGGTACCCCCTCGTCGAAACGAAGATCCAGCCGGCCAGGGTGGTCCGAAAGGCCGAGGGACATTACTTCGTCGACTTCGCCAGAGCCGCGTTCGGCGCCGTGGAGCTGACGCTCGCCAGTCCCCAGGCAGGACACAAGGTGGAAGTGCATCTGGGGGAAGTTCCCGCGGGCGATGCCATCGACCGCAATCCCGGCGGCTCGCGCCGTCACCGGATGATGATACTGACGCTGGACCAAGGCACGCGAACGTACCGCGTGGTTGTCACGCCGGACAAACGCAATGCCGGGCCCCAGGCGATCAAGATGCCTGCGTCCGTGGGCGAGGTGATGCCCTTCAGGTATTGCGAGATCGTCAACAGTCCCTCCGAGATCGACTCGTCCTCGATCCGCCAGATCGCGGTCCATTATCCGTTCGAGGACGACGCCTCTCGCTTCGTCTGCTCGGACCCGGTGCTCAACGACGTGTGGGAATTGTGCAAGTACAGCATCAAAGCCACCAGCTTCTGCGGCGTGTACGTCGACGGCGACCGCGAGCGAATCCCTTACGAGGGCGACGCCTACATCAACCAGCTCTGCCACTACAGCGTGGACCGCGAGTACACGATGGCCCGTTACAGCCACGAATATCTCATCACGCACGCGACCTGGCCGACGGAGTGGATACTCCATTCGGTCCTCATGGCCTGGGCCGATTACCTGTACACAGGGGACACCGACTCTGTCTCGCATTTCTACGACGACCTCAAGGCCAAGACCCTGCTGGCCCTGGCCCGCGAGGACGGCCTGATCAGCACCCAGACCGGGCTGGTCACCAAGGACGTGCTCGCGTCGATCCATCTCAACGGCAACCTGCGGGACCTCGTGGACTGGCCTCACGGCAACATCCTCGGTCTTCAGGGCGGCTACGGCGAGACCGACGACTTCGAGTTCAAGCCCATTAACGCGGTGGTCAACGCGTTTCATTACCGGGCGCTCGTCCTGATGAGCCGGATTGCCGACGCGATTGAAAAGCAAGACGACGCGGCCCGTTTCGCCCAGGCCGCCGAGAAGGTCCGCCGGTCGTTCAACGACAAGCTGTTCGACAAAACCAAGGGCGTCTACGTCGACGGCGAAGGCAGCACACACAGCGCGCTGCACGCGAACATGTTCCCCCTGGCGTTCGGACTGGTGCCGCCGGAGCGTGGTCGCTCGGTGGCGGACTTCATCAAGAGCCGGGGGATGGTGTGCAGCGTCTACGGATCGCAATACCTGCTCGAAGCCCTCTACGAAGCCGGCGAAGGCGACTTCGCACTCAAGCTCATGGCGGATCGCTCCAGCGACCGGAGTTGGCCGCACATGATCTACAACGTCGGCACGACGATCACACTGGAGGCCTGGGACAACAAGTACAAGCCGAATCAGGACTGGAATCACGCCTGGGGCGCCGCGCCCGCCAACATCATTCCCCGCTGCCTCATGGGCGTCCAACCGATCGCGCCGGGCTTCGCGAAGGTCCGAATCCAACCGCAGTTGGGAGGCCTCAAGGCAGGCAGCCTCGACCTGCCCACCGTCCGCGGCGCGATCCACGTCGACTTCGCGTCAGAGCCCGGAGAGTCGTTCACGTTGAACGTTGAACTGCCGGGCAACACCGAGGCGGTCGTGTGCTTGCCTCTCTGGCCAGGCGACAGACCCCTAGCGTACCACAATAGCAAAGCCATCGCAGCCCGCCAGGAGGGCAACTTCCTGGTGGTCCCGGACGTCCCCGCCGGACGGCATCGGTTCGAATTGCGGCCCTAGAACACCGAAACACAGCGTGCTCAACCGGAGATTCGCTCTCCCGGCGTATCGATCACTTCGCCAGTTCCTGGAACCGGTTGGCGATGGCCAGAGCGGGATCGAGAGGAACATCGACCGGCGAAACGCTCTTGCCGATCTTCACGACCGGCTTGGCCGTCAGGTCCTTGCCTGCGAACTGCGGCAGCCACTGGCTCTGAGCCCGGAGCATCTCGCGGGTCATGTCGCGGGCTTCCCGCAGCGTGCAGACCGTGGAGGTCAGCGGGTCCATCGCGATCGCCTGCATCGCGTGCTCGGGATTGCCCGTCAGGGCCGCCTCAACCGCCAGTTGCTGGACCGTGATGTTGCTCTGGTTGAGCGCGGCACACTGGATGGGCAGATCGCCGACTCGCACCGGGTGCAGGCCCCTGGAATCGACGAAAACCGGCACCTCGACGCAACAGCCCTGGGGCAGGTTCGTTATGTACCCGTCGTTGCGGACGTTGCCGTTGAGTCGGAACGCGTTGCCCGTCTCCGCGGCCTCCAGGATGTACGAGCAGTACTCCACGCTGCGATGCTCGATCTTCCGCGATTCCGTCGCGAGGTAGTCCACACTCTTGTACTTCTCGGCCAGCATGTTGCAGTAGTTGAAATAGGCGCCCGACGCGCCGCCGAATCCGGGCTGGTCGCAGTACAGATCCAGGGCCCGCTTGCTGCTGCGGAACCACGGCACGTATTCGGACAGGTGTCCCGTGCTCTCGGTCATGAAGTACCCGAAGTGCCGCATGACCTCGCAGCGGACCTTCTCGTTCACGTAGTACTCGGGCTTTTCGCACCGCTGGCGGAGGATCGGGTACAGGTCCCGCCCGTCGCGCTTATCGCGCAGGGCCAGGAACCAGGCCATGTGATTGATCCCGGCGCAGACCTGATCGATCTGGTCCTTCGGCACTTCCACATACCGGCTGATCAGGTCCAGCGTCGTCTGCACGCCATGACAGAGCCCGATGAACTGCACCTTCGCCACCCGGCCCAGCGCCGAGCAATTGGCCCCCATCGGGTTGGCGTAATTCAGCAGGATCGCGTCGGGGCACAACTCGTTCATGTCACGCGACATCTCGGCCAGGGCCGGGATCGTCCGCAGGGCGCGGAACACCCCGCCGGGGCCGAGCGAGTCCGCAATGCACTGGTCGACGCCGTATTTCAGCGGGATCTCGTAATCCATGCGGAAGGCGTCCACGCCGCCGATCTGGATCATGTTGATGACGTACTTGGCTCCGTCCAGGGCCTTGCGACGGTCGAGCGTGGCGGTGACCTTGGCCGGCAGCTTGTTCGCCTTGACCACCTCCTTGACGAAGGCCTCCATCTTGTCGAGCTTGGGCTTCGTTCGATTCATCAGGCAGATCTTGACGTCCTGCAAGGCCGGGGTCGCCAGAATGTCCATCGTCAGCGTCTTGCAGAAGATCAGGCTTCCCGCCCCGATCATCGCGATTTTCGGTTTCGCCATTTGTGAGCCTCCCATAATCAATCATCAATCACTTCAACAGGTTTTCCAGGAGATAAAGCCCGCTCTTGCCGGGGGCGACCACGTCGATGTCGCCGTCGGCGTCGATGTCCACCGCCATGGTGTTGATGCCGAAGCCGACGGTCCCGCCTTCGTGCAGCACGTGCCGCGTCCATTTTTTCGCCGCGACATCGAAATCGTAGTAGTACACGCAGCGAGGATCGTTCTCGCCGGGGTCGTTGCCGTTGTGGGCGTAATAACGTTTGCCCGTGACAAGTCCGTCCCGACCGTCGTTGTCCAGATCGGCCATCAACATGAAGTGCGGCTGCGACCAGGAATCGTCGATCAGGTGTTTCTCCCAGGTCCGCTTGCCATCGACGGTCTTCTGCTCCAGCCAGTACAGGCCGTAGTTGTGGCCCAGACCCCAAATGAGATCCGAATCGCCGTCGCCATCCACGTCGTGCACGAGGATGGGGATGCTCGCGTAGCCCAGTTCGAATTCCGACCGCCACAGCCATCCGCCGTCGGCGGTCTGCTCCAGCCAGCCCTTGGGCGTCACCACGTCGCAGCGACCGTCCTTGTTCACATCGCCTGCGCCCAGGCCGTGCCCGGCCGCCTCCTTCGGAAGCGGATGCTTCTGCCACTTCACGCCCTGCGGAGCCGAAGCGTCCCGCGTGAACCCATACCAGGCGGCCTCGCTCATGATGTTGGGCAGGATGTCGAGTTGGCCGTCGCCGTCGATGTCGTAGGCCATTGCGGTCTCCATATTGCCCGGCGTATCGATCTCGAACACCTGCCAGGGTTCGCCCGTCTTGCCGGGGTTGCGAACCCAGTACACCATCTTGTTGTGCCAGGCCGCGCCGGCGGTGTCCACCCACCCGTCGCCGTCCACGTCCATCGGCAGATTGGCGAAATCGTAGAAGTAGTTCCCTTCCTCCTTGATCTCGCGGACGAAGTGCTTCTTCCAGTCGGGGGCCTCGTACCAGAACCCGCCCGACAGGATATCGAGCTTGCCGTCGCGGTTGACGTCGAGCACGCCTGCGGCCTCGAATCGCGAGTCTGCGTTGATCACATGGAGCCGCCAGCCATCGCCGACCTTGGGCTCTGCGGTCTTGGCCTCCTTCACGCGGACGATCGCGCCCCAGGGCAGGTTGTTCTGCGTGATCTTGAGGATCAGCGTGTTGACGCCCTGGTTGAGCGTCGCGGTGACGCGGTCGGGCTCGGCCAGGATCGGCCGGGCGGTGTTGTTCGAGTGGATGACCTTGCCGTTGAGCCAGGCCTTCACGCCGTCGTCGCTGAAGATCTCCAGCATCACGGGCTTGTTGGCGGCCGATTCGATCCGCGTCCGCAAGTACGCGACCTTCTGCTCGCCGCCGTCGAGTTCCTTGAGCAGATCCGCATACGCCGGATGCTGCTCATACTTGGAAACCGTCATCTTCCGCCAGGCGACCTGGGCGTTGGGCTTCTCGGGATCGAAGGCGATGTCGAACAGTTGCGAGTAGTTCTTGTCCTTCTCCTCGTACGGCCCCGCCACTTCCCAACTCGTCAAGTAGCTGCTGACCGCCTTGATCTCACCGAGAGTCCTCTTGGCGCGATCCCTCGTGGCGTTGGCGACGTTTGCGGCGACGATCTGCCCGAGGACCGGCTCGACCGTCTTGAAATTGCCGATGTAGACCGCCTCGGCGATGGTCACCGTCGAAAGCGCCGCTTCTTCACAGACGTCCGCGTCTTTCACGTGCGACACGGCCAACTGCATCGATTCGAGCGTCTTGACGCCCGCCAAGGCGCCCAGAACCCGCTTCTTTCCCGCCGCATTCGGCGACAGATCCATCGCGGTCTTGTAGTACCGGACCTTCTCGTCGGCCGCCATCGAAGCGATCCCGCCTACGAGGTCGATGTACGCGCCCAACGCGCGGATCTGGCAGTTGGCGTTGCTCTTGTCCGCCGCGATCCGCAACAGGTCGGGCAGCGGTTCGGCATTCGGCCACCGCCCCAGCCCGCCGATCGCGGCATACCGAACCTCCATGTCCACGTCTGCCAGCGCCCTGCGCAGGGTGGGCAGGGCCGACGCATCGCCAAGCTGTCCAAGAAGACCGATCATCGTCCCCTTCACCGACACGTCTCGGACCAAATCGAGCTTCGCCAGAATGGCCTTCGAAGCCTCGTCTCCTGCGTTCGCCCGTCGGGCAACGCCCAGGATCGTATTCTCCAACGACTTCTGCTCGCCGCTTCTGGCGTCGATCAGCAGAGCGACCAAAACCTCAACGTCGCCGGCCCCGGCCAAGTCCCGCAGGGCCCGATAGGAAGCCGACCGCACAGACGCATGGTCGCTCCGAGCCGTCTGCAACAAGACGTCTGTCGCCTCCGTCGCCCGACGATCGGCAAGCGTCTGGATCAGCTCGATTCGGACCGCAGGATCGGCCTTCTTCACCAGAGCGATCATCTCGGCGTGGACGTTCCTGCCGCGAAGCGATCGGAGAGCGTCTCTGGCCGCCGCCTGCTCGTCGCCCGAAACCTGGGCCGCTCGGTCCGCCAACATCGCCACATTTGCCCCGTCGCCGAGAACGCCGACGGCTTTGAGGGCGGCGATCCGAACCGCTGTCTCCGAGGACTCGCACGCTGTCAGCACGTCGGCCAGGGAGGCCTTGTCGCCTCGATTCGCCAGGACGTTGACGACGAGCACCTGAACATCCGCATTCAGCGATTCCCACTGCTTCAGGCAGGCGTTCACCAGCTCGTCGTCTCTCGTCTCCTGGACGAGTTGGGCGGCCATCATTCGAAGCGACTTGTCCCGGCCGGTCAACGCCGCAACGACGAGTTTCGCCCGTTGACCGTCGTCCGACAGAACCCTTCCCCTCCAGGCCGCGACGCGGACGGCCGAAAGTGGCTCGGATTCCAACACTTTGCGGTAGATCCCCGCCGCGGCCGATTTGTCCCCCTGAGCCAGACGCGTCTCTCCGCATCGCAGGAGCGCATCCAGCACGGCCTTGCGGACCTCCGGATTGGGATCATCGCACGCTGCGGTCAACGCCGCAGCAGCGCCGTTGTCGCCGATCCAGCCCAGGGCCGAAGCCGTCGTTGCAGCGATCGTCTTGTCCGCGTCCGTGAGCAGCGGAGTCAACAGCGACGTCGCGGCACTGTCGCGTCGTCGGCCGATCGAGTCAATCAAGCCTGCTTTGACCATTCCCGAAGTCCTGCCAAGAGCGTCGCGCAGGGCCGCGCCCGCCTCGGGGTACGGCATACCCTCCAACGCATACCGTGCGGCGTGGCTCACCCGTTCGTCGCCCAGCACCGAGGCAAGGGCTGCGACCGACTGAACGGTGCCGCAGATCCTCAACTGCTGGCACGCGGCGCACTTCTCGATCGCGCCGGCATTGGACTTGAGAATTGCGATGAGGTCCTGTTCCTGGGCGGCTCCGCACACGCAGGCCGCCAACGAACATAGGAGTACGGCAAACAGTATTCCATTGATCACGTTGCTCTTCATGAACCACCTTCCCTTACAGTGGATAGTCGATTTTCTCGGCGAGATGTCCTGTCATAGAACCCACGGCGGCCGCGGCGAGTAGGACAGCAACCGGTTGGCCGTGTCGTCCCCGATGAACTGCAGCCTGGCCGGGTCCCAGCGAAGATCGCGTTTGAGGGCCAGGGAGATGCCGCCGATGAAGATGGCGTTGATCGTGTACGCCGCGACCTTCGGATTGCAGATCGCAGCCTTGCGCGACCGGACGCAGTCCAGGAAGTTCCCCGAGTGACTGGTCGCGTAGTAGACCCGCTGGTCATTGGGCAACAGGGGCTCTCGCAGAATGTTGGCCGGGTAGGATGCGATGTTGCCGCGGTCCACCGCGATGCGCCCCGCCGTACCGACGAAGCAGGCTCCGCCGTCGGGGCCGATCGGCTCGCCGGGATAGGGATCGGAATGAACCACCACGCCATTGCTGTAATGGTAATCGATCTTGCCGTTGCGGTACTGCACGTCGATCGGCGCCTTGACATCCGGGTTCACCGTCCATTGAATGATGTCATAATGATGCGGGCTCCAGTTCACGTCGCCGACGAACAGGCCGTTGAGCGTGTGACCCGCCTCGCCGCCGAACGGACGCCAGGGCAGCGGTCCCAGCCACAAGTCCCAATCGAAACCCTCCGGCACGGGAACCGACTGGTCCGAGGTCCAGGCGGTGGGCACGAAGGCACCCGGCTCACGGTACGCGTAGACTTCTTTGAGCTTGCCGATCCGGCCGTTGCGGATCAGTTCGCAGGCCAGCCGGAACTTGCCGTCGTATTCCGATCGCTGCTGGGTCCCGGCCTGATAGACCCGACCATACCGGCGAGCGGTCTCAACCACCATCTGCGACTGCTCGACCGTAATGGCGACGGGCTTTTCGCAGTAGACGTCCTTTCCCGCTCGCATGGCCAGGATCGACATCGGCGCCGCCCAATGATAAGGCAGCGCCAACAGCACGGCGTCGATATCGGGACGAGCGAGGACATCGCGGAAGTCATTGTAGGCCTTCACACCGTCGTAGCCCGGCTTCTTGAACCGCTCGGCGTAGATTTGATTGCATCGCTGCCGCGCGGGCTCGCGCCGTTCGCGGCGTACGTCGCAGACCGCCATCACCTGCACGTCGTCGCGAGCGACATACCCTCCAGGCACATAAGTCCAAGCCCCACCCATGAGGTGGCCGCTGCCCTGGCCGCCCAGGCCGATGAATCCCATGTTCACCCGCTCGCTGGGCGGAACGCCGCCCCCGGCCCCGAGGGCCGAGCCGCCAATGACATACGGTAAAGCCAATGTGGAAGCCGCCGCCTTGAGGAACTCCCTTCGCGTCGCTCTCTGTTCGACCATACTTCACTCCATCATACTGAATGTGACTGTCCCCCAAGGGGGCATCAACTGCGGTATTCTAGCCTCGGACGGTTCCGAGATAAAGACACTATCCGCGGAACAGGGGCGACGCATGCGCCGCCCCTGCCGTAGTCAAACCATGGGGTTCTTTGTACTATTCGCCAAGCGGCCGGCCCAGAGCGATGTCGTCGATATAGACCGTTCCGGTCCCGCCGGGAGTCGTCGCCTTGCGATTGCCCACGCCGATGCAGATCGTCTTGATCCGCCTGAGGTTCACGCCCGTCAGATCGCCATACGGAATAACCCAGCGGCGCCAGGTCGGGCGAAGCGTGGCGGCTTCATCGAGGTTCACGACGGTCGCGTTGCCGCCGGCGCTGTCTTGGATTCTCACATACATCGGCTCGACCGAGTTGCCTTTGGGCTGCTCCACACCAATCGCGGCAATTTGCCAGGAACCCGTCACGGCGCCCGTCGTCGAAAGGTTCGAAAACTCCGCGGCGGTTGCAGCCGAGGCGTTGTGGCTGGTCACCGCCAGGCCGATCAGCACGTCGTTTGCCATGGTGATGTTCACCGACGTCGTGAACGCGATGGTCGTCCACGTGACACCGTCGGCCGAGTGCTGGGCGGTGAAGGCGTTGCCTGTGCGGGTCAGCTTCAGCCAGACCGAGGCGACCACGACGTTCGTCGATACCTGGCTCATCACGTTTCCGGTCTCGGGACGCTGCTGAAAGGAGACACCATAGTCCGGCGTCAGACACACGAACGCGTGCTTGGAGCCGGGGTGGACGCTTTCGCGGATCATGACGCCTGCTTTGGCCCAGCCGTCCGTGCGAACGAGCGTGTCCACGCGGGCCACGATGGTGCCGTTTCCGCTGAGGTTCTTGTAGACGTAGCGGAACTTGTCTGCGGTGTCCCAGATGTCCGCGCCGATGGCGTTCATGATGATCTGGCCGTCGGCGGTCTGGTGGAAGCCCGCGGCATCGCCGCGAAGGTGAAGGATCAAAGCGTCGGCTCCGTTGGCCGTCCAATCCTGCGGCGTCGCAAACTCCCGTTCGGCCTCCGCGTGGAACGGCGAAGCGGAGTTGTCGTACTGCAAAGGCATCGACTGGCTGCCGCCGTGGACGATGGTTCGTTCGCCGAACGTCCCCTGGGCGGCTTCCGTGTAGCCGACCGTCGAGCCGGTACCGTTGACCCAGCCGTCGAGCCACGTATCATATATCCGGTTGTCGCTGTCATTGTAGCTTTCGAAACCCTCGAAAACCGCATACTCCTGGGTCGTGAAGCTCCACAGATCGCCTTCGTAGGTTGCCCCTGCGCCGACCTCGTCCACCTTCCAGTAGTAGGTCGTCCCATACTCCAATGAAGCGGGCCCATAAACTCGCAAGGCTTGAATGACAGGCGGGATCGTCCCCGCTGCGATGGCATCGGCGTCAACTCCCAAATAGACCGCGTGCGACTGCGCCTCGCGGCCGGGCCGCCAGATCAGATCGGTCGCCACGCTGACGTTCTTCGCCCCGTCGGCAGGCTGGGGTTCACGGGCCTGCACAGGCACATGGAAGAACCGCACCTCGCTGAGACCCGCTTGAGGCGACATACCGCCCCAGTTGCTCTCGATCGTCAGCCGGACGTACTTGGCCTCGACCCCGTCGAACGAAATGGTGGTGTTGTGTGCGTAGCCCGCCATGCCGGTCGCCCGCGCAAACGGCGGGACGCCTTCGAGCAAGGTCCAGGCCGCCCCGTCGGTCGAATACACGATCTTGACGTCCTTGGCGCCGAGTCCCATGGCCGATTCGAGAAGCGAGTTGGAGTTCCACACCCACAATTCGTGCAGCTTGTAGACCTGATCGAACTCATACTGAATCCAGGTGGGCTTGGCGTTGGTGCTCAGCCACATCTGCGTCATCTCGGTCGAGTGCTCGTCGTTCGAGTCCAGTCCGGATCCATCGACGGATCGGATGGCCCCCATGCCGGGCTGGGAACTGGAGGCGGTGGCCTCGACCTTCGAGATCGGATAGGCGTAAGGCTCGGTCGTGAAACTCCAGACGTCGCCTTTGAAGACCGTGCCGTCGGGCGTGGCATTCACCTCGTCGACCCGCCAGAAGTACTTCCGACCGTAGTCGAAACCCGCCGGCTCGAACGTGGCCGCGATCTGGCCCTGGGCAACGAGAACACCGTGCGGGCTGGTCCGACTCGCGTCGTTCACATCCGTGTAGATCGCCCCTACGTACACGTCGCGCGTCCCCGCGGTTTCCACAGGGTCCCAGGCCAGGACCGTGTCTCGCGGCACGTCGGTCGCGCCGTCCTTGGGGCGGGGGTTGCCGGCCTTGTCGCTGCCAAGCCCGACCATGACAAGACCGATTTCCTCCTGCGACAGAGCCCGATTGTAGATGCAGACTTCGTCCAAATCCCCGAGGAAGACCTCGGTATTGCCGCTAAAGCCCGCGCCGCCGCCGGTGACGCAGCCGATGCCCATGCTGGACGCCGCGCCGGCGGCATTGAAGGAGAACGCGCCGGACGCCACTTGCTCGCCGTTCAGATAGAGCCTGGCGGTGGTCCCGTCGAAGGTGGCTGCTACGTGCGCCCAGATCTGGGCCAGCGGATTGAGCGTGTTGTTCGGTGAAACGATGGCCGCCGTTCCCGTTTCGATTCGGAAGGTGCCGCCGTTTTCAGGCCGGACCTGGAACTGGAACATCGTCGTGTCGGGCCAGGTATTTCTCTTGCCGATCAGACCCTGGTAGGTGCCGCCCCCGCCGGCCCACTTGATCCACATCGCCAGAGACAGTTGGCCCGTCCCCTCGGCCGGGTTCCAGGTCCCCAGCTCGATCCGTGTGTTTGCGGTTCCGTCACAGTGGACTCCGCGGCCCTGGTATCCCGGCGAGATCCACGTGATGCCGTTGTGAAGGGTCCCGTCGTGCCCTTTGCCCGACAGATCGTGAGCGACGGCGCCCGCTCCTTCATCGAGCGGATAGAAACCCACCAGGCCGCCCTTGATATCGGCGTTCGCCACACCCGCGGCTAGGCTGACCCCCAACGCAAGCAATACAGCGGTCGTTCTCATTGTGGTTCCTCCTCAAAGGATTCGAATCGGTACCTCCAACGTTCTTGCGCAGCGCCACACTCGTCGTTGCTGCGATGCGTTCTCATCTGCCCAGCACCGGTTCATACCCCAGTTTGCCCCAGTAGGCCTGTTGCACTCGATGCAGGTCGGGGTTTCCCGGCTGGACCGGGTCGGCGCCGGGCTCCATCTTGCCGTAATCGATCGTCCGCTGATCCTGCCATTTCCAGTACTCGCTGTGTCCGTCGGCGAAGGAGAACGAGGTCCCCCCGCCGTGCCGGACGGGAGGCGGGTCCTTGTGTCGATTGTCCCCGGCCAGAATACCAGCCTGGACCACCTTGGTGCCCCACCACGACTCCCGGTCGTAAGGAACGCTCCAGCTTGCCAAAGTGGCCCAGCCTTCGTCGACAAAAACGAGTCTCTCGCCCTGGCGAACAATCTTCATTCGCTTCTTGACGATGAGTTCCGGCTTGGTGGGCCAGCCGTTCATGGCATCGACGATCGCGTAGGTGCGCATCTCGCCCCGCAACCCGCTGGGGCACTGGTAGAGCTTGGCTGTCTTGCAGAACGGGAACAGGGCCCCTTCCTGGATCGCCTGGATCTGATCCGCCTCAGGGGTTGCGTCCGAATAGCCGGCCCAGTGCACCCAGCCGTCTTCGTTCGCAGGCACGTTGTTCTGCCCGCCTTTGCCCGTGGAGCCGTGAACGATCTTGTCGTCGTTCTCGTCGGCGTAGAGAATCCACGCCACGGTCAGTTGCTTGAGATTGCTCAGACAGGCGGCTCGCTGCCCCTGTTCGCGGGCCCGATGCAGAGCGGGCATCAGGATGGCCATGAGAACCGCGATGACGGCGATGACAACCAGCAGCTCGATCAGCGTAAAACCTCTATCCCGCGTCATGATCTCACCTCTTGGCCTCGATTCGAGACATCCGCGTACATCTCCGTCGACACAGAACGTGTCCGGAAGCACTCCCGGTTCGTCATGGTCATTACGATAGCCGAAATCGCGGGGCCGGCATTGCACAAGTCCACCTTCTTTGTGTATAATTTCACCATCGCTCGTAGGGGCGACGCATGCGTCGTGCTCGCCATTCGACTGGATTGCCCGAACCATCGGAATCGCCGATGTCCGATTCGAACTTCAAAATCCGACTGCTGCAGCGACTGAAAGCCAACTCGAACCTGTTCCGCCTGTTCGATTCGCTCACGGACGTATGCTTCTTCGCAAAGGACCGCAGGGGCCGGTTCATCATGGGCAACCGCGCCTTCCTGGAAAAGTTGGGCCTCAACCGCGAGGAAGACTTGATCGGCAAGGACGACTCCGCCTTCTTCCCCGAGCGTCTGATCGAGATCTTCCTGCGCGACGATCAGCGGGTCATGCGGACGGGCGAACCGTTGATCGACCGCGTGGAACTGGTCTCCAACAGCGAGGGCAGCATCGACTGGCACATCACGACGAAGGTGCCGCTGGTGTCCCGGAACAACCACGCGGTCGGCATCGCCGGCATTACGCGGGACTTTCGAAAGTCGGGCGAGCGATGGCGGCCCCATCAGCAATTCGCCGCGGTCATCGAGCACATCGACAAGAACTTCAACCAGGCGATCCAGGTCGAAGAGCTGGCCTCCCTGATGTTCCTGTCCGTGAACCAGTTCGAACGGAAGTTCAAGCAGGTGTTCCAGGTCTCGCCGGTGAAGTTCCTTACCGGCTATCGCGTGCACCGCGCCTGCTACGACCTGCTCCACACGGACCAAACGATCACCCAGATCGCCATTCGGAACGGTTTTTACGACCACAGTCACTTCATCCGCCATTTCCGCGACGCAATGGGAATGACGCCGAACCAGTACAGGAGAGGGTGAGAAGGTGCGAAGCGCGAAGTGGGAAGTTCGAAGTGTGAAGTGCGGCGGCGCCGCTGGAAGCTCGAGACTCGTGGCAAGAGAGGAGAAATCATGAACGCAAGACGGAATCGCGTGAGAAGATGGGCCGAGAATCCGACCTGTCCGGACGCCAACGGCCTGGGTGGCAGCGACAAGCGGAGTCTTCGGAGCTTGCCGATGGCTCGTCCCGAGTCGCGAGAAAGACCATCGACGAACTGCGTTTGTCGATGCCACCCCCAAGCGAATTCGGACTGTTCATCGAAAACCCCGGGTTCGAGGGAATCGGCCGGTTCCACGTTCATCTCATACCCCCGAAGAGTGTTGGCGTGCGTGCTGTTCTTGTATCTTTTGATTGGCGGGTCGGCGGCCGCCGCCTTTCGGGCGGGCTTTGCCCTGCGGGACGTGACTCCCGATCCGCTGCTGCCCGTCTCCGGCGGCGTCGGCCCATCTCACACCGTAACGCGGACGAACGGGCGATTGACCGCCCGCGCAATGGTGCTGGAAACCGACGGCGCGCGAGTGGCGATCTGCAGCGTGGACTTCCTCGGATTTCCCGGCGTCCTGTGCGACAAGGTGCGTGCCCAGGTCCCGAGCATTCCCGGGACGAACATCCTGATCGGCGCCACGCACACGCACAGCGCGCCCGACTGTTACGGTTTCCCAGATCAGACGGGCAGGACCTCCGCCAACCTGGCGTATCTCGACAGCGTCTGCGCCAAGCTGGCGGACGCGATCAATGAAGCCGTGGAGCGTTTGGAGCCGGCTGGCGTGAAGATCGCAACCGGCCAGGCCCGAGGCAAGATCGCGTACAACTACTATGCCGAGCAGCTCTACGACCCGCGATGCCACGTCGTCCAGCTCGTCACCGCCGCGGGCAAGCCGCTCGCTACCCTCGTCAACTACGCCTGCCACCCCGAGGTGATCGGGTCCGACCAGGGCATCCTGTGCCCCGATTTCGTCGGGCCTCTGTACGACCGGATCGAGCAGCAAGGCGCCGGGCAAGGGATCTTTCTGAACAGCGCCCAGGGCGGCATGGTCACCGCCGATTGCCGCGGGTCGGACGGCAAGGACATCCAGACCTGGGACGAATGTGTCCGGATCGGCAACCTCCTGGCAGACGAAGCCCTTCGCATCGTTAACAGCGCCGCGGTCCAGGAGAACCCCTCGCTCTTCTGCGGGACCACGACCGTCGAGTTCCCCGTCGAGAACGAGATGCTGCGAACCGTGGTGAAGATGTCGCCCCTGGGATTCCGGTTGAGCGACAGAGCGACCGTGGCGACGCAGGTCAACGTCGTGAACCTGGGCAACGCCCAGATGCTCACCATCCCCGGCGAAGCCCAGCCCAACATCGGCTTCTACCTCAAGCGAAAGATGCAGGGCGAGCACAATCTGCTCCTGGGCCTGACGAACGACGCCTTCGGTTACATGCTCGCCAAGGTCGACTGGAGCAGCTTCGAACGATACAACTACATCACGCGAACCTGCCTGGGCGAAATGACAGGCGAGATCTTCATGGAAAAGGCCCTGGAGTTCGTCGACACCTGCCCCCGGCCCGTCCGACTGGCGACAAGACAGAGATGACGATGACGCGCACCCTGTTGAACAACAGGGTGGAACTACCAGAGCTGCTGCTGGTCCACTTCGTCTCGCGACAGTCTCCGTTTGCGCCCAGACCTCATGACCTCCGTGATGTTGAAGGCGCCCTGGGGACAGGCGCCCTTCGGGCACTGACCCGTCCAACAGTAGAGACAGAGCTTGTGCCTGGGCAGGCCAATTGCGTCGACCATGTCATCCACGGTCTGGTAACGAAGCGTCGTGACGCCCAGGTCTTTGGCGATCCAGTCGACCATCCGAGCGTGTTTCTCTGAGCCGGGATCGATGTACTGCGACACGTCCGCCAGGTCGTGGCCTTCCAGGCTCCGAATCGCCTTGCGCGCCGCCAGTTCATGGATCGAACGGGTGGACAGATTGAACATGCATGGGAACAACAGAGGCGGACACGCGGGACGGACGTGAATCTCCTTGGCTCCGCAGTTCCAGAGCTTGGCGATCGCGAAGTTCTTCAACTGCGTTCCGCGGACGATGGAGTCCTCGCAGACCACGATGCGGTTGCCGTCGATCACTTCCTTGATCGGGATGAGCTTCATCTTGGCGATCAGGTCCCGCGTCTGCTGCGACGGCGGTGTGTAGCTCCGGCCGTAGCCAGGCGTGTACTTGACCAAGGGCCTGCGGAACGGGATTCCGGACTCCATCGCATAGCCCAGGCCATGGGAGAGCCCGGAATCAGGAACCCCGGCTACCAGGTCGGCCTGGATGTCGCGGTCGCGTCTGGCCAGACAGCGTCCGCACCGTTCGCGGACGATCTCCGCGTTGATGCCTTCATAGCTTGAAGCGGGAAAGCCCGTGTAGATCCAGAGGAAGGTGCAGATCTGTTGCGTTCTGCCCCGGCCGGGCCTTCGCTGCATGATTCCGTCTTCGTTCAGAAGGAGGATTTCGCCGGGCTCCATGTACTTGGCGATCTCGAAACCCAGATTGGCAAAAGCGCAGGTCTCTGTGGTAACGGCCCAGCCGCGAGGTCCCTTGCCCGCGATCAGAGGCATGTACCCGAAGCGGTCTCGCGCCGCATAGATCCCGGCCCGATGCAACAGCAGGAGGGAACAAGATCCCTCGATCAGGTCGAAGACCCTTTCGATGCCGTCGACCAAGTCCGTCCCCTGCGTGATGAGCTTGGCGATCAGCTCGGTGGTGTTGACGCCGCGGGGGCAGACCTCGCTGAAGGACATCCCCTTCTTGAGCATCTCGTCGGCGAGTGTCTCGGCGTTCTCGACAACGCCGCTGGTGGCCAGGCAGAACGGTCCGAACCGCGAGTTCAGGTAGATGGGTTGCTCGTCGAGGGCGCTGACGACGCCGATGCCCTTGTTGCCCTGCATACGGTGGAGGTCCTGGAAGAACTTCGACTTGAACTGACTCTGGCGGAGGTCGTGAATCTGGCGGGCAAACCCCTCCCCCAGAACCGCCATGCCTCCATATTCGGTGCCGAGGTGGGAGTGGTAATCCGTTCCGTAGAACAGGAGTTCCGCGCAATTGTCTCTCGATACGACGCCGAAGATGCCGCTCATGCTCAGACCCCTTACGCTGTGTCTGCGGTCATACGAGCGCCGGGCCGTCACGCCCCGACGCACCAGGACGACTCCTATCCAGGATACCCCGGTCGAGCCGGGAATTCAAACCTATGCCCCCAGCCATTCGTCGAGGTTGGCTGCGACGAAGTCGTCGTCTGTCAGGTGTGGGTACAGGCGGACGATCGCGTCGATCTGCTCGATCTGGCCGGGACTGAGTCGCTCGGTCGGGTCGAGGACGCCGATGTGCTGAAGCAGACCCTGGCGTTTCAAAACGTAAGAGATGCCGGGGATGCAACCCGCGAAGGCGTTGTCGGCGTCGAAGATCGCCTTGTTGGCGAGGGTCATCTGCGAGGCCAGGGTCAGAAGATCCATCGGGACCGGGCCGCGCGTTCGGCGGATGTCCTTGATCGCAGCCAAATGCTCGACCGCGCGCTTCGTCCAGCAGGCCCACTGGCCCAGTAACCCGCCGACAATGTGCAGCGAAACTTCGCCCTCTCGGGTCTGGAAAGTGAACCACGTCAGGAGGTCAATCAGGATGTTGTCGTCGTTGCCTGTGTAAAGAGCGATATTGCCGGCCCGGCCCGACTGGACCACCGCTTCGAGAACGTCGAGTGTCTGGTAGCGGTTGAATGGCGCGATCTTGATCCCGCGGACATTTGGAATCTCCACGAACCGGGACCAGAACTCCTTCGGCAGGGTCATTCCGCTGATCGTGCTCTGCAGATAGAAACCCATGATCGGGATCACTTCCGCGACCTGCCTGGCGTGCTCGATCAGGTCGTCGACCGATTTGTTACGCAGGGCGGTCAGCGAGAGCAGGCCAAGGTGGTAGCCCAGATCGGCCGCGAGCTTTGCCTCGCGGACAGCCTGGGCGGTGTTGCCCACGATTCCTGCGATCAGAATCGACGACTCGATCTTACGCGAGGTCACGGCCTCCTCGGCGGTCGAGACCGCCAGTTCGAGCACCGGCTGGTACAGGCCCACCTTCGCCTCGTGAATCGCGAACTGCGTCGTGTGAACGCCGACGGCCACCCCCCCTGCCCCCGCAGCCAGATAGTAGCGAGTGAGGGCCTTTTGACGCCGCTCGTCCAGCTTGTTCGCAGCGGTCAACGCCAGCGGGTGGGCCGGGATCACACAACCTTCCCACAGCTTCTCAAAAATGCTCGGCCCGATCATCGCGAATCCTCTCAAAAGCGGCCGTCACGGACGTTGTACTTCGTGGGCTTGTTCAGCACGGGCTTGCCGGCGGCCACCCATGCCACGACGGCCTGAACCATCTCGTCGAGCTTCATCGCAGGCAGGCCGAATCGTGCGACGCATTTCGAGGCGTTCGAGAGCAGAGCGGTCGGCGCTTCCTGCGAAGTGAAGCGCGGCTCCTTGCCCAGCAACCGGCCGATCCGCTGCGCCAGGTCGCGGACGCTGAGCGTCTCAGGGCCGGTGACGTTCAGGATCGCCGGCGGCGTCTGGGCCATGCTCAAGGCTCGAACGATGCAGTTGTTCGCGTCGCCCTGCCAGATCAGATTGACCGAACCCATGGTCACATCGATCGGTTCGTCGTGGAGGATTTTGATCGTCAGATCGACGAGGATACCATAGCGGGGCTCGTTGGCGTAATTGAGGCGGATCAGCGTCATGGGCGTGCCGAAACGGCCGGAGAAGTACTGAAAGATCCGCTCGCGGGCCAGGCACGATTGGGCGTATTCCCCGACTGGCGTTGGAACGTCCGACTCGGTCGCCCCGCCGCTCGCCGGATCGACGAACGGGTACACGTTGCCGGTCGAGAGGGCCACGACACGCGAGCGGCAGTACCGCTTGGAGACGAGCGAGGGCACGTAGGCGTTCATTGCCCAGGTCAGCGGCTGATTGCCCGATGCGCCAAACTTCATCCCGGCCAGGAACAGGACATTCTGCGTTTCCGGCAGGCCTGCGTAGACAGACTCGTCGAGCAGGTCGGCCTCGACAATCTCGATACCTTGCTCCGCGATCCGCTCGCGAAGGGCCCTGTCCCCAAAGCGAGAGACCGCATAGACGGCTTTCTGCGGGGCCGCCTTCTTGACCATCATTGCCAGGGTGGGGCCCATCTTGCCGCCGGCCCCGAGAACCGCGACGTCCCCCGGCGTCTCGGCGAGCAGTTGGCGTGTGGCGGGGACCGGCTCGCTGAGCCAGTCCTCCAATCCGCGTTCGTCGAGTTGCGATGCGTCGATCATCATCAGTCTCCCAAACAACGTCCACCGCTTCGTCTACTCCAAGCCGGGGCAAATGTCAAGCGACGAGGCGACATTGACAAAGTCGGCCGACCCTCGCATAATCTTCGCATTGTCGCAGAAACGACCGACAAACGACCCTTCAGGAGGTCCGCAATGGCGCTCACGACCGTCCCGCCGATCCCGGCCATCATCCTACTGCTCGCGTCTGCCTCGTGGTCTGCGGTCGCGACGCCGGACTTCTCGCCCAAACCTCAGGAACGCCAGTTGTCCAAAGCGATGCGATCCGAGATGACCGAACTGCCCTGCGTCACCGTGGGCAGGAGCAACGCCGACTTCACCGGCCAGGACAATCGCATCCTCCAGGCGGCAGTGGACTACGTCGCCCATCTCGGCGGCGGCATCGTTGAAATCGGCGAAGGCGAGTACCTCATGCGCGACTCCCTGCACCTTCGTTCGAATGTGACCCTACGCGGGGTCAAAGGCAGGACCATCCTGCGAAAAGCCGGCAGTTCCCTTTCGGCGCTGGCCCTCGACGGCGACTTCGGCGAGGAACAGATCACCGTGGTCGATCCGAATGGATTTGCAGTCGGTTGCGGCGTGGCGATCTGGGACAAAGGGGCCGGCGGCTTCCATACGACGGTCGCCCGCCTCATCGGACGAAACGGCAACACCTTCGCGATCGACAGGCCCCTGATGGCTGACTGCATGGTGCACAACGAGGCCAAGGCCGCCACGGTCTTCCCGGTCGTCAGCGGCTACGATGTCGAGGGCGTGCGGATCGAGAACCTCGTCATCGACGGCAACAAGGAGGCGAACATCCCGCTCAACGGCTGTCGCGGCGGCGGCATCTTCCTCTATCGGGCTTTCGGCACAATCATCACGGGCTGTCTCGTGCGGAACTACAACGGCGACGGCATCAGCTTCCAGCAGTCCAACGACGTCACCGTCGAAGACTGCGTGTCGGAGGACAACGCGGCCCTGGGCCTCCATCCCGGCAGCGGCTCCCAGCGACCGACGATTCGTCGCTGCGTCGCCCGCCGCAACGGCACGGACGGACTGTTCCTCTGCTGGCGGGTCCGCCACGGCCTCTTCGAGGATAATCTCCTGGAGGAGAATGGGCAGTTCGGCATCTCCATCGGCCACAAGGACTCCGACAACCTGTTCCGCCGCAACACGTCCCGTCAGAACAAGCAGAGCGGCCTGTTCTTCCGGAACGAAACCCTGGGCATGGCCCCCCACCGTAACCGCTTCGAGAGGAACATCATCGAGGACAATGGCGGCCCCGAGATCCGCATCCGTGGCGAGGTCAACGATCTGACGTTCGTCAGGAATACGATCCGGGACGCACGGGAAGAATCGTCCGTCGGAATCTTGATCGAGGAGCGAGTCGGACCTGTGCACCTGGAGAACAACACGATCCAGACGAAGCAGCAAATTGACGACAAGCGGACGTCGGGCCGCAATTGAGGAGAAGAACATGGGATCGGTCAATCGCAGAACGTTCTTGAAGGGATCGTTGGGGACAGCCGCGATGGTGGCGGCGCTTCCGCAGAGACAGAGCCGAGCCGCCGGGGAGAAGGTCGTCATCGGCCTGATGGGCGCAGGCGGCCGCGGGCGGCAGGTGGCACAGATGTTCGCCGCTCGCCCCGACGTCGAAATCGCCTGGATTTGCGACCCCGACACCAGGCGTCTGGGGCCTGCGAAGCAGGCTGTCGAAAAGGCCCAGGGCAAAGCCCCACAAACGGCGCAGGACTTTCGCCGGATTCTCGACGACAAGAGCGTCGACGCCATGATCAATGCGACGCCTGACCACTGGCACGCGCTAGGCACGATTCTCGCCTGCCAGGCGGGCAAGGACGTCTACGTCGAAAAGCCGCTGGCCCACAACGTCTGGGAGGGCCGCAAGATGATCGAGGCCGCCCGCAAGTACAAGCGGGTCGTCCAGGTCGGCATGCAGACGCGAAGCGCGCCCTATGCCCGCGAGGCGGTTCAGCAAATCCGAAGCGGCAAGCTGGGCGATGTCCACATGATCCGAGTCTTCAACATGATGGAGCACACGCCGCGAAAGCAGGGGACGGAGCAGCCGGTGCCGGAGGGGTTCGACTACGACCTCTGGTGTGGGCCCGCGCCCAAGCTGCCGTACAACCCGAGCCAATGGTGGCTCAATCAGTGGGAGTTCAGTTGCGGCCCGATCGCGGGCGACGCGATCCACCAACTGGACCTCGCGCGCATGCTCTTCGGCGACAAGCCCTATCCCGACACGATCTCCTACACAGGCGGCGTCAAGGCCCTTCGCGACGGGCGCACGATCCCGGACACGCAGATCGCCCTCTACGAGTATGGCGACTTCACGCTGGTTTTCGAAGCCGCCCTTTGGACCCCCTACATGAAAAAGATCGCCACGAACATCCGCGATGGCGACCTGTTCCCCGATTGGCCATTCTGTGCCACACGGATCGAAGTGCTCGGGACCAGAGGCTTCATGTACCTGGGCCGTCACGGCGGCGGCTGGCAGATCTTCGACGCCGACGGCAAGGCAATCGAGTCCCGCTACGGCCGCCAGGGCGACAGGTGGCACCAGGACAACTTCATCGAGTGCATCCGCACGCGAGCCAAACCCAACGCCGACGTGGAACAAGGCCACTATTCCGCCCTGCTGTGCCACATGGCCAACATCTCAGGCCTCGTCGGCAATCAGAAGCTCCATCTCGATCCGAAGACCGAGACCTTCGTTGATGCTCCGGACGCCACCAAACACCTGAAACGGACCTATCGTGAGCCTTGGGTGATCCCCGACGAAATCTAAGCACGAAACTCGAAATCCAAAATCCGAAACAAATTCGAATCACGCAAACCCAAATGACCAAAACGGCTCCGCGAACCCGCGACAGCGTTTTGGTCATTTGAGTTTTTGGATTTCGTGCTTGTTTCGAATTTCGGATTTCGATATTCGGATTTTTCAGTTTCTCGCTTCGTTCTGTTTCCTGGCCTCTTCCAGGACCGCTGCCAGTTCGACTTTGGCTCCGTTCTGCGTCTTGGACACATCCGCCGCGCTCATGAACGCGAAGATTTCGAGCGTTTCTTCGGCCGAGATCGGGGCTTTGCCCGTCTTGAAGAACTTCAGGATCTCATCGACGAGATGGCCGTAGCCTTCGTATCCCCCGCTGCGGGCGATTCCCTTGGTGCCGTAGACGAACGCGCCGTAGTCGGCTTTGCCGGCCTTGATGCCGCGGAAGGTGCCGATCCGCCCGTCCTTCCAGACGCCGATGACGACTTCATGCTTGTCGGTCTGAGCACGCTGGACCGTCTGGCAGCCCGGGCCCATGATCGTGAAGAGGATCTCCACGCCGTGAACGCCGTACCAGTAGAGGTCCGGATGGTGCTCCTCCAGACTGCACGGGCTGAATGCGTCGCAGCCCATCACCTCGCCGACGGCTTCGTTGTTCCTCATTCCCGCGATCCCCGGCCCGAACCGCAGCGACGAACTCGACCAGCACGGCACGTTGGCTTCCTTCGCCAAGCGGAAGATCTCGATCGCGTCGGGCAGATTGCCTGCGACCGGTTTGTCGATGAAGACGGGTTTCCTGGCGGCGATCACAGGCCGGACCTGCGCCAGGTGCGGCCGACCGTCCACGCTCTCCAACAGAATGCCATCGACCTTCTGCACCAGCTCTTCGATGCTGCCGACGATCTCGACGCCGAACTTCTCCCGCAGTTCCTTGGTGTATCCCTCGACCCGGCCGGCCGAGGACTTGATGTCCGGCGATCCGCCGGGGAAACCCGCGACGACTTTGAAGCCGGTGTTCTTCGCGGGGTCGTTGATCAGGCTCGTGAAAGCGGGAACGTGGGACGTATCCATTCCGATGATGCCGATCCGAAAGACAGGACTCTCCCCCGCCCACAGCGGCGCACCGATCAGACAAACGATTGCGGCGATCAATAGACCCGTGCGGAACATCATATCACCTCCATTCGATTCCACAGAACAGGCCAACGCCCGCGATGGACGCGGCCACCCAACGGCGGTAGTATAATCGAAGGCGGCCGCATGCCGCCAGCGTGTATTGTGCGCCACCTTGGCTATGAAGAAGACGGAGGTTCGTATGAGTGCATCGAGAAACCTTCAGCGTGGTTCGATCCTCCTGGCTCTGCTCGCGGGCGGCGTCGCTCTCTGCGAGCAACCCCCCGGCGTCGTCATCAACCATATCCCGGCTCAGTCGCAAGTGTACGTCGGGTCGCCGGGGATTGCGGTCCTGCCCAACGGCGACTACCTCGCCAAGCACGACGAATTCGGACCCAAGTCCACCGAGCACGGCGACGCGATCAGTCCCGTCTTTCGTTCCAGCGACCGCGGGCAGTCATGGCGTCGCGTTGCGACCGTCCATGGGATGTACTGGGCCAGCATCTTCGTTCATCAAGGCGACGCCTACCTGATGGGGACCAGCCGGAATCACGGCGCAACGGTGATCCGCCGTTCGCGAGATGGCGGCATCACCTGGACCGAGGCCAAGGACAAACGCACAGGTATCCTGCTCGACGACGCGAAGTACCACTGCGCCCCGGTTCCCATCGTCGTTCACAACGGTCGAATCTGGCGGGCCATGGAAGACGTCATGGGCCCCGGCGGCTGGGGCACGCACTTCCGTTCCTTCATGATGTCTGCGCCGGTCGACTCGGATCTGCTCGATGCGGGCAACTGGGTTTCGAGCAACCGAATCGGGCGAGATCCCGAATGGCTGGGCGGCCAGTTCCGCGGCTGGCTGGAGGGCAACGCGGTCGTGACGCCCGAGGGACACATCGTGAACATCCTTCGTGCGGACTACCGACCCGAAGGCGGCAAAGCCGCGATCATCGAAATCAGCGACGACGGCAAGACCGCGACATTCAATCCCAACACCGGCTTCGTCGATTTCCCCGGCGGGGCCAAGAAGTTCACGATCCGCTTCGACCCGATGTCGCAGATGTACTGGACGCTGTCCAACCCGGTCCTGCCGCAGCACAAAGACCCCGATCCCAGCCGCGTCCGCAACGCCCTGGCGCTCATGCGGTCGCCCGATCTGCGGCGTTGGGAGATCCGCTGCATTCTCCTGTACCATCCCGATGTGGACAAGCACGGGTTTCAGTACGTGGACTGGCTGTTCGAGGACAGCGACATCATCGCGGCCTCTCGGACCGCGTACGGCCAGGGCGAACAGGCTGCCCACCGCCAGCACGACGCCAATTATCTCACATTCCACCGCTTTGCGAACTTCCGGGAGCTAACCATGGACGACTCGGCGTCGGGGGCTATGATGGACGCTCAGGTGATCGGACGGTGACGTTGGGTCCGCCTGACTTTGCCGCTGTAGATCGATCTCCGAACGCCAGTAGTCACCCATGTTTTAGGAGAACCGTATGGCGACAGTCAGAAGGACCCTCATCATTGCCCTCTTGGCCGCGGCGGCCGTCTCGGTCCCGCTAATGGCGGCGGAAGGGAAAACCGCTCAACTCACGATCAAAGCCGATCAGCCGGGGGCGACCATCAACCGCAACATCTATGGGCACTTCGCCGAACACCTGGGCCACTGCATCTATGGCGGCCTCTGGGTCGGCGAGGACAGCGACATCCCCAACACGCGAGGCATTCGCAACGACGTCGTCAGCGCCCTCAAACAGATCAAGGTCCCCAACGTCCGCTGGCCCGGCGGGTGCTTTGCCGACGAGTACCACTGGAAGGACGGCATCGGACCCCGCGAGCAGCGTCCGACCATGGTCAACACGCACTGGGGCGGCGTCACCGAGAACAACCACTTCGGCACGCACGAGTTCTTCGAGCTCTGCGAGCAATTGGACTGCGAGCCCTATGTCTGCGGCAATCTCGGCAGCGGCACCGTCGAGGAGATGGCCGACTGGGTCGAGTACATGACCTTCGACGGCAAGAGCCCCATGGCAGACCTCCGTCGCAAGAACGGACGCGACAAGCCCTGGAAACTGACCTACTTCGCGGTCGGCAACGAGAACTGGGGTTGCGGCGGCAGCATGAAGCCCGAGTACTATGCCGACCAGTACCGGCGCTACCAGACCTACGTGAAGAACTTCAGCGGCAACCGCATCTTCAAAGTCGCCTGCGGCCCCAGCGGCGCCGACTACAACTGGACCGAGGTCCTGATGAAGGAACTCGCCGGCGGACGGAGGCCGATGATGCAGGGCCTTGCGCCGCACTACTACTGCGGCACCGGTCGCGCCAGCCGCTCGGCCACCCAGTTCACCGAGATCGACTGGTTCTGGAATCTCCGCGGGGCGCTGCGGATCGAAGAGATTCTCCTCGGTCACATGAAGATCATGGACAAGTACGATCCGCAGAAGCGCGTCGCGGTCATGTTCGACGAGTGGGGCGCCTGGCACGCGGTCGAGCCGGGAACCAATCCGGGCTTCCTCTATCAGCAGAACTCTCTGCGGGACGCGATGGTCGCAGGCCTGACGCTGAACATCTTCAACAACCACTGTGACCGCGTCAAGATGGCCAACATCGCCCAGATGGTCAACGTCTTGCAGGCGATGGTCCTGACCGACGGAGCCAAGATGGTCCTGACGCCCACCTATTATGTGTACTTCCTGTACACGGTGCACCACGACGCGACGCTGCTGCCCACCGAGCTGACCACGCCGCAGTACGCGTTCGAAGGCCAGGAAGACAAGCTGCCGGCGATGAACGTCTCGGCCTCGCGCGACAAGGCCGGCAAGATCCACGTGTCGCTGGTGAACATCGATCCGCACAACGCGGTTGAGGTCACGGCCCAGCTCTCCGGCGTCAAGGCCAAGCAGATCAGCGGCAAGATTCTGACGGCCCCCCAGATCAACTCGCACAACACCTTCGACAAACCGACCGTCGTCGAGCCCGCGAGCTTCACCGACGCCAAGGCCACGGAGTCCGGGTTCTCCGTCAAGCTGCCGGCCAAATCGATCGTCGTGCTGGAGATCGAAGGGTAGAACTTCTTCCCGATATGCAGGCGGGGAAGCAGGCCCGCGTCATGCAGACGGTATGAAAGGCAATAGCCGGGAGGACACAGATGACGCGTCCTCCCGGCTCTTCGTTTACGCAGATCTGGGGCTCATCCGTGAAGTCAGTTCGGAAGGAAGCCCAGACGAACGTTATCGATGAAGATCACGTCGATGTCGTCGCCCTGCTGGCTCGACTTCGTTCCGGTGCCCACTCCGACGGTCAACGATTTGACTTTCGTGAGGTCCACGCCGGCCGCAGCGATATCCGCCAACGGGATGTCCCAGGAACGCCAGGAACTCGTTTGAATGACGTAGCCCGGCAGGGTGAAGGTCGCCTCCTGGTCGGCTTCGTCCACCACCTTCACGTACAGGGGCTGCTCCGTATTGCAGCCGTAGTTGTCGGTCGCTTCTTTTTCAGGATCGACATAGTACCCACGGAACATGAGTGACAGCAGGTTGGTTCCCCCGGCCGTCCAGTCCTGCACCGTCGCGAACGTGTAGGTGGTGTCCGTCATGTAGGGCTCGAATTGATTCTGGGCTTCCAGACGCAGAGCCTTGTAGCCCTGGCCGACCGTGGCGGGCTCGAGGAACGTGTAATCGAAGCCGCCGATGTTGTCGACCCAGGCAGCGGAAATCCCGGCGTTGTCGGCATAGCCCTCAAAATCGTCGATGACGAAGCTCGGCTCTGGGACGAAATCGGAGACGGCAGACACATCGTCCCAGGTGCACTTGAAACCGTCCGGCTCCCCGTCGCCCTGCTCGTTCTGGGCAAAGATGCCGCAGAGGCCTTCGGTGAAGACCTTCTCCGCCTTATTCGCATCTTCCCACGGGTCCTTGGCATCGGTATCGACGAATGAGACCTGAGCCAGCAACGCACCGCCCTTGGACTCATAGAGGCGTCCCGTCACGGTCACCGGGCCCGCTCCAACCACCTCCAACTGTGCGTAGAAGCTCCTGGCGCCCACCACGTTGGGGAGCGGAGCCGCGACGGTTTTGTCCATCACGTTCTGGTTCATCTTGACCTTCTCGATGTTGATCGCCACATTGGCCGGCCCGTTGCTGTAATCCACGTGCAGGATGTAGCCGTCCGCCACGAAGCCGGGGGCTACGCCGGTGAGTTTGCCGTCCTTGTCGATGAAGTAGCTTGCGCGGGCAATCAAGCCATAGTAGCAGTAGCGGGTGTCCCCCGCCACATTCACCGCGGCGCTCACCTGGACGTCCTTGAACTTCTCGCTGCTGCCAAAGCCAGCGGAAAAGGCCGACCCGCCCTTGGACACCGCAGTGGTTTCCGTGAACGTAAGGTAGTGGTCGCCACCGTCTCCGGCCTCGATAGTCTGTTTGAAGGTGCCCGCCACCTGGGGGAAGGACACAAACGTCCACTCCAGACCGAACTGGCCGCCGTCGAAGGAATCCGCCCAGTTGCCGTAGCCGACCGAAGCCAGCGCCGCCACGATCGCCAACACCCGCGTCGCTTTCACTCGTGCGTTCATGGAATCTCCTCTCAAAAAATGACTTGGTTGAACACCCTGCGGGGACACCCCTCCTGCCCCGTTGCTGCGATCCTGAACCAGAAGACTTGCACAGGCCGTCCTCCTGTCTTTGACCGATACACCGCTTCTATTGTATCGGCGAAACAGGCATCAAGGCAACACATTCGGACGTTATTTTTCGATTAAGAACCACCTGTATCCGGCAGCAGGCGCGTTCAGAGCGAAGCGAACCCGCGTGAAACAGAGAATCCCCGGCTTGGCAGTGCGGGAATTGGCGGACCATCCGCCAAAAGACGGCAACGAGGCATGTTCCCACTACTTGCCCGAGAGCCAGGACGGGCCGAACTTCGTGTCCACTCGCAGCGGGACATCGAAATGAATCGCGTCGACCATCTCTTCGGCGACCCATTTGGCATGCTGCTCGACCTGTGCTGCGGGCGTCTCGAACACGAGTTCGTCGTGGACCTGGAGCAACATGCGGAGGGCGAGATTCCCCGTCTCTATCCGACGATGGACCCGGAGCATGGCGACCTTGATCAGATCGGCCGCGGAACCCTGGATCACCGTGTTGACGGCCAGCCGCTCGGCCTGGGCCCGACGGCCCTGATTGCTGCTTCGGATATCCGAGATCGTCCGCCGCCGGCCGAGAATCGTCTCGGCGTAGCCCGTGCGTCTGGCCTTGGCGATGCACTCGTCGATGAAGGCCCGGATCGAGCCATAGCGGGCGAAATACTGGTCGATGAACTGCTTCGCCTCCACGGTGCTCATCCCGATGTTGCGGGCCAGGCCGAGGGCCCCCTGCCCGTAGATGATGCCGAAATTCACGGTCTTACAGCGGGACCGCTGCTCGCTGGTCACTTGGTCCAGCGGGACGCCGTAAATCTGCGACGCGACGAATCGGTGGATGTCCTGATCGGCCGCGAACGCTTCGCGCAGGGCCTGGTCTTTCGAAAAGTGTGCGAGCAGACGCAACTCAATCTGGCTGTAATCGGCGCTGAGGATCACGTCGCCGGGGTTCTGGGGCACGAACGCCCCGCGGATCTTGCGGCCGAGTTCCGTGCGAACCGGGATGTTCTGGAGGTTGGGATTGCTTGAGGACAATCGGCCGGTGGCGGTCACCGTCTGGTTGAAGGAGGTATGAACCCGGCGGGTCCTGGGATGCACGAGGGCGCCGAGGGCGTCCACGTACGTGTTCTTGAGCTTGCCCAGGCTGCGGTACTCCAGCACCATGCCGGGCAGCAGGCTCTGGTCCGAGAGTTGTTCGAGAACCTCCGCATCCGTGCTGCGGGCCGCCTTGCCCAGCCGGGGCGCTTGCAGCTTGAGCTTGTCGAACAGGACCTCCGCGAGTTGCTTGGGCGAATCGACGTTGAAGACCATGCCGGCCTCGCGATAGATCTGCTCGGCCACGTGGCTGAGAGCTTGATCCAGCTCGCCCGACATCTGCCGCAAAAGGGCCGTGTTGACTGTGATCCCGGCGTACTCCATGTCCACCAGCACCTCCACCAGCGGCATCTCGACCTCATGGAAGAGCTTGTTGAGATCAGGCACGCGCTCCAGACGGTCCCTGAGGCACAGGTAGAGTTGGTACGTGATGTCGGCGTCCTCCGCGGAGTATTCCGCCGCCGCGGACAGGTCCACCAGGTCGAATGTGAGCTGGTTCTTGCCTTTGCCCAGGAGCGAGACGATCGGGATGCACTCGTAATTCAGCAGGTCGAGCGCCAGGTTGTCCATGGAATGCGACAGCCGCTCCGGATCGAGAACGTACGAAGCGACCATCGTGTCAAAGTACACGCCGCGGACCGGCATCCTGGCGTTTCGCAGAACGAGCATGTCGTACTTGAGATTCTGGCCGATCTTGCGGACGGATTCGTCGGCCAGGATGGGACCCAGTTCCCGCCGGACCATGGCGATATCCAGATGCGGCGACCCCAGCGGCCCTCGGACGGCCAAATAGAACGCCCTGCCAGGTTGCCAGGAGAAACTCAGACCGACGAGTTCCGCCCGCATCGCATTGACGGACGTGGTCTCGGTGTCCACGGAGATGAGCTTCTGCTCTCGCAACTCGGCTACGAAGGCAGTGAACTTCTCCGCGGTGTCCACGAGCGTATACTCATGCGCCAACGTGGCGGCCGACGCACGGACGGAATAGTCCCTCGCCGGCAGTGACGACGAGAATGGAATGGCCGTCGGCACCGCCCGAGTCGGGACATCCGCGACCGTTACAGCCTTGGCCGGCTCGCTGGCTGCGTTCAACTGGTCCAGCAGACGGTTGAACCCCAGCTCGCCGTAGACCTTCGCCAGCCGCTCCTTGTCGGGCGCCTTGACCGCCAAATCCTTGTAGTCGAACGCGACAGGCACCTCGCAGTCCAGTGTGATCAGGCGGCGGCTGAGGTACGCCTGCTCTTTGGAGCTTCGGAGGTTCTCGCCCCGCTTGCCCTTGATCTCGTCGGCGTGGGCGTAGAGGTTGTCGAGGTCGCCGTATTGGCGAATCAGCTCGCGGGCGGTCTTATCCCCAATCAGCGGCACGCCGGGAACATTGTCGATCGCGTCGCCCTCCAGAGCCAGGCAATCGATAATCTGGCGGGGCTCGATCCCCATCTCCTGCTTCATCGTCTCGCTGTCGGTAACCTTGCCCGACTTGAGATCGAACGCACGGATGGGCCCGCCCAGCAACTGCAGAATGTCCTTGTCCTTCGAGCAGATCATCACATCGAAGCCGTCGGCCGCAGCCTTGGTGGCCAGGGTGCCGATGATGTCGTCGGCCTCGTAGCCGTCCAGTCGCAGGACCGGGATTCGCATCGCATCGAGGACTTCCTTGATGCGGTCCACCTGGACCGGCAGATCTTCCGGCATGGGCGGGCGGTTGGCCTTGTACTGAGGATAGACCGCGGCCCGAAACGTCGGGGCCTTGCTGTCCATCGCGACCGCGACCATATCGGGCTTCTGCTTCTCGATCAGGCCCATGAGAGCGGTCGTGAAGATGAACGTCGCCTTGGTCGGCTCGCCGGACGGGCTGCTGAGCTGCTGACGCATCGGGGCATAGTACGCCGCATAGATGTGGGCGTGGCCGTCAATGATATACAGGGTCTTCGCCATATTCTTCACTGTAGGGGCCGTCGCTGCGACTGTCAAGGAAACGTCCAACCTGCCCGAGTGGCCGTCTGTTCTCCAACTGCCCGGACTTGTCGTTATGGAGGCAATCCGTATCCCTTTCGACTCTCAATCCATCGCTAACCCCTTGCCATAGTACATCAAATTGCACGCCAGCGCAGACCACAGCACCCGAACGTGATGCCCCGCAGGGATTGTCTCGTCCAGCGATACCGGCGCCCCCGCTTCTACAACTGCTGTCTCGCCAAGGCACCAGGAACATGCAAAAGAAGGCTGCGCAACAGCGAGGCCCGCGCCGTGAATGACGCGGGCCTCGGGGCGGTCTTGTTTCTTGATCCGGCGTGCAGCGGCGACGCGGGCAAGCACGCTGCCGCCGCGGAGGCGGAAGAACGCGCACCTGGCGGTTTCGGACAAAGCCCCTCAGATCCAGTTCATATCATCACGCGGGGCCAGCCGCCTCATAAAGAGGCTCTTGTCCGCCTCCTCGTCGTTGGTGATCTTCATCTTCTCGGCGTCCCAGAGCAGCGTCCGACCCGGGTGCACCAGCGCAATGTCGCCCAGCACGATGATCTCCGACAGCGGCCCGGCGTAGTCGAACGACGACATCGCGGTGTCCTCGCCCTTGATGGCCCACGTCCAGTTGTCGAAGTGGTTGCCCGCCTTGCAGCGCAGCGCCACCTCCGGCGGCCGCGGCGTCTCCTTCATCGCGGTCTCGGGAATGATCCGCCCGCCCTGGCTGTGGCTGCCGGCCATGATCGAGGCGTGCTCGCCCACCATGACCGAGCCGCTGTCGATCCCGCGCCGCTCGGGCTCGAGGTGCTTGGGACGCGGGAATTCGATGTCGTCGCCCAGGTAGTATTTCATCGTCACCGGCGGCATCTTGCCCCGCGCGCCGAACTCGTACGTAATCACGCCCGACCGCGGCAGCGATCCAGGGAAGGCCGGGGTCTTGACGTCCGCCCGAACGCTCAGAGGCACCCTCAGGTCCAGAGCGTAATAGGCGGGGTCGAAGATGTGCGCCGCCATGTCGCCCACCGCACCGCTGAAGTGCGTGTACCGTATCCACTCGCGGTTCATATAGCTCTCGCTGAAGGGGATCATCTCCGCGCGGTTGAGGTACAGGTCCCAGTCCAGCGTCTTGGGCACGACGGAGCCCTGGATCACCGGCTTGTTGACCCAGTAATTCTTGGTCGAATAGCAGATGACCTCCTTGATGGGCCCGACCGACTGGGCCTGTCCCCAGTCCCTCAGCATGGCCGAGCTGCGACCGGAATGCCCCTGGTTGCCCATCTGCGTGACGACCTTGGGCTGCTTCCTGGCCTCCTCCACCAGCATGCGGACCTCATCGACCGTGTGGCACAGGGGCTTTTGGCAGTAAACGTGCTTGCCCCTGCGGATGAAGTACGTAGCGATCGTGTAGTGGTTGTGCTCCGGCGTCGCGATCAGCACCGCGTCGATGTCCTTGCCGATCTTGTCGAACATGACCCGGTAGTCGGTCCAGAGCTTGATACCCTGCAGTGTGGGCTTGTTCGCGATCTGCTTCTTGTGCCAGGCCTCATCGACGTCGCACAGGGCGATCACGTTGTCCGTGCGGGCCAGGTACTCGGCATTGCCCGAGCCCTGCATGCCCACGCCGATGCAGGCGATGTTGAGCTTGCTGTTGGGCGAAGCCCCGGCCTTGAGGATGTTGAAGGGCGCCGCCCCCACAGCGGAAGCCGCCAGAGCACTCTTGAGAAAGTCGCGACGATTCAAAGACGCCATGATATGCACCTCCACGCAAATGAGGTTCCGAGGCTGCGGGTCGGCCCCGCGGACATTACACAGCTCAAAGGATACCACAACGACGAACCCGCTGCAACCCTGCCGTACTCGGGATCTCTCCTTAAGCCGGAGCAACGGACGCCGCCGAGGTCATTGTTCTCTTGGAAGTGTCTCCCTGTGGATTCGCTCCCGAAGATTCTTCGGGTCGCTGGAACTGCAGATTGCCGTATCGTAGGTGATGTCCCCGGCCTGGTACAGTTCCACGAGCGAGTCATCCATCAAGTGCATGCCCAGTCGGCTGTTGGTCTGGATCACGCTGACGAGCATCTGCAGCTCACGATCCCGGATGTGCTTTCGCACCGCATGATTCACGAGAAGCAGTTCCGTGGCGAGCATCCTCGCTTTCTTTCCCACCGAGGGGATGAGGCGGTGGGCCAGGATTCCCTGCAGGGAGCTTGCCAACTGAGCATAGATCTGCGGCTGTTTTTCGTGCGGGAAGATGGACACGATCCTCTCAACCGTCTGCATCGTGTTGGGGGTGTGACAGGTGGCGATGACCAGATGGCCTGTTTCCGCGGCGATCAGGGCAGTCTCCGTGGTCTCCAGATCCCGCATCTCGCCCACGCAGATGACGTCCGGATTCTGTCGCAACACGTGGGTCAGCGCGCTGGAAAAGGACTTCACATCCGTGTGCAGCTCCTGCTGGACGATGATGGCTCTCTTCTGCTTGTGGACGTACTCCACCGGGTCTTCGATGGCGATGATCTTGCAGCGCCGCTCGCTGTTGATCAGGTCGATCATGTAGTTGAGCGTCGTGGTCTTGCCGCTGCCGGTGGGACCCGTCAATAGAACCAAGCCGCTCGGAAGGCGGGAGAGGTCTTCGATTTGCGGCGGCAGCCGAAGCTCCTCGCGTGTCTTGATGTGTTCCACGACCGGCCGAATGGCCATTTCCGGACTGCCCGCGTGATAGTAAATGGAGACGCGGAACCGGCCCAGCTTGGGATCGAAGAGGGAACAGCACAACTGCCAGTCCTGCTCGAACGTCTTCTTCTGCTCTTCATTGAGAAGGCTGTAGCACAGATCGCGCGTCTGCTCCCGCTGGAGAGGGGGCCGGTTCGACAGAATGATCTCGCCGTTGATGCGAAACGTCGGCGGCAAGCCCGCCACGATGTGGATGTCCGACGCGTTCTCCCGTCGGGCCAGTGCGAGGATTTGCTTCATCTCCGCGGTCAATGGCATGGTCTACCTTCCAAACAATCCTCTGAAAAATCCTCGTTTCTCCGCCTTGCGGAGCATCTGCCGGGCGGGCTCCCAATCGGGACGGAGATGGCGGCACTGTTCCAGACTGTGCACCGCCTCGGCCATGCCCAGGCTCACCTGGCAGCAGCCCAATTCATACCACGCCAGCGGCGACCGGGGCAACCCCTGGACGGCCTCCCTGAGGTGCTGGAGGGCCTGGACATAGCTGCGTTTTCTTCGCAACAGTCGCCCTGCTTCGAGACGGATGACGGGGGAGAACTTGCCCGCGCAGGCCAGCGCCTTGTTGATACAGCCCTCGGCGATGGGACCTTTGCCTTCCAGGAAGACCTCGGCCCGAACCAGCCAGACGCGGGAGGTCAGATTGTCCTTGCCGATGGCGTTATCCGAGTAGGCGAGCGCCTGATCCCTTCGGGCGTCTCGCAGGCAGGCGAGCGCCTTGAGGGCCAGGAGTTCGGGATGCTCGGGGAAGAACTCCATCGCCTTGTCCGCCCAGACTCGTGCCTCCGGGTATTCACCCAACTCAATCAGCATCAACACCTGTCCCGCCCACGCCTCGAAAACCGTGTTGTTCTGTTCCAGCATGCGGGAGTAATTTCGCAGGGCCAACTCGTAGTCGGCCGCCAGCCAGTACTGCACCGCTTCTTTGTGATAATAGTCGGCGTCCCGAACAGGTTCGCCCGGCGGCTTTCTGCCTTGGGGAGTCGTGCCGTCGCCGAATTCCAGCCGTGAGAATCTATCCATAGGTGCTACTCGAGGAATCCTCTTCTTGCCAGGGGCAACCGGCGCAGGAAGGCTCGCCCGCGGATGTCGGCAGCCGGTACAACGCAAACGCCGCGAATCGCCGCGTCGTCCAGCCTGATGTTGCCGTGGATGTGGACTGTGTACTCCGTGCTGATGAAGTACGCCGTTGGCGGAATCGAGATCCCCGATCTCCAGGGACGTCCCAGCAGCCACGACGGCACCGGCACGCGATTTGGATCCAACCGTTGCCCGTCTGCGACATAGGCGTTTTCGTGGACTTGAATCGTCTCGCCGGGCAGCCCCGCGATCTGCCCGACAACCGCGGCGTCGGCACGGTTCCGGCGGTTGCGGACGGCGTTGTGGAAGCCATCCGGGTAGAACAGCACCAGAGCGCCTCTGGGAAACGCGAGGCCCGCGCCGCGTTCAACCCGGTGGATCAGAAGAAGGTCACCACGTTCAACACTCATCGCGGGGATCGTCAGCGTCGTGTACCCGGCGTCGAGGCCCTGTGCGGCCACGCGGGACACGGCCCAGTACAGGGCCACCAGGAGAGCCATAACCGCCAGAACGGTTCCGATTCGCGCGGCCAATTCGGTGATCTCTCGAAAGACGCCGTACTGGAGGGCGATCCACGCGTGCAGTCCGATCGCCAGCCCGATCAACACGGAGCCCGGCGTGCTGCCGTAGAAGAATAGTCCCAGGGCCAGGCTCATCGCCCACAGCGCGACGTACAACGCCACCTCTTTGAAGCGTCTCGTCAGCAGGTGCGGCAGACCCGGGATCACGCCCAGCAGCAGTCCCACCACGCCGTTCGACAAGGCCCTGTCGGCGCCCCGGGAGATGCGTCCGCCCCGGAGCTTCTCGGGGGCGAGGCGATGCTCGCGGAGCCACCGAAGCGTCCCTCGCAGGGGCCCTTTCCAAGCCGGCATCCGCGGCGGATGCACTGCGACCGCCCCGGTCGAGGTCCCCAGAACGCTGCCGCAGCGGATACACCTCGCCTGGCTGGGCATGTTCTCGAATTCACACCGGACGCATCTCATGAGGAGCCTTCGTCAACCTTCAAGTCCTGGTGAAGGTCGATCCGGGACTTTTCCTCGGGCTCGTAGTACTCGTTCGTGCGCTGCTGACTCTTGACGTCTCCGACGACTTCGGTCAGCCACTTGGCGTACTCCAGGCACGCCTTGCCTTTGGCCCCCTTGACGTGCACCTTGACCTCTCCGGTCCGGGATATCGTGATTTCGACTTCATGCTGTGCCATCGCTCAATCCACCCACCTTCGCACGTGAATCCGGATGCTGTCGTCCTGCATGAGCTCCTCGTTGACCACCTGGAAGCTCTTGCCCTTGAGCTGTCTCATCACCTTGTCGTAGATGAAGCACTGGGTCAGCTTCTGGGTGAATTCCTCCGCGGCCTGTTTGAGCTCGACCTTGCTGTGCCCTTTGCCGGAGGCGCACACCTTACACCGGCCCCGGGCGTCGCGTTCGACCACCAGGCGGATCGAACCTTTCGTCAGGACGATCTTCTGGTCGGTGGTCAGTCCCTGTGCGAGGACCTCGCTGTTGGCCATCTCGAGTTCCACCTTCTGCTCGATCTCGGTCTGCTGGCTCTGCGAGAGTGCCTCCTGGACCGTCTGTTTGACGGTGAAACCCAGGGCCGCGGCGGCTCCGGCCACCGCGACGGAGATCGCCGGCCAGTTGGCGATGATGACCGGCGTCAAGATCATCACTGTGCTCATGACTGTCTCCTTTCCGCAATCCGGCGGTTGTTGGTTTGCCGTCTCATATCTCGATCTTGCGCTGTTCCTGCTTGCCCAGTCCGAAGTCCGGGCCCGCGGCGGGCCTTGCGCGACCCACGGACCACTGCCGCAGCTCTTCGATGTTCTCCCGCATGGTCCTGGACAAGGGCACGGTCTGACGCAGGCTGTTGAGCAGACGTTCGCCCGTCAACTCCTGCTTGTCATAGAAGGCGTCGAACATTGTGCTGATGATGGCCTCCTCGATTTCGGCTCCGCTGTAGCCCTCCGAAGCGTCGGCCAGGGTCTCCAGGTCGAACTGGGCCGGGTCGATCTTCTTCTTGTTCAGATGCACGCGAAAGACCTCCTGACGCTCCTGTCGCGACGGCAGGTCCACGAAGAAAATCTCGTCGAATCGCCCCTTGCGCAGCAGTTCAGGGGGCAGCGCCGAGATGTCGTTGGCCGTGGCGACCACGAAAACGGACGTCTTCTTCTCCGACATCCACGTCAGGAACGTGCTGAAGACTCGGGCCGAGGTGCCGGCGTCGGTGGATCCGCCACTGCCGCGGGAGCCGCGGAACGCCTTGTCGATCTCGTCGATCCAGAAGACCACCGGCGCCACGGATTCCGCCACCTGGATCGCCCTCCGAACGTTCTGTTCCGAGGAGCCCACCAGGCTCCCGAACACCCGTCCGACGTCGAAACGCAGGAGCGGCAGCCGCCAGATATTGCTGATCGTTTTGGCCATCAGGCTCTTGCCGCAGCCCTGCACGCCCAGCAGGAGCACGCCCTTGGGTGCCGGCAGGCCATATGCCCGCGCCTGGTCCGAAAGGGCCACCGTTCGTTTCAGCAGCCAGTTCTTGAGCGAACCCAGGCCGCCGACGGAGTCGATCGTCTCGTCGCTCTCGTAGTACTCGAGCAGGCCGCTCTTACGGATGATCTGTTTCTTCTCCGCGTTGATCACCTCGAGGCTCTCCGGGCCGAAACCGCGATGCGCCACGAGGGTCTTCGCCAGGACGTTCTCCGCTTCCGCAAGCGTCAGGCCCAACAGGGCATGCACGATCATTTCCCTCATCGAGCCGTTGATGTTGGTCTTGAGCTTCGCGTTGCCCTTGACCTCCTCCATGATCCGAAGCAGAAGGGCCGTCAGGTCGTTCGCCCGGGGCAGGTCGAAGTCGACGATCGTGACGTCCTTCTCCAACTCCGGCGGGACTTCCAGCATCGGGCTGACGATCACGATGGTCTTATAGGTGTTTTTCAAAGCCGAGGCCGCCTCCCGCATCCGCCGGACCACGGACATGTTCTGGCACTTCAGGAAAGGATGGAAGTCCTTGAAGACGTACAGGGCCGGCTCGACGTGCTCGATCACATTTCCCAGAGCGACCAGAGGGTCCTGGGTGGCGGTGTCGCGGTTCTTCTGCGATTGAAGGTTTGCTCCGGCAGGGACCAGACCCGTGTTGACCGACCACTCGAAGACGTTCTTGTTGAGCCGGGAGGCAATCTGGGAGACGCGGTGCAGCACCCGCTGCTCCTCCCAACTGATGACGTAGATGAGAGGGTAACGGGCCCGGATCAGGACCTCCAGCTCATCCATCTGCCGCTTCGTCTCGTCCGCGGCCGCCTGCCTGCTGACGCTCTGCACTTGCTTTTCCTGCATTCTGCTCTCCCGGCGCGGTTCCGGAAGGACCGACACTCTCACTGATGGACGCGGCGATCTCCAGCAGCGTCTCGTCCGGCGCGATCAGCACGAGCCGTCCGTCCTTCAATACCCGCAGTTCGAATTCGCCCTGCTTTCGACTGTAAGGCTTGGCACTCATTCTATCAGACGCAAACCGAGGTTCCGAGCTTCATTTGTCGCCGCGATGATATCCTGACGGGGCAGGTAGTCTCGCGGGGCCGCACCCGGTGCCGCCGGCGGCACGTAGTTTGTTCGCAGGCTCAACTTCACGTCGGGGATTTCTCCGGCCAGCCATCGCAACGTCGGTCGAAGGCAGCAGTCCATGTGCCCCGGGAGAACCAGGTGCCGAACGATCAGGTTGGAACGCTCGCTCGCCCTCACGATATTCCGCCTTGCCACATCAACATAGTCCCGTGCGTCCAACAGGGCCTGGGCGCATCGGCTGTCCCCGCACTTGAGATCCGCGAGGTAGACCCCGACGAACGCATCCAGAAGCCCGCCAATGCGTTCATTATAGTACATATTCGAATTGAGGACAATGGGGGTGACTGGTTGCGACTTCGCCAACAAGTCGAGGATGCCCGGCAGGCTCACGGTCGGCTCTCCCCCAAGAAGGTTCAGATTCTTCGCCCCCTGGCTTCGGCGGTGCTCGATCCGTCCGATCAGCCAGCGCTCGTCGAGCTCCGCGACCGCCAGAGGCTCTTCGTTCCATTCCGGCACCGTGCAGAATCCGCAGCGGAGGTTGCACCCTGCCAGGTAAACCTGGTGGGATGGAGACAACTCCGCCTCCTCGGCCCCATGGAGCATTTCGCGGAAACACCGGATCTTGTCGTCCAGGCCGCAGTACCCGACCTGGCCCGAGGATCGATCCACCCGGCACTCGCGCGGACACAGCCGGCATTCGCGCAGATGGCTCGCGGCCATCTCCCTGGCAGTCTCAATCCTGGCGAGCATCACGACCTCTTCAGTCCAACTCAACGAAGGGCCCTCTGCCGCCTCGGGAGGTCGGACGGCTTTGCCTTGGGGTGGCGAATCGCCACTTGGCCTTCACGTACAGATACGCGACCGCCGCTCCGGCGACCCAGATCAGTCCCATGGGATTCACGAGATTCAGGAGAATCCCTATGACGATCAAACCTACGGCCAGATGCTGTGCTTCCACCGTGGTGAAGAAGACCAAGAACCGGGTGCCCCGATACAGCAGCCCCATCGTGGCGATGAGGCCGTAGCTGCATGCGGCCAGCCCCATTCCCAGGTAGTTCCCGCCGACGATCAGGCTGACCAATACCCACAGGCACCCACAGACGACGGACACGACGGCCCAGAGCCAGAGGAAGGAAGCCGTTCGCCATTCCCGCTCCACCGCGCTGCCGACGAACAGAACCACCAGACAATCGATCGTCTGGTTCAGGACGCTGCCGCACACGAACGGGTATGTCAGCAACTGCCAGATTCTGCCGTGCAGGACGCCATCGGCGCTCAGTCCCAGGGCTCCTGCGAAAGATGGTGGCCCCAGGACCGACAGGAGGTATCCGGCCACGGACAGCGCCAGGATGCCGACCACGCCGGGAGTGAGGAGTCTCTTGGGGGAAGGAAGAACCACTTGCATCTGCTGCATGTCGCTCATAGGTACCTCCGCCTGCTCGATCCGCACCGGAAAAGACACAATCGACGGCTCAATCTCATTGTAGCCCCACCCTCGGCCAAAGGCAAGCGGCCGCTTCATTTCGCGATGATTGCCCTACGTCTGGCGAGACCGAGCGGGTATTGGCTGAAGCCGCGGAGCATTCAGGCGCTGGATTGACGCACCCCTGTTCCGAGCAATGGCGCCAATCGAGACGGGAACAGGGCGGAAGGAGAAAATCGGGGCGAGTGGATTTGAACCACCGACCTCTTGGTCCCGAACCAAGCGCTCTAGCCAAACTGAGCCACGCCCCGGTTGCCAAAACCGTCAGTATACCGTCGGCTTCGGACGACTGCAAGAGTTATAACAGGTTCACTGGGTCAATATCAACACTAATTTTCACAGAAGGTCGAATTGGCCGGTCGGACCGGAGGGTGGCGAAGAGCTTTCGCATCCCGGCGGCGTCGGGCGTCTGGACGATGATCTGAATCCGGTGAAACCGCTCGATCCGACTGATCACCGCCGGCATCGGGCCGCGAATCTTGGCCTCGATGCGATTCCGCTGGACCGCGTCGCCGATCCGCAGTCGCATCGCGTTGGCCGCGGCCTCCGCCTTCTCATGCTTCTCATCGCGCAGCATCACAATCGCCAGTCGCCAGAACGGCGGCAAATCGCACGCCTGCCTGTGCTTGATCTCCTCCCGCACGAACCCCTCGAAGTCCTGCGCCATCGCGAACTTCACCGCCGGCTGTTCCGGGAAGTACGTCTGTACGTACACGATACCGCTTTTCTCGGACCTCCCTGCCCGCCCCGCCACCTGGGAAATCAACTGAAACGTCCGCTCGTTCGCCCGAAAATCCGGGATGTACAGGCACGTGTCCGCGCTGACCACGCCCACCAGCGTCACGTTGGGAAAGTGAAGCCCCTTGGCCAGGATCTGCGTGCCCGCCAGAATGTCGATTCGCCCCTGTCCGAATTCCTCCAGCAATCGATAGTAGTCCTGGCTCCCCATCGAGTCGCTGTCCACCCTCGCCACCTTCGCCTCGGGAAACCGCCTGCCCAGTTCCTCCTCCAACCGCTGCGACCCCACCCCGATCATCGTCATCTTCTTCCCGCACAACGGGCAATCCTGAGGCACCAGCGTCTGCGCCAGGCAATAGTGACAAATCGCATACCCATGGCTCATGTGGCTGCCGCTGGCGGTCGTCACGCTCGGCAGCGGCTTCTTGAGCTTGTGGAACGTCAGCGACGTGTCGCAGTTCCTGCATTGCAGCGTGTGCCGACACGACGAGCAGAACACGAAATTGCTGTACCCCCGCCGGTTCAGGAGCAAGATCGCCTGCTCCTTCCTTTTGAGCACCTCCGCCAGCCGCTCGGCCAGCGGGTCGCTCAGCAGCGCCAAGTGATTCTCCTTCACACTGTTGTCCCGCATGTCCACCAGCTTCATCTCCGGCATCGGCAGGTCCATCACCCGCCTGGGCAGCCTCACCAGAGTGAAGCTGTCCCGCAGCCGACAGTTCTGGATCGACTCCAATGAAGGCGTCGCGCTGCCCAGGATGCAATGGGCGCCCGCCAACTGCGCCCGCTTGATCGCCACGTCCCGCCCATGGTAGCGAGGCGCGGTGTCCTGCTTGTAGCTGGGCTCGTGCTCCTCGTCGACCACCACCAGACCCAGGTTCGCCACAGGCGAGAAGACCGCCGACCGCGCCCCGATCACGACGTCCGTCAGACCCGCCTTGACCTTCTGCCACTGCTGGTTCCGCTGCCCTGCGGTCAACCCCGAGTGAAGCACCGCCACCCGCTCGAAACGGGCCGCGAACCGCTGCACCGTCTGGGCCGTCAACGCAATCTCCGGCAGCAGCACGATCGCCGCCTTGCCCCCCCGAACCACCTCCTCAATCACACGGATGTAGACCTCGGTTTTGCCGCTGTCGGTCACGCCGTGCAGGAGCGTCACGCCGAACCGCCCGCTCGCGATCTGCCTGGAAATGTGCTCCAACGCAGCCCTCTGATCGTCGTTGAGCACGATCGTCGCCCGCCCGTTGGCGTTCTGGCCCGCCAGCATCTCGGGCATCACAGGCAGTTCAGCAAACACCTTCTTTCGAACGATCCGCACCACCTGTTCGTCCGCCAGCTTCTTGAGCACCGTGGCCCCGCACGAGGCCGCCTCCAGCAGGTTCCCTGCGTCGAGGGCAGAATCCGCCCCCACGGCCCCTCGCTCGCGCAGAATCTCGACGATCTTCTTCTGTTTGGCCCCCTTGAGCGAGGCCAGTCTCTCCTGCCACCCCTCGCCCAAGTAGACGCATCGCTGTTTCTTGATCCCCGCGGCCCGCTTGACCGCCCCCGGCACCATCGCCGCCAGCACCTGTCCCAGGGGGCAGACATAGTACTCGCTGATCCAGAACGCCAGCTCCATCAGTTGCGGCCCGAGCAGAGGCTCCTCATCCACCTTGCGAACGATGCTCTTGAGCTTGTCGCCCTCCTTGCCGCCGATGAACGATTTCTCTCGCGGCACGTCCGCCAGCACGCAGAAACCCGTCTCGATCTTGTTCCGTCTGCCGAACGGCACCTCGACCCGATGCCCAACGACGATCGGCCAGAATTCCTCGGGCACGAGATAATCGAACTCGGTGTCCGCCGCGGACTCCATGGCGACGCGGATGATGTAGCCGTTCCCTGTGGACCCGTGCGTCCCCCGGCCTGCCGCTCCCGGCGTGGCGAGGGCGTCTCGCCCTTGCGTCTCGAGGGCATCCCGCCCGGGTTTCGAGGGCATCGAGGTCTCCGGCCTGCCGCCCAGAACCTCCTCCCAGAACAGACTCTTCGTTACCTCTTTGCCACTCATGGCTTACCATCCCTTGGCCACCCCTCACAGGTCCTTACGATAGCCGCCCTCGCCGGCATCGTCAAGCCCGACCACCCGCGGCAGCAACAAGAACACTGCAAGAAAGGAACGCCAGAACCGAACAATGACGCGTATCCCGGGTATCCACCGTCGATGGTCAGGTCACGCGTCACACTGCTGCAGCAAGGAAATGATGGTCACCGATCGATCCCGATATCCTCGAAAGACAGCGGATCTTCGATCGGCTCCAGGTGCGTGATCACGTTGGAACCGGGGAGTGCCAGGCGGATCTCGCTTTCGATATCCTCGACCATGTGGTGCCCCTTGTGCGTGGTCCATTTGCCGGGGACCAAGACGTGGACGGAGACGAACCGCACGCCGGCCGCCTGGCGCGTCCGCAACGCGTGGAATTCGATGCCCTGCTGCTTGTACTTGTCCAGAACGTTCTGCACCTTGTCGCGATCCTCGGGGGACAGCGCCGCGTCCATCAGGCCCGCGACCGAACGCTGCATCAGAAGAACGCCCGTCCGGACGATGTTGACCGCCACGACGATCGCGACGATCGGGTCCAGGATCTGCCAACCGGTCAGCGAAACGAGCCCCACGCCAACGATGACGCCTGCGGAAGTCCAGACGTCCGTCATCAGGTGGCGGGCGTCGGCCTCGAGCGTGATCGAGTTGTGCGTCCTGCCGACCTTCAGCAGAATCCTCGCGACGACCAGGTTGATCGCCGAGGCGATGGCTGCAACGATCAGACCGATCCCGGTCTGATCGATCGGCCGCGGATATAGGATGCGTCGAACAGCGGCATACCCGATGGCCAGAGCCGCGATCAGGATCAGCCCACCCTCGACGATGCTGGCGAAGTACTCGGCCTTGCTGTGCCCGTATTGATGTTCATCGTCGGCCGGACGGGCCGCGACGATCAGCATGGCCAGAGCCATCGACGCGCCGACCAGATTGACCAGCGACTCCACCGCGTCCGAGAGCAGACCGACGGAACCCGTCAAGAGGTAAGCGAGACTCTTGAGCCCGATTGTGGCCAGCGCGGCGGCGATCGACAGCCACGCATATCGTGTTAATGACGAACGTTCCATGGTGCGACCCGGTTTCCCAGACGATCCGATGGTGGAAGATAGCACGCCCGACACGCTGGGGCAAGAGGTCTTTCCCCGGCGGCCCAAGGCGAATCGACACGGGACTTTGCCCAGGTGCAACTAGTCATTTGCTGGGCACGCTCCCGTTTCCTATGCTTTTCGTAACGGGGAAACTCAAACGTTCTTCATTCCCACCTGAACAATCGACATCTACTCGCAGGAGAGAATATGGACGGGATCGGAAGCGTTGGAAGCGGAAATTTCAACTATCATACGACGAATGAGACGACCGATTCGAAGGAGGAATCGACGAACCTGCCCTGGAAACGGGTCGGAATGGAGGACGCGTTGATCTTGTCGAGCCGGCACCTCACCAAAGCCCTGACCGAGGCTGGCTTCGTCGATCTTCACGCCAATGCCCCTGAGAGGATTGAGGCGTTCCTCAGACGGCAGATCTCGCAGGAAGAATCGCCCCAGGCCCGCATGGACCCGGTCAGCGCGGTGCAGTTGGCCACGTACGTGGGCGGTCAGATCGCACAAGACATGAGCTGGGCTCTCCAGGTGGCAGGTCAGATCGACCCTGCCCGCGCGGCGGCGCTTCTGAAGTGATCGATGCCAGAAGAGAAGCGAACCGCCTGAGACTACAGCGACTTCTCCACGAGATCGATGATCTCCTGAACCAGCTCGGCATGGCGATGTTCGTCCTCCGCCAGCCGGGTGAAGGCTTTGCGGATCTTGGACTCGACGAGCTGCGGATCGCCGGCGATCTCCCGATACAAATCCCGGGCGGACAGCTCGTACGACTTCATCGTTGTCAGTTCGCTGACGATCTTGGCCTTCTTGGAGTTATTTCCGTTTGCCATGTTCTCGGATCAGGGCCTGAAGGATCTTGGCGTGCGTCTTGGTGTCTTCGACCAGCGTGGTCAGCCGCAACTTGATCTGCGCGAAGGTCTCGTCGTCGAGTTCGGCCGGCCAGTTTGCGCGGGTCATATAGTCCTCGTACACTCCCCTGCTGATCTGGTCTTCCATGTTGAGGGCGGTGGTCAGGAACGCTGTCACGCCTGGCCCTTCGCCCGCGTTCATCTGGTCACCGCGATGGTCCTTCGACTCAGTCATACCGCCAGCATATCGAAACGTCCCGAGGGTGTCAAGCCGGGCATTCGCTTTGTGATGCAGATGGCCATTTGGCAAAAGTCCAGATCCAGTTGAAATCGCCGCTCTGCCGGCGTATCCTGAAGCCAAAACACCGGCCTACCCGCGCGGGGGGCAGTGGAATCGATGTTCAAGGAGGCAGAATATGGCACCCTACGTCCGACACGCGATCATTACGGCGGCATTCAGCACTCTCACTCTCACCCAGTCGGCCTGTTCCCAGACGAATTGGACCCTCGAATCTCCCGACGGTAAAGTCGCCATCCGAGTCGCTCTGGCGGGGAAAGCCCAGCTCCACTACGACGTCGCCTGCGACAGACAGACCGTGGTGTCGTCCTCGCCTCTGGGGATCAGCCGCAGGGACCAGAGCTTCGTGGACGGCCTGAAGTTCGTCGAAGCCGGCGCCGTTAGGAAAATCGACGAGACCTACACCATGACCAGCGGCAAGCGGAAGACATGCAGAAGTTTCGCCAACGAGCAGACCCTCGTCTTCCAGAACGCCGGCGGCGCGAAAGTCGAGCTGAACCTCCGGGCCTATAACGATGGCGTCGCCTTCCGCTACCGTTTCCCCGAAAAGAGCCAGGACAAGCACACCGTCACAGGCGAATCCACCGGTTTTCGCCTGCCGGTCGGCGGCAAGGTCTGGGCCCATCCCTACGACAACCCCACGAAGTACACGCCTGCCTACGAAACCTACTATGTCAACGGCGTGGACGTCGGCACCGCCTCCACGATCGAGGCCGGATGGGCGTTTCCTTTGCTGGCCTGCACGAGCGACCGAAGCCGTTGGCTCCTCGTGACCGAGGCTGGGGTCGAGCCCTCCACCTGCGGCATGCGACTGGCCCGCAACGCCCCCGACGGCCTCTACACGATCCGTCTGCCCGATGAAGGCGAGGGCAATCACACAGGAGTCGTTGAACCCTCCTGGACGCTGCCTTGGGCGAGTTCCTGGCGAGTCATCATCGTCGGCGACTCCCTGGGCGACATCGTCGAGTCCACTCTGGTCACCGACCTGTGTCCGCCCTCGACGGTGAAGGACACAAGCTGGATCAGGCCGGGACGCGCCTCCTGGAGCTGGCTCTTCGACCACGACAGCCCGCAGGATTGCACCAAGCTCAAGGCCTGGGTCGACCTGGCCGCCGAGATGGGGTGGGAATACTCGCTCGTCGACGCCAACTGGGACCGGATGAAGAACGGCACGATCCACGACCTGATCGCCTACGCCAAAGCCAAAGGCGTGGGCCTCCTGATGTGGTACAACTCCGGCGGCCCGCACAACTACGTGTCCGAGAAGCCCCGCGGGATGATGGATCATCCGGAGATCCGTCGGGAGGAACTCCAGACGCTCAGGAAATGGGGCATCAAGGGCGTCAAGGTCGATTTCTTCCAGAGCGACAAGCAGAACATCATCCAGCTCTATCACGACATCCTGAAAGACGCGGCCGAAGCCCAGATCATGGTCAACTTCCACGGCTGCACCCTGCCTCGCGGCTGGTCGCGGACCTATCCGCACCTGATGACCATGGAGGCCGTCCGCGGCGAGGAGTGCTACAGCTTCGACCGCAAGTTCACCACCGAAGCCCCGGTCCACAACGTGATCATCCCCTTCACACGGAACGTGGTCGGTCCGATGGACTACACGCCTGTGATGTTCCAGGACAACGTGTACCGCCACCTGACGACGTACAGCCACGAGCTGGCGTTGTCGGTGGTCTTCGAGTCCGGCTGGCTGCATTTCGCGGGCGGGCCCAAGGAGTACCTTGAGCTGCCCGAGGCGCCGAAGAACTTCCTCAAAAAGGTCCCCGCCGCCTGGGACGACACGAAGTTCCTCGCAGGCGAGCCCGGCCAGTTCATCGTCCTGGCCCGCAAGAGCGGGGATTCCTGGTATGTCGCTGGCATCAATGGCGTGGATGCGGCTCGAAATGTCACCGTGCTGTTCTCGTTCCTGGGCGACGCCCGCTGCGCCATGACCCTGATCACAGACGGCGAAACCCCGCGGACCTTCGAGAGCAAGACAGGAGCCGTCACCGGCCGCAGCGCGATCGAAGTCTCGCTGAAGCCCTACGGCGGCTTCGCTGCGGTCCTGGCGCCGGACAAGTGACACAAGTCGAAGTTCACTTGTCGTCCTGAACGAAGTGCAGCGACGCCGGGTCCTGCTGGTAGAATCGCTTGAGTTGCTCGTACAGCCTGGGGTAGGCCCGACGCAGATCGATGGGCGTCTCGAAGAAGGTCTCCGTGGCCACAGCGAAAAACTCCGCCCGGTCGGTGGCCCCGTACTCGTCGAGCACCTCCGGCCGACGGTGCTGGACCGCCTTCTGGAACCGCTCGTAATCCTGGCCGAGGGCCTTGGACCAGGCGTCGAACGTCGCCTGGTCCCGCAACACCGGCGTGCTGTCGCCCTTGCCGCCGGAACTGTCGAGCTGGTGGGCGAACTCGTGGAAGGCCACGTTCGATCCGTCGCCTGCGTCGATGTCGTCGAGGATGTCGGCCCAGGAAAGGATGACGGTTCCGCTGTGCCAGGACTCGCCCAGGCGGACCTCCTCGGTCTCCAGGACCATGTCGCCGACGACTTCGTGCACGTCGGGACTGACGAACGCGTCGGGGTAGACCAGGATGGACGTCAGGCCGGGATAGTAGTCCGTCTGGCGATGCAGCAGCAGGATGCAGGCGTGGGCCGCGATGGTGACGCGGATCTCGTCGGTGATCTCCAGGCCCTGGCAGCCCTCGAACCGCTTCTCGCCCAGGAAGATCTGGATGCCCCGCTTCAGTTCCGCCTGGTCCGCCTCGGGCAGCACGGGGTAGAGCGGCACGTTCTGTTCCAGGATCGCCAGCCACTCGGCCGGGAAAGGCCGGGACGCCAGTTTTTCTCGTCGTCGTCTCTTAAAGAACATTTCGAGATTTACTATTCACAGTCTACCATTTACGATTGAACGAGTTGCACAAGACAGTACGGGGGTTCACGGAGCCCGCGACAACCCAAATAGTAAATCATAAATCGAAAATAGCAAACTCATATGAGCGACTCATTACCGTTTCTGACCACGGGTCTTCCCGGCGTCGGCGGCGTCATCAAGAGCCGGCCGGAAGATTTCTTCGTTGAAGAACTGCCCTCCTACGAGCCGAGCGGCTCGGGCACGCACATCTATGCCCAGATCGAGAAGAAAGGGCTCGGCACGCGCGAAGCCCTTGACCGGATCGCCCGGGCCTTGAACGTCCAGCGCCGGGATATCGGCACCGCGGGCCTCAAGGACGCCCAGGCGGTGGCCCGCCAGTGGATCTCGATCGAGCACATCCAGCCCGAGCGGCTGGAGCAGCTCTCGCTGGCGGAGGTCCGTGTACTCAAGACCAGCCGACATACGAACAAGCTCAAGCCCGGCCATCTGCGCGGCAACCGCTTCGTCGTTCGGCTTCGTCAACTCGCGATGCCGCCGGAGGAGGCCCTGACCGTCGCAGAGAAAGTCCTGGCGATCCTGACCACTCGCGGCGTGCCCAACTACTTCGGGCCCCAGCGGTTCGGCAACCATCGGAACAACCATCTTCTGGGCCGAGCGCTCGCCCACAACGACGCGGAAGAGTTCATGGACGAGTTCCTGGGCCGGCCCAATGCCGAGTTCGATTCGCCCGCCGTATTCAAGGCTCGCTCCCTGTACGAGCAGGGCCAATACGAAGAGGCGGTCAAGAACTGGCCGCACCAATTCGCCGACCATCGCCGGGCCCTGCGGGCGATCCTCGCGGGCAAAGGCAAGAAGAAGCGAGGCTTGTTCACTGTGGACAAGCACCTCCAGGGCCTGTTCATCTCGGCCTATCAATCCGACCTCTTCAACCGCATCCTCGCGAACCGGATGCCGAACATCGACAAGGTCCTCCAGGGCGACATGGCCTACAAGCACGACAACGGCGCGTGTTTCCGCGTCGAGCAGCCGGAGGCGGAACAGCCGCGCTGCGACCGCTTCGAGATCAGTCCCACCGGCCCCCTGATCGGCCAGCGGACGACCCGCCTGACCGGCCCGGCGGGCGAAATCGAGAACCCGATCCTCGAAGCGGAATCTCTCGGCGAAAGCGAATCGGGCCACATGAAGCGTCTCGGCGCCCGCGGCGGCCGTCGTTCCCTGCGGTTCCAACCTCGAAACGCGAGCCTCAAGTCCGGCCTGGATGATCTGGGCCCCTACCTGGAGCTTCGCTTCGAACTCGACGCCGGCTGCTACGCCACAACCCTGATCTCCGAGATCACCAAGGACCGCACGTCCGAGACGACAGAGGAGTCTGCGGGGTCCGAAGGCTGAGAGTCAGGACCATTTTCGCCATGCTCCATTGATTCGCTCCACGCAATGTGTTATTCTGATAACCATGTAGGGCAGCGCCAGCCGCGGTCCTGGCCGTAACAAGAGATGAACTGCAAGACCGGTGGCGAGTACGAGAATGACTCTAGCGTGGAAAAACCACATCGAAAGTGATCCCAGGGTGCTCCGGGGCAAACCTCGAATCAAGAGTACCAGGATTCCGGTGAGCCTGATCCTCGGCTATCTCGCAAGCGAACACACCTGTGACCAGATCATCGCTGAATTCCCGGATCTCAACAGAGAATAGATTCTCGCCTGTCTGGATTACGCTCGTGACTTGGCAGAATTTGAAGTGACTGTGTAATGGGTCTGAGAATCCTCCTCACGAGTTTCTTTGCCGCTCACCCGGAGATGTCCGAATACAGGGGACGACTCCTCCTGGTGGAAACCCATCGAATCAGAATTCGCGAATAGGATGCATATATGGACAGTTGCACGACGACCAAACAAAGGTGGATAGCGATGTTGGTTCTGTGCCTGGCCCGGACCGCGGCTTTGGCGCAGATCGAGCCTTCGGCCCGGGAACTGCCGAAGTGGCGGGGATTCAACCTGCTGGAGATGTTCATGAAGACCAGCTCTCCCGGTCCGTTCCAGGAGAGTGATTTCCGGCTGATCTCCGAGTGGGGATTCAACTTCGTCCGACTGCCCATGGACTATCGCATCTGGATTCAAGGCAACGACTGGAACCGCTTCGATGAGAGCGTCCTGCGGTGGGTGGATCAGGCCGTCGTGTACGGGCAGAAATACGGCGTGCACGTGTGCCTCAACTTCCATCGCGCGCCGGGCTACACGGTGGCCAGTCCGCCCGAGCCGACCAGCCTGTGGACCGACCCCGTCACCCAGCAGGTCTGCGCCAGGCACTGGGCCCACTTCGCCCGGAGATACAAGGGCATCCCCAACAGCCAACTGAGCTTCAACCTGCTCAATGAGCCCTCCGACGTCGACCCGAACATCCATGCCCACGTGGTGGGTCTGCTGGTGGCGGCCATTCGCGCCGAGGACCCCAACCGCCTGATCGTCGCCGACGGCGTTAACTACGCCGTGGCGCCGAGCTGGAATCTGATCCCGCTGGGCGTCGCCCAGGCGACCCGCGGATACCAGCCCTTCACCCTGACGCATTACAGAGCAAGCTGGGCCTCCGGCTCGGACCAGTGGGCTTTGCCCATGTGGCCGGAACCGCTCGGATTCTCCGGCTATCTGTACGGCCCATCGAAACCGAACATGCAGTCCTCCATGGTCCTCGATGCCAAGATACCCGCTCCCTTCACGTTCCGCGTCCGCGTCGGCACGGTCTCGCATTCGTCCCGACTCCAGGTGCTCGTCGATCGCGGTCGCAGCGCCTCCTGGAGCCAGGACTTCACACCGGGTCCCGGCGAAGGCCCCTGGAAGCAGGTCGTGTACATGCCGCAATGGGACACGTATCAAAACGTATACGACCAGGAGTTCGCCATTCCCGTCCCTCAGTGCAATCAGCAAATCCGCCTGAGCAACACGGTCGGCGACTGGATGACGATCACCGAGATCGGCATCGATCTGGCGGACGGGCGGACGTTCTCGATGCGCGTGAACCCCCGTTGGGGCGATGTGAACCAGAGCGTGCGATTCGAGCCGGAGAACCCCGTCGGAGCGTTTCAGAGCGACCTGGCCATGGACCGCCAATGGTTGTGGGACCGCTACGTGCAGCCTTGGGTCGCCCTCAAAGAAGCCGGCGTCGGCGTGATGGTGGGGGAATGGGGCTCCTACAACAAGACGCCGCACGACGTGACCCTGCGGTGGATGGAGGACTGCCTGAAGAACTTCGAGCAGGCCGGCCTGGGCTGGGCCCTCTGGAACTTCCGAGGCTCGTTCGGCATCCTGGACAGCGCCCGCTCCGACGTCCAATACGAGGACTTCCAAGGCCACCGGCTCGACCGCAGGATGCTGGACCTCCTGCAGCGGTATTGAATCAACGCGCTTGCATTCCGTCCTCTGTCTTCGGCTCTCAGTTTTCCACGCGTCCTACCTCCGCCGAGGCGAATTGCTTGCGGTGGAAGTCGCGGTAGAGGCCGTCGTGGGCGATCAGTTCGTGGTGCGTGCCCGACTCCACCACCCTGCCGGCCGAGAGGACCAGGATGCGGTCGGCGTTGATGATCGTCGAAAGGCGGTGGGCGATGATGAAGGTCGTTCGGCCGGCGACCAGACGTTTCATCGCTGCCTGGATCAGGCACTCCGATTCCGGGTCCAGCGAGGCGGTGGCTTCATCAAGGATCAGGATCTTGGGGTTCTTGAGGAAGGCCCGCGCGATGGTCACCCGCTGCTTCTGGCCGCCGGAGAGGAAGTTGCCCCGTTCGCCCACGTCCGTGTCGAATCCATTGGGCAGGGCCTTGATGAACTCCAGGGCATTGGCCGCCCGGCTGGCCTCCATGACCTCGTCGTCGCTGGCCGAGGGCCTGCCGTAGAGGATGTTCTCGCGGATCGTGCCGCTGAAGAGGATCGGGTCCTGGAGCACCATGCCGATGTGGCTTCGCAGGGACTTGACCTTGACGTCCCGCACGTCCCGGCCGTCGATCCGGATGCAGCCGGCCGCCACATCGTAGAACCGCGGGATCAGGCTGACGAGCGTGGTCTTGCCCGAACCGCTGGGACCGACGAGGGCCACCTTCTCGCCCGGCTGCACGCGGAACGCCACGTCGCTCAGCACTTCGCGTGTCTGATCGTATGAGAAGCTGACGTGGTCGAACTCCACCTCGCCCTCGATCCGGGCCAGATCGACCGCACCGGGGGCGTTGACGATCTCCGGCTTCTCATCCATGATCTCGTAGATGCGGTCCAAGGCCGCCATCGCGTTGGCGTACACGACGTTCAGATCGCTGAACCGCTGCAAAGGCAGGTACAACGGCGCCAGGTACATCGTCACTGCGATCAGCTCGCCGACGGTCATCTGACCGGCGATCACGCGATGGCCTCCGAAACAGATGACGATCAACGGCGAGATCCCCACGAGCGTTCCGGTGACGGCCTGGTTGAGACCCCCGATGACGATGCCTCGCATATGCGTGGAAAACAGGCGCTCAGCGTCGCTGACGAACCGCTTCTTCTCCACCCGCTCGCGAGCGAAGGCGCGAATGACGATGCTGCCGGCGATCCGCTCCTGGACGTTGCTGCTCATCAACGAGATTTCCTCCTGAACCTGGCGGGTCGTGGATCGGATCTCACTGCTGAACCGCCGGAAGAGCAGAATGTAGAGAGGGAACGTCGAGAGAGCGACCAGGGTCGTCCGCACGTCGATCCGCAGCAGAAAGTACAGCACGACGACGACCGCGACCGCGTCCATCCAGATGTTCGTCAAGGCCGTCCCGACGAGGTTCTGCGCGAGCTGGATGTCGCTGATCAGGCGGGTCAGGATCGCCCCGGTCTTGTTCCGCTGGAAGAACGACGCGCTCATCCGCAGAATGCGGTAGTAGAGGTCGCACCGCAGGTTGAACACCGCGCGGTGGCTGGCCTTGTCGGCGTAGAGGTGCCGGACGTAGACGAACGGGGCGTAGAAGAATACGAAGAGGCCCATCATGCCGCCCGCATAGAGCATCAGTTCATGGAGCTTCTCCTGCTGCGTCATCGCTGGGTTGAGAAAGACGCCGTCGAGCAGGTGCCGCGTGACCTGGGGCACCAGGAGCGGCACGGTGAACTTGACGACGCCGCCCATGACGGCCAGCAACAGGTACTTCGTGTACGGCCGGACGTACCCCAGAAATCGAACGAAATTGTGGTGCTTGATCGACATAGCATCAGCCGCAGTTGCAGCGGGTCTTTCTACAGAGTATTGTACCATGAGTCCCGAGGTTCGTGAATGCGGCGCAACGGCAGACGCCATCCGGCCCCGGCAGAACAACGTTATACGCACCGGCGGCCGCAGGGTTTGCCGGGAACAGGAGTCGGGCATGTCCGCCAGGTCCGTCGCACAGTCGAGTCGTCCGCGTCAATACGCATCATCCAGAGGCCGCCTGTGGCCCCCGGCAGCCATTCTCCTGCTCTCGGCCCTCCCCCATGCTCATGCCAGGACATGGCACGTCGCCATCGCTCCGCTGGCGGGAATCGAAGCCGATAGCCAGACCCGCACGATCCGCGACGCGGTGGCTCGCGCCGAGCCCGGCGATTGCGTGCTCCTGCATGGAGGCGTCTATCGCGAACTCGTGGTGATGGACCAAAGCGGCGAGCCGAATCGTCCAATCACCCTGCGGGCCGCTCAGGGCGAGCACGTCGTCCTCACGGGGGCCGATCCTCTCACCGACTGGACATCCCTGCCCGGCCCCGAGCGGGTGTACAGCACTCCGTGGTCGCACAGATTTATCACCTGGAACAAGTCCAACACGCATCCCGACGACGATTACCACAGGGCGATCGGCCGTTGCGAGCAGGTCTTCATCGACGGCTATCCGCTCCGCCAGGTGCTCGCGAGAGAGCAGCTTGCCCGAGGCGCGTTCTTCGTCGATCTGGACGCCAAGACGCTCTACGTCCAATCCGCGGACAACCGCCAGATCGCCCCCGGCAAGGCGGCGGTGGAAGCCTCCAGCCGGGACAGAATCCTGATCGTCAAGGGCAGCTACGCGACCATCGAGGGTCTCCGTTTTCGCTATGCAGCGAACCGTGCGCAGCAAGGCGCCGTCGCATTCTCCGGCGACCACATCCTCGTCGAGAACTGCGTCTTCGAGCACACCAACTCCAGCGGAGCGGAGTTCTCCGGCCAAGACATCACCGTCCGCAACTGCACCTTCCAGCACAACGGCCAACTCGGCTTCGGCGCCAGCCGGGCCCATCGCCTGCACCTGACCGGCTGCACCGTGCGAAACAACAACACCAAGGGCTTCGATCGCGGCTGGGAAGCCGGCGGCGACAAGATCTGTCTGACCCGCGGAGCCGTCCTGGAGTACAGCGCCTTCGTCGAAAACCGCGGCAACGGCATCTGGTTCGACATCGGCAACGAGGACTGCGTCGTCCGCAACTGCTTGATCGCCAACAATGAAGACGCCGGCATCTTCTATGAGATCTCCTACGGCCTGCACGCCCACGACAACGTGATCGTCGGCAATGGCTTCGCCAACACGCCGGGCGCCTGGGGTGCAGCGGCCGGCATCAGTCTGTCCAGTTCCCCCGGCTGCCTCATCGAGCGAAATCTCCTCCTCGGCAACAAGGAAGGCTTCAACTTCCGCGAGCAGACCCGCAACACGCCGCGAATCGACGACAGGAAAGCCGAACCCGTCTGGAACCACGACCAGATCATCCGCAACAATGTCCTGGCCTGGAACCGCGACGCCCAGGTCTGGGGCTGGTTCGACGTCGGCGACGAGCGTCACTGGCCCAAGTCGATGCAGGAGGCGTCGCCCGTCGCTCGTCCCTCGTCGCTCGAAGATCTGAACCTCCGATTCCAGAGCAATCTTTATTGCCCTGCCGCGGGCCAAGGTCTTTTCAACTGGGGAACCGCCTGGAAGAAGCACCGAAGGTACGAGACTCTCGAAGCGGTCCAAGAAGAGCTGTCGCTGGACCAAAACAGCAGGGTCGCCGAGTTCTCAGTTGAGGCCTTCGCGGCGCTCGATCTGTGCGTTCCCGCGGACAGCCCGGCTGTCACCATGGGCTGCTATCCCCAAGGCCCCGTCCCCGGCGTCCGGTTGGTGACTGCCCCCAGTCGGACCCGGTAGACAACGCGGGTGACTGCCCTGCAATACCTTGGCTCCTGGCCGAATGTCCGCCGGTACAGCGGTATCGCGCACAGCAGTCGGCCAGCGACGTCATGCAGCCAATGTGCCGGCGGCCGCACCGCACGACGCGAACTGACCCTGCAAAACAGAGGCGGGACCCAAGTCCTGTGGACCCGGGTCCCGCCGGAATTCAACATTCTGCCTCAGAGCGTCGAATCACTGCGCTTTGTGCACGGGCAGCCTCCTGCCTGCGAGCCAGGCGATCTCGTTGGCGATTGACGAATACAGGATATCGCATGAAGAAGGGCCTGTGCTGCATTAGCACAGGCCCTGGTGTTGATGTTCACCGGATGCAGAAGTCGTCTGCCATCCGTGTGGAGGCCACCTGCTCGTCAGTTTCCGCCGGCGGCATCGAGATACCAGTTGTTGATCCACTCGCTGATCACTTCGCCACGAGGCAGATTGTCCTCGTTGGCGGCTTGGTAGAAGACCCCTATGCGACCGCCGGTGGCAGAATTGCGCACAACAACCGGATCGGCCAGCGTGCCGTCTGCGTTTTGGGCGAGTACCAGTTCAACGGACCAATCGCCTGCAAGCGTATCCAGATGGAACGGGCGGTCGGTGGCAAAGGCTTGCAGAGACGGCGTGAGCTCCTGGCCTTGGGCCGTCACGGCAACGGCCGTATTGTCCCCGCCCGCAACGGTCACACCGGGAATATCCATGATTGTCTGCAGCCCTGCGGCGCCATTTGTTCCAGCATTATTGACAACGTAGAATATCCAGTCGCCGGTGTTAATGATGGTATTGCCGGCATCCAGGAATTTCTCGACGATCGAGTCATCAGCTTGCGTATTGCCCGGCGCATAAATGGTGTCCGGCAACTGCCCGCAGAGAATCAAGAGGTTGGGCACACCATTGTTTGTGTGGGCGCTCAACCAATCGGCCAGTCCATCCTTGTCGCTGGCGTTGAACACGACAACAGGCGCATGCGCGTTGTCAACGATCTCCTCCATCTCCCGGCTGGCCGCGGTTTGCGACCACCAGTTCGCCTGGGCGGAAATCGCTATGCCGATGTTCGAGGCGGGCGGCGTGGGGACCGTGGAGGACAGGTGGATGTCGTCGACATACACGATACCGGAACCGGCGCCTTGCACACCGACGGTCAAAGAGATGACCTTGCTCAGGTTTGCGCTCGTGCCGGCCAAGACGACGTTCCATTTGTGCCAACCAGCGATTCCGATGTCGGCGGCAGGACCATCGTAGGCGATCTTGGTGTTGTTGAGCTTGAGGTACAGGGTTCCGGTGTTGCCTGTCGCCCCGCGGAACCAGAGTGAGAGGCTCTTGATGCCGTGAGCCGTCCAGTTCTGGGCGTCGTCGAACGTCAACTTGGCCTCGGAGAAGGCAAACTTGCTGTTGTCGTACCGCAGCGGCATGGCCTGTGACCCGCCGCGGACGACCGTCCTCTCGGCGAACGGAGCCTGGTCGTAGCCAACCTGCGAGCCGCTGGCCTGATCGGTCAGACCGTCGATCCAGGTGTGCCAGATCGTGTTCTGCGCGTCGATGTTATCCCCGTAGCGTTCGAAGTCGTCGACGATCACATACGCTTCGGTCGTGAAGTCCCAAACGTCGCCTGGGTATTCGCTCCCATCGCCGATTTCATCGACCTTCCAGAAATACTGGGTGCCAAGGGCCAGGTCGGCCGGCGTGTAACTGTGCTCGGTCACCATCTGGGCGCCGGCGCCTGCGGCCACCGCGGCGCTGTCGGTGCCGATGGCGACCTTGTGCGAGGTCGCTTCTCGTCCGGGCCGCCAGGACAGATCGGTCGCGACGCTGACGTCTGTGGCTCCGACCGCCGGCTGAGGCCGGAAGGCCTGCACCGGGATGTAGAAGAACCGCACCTCGCTCAGGCTGGTCTGCGGCGCGACGCCGCCCCAGTTGCTGTTGATCGTCAGCTTGACGAACTTGGCCATGACGCTGCCGAACGCGACGGTCGTGTTGGCCGTGTAGGTGGTTGTTCCGGTCGCCCGGGCGAATTCCGGCACGCCTTCCAGGGTCGTCCACGTTGCGCCGTCGACAGAGTATTCGACGGTGACGTCTTTGGCGCCGAAGCCCACGAACGCCTCGACGATCTGGTTGGCGTTCCAGACCCACATCTTGTCGAGAGTGTAGGTCTTGTCGAACTCGTACTGGATCCAGTGGGGCCCGACGGGGCCGCTCATCCACATGTCCGCCAGCAGAAGCGAATGCTCGTCGGCGGCGTTGAGACCGGAGCCGTTGATGGTGTTTTGCGGCACGTAGCTCTGCTGGAAACTGGAGGCTGTCGCCGCGATCGGGGTCACCGGATAGGACAACGGCTCGACCGTGAAACTCCAGACCGATCCCTTGAAGATCGTGTTGTCGGGGGCGCCGTTGACCTCGTCGACGCGCCAAAAATAGGTCTGGCCGAATTCGAGACCCGCGGGGGTGAACTCGGTGTCCGTTTGGGCCTGGGCGGCCAGGACGTCCATCGGATTGCTCCGCGAAGCGGCGTTGACGTCTTCGAACGCGGTCCCGAAGTACACGTCGCGGGCGACCGCGGTCTTGCTCGGCTTCCAACTCAGCGCCGCATCGACCGGGACATCCGTGGCCTGGTCCTCGGGAGACGGATTGGCGGCCGTCGTGCCGGCGGCGACGAGCGGCAGATACCAGTTGTTGATCCACTCGCTGATCACTTCGCCACGGATCTCCGTGAACTGATCGGCCACCTGGAAGAAGGCGCCGACGCGACCGCCCGTAACTGAATTGCGCAGAATCCCGGGCATGATCTGGGTGCCATCAGTATTCTGAGCAAGAACCAGTTCGACACGCCAGTCCGTGCCGACGAATTGGGCAGGAAACCAGGGGCGATTGCTGGGCACCGCCGGTAAAGACGGAGTATACAGCCGGCCGTCAGCGGTGGGAGTGAAGATCGTGGCAAGAGAGTCATCCCCCCACATCCCGGCGGCGGGAACGTCCATCATGTTCTGCAATCCGCCGGCGTCGTTGTTGGCCGTGGTTCCCACGTAGAAGATGTAGTCGCCGGTGTTGATGATGGTGTTCCCGTCGTCCAAGAACAGCTCGGCCAACGATCCGTTGGGCTGCGCGTTGCCTGATCGATAGATCGTCTCCGGGAAGTTGCCGCACAGGATCAGAAGGTCCGGGACGCCGTCGCCGGTATGGGCGATGACCCAACTGGCGAGGGCGTCCAGCGCCGTCACGGGGAACAGTTCAACGGACGCGCCCTTCACGTTGTTCACGATTTCCTGCATTTCCTGGTCCGCCGCCGCCTGTCCCCACCAGCCTGCTTTGGTGGAGATCGCGATGTCGATGGCCATCGCGCTGGTACTGAACGCCAGCAGGATGGCGAGAGACAATATGACCTTCTTCATCTTCATGTCCTCCTTTGCACGTGCCAACTTCAGACAGAGGGAACGCTGTCCGACCACAAGTCAGAGTGCGTCGATCCCTCCGCACAATGGGCCCGCTTGGGAGCCCTCGCCCTTCGCCGTACGCCGGCCGCTGGGGGTGCGCAGGCCGACGCTTTCTCGCTCGGTTTGAATGGGGAATTGCCCTCACACCGGCTCATGTCGATGGACTTGCCGGACACCTCCTTTCCGACAGCGTGGACTTTGGGCCGCCTGGAATAGAAAAATTGCCCAAGCATTATGGAAATGCAGCCACCGTCCCGCAACCACCCTGTGCCCTGACTGCCTCACGCCAGGCTCCTGAATGGACCGGTACTCCTGTTTCCTGCCGCCGGGATAGACCCGTTCTTTCGCGACATCCGGGCCCCCCCGGCGGTCCATGTTACACAGCACTCATGATTATAACAGAGGCCCATCATGGGTACAAGATCGCCGTTCGGAAAGTGGCGAAAAAACGGGAAGACACGGAGGAAGCCACTTCGCACCTGGCATACCCCGCCCAGTCATCCCAAGATCGCTCCCATGACGAGAACCGCCTTTCGATCGGTTAGTTGACGCCCGTTCGGTTGGGATTCGTGGGTGTCAGAGACTCCGTCGCAGCAACCTGTGGCTTGGCGAACAGATAGTAGAGCCGCCCTTCCTGATAGGTCTGGCCGGCGAGTTGTCCCGCCTCATCGCCCTCGCCCATGTAGATGTCGCAGCGGCCCGGGGCGCGGATGGCCCCGCCGGTGTCCTGGTCGAGGACGAAGCCGTCGAAGGTTTGAATGGCCATCCGCCCGTCCTGCACCTGCGGCAGCGTCGTCGAGAGGAACGCCAGGCAGCCGCGAGGGAAGATGCTCTTGTCGGTGGCGATCGTCCGCCACGGAATCACCGGCTCGTTGAGGCTGCCTCGCGGCGTGCCCTCGCTGCTCTGGAAGAACACGAAACGCGGATTCGAACGGACGTACACGTCCACATCCTCGGGGTGGGCCTTGAAGTACTCGATCATGGTCGCCAGGCTGATGTGATCCGAGGCGATCTTGCCGTCGGCGACGAGTTTGGCCGCGACGCTGACGTAGTCATGACCGTTGTTGGCGGAGTAGCCGACCGTGACGATCCGCCCATCGGACAGTCGGATCTTGGCGGAGCCTTGCACGTGAGCGATGTAGACCTCGAACGGGTCGCTCAACCAGATGAGTTCCTGCCCCTTGAGCATGCCGGAGACCTCGATCTCCGCCCGGCTCGGATAGGGAGCGAGCTTGCCGTCGGCCCAGCGGCGACCGAGCGTCTGGCCGTCGGCGTTCTTGACCAGATCCTGCGGCGCCTTGTACAGCGGATAGCGGAACGCATCGGTCTGCTCATAGGAGCCGTTGAAAATCGGGGTGTAGTACCCGGTGAACAGGACCGTGCCCAGATCGTCGCAGCCGACGGATTCATAGACGTCGTAGTCGACCGCGATAAGGGCATTGATCTCGTCGGCGCGGGCCCCGGAATCCAGAAGGGTCAGAAACGTCTGGAGACTGGCCACCGCCTGGGCGTGGGTGATCTGCCCATAGGGATAGTGCTGCCTGCTCGACGCCTTGGACAAGTAGTTGAGACTGTTGCGAATCGCGGCCTTGAGGGTGTCCAGATCCCGCCAACCGCCTGTGAAATCCGGGTACTTGCTCGAATCTTCGATCTTGCGGAGAGCCAACTGGCCCGGCGGAAGCGGTCGGTCGTACTGCGGCCTGGTCGCCACGCGTTTGGTCTGACAGCCCGTCAGGAGGACCCCCAACGCCAGCACCCCCAGCAACATCGTCTTCTTCATCGTCGGCCTTTCGATCCATCGAAACGTGGTTCTGCGACACCCGTGCGGGTCTCCATGCATCGTCCCATATTAAGCAATCGCCCAAGGAAAAAGTAAAGAGCCGTTTGAGTCCGTGACGGGATTTGCCGATGTTCAAACGGAATCCGTTCGATATCGGGGGCCTGAAATGCAGAAAGAAAGACTGTTTGCGAGAATCGGCGAGCTGACCGTCCGCTACGCGACCCTGGAACACCAGCTCCAGTCGCTGCTGGACCTTCTGCTGGCCCAGGACAACCAGTTGATCGGGCCCTTTCTGATCCACGAGTTGAACCTCGCGGTCCTGCTGCGAAAGATCAAGCACGTCGGGCGTTATCGCCTGCAAAACAACGCGCGGCTTCTGGCGGACCTTGAGCAGGCCCTCAAACGCATCGAAGCCATCCGCGACCTGCGGAACCTCCTCATGCACGGCAACTGGCAGATCAACGAAAACTGCCCGACCTGTCCCGTCAAGGTTCGGGACTTCAAAATGAAATTCGAGGGCGGCCAGTGGCAGGAGACCACCGAGACGACGTTCAACGAGAAGAAACTCGACCAGTTGGTCGCCCGGCTCCAGGGCATGAGCAACGACGTCCAACGCGTCATGCAAGGAATCCAGCGACCCTGACCTGACCTCGCCGCGACGTGGATCAGAACGGGAGCCGTGAACGACAAACGGCCCGCCGGACCAGCCCCGTCCGGAACGATCTACAAGCTTCGATTGCGCCGCAGCCATCCCGCCAGCGGCAGCCCCACCACGCTCAGCAGCATCGCGGCGGGAGCGGGAATCTGAACCATCACGACGGAATCCGGGACCAGAACGTGACTGAGGATGCTCCCATTCGACGGCGGGTCCAGCGGATCGCTCTCAGGCGTCTTGAACAGGCCGTAATTGTACAGAGCACAGAAGTCTCCGTCGACCACGTAACTTCGGGCGTAGAAGTCGCCCCAGACCGGGGCCCGGTCCGTATCGAAGCTGATCGTCAGGACCTTGGGGTCGATGTCCACCGTGGCCAGTCGAATGCCGTACAGATTCCGAGGCAGATTCGGATTGTCCGCGGGATTGTGAAGGCCGACATCGATGCTCTGGACCCAATGCTCGGGCGAACTCGTCAGGGAGTACAGGTTCGCGATCGTAAACGCGGGACCCGACGATCCGTTCGAGGCTTCGATGATGATGCATTGGATATCCGCCGCCAGCCCCCCTTTGTCCGGGACCCGAAGCGTGTACTCGTAGCGCCACATGCCCGGCGTCGTGATGTTGTCCACCTTCCAGCTCAGACTGGTCTCGGTCGACAACCAGTTGAACCCGGTGACGAACAAGACTCCGTCGCCGCCGCCGCCGGTGGCGGCCAGCTTGCCAACGTAGGACACAGGAGCCGCCTGGAGCGAACCCGCGCAGACCGCTCCCAATACCGAAAGAACCCACAAAATCCTTTTCATGCTCATTCCTCATCTCCTTTTGGTCTCTTCACGTTCGACGGCGTTCCCCAGGTCCGACCTGTCCGTCTCACGCGCCACGATGACCTTCTACGACCGAATCGCTCTGTACTTCGTTCGTAGAGATCGGCGCGCCGATGCGAGACATCCAGGCGAGCGCACCACAATGCACTCGAACCACTGAAAAGGGAACCTCTCCGCCGTCGTCATGAAGCGGCGACCGATTCCATCAACTCGCCGAAACACGGCCGAAAACGCTTCCCTTCATCACCCTATGATCATTGGCATGACGTCGTTTGCCTCCTTGCTCCCCCCTCCTTTCCTCCATGATCGCGGGCCCGCCGGGGCCCATCAACGAGTTTGTCACCAGGACGCGGCGCGATGGAAACAGGGAAGAAGGTGCTTCGATAGGTGTGGATCGCTTCTGGACTCCATCACTCCCGGTTTGTCGCTTTCCGTAGGCGTCCTCCATTCATCGCCACAGCGGCACTCCATTGCGGCCCGGAATCGTGACGCCTCGCAGTTTCGCAGTTCTGTCCTCGAACTGCAACCCTGCAAACCGAGCCCGACATTGTCCTCGTTTCTATCCTTGTCACCCACACTCTGTCAAGAATAATTCCATGGAAAAAACCGATACGGCTATGCCAATACTCTTTCGACAGCCCGTGCGAGAGGCGGACCTTGCTCGCGAGTCGGACAATCCTCATAATGTCGGGCACTTACGAACGGATCCATCGGCGCCTGTGCAAGGGATGCAGCATGAGCGAATCCAGAGAAGACCGCTTTATCATCAGAATGTATGACTGCCGACCGGACGGACAGGTGAAGACCTGTTCGCTGATGCAGTACATGCAAGAGGCGGCAGCCTGCCACGCCGAACAGCTCGGCCTGGGCATTCGCCAGCTCGAACGGCGAGGCTGCCTCTGGGTGCTGGTCAATCTGCGAATCGAGGTCAGCGACACGCCGGAATGGGGCGACGAGGTGATCGTCGCCACCTGGCCCAGCGGCTGCACGCGTATGATCGCCTCGCGAGAGTTCATCGGCCGCTCGCTGGAAGGGCTCGAGTTCTTCCGGGCCGCCAGCGACTGGATGATCCTCGACCGACAGACGGGCCGGCCGAAAAACCTGGACCGGCTTGACCTGAACCTGCCCCAGCCGGGCCCCAAAGCCCTGGCGACCGCGACGACCCGCCTCCAGCCGGACGACAGCTACACGCACGTCTGTTCTCTGGTCGTCCCTTTCAGCGCGGTGGACTTCAACGGGCACGTGAACAACACCGAGTATGTGCGATGGGCCCTGGACGCAGTCCACCAGCACATCGGGAGCCTGCCGGAAATCCGAACGGCGCAGCTCACGTACCAGGCGGAGGTTTTCGCAGGCGACGAAATCGAGTTGCTGGTCCACTCCGACCCCAGCAGCCCGCTCGGCGTCTGCATCCGCAAGCGCAAGGAGGACGCTGTCGTGACCGCCTTTCTCATGGAGATCCTCGACTGAATGACGCGCATAGAAAGGGCCCTGCGGATTTCACAGGGCCCTCGTCTTCAACGTCAAACATGGACCGGCGCGTCGCCGCGAGGCCCATCCGGCATGCGTCGATTCTCAGACAGGCATGACATTCGTGGCCTCGGGGCCTTTGCGGCCCTGGCCGCGATTGTACTCCACGGCCTGCCCTTCGTGCAGCGTCTTGAATCCTTCGCCGGCAATGTTCGAATGATGGATGAACAGCTCTTCGCTGCCATCATCGGGCGTAATGAATCCGAAACCCTTTTTCTCGTTGAACCACTTGACTGTTCCTCGTGCCATACTGCGTTCTCCTGGGACCTCGGCATGGTCCCGTCCAAACTTCTCTCCCCTATTGCTGCTGCTTGCTCGGAGTTACTTCGGGATGACGTTGGTCGCGCAGGGACCCTTGCGGCCCTGTCCGACGGTGAACTCAACCTTCTGCCCCTCGTTCAGAGTGGCGTACCCTTGAGTCCGAATCTCCGAGTGATGGACGAACAGGTCGTCGCCGCCCTCGTCGGGCGCGATGAACCCGAAGCCCTTGTCCGCGTTGAACCACTTCACTGTACCCTTAGCCACTGGATCTTCTCCTGAGCTCTCACGAGCTCCAAACACATTCCCTCTACTGCATTCAAGGGGTAGACTTCGAGGGAGGAAAGCTTACTCCTTTACAGGCATTCCACTATAGCGACTCATACATCCGCTGGGTACAAAATAAACCGTCAAATGCAGAATTTCGGAGCCTTTTTGGAGAGGGAAATTCCCCGCTGCGGATCGCGCAAGCAGGCGGTGGAGCCGCAAAACGCCAGCGGCGATGTCGCTTCGGAACAACGCGAAGCCCTGTGGGAGAGGGCCGGTTCGTCGAGTGATGCCACAGTTCGCGGTTTGGCGGGAACTGGGCAGAAATGCGGCCGACGGTCATGAATCGACCCAGGTCGCTGCAAGCAGTTGCATGTCCGCGGAACCAGGTTCACCGCAGTCAGGCCGGACCGACTCGTCCGTCAACGCATGACCCAGCCCTGGCCCTTGTAGACAACCTCCACGGAGGATCGTAGAGACGGATCGCCGCGAAGGGCGTATTTCAATTCCAGCGTCTTGCGGAGAAAAATCGGAACGGGCCTGCCATTGGCGTCCGTCTCGACCGGATGGGGGATCATCGCGGTCTCGTTGCTCAGTCCGCCTACAAACACCTGAAAACCCGCGGCCTGCGGGTCAAAATCCTGCCAGACAATCGCAATATCCCGCGCGTTGTCCTCCCCTTCGAGAACCCGGTTGGGCACGTTCTGGAGGGACTCCAGGAGCGGATAGCGGCTTGCATGTCGCTGCTGAATCATTTGGAACACCACAGGCGGAACGCCCCGCCCGGCCGGCACCACCTGAAGCGTGTCGGTCATCAGGTCGCAGCGGGGGTAAAACTCGACATCCATTCCCGTGCGGTTGGTGACCGTCAGGATGGTATACCAGAAACGCTGTTCGCCTCGCGGTCCCCATGGGAGCACAATCTGCTGCGGCTGCTCGTACCGCACGTCCAGCGTCCAATGTCCAGCCCGCTGCACAATCGCCGGCGTCGGCGCCGCGGCGACGCACAGACCTGCCAGAAAAGCCGTAAGCACCGTCCCATAAACGAAATAACTCTTCATCGCAAATCCGCTCTCCAGAGAATCATCGGATACTCGGATACGCCAGGTTCTACTATTTGCCCATTTTACACGAAATCAATCGCTCTGCCAAGAAGATTCTCGCACCGGAACACCTTCGTCAGAATGTCTCGGAACGGCAAAGGTCTGCTTCCCCCCGCCCGCTGATGCGGGAATTGCGTGCGTCCCAACCGCCGTTGTGATAGTCTGGTCGTCAGGTCTTTGATCGCGGTTTTCTCAACCACAGGGCACTACAAACCCTCGCGATGGAGATAGGTCTATGACGGCAGTGAATGACGGACGGACAGGACGAATCACGCGACGCGGATTCCTTGGCGCCGGAGCGACGCTGTCTTTCACAATCGTCGGGGCAGGGACCGTCGCTGGAACCCGATCTGACCGGCCTGAGAACGTAGCAGGGCTTCTCGCAGAGAACGCAATTCGCTGCCTATATGCCAGAAGGCCGCGAACCTCATTGTTCACGGCCTCTGGTCCAACCTCCTGTCGGATTCCGTCAAGGTAACCGGCCTCTCCAGGCCGGCCCGCACTAGCGTTTGCGATCCACGCAGCGTCGAACCGAACCATCGCGACGAGTGAAAGCATGTGCTCCTGATGGCAAACCTATATCCGAAGACCGCGCCCGGTCAATTCGGAAACATACGTAATTTCGCGCCATTTTTGCGGAAGTGACGTCGCCCGTGCCGCAGCCATCGCAACCCGACAAAGACCTCCAGAGGCCATATTTATCCCTGCTGCCATCATGAAAACTACGTATTTTTCGCGATCGCATAAGTATTTTGGCAGTATTTCCTTAACTTTTGGAGGGTTCCAGCGAGAAGGAAGGCATGACGAACCGCGTCCCAAGAACGATACCGCGTAGACGCGCCGCCTGTCAGGAGGACTATGGAATCGATTGAGAGTTCGCGATATGAGATCCGCCAGGCAACTTTGGAGGATATCCCGGAACTGATTCGCATGCAGGTGGCCCTGCAGAAAGACATGGACGGCATCCGCGAGAATCTGCTCAGGCCGGGCCAGACAAACGTCGCGGCGCTGCGGGAGTACTACAGCGCTCGCATCCGCGACGAACAGACCCAGATGCTCGTCGCCCTGCCGACCGAATCCTCCCGAGCGGTCGGAATGGGCGCAGGCAAGATCTGGCTGCACGCCGACTACCTTCCGCCGCGATCGGGCGAACTGATCGATATTTGGATCGATCCCGAGCACCGCAGAAAGAACCTCGCCCGTCGGATCATCGCCCACCTGCTGCGATTCTTCCGGCTCAACAGGGTCGATTTTCTCGTCGTCAGCTACGTGGAAGGCAACGGAATCGGGGAATCCCTCTGGAAACGACTGCGGTTCGAACCGGTCCTCGTCACCGCCACCGCCGACCGCAAGGAGGTCGAAGAGAGTCTGCAAATGCCCGTCCGACGCGTCGCCCCGCTGGCTTATCACACGACGCTCGCAGGCAGGTCGAGGATCTCCATGACCCCGGCGCCGGTCGTATGAACGACCTCGCGCGACATCCTCAGGGGCGGACGAGCCGCTCCGCTCTCTCGTCGTGAACCGCCAGATCGTCGGAGGTCGTGCCGGTGTTGTTCGTCTCCACGAGCATGTGTCCTGCAGCCGGGGCCTTCGGGACGAACAGACCGCATGCGAACCAAGCCGATCCCCTTGGCGAACCACAAGTACCGAACGCCACCGGTGAAATCGACGGTCTCTTTGGAATCGCCCTGGGCATCGGAGACGGTCGTCCTGTACCTGCGGACCTCGCGGAACGTGCCCGCCGGACAGGATGTTGGCTCGTTGCCGTCAAATACCGTCCGGGCTCGTCCCTTTCCGTTCTCCGGCTTGCCGATTCTCTGGTCCCACACTCCCTCCGAAGGCTGAAACAGAAACAGAACTCGGTCCGTCGGGGCGAACACATAAGAGAACAGCATGTACATCGGAGCCGGTTCGGGCGAATGCCCGCGGGTGTCGCATCGCGGGGCGTGGATGATTCGCTCTTTCCGCCCGATACGAAAGGACCCTTTCGCCAGGACTTCGCCCGTCTCGCTGATTGCGGTGCAGTTGAGGTGCACATCCGCCGGCTGCGCCGTGCATACCATCGCCACGGCCAGTACGATCCCGACCTGTTGGAGGAACCTCCGCTCGACTGGAACCTCCCTTCGTGTCCCGCAGTTGCCCTTCGCGATCTCGCCCCTCCTGGGGCCTTGGAACCGCCATTCCATGGTCTCCCAAAGCGTACCCTCAGCGCCGACAGCAATCAAGGCTTCTCCACAGGGTTTGGCAGGGGCCGGGTCCATTCTTAGACTTAAGGTAGCACGAGCGTCGTGCCGCGGAGGCACGCAGCCATGACAACAGGGAGACCCGTATGAGAACTCTCAAAGTATCCGACGACGTGTACGAGCAGTTGAAGTGCCTGGTGGTGGACCCATTCGACGATACGCCGGAGATCGTGATCGGCCGGCTGATTGAAATCGTCAACAAGGCCAAGAACCGGTGGAGCCCGTTCAACGAGGACGACCAGGCCCCCGAAGAGCCTCTGGCGCGGCGAAGCGAATTCCGCGAGGAAGAATCCGTGGTCGTTCTCTAGGAGTCTCGACGCGGCCCACGGACTCGCCCACACACAACACACCGAGGGCGGTGAACAGGCGTTCGCATTCCAAGGCCTGTCACCGCCTCTTTTCCTGGTCGCAGGGCAGACACGTCCGAGAATCTAACCGGGGAGATGTGAATTTCCGCTTGGCTCTTCCGAAGAAGCCCCGCTCCCGGCCAAGAAACGATCAGGGTAGTGGACGGACACCTCTGCTACCACACTGCGGCGTAGTCGCAGCGGGCCATGGTGAACCCGTCGTTCCAGCCTTTATTGTACTGGCGGTCCTGCTCGTACCGACCGAGGTTCCTCTTGAACTGGTAAAGAGGATGGCCCATCGTGTGGCATCCGGCGGAGTACCCGTCGACGTAGCCGTCGGCGTATTCCCCGCTGTATCCGGCGGCAACCAGTCCCTTGCGGTCGATGGAACCGCAACCCGCGACGAACGACAAGATCAGCAACGCCACGACGACCTTCTTCATGCCCAGTTCTCCAGACCCGTCTGCTACAAACCTGCCAGGAAAAGACCTTGAAAGAGTGAAACGCCGACGTCCAGTTGGTAGTAAAAACAGTATTCTATCAAATGTCAAGGGGCGAAGGCACAAAAAAAGGGGGATATCAGTACTAAAATTGCAGATCAGACACTTGGCCTGGCAAGACATAGCCATGTGAGCGACTAGGGAATCACCCCCAGGAGCAATCGGACGCCAGCCTCCGGCCAGCATTCGTGGGCCGTTCCGAGTGGCTATGAAAAGTCCCGTCGGAAACCCGCACTCAAGGCGAGCCCACCGCCTCCAGGATAGCCGCCACGAGCACATCCGCGCCGGTCACCCCGACAAATCGCTTGTCATAGTCCGCGGGAGTCTCGCCCAGGGCGATCAGATCGGCGGCGGTGGCGATCTGGTAGGGGTCCTGGGCTATGCCGCTGCCGCCGCTGTACTGGGCCGGGGCGGTCGAAACGACGATCAGAACCAAAGCGGCTGCGACACCCCCTCGAAATCCGCGTGCGATAGTCATTCTCTGCCTCCATTTTATAGTAGCCACGCCGCGAGGCGTCGCTTCCCTGAACACTTCGCTATATCCCGATGCCGCCAGTCTACCATATTCGCAGGGAGACAGGAAGGACGTTTTCTGTTGAGATACAGGCAACGGGCCGGGACGCATGACCGCAGTGGCACGCCCCAAAGGACGGGAAGGTCTCCCTCTATCATGCTGCTGGCGAAAGCGGTAAATCTCCTTCGCACGACCGTTTCGGACGTGCCCTCGTCAGGACGTTCCGTGCCCTTCCAGGCACACTACCGACTCTCGGTCACCTCTGTTGCCGGGGAGGCGCGTACGCCGGAGCGTCCGTCAGGTAGATCTCCGTGCGGAAGACGTCGATCAGCGGATCGCTGAGGTGCTGAAGTGAGAAGTGCAGGTTGCCGCGAGCGCCCTGCTGCCGGCAGAGGCGGTGCTGACTGCGAATCAGATCGAGGTTGCGCGTGGTCGCCTGGCCGCCCGTCTCCTGGTAAATCGCCAGGCCCGGGATGATCCGCTGCAACGTCGGATCGATGGTCTTCCACTGGGCGAACTGGCGGGCCAGCTCGGCGTTGTCGGCGGTGTAGGCCATCGGGATCACGAAGTCGATCGTCTTGTCGCGAATCCAGCGGGGCCAGTCCTGGTAGAGCGAATCGGCCGATTCCAGCGAGGCGAAGACCGCCGCGGAGACCTGGGCCTGGGGCTTGAGGCCCTTGGACCGACGATAGACGTCGCGAACGAGTTCCGTGACGCCGACCTTGCGGAACTCGGCCCACTTGGCCGTCCGCTGCTTCCACTGGGCCAGATCCAGGTGGTGGCGGCCCTTGGGCACCAGGGGACTTCGCCCGGTGGATTCGATCACTTCGACCCGGCGGATGTACCGGCCGGTCGAGGCAAAGCCGGTCACCCGCTGCAAAGCCGCGGCGGACATGGACTTGGCCGGCCCGTCGATGATCAGCAGCTTGCCGCCCTTGCGGACGAACGCCTCCAGGCTGCGGGCCACGTCGTCGGGAACGATATAGACCGCCGGAAGGACCAGGACGCTCCCGGCGGGCAGACCCGCGATCTTCTCGGCCGGCACGGACGTCGGGCGATAGCCCAGGCGGGTCAGCGAGGCCCGCGCCGATTCGAACGGGCCGTTCCCATACTCGCTTCGCGTCGCGGCGGTCGTCGTGATGTGGATCGGGGCGCGACCGGTGGTCCAGACTCCCAGCGTCAGCTTGACCGACTCGGCCACCGCAGGCGGCATGTCGTTCTCCGCGCGCCAGTTGAGCAGCAGGACCATCCCCTCGTCCAGCTTGTTCATCGCGATGGCGGGCGTGCCGTCGGAGAACTCCGCCAAGACCACGGCGGTAGTCGGTTTGACCAGCGGATTGGCGGTGACGTCGGCTGCCGCGGGCAGCTTCGCGCGGCGTTCCTTCGTCATCGCCTCGAATCCATACCGCCGGGCAAAAGTCTCCTGGCAATAGTCGCAGTAGCACTGCTGGGGACCGTAGCGGATGTAGTCGAACTGGATGCCGTCGAGGTCGTACTTGCGGAGGCACTCGATCATCAGATCGCTCTGGAACCGCCGGACCTCGGGCTTGCTGAAGTCATACCAGAGCCTCCCGGCGCCGCCATCCTGCACAGCCCAGTCCGGATGCTTGTCGAGCACGGCGCGGACCTCCTGCGAGCCATAGAAGCCGTTGACGAACCACGCGTGGACCTGGATGTTCCGCTTGCGGCACTGCTGGACCATGTAGGCCAGCGGATCGTAGCCCGCCTGGACGCCTTCGGCCATGGGACACATCGCGCTCTGGAAATAGGCCTGGCCGCCCCAGTACCAGACGAGAATGAACGCCGCGTTGAACCGTGCCCGCTCGATTCTGGCGACCATCGCGTCGGCCTCGGCGGGCGTCTTGATCTGCGTCCCGTGCATCCAGAGGCCGCGAAGCTCGGGCCTCGCGGCGCAGGGAATCGCCAAGAGAAGGACTGTCAGAAATACTCGCATACGATCCCGGATCAGGGAAATTTCTTCAGGGGGTCGTACCAACGCTTGAGCACGCCTTCCCCGGTGGTTTCCGCCAAGCTCGTGGCGTGACCATCGAGCCAGAGGACGTTCAGGGTGCCCCCGGTTTCGAAATCGCTTCGGCTTCGGATGTTGTGCCGGAAGATGCCGCGATACCAGTTGGCGCGCGAGCCGCCTTGGCGGTAGTGGGTCAGATTGGTGCCGTTGGGGCTCGGAAAGAGCATATCCGAATTGCCCGCCGCGTTGCCGTTCTCGATTCGCGGCTCCATGTGGTCATGGGCGACGATGATCTCGGAATGACGCGGGATTCGAACGACGTTCTCCTTGCTCAACCATCCGTTGATCCCGAAAGCCGACACATAAATCAGCTTGGGATCGCCGCCGTACAGGAGATCCTTGGCAATTGTCTCACAGAAGTTGCGAAAGGCGGCGCATCCGAAGATCCTCCGCTCCTTCACATAAGGAAGATAGGCGATTCCCCAGTAGGAATTGTTGCTGGATGGCGTCAACGGATTTCCCGCGGCATCCCACCACAAGTGGCCGTTGCTCCGGCCGTCCGTATCCCCAGCGCTTGAGTGGGTGTTCGGCATGATGAAGCCGGAGTCCTGAAGATACATCCCCACTCCCAGGCCAATGCTCTTGAGATTCGACCGGCAGGCGGTGTCGCTCGCCTGCTCCTTCACGCGACTCAAGGCAGGCATGAGAATCCCCATCAAGATGGCGATGATCGCGATAACGACGAGCAGTTCGATGAGCGTGAAGGCTTTGCTGCGATATGCCATGATGTTCCTCGTCCTATACAGTGAGGGCGCGTCAACGACGGACAGTAGCTGCCGACCGGCAGTCCACCAGTTCTTCTATTGTACAGAAAGCCGCGACCGCGGGCAAGCCTTGAGGAAAAAATGGGCAATCCCGTCCCGCCGGCCTTAAGGATGCGACGTCAGAATCTTGTCCAGGATCGGACGCAGCGACTGGGTCCAAACCGCGTAGCCCTGCGGATTCAGATGCAGTTGGTCGGCCAGGAACAGTTCCGGTCTGGGCTTGCCGTCGCCGCCCAGCAGAGGCGTCGCCAGGTCGGCGAAGAACAGCCGCTCGTCCTGATCGCAGAAATTGCGAATGAGCGTATTGGCTTCGTTCATCCGAGGCCAGAGGGACCATCGCTGGCCGCTGGGCTTGATCGTGACGAAAACGATCCTGGCGGTCGGCTGTGTGGCGTGGACCAGCGTCACAAACCTGCGATAATCCTCCGCGACGCGCTGGGGGGACTTGCCGCCGGCGATGTCGTTGTCTCCCGCGTAGAAGACGATCACCCTGGGTTTGTAGGGCAAGATCACCTGCTCCAGATAGTGGATGACGTCGGAAATGTGCGAGCCGCCGAAACCACGGTTGACGACCGGCAGATCGGGAAACGACTCGCGTGTCCGCCACATGCGGGCGCTGGAACTGCCTGCGAACAACACCGGCTCTGAAGGACTCGCGTTCTTGCTATCCCATTCCGCGAAGGACTTGATCTCCCCTGCGAAACGGTTCGGATCGGGGTCCGCGACACCGTCGCTCGCAAAGACACAGGAACCAACCGACAAGAGAACCAGCAACCAGGCTCGTTCCGCGACCATGAAATCCCCTTTCATTCAGAGCTACACTGCCGGCGGCCGACCGAACCGACGGCCCTCCCTATCGTATTGATAAGAGAAGCGATGTGCAAACATCGTTTGAATTCTCATCGGGACTTGCGAACATAAACGCGTTCGACGGTTGACTTCTTCGCAGATCCTGGTATAATCAAGGATAGATGGTGTGTAAACGATTGATATCTCGGTTTGCGTTGTATTCGGTGCACGGGAATGGCTGTTACGAAAGCCCGCTACATCTCCTCGGCGATGGGACTGCCGCACGGCAGTCGCGCCCGTCGTCTATCTCCGTGCAGCCCCGCCTATAGAAACAAGCATCCGCATCTTCCGCGGAGCGACGATCCGCCTGTGATCTTTGATTTTCCCGCAAGGGTTGCGTGAATCCCTCGTTCTTGGCCTGCGCATTTGAAACGCGCTTCGCGGTTTCGCGTTGAGGCCGGAATGCGGCTGGTTCCGCAGCCGGCGGGCAATCCTCAGTTCTGGCGGTGCGCGCCGATTCTGCGCAGGATGGGGTCTACGAAATCGCGACAGATGTAGCAGGAAAAAGGAGATATCCATGAACGAAACCAAGGTGAAGGTAATCGTGGCCCAGGCCATCGCAGCGGCGAACATCGAGCCCTGGAAGTACTACCACGTGTGCTGGTGGGAAGGAAAGCTCCAGTGCCTTCACGTCCATCACACGAAGGAGCACCATCCGGCCTTCTTCGCCGCCTCGGGGTACGTATTCACGGACGGATTGAGCGTCCACCAATGGAGGATCGTGACCGATCGAGTGGTGGAGTTCTGCCGGACTCGCGGCATCCAGCTTGCCCGCAGTTCGACGCGACGCGGTGCCAGGAAGTCCGCCGGGGCTTTCGGCGAGAAGCTCAAGATCAGTGAGTTCGACTCCATCCGACTTCGCAAGCTGCTGGCCAGCGTCCGATCCCCCGGATCTCCGATCAGTAACGACCTGGAGAAACTCCAACGGTTGCTGGAATCGGCGGAAACGGTGCCTCCGGAGAACGTGCCGGCCGACGTAGTCACGATGAACTCGCAGGTGCGGCTGAAAGACGAAGAGGCAAACACCGAGATGACCCTTTCTCTGGTCTTTCCGGCCGACGCCCTTCGGGACACGGACTTTGACAAGATGAACATCTCGGTCCTGACGCCGATCGGCCTGTCAATCCTGGGCCGGCGGATCGGCGACACCGTGGAAGGACGCATTCGAGTCCACGACGTGCTGTATCAACCCGAGGCCGCAGGGGATTATCATCTGTAGCGCGACCCGGTCGCGACACACGTCCTCCTGCAGAAAGACATCGCTCACGACCCGCCGGGACCACATGCATCCCCCGGCAGTTGCCGGTCTGCGCTTCGCGGACCCGCAACTGACGAGAGGAAATGCCCCGAAATCAAGTCCGTGCTGCGCGCACGGAGAAGGGACTCCCCCATGACGAAGAGGCTCGCCGAGTTCGCCCGACATACCGCCCTCCTGACGCTGGGCAGCGCCCTGTGCGCCCTGGCCGTCAAGGGCATTCTGCTTCCGCAGGGATTCCTGTCCCGCGGTTTGACCGGCGCGGCTCTGATCGTGCACTACGCCTATCCGGCCATGCCCGTCGGGACCGCCTATCTGTTGATGAACATTCCGGTGTTCTGCTTGGGCTGGCGTTTCGTCGGCAAGCGATTCGCGCTCTATTCGCTGTGGGGCATGGTCATCTATTCAGGGATGCTGTACGCGATGACGTTCCGGATCGAGATTGCGGACAAGATGCTCAGCACCGTCGTCGCGGGGGCCCTGTCTGGAGCGGGAGTTGCGATCGTCCTGCGTTCGTACGGCTCCACCGGCGGCGCCGAGATCCTGTCCGTGATCCTCAGAAAGCTGTTCTTGATCCCGCTCGGCATGGGGTCCATGATCCTGAACGCGGCGATCCTGGCCGTCGCGGTCGTGCTGTTTCCGCTGGAGGCGGTGCTATACACCCTGGTTTACGTGGCCCTCAGCTCGCGAATCACCGACGCGGTCTTCCACGGCCTGACGAAACGTCAGGCGGCGATCATCATCTCGGACCGCTGGGAGGAGATCGCGCGCGAATTGACAACCGACCACCGAATCGGAATCACGCGAATCGACGGGTGGGGCGGTTACCAAAGGACCGGCAAGACCATCCTGTATTCGGTCATCAACCGAAAGAACATGTCGCTCTTGAAGAGAGTCGTCCTCGACAAGGACCCGAGCGCCTTCGTCGCGATCATGACCGCCGAAGACGTCACGGGCGTGGAGGTCGGCAATCAGCCTCACTGGTAGATAAGGCATCTCCTGAGGCGTCTTTGCGGTTTTTCCCTACGTCCCTGTCCCGGACCGGTCGGCGTACTGTATTTGGGTAGATGTAAGGCCCCCCCGGGTTGGAGTCGGACTCCTCTGTCGCATGACGCGTCTGAGGGACCCGTCCGCAGTGTGACTGCGAAACGTTGCCATTCTTGTCGATAAGGGAGGACAGGACAATGAAAGACAAACGAATGCAGCAGATGTTGTCGATCTTTACAGACACCGGCCTGGCTCTTCTGGGTCGCAGGGCGGGCGACTTGATCGACGGCAGACTGAGGATCGTCGGACTGCCGTATCAGGCGGAGGCAACGGGCAACTTGTACGGTTGACCTGATCGACTTCGCAAGGGAGGCTGCGTGCGCGATGATCGGCGCGTCTTCCCCTGCAAATGGAACGAAAAAAGGGTGTCGATGGCAGTGCGTAGATCGCCTTGCGGCGAGGGAATCCATCGACACCCCTCGTATAGGAGCTTGTCGCGAGCGGTCCAGGCCGCGATCGACGGGCGTCGCACTACAGGCCGCGTTTCTTCAAGGTCACGCTGATTCCGCCGGTATGGTTGAGGATCAGGGTCTCCAGGTCCGGGTTCGTCGTGATCGCTTTGATGAATTCCGGATCGGACTGGCCAGGATTGATGTTGTGACCGATGATCAAACCGCCCGGCCGGACTTTGGGCAGCAGCTTGTTCAGATAGTCGAGATACCCTTCCTTGTCGGCGTCCAGGAACACGATGTCGACGGGCCCCTCGATCTGGGCGACCTTCTCATGGGCATCGCCTTCGATCAGCGTCACGAGATCCTCGACGCCCGCCTTCTTGAAGTTCTCCCGGGCCATCGCGGCCCGTCGGGCGTCGATCTCGAACGTGGTCAGTTTGCCGCCGGTGGCTTTGAGCGCCAGACACTGCCAGATCCCCGAATACCCGTTGGACGTGCCGATCTCGACGATGTGCTTGGCGCCGATGCTCTCAGCGAGAATCCGCAAAAGCCTGCCGTCTTCGGCGGGCACGTTCATATTGCCCCCCCGCTGGGTGCGGTCCATCTCGTCCAGCACGGCCAGAATGGTCTTCTCCGTCTGACTCTTCGCCACTGGCGCCTGGCTCTGGACGCCTTGCCCCCCGAAGGGCCCCATGCCCGGTCCACGTCTGCCTCCCGGCCCCGGCTGGGCCCAGAGCAGACCACCCACAACCAGCAGCGTGATTCCTGCTACGCCGGTTCTCGTTCTTGTCGTCATCGCCGTCTCCTTTCACGATTCGTTTTGCGCCGGGGTCTCTGTCGCCGGTCCCCGCACCGGCTTCCGCTTAATCAGTGTGTCGCTACAGGGCCCGGTTACAGAAATCCAGGGCATGCTCTCCTGGCTGCGATCCGCCCCAAGACATGAAAGGTGTGTACCACCACCGTCTTCTCGTCAGACGGCATGTGATACACACCCTCTTGCGGACCGTTCGCGGCGATCAATCGACCAGTACTATGCCGCGTGCCTGCGCGGTGCCGCCGGCCTCAAGCCGGATGTCGAGAATCTCCAGGTCGGGCGGCAGTTTCACGATTGCAGCCCCCAGTTGCGGGATCGCATCGATCACGGCCCGATGCACACCGTTGATCACGACCGTGAGATCGTTCGTCGGGCCGCTGCCCTTGACATAGAGCGCGGTGCCCGTCACCGGCTCGTTCAGACGCAGTGCGATCGGTTCCTTGGCCCAGGTGTAGCGACGATTGGACTGCACGGTGAACATCGCGGCAATCTGGTCGTTCTTGCGGTCCCGGTAGATCGCGACGCCCGGCAGGCTTCCGGCCTGCAGGTTCGCCTCGCGTGTTTTGGCCGTCGCGGCATCGAGTGTTTCCACCGTCAGGACCGCCTGGGCGGCATTCTGCAAACGCGCGCCCAGTGAGATCAAGGCGTCCAGCCTGGCGCGATCCGGCTCCGACAACAGCGAGAGCGTCATGGACCGCCCGGAAGCTCCCTTCTCCGTCGGATTGGTGAACACGTACGGCGTTTGGGAGATCGTCGTGGTGATGGTCAGATTGTCCCGATTGTCGAGGTCGCACTCGTAGCCGAATTCGCGAAAAGGCATCTGACGCAGGTCGATTCCCCGCCCCGAGATCGTGGCCTTCTCCTCATCGACCTGGGCGATGAGAAGGACCGAGCCCATCTCCGCAGGCGCATCGGTCGTGATCACCAGGCCCGTTTGGGCCTGGAACAACAGGAAGAACGGCGTCATCTTGGCCCGCCGGGCCGCAAGATCCGCCTGTTGCTGGGCCAACTGCGCCGCCTTGGCATCGGCCTGCGATTTCTCCTCGTCGGCGATGGCCCGGGCGACCGCCGCACGCGTCTGGGCGTCGGTTGAAGTCACCGGCAGGAACTCGACCAACCGATCAAGCTGCACTGGGAACGCGGGCAATGGCTGTTCGAGAGGTATCGTCGGCAGACCGGCCATCGCGCCGTTGAGGTGCAGCAGGCCGTCCGCGTCCTCGCAAACGAACAGCTTGATCGCGGAAACCGACTTGTTCCTGCCCCAAGGCATGATCTGCATCAGCTCCAGTGTGATCCACTCGTTCTCCCGGCCAACCCGGCCTTCATAGGTCGTGACGGCCTTCGGGTTGGTCCCCAAGGCCTGACCGTCGACGACGATACCGCCGGTGATCTCGTTGGATGCCTCATCGAGCTTCCATTTGACGACGGTGGGAACGACGCCTGCCGGCCAGCCGATCGTTCTTTGCCAGCCGACGAATCGGGCCGCGAGGAATTGCCCGTCTTCGCCCATCGCCTCGGCAAGCTTCTTGCGGAGGTGCGCGAGGGATTCCTCGTTGGCGAGGGTCAGCGTGGCGACCCGCAGCGGCGGGCCGGTGAAGTAGCCGGTCAGTTTTCTCGGCGCCGCGTCCCCGGCGGGGATCAGGTTCCAGACGCCGTTCTGGATGCTTCGGAAGAAGATCTGGTCACGAGGGGTGGATTCGGCGGCGGTGAACCTCAGTTGCAGCCGGGGGCCGACTGGTGTCTCCGTTATTTGGCCGCCCACCGTCAGCAAGGTGGACACCGATGGGTACTCCGCCTTGCCGGCAGCGGCGCCGTCGGGATTGACCGTGATCTGCAAACGGACCGGAATGGGCATGTCCATGCCGGAGGCGCTGCCCTCGTGAGCCAGGCCGATCAATACGGTATTGGCGCCCAGCGATTTGAGGGCCTTGCGCCGCGCCTCGAATTTCGCGTCGCGGGTCTTGGCATCGAGCGATTCCACGATGTCGAACTGCGCGCCGTGGCCCTGGCCGTAACCGCCCGTCGTCCACTGGCCGGAAAGCGTGGCCGCCTTCGGGTCGGGCAGGCGGAGCAGGTAGTGACGCGTGGACGATACGATCCGCAGCACGGGCCTGTCGTTGACGACGGCGATCTCGGCCCCGGCCTGCGCAACCAGTTCGCCACGGCCCCTCACGCCGACCAGAACGCCTTCCCCTCGGTACTGACCGCTCTGCGGGTCGCGTACCAGCGTCAGCTCGATCGTGTCCGGCTCGGTCCGGCGCTGGTCCGGCGACGAGAGTTGCCCGTGCAGCACGGCGTAGTCCTTGAGCAGGTCGATCATCGGCCGCTTGAGCGACTCGATGCGAGCCAGCTCCCCCTCGTAGCGTTTGACGATCTGCGAGTGCAGCTTGGGGTCGGAACGCAGGACCATTTCGTACGTCGCCCCGCTGCCGTAGCTGACCTGGGACGATACACGGAGGCTCTTGGCGTCGCCTGTGACACTCATGGCGATCCGCCCACCGGCGTCGGGCTGCGTCGCCGGCGGCCCGATCCGCTGGCCGAAGGTGACGATCACCTCCGCCCTCTTGACGTTCTCGTCGAGCGAGAACTGTCCGCTGATAGCGTTGAGGCGCGGGGGAATGTCGTCGTGCCAGGCCTTGCCGGTGAACCCGGCGCTGCCGGCCTGAATGTCCAGGGCGATCGAGCCCCGGGCCGGGGGCACGGTTTCGGTGAACGCCAGCACCAGGTTCGGTTGCTGGAACAGCTTCACCAATGCCGCGACGCGTTCCTGATAGGCCTTGGCTTCGGCCTGCTCCCGCTCTTGAACGGCTTGGGCCAGCGTCTGGCCCGCCCGAAGTCTGCGGAATCGCTGCGACCCGTCGGAGAACACCTGTCCGCCCTTGAGTTCCATCTCCTCCCCGGAGAGTGTGACCTCGAAGACCTGCGTCTGCCCCGTCAGCGCCGTCAGGCTGAGACGTCCGCCATCCAGCAGGCTGTACGTCATCATCGTGCCCGCCCCCTGGCCGGCCAATCCGCTCAGGGCGTGTGTCACCAATACCTTGCTATCCTTCATGAACTCGAAACCGATGTAGTCGCCTTCCGTCGCAAACATCCACGTCCCGATGAACTGGCTTGCTTTCGACGGCGCCCGGCCCTGCAACGGCTGAGAAACGCTAGGCGTCGAGGCTTCGGAAGAGTTCGCCGAACCGCCGGAATCGTCCCTGCCGCAACCCGCCAGCAATAGCTGCACCAGCAGCAATCCCACCAGTGCTCTTGTGGTATGCATCATTTGTCCCTTCACCAGTCAAATCAAACACACCAGGTGACCCAGGGTCGCCTTGGGCTCACAAAGTTCTACCACCGGTGTGTGGGAAGGTTCAGGGACAGAGAGCCCGTTGGGCAAAATCCTCAAGTGAACATCCGGGACGACCCCGATAGGGTCACGTCAAGGGAGACAGGGAACCGAAGCGTCAGATTTGAAGCGTCAAGACGCGGCTCGCGACCTCTGCCATCACAGTCCCCACCTCAAGCCACGCCTACTCATGGCGCAACGCGACGATCGGATCGACCTTGGCCGCGTGGATCGCAGGGTACAGGCCGAAGAGAATCCCGATGCTGATGCTGATGACCAGCGGCAGGAGAATCCCGTTGACGGTGACTACCGTGGGCATGTCGGAGAAGTGGGTGATCAGCCGGGGGATCAGAACGCCGATGCCCAGGCCGATCAAGCCGCCGAACATGGAGAGCACACAGGTCTCGATGAGGAACTGGTAGATGATCTGGCGACGCTTGGCGCCGATGGCCCGACGGATGCCGATCTCGCGGGTCCGCTCGGTCACCGAGGCCAGCATGATGTTCATGATGCCGATGCCGCCGACGAGCAGACTGATCCCTGCGATCGAACCCAGCACGATGTTGAACGTCCGCTTCGTGGCTTCCGTCTGTTTGAGCAAGGCCAGCGGGACGCTGACGACGAAGTCTTTTTTCTTGTGGAACAGTCCGAGCATCCGCTCGATGCCCGCCGCGGCGGCCTCCACGTGCCGGGAGTCGTCCACCTGAACGATGATCTGATGCAGTTGGACCTGCTCGCGTTCGAAGGACCCGCTGGTCACTCGGGTGAAGATGTCGCCATAGTACCTCCGGGCGACCTCCAGAGAGACGTAGACGTCGGCCTCCTGGTCGGGGATCTGGATATTTCCGGCTTGGCCGCTCTCGCTGCGTACGATGCCGACGACCTCGAACTCGTTGCCTCCGATCCGGACGGTCTGCCCGATGGTGCCCTGTGTCGCCAGCAGCTTGCGGGCGCCGAACTCGGTGAGAACCGCCACCGGCGCTTTCTTCTCTTCGTCCGATCGAAGGAGCACGCGACCGGCCTCGACCTCTCGCGGGACCAGTTCGAACCACTCCGCAGTGGTCCCCACGACGCGTAGCTCCATCGCTCGCTCGCGAAGACGGGCCTCCTTGCGGATGATCTTCACCGGCGCGGCCTGTTTGACCTGCTTGATGCTCTCGGCAATCCGGCGGTGATCGTTGTAGGTCAGGCCGTAGATGCTCATCGAGTTGCGGTTTACCGCGGTCTGCTCCTGATCGGCCGGCTTCATCGAGTTGATGATGATGTTGTTGCTGCCGAGCCGCCGGATGTCCGCCATGGCTTTCTCGCTGGCGCCTTCGCCGACCGCAAGCATGGCCACGACGCTGCCGACCCCGAAGACGACGCCCAGCATCGTCAGGAACGAGCGGAGTTTGTGCAACAGCAGGTTCTCGACGCCCAGCCAGATGTTCCGTGCGATCTTGGTTTGTCTCATCGCATCATACCCCGCCAGAAATTTCCAGGCCCTCGCCTGTGCGGACGACACCTTTCGAACGATGCGAGTGTCGCCTCTATTCGTGTCTCAACGCAACGATTGGATCGACCTTCGCGGCGTGAAGCGCCGGGTACAGGCCGAATACGATTCCAATGCTCATGCTGATCACCAGCGGCAGCACGACGCAGTACGCCCTCATCACCGTCGCCATCCCCGAGAAGTGCGTGATCAGAAACGGAATCAGCGCCCCGATGCCCAGGCCGATCAGGCCGCCGAACATCGAGAGCACCACGGTTTCGATCAGGAACTGAAAAACAATCTGACGTCGTTTGGCGCCGATCGCCCGACGGATGCCGATTTCCCGCGTCCGCTCGGTCACCGCGGCCAGCATGATGTTCATGATGCCGATGCCGCCGACGAGCAGGCTGATCCCGGCGATCGAGCCCAGCACGATGTTGAAGGTCCGCTTGGTTGCCTCGGCCTGTTTGAGCAGAGCCAACGGAACGCTCACAGCGTAATCCTTCTTCTTGTGAAACCGTTCGAGCATCCGCTCGATGGCGGCCGCGACCGATTCGGCGTTCTTCGGATCGTCCACCTGCACGATGACCTGGTGCAGTTCCACCTTCTCCCGTTCCTGGGAGCCGGATGTGCGTTTGGTGAAGATGTCGCCGTAGTAGCGTTGGGCCACTTCCAGCGGGATATAGACGTCGATCTCCTGATCGGGAACCTGCACGCTGCCCGACTGGCCGCCCTCGCTCTGGATGATGCCGACGACCTCAAACTCCTTGCCCCCGATGCGGAGGGTCTGGCCGACGGAGCCCTGCGTCGCCAGCAGCTTGCGGGCGCCGTACTCGGTCAGAATGGCCACGGGAGCCCGCTTGTCCTGGTCTTCCTGACGAATGACCCGCCCGGCAACGAGGGTCCGAGGCACCAATTGGAACCAGTCCGGCGTCGCCCCCACCACGCGGAGCTCCATGGATCGCTCACGCAAACGGGACTCTTTGCGCAACAGCTTGGCCGGCGCCACTCGCAGGACGTTGGGAAAACTCTCCGAGATCCGTCGATAGTCCGCGTACGTCAGGCCATAGATGCTCATGTTGGAACGCTGCGTACTCCTGGCCTCTTCCTGAGCCGACTTGACCGAGGTGAGGATGATGTTGTCGCTGCCGAGCTTGCGAATCCGCGCCATGGCCTCCTCGCTGGCGCCTTCGCCAACCGCGAGCATGGCCACCACGCTGCCGACGCCGAACACAACGCCCAGCATCGTCAGGAGCGAGCGGAGCTTGTGCAGCAGCAGGTTCTCGATGCCCAGCCAGATATTCCTTGCGATCTTCGTTTGCTTCATTCCATCAAGTCCTGCTACGGAGCCCGAACTCCTTGTCCGCGAGGGGCGAGGCGTGCGCCGCCCTTACTCATGTCTGAGCGCCACAATGGGATCGACCTTCGCGGCGTGCAACGCCGGGTAGAGGCCGAACACGATTCCAATGCTCATGCTGATCGCCAACGGCAGCACGATACAGTACAGTCGCATCACGGTCGCCATGCCTGAAAAATGCGTGATCAGGAACGGGATCAGCACGCCGATACCCAGGCCGATCAAGCCGCCGATCGTCGAGAGCACGACCGTCTCGATGAGGAACTGAACGACGATCTGGCGTCGCTTGGCGCCGATGGCCCGCCGGATGCCGATTTCCCGCGTCCGCTCGGTCACTGCAGCCAGCATGATGTTCATGATGCCGATGCCGCCGACGAGCAGGCTGATCCCGGCGATCGAGCCCAGCACGATGTTGAACGTCCGCTTGGTTGCCTCCGCCTGTTTGAGCAGCGCCAACGGAACGCTGAGCGCATAATCCTTCTTCCTGTGGAATCGCTCCAGCATCCTCTCGATGCCGGCAGCGATCGCCTCCGCATGCTTCGGGTCGTCCACCTGGACGATAACCTGGTGGAGCTCGACCTTCTCCCGCTCCTCTGAGCCCGCGGTCCGCTTGGTGTAGATGTCGCCGAAATACCGCTTGGCGACTTCCAGCGGGATGTAGACGTCGATCTCCTGGTCGGGGATCTGAATGTTGCCGGCCTGGCCGCTTTCGCTCTGGATGATCCCGATGACCTCGAATTCGTCGCCCCCGATGCGAAGGGTCTGGCCGACGGCGCTCTCGGTCGCCAGCAGTTTCCTGGCGCCGAACTCCGTCAGCACCGCCACCGGAGCCTTCTGCTCCTGATGGAAGTCCTGGATCACCTGCCCGGCGACGATCGCGCGGGGCACCAGATGAAACCACGCGGGCGTGGCGCCCACGACCCGCAGTTCCATCGCCCGCTCGCCGAGACGAGATTCTCTTCGCATCAGCTTGGCCGGAGCAGTCTGGCGGATATTCGCGAAACTCTCCGACATCCGCCGGTAGTCTTCATACGTGAGCCCGTAGATGCTCATGTGGGAGTGCATGGTGCTCGTCTGCTCCTCCTCGGCCGACTTGACCGAGGAGACGATGATGTTGTCACTGCCAAGCTTGCGAATCTGCGTCATGGCCGCTTCGCTGGCGCCTTCGCCGACCGCGAGCATGGCCACCACGCTGCCGACGCCGAACACAACGCCCAGCATCGTCAGGAACGAGCGGAGCTTGTGCAGCAGCAGGTTCTCGATGCCCAGCCAGATATTTCTAGCGATTCTCGTCTGTCTCATTTCAGCAGACCCCGCCGGAAGACCTCAGATCGTCCGGCGTCTCTCGGGCGACGCATACGTCGCCCCTACGGGTGTCTCGACGCCGCGATCGGAGCGGTCGTGGCGTGAGCGCCTTCGATTCGATCGATGTTGCCGTCGATCATGTGCAATCGGCTGTTCGCATAGGTCGCGATGTCCGGCTCGTGCGTCACCATGATGACGGTCTTGCCCGCCTTGTTCAGCTTGGCCAGGAGCTCCATGATCTGCACGCCGGTGACGGAGTCGAGGTTGCCCGTCGGTTCGTCGGCGAAGATCACTTGCGGATCGTTGGCCAGAGCGCGGGCGATGGCCACGCGCTGCATCTGCCCGCCGGAAAGCTCGGTCGGACGATGGTTCAGCCGCTCGCCCAAACCGACTTCTTCGGCCAGTTCCCTGGCCCGCTGCGCACTGCGGATTGCATCCCACCCCAGGTAATACAGAGGCAGCTCGATGTTCCGCTGCACCGACAGTTGCGGGATCAGATTGAAGCTCTGGAAAATGAAACCCAGATATCGCAGTCGCAACTCGCTGAGCGCATCGTCGTCCAGCTTGCTGACGTCTTTGCCGTCGAGGTAGTAGGAGCCCGACGAAAGGCGGTCCAGGCAGCCCAGGACGTTCATCATGGTGCTCTTGCCGGAGCCGCTGGGCCCCATGATCGCCCAGAAATCGCCCCTTGAGAACGTCACGTTGACGCCGTCCAAGGCCCGGACCTCCTCGACGCCCATGATATAGGTCTTCCGGGCGTTTTCGAGGCGGACGATCTCATGCCCATTGTTCGACGCAGCCCGATCGGCCATCATTGCCCCCCCTGCGGCTGACCGCCGGTTTCGCTGCGGCGACCGCCCCCGCCTTCGCCACGGCCGCCAAAACCGGCGCCGCCGTCGGTCCCGCGTCCGCCCATGCCACCGCCCTCGCCGCGGGTACCGCGACGCTGACGCATCTGCTGGCGTTCCTCCTCGGACATGTTCTCGAACCGCTGACGCGTCTGTTCCCGTTGTTCCTGGGTCATGCCGCTCTCGAACTGCTGCCTCATCTTCTGCATCGCCTGCTGCCGTTCCTCGGGCGACATGCCTTCAAACTGCTTGCGGGCCGCTTCCATCTGCTCCTGCGAGGGCATCTGGAAACCCTGGCCGCCCTGCTGTTCAGGCGCCCCGGCACCGGGGAATCCGGGCTGCCCCGAAGCTCCCGACGGAACCTGCCTGTCCCCATTGCGAACCGCCCGGCTGGCCTCCATCTCGTTGGCGGCCCTGAGCTTCTCGTTGATCCTCTGCGTTGTCGTGTCGTTGGCGTCGCCTCCGCCGGGAATCCGCTCGCCGGGCTCCAGAGTCGCGGCCTTCAACGGAGGCGTCAAGAGCACAACCTCCCCTTCGGCCAGACCGCTGCGAACAATCACCATGCTGTTGTTGTCCAACCCGATCTCGACCTTGCGTTCCTGGGGTGTCCCATCCTTGACCACGTACACCGTGGGCTGGCCGGCGACCCGCAAGACCGCCTGGACGGGGATGTACACGACGTCCGAGTGCTGCTCCACGATGATCTCGGCCTTGCAGCTCATGCCGCTTCGGAGGCCTTCGTCAGTGGTGTCAAGGTTGATATTCGTGGTGTACACCTTCAGATCGGGGTTCATCCACATGCTCTGGGCGTTGGGCAACGGAGCGATCCGTGCCACTGTGCCAAGAAACTTCTTGCCCGGCAACGCATCGACGGTGACCACGGCCGGCAGCCCCGGCCGGACCTTGTCCAGACTCGCCTCGTGGACGTCCACCTCCGCCACGGACGAGGAGGACTTGGGAATGTAGATCAATTCCTGACGCTCGTAGACTTCGACGCCATCGGCCAGCGGCCTGCGGTCGTCCCGACCGAACCCACCACGGGAACTGGTCGCATAAACCACCATGCCCTCGGCCGGAGAGTAGATCGTGGCCTTTCCGAGTTGGTCGTCGATCTTCTTGAGCTTGTCCCTCTGACGACTCAGTTCCTGCTCTTTGGCCCTCAGGTCCGCCTCCGCCTGCACGAGATTTGCACGGGCTTTGGCCTTGGTCCGCTCCAGCTCCATCTCCGCCTGCTTGACGTCGCTCTGGAGTTGTTCGAGCTTCTGCGTGTGGGTGAAATTCTCCAGCACTTCGAGATTGTTGTTCGCCACTTCCAGCCGGACTCGGTTGCGATTCCTCGTCAATTCATCCGCCTGCTTCTCGGTCAGGGAGAGGTATTTCTCCTCGTACAGGGCCAGAGACCATTTCAACGTCTCCTCCGCCCGCTTGAGTTCCTCCTCGGCCAGGGTGATGTCGTTCTTGGCCTGGGCCAATTGATTGCGATACTCCCCGTTCGGGTCGGTGTACTTCTGCAAGTCCAACTGGGCGAACCGCAACTTGAGATCGGCGACGTCGATGTTGCTCTGCCCCTGGCTCTTGGTGATGTCGAAATTCTCCTTGGCGTTGACCCAGGAGGCGTCGGCGTTCTGCAAACGGATCTCCTGATCGATCCGGCTGTCCTTGAGCGTGCTGACGTCCAGCTCGACGAGCACGTCCCCCCGCTGAACGCGCGTGCCTTCGGGAACGATCGAGATGATCGTCGTGCGGCCCTCGACCTCGTTGCGGATGACCTCCTGCTCCTTGGCCTTGATGGCGCCGGACTCCAGAACGCTGATGCTCAGAGGCCCTCGCTTGGCGACGAACGTGGCCATGGCCGCCGCGGGGTCCTGGCTGCCTCGAACGGCCTTGAGCCAAACGACGACGAGAATGGCCGCCGCCACGAGCACCGCGGCGCCGATCAGTTTGAAGGGCTTGCGTGAAGTACCATTAGCTTTGCTGTTGACTGTCATGCTTGATATCCTCGGGCGAAAATTCTTCCCACAATCCACGCTCATTCACTTTGAGAATCCCCAGATCGCGTTGGATCTCCAACTCGGCGATCCGGTAGTTGACCACGGCCGCCGTCAACTGGTTCCTTGCCGACAGCAGCGAGTCCTGGGCGTCCAGCAGGTCACGAATCTGCCTTCTCCCGGCCTCCAGGAACATCGTCGTGCTTCGGACGCGTTTCTCCGCGACAACGACGGACTTGGCCTGAATATTCAGGCTTTCGCGGGATTCCCGCAGATTGCGCAACTCGTCGCGAATCGCCAGCTTGATGTTGTCTTCCAGCGACTGAACGCTCCGTGTGGCCCGTTCCAGACTGATCAGGCTGTTGCGATAAGCGTTTCGCTGGGCCGTCCGCTCGATCGGCAGATCCAACGGCATCGAGGCGTTGTACCGCCCCCCGCTGAACCGCAAATCGCCATCGTTGTCGGTATCGGTGAAACTGGCGCTGCCGCGCAGAGTCAGGCCCGCCCTGAGGGCGTCGGCGCGGACCACAACCTGCCTCTGGGCGTCATAGACCGAGCCCAGCGAGACAAACATGTCCACTCGCTTCTCCAGAGCCAGCGTTACCGCCAACGATTCGTCGATCTCCAGGGGTCCGGCCCCTTCCTTGCTGGGCGTCGCCAGCATCACCGGCGCATCGGCGGCCGGCGCGGTCTCCTGCGATACAGCGGTGGAGGCCACCTTGAGGCTCTCGGTGATCTCGTCGGCCTGCTTGCGCAACTGCTCCAGGTCGCCCTGATCCAACTCGATGAGCGCATCGACCGGAAGACCGATCGCGGTCTTGAACGAATCCAGCGAACTCTTGAGCTGCTCCTGGGCGGAAATCCATCCGTTTCTGGCGCTGAGTTCCCGCTGGAGCGCCTGGTCCACGTCGATCTCGGAAATTCGACCCGCGTCGCCTCGACGACGGGACCACCGAGCGGACTGCACCGCACTCTCGTAGTTGGCACGGGCATTCGCCACGGAATCCACCTGCCGCAGAACCGAGTAGTACTGTCGGGCGATGTTGACCGCGAACGTCTGCTTGTATCGTTCGAACTCCCAGATGCGGTAGACCACCGTGCGCTCCGCCTGGGTCAGATTCTCCGTGATAATGTGCCGTCCGGCCCCGCGCAACAGGGGCATGGAGATGGACGTATCCACGCCCAACCCAACCGACGACGACCTGCCCTGCGTCAGCAGATTGCCCAGATCGATCGCAATGGCCGAACTCAAAGCCAGCCCGCTGGCCAACAAGCGACTGACGTCGGCCGACGCGCTGTTGTTGGTGGTTACGACCGTATCGCCCGTGGTGTTCATGGTCGCGGAACTGTTCGTGCCGGCCCCGAAGATGTTCCGAAAGTCGTTTCGACGCAGATCCAGGTCCAGCGCCGCCTGGAAGACCGTCTCCTTCTGCGACTGGTATGCAGGGCTGTTTCGGGCTCCAATCTGAAGGGCGTCGATCAAGGAGATCTTCAGCGGCCGGTTCGGCTCGATCGCGACGCTCAGGTCATCCGACCTCACATCGTGCGAACGCTCCGGCTCGGGCCAATGCGGAATCGACTGCAGATTGTCCGTTCCCAGGGAAGCCTCGCCCGCGTGGGCCAGACCCTGCGCTTCCATCAAACGCCAACGCAGGATGTCGCTGGGCCGCTCGACATGGAAGGATTCGGTCTTGCCCAAGGCCTCCTGCTGCTTCTTTTCGATGATGTCATAGGCGACCTCGTCCGCTTTCTCCCGGTGTTGGGCGGGACTGCGGCACCCCGTGTAGACCAGGCTGCAGCAGGACAGCGAGACGGCACAAACCAGACAACGGATAGAGCTTCGTTTCATGAATACGTCCAAACCTGAAGATTCCTGCCCACGCACCATACCATCGCGGCGGCCGTCGCGGCGACGGTCCCACAGCATCTCGCGATTCCGCCCGCCAAGACCTGCGGGCCTCCCCGCGGCACACACCTCGGGGGATACGCTTCGATGCTGAAAGTCTATGTCGCGTCGAACCGCCTTTTCATTACAGACGCCTCTCAAGCCCGACTCATTGCAGCAAACCCGTTTTCTGTGCGCCCTGCCGGACGCACAGAGAGCCAGCCCTTGATAGGTGGTCCCAGAGTATACCTCCGTTACAAAAATTTGGAAGAGCAAACCGGAATCTGTCCGGAGGCAATCCATTCCCCTGCTTGATCCAATAGGAAAGCGTTGCGTGGCAGGAATTCCCCTGCTATCGTGGTTCGCGTTGCGGCGGTTTTCGTTGCACAAATGGCACAACCGCCGGAGCATCCGTCAGCGGCAACCTGGGATAATGAGGCTTTGGAGGCAGATCGATGGACGTGTCCGTGGAACAACCGACAATCTCAACGCCAGGCAGGCTGGTATCGCTCGACGCACTGCGGGGATTCGACATGTTCTGGATCGTTGGCGGCCACGCCATCGTGTCGGGACTGGGCAAAGGTCTGAATTGCGAATGGTTCGACCGGCACGTCCTGCCGCAGATCCAGCACGTGCCGTGGGAGGGCTTCACCGCGTGGGACCTGATCATGCCGCTGTTTCTCTTCATGGTGGGCGCCGCGATGCCTTTCTCCTTCGCCAAGAGGCTATCCCAAGGCCAGAGCAAGGGCATGCTCTTTGCCCATGTTCTCTATCGAGTGGTCGTCCTGTGGATTCTGGGCATGATCGCCCAGGGTCGCCTGCTCGAATACGACCTGGCGCAACTGCGGCTCTACAGCAACACGCTCCAGGCGATCGCCGCGGGGTATCTGATCGCTTCGGTTCTCCTGCTGACCCTGCGGACCCGATGGCAATTCGTCATAGCCGCCGGATTGCTCTTGGCTTACTGGGGTCTGCTGGCCCTGGTGCCGGTCCCCGGACACGGCGCAGGCAAGCTGACGCCGGACGGGAATCTGGCCATCTACATCGACAAGCTGATCCTCGGACGGTTCCAGGACGGCACCACCTACACCTGGATCCTCAGCAGCATGACCTTCGCGACCACCGTGATGCTGGGCGCGTTCGCCGGTCAGTTGCTGCGGTCCGATGGAACCAAATGGCAGAAGGTTCTGATCCTCTTCTGTTCGGGACTGGCCTGCGTGCTGATCGGCTGGGCCTGGAGCTTCGTGTTTCCGATCATCAAGCACATCTGGACCAGTTCGATGGTCCTCTTCGCAGGCGGTTGGAGCCTTCTGCTGCTGTGCCTGTTCTATCTTGTCATCGACGTGCTGCGGGTGCGATTCTGGGCATTCTTCTTCGTCGTCATCGGCGCCAACGCCATCGCGGCGTACATGGTCACGCGAGTCTTCGACTTCCGCCACATCAGCGACATCTTCATACACGGCCTGGCCAGGTGGACCGGCCCCTGGCACGGCTTCGTCCAGGCGGTCGGCGCGTTCGCGGTCCTGTGGCTGATCCTGCTGCTGCTCTATCGCAAAAAGGTGTTCATCAAGATCTGACCTGGTCACCGCGTAAACCGCGGCCTCGCGGTGCCAGGGGAAGGCGTGAGGGCCTGCCAGTTCAACGGATCGTCGCCGAAGGACCCTGGAGCGATCCGCGACAGAGAGAGCCCATAGCCGTTCGCCTGGTTTGGCCAGTGATCGACGCCGCCGGGGAAATCCTGGTGCTGCGAACCGTCGCTGTAGCGGATTCGATCCACGACGATCCAGTTTCGCGTGTCCCCGTCGTCGAGATCGCCTGGACGGAGGAGTTGGATCGTTTCGCCGGAGTTGCTCAGCCGTCCCGCTCCCCAAGGCAGAATCGGCGTCGAGGCCGGGACGGTGAATCGGCTCAGGAACACTGCGGAATCCTTCACGAGCAACAGGTAGCCGAAAGGCCCAAGCGTGATCGGCGGATCGACGGGAAACCGCAGATCGATGCCAGGGTTCTCCGGGTCGTCGGTGAACCGCCAAGGCGACCCTCGATTCGAATCGTACAGGACGACATTGACGTCGCTGATGTTGTACAATTCGACGTACTCGACCTCGGTCGTGCCGTCCGAACGGTACAGGATCTCGTTGATCACGATCGGTCCCACCTGAGGGCCTGCGTTCGGACGTCCCGGCGTGGCTTCGACCGCCGAGACGAAGCTCGGATAGACTGCTGCGCTCTCGTACCGTTCGAACGTGACGCCGGGCTCGGAGGGACCGAACGTCCCCTGCTCGCTGTAGCCGGTGAGGTTGCCCTGGGAGCCGGAGTGAAGGTAAACGGTTTCGCCTGCGGCGCTAAGGCCGAACGGTTTGCGGCAGCCGGAGTCGTAGACGTTGCCGAAGTGGAGGGTTTCGTCAAATACGAGCAACCCTGCCGGCGGCAGGATCGTGCCCTCGGCAATCCGATACTTGGCGAGATCGTCGTCGTCGTCGCTGAGAAACCACCCGCCGATATCGAGGGGCTGGCTCGTCGCGTTGCGAAGCTCGATCCAGTCCGGTCCCACGCCGGAAGAGTTGGCCAGCAGTTCATTGATGACCACGGCGCCGGGATCGGGAACTTCGCCGGCGTCGCTCCGACCAGGCGAGCCTCCCCAGGCAGCGCTCGGACGCCAGGCGCTGCGGTTGTTCCAGAGAGCGACAGGCGTCCCCGCCGGATCGATCGCCGTGAGGGAGAAGCCGCCGCCGTCAGTGATATCGTACCAGTCGTCGCGATACGAAAAGCTCTGGATGACCGTGCCCAGGGCGTCCACCAGTTCGATGCGCTCGCCGCTGTTGCTGAGACGACCGGCGTACTGCCCTGCGATCGGAAGCCCCTGCCCATACAGGGCCTCAAAGGCCTCGCGGTTCTGAACCACCAGACAGAAGGCCCCCGGCGCCAATTCCACGTCTGAGAACGTGAAATCGATGCCTCGGGTGAATCGCACGAGGTTCAGATTGATGGTCTGAGCGCCAATGTTGGTCAGCTCGATGTACTCGGTTTCTGAGACTTGAGATCTGAGATCTGAGATTTCGGAAGCGGGATGGTACTGGATTTCGCTGATGCGGAGACTCTCTTTCACAGGTCCGACCGCGAAAACCGCGTCGGCCAGTGCGCTCCACGTGCTGCCGCTCTGGGTCCGCGCCTTGACCCGGACGCTGTGGGTCAGCGGGATCGGACCGCTGTAGACCTGCTCGCCGGAAGGGTTCTGATTTGCAGGCGACTTGCCTGCGACAAGCTGTGCGTTGATCAGGAAGTCGGAACTCGACGCCCCGGCGTTCAACCCCTGGATCGCCAGCATGTTGCTGCCCTGCCGCAGGTGGGACAGATAGGCGGACACGTCGATGGACTCGAACAGAACCGCCTGGTCGTCGCTGTTGCCGGCGCCGGCCACCGAGTTCCAGGCCGGGACGCCGTCGAAGTTCCGTCGGGCGATCTCGACCCCGTTCAAATATGCGATGAACCCGTCGTCGCATTGCACCTTGAGGGTCATCGAGTTGAGGGGTTCCTGGCCTGGCGTGAACTGGAACGGGATGCGGATGTAGCAGGAACCGTTGAAGTTGTACATCCGGCTTCCCACGTCGATGCTGATGTGGCTCTCGTACCCGGTGCTCCGCTCGAAACCGACGCCGCCGGGCTCGCCCGACGACGAAAGCCAGGCGGAATCGTCAAAGGAGCGGACGGATCGCCAGTCCCCCACGTCCGGGCCGGTCGGAACCAGGGCCCGCTTGGCGGCGCCGCGGGCGACCAGCGTAATTTCCGTGGAGGTCTGCGACACGTCGGACAACACCGGATCGCTGCCGTCGAGCGTGTAATGGACCGGCGCCCCCTGCGGCGAGGGCACGATCCTGAGCAAAGCCCCTGTGCTGACGTCGCCGCCGTAGAGGGCGGTCCCGCCGACCGTAAAGCTCGGCCCGGCGAACGTATACATGCCTTCCCGCACGCAGGCGGCCAGGAAGATGCTCTGCCGGCTGGGGGTCCAGGTATCGACGATGTAGGTGCTCATATTCGGGATCACGCTGACCAGTCCGCTCCGCAACTCGCTGAAACGACGACCGACATTCTGCTGGGTCAGGGCGCCGCCATTGAAGAAATGCTTGTAGAGGCGATCCGCGAAGAGCAGGCGGAAATCCGGGCTGGCCTTGAGCGCACGGTAGAGGTAGGCGTTGCCGTTGCCCTGGCTGTTCAACTCGGGGAATCGGTCCGCATTCAACTGGCTCGATTCGAACGTCCCCTCGGCGTCCCAGACGAAGAACTTCCATTGGCCGGTCTCGGACCGCTCGCACGCGGCCGACCAGTTATTCTGCGGCCAATCCCAATCGTTCGGCCACAGGCGGGCGATCAGATAGTCGATGAAACAGACCACATCGAGCTTCTTGCACAGCTCCGCGTAGTACGCCGGGTTGCTCATGTTGTAGCCGCGTGCATAGGCGATCATGGCGTCCCACGAGACGGAGTCGCCGTCGCGGACGCCGTTCATCGTCATCACATCCCAGGGCTTGTCGCTGTTGAACCACTGCCGACACGACTCGTCTCTCACGTGCTCGGTGATGTTGTAGTAGCCCTTGTACTCGCCGTTGATCGTCAGGTTGGCGAAGGTGCCCATGCAGGCGACCTGGCCCATGTCGCGGTGGAGACGCCGGAGCAGCTCGTCCTTGATGAACGGGTTGGTTCGGTCGTTGTGGCCGGCGCGGAGCACGATCGCATCGAACTCCTCGGCCGTAGACAGCGAAAACAGCGGATGTTCCAGCCGACTCGAACCGTACCGCCCGCGGAAGTACAGGCGGAAGCTGATCTTCCCGTCGCCTGACCATTGCCCGTTCTGACGCACATAGCGGGGCCGCATCCAGGGGCTGCCATGCACACGCAGGCCGCAATCGACCTGGAATTCCTCGTCGTCGCCCGGCGTCATCCACTCGACGGAGACCGGTCGCTCGATATCGCGATTGAGTATGTTGTTGTAGCTGCCGACGCCGGTGGAGGTCCAGACGCCGCCGCTGTAGGTGCCGCCGACGATGGCCATGACGCCGTTGGGTTCGTAGAACGTGTTGCCCGCGTCGCCCACCAGCGAGAGGATCGGGAGCGTCTTGAGTTCCGAACGGCTTTCGAAAAAGAAAGTCCTCGTGTAGATCTTCGTGGGTTTGTAGCCGTCCTTGAAAGCCATCGCCCGCACACACGTCGTCTTCGTGATGCGGATCGGTCCTGTGTAGGTCTTGCCCGGCGGAATTCGATAGCCTTGCGCCGCGTCGGGCGAGACGCCGTCCAGGGTGTAGACGATCCTGGCGTCCGGCGTGTCGGTCGTGATCGTCAGATCGATGCCGGGAGCCCCGCCCAGGCGCGTCACGTCGGGGCTGTAGAGCCCCCGCTCATGGCTGAACCGAAGCGGCAAGACCTCCCCCAGGTAGCCTTCATTGTTCTGCTTGCCCGGCGTCGGCTCACCGAAGAACCTCAGGGTGTCTCCGCCGTCCGGATAGCGGCCGTAAGAGATGTCGGTCGTCTGTTCGCCGTAGACAAGCCTGTCGATCAGGGTGACCCCATCGGCGCCGAACAGATAGACGCCGCCCCCCCCGGCGCTCAGGCGAAAGCCCGCGTGGAAGCCGGAGGCGGGTTGGCCGGTCGTCCGCGCGCCTGCCGGAGGCGGGACGACCTGATAGTCGCCTGTCTGGCCGTCCATCCAGATCAGCAGGTAGCCGCCGGGACCGAGCGTGGTCGCCCCTGCGTTGCCCAGGGGGATCTGCCACATTGTGGGGTCCTTGGGGTCGTCGCTCAGGTACATCCCGCCCACGTTGACGATGGCGTCGCCGGCGTTGTACAACTCGACCCAGTCGTCGAAATCCCCTTGCGGGTCCGAGAAAAACGACACATTGGAGGCCATCACCTCGTTGATCACGACCTTCGCGTGTGACAGTCTGCCCATAGACGAGACAATCGCAAGCGTCAGGACCAGAAATGAACAGATCGCGGGACCTCCTCGGGCGCTCCACGGCGTGGGCGTTCGAGACTTGCCATTCGATGCGTGCATGCTCACCCAATTCTCCTGACTGATCTTGTCCTTCCGAGTATACCAAATCCCGGCCTGAGAATCGAGGGAATTGCGTGTGCGAAACCCCCGAAGGCGAACCGGCACGCTTGAACCCCAAGACCCCCTGTGCTATGCTCGTCTATCGATCTACGATGGTTGACGTGTGATTGTTGCCCTGAAAGACCGGTTCCGTCGGTCTCCCAAGTCAGAGAGTCAACCACCGACAATTTCCACCCAAGGCAGGAGCCATCCGTGCGTGATCTGATCGAGCGAATCCGCGACTTCAACCGCAAGCGGGACTGGGAGCAGTTCCATTCGCCCAAGAACCTCGCGATGTGCCTGGCCGCGGAGGTGGGCGAATTGCTCGAACAGTTCCATCGGCACTTGGATTTCGGCCATTTGGGTTCGTTTCGAGTTCCGCGCTTCGGATTTCGAGTTCAGGCCCTGCAAGCCAGATACCGCCGGATCGCCTGGATGCGGATCTCCGCGGTTGGGTGGGTCGAGAAGTACTCGCCCAGGGTCAAGGGCTCCGGGGTCTGGTGCAGACGCCCCAGACGCGACAAGAGCCGGATCGCGCCTTGCGGGTCGTAGCCGGCGGCCGTCGCCAACCGGACGCCCAGCGTGTCGGCGTCCAGCTCGTTGTCCCGCGAATAGGCGGTTTCGAGGAAGCGGATGCCCACGTTCTTCAGCCAGGCGCCGAGCGGGCCCTGGACCGGCGCCGCTCGCGAGGCGGCTGCCATCGCGGAATTGGTCATGATCCGGTCGATGGCGTGGCCCTTGAGCACGTGGCCCATCTCGTGGCCCAGGATGAAGGCGATCTCGTGCTCGTTCCATTCGCACAGGTCGAGGATGGGCCGGCTGACGAAGATGAAACCGCCGGGCAAGGCGAAAGCGTTCGGCTCGCCGCAGAGGAAAGCCTCGAAGTGGAACGTGCGAAGCTTATTCGCAACGCGAGCGGCCAGTCGGCTGCCGGCCTGATCCAGTGCGTCCCGCGTCCGCGGTTCGGCGTCGATCTGAAGCTGCACGCGGGCCTCCTGGGCCAGGTCCAGACCGACTCCATGTTCGAGGCGGATCGTGTCCGCCTCCGAACCAGTCGCGGAGGCCCACATCCATCGGGCCTTGCGCACCTTGGGGGCCACCTTGCGGCCCAGATGATAGAAGAAACTGTCGGACATACACGCAGAGCGGATCTGCCTCCACCCATCTTTCTGTCTTGCGGGCGTTCGAAGGGGCGTATACGGCACACCCCCCGGACGATCCGGCCCACAAGCCGAACCCCAAACACCGATCGCATCAGGCCATACGGCCACAAGCATGATAAGGTGCAGGCAGGGCCCCGTCAATCGCGATGGCCCGCATGTTGACTTGGGATTCCCTTCACAAACCATTGGCTGTCCGCACACGACAAAAAGCCCGGCATGGGCCGGGCTCTTCTGTTCGAGTCGATCTTGCCGCAGGGGCAGGCTGCGAACCTGCCCCTGCGATCGCGCTTATCGCGGCTGATAGGTGATCACCAGCTTGGCCGCATGGGCGGCGCTGCCGTCGTAGGCCCAGATCCTGCGGTCGGTGCCGGAGTAGGACTTGGTCCAGTAGACGACGACCATCGCGTTGTCCGATTTCCATCCGTCCCGATCGACGACTTCCTGGACGAGACCCGCGATGTCGGGACTGTCGTACCAGGTGCTGGCGGTCCAGGGCGCATCGGCGCCCCAAACCCAGGGCACGGACGTCTCCGTCTTCACCAGTTGCGAGATCTTCCTCTCGCTGAAGTCTTCGGCGTTGTTGGCGGCTTCCGCGTAGAGAACGCCGTCCAGGTTGCCGGTCAGGCCGCTGGAAGTGGAACGGATCTTCAACGTCGCGCTCTTGATCAAAGCGCCCTGCGGAATCTTGACGCCCTGGAACCGCATCCCGGCGGCGTACTGTCCGACCAGCAGGACGGACTCGTCCACCGACTGCTGCATGCCCCACTTGACGCAGTAGGCGTCGTCCATGCCGTCCGCCACCTGGTACTCGACAGTGATCTCGCGAACGATCGTGACCTTCACCGTCGCGGTGTTGGACTGGCCGCCCAGGGGGGCGACGCCGCCGTCGTGGGCGTAGAACGTGAAGCTGTCGTCGCCGACCCAGTCCGGGTTGGGACGATAGACTACTTTGTCGGCCGGGCTGGTCAGCTTCGCGGGAACCGCGGTGATTGCTGTGCCGCCCACGGATTCCAGACGCCCATGCTGAGGCAGGGACGCGATCGTGTAGCTCAGGGCTCCCGGCGGATTGGGTCGGCCGTCGTCGGTGGCCTTGAGCGTGATGGTCACGGGCGAATTGATGCCTCCGTTGGCCTGCATGTCGCCGGCGACCGGCGGGCCCGCCTGGATCGACTTGAGCGTGAAGGTCCCGGCGCCGGAGACCCGCTTGACCACCAGCAGGGCCTTTGCGTTCGCCGTCGGGGCGTACTGAAGTGTCTCGTCGTCGCCCGCGCCGGCGGCAGTGCTGGACTGCAGGATCACCGGGGCGCCTGTGCTGCCGGGAACCGAACTGTAGAGATACAGATCGAAGTCCGCGCCGGCCGGGACCTCCAGCGACAGATCGATGTCCACGCCGGCCTTGAGTTCCACCGTCCGGGCCCATACCCGCTTGGCCGAGGCGTTGCCGCCCAGATCGGCGGTGGCCGTCGAACCTACGACGTAGGTCTGGCATATCGCCTCCACGGCCGCGTCCGGGTTGATCATGCCGTACCCCTCGTGCTGGTCCTTGCCCGCCGGGAATCCTTCCGGTCCCGCGGCGGCACGGCTGAGCGTCGGGTTGAACTGCTTGCCCTCGCGGGTGGTGTTGGTTTCGCTGGCGGTGGCGCACAGGAGCATTTTGACGTACCGCGGGTGGTCGGGAGAACCGAACTTCCAGGCGATGCCCTTCGATTTCATCGCGTCGATGACCAGGGCCGCGCAGCCGGAGACGAAGGGGGTTGAGAAGGAGGTGCCGACCCCGCTGGCGTAGTCGTCGGGCTCTTTGTCCATGCCCAGACCGTCCGACGAGCCGCTTTCCGCGGACAGGAGGCCCGTGTAGGAATAGGAGCCGCCGGGGGCGATCAGATCGGGTTTGAAGTCCTCGCCGACGTTGGTGCGGGGCATGATGAACCCATACGTGGAGTATTCGGTCACGGCGTTCTCATCGTTCGAGGCGCCGACGGTGATGGCCATCGCCGCCCGGGCGGGGTCCGCCATCGTGCGATACAGCTCGAAATCGTCGTTGGCGCCGTTGCCGGCCGCGGCCACCACGATGATGCCGTTGTTGACCATCGTGTTGACCTTGTCGCGAAGAGACGTGCTCTGGGCGGGGATCCCCAGCATCATGTAGCCGACGCTGATGTTGACGATCTTGATGTTCTTGTCGATGCACTTGAGGACGAAGTCATCGAGGCCCCTGGCCATGTCACTGGAGGTGGCGTCCCCGTCTCGATCGAAGACCTTGACGGCGGCCCACTTGCAGCCCGGGGCCACTCCGCTGAACTTGTTGAGGCCGTCGCCCGGGCCCGGATAAGGCGTCACCGAGGTCACAATCGTGACGTTCTCCACCGGCCTGCGGGTGTCGTAGTCCAGGAGCACCGTGCAGAAGATATCGTTGGCGGAGGCCAGGAACGTGTTGGTCAGCACCGCGGGCGATTGGCTCCTCAGATAGTTGCCGACCTCCCGGGTGGTGCCGGCGCCGTCGGTTCCTCGCGGCCAGCGATACTGATCCAGGATCGACGTCTGGCCGGTCCACCAGGCGGACGATTTCATCGTGACCATGCGGGACGGCAGGCTGATCGGGTCGGTCATGTGGCCCCACGTCGGATAGGAGGCGTTGGCGTACGTGTAGGTGAAACGCAGCTCTTGTTCGCCGGACCCGCCGGCGTCTCCGGTCCCCACGGCGATGCCCGCCACGAGGGTGTCGTGCCCGTCGTAATCGACCGGGGTCGGTTCGGCGTCCACCGTGAAGTCCGTCCAGTAGGCGTTGCGTCCCTTCAGGTCGGCATGGGTGGCGTCGACGCCGCCGCCGAGGAAACCGATCGTCGTGTCGGGACTGCCTCGCAGGCCGTTGGCCACGCCGGCGAACCCCGCCTTCCACACGGGTCGAACCCGTCCGGTCTGGGTGGCGGTGTCCATGTAGTACCGGACCTGTTGAACGGCCTCGACCTGGACCAGGGACGGGCCCATCACCGAGGGCAGCAAGGCAATGGCCTGACGCGAGATACAGCCGTTCCAGCCGAACGAGACGGCCTGGTAGATGTACGTGATCTGTCCGCCCAGGCGGAGGAAATCGTCGATCTGCTGCTGCGTGACAGGCTCATTGAAGATGAGCTCCACCTCGACCATGTCCGTCGAGGCGATGGACAGACCTCCGTCACGACCTGTGCTTTGCTCCAGGTCGTCGCTGATCCGGTTGCCGTCCAGGTCCGTCGGGTAGCTCCCGCTGATGACGGGAGGCACCTGCGGCGCCGGCGGCGGAGTCGGCGTCCCGATCGGACCCGCAGCCCCGGCCAGGGACGTCCAGCCCACGAGGAGGGCCAGCAGGCCGATCCTGACGATCGCGGCCCGTCCTGCTGGGCCGGTCCTGAGGGAACCTTTTGAACGAACGTTCAGACGGGGTCGGTACTGGCGTGATTGTGCGGTCATCTCCCTTCCTTTCAAATCAAATGGACGCACATCATTGGAGTTGGATCTCGCAGGGGATTACCCGCCGCACGGTGCTTATCGCGGGGTTCAGGGCCAATCTCGCTGCACTACGCACCTGGCTCACCAAAACAATAGTCACATCCAACCTCATGACACATACTACCGTCCGGATAATGCCAAGTAAAAAAAAAAAAAAACACCTCAAAATGTATGAAAAAAACAAAGGTGTCACACTCGCAGGGCACTGGGTTCGTGGTTCGCGTCCCTGGCGGCTTGGCCAGAGGCTGCCCCCTTCGGTTCGTCGGGACGGATCAGCCTTGGACCGGGATCGGGCCTGGGTTGTCGCCTGTGATGCTCGTGGCCCCGTCGGGGCCGACGACGAAGGTGTCCTCGATGCCGACCATGCCGACGCCGGGGATGCCTTTCTTGGGCTCCAGGGCCAGCACCATCCCCTCGGCCAGCGGCTCGTCGAATCCGCCCGCCAGGACCGGCAACTCGTCGATCTGCAAGCCCACGCCGTGACCGAGGAAGCTGGCCCGACGGTTGCCGAAGCCCATGAAGTTCTGCAGGAATTGCGGGTCCAGACCCTCCGTGACGCTCGCATAGATCTCCGACGGGATCGCGCCGGGCCTGGCCAGCGACGCCAGGTGACGCTGAATCTCGACGCACCGATTGTGGGCCGCGATCGCCTCGTCGGACAGCGATCCGCCGAACGCGTAGACGACGGTCTTGTCCGTGTGATAGCCGTCGACCGCCAGGCCGATGTCCACGAAGACCAGGTCGCCCTTGCGGAGCCTGCGATCCCGGCTGCCCAGGACCGGGGCGGCCGGCCCGATCCCCACGCACCCGCCAGGCCCATCGAAACTCGTGGGATAGATGGAGCTTTCGCCGAAGCCCAACTGTCCCACCGCCATGTCCCAGCCGAACATGCCGAACCGGACGATGCCCTGATGCCCCTCGCGGACGGTCAGCGAGTACAGGTCGCATCCGAGTTGGGCCTCGCTCATGCCCTCGCGGAGCAACCGGGGGACGCCTTCTTCCAGAACGCGTCGGTGGATGGCCCCTGCCCTGGCCAGGACGGACAATTCATAAGGACTCTTCACAGCCCTGACGCGGAGGGCCTGGAGGTCCATCGACGCGACGTCTCTGCAGGGGAAATACTTCCGAAACCGCCCGAGCAGGGCCAGGGGAACCACCTCCGCATCGACGTGGAGGGTGTCCCTTGTGCCCGGCGCCAGCGTCGCGGCGTCGCGAAAGCCCTTCATCGGCCGGATGTCGGGAAAGAGCGACTCGTCGCAGGCCCGCTCGAAGCTCCTTCGCACGCAGAGCACGGCCGGCCTGTCGCGAGGAATCAGCAGGACGCCGTCCTGCATCGTTCCGGTGAAGTAGTACTGGTTGACCCGTCCGAAGATCGCAGCCAGCTCCCAGTTGGGGTTCTCGGCGTCCATGCAGGCCCGGAATCGCTGCATCCGTTCGCTCAGCTCTGTGACAGGCAACTTGGTCATAACGTATCCAAAGAGTTCTCTATTCGACGACAAGAGGACTGGCAAGCAGTATAGCCCGGTCCGTCGCGCCGTTCAACAGCGAAACGACACTCGATGGCGTTCTTCCATCGGAAAAGCGAAAAGGGGACATTCTACTCTTCCGCCCCTCACAGAGAGGATCTGCCCGACGCCTCCCGCCCGAAAAAGTAGAATGTCCCCTTTTCCCTGCCCGGGGCGGCGCATGCGTCGCGCGTGCGGGGGCCCAGGTCGCGGCTGCGGGTGCCGCCGCCGGAGAGCGACGCGTGGCCCGAGCCGTATCGCGGAGCGAATTGGAGGCCCACGTATGCGTTCATTTTCGCGGGCAAGTGCCAGTTGTGCGCGCATTCCTGTCCGCTTTCGAAGTCGCGGCAGTTGCGGGACAAGTGGACCGGCACGACCCGCCTGCTCCAGTGCACCAACCATCCGGCCTGTCCCGGCGAAATCGAAGCGGCCAAGGCCCGCGACCGCAAAGCGTACGAGCTGCACGGCAAGCCGGCGTGCTTCAACTTCCCCGAGGATTACGGGCTCTGAAACGCCGGAGGCCACGAGGCCGTTCGCATCGCAATCGGATAGGGGCCCGGTCCCATCCTACTTGCAGACGGCAACGGAGAAGAACGGTCGCCTCTGCCGGCTGCGTGCGATCACGCATACACAATTGTACTCCATCCTATGCCTAGATACATTTGTGTATCTAATCAGGGACAATCGCGAAGAAGCCGCATTTCGCGTAACCGCTTTATCCACAAGGTCTTACAACTACGACATGCACGATTCAATCGTGTGGCACGACGTTTGCGATATCAGGGGGAGTCCGGTTTCGGGAGCCATGGCCCGAATGTGGACTCGTGACATTGAGAATGCGTCCGTGTGACGACGCTGGGTCGAACGATCGAGTTGGAAAGGGTAGCAACGTGAGAGGCAAACGACTGTGCAGACTATTGATCATTTTCGCCGTGCTGGCGATGTCCGTTCCGGCGTGGGCGGGCGAAGCGAGCGAGCCTTCGCCCATCGACGCGGCCAAGGCCGAGGTCCAGACGAACCTCAATATCGTCTGGACGCTGGTCGCGGCGTTTCTGGTGTTCTTCATGCAGGCGGGATTCGCCATGGTGGAGACCGGGTTCACCCGGGCCAAGAACTCCGTCAACATCCTGATGAAGAACCTGTTTGATTTCTCGATCGGCACGCTCGCCTTCTTCTTCGTCGGCTTCGGCCTGATGTTCGGACAGAGCAAGGGCTGGATCGGAACGACGATGTTCGGGCTCAGCGGCGTCGATCCCGGCAGCGGCGACTGGAACTGGACGTTCCTGATCTTCCAGACGGTGTTCGCGGCCACCGCGGCCACGATCGTCTCGGGCGCGATGGCCGAGCGGACGAAGTTCACGTCGTACCTGGTCTACAGCTTCTTCATCACGCTGTTCATCTACCCGATCGCGGGTTCCTGGGCGTGGAACAGTCTCGCGGCCCAGGGCGGCAGCGGATGGCTGGAGAAACTCGGCTTCCATGACTTTGCGGGCTCGACGGTCGTGCACTCGGTCGGCGGATGGCTGGCGCTGGCCGGTGCGATCATTCTCGGTCCGCGTCTGGGCAAATATGGTCCGGACAAGAAGCCCCGCGCGATCCCCGGCCACAACATCCCGCTGGCGTCGCTGGGCGTGTTCATCCTGTGGTTCGGCTGGTTCGGCTTCAACCCCGGCAGCACCACCTCCGGCGTGGGCCTGGCGGGCTACATCGCGGTGACGACGAATCTGGCGGCGGCCGCCGGAGCGGTGACCGCGCTGATCACCTCGTGGATCGTGGTCAAGAAACCCGACGTCTCGATGGCCCTCAACGGCGTTCTCGCGGGCCTCGTGGCGATCACGGCGCCCTGCGACGGGGTCTCCCCGATCGGCGCGGTGATCATCGGAGGCTTCGGCGGCGTGCTGGTGGTCCTGAGCGTGCTGTTCCTCGACTACGTGCTGAAGATCGACGACCCGGTCGGCGCGGTGAGCGTGCACTGCGTCTGCGGCATCTGGGGCACGATCTCCTGGGGCTTGTTCAGCACGAGCAGCGGACTGTTCTACGGGCACGGCTTCAAACAACTGGGCGTGCAGCTCCTCGGAGCCGGCGCGGTGGCCGCATGGGCGTTCGGGCTCGGGCTGACCCTGTTCTTCGTTCTGAGCAAGACCGTCGGACTACGCGTCACCGCGGAGGAAGAACTCAAGGGCCTGGACATCGGCGAGCACGGCAACGAGGCGTACTCGGGCTTCCAGGTCTTCACCACCGCGTAAGGGTCCGCAACCGATTGAACCATCTCGGGCCCTGGGGCCCGATTCAGGAGAACAGGCATGAAACTGATCATCGCATACATTCAACCGCACAAGCTCAACGACGTGAAACAGGCGTTGTACAAGGCCGAAGTCTACAAGATGTCCGTGACGAATTCGCTGGGCTGCGGACAGCAGAAGGGATACCACGAGTCGTATCGCGGCGTGCCGATGGAGGTGAACCTGCTTCGCAAGGTGCGTCTGGAGATCGCGGTCAACGAGAACTTCGTGGACCCGACGGTCAAGGCGATCATCGAAGGAGCCCGCACCGGCCAGATCGGAGACGGCAAAATCTTCGTCTTGGATCTTCCCGAGTGCATCCGCATCCGCACGGGAGAACGCGGCAATGCAGCCATAGGATAACGTGATGCGTCGCTACCTGTAGACCATCATTTCTGTGCCCTTCCTCGGGCCAGAAGCCGGGCCCTGTCGCCATCGACAGGGCCCCTTTTCGTTTCAACGACGGGCAGCGACCGCGGTGATGCGCAGGTCGCGGATCTGGACCGCAGCGTCGAACGCGCCGGGGATCTCCCAGCCGAGATTCATGTTGGCCACTGCGTAGCGATGCGGGTCGGCGTCCTTGAGGTAGCCCCGCTTCACCGCCTCCTGCACGCCGCTGCGAATGAAGGGCAGCAGGTCCACGTCGAGCGAGAGCCACTGGCCTGTCTTCATCGGCGTCACGCCCACCGCCCTGCCGTCGACGGTGTAGATGAACTTGCCTGTGGCGTCGTCTTTGCCGATGTCCTTCGCCATATACTCCGGCGGCACGTCGCAGCGGTTGTCGAAGAACGGCACGCCGAACCAGTAGAAGTTGCCGTGGTCGGGCGAGTCCGGGCTGATATTCTTGACGATGAAGAACATCTGAAACTGGGCCGCGTGAAGGCCTGGATCGTACTGGTCGGCGGGCATGCGATTCTCGAAGCGAAGAAGTCGCAGATCGAGCGAGAAGCGAATCGAGTCCAGTTCGTCGAGCGGGCGGATCACGACCGCGTCCTGTTCGATCAGCAAATGCGGCCAGCCTTCGCCGGAGCGTCTGGCCCTGTTGCCATACTCGGCGCCGCCCCGCACCTCCAGGATCAAATCCCGATTCGGCGAGCCGGCCCCCCCCACCACGACCCTCTTGCCCTGGTTCTCATACAACAGGTCCCCATCAGTACCCCGTGTGCACGGCACGCCGGCCAGACTATACTTGCTGGCCCACTGACACAGTCGCCAAGCCGGGACGTTGTTCGCGTCCCCCAGGTCCAGAACCGCCTCGACGGCGCGGCCCTTCGACGAATCGGCATAGCTGAGCAGGAAGCCCCGCCGGGACTGGAGATCCTCAAAGAGATCCTGTCTTGCCGGCTGTCCCGCCCGGACAGGCGAACAATTCGCGAGAGCCGCCAAGATCACGAGAGTCCGTCCACTGGACGCCACGGCCGAGAACCAGGCGAATCCCGGGTCGATCACTTCTTCTTCTCCGCGGTGAATGACCCGGTCGCCCCCCTGCCCACCTTAGTCCACCGGCCGTCCACAATCTTCAGAACCCCCTTCTCCTTTGTGAGGGTCCCTTCCCAGTTCTGCACGCCGTACTGCCCATTCCGCGTGAGCTTGATGTGGTTGTCCGTGACGACGACGTCCTCGATCTTGTCACCGTAGGTTCCCTCGACGACATCGTCCAGCGTGCCAGAGCACTTGTCGCCGTCCCTCTTGAGCACGAACTCCCCGCCATAGGGCCCCTGGGACCAGGACCATCGGCCCTCCACATCGGAGACCGTGTACGAAGCGCCGGCCTTGCCCGACGGCTGCGTCGCGCATCCCGCAAGAAGGGCGACCAGTCCGAACGTCACTCCGAGGCCCCAGCGTCTGGACATCCCGCGATTTGCACACATGAATCGTCTCTCCTAATCATGGACCGCCAACCATTATCTCCCAACTCGCACTTTCGCGATTCGGATTGAGGGCCTCGCTGTCTCTGTCGAAGCCGCTCGCCCCGATCGCACACGCGTATTGTAGTGCCCCGGCGAAGGGAGTGCAAAGGCAAAAACAAGGTTCTTCACGGAATTGCGGGGACGAACGAGCACGGATTCCGACGCTTCGCGTCGGGAGTCTTCCGCTTTGGGCCACCAGCACAAAGGGGGCGTTGCACGCGCCTGGGTCGGCTCCCGTCCCGCAAGCGAACGTCTCGTTCGCGTTCGAGCCGGAGGCCTCAATGCGACAGACTCACACCGCGCGACCGCTTCGGGCGTGCCGCTCCGGCGGTCTTGACGATCCCCCGAGGCCACGCCAGCCAACGTACTACAGCTTTCGTTGCAGGGACACCGAGGATTGGAACTCGTACGCGCCGGGCTGGACTTCGAGCGTCACATGGCTCGACTGGTTCTCGGTGACCTTGACGCCCTTGGCCTCCGCGATGGGCCGGCCGCCCTCGGCGATCGTCTTGGCGTCCGTTGTCGGCAGGATCACCGTCGCCGTCGTGTTCGGCGGGACCGTGACGTTCCATGTCAGCACGCCGGCATCGTCGATCTGCCAGTTGCTTACGATCCGGCCGTAGAGGCTGTCGTGGTTGGCCTTGACCCACGTCAGAGACGGGTCGTCCACGATGCCCGGCTTGAGGACGAATCGCTGGAAGCCGGGCGAACGCAGATCGCTCCGGATGCCCGCCAGGCCCTCGATGAACCACGTCCCGATGTAGAGGTACGAGCTGTGGCACAGGGAGTTGTCCATGTCCCAGGATTCGTAGATCGCGGTCGCGCCGGTGCGGAGCATATCGCCCCAGCCGGGATAGGTGGTCTTGTTGGCCATCGTGTAGATGAGGTCCTGGCGATCGAGGGCCAGGAGGGTCTTGAAGAGGAAGGCCCCGCCCGTGATGCCGGCGTGGATGTGCCCCTTGCGGCGGATCAGAATCTCCTCTTCGAGACGTCTCTCGATGAACGGGCGGACGTCCTGCGGCGGCAAGTCCACGAGCAGCGCGAGCGCCAGGTAGGCCTGAAAGCCGTTGACATAGCTGTTGACGCCGGGGATGAAGAACTCGCGATGCACGGCCCTGCGGACCTCATCGGCGCGGTCGGCGTACTTCTTGGCGTCCTCTGCCTTGCCAAGGATCCGCGCGATGTCCGCGGCGGTCTGCAGGTTGAAGATCCAGTAACAGTTGTTGAAGAACAGGGTCTCGCGCGTGTCGCCATTGACGCCCTTGGCGCCGGGCCAGAGCCAGTCGCCGAGGAAGTCCCACTCGCCGCCCCACCGCCGGAGGATATCGTTCTTGGCCTTGGTTTCAAGGAAGGCCAGCCACCGCTGGATCGTGGGGAAGTTCTCTTCGAGGATTCGGGTGTCGGCGTAGCGTTCGTAGATCTCCCAGGGCAACGTGACGCAGAAACCGCTCCAGCCGGGACCGCCGCCACCCCAGTAGGTGGGCGCGGTGTAGGGCAGGTTGCCCGCTTCGACGGTGTCCTTGACCGCGGCTTTCTCTGCGGTGCCCCAGGCTGCGCTGCCGCCCTGGACGTCGCGCCAGTCCTGACTCCACTTCGTGTAGAAAGCGCCCAGGCTGTAGTTGTTCAGGCCGCACTCGGTCGTCGCGTGGGCGTCGCCGCCGTAGCCCATGCGCTCGCGATGGGCGCAGTCAACGACGTAGCCGCCCAGGCTGAGGTCCTCGAAGGTCCAGAGCGTCGCGTTGCGGATTCGATTGAGCAGCATGTTCGAGCACTCGAACTCAGCGGCGCGAGCGAAGTCCGTCCGGACAAGCTGGCAGCGGATGTCGCTGAGCTGCGGCTTGTACTTGAGCCCTTCGATCGTCACCCACCGTCCGGTGAAGTAGTTGAAGCGGTTCTCGAACGTGCCCTTTCCCTGCGGTCCGATGACGTATCGGCTGAAGATCCGGTGGGTCATGTCGGAGTTCGGGCGTTCGGAGAACTTGAATTCGATCTGGTCGCCGGGCTTGCCGCGAACGTCGGCCTGGAGCCAGCCAGTGACGTTGACGCCCAGATCGACGCGGTACACGCCGGGCCTGGTCTCCTCGACCGCCACCGGCTTGACCTCCTGGATCCTGCGGTTGGGCTCGATCATCTCGGCCGAGACCGCCAGATTCGGCGAGTAGACCGTCGCGGGTTTCCAGCCGGAGTCGTCGAGATTCGCCTCGCACCAGTTGGGGAGTTCCTTGTTCGCGTCGTACCGCTCGCCGCCGAAGTGCATGAAATCCCAGACGCCCAGCAGCGTGTTGGGACTCGGGTGCGTGCGCCAGGTGTCGTCGGTGGCGATCGTCACCGCGTCGCCGCCGGGCAGGCGGATATCGGCCTGGGCCAGCACGATCGGCGTCTGAGGCTTGTCGTCGGTCTTGTACGGCGGGAAGATCGACCAGGAGACGCCCAGCCAGAGCCCGATGACATTCCTGCCTTCTCTGAGCTGATCGGCGATTTCATAGGCGACGTACCGCGCCCGCTTGCGATGATTGGCCACCGCCGGAGCCAGGACCGAATCGCCGATTCGCTTGCCGTTGACGTACACCTCGTGATAGCCCACCGACGCCACGTAGATGGTCGCCCGCTCGGGCCTGGCCTTGAGTTCGAAGGTCTTTCGCAGCCACGGATCGGGCACCTTGTTGTCCGGCGGCGGCCAGCCCCCTTCCCGCTTGAAGACCTGGTCGCAACCGATCCATTTGGCCGACCAATCGGACGGCTCCAGCAGACCCATCGTCCACCGCGCCGGCGTGCTCCACGCGGACTCGGCGCCGTTCTCGTCCTTGACCCTCACCCGCCAGAAGCACCGGTCCCCGGAGATCAGAGGCTTGCCGGCGTAAACGACATGGGCGGATCGGTCGGAAGCGACCATGCCGGAATCCCACAGATCGGGTATGCCCTGCTCCAGCAGCGCGCGCGTGCTGGCCACCTGGATCTGGCAGGCCGTCTGCTTCTGCCCTCGCGAAGCCGAATCCAAAGCCTCCAATCTCCAACTCAGACGCGGCTGGCGAACGTCGATCCCGAGAGGATCGGCCAGGTATTCGCATCGCGGATCGGCGACCTTCACAGAGCAAGGCGCCCCCGTGGCAACCGCCGCGCCGCCCAGAGCCAGACAGACCGCAAGAAGCAGCAAACGCCGCACGGACGAAGCGAAATGGAACGAGAACATACGAACCTCCCTGAATCGAGTGACATTTGGATCACACGGGAGGAATTATAGTGCGGTCTAGCGTGGCACGCCAAGCCAAATGTGAGGTCACGGCGTGTTCTTGTCGGCCGGTTCGGCCGAAGGCGCAGAGCCCAGGCGGTCCACGCGCCAGATGGCGCGAACCAGGGCGATCGTAACCCACAAACCGCTGAGAACGACCACCGCGGTCGCCAGAATGACCGCGGGAAGCACAAGCACGCTCATCGATCCGCCCTCCCGAGATACCGTTGGATGTGATGCCCGATCAGGTAGGCCAGCAGCGAGCAGGCCAACGCCGGGACGATGGCGGGCGTCTCCACCTTGGAGACCCGTCCCTGCTGCGACGCGAGAAACACGATCCCGACGGCCGCTCCGACGATCGTGCCCACGACCATCGAGAGAAAGGCCGCCAGGGGACGCGGCTTCTTGCTCCACAGACCGATGATCAGGGCCGGCAGGATCGCCGGGGCCCAGATCCCGTAACAGACCAGCAGCCCCTTGATCACGCTCGGGACGAACACCGCCAGGCCCGAGCCGACCGCCGCGATGACGATGGTCGAATAGCGTCCCGCGGTCAGCGCCGCGCTGTCCCGTCGCAGGGTGAACCGGCGCAGGATGTCCTGGGTGAACACGACCGCCCCTGCGTTCAGCAGCGAATCCAGGCTGGACAGGATCACCGAAAGCAGCGCGACCATCATCAGGGTGTAGCCTGCGTGGTGCACCGTCGCTTTGACAAGCTTGAGCAGAATGGAATCCTCGGACGCGTCGGCGGCGACCAGCGGCCTGGCGACGATGCCGATCGCGATCATCACCGCGAACCAGACGATGGCGAAGCCCCCCGCCAGGACGAAGCTGGCGCGGGAGACTTTCGTCGTCCTGGACGCCAGAGCCAGGTTCGCGTAAGGCGGGATCAGCGTTTCGCCCAGCAGAAAGGCGATGACGAAGGTGACGATCTCCAGGGGCGTTGCGGTCTGGAACCCGTGGGTGGTCGCCGCGACCGCTTCCCGGGCGAACGAAGCGGCGCCGCCCTTGAAGTGGAACAGCAGCACGTACAGCAGGATTCCGGCGAAGAGGAACGCGTGCAGCGCGAAGTGGTACGCATCGGTGATCACGCTCGCTCGCAGGCCGCCGAAGGTGGTGTAAGACGTCGTCACGACCGCCACGACCGCGACAGCGACCCATTTCTCCAGGCCGAGCATGTTCTCCAGGACGCGGGCACCGGCGCTGATCATGACCGAGGCGAACAGCGTGCACAGCAGGACCGAGATGATCCCTGCGGCCAGTTGGCACCGCGAGTCATACTTCTGGCCGATCGCATCGCCCAGGGTATAGCAGCCTTTGAGTTCCCGCAGTCTCGGCGCGATGAGCAGACCAACGAGGATATTCTGGACCGCGTAGGCGACCCCGATGAACAGGAAGAGGAAGCCGCTGTTGTATCCCCGACCGACGAAGCCGATGGAAAAGCCCGGACCGACATAGGTCGCGCAGAGACTGCCGAAAACCAGGGCCAGGGGAAGGGATCGTTTCGCGATGGAGAAGTCTTCGTACTCGCGGGCGGTGCGTGCGCGCGCAGCGACCAGAATCAGAAGAACCACATAGCCGACAACGAGCACCGTCGAAAGAACCACCGGAACAACCTTAGAGAAGTTTCAGGTTTCAAGTTTGAAGTCTGAAGTCAAAGCATACCTCTTCACACTTCAAACTTCGCACTTCCCGCATCACTCGGTTTCCTCCTCGAACGCCTCTTCCTCCAGTTCGCTGATCGCCGTGTCCAGATCCGACTCGGTGCGAATCCAGCCGAACTTGCTGTCGACCAGGAACGCGCCGTACCACTGGATCAGGTTCTTCGCGAAATCGTCGTCCTTGCAGTAGATGCCGAAGGAGATCTCGCCTGCGTGCGATTCGGCCTTCCGCGGCTTCTGGGGAAAGGCCAGCAACCCCGCGCTGCGGGACAGCAGAAATTCGATGTCCGACACTTTGCTGTTGTAGATCCGCAGCCGGCCCGACTCGATCGCCTCCGGGAATCGGCGGAACAGGTGCCGCGCCGCGTTCGAGAACCCCGGCACGCTCAGATTCATCGCGCGGTGCACCCGGACGTCGGGGTACTCGTGGAGAATCGTATGGAGCTGGCTGAGATAGTCGTCCATGGGCTGACGCTCGCCCTCGAACAACATGCAGGTCCACAGCTCGCCCTGGCCGGTGGCGTCGAGCTGCTCCTGCAGCATCTTCTTGGCGGCCTCGTAGGTCTCGCGACGGTTGCCGAGCACCTTCAACTGGCGTTGCATCAACGCGTGCGCCCAGACGGGCATGTCGCTGGGCAGCGACTCCGGCGGGCAAACGCCCAGGCGGGTCATCAGCCTCAGGAACTGCTTGTGCTCGGAACCGTAGAACCGTCGGCCGACCACGCTGCCGACGTTGCCGTTGCACTCCAGGCCGTAGCGCTTGTGATAGCCGAACGAGAGCCGGTGCACGTCCAGGCCTCGCTCCTTGAGCAGCTTCTCCATCTCCAGGATCAGAGCGATCGCCTGCTTCTCCGGCGACTTGTCGATCGACAGGTGCACATTGGGGCACAGGACGATCGGCCGCTTGCCCAGCATGTTCACCAGCGAACCGATCTCCGTCACGACCTGCTCCAGCTCCTCCCGACCGTCGTACCGCTCCACACAAACGAACACCACGAGCACGTTGTTGAAGCTCACCCGCACCTGCTGCGGGGAGATCGTCGAAGGATCGATCCTCGTGCTGGGCTCCTTGTCCTCAAAGAAACAGGAGGAACACTGATAACTGTCCAAAATCATAGGGGGCTTCGGAATCCCGTCATCTGGAGTCCCGGTCCGGCTCTCCAGGGTCCATGACTCGTCCTTTCCTCCTTCACTGCAGATTCACGTGACTTCGGCTCGGATCCCGCGTTGACGCATGAGCCTTCTTCATGCGGGACGCAATCCCCGCGTCAACGCGTGAAATAAAAAGACCGACGTCGGGCGTCACCACCTTGGCGCCGAAACTGGCGCTGTTCATCATCCTCACGATCTCCGTGGCCTCCCAGAAGTCCTTGGATTCGCCGATTCGCTTGGCCTCTTCCTTGGTCAGAGACTTCAAGAAGGTCGGCACGGAGCCGTCGCGAAGCGACGCGGCGTAATCGGCCAGCAGTTCCTGGATCTCTCTGTGTGCATTCGCCATGATAAAAACCGCTCCAATCCCGGCAGGACGCTCAGCCCTGCGCACCAGACTCCCTGCAATGCTCTTTCAACATCTCTCTCAGTTTCAGAATCGTCCGAAACTCCAGCATCTTGACGGCGCCGACGGTCGTCTCGAGCTGGTTGGCGATGGCTCGGTTGGACATCCCTTCCATCCACAGTTCGATCGCCTTGCGTTCCCTGGCCTTGAGCTTGTCCAGCATCGTCCGGAGAAGCTCCTTCAATTCCTCCTGCGAAACCAGGTCGGCCAGACCCAGGTCCGGGGCCATCAGGTTCTGCATGTCCGCCTGCGACAGGCACGATCTGCGGTTCAGCCTGCGGTACACCTCGCGGAGACGCTTGCGCATGTAGTAGAGGTACACCGTTCGCAGGAGATGCCTGTCGTCTTCGATATTCCGCAGGTGATCCGGGTTCTCCCAGATGTCCGCGTACACATCCTCCAATACATCTTCGCATTCCACTTCGTTGCCGAGATAGCGATGCAGATGCCCGATGAACATGGCAAAAGTCGCCCTTACGAATGGCTCCATGGCTCTGCGACGCGACTCGGTATCAGAGGCCGTCAGTTGCTGTAGAGCGTTGCGCAGCCGTTTATCCATGTCCGGTTATTTCGTTCTCCTGTGCGCGTGCCCGCTGTCTGGAACCAGCGCCGACATCCCACGTCGGAACGACGCCAGGCGCGGGTCACGCATCCCGTAAACCCCCATTCTATCATGGAGAACACGCGAGTTCAACCGGCAAACTCCCATGCATCACACCCATTCCGGGCCGGCCTCTTGACGTCGCCCCTGCAACCCAACCCGGACTGTCACGCCATAACGATTCCTGTTTCGGCATCCTTGCAGATCCGCCGTCGGTCCGTCCTCCGTGGCGAGCGATCACGCCCGACCGTGGCACGGAAGCCTCCACTGCGCATACACCCCGGCCGATCCCAGCATCACGATCCCCGCGAACACCGCGAAGTCCGCTCGCAGATACCGCTCCCAACCACCGATCGCCTGCCCGACCGGCCTCCATGTCGCTGCGGCCGCGACCGCCGGTTGGATCGGCCCTGACCCGCCCCTGTCGGAGGAATCAACGCCGCTTGTCGGCATGACCGCAGCGGAGTTGGGCTCCCCCGAAGGCAGCGCCTCGATGGGATTGGGGGCTGGTTCCTGCTTCGGCACTTGCGGCACAACGATGCCGGGGGCATTCGACGGCTTCGCGTCCGTGGTGGTGGTTTGTCCGTCGGACGACATGGCCTGGGGCTCGGACGCCGCGTTCGATTGCCCGGCGGGATCTCCGCCCTCGGTCTGCGTCTTGGCCTCGGTCTCGATCTTGTCGGCCAATCTCAAAAGGATCTTGGCCGCGGAGGTGTTCTTCATGTCCTTGCTGGCGCGTTCGAGCGGCTCGCGGGCATATCCCGTTTCCCCGGTGCCCAGGAGATGGTAGCCCAGCAGAAGCTGCATGTCGGCGTCGTTCTCGAACTGCTCCATCTTGTCGACCAGCTTCTCGATCTGTGCGTACAGGACGTCGTCGTTGGCGTACAGCCCGCGAGGATAGAAGACGCCTTCCTTTTCGGGAGTGGCTCTGCTCAAGGCCGTTCGGAGGATTTCCGCGGACTCGGTATACCTTCCGTCGGCGAACAACGACTGAGCGTATGCGAACGGGAGAATCATGTCCTCAGGCGACATCCGCATGGCCTGTCCGAACTTGTCGGCAGCGGCGCGATAGTCGCCCGTCTCGAAGCTCTTGACGCCTTCCTCGAACCGCGTGTCGGCTGCCGTCTGGGCCGCCGGCTCCCTGGCCTGCTGTTGCTCGAGCTTCTGACGAACGTCGGCCCACGTGCTCTGATCCACCGCGCGGACCTCGTTCCCGATCGGAGCGTCCGAGGTGTCGCTCGTGTAGCTGCCGTCGGTGTTCTGATAGTAGTAGTTGTAGGTGTAGTAGTTGGTGTTGTCCGCGACGACCTCCCGTGCGATCGGGTAGTAGCCGTACCACACGTAGGGGTGCCACCCGTACCAGTAGTAGCGGGCATAGTAGTAGTCGCTGGGCCAGAAGCCGCCGAGACTGATGAAGACGTACTTGCGATGATAATACGGATACACGTACCGGAAATGCACGCTGGGACCGAACCGGTAGTAGACCGGATAACAGTAATGCGGCCAGATGATCCGATGGTGCAGCCGGAAGTAGCTGTCGTAGTACGTGTGCGTGTGACGGTAGTCGTGCCGGATCAGGTCCGGTCGATCGTAGTACCGAGCATGCACATAGGAGGGTCGCCGGTCATAAGAACTCCGGTAGTCGCGACCGAGATCCCGACGAGGCGAACTCGGATCCGCGGGAGAAATCCCGCGTCCCTGCCGATAGTCGGTCAAGCGGGAATTGAGGTCCCTGTGGCGCGCCTCCATCCGTTCCGCCTGCTCGCGGGCCGCCGCGACGGGAGGCGTCGTCACGCTGGGCCGTTCGGGCCGACTCGCCGCCTGATTCCGGGCGTTGGCCATACGGTCGCGCAGACCGAGCCTGGACTGGGCGTCGCCCGACGACGACTCGACGGCGCGTCGCGATGTCTCTGCGGACGCCGTCGGAGTCTGAGGCCGAACCTCGGTCGTCCTGCCGCTCGGTCCATTTCGCTCGGCAATGGCACGCTGTCGGTTCGCATCGAGCCGTTCCACCATGCCCCTGCGGGCCGGACTGGTTTGCCCAGGCTGATTCCCCGTGGCGACAGAAGTCGTATCACGCTGTTGCGTGGAAGGCTGCGTTTCTCTCGTCCCACGGGTGATCCGTTCGGATCGCTCGGACACCGACGTTGAAGACCTCTCCGAAACGCTCGGACTTGGCACAGCGTTCTGGGTAGCCTGACGACGCTGGCCCATCCGCTCGGCCAGCGAACTTCGATCCGTCAGGGGCCCCGTCGAGACTCTGTCCGAAGGTTGCGTTTGGGGCCGCATCGTGTCGGTCGCAGGGGTCTGAGTCGGAACCGATCCCGCGGGAGGAGTCGAAGACTCAGGCCGCCGGGACGATCCGATCTGCGAGCCGTACCGTCGAACCTGCGGACTTGTCGGAACGGCCCCTGTGGCAGATCGCGTGGAATTCTCGCCAAGAGAAGGAGTTACGCTTCTCGACGGCGTTGTGGCAGGCGTGGAGCCAGGCGCCGGCTGGCTGGGCTGTGACTGGATCTCCCGTCTACGAGAGGCCATTCGGTCCGCCATGGACTGCCCGCCGAGCGAGCTCTGCTCAGGCACGCTGGGCGAAGGACTCGAACGAAATGAAGTCGTCGGGCGACTGGAACTGATCGACGGACTCGACCGTTCAACCGACCGACTCGGCTGGCTCGGGCTGACCGAAATCCTTGGTGGTGCGGTACTTACAGATGGGGCCGATCGCTCGATCGAGGGGCTTGGCCGATTGATCGACGGGCTTTGTCTGCTGGGGCTTATCGATGGGCTCGGTGCAACCGGCGCAGGCCGGCTGCCGGCCATACGATCCCGCAGGCCCCCGCCGGACAGATTCGACTGGGGTGCAGGCATCATCGACGGGCTGCGATTGATCTGCGGGCTGGGCGCCGACCGGAACGACGGAGTTCCGACTGACCCGCTGCGATTCATAATCGAAGGCTGAGACCGCACTTGCGGCGCAGGCTGCATGCTGGGCGTCTGGCTCCCAACGCTCTGACGCGATCTGCTTGCGCCCTCGCGTCCACGCATCTGGCCCCAGGTTGGACCTGTCGAAAGGATCGTCGCGAGCAACACAGCCGCGACCAGGAAGCCCTGGACGCACCTTCTCGCACGCCAAGCTCCACCCATCCGGGAACAGAATCTTTCGCTAACGGCGTACATCAAAGTACTCCTTTCTCCCCGGCGGCAGCACCAGCGACGAACCCTGCTCCCCCCGGCTTGCCGCCGGCATTCGGCACACCCAATAGGATCGTGCGGAATGATTCCATCGATTCAACATGAGGTTCGCCTTTAACTCTACTGTTTTCATGGGCTTATGGTTTGCCGCCGGGGTCGGAACTTCTGCCGGACCCAACGAAACGCGGCACAAACCAGCCCGAACACTCCGGCTCGGGGTATCCTTCTACAGCCTACAAGGCCGAGCAGACTGCGACGGTAACGGAAAATCGGGCGAAATCTCAAAATTTGAGCGATCAGCAGGTCAGAAATCCTGCCAAACCGCGACGAATACACGCCTTCGGGGCAATCGCCCAGGATGAATCCGCCGGCAGAGCTCCTCTCCCTCACGCGACAGAACCCCCTCCTCTGCGAACCAGGCTGCGGGACTCAATTCGTATTGGGCCTCCTGCACAGGCGTTCGATATCCCTGGCTACGATCTCAGCGACGATTCGTTGGAGCTCAGGCAGATCCTCAGACGGCAACTCGATCGCAGAGGGCTCGGCCCTTGGAGGTTCCGGCGAGCCCTCCGACAGTTCTTGCTGCGTGGGACTAGGAGCCCGTCGGCGTCGGGAGGCAACCCGGCGCTGCTCAGCCAAGATGTTCTCCGCGAGGTCGTATCTGGGCACTTCCCCTTCCGCCTGTTCCGCATTCCTGGTTCCCTCTTCGCCAACATCGGCCGGACGGTCGTCGCCCTCCACCGTCGCGGACGGTTCGGGCGTGCGTTCGCCGACATCTGCCATAGCCGGGACGCTGTCAAATGGCGGAATGATGTCCGTCGCCCTCAGCACCCGGGTGCGTTTGAGTCTTGCCTTATGATCGATCTCATCCACGATGGAACCAACCTCCTCTGAATGCCCGTGCCGTCACGCAGATGAACCCTGTCTTCTGCGGTGACCACCTGACTGTATCCTAGCTCCGATATTATAACCGGACCTCTGCAAAATGGCCACCCTCCAGCCTTTTCGGCAGTCCGATCAGCATTTCTTCAGTCCGACTCCCCGACGCAAGCTCAGACCTCAGGGGAGCCGTTTGACGTAAACGTAGTAAGCGCCGCGGGGCGCAGCGTCCTGGCCTATGAACCAAGTCTGGAGCTTCATCCTGCCGGGCTCGAGCCCGACACGAAAGACCGCCTCCTTGGCGTACTCCGACACAGGCGCCTCAAGACGGATCTGTCCGATCTCGAGTCGGGCTCTTGTCGCCTGGATCGCCCGGCCGCCGGGAATCGCGGCATGGATCGGCGTATCCGCCTCCTTCGGCCAGCGACGCAAGGAGAACTCGTACTCGCCTGCCCATTCCACCTCCACAGTCCAGAAGCCGTTCGCCTCGACGCCCTGGAGGATATGCGTCTGGTTCCAGGGGGACGGGTCCGCCTCGTGCCAGTCGTGGCTGGTCAACCTCGACGGGTTCTCTTTGTCCGATCCGATCACAATGTCGCAGTACGCGTCGAATCGCACAGAGACATCCAACCACCATTTCTCGTACGCGTCGCGTAGCTCCCGCACAACCTCTGCGTGTTCGCGGCTGACGTCGTTCTTCTGCCCGGGATCGGCGGAGATGTCGTAAAGCTCCCGGCCGTTGACAAGCCGCCAGCGGTCGGTCATCACGGCGCATTGGCGCCACTTCTGGGGACGCTCGATACGCTGGGAATCCGTGACGACAACACGATCCGGCCATCGGCCCTCATTGGCCTTGAGCAAAGGCAGTATGCTCGCGCCGTCAAATGTCACGCCAGCCGGACTGGGCAGTTTGCACAGTTCGATCAGCGTCGGCAGCAGATCGATATGCGACGTCAATCGACTCACGTCCCGTCCACCATCGAGTCCGCCGGCAGGCCAGCGAATGAAGCACGGCACGCGATGCCCGCCGTCATACTCGCTGCCCTTTGTCCCACGCATGTGGGCGTTGAAGCCTTTGTCCCGCAGGAAGCCCGCCGCGGTGCCGTTGTCCGTCATGAAGATCACAATCGTATTGTCTTCGAGGGCCAGCGACTTGAGCCTGTCCAGCAGCCGACCGACGTTCTCGTCGATGTTCGCGATCATCCCGTAGAAATCGGCGTTTGGAACGTCCTTGTCTCTGTAGGGCCGGCTGTACCGTTCGGGAACACGGTACGGGCTGTGCGGGGCGTTGGTCGCCAGATACGCGAAGAACGGGCGGTCCCGATTGTCCTCGATGAACCGTATGGCGCCGTCGAACCAGACGTCGGTGCAGTAGCCGCTGAACTTCTCCGGCGCGCCGTTATGCAGAAAGGTGTCGTCGAAGTAGTCGTTGCCCCAGGCATCCGGCGTCTGGCCGACCCCGCCGCCGCCGTGGATCAGAACCTCGTGAAAGCCGCGATCCTGGGGGCGGTACGGATAGTTGTCACCCAGATGCCATTTGCCGAAGATGCCGGTGCGGTAGCCGCAGGCCGCGAAGACGTCGGCCATCGTCACTTCATCCCGTCGAAGCAGCGAGCGTCCCATGATCGTGTGCCAGACACCCGTCCGATTGCAGTATCGCCCGGTCATCAGCGAGGCCCGGGTCGGGGCGCAGGTCGGTCCGACGTGGAAATCCGTCAATCGAACGCTCCGGCGGTACAGGACGTCGAGATTCGGCGTGCGGAGAACCGGGTTGCCGTGACAGCCCAGATCGCCGTATCCCTGGTCGTCCGTCACCACCAGGACGACGTTCGGCGGCGTCCTCCCCCCTGGCGTTGAAGTCGCCGCCGGACTGAGATGGAAACCGCGCAGAGTCCAACCGGCAGCGGCGCCGAGCGTTTGGAGGAATCGTCTTCTGTGCACGGATCTCCTCACTTTGGCAGAAAGAACACCAACGGATCTGCCTCTCCAAATCAACCGTCAACGATCAGGAATCATTTTCCCGCCGGCCCCAGCGAGTATTGGGTGAAACTGGTCAGATCCATCTCGCGAATCAGACGGTTGACGTCCTCGACGCGGACCGCCTTGATCGCCTCGACATCCTGCTCGATGGCACGGTACTGGCCCAGGTACATCCAGTTGAAACCCAGATCCACCAACCGGCCCATGGGAAGCTCGTTCTTGAGCACCAGGGCGCTGAGCACCTTGTTCTGGGCCTTGGTTACCTCGTCCTCGCGGACGCCGTTGGCGGCCAGGTCGCGGAAAATGCCCTGGACGATGTCCATCACCTTGCCGGCGTTGGAGATTCCGCATCGAAGATAGCAGTAGAACATCCCGGTGCCGTCCATCGGGTTGAACTGCATCGAGGCCTCTTCCGTCAGGGCCTTGTCCACGAGGTCCCAGTAGAACCGCGAGCCGTAGTCGTCGCCGACGATCATGCCCAGCAGCGACGCCGCGAACCGGCGCGGGTCCTGGGCCGAAACCCCGCTATGCATCAGGCAGATGTGCTCGCGTTTGACGTTGGCTTTTTCAGTCCGCGCCTTCTGCTTGGTGCCCTCGAAGTGCGTCAGTGGGCGTCCCACTTCCTGCGCGGGCCACTTTCCGGACACCGCCTCGACCGTCTCGCAGAACCGGTCCCAGTCGAAACTCCCAGTGCAGGCGACGACCATGTTGTTCGGCGCGTACCGACGGGTGAAGTACTCCCGCATCTGGGCGGCGGTCAGCGCGTCGATGCTCTCGACCGTGCCCAGAACGCTCTGGCCGCAGCAATGAGTCCCGAAGTGCAGGCTGCGGCAGCGGTCGATCACGTCGAACGTCGGCGTGTCCTGGTACATCGCGATTTCTTCTTTGATGACGTTCTTCTCGATGTCGAAGTCCTCGTCCCGCAGCGCGGGCCTCATCAGCCCGGCCCAAAGGTCGGTGATCTCGACCAGATACTCCGGCAGGACCGCCGCGTAGAAGACCGTCTGCTCTTCGCTGGTGAAGGCGTTGAACTGCGCCCCCCGGCTGTCGAAGGCCTCGTTGACCTCCAGGGCACTGAGCTTGTCGTTGCCCTTGAACAACATGTGCTCCAGAAAGTGCGAGACGCCGTTGATCTCAAGCGTCTCGTCGCGAGCCCCGGTCCGAACGAAGTACCCGACGGCCGCCGACTTGGCCGGCGGATTGATCTCGCCGATCAGGACCAGTCCGTTCGGCAGCTTCTTATGCTTGAATTCCATGTTTTCCGTTTTCCAGAAACCTAACCGACTCGGACCTCTCTGGGACCGATGGTGACGACCGTGAACTCTGCGAAAGGATTGTCCCGGAGGAACGTCAGCACCGAGTCGGCCGTGACCGCATCGATTCGTTCCTTGACTTCGTCCAGCGAGCGAACCCGGCCGAGCATGGAGTAGTCGCTGCTGATGGCGCTGGCCCGGCTGCTCGACGACTCGCTGTGCAGAATCACGCTGGACTTCAGGCCGATCTTGGCCCGCGCCATCTCTTCGTCGCTGATCCCCTCGGACAACCGGGCGAACTCGCCCAGGATCACGTCCACGGTCTCCTGTGCCTTGTCGGGCGACGTCCCGGCGTAACACTGAATTCCCGCCGCGTCCTTGAGCGAATGGTATTTGGCGCCGATCGCATAGCAGAGGCCCCGCTTCTCGCGGACCTCGGTGAACAGCCGAGAACTCATGCTGCCCGAGAGCACCGAGACCGCCGTGCGGGCGTTGTAGTAGTCATCGTCGGCGAAGCGGGCCGTGGACGTCATCAGCCCGATGTGGACCTGCGCCCCTTCGTGCGGGATGTGCGTGTGGCGAGCCCCGCGGGCCCCGACCTCGCGTGGGCTGAGCGGCTTGCCCTCGTTGCTGCCGAACACGCTTTCGAGCTGGCGACACACGGCGTCGAAGTCGTATTTGCCCGCCGCACTGAAGACGGCCTGCGGGACGTTCAGATAGCCCCTCGCGATCTCCCTGGTCTTCTCGACCGTGAGGTTCTGGAGGTCTTCGAGCTCGCCGACCGTGCTGCATCCGAGCGGATCGGGATAGAACCGCTTTCGCAATTCGATCGTCATCCGCTGGCGGGGCTCGTCGTCGAGCGACTGCAATTCCTCGACGATGAGCTGCCGGGCGGGCTCGAACTGTTCGTCGCTCAGGTGCGGCCGGAGAATGACGTCGCTGTACAAGGCCAGGGCCTGCGCCAGATTGCTGGATTCCAGGGCCCCGCCGAGGTACAGGTGCGAGCTGCCGATCGAGGTCGACCGCTGAACGCCCAGACCGTCGAGGGCGTCGCCGAGCTTGCGGCTGTCCCAGGGTCCCGCCCCGCGAAAGACCCACTCCGAAATGACGTTGGAAGCCCCGCAATATCCCGGCGGCATCCACGCGGCCCCGGCCGGCAGGGTGAAGTCGAACGCGACGGACTCGACCCCTTCCATCGGCTCGCCCAGCACGACCATGCCGTTGGCCATCACATGCTTATCGATTCGCTGCTCCATACACTCCCGAACCACAGAACAGACAACCCCTGCCACACAGTTCACAACATCTGGGCGATCAAACGCCCGCCCAACCAAAGCCACAGAAGATGAAGTATTCTAACACCCCCATCGCCGGCCCCGCAATCGCGAATCTCCCGCTCGATAGACCGCTCACACGGAAACGAGCACCTTGCGGCACCACTGCGAACGGAGTTGTCACGGCCTTCGCCCCCTGGAAGCCAGGAAGGAACGCTCAGACGAGGAATCACACGATCTACGCCGCGGCGGTTTCGCTGTCGTATTCGTCGAAGCGGACCGCGATCCGCTTGCTGACGCCCTGCTGCTGCATCGTGACGCCGAAGAGCTGCTGCGCGACGCTCATCGTGCGCTTGGAGTGCGTGACCACGATGAACTGGCTGTCGATGCCGAAATCCCGTAGGAGCATGGTGAACCGCTCGTTGTTGGCCTCGTCGAGCGCCGCGTCCACCTCGTCCAGGAAGCAGAACGGCGAAGGTTTCGTTCGGAACACCGCGAACAGCAAGGCCATCGCGGTCATCGATTTCTCCCCGCCGCTGAGCAGCGAGATGCTGCGGGTCTCCTTGCCCGGTGGCTTGGCGATCACCTCGATGCCCGCTTCGAGGACGTCGTCCGACTCCTCCAGGACGATGTCGGCCTTGCCGCCGCCGAAGAGCTTGCGGAAGATCTGCTGGAAATTCACGCGGATCTGGTCGAACGTCTCGACGAACTTGTCGCGGCTCTGCTTGTTGAGCCTGGCGATCAGCTCTTCGAGCTGCTTCTTGCTCTCGGTGAGGTCCTGGACCTGGGTGGCCAGGAAGTTGTGGCGTTCCTCCAGCGTGTCCTGCTCGGCGATGGAATCGAGGTTCACATTGCCCAGCCGTTCGATCTTGCCGCGCAGTTCGGTGATCTCGTTCTTGACCTGCTCCCAGTCCACGTCGCTGCTGGTGGTGCGCGTCTCGTAGGTCTGGGCCAGATCGATCTGCAGCTCCTCTTTCACGCGGTCGATCAGCCCCTGCTGGCGGACGCTCACCTGTCCCAGCTCGATCCGCAGCTCGTTGATCCTGTGCTCGATCTCGGCCTTGCGAACCCGCGTGGCGCGGACGAACTCATCCTTGTGCTTCTGCTGGGCCGCAAGCGTTTCGAGCTGCTCCTGCAGGAGCCGGTTGGCCTGCTGGGCAGCCTCTTTCTCGACGTACAGGTCGGAGACCGCGGTCTCGCTGACGAGAATGTCGCGCTGCGCGTCGAGGAGGTGGGCGCCTCCGGCTCGGACCTCTTCTTGCACGCCCGCCAGCGTGCGGAGGGTCGCGTGCATCTGGCCTTCGAGCCGCTCGATGATCTGACGCAGACCCTTCTGCTGCTCGAGCGCCTGGCCGAGCCGGACCTTCAGGTCCGTCAGATCCTGCATCCGGTCCTGCTGTTGATCTCGAAGCTCGCTATAGCGTTCCTCGATGTCCGCGATGCGGGCCTTCCGCTGATTGTTCACCGTCTCGAGTTCGCCGAGCCGTTGCTTGGAGTCGTACTCACGCTGCACCGACTGGGCGATCTGCGATTCGAGCGCGCCGATCTCGCTGGCGATCAGCGGTTCCTCGTCCTTGAGCCGCTTGATGTCGCGTTCGTACATGGCCAGCTTCGAATTGACCTGCGTCTTCTCGGTATTGGCCTCGTAGATGGCGGTCCGAAGCTCCTTGCAGAGTTTCTCCAGATGAGCCTTGGTCTGGCCATTCTGCTGGATCTGGCCGTCCAGCCGGATAATCTCGGCGTTGAGGCCCGCAATGGCCTCCTCCAATTCGCCGATCCGGCTGCGACGCGAGATCAGACCGGTCGTCTTGCCCATGGGCCCGAGGCGAAGCAGTCCGTCGGCGCCGAGGCTCTCGCCGCTCAGAGTGACGAAGCGGTACCCGATCCGCATCCGGTCCGGCAGCTCCTTGACCGCTTCGAGCGAATCCACGACGAGCGTCCTGCCCAGCAGACTCCAGGCCAGCGGGGCGTACCGACTCTCGCACTTGACGAACTCGACGAGGCGTCCCTTGACAAAGGGATACCGGGAGAAGTCGGCGTCGTCCACGAACGGCTCGACCCGATCCAGACTGTAGAAATGCACGCGGCCTTCGAGACTCGACAGCGTCCGCTGGTCCTGCAGGAGCCTGTCGCTGTCCTCGACGAGCAGCACGTCGGTAAGGCCTTCGAGCGCCGCCTCGACCGCTCCGGCGTACCGGACCTCGGTCCCGATCTTTTCGGCCAGGATGCCGTCGAGGTAGTCGAGACGCTTGTTCTGGTCCTTCTGCGACTTGACGATGTTCTTGACCGCATTGCCCAGGCCCTCGTACCGTCGCTCCATGTCGACCAGCACGGACAGCTCGCTGTTGAACGCGCTTCGGGATTCCTTCGCGACGGACAGCCGCTTCGATCCCTCGGCGATCTGCTTCTCTGTGTCCTCGATGCTCAGCCTCTTGGACTCCAGGTTCTTCTCCAGTTCCTCGATCACCTTGGCGATATCGCCGAGCCGGGCGTTGTGCTGGGCCTTGTCGGTGAGGACGCGCTCCAACTCGGCCTTGGCGGTCTGGGCCCGTCCCGCCAAACGCTCTTTCTGGTTCGACAAATTGCTGCGGTAATTCGAAAGGCTCTGGATCTCGTTGTGAAGCTGCGCGGTCCGACGCACGATGTCGATGATGCCCGACTTCTCGTCATCGAGCTCCGCCTGCAGCGAGCGAAGCTGGATGTCCACCTCGCAGACGATCTTCTGGACCCGCTCGATCGCCTCGTTCTTGTCCTTGACGATTCGGTCGCAGCCGGCCAGATCGTCCTGGTGCCTGATCACATCGCGTTTGAGGGCCTCGCCCTGGACGCGGAGCCGCTCGATCTCCTGCGACGCGGTGTTCTTTCGCTGCTCCAGTTCCACGATCCGCGAGCGAAGGAACTCGATCCGCTGGAGCTTCTGATCGATCTTGCTCTGGATGGCGACGAGAGAGTTGCCGGTTTCGCTGAGCCGATGCTCCTTCTCGACGATCTCGTTTCCGAGCCGACTGGCCTCGGCCTCGGCGCCGGCCTCCTCGGCCGCCGCGGCTGAGAACAACTCCTCCGACTGGCGGAGAATTCCGTTCTTCTCATCGAGCTGGTCTTTGTTCTTGCCATATTCGACGAGCGAATAGTTCACCTGCAGCTCCTTGAGCCGCTGGCTGTATTCGAGGTAGTTGCGGGCCTTGCCCGCCTGGAGCTTGACGCTGCGAAGGCGCTTGCCGACCTCGGCCAGAATGTCGGCCAGACGAAGCAGATTCTGATCGGTGCGTTCGAGTTTGCGGATCGCCTCTTTCTTGTGGGCCTTGTACTTGCTGATGCCGGCGGCCTCTTCGAAAACCAGCCGTCGGTCCTGCTTGGACGCGCTGACCAGTTGCTCGACCTGGCCCTGCTCGATAATCGAGTAGGCCCGTGTGGCGACGCCGGTGTCCATGAACAGCTCTCTGATGTCCTTGAGCCGGGCGAGCTTGCCGTTGATGCGGTACTCGCACTCGCCGCTGCGGTAGATTCGCCGGGAGATCGAGACCTGCTCGGTCTCGATGGCCAGACGACCGCTGGCGTTGCCCTGCGTGTCGGCGGTGTTCGGATTGGAGAGCACCAGGGTCACTTCCGCAACGCCGAGCGGCTTGCGACTGCCGCTGCCGCCGAAGATCACGTCGGCCATCTGGTCGCTGCGGAGGCTCTTGAGCTTCTGCTCGCCGAGCACCCACTTGACCGCGTCGACCACGTTGCTCTTGCCGCAGCCGTTGGGTCCGACGATCCCTGTGATCTTGGCATCGAAGTTGAACTCCGTCTTATCCGCAAAACTCTTGAATCCGTCGAGTATGATCTTCTCAAGTCGCATGGCCTACCTAATCGTCCTGATTTTCAAAGACACCCTGTCCTCCGCACGCCTGGGCGACACCGCCAGCTTTTTTATCGGCCTCAAGGCGGTCATTTCTTGACTGGAACCGAGATTTCCGGCGGCGGCCCCAGCCAGAATTCGGCATCCAAGGCCCCTTTGGAGATCAGCCGTTCCAGGATCGTGGCGACCTGGGCGTACGACACACCGAGGCCCCGCAGTTGTCCGCCGGAGGCGGCGCTCGCCTCGGACCCCAGGGCCCGGACGATGCTGCGAACCTCGAAATCGGTTCGAATGGGCCCCATGATACTGGGCTTGACGGGGTGCTTGCGAGTGATGGAGACCGAATCCTCGCCGGCACGGGTGTTCACGACAATCGAACGGTCTGCGGATTCCACAAAAATGCTGTTACTACACTGGAGCGGGCCTCCGAACAGCACGATCCGCGGGTCGCCTCGCTGGGTGACGTACACCGCCCGCCGGCCGGTCTGAATCACCTGCTCCAACTGGAAACTTCGGCCGATCGGTTCCCGTCGGATCGACGGGTCGTTGATCTGGCGGAGATACTCGTACGCAGCCAGCACGACCGCCTTGTCGTTGTCACGGAGCAGCCGCAAGGCCAGAGCCGAAGCGTCATTCCGCCGGGCGGAGACCAGAATGGACTCCAAGGCCTCCATTCGGAGCGGAGACTTGGCATCCAGCGCCATTTCCCGCAGGACGGCGAAGCCCCGGTCGTCGCCCAGTCCGAGCATACATCGGGCCGCCCGCATCCGCACTTCCATCTCCGAGGCCTTCAGGAGCGAGGCCAGCTTGCCGGCGCTCTCTCGACCGATCGCCTCCAGGGCGATTTCGGCGTCTTCTTTGTCCTTCCCGACGGCCAACTGGTGCACGAACGCATTCACGCGGGCCTCGTCGAGATCTTCGGCGGTTTCCAGATACGTCGCTTCGACCATCGCCAGATACCGCAGCTTCCGCAAACGATACTCCTGCGGGATCTGCACCTCAATGTCTCGAGGAGAAATGGCGCGGGCCACATTCGCGCCGTATCGCTCGCTCAGCCGGTTGCGGATCGTGCTGGCCACGCGGTAATCGGCGCGACGAAGCCGCAGGATCGCTGTATACTCGAAAACGGTCCGGCCGCCCCCGATGATGTGACCGGCCTTGAGATGGTTTTCTGCTGTGCCGCTGACGATGAACACCGGTCCTTCCACCGTCGCCAACGGCCTGGTGTCCACACCGAACGTCCCCTGAGCCACCAGATCGGCCTTGTACAGCCAGCCCTCGTTGATCGATGTAGCCTCCGAACCCGGGATCAGCGAGACCCGGACATCGAAGTGCTCATCGACCGAGGCGGTCGCGGGCACCAGGGCTTCCAGCCGGACGACCGCGGTGTTCTTGCTGTTGAGCAGTTGATCGAGGTTCACCCGCTCGGTGGGCAACTGAGTGAGGATGTACTGTTTCAGATATGATCTCAGTTGAGGAGGGCAGAACGCCGAACCCGTGCCCGGCAGACCGCCGACAAGACCGTACCCTTCGACCGCCACAGGCTCCGGCCTGGCCAGTTGGGCCACGGAACCCACGGTCGCTCCCAGCGCAGCGCGAGACGTCAGAGAGTCGTCGTCGATTTGCGCTTCCTTGCGGCAGCCGACCGCCATCGCCAGCAACGCCGCCAGAACGGCGCAACCCAAGGCCTTCCAACCCAAGTGTTTCATTCGTAAGTACCGCCAAAAGACAGGATTGTGATCGAACACACTTGCCGTAATCATACGCCCTTATAGGACTTTGGTCAATCCACTGATGATGGATGACGGACTATTGACGATCCGCATCACTCGTTGTCGCGAGTCTGTCCTCCGCAAGAGTACTTCAAACCCGACCCCAGGACAAGCCTGTGACCGAAGAGTCGCTCAATTCCCCTGTGATAGAGAGTTGATTTGCCCGACCGTTTCGCGTAGTCTTCCACCCTCGCTGCGAATGAGCAGCCAACCAGTCGTCAGATTTGAAAGGAGCTTGAATATGAGGCACGGTACACTCGTGGCATGGGTTGCGGCTTGCGCGATCGCAGTGTTGGTCTGCGGTTGCGGCAAGGATGGAGCGGAGAAAGAGACTCCCGCGCAGGGTTCGGCGGGCTCGCAGAGCGCCGCCGGCCAAACCGCCCCGGCGCAGCCCCCTGCCGGTGCCGGCGCAACCAGCGAAGGCGTCCCTACGGCCGCCGACTTGGCGAAGGCGGCGGAACAGAATCGCCAGATTCTGACTCAGGCAAACCAGGGCAAGGCGATCACCGCTGTCGAGGGCGACAAGCTCAAGATACTGCTGCCCGAGACTCTGGCCGGGATGAAGCGAATCAGCGCCTCGGCCGAAAAGAACCAGATGATGGGCGTCGATATGTCGCACGCCGAAGGCGAGTATGAAGGGCAGGCAGACGCCTCGATCCGTCTTACGATCACCGATGTCGGCAACCTGAGCGGCCCGATGAAACTCGGTATGACCGCTTGGACCATGACCCAGTACAGCCGTGAGACCGACACCGGCTACGAGAAGACCGCCACCTACAGCGGTTTCAAGGGCATGGAGGAGTACAACAAACAGGACAAGTCCGGCACGATCCGCGTCTTCGTCTCCGAGCGATTCGTCGTCGAACTCGAAGGCAACAGCGTCACCATGGATACCCTCAAGCAGGCGTTGAGCCAGGTCGACATCAAGAAGGTCGCCGCCGCTGCGTCCGGTTCGTGATGCGATTCCCCGACGGGCTTGCGCGACCACCGGATTCGGCGGCCGCGCAAGCCCTTCTTCATCTGGCGTCGCATACGCCGACAGTTCCCCCTGTCGCTCCCTCCTCCGGCTCAGGGTCCGCACACAGAGCAGGCCTCTCCAAACAGAGGGATTTGCTCAGGGCGAATTGAGCCATTTGCCTATGTTCGACGAGGCCGGCGATCCCTACGATGTAACCATTGCAGTGTCGCTCTGACAGCCAATTCTCTTCAAGGGGAGTGTCCCAGCTTCCCCGCGGAGGACGATGCCGAGCCGGAGGGATGATGTCGGGGGATCTCGCATCGCAAGGGTGATGCGGAGGGGTGATTGGAGACGCGAGCCTTTCCCTGGCCCTATCGTCAGGGGAAGGCTCGCACGCAGATTCCTTCCCCGCGACCGCCGGCATGATACGCCCGCGCAGTCCAGGTCCGAGGCTCCCAGCGGAAACATACCTTCGTCCTTCGTCCACGTCTTGACGGTTCCGCCTTCAAAAAGCGAGAGTGCCTCTGGGACGACGGACAGGAACGAGTATAATGGTCCCTCAAAGGGCAAGAGCCGCGTCGCCGACCCCCATCGGCCGGCTTGTGTTCGAGTTCCGTCGCGTTCATGAGGATGAGGAAGTCACAAGTGAAATCGAATGAGATTGTCGGCCTGATGCTCGTGCTCGTTCTGACAGGCCTCGGTTGCGAGCGACGACCCGACCGCGATCCGTCGCTCCTTCACCGGGCGGCCAGGGATGGAGACGTCGCAACGATCCGCGAGTTCGCTCGCAAGGGAGCCGACGTCAACCAGAAGGACTCCAACGGACGCACTCCTCTGGTCCACGCCATCCTTCGCCGGCAACGACAGGCGGCGGAGGCCCTCCTGGAGGCAGGGGCCGACATCAATCTTCGGACGACCGCTGGGGAGATTCCGTTGCTGGTCGCCGCGGCCCAGGACTATGAGGAGATCGCCCGACTGCTCATCGACCGAGGCGCCGACGTCAACGCGAAAAACCCGGCCCAAGCCACCGCTCTGCACCACGCCATCAGCCGAACCAATCGCACCGTCGTCCGGCTGCTGATTGAGAAAGGCGCCGATGCTCGGGCCGCCGACGTGCTTGGCAATACGCCACTGCACTTCGCGGCCTCCCGAGGCGACCAGGAAATCGCCGAGATGCTGTTGGCTCGCGGGGCCGACGTCAACGTCCTCAACCGGGAGAAGATCCCCCCGCTGGCCAGCGCCGTCATCCAAGGCAGGACCAACCTCGTCGCATGGCTGGTCAACCACGGCGCCGACCTCCGGGGAATGGACGACACCTCCGTGCAGACCCTGCTGTGCTACGCCATCGATCGCGGAGACGTCGAGATCGTCAGGCTCCTTCTGGATCGGGGGGCCAACCCCGACGCACAGGGCGTCCAGCCCCCGATGCCGCTGCACTTGGCGGCCCGCAACGGCAACGCCGAGGCGGTCCGCCTGCTGCTCGCCAAAGGCGCGCAGGTCAACGCCAAATCGCAAGAGGGCGCCACACCCCTGCATGAAGCGATCGCAGAGGGCAACCACAGGGACATCGTCAGACTGCTCGTGGACCACCATGCGGATGTCAACGCCGGAAACGACGCAGGCTGGACCCCGCTGCACGAAGCGGTTGCCGGGATACGTCCTCGCACCACGATGACCCCGGGCGACGCGCAAATCGTCGCGATTCTGATTGCCGCAGGAGCGGACGTCAACGCCAGAACCTCCGACGGCCAGACACCCCTGCACCTGGCAGCCCCGCGGGACAACGAGGACGTCATGCGGTTGTTGATCGAGGGCAAAGCGGATCTCGATGCCGCAGACCCCTCGGGGGCAACGCCTCTTCTGAAGGCCCTTCAGGGATACCAGGAGAAGAACGCGACCCTGCTGCTGTCGGCCGGGGCGCGCGGCGCGGCCCAGACCGTCTCCGGCTCCACGCCGCTGCACCACGCAGTCCGCCTGGGCAACGTCGATCTCGTGAGGATGCTGATCGCCCGCGGGGCCGACGTCAATGCAGTCATCAAGACCGGGTTCAAGGGCCGGCCCGACAGCGAGTGGCAGGGCCAGACTCCCCTGCAAATCGCAGCCGCCGGCGGACTGTACGAAATCGCAGAAATGTTGATCGCATCCGAAGCCGAACTGTCTCATCGAGACGCCTATGGCATCACGCCGCTTCACGAGGCCGCCTCAAGGGGACGCAGGGAACTGCCCAAAGGCCAATTCGCGGATGTGGCCAGGTTGTTGATCGCCAAGGGCGCCGACGGCAACGTCGCGGATGCTGAGGGCCAGTCCCCCCTGCACCGGGCTGCGGCCGACGGCGCCGAGGAGACTGTCGCTCACTTGATCGCGGCAGGCGCGTCGGTCAACGCCAAGAATCACAACGGCGCCACCGCTCTCCACCTGGCCGCATTTGAAGGACGCAGGGCCGTGGTGGAGATGCTCGTGACCGCTCGCGCGGACGTTCGCAGCAAGGACAACGACGGCGACGATCCGATCCACGAAGCGGCCCGCCGGGGCCAGAAGGACGTCGTGGACTACCTGGCGTCCCAGGGGGCCGACGGCAGCCGGGCCATGGATCTGCTCAAGACGGGCGTCACCCCCCTGCACCAGGCCGCCGCGTCAGGCAACCTCAAGCAGATCAAGGCACTCCTGTCGCAAGGCGCCAACGTCAACGCCAAGGACCGCGCCGACGCCAGACCGATCTACTATGCGGCCGAGCGAGGCCGCCAGAAGGCCGTCGAATTGCTCGTCTCGCATGGCGCCAGAATCGACGCGAAGAATGGACGTCACAACGAGACGCCGCAACAAGCGGCCGTCCGCGCCGGACACAAAGCGATCGCGGAGTTTCTCTCGGCCCGAGAAGCGGAACTGCCCCGGCCCTGAACCGCGACGATCTTCAGACTTGAAGGAGCTGTTGCGTCCGACGAGCCGGACGCCGCCTCCGCAGGCGAACGATCACCATGCCCAGAATGGAACCCACCACAAGGACGCCGAGGGCGGGAAACACGACGATCTCCATGATCGAAATCTCCCTCGCGGCCGGCAGCGGCGCAGCCATCCAGTCAATGTCGGCAAAGGCGGGAAGGCTCTCGCTGTCTGCCGTGATAAGAGCCCCGTCGCCGTATACATCTGCATCGGGGTCCCAGTGCGTCTCATCGAAGAGGCTCGTTGCCTGAGCCATGCCGCCAGCCAACGGCATACCCGATGCGCCCGCTTCACTCGACCCGCTCGATCCCAACGATGCGGCCGGATCGATCTGCAAAGAAGAGGCAAGCTCCGGATATGCGCACAGCGAAGACAAAGGTTCGTCGTCGGACAGGCTCATGACATCCAGCGCCTGCCTCGCAACCATGTCGGCGTTTTCGTTCAAGGGTCCCACATCGCCGATCAACGTCCACTGAGGCGCCGTCCAGTTCCGCTCGGTCGGCGTGGCGGTCGTGTTGATTGCCTGCGCCGCAATCGCAAACCACAACACGAAGGCAAGAATGAACTCACATTTTCTCATGGTCCCTCCGAGTGCGACGGCACTCTTTTTTGACCTGTTCCTGCGGTCGCCGAGCAGCCTTGCGGCGCTCCCATCGCCACGAGTTCATCTCAAGAACTCACACATCCTCCCTAATGCCCCTCCAGTTTACCATATTGGGCTCGCTCTGACAAACAAAAGAACGCCTGTGGACAAAAGAGTCTTTGCCCCCCGCCGTCCTACCATTGCGCCTGGAGTCTCCTTGCGTGCATTATAGGACGAGTTGAAGGACGAAAGGCCGTGCGTCGGCAGGTGAACAGGCTTCTGGATCGCCGAAGGCTGTATCTCGAACCCGGATCAGGCCGACGACGGGGTTTCCCTCCCGTGCGCCAGGACATACAGAACCGGCAGCACGATCAATTCCAACGCCAGCGAACTGACCATGCCGCCGAAGATCACCGTTACAAGCGGACGCTGAAGCTCGGAGCCGGCGCCCGTGGCGTAGAGCATCGGCAACAGGCCCAGTAATGTCGTCGCGGTCGTCATCACCAGCGGTCGGACGCGAAGCCGGCACGCCTCTAACACCGCGTCCAAGGCCCCTCGCCCTTCTCGACGAAGTTGGTCGCAAAAGCTGATGAGAACCAGGCCGTCCTCGACGGCCACGCCCAGTACCGCAATGAACCCGATCGTCGCAGCCACGCTCAGGTGAATACCCAACAGGTGCATCGCTGCCACGCCCCCGATCACAGCGAACGGCAAGTTGACCATGATCAACGACGCGCTCTTGAGCGAGTTCAACGCGCTGACAAGCATAACGAAGATCAGCAGCAGCGAGATCGGTACGACGACAGCCAACCGCTTCATGGCCCGCTGCTGGTTCTCGAATTGCCCACCCCAGACCAGACGATAGCCGGACGGCAGATCCCGCTCAATGTCCGCCAGTTTATCACGGGCCTCCGCGACGAAACCGCCGAGGTCCCGGCCGCGAACGTTGCACTCGACCAGCAACCGTCGCCGCGAATCCTCGCGGTTGACCTTCGCGGGGGCGTCTGCCTGCTCGATTCGCGCCACCTCGCCCAAAGGCACGTTGTAGCCCAACGGACTGACGACCAGCAGCCGGCCCAGGTCCCCGCCGGCCGCTTCCGACGGTCCCAGTCGGACCACGATCTCGACCGGCACGAGATTCTCGTACAGAGTCGATGCCGTCGTGCCGCCCACCGCCGCCTCCAGCACTTCGTTGATCGCCTCCACGTGGATCTTGTGGCGTGCCATGGCCTGGCGGTCGGGAACGACGTTGAGCTGCGAGAACCCGCTGACCTGCTCGATTGCCACGTCCTCGGCCCCATCGATTCCGGCCAGGATCGGCGCCATCGCCTCCGCGGTCCGCACCAGAACTTCGATATCGTCGCCGAAGATCTTGATCGCGACGTCGGACTTGATCCCGCTGATCAGTTCGTTGACGCGAAGCGCGATGGGCTGCGAGAACGCGGGACGGATGCCGGGAAACGCCTTCAGTTCCTTCTCGATGCCCTCGATAAGCTCGTTTTTGGACTTCGCGGCGGACCACTGCCCCTTGGGCTTGAGCGTGATGATGAGATCCGTCTGCTCGGGTCCCATCGGATCCTCGGAAATCTCTGCGCGACCCGTTTTCGAGACGATCGTCTCGATCTCGTTTGGGAACCGTTCGAGCAGACGCTGCTCGATCCGTCGGCTCTGGAGCACGGAACCCTCCAGGCCCGCGGTCGGCAGGCGGACGACGTTGATCGCGATGGCGCCTTCGTCCAGGGCCGGTAGAAACTCCGTGCCGAGTTGCGCAAGCACGGACGCCCCGCCAACCAGCAGCGCGCCGGCCACCGCGACCGTGATCCATCGCCCGCGAATCGCCAGACGCAACACGGGCGTGTGCACCGCGTGGAATGCGCGAACCAGGGGATTCGCGTGGATGTCGCGAGCCACACGCCTCGTGACCGCGGCCGCCAGGATCGGAACCACCGTCAGCGACATCACCAGCGACGACAACATCGCAAAGCAGATCGTCATCGCCAGCGGCCGGAACATCTTGCCTTCCAACGAGTGAAGCGCAAAGAGCGGAACGAACACCACCACCATGATGAGAATGGCGAACGTCACCGGTCGGGCCACTTCGCGCACAGCCACCCGTGCGATCTCGGCCCGCGTCCGGCCGCGGTGCGCATCTTCGCCCATATGACGCGTGATGTTCTCGGTCACGATGATCGCCGCGTCGACCACCATGCCCACCGCAATCACCAGCCCGCCCAGGCTCATCAGGTTGGCCGAGACGTCGGCCCAGTCCATGAGAATGAACGTCGCGGCAGCCGTCAGCGGCAACGACAGGGCGACCGTCAGCGCCGCCCGCAGGTCCCACAACAGGAGAAACAGGATCGCGACGACGAAGAAACCGCCCTGCGCGAGCGCGCTCGACACGGTGCGGATGCAGGCCTGGATCAGGTCGGTGCGGTCGTAGAATGGTCGAATCCTCACCCCCGGGGGCAGCGACTTCTGTATCTCGGGGATCTCCTGTTTCACGCGATCGACGACGAGCTTGGAGTTCTCGCCCTTGAGCATGATCGTCATGCCGACGACGGTCTCGCCGCGTCCATCCCGGCCGACGCCGCCGAGCCGGGGCTGCGGGCCGATCTGGACCTTCGCCAGATCACTCAAGTAGACCGGCGCGCCGTTCTCGGCCTTGATCACGATCCAGCCGATATCCTCAGCGTCTTTGAGCAGGCCCTGGGAGACGACGTTGATCTGTTCGAAATCTTTGGCGATGAAGCCCACGCCGCTGTTGCGATTGTTGTTCTGGACCGCCTCAATCACGTCCCGCAGCGAGACGCCGAACTTCAGCAGCATGTCCGGGTCCACCACGATGTGGAATTGGCGCACCAGCCCGCCCATGCTGTTGACTTCGTTCAGACCGGGAAGTCTCCGCAACTGCGGCGCGATCAGCCATTCCTGGATCGTCCGCAGGCCCATCAGGTCCACGTCGCCGGCGATGAGGGGCTTGGAGCACTGGGGGCAGGCCCCCGCCTCCTGAGTCCAGACTTCGCGGTGCGACGGGCAGTAGAACCCGGACTCCACGGTGTATTGATAGATTTCGCCCAGGCCGGTCGAGATTGGGCCCAACTCGGGCTCGACCCCGCCTGGAAGATCGTCACGCACCATGGCCAGCCGCTCGAAGACGAGGTTCCGCGCGAAATAGGAATCCACGCGGTCTTCGAAGATCACGACCACCTGCGACAGGCCGGACTGAGACAGAGATCGGACCTGCTGCACGCCGGGCAGGCCCGACATCTGGGTCTCGATGGGAAAGGTCACAAGCCGCTCGACCTCTTCCGGGCTCAGCCCGCGCGATTCCGTCAGGATCATCACCTGGACGTTCGTGACGTCGGGAAAAGCGTCGATGGGCAGGCGTAGCCACGTGACGCCGCCCAGCACGAGAACCAGGCCCCCCATCAGCAGAATGAGGAACCGCTGTCGAAGGATGAATTGCAGCATTTGATCGAACATCACACATTCCTACACGAATGACTCTTCCGTCCGAGGAAGCGTCGGCTCCCACGAGTCCCATCCGTCCTATCAGTCCCATTTCCTCAATCAATGTGCGCAGCCGGCGCCCATCTTCTCCTTGAGGATTTCGCTCTTGAACATGAAGGCCCCGCGCGAAGCGACGACGTCGCCGTCGGTCAGGCCCACCTGCACTTCGACGAATCCGTCCTGTGCCGGCCCGGTGGTCACATCCCGGCGAATCCAGAGATCGTCCGTGAGCTTGGCGAAAACGAACGTCTGGCCGGCATCGGAGAGGACCGCCGTCGCCGGGACGCGAAGAACTTCGCGGTCGCCGTCGAGCCCGACCGCGATCCGGACGAACATGCCCGGCTTGAGCCGGCGCTCGGAGTTGTCCACAACCACACGCACCTTCACCGTCCGCGTCTGGCGGTCCAACTGGCTGCCGATCAGGTCGAGCGTCCCGTGAAAGACGACCTGTCCAAACGCCCCCGAGCGGACTTGGGCCGGCACGCCGACGCCCGATGCAGTCCGGTCGTGCAATGCAGCCAGGTCCGCCTCGTACACGTCGCACCAGACCCACACGCGAGACAGGTCCGCAATCCGATACAGCGTATCGGTGGTCTCCACGAGTTGTCCCCGTACTGCATTCTGTTCGATCACGACGCCGCCAAGGGGCGAGGTCAACGCAAGCTGCCCGAAGGAGGCGTCGGGATCGGTCACAGTGAGCGATTCGATCCGCTCGCCGCTCCATCCGAACAACTGCAATCGCTTGCGAGCGGCCGCGACCGACGCTTCCGCGGAGGCCAGTTCGCCGCGGGCAGCCAGGTAGTCGGCCTGGCTGCTGATCTTGCTCTCATGCAGTTGCCTCTCCCGATCGAACGTCCGGCGGGCCAGATCGAGCCGGGCGCGAGCTTCAAAGAACGCCGCCTGCGACTCGCCGAACTGAGGCGACTGTACGACAGCGACGATGTCGCCGGGCTCGACCTTCTCGCCCAGGTGTTTGCGGACCTCTTCCACCCGCCCGGCCCCTGCCGACGAGATCTGGGCAACCCGCGTCGGGTCCAGTTGAACCTCGCCGGTCAGGGTCAGCCGCCGGATCGCCTCAGACTCCATGCGGACGGGCCAAGTCTCCACGAGCCCCTTGGCCGTCTGCGGCGAGATCTTCGCCACGCCCGCCTCGTAGCGGCACTCGTCGCAATCGATGATCGCCACCTCATGCTCGCAGCGCCGCTGACGCAATTGGTCCAGGCTCAACGTCCCGGCGGCGCCATGCTCCGCGTGTTTGTACTCGTGCTCCGCGGTCTCGGCTGCCTGCTCTGCCACAGGCGGGCAGCAGGCGTCGTGACTCTCACGTCCGTCGGTCGTGTCGGCGTGCACATGCGGCTGCCACGTCAGGCCCAGCAGCGCGACCGAAAGCCCCGCAAAGACCGCCAACGACGCAATCGCGTGGATCAACTTACCTTTCATGGGAATCCTCCTGGGAAGATGGGTTCAGCGTGGAATGGGAGAGTTCCTCCCCCGCCGGCAAGGCGCCGATCAGACGTCGGACTTCGGCCGACGCCTTGTGATACGCTTCGACCGCATCGATGTAGCCGGCCTGCGTCTCGAACAGCGTTCGCTGCGTGTCCAGCACATAGAGATAGTCAAACTTGCCCTGTTCATAGCCCTGCCGGGCGGCGGCGAAGGCCTGCTCCGCCTTAGGCAGCACGTCGTTTCGCAAGATCGTCGCCTCTTCATAGGAAGCAGTCAGGGCGTTTGTCGCCTCCGCCAGCGCCGTCAGAATCCGCGCCTGCACGGCCTCTCGCTGCCGACGGACTTTGCCCAATTCCGCCGTCGCCTCGCGGATACCGCCCTGGTTGCGGTCGAACAGAGGGATCGGCACACCCACGCCGAGGACCAAAGCCGAATCGTCGGTCTCCTCGAAACGCTGGACCCCGCCACCAACGGTCACGTCGGGCGTCGCGTTGGATTGTTCCAGACGCAGCACCGCCCGCTGCCTTCGGTCCTGCGATTCCCACCGGGCCACATCGGGATTCTCAGCGATCGCAGCCGCAAGGTCCTCGGGCACCCCGGGCGGTGGGACTTCGTAGAGATCGCCTGCCACCTTCTCGAACGAAGGCGCCCTGCCGCCCCAGACCGCCGCGAGCGCGTGGCGCGCCGCCGCCAGGGTCCTCTCGGTCTTTTGCAGCTCGATCCGACTCGTCGAGACCGCAACGGAGGCCCGAAGTTCATCGACCGGCGAATCGCGTCCGGCCTGCACCCGCTGGGCCACCGCCGCGTGCGCCTGCTCCGAGAGCTCTACCACCTGACGGGCCAGCGCGACGCGATCCTGTGCCGCCTGCACGGCCACGAACGCCTGTGTCGCGTCTCGGATCACGTCCAGACGCGAGGCCCTGTAATCCCACTCCGTCAGCTCCCTGTCGAACTGCGCCACGCGGGCCCGCTTGGCTCGCTTGCCGCCCAGCTCGATGGTCTGATCGATTCGAGCCGTCGTCTCGGCTCCGTCGAAACCGCTGCGGTCTCCGCTGCCGGCGAATTCCTCGATCTCGACTTCAAGCTCAGGATTTGGCCTAAGCCCCGCCTGCAGGGCGCGGGCGTCGGCGGCTCGGAGTTCGTATGGATAGACCCCCAACTCGGGATTCCGCGACAGGGCCAAAGCCAGGACATCGAGCAAAGTGATGACACCGGCCGGCTCGACAATCACATCATGGTCCGTGCTGATGCTGTGCAGATCCACAGGCCTGGGTCGGGCGAGCGCAGCTTTCGCGCCGGCAGGGGGCCCGTCCGCGACCCGGCAACCGGCGAACGCGGCCAAGGTCATGAACAGAAGAACGCATGCCTTTTGGTGCATGGAAGGTGCTCCCGCAATCGACAAGACGCTCGCACAAGCTGTGCAAGCGAGAATCTCCCGCCTGGCGCAATCGGGACGAGGATTCTTCGTCAGACCTGCCCAGGCTCACGATTCGTCAGTTGCGGAAATCACACTTGAAGAATGACGTATTGAGGAGGAACGCCGAGCAGAAGAGGAGAGAAGAAACACAACCGGTCAACGAAATGTATCCCTTCGGCGAGCCAGGGAATTTCGACCGGAGGCATGAAACCCGCCGCTTGGGCGGGAGTGATCCTGGATCTCTGCGACGCGAAACGACGGTCGCTCGACTCGACGGGAATCGGGATATCGACGCAGGGTTGACAGTGCGGCCGCCCGACGTGCGAGTGCTCGGCCGCTTCCGAGCCGGTCGAGTGGTGATTGTGCCAATGGGAACCATCCTCGCAGTGGCCGTGCCCCGCAAGCTCGATCGCCATGTGCCCGTCGTCGCCAATGCATAACACCGCCGCATGCGGCATAGTCATCGCCGCCAACGACAACACCATCAACATCATGGCACGGCCTGCGTTCGACATGGCTCCCACAATCGTTCGACAATCACTCCAGGGGACCATTCGCCTCCACCGGAGATGACCCGAACTTCAGATATTGTACGCTCACCACACCACCAAGTTCACGCCAAATCCGTCGCGCCGGCATCGATCCTCGCGAATCCTGCAAGAACGGAGTTGACACCCAGGTCGCATGGGTCTATAATGGTTATATTGATCGCATGCCGTGGAAAAGCGATGCGTGTTCTCGAGACATACTGATTCGGAGGGAAATACCATGAACAGGCGTGTTCTTACGCTGGTGGTCTGGCTGTTGGTGTGCGCGCGTGCTTGGGCGGAGGATCCGGTGCACTTTCCGGATCCCTGCATGAAGGCCGCAGTTGAGGAAGCACTCTGGATCGTCGACCCGACCCCGACGGATATGCTGGGTCTTGTCAGTCTGGAGTGCAACTGCGTGTGGGACCAGAGCAAAGCAATCTCGGATCTCACGGGAATTCAGCACGCGGTGAATCTCCAGTCGCTGACTCTCAGGCATCATCGATTCAGCGATCTGTCTCCGCTGTCGGGCCTGACGGAACTGCGGACACTCATCCTGCAGGCCAGCCGGATCAGCGACCTGTCCCCCTTGTCGGGTCTGGTCAACCTGACCAACCTCGACCTGGAGGCCAACCAGATCTCGGACATCTCGCCCCTGGCGAGCCTGGAGAACCTCTCGCGGCTGAGCCTGCACAAGAATCCGGTCAGCGACATCTCGGCGCTGGTCAACCTGCCGGCCCTGACCTGGGTGGATCTTCGCTGCGATCCGCTGGACCTGTCGGCCTACGAGACCTGCATCCCAGCGCTGTACGCGAACCGGCCTGGGATCATCATCGTGTACGATTCCTACATCTACCGCCCGCGAAGCGTCACGATCGAGTGCACGCCCGGCGGTTCCGTGACGGATCCCGGTGTGGGGCAGTTCACGTTCGACTACGACCAGCTCGTCGTCCTGGAGGCCAAGGCGGACCCGTGTTTCGCCTTCGTCGGCTGGTCGGGCACCTACAGCACGGCGCAGAACCCCGCATATCTGACGGTGGACCAGGACCACCAGATTCAGGCGAACTTCGTTTGTCTCCTGAGCGAACTGCACGTCGACGACGACGCGCCGTTCGACCCTGCGCCGGGCGACGCACGCCGCAGCGATCCCCTGGAGAACGGGAGCAACACGCGACCGTTCGACTCCATCCAGGAAGCGATCCGCGTGGCTGCCGACGGGACGACGATCCTCGTGCGGCCGGGCGTCTATCGCGAGAACATCGACCTGCTCGGCAAACGAATCGTCGTGGCGGCGATCGATCCGACCGATCCGCGCGGCGCGCCCTGCGCGACGATCCAGGGAATCGGCGGCGGTCCAGTCGTCCGCGTCCCCATCGGCAGCGGCGACGGTTGCAGCCTGAGCGGCTTCGTCATCACCTCGGGTCAGGGCTCGCCTGCGGGAGGCCTTTTCTGCAGCGGGTCCAGCCCGCGAATCGCCAACTGCCTGATCGTCGGAAACCGGAGCCTGGACGCCGACGGCGCGGGAGTCTGTTTCGCGGACAGCCGGGCGGTGCTGGTCAACTGCACCATCGCCGACAACTATTGCGGGCCCGACGGCGCCGGTTTGACGCTGATCGACTCCGATATCGAGATGACCAATTCCATCCTATGGGGCAATCTTCCCGCCGAGATCAACTGCCGCGGCAACTGCGCCCCGTCGATCCGGTACTGCTGCATCCGAGGGTGGTGGCCCGACACCGGCAACCTCCATACAGATCCCCTGTTCATCCGCCGCGGGTCGTGGGTTGACAGCGGCGATCCCGCCACAATCGTCGGGCCCCAGACGCCCTGGTCCGTCCGGGCGAGCGGCGATTACCACGTGAAGTCGCAGGCCGGCCGCTGGGACGCAGAGAACCGCGTATGGGTGCTGGATGACGCGACCAGTCCTTGCGTGGACGCCGGCGATCCGTCCGTCGGAACCGGTTTCGAACCCGCCCCCAATGGCCGCCGCGTGAACCTCGGCGTCTACGGCGGGACGAGCCAGGCCAGCCTGTCTCCCGGCCGAGAATGAGCCTGGAGAACCGCGAGGTTGTGAAATGCAGGGCAGAGGCGCGACCCGTGGCTCGAGCCACAGCGGCGACCGAATCAGGCCTATTTCTGCGAATATCTCTTGACTCGGCCGGGGAGAAACGATACAATACTCGTTATGTTGAATCCGGTTTGAACCAGACCGGATGCGATGGGGTGGAGTACCGACGTTTCTTGTGACAGCGTGTCCCCTGTGCGTGGCGCGATCGCGACCTGACGGATTGCGCGTTCGGGCCCGCGAGAGGAGTCCATCTTGTGATGGAAGATGGGGATGTTCCGTCCGGTAAACACATGAACCGCATTGAGATGCGGAAGTAAACGGGAGAGAGGTACAAGTATGAGAAGATTGTTGCTGGTTCTGTTCTTGTTGGGAACTGTCGGCGCGGGCTCGCTGCAGGCGTCGCCGGTGTCGTTCATGGGAAAGCTCACCGGGTTGGGCGGCACGGGCGACGGCAGCCTGTTCATCACGAACACGGCCCCCGGTCAGGGATGGTTGTCGCCGGACACGTCGCTCAGTTGGAAGGTGGACAACTTCACCACGCCGGGCATGTGGCATTACGAGTACACGATCACCGTGCCCACCTCGACCGACCTGTGGGCGCATGTCCAGTGCATCATCGTGGAGACCTCGAACGGAACCAACGGTCCGATCTTCACCGCGGGCGATCTGTATTCCCCGGCCAGCACGCCGGAGGAATGGCTTCAGCAAGTCAACGTCGGTCTGCACAGCCCCGCGGACAACCCCAACCTGCCGCGAAATCTCTATGGCATCAAGTTCTGTACCGCGGACATCGACCCGACGTCTCTGACGATCGCCTTCGATTCCACTCGCGCGCCGGTCTGGGGCGATTTCTATGCACGCAGTTTCGTGATCGATGGTCAGTTCAACGCATTCTACAACTGGGGTCTGCTCGGCATGCCGGAAACCGATCCGTCGGATCCGCCCTCCAACGGCAGCATCGCAGATCACGTTCTGGTCCCGGACTCTGTGGACACTCCGGTTGTCCCGGTCCCGGCGGCCGTGGCGCTTGGAGCGTTCGGAGCCTCGATGACCGGTCTGCTCCGACGCAGACGCTGGTTGTGATAGGGATGCTCACACCCAGCGTCCGGCGTGACATGACAACGATTTCAAGAGTCCCTGCGATGGGCCTGTTGGACGCAAGTCTCGCCGAAGAATCAATCTAAATCAGTGAGAGTGCTGGGACTCGAACCCAGGACCTACGCATTAAAAGTGCGTTGCTCTACCGACTGAGCTACACTCCCAAGTTGTTGCCAAAACGACACTTACGACACGGCGGCCACCGGTCGTCCATCTACGGCCCCAACGGGTTCGACTCACCTTACCTGCAACCGAACGAGATTGCAAGAAAAACCGGCAAAGATGAGAACCTCAGCCTCGGCACGAGGGCGTCCAACCATTCGACGGGCCAGAGGCGATCCCGTGACGCTCGAGGCGGATCCATGCATTTGCCGAAACCGCTTTGCGGTTCGGAGTCGAAACGATCCGGCCCTGCGCCCCGCCATCATGGGCAGCGGGACGCAGGGCCGATTCATGCGCAATCAGAAGTTCATGCCGATACCGAGCAGGTACTTGACGTCGGTGCTGCCTCGGCCGGGGGCCGGGCTCTCATCATAGTTGAAGATCACTTTGAAGTTCGCGAACATCGACTTGGTCAGACTGGCCCGCAGTTCGCCGGTTGTGGTCAGGTAGTAGTCGGAGAACTGTTCCAGGCTGGGGTAGTAGGTCAGGTCGTGCACGAACCGCAGACCGTCGCGAATGCGGTGATCGAGATTGTAACCGACCTGCAGGGAGATCTCGCTGTTGCTGTCGTTGACGTTGTCGAATTTCTCATACAACGATGCAAGACCGAGGTTGGTGCTGAAGCTGGTCTTGGCGTTTTCGATCCACTGATAACCGCCGCCGCCGCCGACCACGACGCGACGATCCAGATCCGCGATTGCGTCCCGCTCATAACGGACGTTGCCGAAGCCGAAGAACTTCTTCGAGAAGAAGTAATCGTACTGGGCGCGGGCCCGCCACCAGTCTTCAGTGGTGTCGTCCTCCTTGGTGGTGCGGTTCCTCTGCTCGCTCCTGCCGTAATCCGCTGCGGCCGTCGTACGGTCTTTCTCCGACCGTCGGACGACGTTGACGCTTGCGCTGACGGCTTCGGCCTTCGTGTTGCCGTGCGTGGAGGTGACGGCGCCGGAGATGCTGCCGGTCCACTTGGGCTGGGGCTTGGGCGGCGGGTTGATCGACGTCACATCGGCCAACGAGAACGTCTGAGGACGCAACGCGGGGCCCTCCGTGATTGCGAACCGGTCCGCGTCGGCCGCGATGACCGGCTGGTTGAGGACCGTACCATCCTTGAGATGGATTTCCAGGGGCGAATCGCTCGCGAAGGTGGCGATGTCCTTCATGGCGATCGTGATCTGTCCGACCTGGTCGCCCTTGAGCGTGAGGACGCCGTCGCCGACAGCGACGATCTTGCCCGTAATGCGGTCGCCGTTCTTCAACACCACCTGGTCCGCGGCCAGAGGGGAGGACAGGACGGTCAGGCACCCCAATACAAACGCCAGTTTCACTCGCATCGTTGATTCCTTTCGAAATGTACAATTACACGAAACCCTCGCCGGCGGCGAGATCGAATGCGCCGTCAAGCCGCTAAGGCCGGCCGTCGCAACGCTGCGACGCCGAATCACGCCTTCGGAGCGCCCGACGCGCCGCCGGAACCGGGCAAACCCCGCAAGTGGGAGAGCCGATTGATGATCCGAATCACCATGAAGATCGTGAAAGCGACAATGAGAAAGTCGATCACGGTGTTGATGAACAACCCATAGCGCACCGCCACCGCGTCGACGACCTTCCCGGCCGGGTCCACGGTCGCTTCTTTCATAACGAGCTGAAGGTTCTTGAAGTCCGATCCGCCCAGGAGCATTCCGATCGGCGGCATGATGATGTCGTTGACAAGGGAGTTGACGATCTTGCCGAAGGCAGCTCCGATAATAATGCCGACCGCCATGTCCAGCGCATTGCCTTTCATGGCAAACTCTTTGAACTCCTTCAACAATCCCATGGTGTTGCCTCCCAACAAATCAATGTTCCAGTTGCGTTCCGCTCCCCGGATCGGGATGACGGCACGATACGACGCAGAGAAAGGAGATTCATGGCGTGGACCATTGGCCACCGCCGTCGAACGACCTGCAAGCGAGTGCGTCGGGAGCCCCTAGAGGGCCAGACCGGCAACGTCGCCGCCTTTTTGCTTCAACGCATCGTAGTAGACCTGGAAGCGATCCTTCATGGCCTTGAGGCCCGTCTCCAGGTTCGCCAGATCGCCTTTGAGAGTCTTGGCCTGTTCTCCCAGAGCCTCAGCGATCGGGATCTCCTTGATTTTGGCGACCAGCTTTTCGACCTCGGCCTGCTTGGCGAGGATCGCGTTCTTATACGATTGCGCGGTGGCCTTGAGACTCTCGATATTCATCGCCTGCGCCTGGGTCTGGACCTCGGCGATGGGCTTCTGCGTGTCCACCGCCGCGGTTTGCGTCCCGCCTGCGGCCTGTGCAGACGGAGGCGTCTGTTTCTCCTCGCCATCCTTGCCGCACCCGCAGGCAAGCAACAGGAGAGCCAAGGATACAAACGACAACGACATGCGACTTTGAAGCTTCACGATAAATTCCTTTCCAAAAAGAGGATTCTCACTCATAGTGAGATCAGGCTATGCACAGGACACGGGATTGTCAACGGGGAAAATACCCATTGTCGTCACCGTTCCTCTTCGAATCCGGTGTCACTACGGCCCAAGAGTCCACGCACGGCGCTGCCCGCATCAACACAATTGATGATGCGTCGTGGTGGAAACCGCGCGCTCCAGGTGACAGAGAGACCATTTCTCTATCCGGAGGCATCTGGCGTCTTTTCTGCGGGCGCGATCTGTGCTACAGTCTGTCAAACTGGGCTGTGAATTGAGGACTTTGAAATCAGGAGTTGCACATGAAGGGTCGTATCATCGCTTGTCTGTCCGCAATCGTGGCTCTCTCGCAAGTGTCGCGATCTCAAGAACCGGCCGATCCGTATCTGTGGCTTGAGGAAGTCCGCGGCGAGAAGGCTCTGCAATGGGTCAAACTCCGAAACGAGAACACTCTGGGGACCCTCAAAGCCCAGCCGGGATTCGAAGAGACGTACGACAAGGCCCTGGAGATCCTCAATTCGAACGTTCGCATCCCCTATCCTCAGATCCACGGCAAGTACCTGTACAACTTCTGGCAGGATGAGAAGAACGAACGCGGCCTGTGGCGACGAACGACACTGGCCCAGTACAATCGCAGGTCGCCCGCCTGGGAAGTGCTGTTGGACGTGGACAAGCTCTGCCAAGAGGAAGGCGAACAATGGGTCTTCAAAGGGGCCAGCGGCTTGTACCCCGACTACAATCGGTTCCTGGTGCGCCTGTCGCGGGGAGGAGGCGACGCGGTCGTCGTCCGCGAGTTCGACGCCGACGCCAGGCAGTTCATCAAGGACGGTTTCTCGCTTCCCGAGGCCAAGAGCGACGTCTCCTGGCGAGATCGCGACGCGATCTATGTGGGGACGGATTTCGGCGCCGGCAGCCTCACCGAGTCGGGCTATCCTCGGATCGCCAAGCTGTGGAAGCGAGGAACACCGCTGAGCAGCGCCGAAACCGTGTTCGAGGGCGACGTGAAGGATGTCCGAACCGGCTGCGCGACCATCCACACACCCGAGCGGCGATACGATGTGATCCATCGAGGCATGACGTTCTACACCTCGAACACGTTCGTCGTCGAGGAAGACCGACTCTTGAGGATCGAGATCCCCGACGACGCGGACTTCGGCGGTTTCTTCAAGAACCAGATGCTCGTCCGCCTCAAATCGGATTGGTCCCTCGGCCAGAGCACGTACAAACAGGGTTCGCTGATCAGCATCGACTATGACAGGTATCTCAAAGGCGATCGCGTCTTCAGCGTGATCGTCGAGCCGAGCGATCGCTCGAACGTCGTCTCGTATGCAGGGACTCGGGACATCCTGCTCGTTCTGCTGCTGAACAACGTGCGCAGCGAACTGCACGCGTTCCGCGTCAAGGACGGCCGCTGGGCCGGCGAACGAGTCGATGCCCCCAAGCTCGGCACCCTGGGCATCGTATCCACAGACGAATGGTCGAACCAGTACTTCCTGAGCTACCAGGGCTTTCTGACGCCGACGAGTCTCTACCATGTGTCGGACAAGGGCAAGATGAACAGACTCAAGACCCTGCCGCACTTCTTCAACGCCAAAGGACTCGTGGCAGAGCAGTTCGAAGCAACCTCCAAAGATGGCACGAAAGTCCCCTATTTCGTCGTGCGATCCAAGAAGATGAAGGCCGACGGGACGAATCCGACGCTGCTGTACGGTTACGGCGGCTTTGAGATCGAGCTTCTGCCTGGGTACTCCGCCACCACAGGCGCTGCCTGGCTGGCCAAAGGAGGCGTCTACGTCCTGGCGAACATCCGCGGCGGCGGCGAATTCGGTCCCGCCTGGCACCAGGCGGCTCTCAAGGAGAATCGCCAGAGGGCGTACGACGATTTCGCCGCGGTAGCGGAGGACCTGATCCGTCGAAGGATCACGTCGCCCCGTCACCTGGGCATCATGGGCGGCTCCAATGGCGGGCTGCTCGTGGGCGTCCAGTTCACCCAGAGGCCCGACCTGTACAACGGCGTCGTGTGCCTCGTTCCGCTGCTGGACATGAAACGCTACAACAAGCTCCTGGCCGGGGCCAGTTGGATGGCGGAATACGGCAACCCCGATGTACCGGAAGAGTGGGCCTACATCAGCCAGTACTCGCCTTATCACAACCTCAGGGCCGACCGCGAGTATCCGCACGTCTTTTTCTACACCTCGACGGCCGACGACCGCGTCCATCCAGGCCACGCCAGAAAGATGGCGGCTCGGATGGAAGAACTGGGACACAAGGTCTACTACTACGAGAATATGGAGGGCGGTCACGCGGCTGCGGCGACCAACAAACACCAGGCCCTGCGAACGGCTCTTACGTACAGCTATCTCTGGATGCAGCTCAAATAGCGCAAGGCGGCGAGGCCATCTCGGCGCCGCCTGCTCTTCTATGGCATGCTGCGTGCTTCGGTCGCTGGCGTTTCGTATGCACCCATGTCCACCGATGTCCCGACGATCCGAGTTCTGCCGTCTCGGTCATGCGGCAGAGGTTCTGCCGTGTTGCCGTCGTCGTCCATATCGGCGAAATCTTTCGGCAGCGCCGTGGGGTCCCCCGCGTCAATGCAGGGAGAACCGTGACCAAGCCGCAAGTCGTCATCCTCCGAACCAAGCAGTCCGTCCGGTCCGGCGGGGTCGATGAACAAGGGGGCAACCGCGATGTTCCCAGGGCCTTCCCAGCCACCCCAGACGTCACTTTTGGCAATTGTAACCAGGAGGTCGCCGCTGATCGAGATCTCTCGTCCGGAATTCCACAGAATGCCGTTCAAGATGCGCAACTCGTCGGCTGTGCGGCCCTGCGATGATTCGGCAACGATCACGCCTGGACCGATGTCCTGACGATTGTTGGCCAGGGTGCAATTCACCAGAACGACCCGACAATCCACCGCATGAATTGCGCCGGCCTGCACCCCGGCGCGATTGGCATGGAGACAACAGTTGACGCCCGACAAGGCGCCGGAATCGGCGGCAATCGCGCCACCGCTTCCACTGGCCTCATTGCCGTTGAGCGTGCAACTGATCAGAGCCACATCGCCGCCGGCCATGAAGACGGCGCCTCCGGCTCCTTGATAGTCCTGGGCGTCGCAGCCCGCGGAATTACCCCACAATGTGCAGTCGAAGACCTCGACATGACCGTCCGCTGCGTAGATGGCGCCCCCCTCTCGCGATGCCCAGTTCTCCGAGAACACACATCTTCGCAAACGAGGACCACCTCGCACGATGTATATCCCGCCTCCACGCGAATCCTCGGGAAACGCCGCGACATCGAATCTCCCATCCGCATGGCCGCCGGAGATCCAGACGCCGTCGAGGACCGCCGTGTGATCGACGTCGACGGCGGTCACCACATGGAGGCTGTTGTCCAGCCTGGACGGTTCGAGCCGCAACTCGTCGCGATCGACTATCGGCCGATCATCTCCGTTCAGATCACCACTGAGGAGGGTCCGCCAGACCGCGGCGTCCCTGGCGTCGGGATTGGACGCCCCTGCGCCCGCGTACCCGCCCCGAATGGCGACCCCCTTCTTCAGTTTGAACGTAGCCCGACGGTCTCCCCGCAGGACGAGGCCCCCCCGATCCGGCAGGTACGCTCCATCAGCCATGCGGACTTCGCATCCGTCATCCGCGACAGCCAACGCATCTTGAAGCGAGTGAAATGCATTTGCCCAGCTTGATCCGTCTTGGCTGCCCCAGGCGTTGACGTCGACGTACAAGACCGAATCGGGCATTCTCGTCACAGTCAACAAAGACGAATCGTTGAACGCGGTGTTGTTGAGTTCATTGGTCTCATCGTTGATGTTGTCGGGGTCGATGATCCATCCCACGTAGTACGTCCCCGGCGGAATGCTCTCGGGAAACTGGCAATGCAGGGTGACCACCGTCCAGGAGTTCATCGAAAGCGCAACGCTGATCTGCCCGAGGTAGTAATCTGACTCGTCGACCTGCGTGTCCGCGGACGCATAGAAACTCACATAAATCGGATTCGGGTCCCGTTCACCCACCGCTTCGATCGCAGCACGGACAGTGAGCGACTGCCCCGCTCGGCCCGCAATGAAGTCCGTCGGCTCAACACTGCTGTAGCGAACACCTCCGTCACGGAGGTCCAGTTCACCGTCTCAGCCAAAGACCTGGCATGGAATTGCGCATATCACAAACAGCGCAATGACAGCACTCCGCTTCATGATTTCTCACCCTTTCCGAAATCCTCAGCCCGAAGGGCTTAACTGTTATCTGCCGGGGGATTATTGTACTCCATGCTCTGCAGGATTTCAAGCGGATTTGTCAGTCCGGCTTGCGGTTCGTGGAAGTTGTTGAAATCAAGAGGGTTGGGACGGATGTCAGAAACGACTTCCCCGCAGACGGGCCCGGCACGAGGGCTGGAGTTGCCCGGGCGAGGCGATCTGCAACGCGGACAAGGAGTACGGCAAGACGGTGGGGGTGGATTGCACGCCGGACCTGCTGGCGGCAGGGTCATTTCCTCGCGTCGATCCGGTTGCGTTCCCCGTCTGACCGTGTTACACTGCCCGCTAAAAGAGCGCCGCCGGTAAGGAGAGAACTATGTTGGTGGTCCATGTTTTCGTCCATGTCAAGCCCGACCAGGTCGAGGCGTTCCGCGCCGCGAGCGTCGAGAACGCCCAGGAGAGCGTCCGCGAGATGGGCATCGCCCGGTTCGACGTGATCCAGCAGCAGGACGATCCGACGCGGTTCGTCCTCGTGGAGGTCTACCGCACGCCGAACGACCCGGCCCGACACAAGGAAACGACGCACTACCAGAAATGGCGGGACGCGGTCGAAAGCATGATGGCCGAACCCCGCACGAGCGTGAAGTACAACAGCATCTTCCCCGGCCAAGACGGCTGGGACTATTTGACCGTATAGGACGCCATGAGATTCGAATTCTCCACCGCCCGCAGAATCGTGTTCGGATCGGGAGCCGCCGAACAGATCCCCAGCCTCGTCGCCGGATACGGAAAACGCGCCTTTGTCGTCATCGGCAGCAAAGCGGATCGTCTGGCCGATGTGCTTGAGGCCATCGCCGCCCGGAGCGTCACCGTCGCGGTCTTCAACGTCGCCGGCGAACCCACGACGGAAATGGCCCAGGCGGCCACCGCTGCGGCCCGGGAGGCCAAGGCCGATGTCGTCCTGGCCGTCGGGGGCGGCAGCGTTCTGGACATCGGAAAGGTCGCCTCCGCGATGCTCAAGAACGAGGGCGAGCTGTCTGACTACCTGGAAGTGGTCGGCAAGGGCAAGCCTCTCAGGGAGCCGGCGGCGCCTCTGCTGGCGGTCCCCACGACCGCGGGCACCGGAGCGGAAGTCACCTACAATGCCGTGCTCGGCGTGTCGGAGCAGCAGGTGAAGGTGAGCATCCGCAGCCCCCTGATGCTCGCTCGCCAGGCGATTGTCGATCCGCTCATGACGCACTCGATGCCGCCGGAGTTGACGGCCGGCACCGGCGTGGACGCCTTGACTCAGTTGATCGAGGCCTTTGTCTCCAACAAGGCCAACCCTCTCACGGACGGGTTCTGCCGCGAAGGCATACTGCGGACGGCCCGATCGCTGCAACCGGCATTCGAGGACGGCTCCAACGCCCAAGCGCGCGAGGACATGTCCCTGGCCAGCCTCCTGGGCGGCCTGGCCCTGGCGAACGCCAAGCTCGGGGCGGTGCATGGGTTCGCCGGTCCTCTGGGAGGCATGACCAGCGCCCCGCATGGCGTGATCTGCGGCCGATTGCTGCCCTTCGTGATGCAGGCCAACGTGCAGGCCCTTCGAAACCGCGGCGAGAATCCGGACGAGGAGACGGCCTCCCTTCTGGCTCGTTTCGATGAGATCGGCCGTATCCTCACCGGCAAGGACACCGCCGACGCGTCCGACGCGGTGACTTGGGTGGGCGAGTTGTGCCTGGCGTTGGGCCTGCCGGGACTGCGCAAGCACGGGCTCTCCAGCGTGGATTTCCCGATCGTGGTGGAGCGTGCCCGCAAGGCCAGCAGCATGCAGGGCAACCCCGTCGCCCTGAGCGACGAGGAACTCACCGCGATCCTCACACAAGCGATCGGTTAAGTGCCTACGCGACGTCGGGCTTGACAACTTCGCGGAACGGGATCTCGACCTCCTTGCTGTCCACGAGGACCACGATCGTCCCTCGGCTCTTGCGAATCCGTTCGACCATGCCCTCCCGGCGGAACGGGACGACGAACACGCTGTCGCCTCTGCGAAGGCCGGCGATGAATTCCGCGTGTCGCTGGGCCATGGCGGTGCGCGACGCCAGCGCGGTCACCTTTTCCGCGAGCGTCCTGGCCTTCTCGCTCCAGGCGGCGGGCGCGTTGTGCATGCCGGCTGCGAATTCATCGACCACCCGCCGGATCGTCTGCATGGAATCGTCGATCTCGCGGTCAACCTGCCTGCGGAGCTGGCGGCCCTCCTCCTCGATTCGCTGGAGTCTCTCGGCCGCTTCCACTTTCGCGGCGTCGGCTTCGTCGAGGATCGACTGAGCTTCGGATCGCTTCTGCTCGGCGTCCTCTCGCGTCGCCTGGATCTGGTTGATCAGTTCGGAGGTTCCGTCGGACTCGGTCGCCAGAAGCGCGGTCGCCTGGCCGATCACCTCTTTGGGCATTCCCAGGCGTTTGGCGATCACGATCGCATTGCTGCTTCCCGGCGTGCCGATCATCAGCCGATACGTCGGCTGGAGGGTCTCCGTGTCGAACTGGACCGAGGCGTTCTGGGCCCGAGGCTGGCTGTAGGCGAACGATTTGAGCTGGCCCAGGTGCGTGGTCGCGACGACCTTGCCGCCCTGCTGCATCAACTTGTCCAGGATGGAGGTCGCCAGCACCGCTCCCTCGATGGGATCGGTTCCCGCGCCGAGTTCGTCGAGCAGGACCAGCGTGCCGCTGTGGGTCCGTTCGAGGATCTTGACCACCTGACGCATGTGAGCGGAGAACGTGCTGAGGCTCTGCTGGATGCTCTGCTCGTCGCCGATGTCCGCGAAGATCTGACGAAAGACCGACACTCGCGAGCCCGCGCGGGCCGGGATGTGCAGGCCGCTCTGCGCCATCGCGATCAGCAGGCCGATCGTCTTGAGGACGACGGTCTTGCCGCCGGTATTGGGACCGGTGATCAGCAGGAGGTCGAAATCGTCGCCCAGCCGCACGTCGATGGGCACCACCTCGTTCGTCAGTTGCGAGATGCTGCATCCCTTCTGCCGACTGATCAACTGGAGCAGCAGCGGATGGCGGGCGTCGCGAAGCTGCAGCGAGGCGCCCGGCGCCAGGTCGGGCGGACTCATGCTGTAGGCGATGCTGAACCGTGCCTTGGCGTAAGTCAGGTCCACCAGGGCCAGCATCTTGACGCTGTCGAGGATGGCGTCCTGCTGGTCCAGCACCATCTTGGTGAGCACCCACAGGATGCGGTCCACTTCCTTCTTCTCTTCGAAGACCGCGTCCTCCAGCTCGTTGCTGAGCTCGACCAGTTCGTCGGGCTCGACGTACAACGTCGCGCCGGTGTTCGAACGGTCCAGGACGGTGCCGCGGACGACGTGACGATGGGTGGACTTGACCGCGATGACCGGTCGCCCGTGACGCATCATGTAGTTGTCGTTTTCGATGGCCTTTCGCAGGGCCGGCGACGCGACGAGATTCATGAACCGCTGATGGAGGTTCTCGCTCACCTGGGCGATCCTCCGGCGGATGTCCCGAAGCTTCTCGGAGGCCTCGTCCCGCACCCGCTTGTCGCCCCCGATGCAGCGTCGGACCTCCTCGACGGTGGGCTCGAAGTCGCCGAGCTTCTCGCCCATGGCCCGCAGATGCGTGCTCTCAGCGGGCTCCAGATTCGTCAGGAACAGCCGCAGCCTGCCGCTGGCGGCCAGCGTGTCGGCGATCTCCAACAACTCGGCGGGCTCGAAGACCGTCTGCTTCTTGCCGAACTCCTTCAGGAGAGGGCGAATGTCCCTGAGTCCCGCCATGGGCACCCGTTCGCCGCGGTCCAGGACCTTCGTCAGTTCCGTCGTTTCCGCCATGCGAGCGGCCGCCCATCGCAGGTCCACCGAAGGATACAAGCCGTGGGCGGCGTCTTTGCCCAGATCGCTGGCCGCGTAGGACGCGAGCGTCCGCCGGATCTCCTCGAATTCGAGCACTTCCAGGGTGTGTTCGTCTATTCTCTTGCCGGCCATGCGCTGTTCTCGATGAATCGGATGAGGTTGTAGATAGCCCGATTGTAGGGGACTTCGATGTCGTATCGCTTCGCCAGCTTGAGAACCGCGCCGGTGAGGGCCTCGATCTCGGTACGTTTGCCCGCGGAGACGTCCTGGAGCATCGACGATCTGTGCTCGGCGGTATCGGGCACCAGCTTCTCGTAGAAGACCTGAAGGAAATCCTCGGGACGCCTCCAATGCGTTCGATATCCGGCGGCCAACATGACCGCGAACACCTCCCCCACGATCTGGCCCATCAGCAGGCGGGTCGAGCCCTCGTCGGCCAGCGCCCCATAGGGCACGTGCAGGATCGCCCCCAGCGGGTTCAACGCGCAGTTGTAGAGCATCTTCGCCCACAAGTCCCTCTCGACCGCGTCGGTGACCTCGCAGGGGATGCCGCCCTCGCGAATGGCCTGGGCCAGCAGTTGGACAGCCGAGAGATCGGGCGCAAAGAGGCTGCCCATGCGAATCGCATCCGCGTGGACCGTGACCTCCACCTCGTTGGGTTTGGGCCGGCGAAAACCGGTGATCACGCGGGCGTTGTAAATGCGGTCTCTGTCGAAGTGCTCGCAGAACGTCTCGGCGTTGCCCCAGCCGTTCTGAAAGAGGACCAGTCGGGCTCTCGATCCGATGCGGTCGCCATGCTCGGCCAGATCGCGGGCGGCGGCTGACGAATCGAACGATTTCGTGCAGACGAGCACGAAATCGAATTCCGATCCGTCCCCCTCTGCGAGCGATTCCCTGCAACCGAACTCGTCGGGTCGCGCGTGGGCGTGTCCGAAGATCCCGGTTCGGATCAAGCCGTTCTGCCTGAGCGCAGCAACTGTCCCTCCCCGGGCGATGATCTCGACCCGATGCGCCGGCCGGATCAGACAACTGGCGATCCCCAGCCCCACCGCTCCTCCGCCATAGATCAGTACTTGCATATCCGTCGGCTTCCCATGCTTATTGAAAGGGCTCATGCCACGCCCAGTTTCTCCCGGAGGATGTGCAGATTCATCGCATCCTCTCTGTTGTACTCCAGAAGCACTCGAAGCGCCTCCAAATCGTTGTCATTGACGTAATCCCACCAGAGCTTGACGGCCATATACCCGTCCATGTCGGGAAGGCCGCGGGCGATGCCGAGCCGGACCTCGACGACTTTCAGGCCGCCTTTGAGGTCCCTGCGCCAGCAGTCGTACATCAGATCGGTGTGGGCGAAACGCTTTCGCAGGTCGAGCCCCAGCCTTTGCCTGATGAAGGGCAGATCGAATCGGCGGCCGTTGTACGTGTAGATTTCGTCGACGCCGTCCAGCATGGCCAGAACCGCGTCGGCGGTGATCTGGCTGCCGAAGAGTTGCTCGCACCGCTGCTGCTCCCCTTGCACCCGGCCCACGCCCACCACCGTCAAATCCGAATACCGGCTGCACCCGGTCGTTTCGATATCGACATACCCATAACACTTCGCCTTGCTGTCAGCGGTCCGGGCTGTGCTTTGCTTTCCGGTCGGACAGAATCCCTGGATGCTCATCACAATACTCCTTTCTGTCGCATTCCGGACAGTGCGAGCCCCGCCAGATGGCGTCGAACTGCTCCATGATCCGGCCGATGATCGCCGGATCGGTTGTCACGATGCCCGATTCGAAGTTGCGCCGGTTCACGCTCTTGGCCCCGACGCCGGCGCCGGTCAGATTGGCGCTGCCCGAGTAGGCGTACTGGCCATCCACGACCGCGCACTTGGGATGAACTCTGGGACAAAGCATCCGCTCCAAGCCTTTCGACAGGTTCGGGTATCGGTCGAAATCGGCCCGAAACGCCGGTCCCGGCTCCTTCGCATGGAGCAGACGAACCTCGACGTTCCTGCGAACCATGTCCGACAAGACCTCCAGGAACGGCGTCATCCTGCCCCGCTTGTGCACGTACAGGTCCTTCAGGTCCGCGGTGGCCAGCCAGAGCAGGCGGGTGGCCTTGGGGACGGCCCCGCAGATGACTTCGTCGTATATCTCTCGATCGGTCACAAATCTCAACATGGCATCCGCTGGACAACAGTACGCCGTCCCACCGTTCCATTTCGGGTTTCCAGTCTACACGCGGACCTCGGGTTTTTCAACCCTGCAAAGGCATTCAGGCGTCCCTCATAGGCCGATCCGTCGAAGAGCAGGGATTTTCCTGGGAGGCCGCATTTGGATTTTCCCGAAGGCGCTGTACATTCTATGTAGCAGCAATCTTCGATGTAGGCGTTCTTCCGATAATATGCGGGAGCATAAGAGGGATTCGGCATTACGGATGGGAGAAATCTATCATGGCAATCCAGAATCTGTCCGAACAGGTGCTTTTGATCACCCTGCCGGCAGAGCCGCAGTCGAGCAAGGAACTGGAGGTGATGGTGCGATCCGCCGGAGCGGGTCTCGACCGCGATGTGATCGTCGATTTCTCACTCGTGGAGATCCTGTCCTCTGCGATGATCTGCAACCTGATGCTCCTCGAACGCCTGGTCAGCGCGAACGACCGACAGCTCATCCTGTGCTCGGTCCCCAGCAGCATCAACGGGATCTTCATTCGCGTGGGTCTGCACAAGCTGTTTCGGTTCGCGGAGGACGAATTCACGGCGCTGCAATCGCTGGATCGCAGCACGTACCTGGAGCCCTGACGGACCCTAGCCGAAAGCCTCTCATGAAACGCACAGCCAGCGGTCCACGATGTCGTCGAGAGCCGCCGGCAGAACGCCCGTCAACCAGGCCAGATCGATGATCGTCGGACGTTTACGGATCTCGTGCATGTGCAGAATGGCCGAGCGAATCCGCGGACGCGAGCAGCCGATGTCGGCCGCACAGGTCGCCGCGCCCGCTCGCGTCAGCCAGTCGCGGATTGTCTGAGGACTCTTGACCTGTGCTGCGGCCCGCGTCCTGGCCTCGTCCCAGAGATTCCTCTGTTTGAGCCTTTCTCGGAGGAACTCCAGCCGCGGACGTTTGGCCCGATCCTGTTCCCGCACCGCACCGGCGATGGATGAATCGATCCAGACCGCTTCGTCCACAGGGGGAGGCAGACTGCCGGCATCGGGACTCTCGACCGCCAGCACCCGTTCGAAGAGGGCCGCTGAGAGCACCGTTCCGACGCCGACCTGGCGCCCATGCAGGTCGTGGCGTTCGCCCCGCACCTCGGCCATCATGTCCAGGGTGTGACTCAGGAGGTGTTCGCCACCGCTGGCCGGGATGCTGGTGCCCATGAGCGTCATGGCGGCGCCCGTCCAGAACAGAGCCTCGAAAAGCCCCTCAACCGCCTGCGGCCTGTGATCGCGAATATGTTCAGGGTGATCCAGATACAGCGGCTCGATGTCGCGGGCGATCCCGGCACAGAAACTGCAGTGGTGCTCGTCGAGCAGAAGGCTGTTCATCACCCAGTCGCCGTTGCTCTGGTGCTTGGCGATAGTGTCCCCGAAGCCCGCGGCGATCATCTCGTGCGGGGCTCCCTCGATAACAACCGGATCGGCGACCACCGCCAGGGGCGGCCTGGCCTCGATCAGCATTTTCACACCGGCGATCGTCGGCGCCACGTTGGCGCTGGAGTAGCCGTTCATGGACGCGGCCGTCGCGACGACGACATAGGGAATGCCCAGCTCGAAACTTGCCCACTTGCTCAGGTCATTGATGACTCCGCTGCCCACCGCGACCGCCGCGTCAACACGCAGAGGACGAAGCTGCTCGACCAGTGCGCGACACGTCACATCGTCGCACATCGGGCTTCGGAGGTCCCGGTCGGCAACAACGACCCTACTGGCCGTCAAGCCAGCCCTCTCCAGGGCTCTTTGAGCCTTCTCGCCTGAAATCCTCCAGGTCCGCGTGTCGGCAACGACCGCCACCCGTTGCGGCCGGACCTCGCCCAGGCAACGTCGCAGAATGTCCCCCAGCGAATCCACGACGTCGCGTGCATAGACCAGTTCGCGGACTGGCATGTGATGGGTCCTGCCGCATGGGCAGGCGAGGCTCTTCCCGAACAATTCCGACAAGAACATAGGATTTGCTATTTCCGATTCACGATTTATTATTGATAATACGACGCAGGCTCGTCGAGAGCTGCGATTGTAGTTCACGAATGGGCAGCCGTAAAGCCCTGACGGAGGTCCGGACATGAAGAAAGCCTTCAACAGACGAGAGTTGCTCAAAGCCGGCGCGGCCTCCATATTGGCGGGGGTGCCGGTGATGGCGGACGAGAAGCCCCGGCGCAAGCCCAACGTGGTCTTCGTGTTCGCCGATCAGTGGCGGGCCCAGGCCGCTGGATATGCCGGCGACCCGAATGCCCGGACGCCCAACCTCGACCGACTCGCCGGCCGCAGCGTCAACTTCACGAACGCGGTGTCGTGCTGCCCGGTTTGCAGCCCGTATCGCGCCAGTCTGCTCACGGGCCAGTACCCGCTGACTCACGGCGTATTCCTGAACGATGTTCCGCTGCAGGACGAGGCGGTCTCGCTGGCACAGGCCTGCCGCAGGGCGGGATACCAGACCGCCTACATCGGCAAGTGGCACCTCGACGGCAACCACCGAAGCGCGTTTATTCCGCGGGAGCGCCGGCAAGGATTTGAGTTCTGGAAGGCCCTGGGCTGCACCCACGCGTACAACAACTCCCTCTATTACGGCGACGAGGAGGTCAAGCTCCGCTGGGACGGCTACGACGCGATCGCCCAGACGCGCGAAGCCCGCCAGTACATCCGCGACCACGCAGGGGGCCCGCCATTTCTCCTGGTCCTGTCCTGGGGGCCGCCTCACGATCCCTACGGCACGGCGCCGCAGAAGTACCGCGACCTGTTCGATCCCGAGCGGATCGCCCTGCGTCCCAACGTGCCCGAGCAGGATAGAGACAAGGCCCGGCAGGCGGCTGCGGGCTATTACGCCCACATCGCCGCGATCGACGACTGCATCGGTGAACTGCTCGACACGCTTCGCCAGACCGGCATCGAGCGGGACACCATCTTCGTCTTCACCTCCGACCATGGCGACATGCTCTACTCGCACGGCTGCCAGAACAAGCAGCGGCCTTACGACGAATCGATTCGCGTGCCGTTTCTGCTGCGGTACCCCGCCCTGCTGGGCGAGAGCGGCGCGACCATCGATATGCCCATCAATTCGCCCGATATCATGCCGACCTTGCTGGGTTTGAGCGGAATCCCCGTTCCGAAGACTGTCGAAGGCATCGACTTCTCAGGCGTTCTGAAGGGAGCGCCGGCGCCGGACAGCGCCGCTCTGATTGCGTGCTACGCCCCGTTCGGACAGTGGACGAGGGCGCGAGGCGGCCGCGAGTATCGAGGCGTCCGGACCCGTCGATACACATATGTCCGCGACCTCAACGGCCCATGGCTGCTCTACGACAACCAGAGCGACCCATACCAGCTCAAGAACGTGTGCAACGACCCTGAACACGCGACCGTGCAGACCCGCCTCGATGCCCTTCTCTCTGAGCGATTGAGGGCAGCAAAGGACGAGTTCCTTCCCGCAGGCGATTACATCGCGAAGTGGGCCTATGAGGTCGATGACTCCGGCACGGTTCGCTACACGAACTGAGCCGCCTATCGGGGTCCGCCTGGCAGGTCGGTGATCGCGTTGCCGACCTGCTCGATGAAGTTCGAGTACACCTCGTCTGAGATCTTGCGTTGGCCCTCGTCGAGCCCCAGGCGGACGATCACCATGTTCCATTCGGGGATGACGAACATGTCGTTGTTGTTGTAGCCGCTGGCGGCATAGGTCCCGGCCGGAGCCCCCGGCCATTTCCGCGTGCCGTTGGATTTACGCCCATTCGTCCACCAGTTGAATCCATACGTACCGCGGCCGTCGGCGCCGCTGTCCGGCCAAAGAGCAATGGAGGCCGACACCTGCGGGCTCGTTGCCTCGACGATCCACCTTCCGCTGATGAGCTGCTGTCCATTCCAATTGCCATAATTGAGGAACAAGTGGCCCAGGCGGGCGATCTGCCGGGCGGAGATGAAGATGTGTTTGTTCGAGTTGCCCGAGCCGCCGTTGACCGCTATCCCCTCGATCTCCCCGAAGTCGCCCCAGTTCCATCCGCTCGGATCCATGCCGATCGGGTCGGCGATTCTCCGCTTGAAGAGGTCCTTCATGGGCTCGCCCGCGATGCGGGTCAGGACGCACCCGAACTGATTCATCGCCGAGTCCCAATAGGCGTAGTGGGAGCCCGGAGCGAATAACGGCGTGCTGCACGGGTCGAACGGGGTGGGACTGGGCCCGTGCCGATAGCTGCCCGCAGGTTCATCGTGCCGGGCCCGGTAGCCGCTGGTCATCGTGGTGAAGTGCCGCAGCGTCACGGCGGGGTAGGAGGAGGCCATCGCGGCCACGCGGTCCTTCGCAAGGGTCTCCAGCGTGGCCTTGCCATCGTCGATCAGAAGACCGAGCACCGTGCTGGTGAAGGACTTCGTCATGGACCAGACGCCGTGCACCTTGTCGATCTCCGCGCCTTTCCAGACCATGCGTCCGTTTCGGACGATCACAAGCTGGTTGACGCCGTCCGGGCCGGAGTTTTCGCGCAGGTAGTCTGCCGCTGCGTCGAGCCGGGCGGAATCGAGCCCCTGCGACTCCGGCGGGGATTCCTGCCAGTCCCTGGCCGGAAAGACCGCACGCGTCAGGAACAGCACGGCATCACCCTGGACAGGGCACGAGAAGCGAGCCTCTCCCTCGCTGACGGTGCTTGTGCCGCAGGAGACCTGCTTGCCGTCGGCCGGGTCGAACCACTCGTACCGATAGGTCCCCGGCTCCGCCTTCACCGCGACTGAATCGCCTGCATCGGCGGGCCTGAAGACAAGGTACTGACTGCCCGGATGGGCAAGGCAATACTTCGTCGACGCCACACCCGGGCTCGGACGAGCCTCCGCCAGATCCATCCGGCGGGCGTAAAGGAGAGTATAGCCCAGACTCCGCCGGATCGGGTTCCACTTGGGATCGAGGCCGTGGCCGAGGACCTCGCCGTCGTAGGGGTCCATGAAGATCGGATTGTGGCCGCGTGTGAAGCTCTTCCAGACCCAGGCCACGTTGCCGCCGATGCCCCAGAGGTGGTCCGTGTCGGTGATCACGACCTTGCGGCCGTCGGCGGGCGGAGGATCGTCGCGGTAGCCGACGTCGGGGTTTGGCGAGATCCAGTCGGCCGGACTGTCGAAGAGAGTCTTGTTCTGCCCGCCTTTGTACTGGAAGGTCATGCCGACCGGATGCTGCCGCGGCTTGGTCCTCTCATACTCCTTGATGAAGCGGATCATCTGGTACTGCCACGGCGTCGAAGCCGGGTGGTTCTCGTTGGAGATCTCGTACAGCACGTTGTCGAACCCGTTGACCGTATCGACGACCTTCCGCACGTACGCTTCCTGGATCTCCGTGACCGCCTGATTGCCGAGCTCATGGACCGCGACGCTCTTGCCGTCGATGCCGTTGACGTTGTTCTGGGGATGGAAGGGATGCCCTTCCCAGGCGCCGGGCGCGAACTGCGCGCCCCAGCCTTCAAAGAGCATCACCGAGACGTAGATGCCGCGTTCTCTCGCGGCCGCCACACGGTTGTGGAGCCGCTCGAAATACGCAGGATCGTGCTTCGTCAAATCGAACTTCGGTTTGCCGTCCAGGGCCATCCCCGGCCCGGTTCGCGCGTACGGGTGTGGAGCCGCCGTATGACGTTTGCCCTCCCCGTTGGCCTTGGTGTCCCAGGAGACCAGTTCCCACGTCCAGAGCCGCATGAAGTTGTGACCAAGCCCGCCCATCCAATCGATGTAGGCCTGGGAATCGAATGGAGCCGGCGGGTCCGACGGCCCGAAGTCCACGAGATTCGCCCAGGTGTGCGAGCCGGTCAGGTAGACGACGTCGCCGGTGGCGCTGTTCTGGAAATATCGTGGGTTCTGCGGACAGACGACCAGCGGCCCCATCGGAGAACCTTGCCTGTCCTGTGCCGCGGTCGACAGCGAAACCAGCAGGAGAATACCCGCCATGATCGCGCAATTGGATCTGTGAATTCCCATGGATCTGCCTTTCTGCCGCCTGCGCAACGTTAGTTACAGTTTTCCTCCGCGGATGATCGAAATGAGCAGCCACACGCCGAAGACAGCGGCAATGAAGTAGCCGAACACGCCCACCTCCTGCAGGTTCGCCTGGGCAACCAGCATGCTGGACCCGATCAGCAGCGCCGCGATGATCAGAGCGAAACTGATGCGGTTGGAGCTCTTGTCGAGCGTCTTGTTCAGAGTCTCCAGGTGCTCGTGCTGCACGCGAACCTGGAATTTGCCCTGGCGGAACTTGCTGAGAATGACATTGACGTCCTCGGGCAACCTCGATGCGAGGTCCCCCGCGTCGAGGATCGCCTGACGCGCGTGATGGAGCAGTCGTTTGGGCTCGACATCGCGAAGGGCCGCCCGTCGGGCATAGGGGGTCAAGACCTCAATTAGATTGAAATCCGGGTCCAGGGACTTGGCGAACGTCTCGATCGTGGCCATGGTCTTGAGCATGAGCGTGAACTGAGCCGGCGGGCGTACGAAGTGCAGACGAAACAGATCGAATGTCTGCGTCACCGCCGCAGCGAAAGGAATGCTTCGCACGGGCAGGTCGCGATAGGTCTCGATGAGTTGCTCCATGCTGGCGGACAGTCTGCCCATGTCCGTCATCTCATGGATCATGTCCTGGCGGTCCAGGGCCCGCACGACCCGGGCCGGCTCGTTCTCGACAATCGCCAGGACGATCTCGTTGAACAGCTTTCGGTCCTGGGTGGACAGCCTGGCGACCTGTCCGAAATCGATCGGGGCCAGTACGTCGCCGGGCAGGAGAAAGAAGTTTCCCGGATGCGGGTCCGCGTGAAAGAAGCCCAATTCGAAGATCTGCCGGAGGACGAAATCCGCGCCGCGACGGGCGATGCGCTTGGGATCGAGTCCGTGCTCTCGAAGGATCGCGGGATCGCCCGGTCGAATGCCGTCGATGTACTCCATGGTCAAGACCGCTGGGCCGCAGTATTTCTCATAGACGCGAGGGACATGGACCGTCGGATCCTCAGCGAAATTCCGGATGAATCGCAACTGGTTGCGACGTTCGCTTTCCAGGTCCGTCTCGAGGGAGACTGCTTGGGCGAACTCACGCACCATCTGTCGGGGGTCGATCGTTTCATGTTGGAACAACGTCAACTTGAGGATGCCCGCCAGATCCTCGAGCATTTCACATTCGGCCTGGATGACCTCGACGATCCCGGGCCGGCGGACCTTCACGACCACCGAGTCGCCTTCCTGCGTCGTGGCGCGATGCACCTGAGCGATGCTCCCGGCCGCCAGCGGCGCGGCGTCGAAGGACACAAAAATCTCGTCCAGCTTGCCCCCCAACTGCCGCTGGACCTCCGCCTTGATCCGGTCGGGCGACTCTGGCTTGACCTGGTCCTGGAGACGTTCGAGTTCCTGGATGTACTCAAGGGGAATGATGTCGGGGCGAGTGCTGAGCAGTTGTCCGAACTTGATGAAAGTAGGACCCAGCTCCTCGAGCGCGAAACGAAACCGCTCCGCCCGGCTTCGGCCCTCGGCGATCCGCTTGATACGCACCGGGGCGACCTTCTCCCCCAGGCGGACGAGCACACGGGACCTCAACGCGTCCGCCACCTCTTCCAGGCCGTACTTCATCAGCACAGCCACGATGTGCCGGTATCGGCGCAATCGGTGCAGCCGGCTCTTGAACCGCAAACCCCAGAGCCCCAAATGCGATTACTCCCCGTTGCTCTTGGCCAGCAACTGATCGATCTTTCGCTCAATCCGTTCGATGTCGTCCCGGCTCGCCAAGTGCATGTTGGCGATGGTCTGGCGGACCTGATCGGAGACCAGTTTCTGGAACTCGGCCCGCGTCCGCTCGGCGCTGTCCATGACCTCTTTGACGAAGCCGGTGCGGGTCTCTCTGAGCGCTTGCCCTTTGCTGACGTACTCATCGAACATCGCCTCGGCCCGTTCCCGAGTCATGGTCAGGGCCCCCAGTCCGGCCATCATCAGTTTGTCCAACGTCTCAAACATGGCGTTTCCTCCACTGAATTCCCGGTCCCCATCCCTTTCGGCAAAGGTACGCACGGCACGTCGGCGAACCGCCATGCCGCAAGACCTTCCCAACACCCTTATCTAAGTCGATTCCGGCCCAGTTGACAAGTGGAAAAGTCCGGTCACAGTTGCGATTCGCCCCTGGCCGCCACCCATGGACAAGACAGGCACGATGCGATGGTGATAGCGGTAGAACCGCGGCGACAGTCCGTCAGTAGAAGAGGACAGGGAATTCTGATTTTCGATTCCGTTGTGACGAGGTGCGTGAATGGCGAGTCGACAAAGAAAAGTCGTGGTGATCGGCGCAGGGTCGGTGGGTGCGAGCTACATCTATGCCCTCCTGCAGACGGGGGTGGCCGAAACCGTCGCCCTGATGGACCTGGATCGCGATCGCGTGGAAGGCGAGGTCATGGACCTCTCCCACGGCCTGCAGTTCATTCCGCCGGTGCACATCAAGGCAGGCGATTATCAGGATTGCGCCGACGCGAGCATGATCGTGGTTACCGCCGGGGCCAAACAGTCTCCTGGGCAATCTCGGGCCGATCTGATCCGCAAGAACGCCAAGATCGTCACTGCGATTTGCGACCAGATCTCGCGGTATCCGAGCGAGGCGGTTCTCGTCATGGTCACCAATCCGGTCGATGCTCTAACACAGGTCGCCCTCGAACGCCTGGGCTGGCCGCGACAGCGCGTGATCGGATCGGGCACCGTGCTTGACACCGCCCGATTCAAGTTCATGCTCAGCCGCCATTGCGGAATCGACGCCCGCAACATTCACGCCTACATCATCGGCGAGCATGGCGACAGCGAGGTCGCCGCCTGGAGCCTGTCGCACATCGCAGGGGTGTCCATCGAGAATTACTGTCGGATCTGCGGCGTCTGCGACTACAAGGAGCACCACAAGCATATCGCCGAACAGGTCCGCGATTCAGCCTACCACATCATCGACTACAAGGGCTCGACATACTATGGCATCGGGCTCTCGCTGGTCCGGATTTCCGGGGCGATCCTCAGAAACGAGAACAGTGTGCTGACCGTCTCGACCCTGCTCCAGGGCGAGTACGGCATCCGCGACGTCTGCCTCAGCGTTCCTTGCGTCGTCGGCGAGCACGGCGTGGTGCGAATCATCGACGCACAGCTCTCGCCCGACGAGCAGAAGGCGCTGAATCGATCCGCCCAGGCGATCGCCACGACGTTTGCCACCGCCAGGCAGGACCCCTTGTCGAGCGGGTAGAAGGCCGGGGCAGTTGTAGGCATGGGTCCTTCGACAATTGCGTATTTTCCTGATGTCAGAATCAGCAGAATCCCTATTCGTTCCTTCTAGAAGCCCAGCTAATGTGAAGGGGACAATTTTTTGGCTGGATGCGGCGCGTGCAGGCGGCACCATCAGGGGGCAACCGCAGACAAGGAAGTAGTTTCTGTCCGGCTCTGACGACTCCGACCCGGCGCGCGACGAGGTTTCTCCCAGCCCGACTCAACAACGATCCCGAGCAGCAGATCGTCCTTGTACGTGAGTCCTTGGCGTCAACCCTGTGGAATGCTGGGGCTGGGACCGACCGATCGCAGGCATTTCCCCGTCAGGGAACTGGGGTGGGTTTGGCAGGCATGTCGGTCGGCGTGTGCAGGGGATTGGTTTCTCGCGGGCAGTGAGGACGCATCGATGAGCATCACGACACTCATGCTCGGATGGGAGTTTCCTCCGTTCATCAGCGGCGGCCTTGGCACGGCATGTTATGGTTTGACCCGGGCCATGAGCCGTCAAGGCACGCGGGTGATCTTCGTCCTGCCTCGACAGAGACCGATTCGCCTTCTCGGCGGAAGTTGCGGTGCGCGCAAAGCTCTTGCTCCCGAGATGCCGAACGTGAGTATCCGCGCCGTCCGGTCGCCTCTGACCGCCTACGGAAAATACGGCCCTCCCCCTACCCGACCGGTCACCGCTGCGGTTGAATCGGAATTGTCCAACGAGCCTGAACCAGTGAGAATCCCCACGCCATACGGTCCCAGCCTGGAGACGGAGGTGTTCCGATACGCCCAACAGGTCGTGGGGATCGGGCGAGGCGAAACATTCGACGTGATCCACGCGCATGACTGGATGACGTTCCCTGCGGGGATTGCCCTTGCCTCTTGCAGCGGCAAACCTCTGATCGTCCAGGTCCACTCGACGGAGTTCGACCGCACCGGCGAGCATGTGAATCAGTTCGTGTACGACATCGAGCGTCAGGGCATGCATGCGGCGGCCCGCGTGATCACGGTCAGCAACTACACCCGCGGCATCGTCGTCAACCGATATGGCGTTTCGCCTGCGAAGGTGGATGTCGTCTACAACGGCGTCGAGCCTCCCGCTGAGTTCGCCGGTGTTCCACGGTCCCCCCGGCCCAAGCGTGCCGACAAGAACGTGCTGTTCGTCGGCCGCATGACGATGCAGAAAGGGCCGGAGTACTTTCTCTACGCCGCCAAGAAGGTCATGGAGAAGACCAAGAACGTCCGGTTCATCATGGCCGGCGACGGAGATCGACTTCACGGAATCATCGAACTGGCCGCATGGCTGGGGATCGGGCACAGGGTCTTCTTCACCCGGTTCCTCCGAGGCCAGGACGTTCAGAGGGTCTACCGTATGGCGGATCTGTACGTCATGCCTTCGGTCTCGGAGCCGTTCGGGATCGCGCCGCTGGAAGCGTTGCAGAACGATGTGCCGGTCCTGATCTGCAAGCAAAGCGGCCTGGCGGAGACCCTCCGCAACGCGCTGAAAGTCGATTTCTGGGACACGGTCGAGATGGCCAACAAGATCATCGCGGTGCTGCGTCATCAACCGCTGGCGGATATGCTCCGGATCAATGGGCGAGAAGAGACCCTTCGCTTCCGCTGGGAGGACTCGGCGGCGAAAGTCCGCGACGTCTATCGACGGGTGCTCAACGTCGCTTGAGCGGTCCCAGGCAAGGGAGGACCCATGGCTTCCGTGTGTTTCTACTTCCAGGTGCATCAACCATACCGACTGCGGCATTACACCATCTTCGACAGCGACTCGGATTACTTCGATGGATACAAGAACGCTCAGGTGTGCCGCAAAGTGGCTGAGAAATGCTATCTGCCTGCGAACCGTCTGCTCCTGGATCTGATCCGTCGCTATGAGGGCCGTTTCAAAGTGGCGTTCAGCATCACCGGGGTCCTCTTGGAGCAACTGAGGGACTATGTGCCGGAGGCGCTCGCCAGTTTCCAGGATCTTGCGAACACAGGCTGCGTCGAGTTTCTGGCTGAGACGTACCACCACAGCCTGAGTTCTCTGTTCTCTCCCTGCGACTTCGCCTGGCAGGTGCAGGCCCACAAACGCCTGATCCGCGACACCTTCGGACAGACGCCCCGAGTCTTCCGCAATACCGAGCTGATCTACAGCAATTCGCTGGCCGAAACGATCGAACGACTCGGCGGTTTCGACGCCATCCTGAGCGAGGGCGCCGATCATATCCTTGGATGCCGGAGTCCCAATTACGTATACCGACCCCCGAACACGCGTCATGTGAAACTGCTGCTGAAGAACTACCGGCTCAGCGACGATATCGCCTTTCGGTTCTCCAATCGGGATTGGTGCGAATGGCCTTTGCAGGCGGAGAAATTCGCTCATTGGATCAACGCGGTCAACGGCAACGGATACGTCGTCAATCTCTTCGTGGACTACGAGACATTCGGAGAGCACCAGTGGGAGGATACAGGGATCTTCGAGTTTCTCCGTTGTCTGCCGGGCGAGATCTTCAAGCATCCGGACGCCGACTTCAAGACCCCCACCGAGGTGGCGGCCGCCTACGACGCGGTGGACGTTCTCGACGTGCCCTACTGCATCAGTTGGGCGGACGTCGAACGAGACCTCTCCGCCTGGCTGGGCAATCCCATGCAGCATAACGCCATCACCGAACTGTACAATCTCGAAGGCCAGGTCAAGGCCTGCAAGGATCCCGACCTCCTGGCCGATTGGCGCAAGCTCCAGACCTCGGACCACTTCTATTACATGTGCACGAAGTGGCTCGCCGACGGCGACGTCCACAAATACTTCAACCCCTACGATTCGCCCTACAACTCGTATATCAACTTCATGAACGTGCTGGACAACCTGCGATCACGATGCGACGCCGAGACCGCTTCGTGCGGGATGGAATCCCCTTCCATGGCCGGGGTTTGACCCCTCGCGGTCGTTGCTTTTCCCATGCCGATCTGCTATGATGAAGGCAGGAGGCATTGGGGTGCCTATGGATCGAAGGACGTTTCTGAAGATAGCCGTGCTTGCGGTCGCTGCGGGCCGACGGGCAGGGGCTCGAGGTCTCGTCTTGCTGCGCGTTCCGGATTCGATCACGATTTCCGGGATCGAGTGGTTCGTATACGAGACGGGTCTGCGCGGCCCGGGGAGCGCGCCCGAGCGACGTTGCGCGGTGCGAATCACCGCCAAGCCGGGGATTCACGGATGGGCCGATGTCGTTGGGTGGGCGGCGCCGAACGCCGAGACGGCACTCGGCCTTCGCGAGCGACTCCTGGGACGGCAGATCCACTTGCCCAGCGACCTCTGGCGGGAACTGTACGAGAGTGGTCTGCCCCTTGGCGTCCTCGGGGCAGTCGATATCGCTCTCTGGGATCTCTTGGGGAGGGTGGAGAACAAACCTGTGCATGCCCTGCTGGGTACGCAGCGTCAGACGGTCAAAGCCTATGCGACGACGGACTTCAATCTCGGCGATCCTTCGGAGTATGCCCAATACGCACGGTCCTGCAAGGACGCGGGCGTCCACGGGTGCAAGATTCGTCCTCACTTCACTCCCGGCGTAAGGGCTGAGGGCGAGTCGGGCGGAGGGCTTCCCGACCGCGACATGGCTGTCTATCAAGCGGTTCGGGAGGCAGTCGGTCCTGACTTCGCCTGCATGGCCGACAATGGAGGGACGTATACGTTCGACGAAGCGTTGCGGGTCGGCAGGCTCCTGGACAGCCTTCGGTACGATTGGTGCGAATCCCCCATGCCGGAAACCGAAACCTGGCGGGAACGCTATATCGCCCTGACCTCCCAAGTCAAGACGCCGGTCTGCGCGGCCAAGAACCTGGGGGATTCCTATCTGGGTCGCGCCGCATGGCTTGCCTCCAAGGCCTGTGATATCGGCCAGATCGATGTCCATTGCGGCGGTTTCACCCCCTGCCTGGAAATGGCTCACGCCTGCGAATCCCTCGGCGCGCCGCTGGAACTCCATGACGTCGGTCCTGACGCCTATCCGCACCTTCAACTCATGGCAGCAACTTCCGAATCGCTCATCCGTTACGCGGAGGTCTCCTCGATCTCGCGGACCACACGCATCCATCCGGGCCGAACGACGCCTGAGCCGATCCCCGACGAGCAGGGCTGCATCCCGATTCCCGAAACCCCAGGCATGGGTCTGGAACTCGACTGGCAATACATCTTCACACACCGGGTGTTCTGATCGCTCACTCTTCCCCGTCGAAGACAATGGCCCAGCGAATCTCGCCATCTGTCGGCGAGTCGATGCGGACCCGAATCCGCCAGTCTTCCTGGGCGGTCAGCTTGACCGAGTCGGCCGATGCGGTCAGCGCCGTCGCCTTCCACGGATTGGTCCGCCCCATCGCCGCGATGCGGAGTTCATACGGGTCGTTCGCGACCACCCGGCTGACGCCGCTGAGCGTGCGCGTCGCGGCGTCCCATTTCTCTTCGAGTAGATCGGGGATGCCTTGGGCGATGTGCCGGGATGTGCCGACCACCTGGGGATGGCCGACGACCGGGCGAATCGACAAGATGCGGCAGCTCGCCGGCGGAAGCTCGCTGTCCAGCACGCCGCCGAATGGCTCGACGAACCGGTCGGCCCAGTAGTCGAAGCCCACGTACCGCTCGGCCCGAGGCAGGCCGATTTGCTCGGTCGAGCGCAAGATGCGGACCGACTGTTTCTCATCCCAGTTGAACAGGCCCACCACGTCGCGCCGGGGCTCCTTGCGGTCGTCGGTCAGCAGCCAGATCCTGGCGATCCTCTCTTCGAACAGATCGACCGGACGCGGCTTGAGGTCGTGGGCGGGCATCGATCGCTGGAGCAGGTGGATACGCTCGGCCGACAGCGACTTGTAGTCCTCACTGCTGGCGTTCAACTGGCCTGTCAGGGCGACCCAGGAGACCAGGGCCCGGGCGTGCTCGATCGGGACGCTGTCGGTGACGTAGACCGGGTCCGGGTCGTTGTACCAGACGCGGCCGTGTAGGAAATAGAGATTGCTGCCGCTGAACGGTCCCCTGCACATGTCCGCCCACTTGCGGCCGTTGTCGGGCCCAATTCGCATGGCGTCCAGCAGGCCGAACGAGGCCCCCAGCGTCCGCATGTTCTGCGCCACGTTGCAGCCCAGGAGGAACACCCCATTTCCGGCAGCCTTGCGAACCAATTCCAGGCCATCGCGGTACGTTTCGACATGCGTCTTCTCGGGATCGCGCAGGGTGGTCTCGCCAAGCCGATCGTCCTTGAAACCGGTGTTGACGTAGAGGATATCGACGGCCATGCCCGTCCAGAGTCCGTCCAGTTTCAAGTACCTGTAACCCCAGTCGCGAGCGATGCGACCGGTCGTGGATTGCACGTACTCCTGTGTCCTGGGGTTCGTGACATCGAAACAGGTTCCGCCCCAATGGACCTCGAACGGTTTGTCATCCTTCGTTGCGAACAGATCTTGCTTGTCGGCAAACGCCGGATCGTCCGCCGTACCGGCAAAAGGCATGAACCAGATCCCAGGCGTCAGGCCCAACTCGCTGATCCTTGCAGCCGTCTGCGCCATGCCGGACCGATAGGGGCCGTCCGGGCGGTGCGTGGTGAAGTCCCGGCGGGGTCCATTGCCCTTTACCCCTGCCTGCCAACCGTCGTCGATCTGGATCACCGAGAACCCGAACGGCATGAAGTGTTTTCTTGCGAACTCCGCGCTGGCCACCAGCTCCCGCTCGTTCGATGCTCCGGAGTGATACCACGTGCAATAGACCGTCGGCTGCGGCGGCAGCTTGATGTGATACTGCTGGGCAACTGCGTCGGCGTAGGCCTCAAGGCCCAGACGGGCGTCGGCAAACCAGCCGATCAGCAGCGTCTCCGACTCCACCTTCCTGCCGGCCTTGAGCACGAATCGGCCGTAATCGAGTCTCGCGTCCACAACGACGTCGCCATCCTTGACATCCGAGAACAGCAGGCCGCTGCCCCGCTCGTGCGTGACCCATCCAGCTACGACACCGGCTCGAGTGGCGGGATCGGCCACGGCCAGGAGTGAATAGCTCCCGGGGTTGGACTGCCTCGCGACTCCGGTCAGTCCACCCGTGCCCAGGGCTCGCAGTTCCGTGGCTGCTTTCTTGAGGTCCAGGGTCATGGCAAGCCGGGGGATGCTGGTGACGACCGTGTCGGATTCACGAGCCAACGCGCCGTCCAGCACGACGAACGGCAGGTTGGGGAAGAGCGCAAGGCGGTCGATGTCGCCCGACTTGTGATCGATCTGAATTGCCTGGCCTGCGCCCCAGGTGGGATGGTTCACCATCAGGCGGCGAGCCTGACCGTCAGGATTCGCCAGGAGTCCTCGTCCCAAGAATGTCTGCCCTGAATCTCGCGAAGTCGCGGAAAAGGACATTGCCTGCGTGTCGAACTCGACGGTCAGAGACTCGTTCTGAATTCTCAGCACGCTCGCGGCCGCCCCGATTGCCCGTTCAGGCAGAGCCCACGCGTATACCGCCGCCAGGCCCACGATCAACAAGGACCCTCTTGCCTGCATCTGCTTGCCTCCATAGCCCCGAATATCAGTAGAGCCGATAGATTGTGGGTCGGCCCTGCCGGGGGCCGTCGAACAGGATCAGCACGGTCGCGTGGTCCTGCGTCTCTTCGAGGATCATCATGGCCTCGGCCTTGCCGGAGACGTCGGGGATGACTCCGATCTTGTGAACCTCGGAGCCTGCGCCGTCCCACGCGATCAGGAGGAACTCGCGATCTTCGTCATAATCGACGGAATCGACGAACTTCTCCGAAGGCTCGGAGGCCGAGTTGCCTGCGATGATCAGGAACCCCGATTTCGCCGCGACGATTTCGCGGATGCCCAAGCCGGGCCCCAGTTGCAGCTTGTGGAGCGTGTACGGGGGCTGGGGTTTGCCCGCGAACAAGTCGTCCGCACCGACCTCCAGGACAAATGCATTGCCCTCCAGATTGGGACCGCGAAAACCGACGAACAGTCGGCCATTTCGTATAGCCAACCCCTCGATGTTCACACCCCTTTGTTGAAGAGGCTTGCCGAAGTACTCGCCGAGCGTCGGGTCCGAACGCAGGATGCCCACAAGACTCGTCCTTTCCAGCGAGACGGGACGAGTCGGCCTTCCGGTGGCGGGGTCCACGCCGAGACGGAACAGGCTGTATCGATTGCCCTGGATTTCCCCCTGTTTCTTGGAGATGCCGTGCGAGCCGATGATGTAGTAGTGGTTCCCCTCGGCCGCAATGCCTTCGATGTCGATCTCATCGCCCGATGGAGCCAGCGACACCGTCTCTCGCGCCCGCAGGACCTTGTCCTTCCGCGAGATCTCCACGATCTGCACATCCCGCGATTCGTCGGCCCCGATCAGGCCGAACCGATCGGAGATGAACGCAATGCCGCTGAGGTCCTGATCCTCAGCGACTTGTCCGCGAAAAGAATACCGGCCCTCCTGCTCGATCCGCGTCCATCGCCCTGGGGGGCTCGCAGTCGCGGGCGAGGGCGGCTCGGACTTGCCACAGGCCGGACCGCCAATGAGGAGCATCAGGAAAGACAAAACACGAGCGATCTCAATAACGATTCTTCTGCACATGGACCTAGCTTACTCCAGGATCGACTGGGCTGCAAGCTCGCCGGGCTGGGGAATCACAGCGGTTTCCACGAGCATGCCCATGGTGTTGTAGGCCCCCAGAGCGCCGCCTGTCGCTCCCTGCGGCAACTCCGCCTGCCACGTGGTCCAATCCTGCCAGACGATGTCCAGAGGGGCATCGGTTTCCAGGAAGCGGATCTGCTGGACGGTGATCCATCCCTGCCCGATAACGGTCCGGCCGGAGACGACCAGGACCTCGAACGGAACTTTCGCGGGCACGGCCGAGAGCACCTGCCCCATGACGTTCGCGTGGCGGTTGTCGATGTAGTTCAGCCAGTTGGCCCAGGGCTGCTCCGGCAGAAGCGTCGAGTAGTGCCCGGCCCAGCGAGTCATGTACTGGCGATTGAAACTCGTGGTGAGGAAATCGTACACGCACCCGTAGAAGAACCGATCCCGCTGCCGTGTCTGGGTGAGCTTGCGGAGCGTGGAATTGGACTTCAGCGACGTCGAACTGCCGTAGTAATCCAGGTCGTGCAGGAAGAACAGCATCTTGTCGTCGGTCGGACGATGATAGAACAGAGCGTTGTGGCTCGAACCGCTGATCCAGTTGTCCGAGACGCCGACGGTCGAGCCGATGGCGAAGGCCTGGAGCCATTCCGAGACATCCAAGTATTGGTCTGCAGCCTGGTCGAATGCCGAGCCGCTCAGTCCCAGGGTACGCGTCATCCGGATGATCGGAGCGTAGTTGTCCTGGTCCCGGTTGTTCTTGATCAGGAAGTGCCAGCGGTATTTCTCACGATCCTCGCCCAGATAGTTCGAGACGTCCAGGCCTGCGACGCCGCCTCCCTCCTGGGGGATCTTCAGCCCTTCCGGATCGTTGCCGACGGTGGCCGTCAAAGGGTAGATCAGTTCGTATTCGAACAGGGTGCCATCGCCGCCGGCGTCGCCATACATCTCCCGGCAATACAGTTGCTCATAGCGGGCCATCTGCACCTCGACGCCGCTGTTGTGCTGGTCGTCGGGCGCGATGATGTAACCGAGGTCGTGGTACTTGGAGAACCCGCCGTAACGGTTCATCGCGGTGTGCAGGAGCATCTCCTGCTGGCCGACCTCCTGCCCGTTCGAGCGGTCGAACGCGAGTTTCTCGTGGACTCCACGGAACGGATACTCGGGACTGAACGTCACGGAGAAGCCCACGCGCGTCGGCTTGGGCCGGCCGTGCTCGCTGCTCTTGAGACGCACGCCCACATCGTAGTAGGCTTCTCGCTCGTTGTAGATCAGCGTCGCGCCGATCCGGTCGTTGCTCATGAGGTTGGTCGGGTCGTAGAGGAAGTTCCGCTGCTCATTTCGCATCACGAGGCGATAGTTGTGAACGCCGGTAGTGCGGGCCTTGCCGTCCGCGACTCGATACTGGGCGAAGCTCGCAGGTCCGGCGGGAGGACACCAGGACGCCTGCCCCAGACCGTCGACCGCCTCCACATAGAACTGCACGAGGCTCCCCGATGTCTGCGGCGGAATGTCGCCTGTGTAGACGTCGCCTGCCGGCTCCATCGAAACGGACCGCCAGACACTTCCATCCAGTCGATACCAGAGCGTAACCGAGGCCACGCCGTCGGGGTCCCGTACCTGCACGTCGACCTGGGCCCGTTCCCGAATGACGGGGACCGCCGGCTCGTGGCGAAGACCGCTGCACGTAGGTCCGAGATTCGGCCTCCAGCGGCTGTTTCGAGACCCCGGCGTTCCGGCCCCCTGCGGCGTCGGCAGAATCGTCGTCTTCGCCAACCTGTTGAAGTACAGTCGTGTGTGCAGCAATGGGGAGCCGGCCACCCAGCGGGCGCGGAATCGAATCTCGTACTCGCGACCGTCCTGGACGGACCGCCCGCCTGCGAAGGTCGTCTCCGCGTGGTTGTGCATGTGTTCCGTCGGTCCCGTCGCAACCAGGCGGAGCACGGGATTGGTCGGGTCCTCGGGATCGGGTTCGATCCGCGAGTGGCGGTGATTGCCGATGATCCGCCAGGCCTGCGTTCCCTTCGAAAAGTCGCCATTTTGCAGCAGATCGACCGCAGCGCCGCCGGGGTTTTCGATCACTTGCAGATCATCGATCAGGATTTCGCCTTCATCAAGGAGGCCCAGGACGAACTCCCGATACAGACTGTCGTTCCCGACCGGGCTCCTCGCGGCGGTCCCGCGATACGAGAAACTCTGCCATCCGACCTTCGCCGATTCATCGCTGGCGGCCCAAGCCTGGCCGTTGTCGTCGTCCGACCGAGGGTCCACCAGTTCGAGCGTGCAGCCGCCCCCGTCGGCATGGATGGGCCAGGAACCGCCGTCGAAGTAGCGAACCCGATCGACGGGGTTGCCCGCCGCGTCTTCCAGCACAATCGCTTCGCCGGAATGGGAGAGCCTGCCGGTGAAATTGCCGACGACGGGAATGCCGGGATACAGCCCGCTGAGATATTCCGCGTCGCTGGCGATCACGAGATAGCCGTCGGGCGCCAGGGTCGTCCCCTCAGGGATCGTGTAGTTGACGCCCCTGCTCAGACGCCATCCCGACAGATTGATGGCTTCGAATCCTTTGTTGTACAGTTCAATCCATGTCTTGGAGTCGGGCTCGGTCTGGACCGTCTTCTCCGCAGCGTCGAGCCGGGGTTGGATGAGAAAGTCGGAGCTGTTCGCGGCGACGTTCAGTCCGTGGATCGCGAGGATGTTGCGTCCGGGCTTCAGCAGCCCGACGCCGCCGGATACGGGAAACGCCTGAAAGATCACGGCGTCCGTGTCGTCGTGAGAGGCCGCCGCGACGGAATTCCAGGTCAAAGCGTCCGGGGCGTTCGCGCGGGCGATCTCCCGGCCGTTGAGATAGGCCACGAAGCCATCGTCATATCGCATCCACAACGTCAGCGAGTCCAACCGATCCGGATCGGCGACATCGAACGCGATCCGTACGAAAACGGAGCCTTGTTTCTGGTACATCTGCTGCCGCGTGTCACCGCGGATGTAGGTTTCATACCCGGTGCCGGTCTCAAAGCCAATTCCGGTCGCAGTTCCGGTCCAGGTCGAATCGTCGAACGGCTCGGCCCCTCCGGTCCAGCCTGGATCCAGCGGACCGTTGAGAGGAATCCGCATCGTGGCCGCCGCGACCTCCGGGACCAGGGTCACGAGGTTCTGTCCTCCGGTGGACGTCGGCAGGGCCAGCGGATGATAGTGGATCTCGTTCAGGACGACGTCCGAGCACAGCTTGACCACATTCGGCATGCCGAACGTCGCGGTCTCTTCGAAATACCAAGCGTCGGCGCCGTCGGGGTATCGTCCTCGCACCCGGTTCGTCACCGTCACGGCGTCAGAGACCGCGTCCTCTCCTTGCCGGAGCACCAGCAGGTCGCCCTCGCTCGGGACCACTCCGAGATTGTCGCTGGAGATCACGTGGAGCTGACCCGGCTGAAGAACGGTCGCCTGCAACGGGTGGAGCGTGGAGACCTTGCCCCGAACCTCCAGGCGGTAGTCATCGAACGCGACAGAATCCGCGGCGCAACAGAGGATCTCGATTTGAAACCTGCTGCCGCCGGAGGCGTCGATCTCGTTGAACCGAACGGGACGGCTTCCGACCCTGCCGTCGGGGAAGTTGGCTGTGCCGGGGGTTCCGCCGACCTGATCGCTCCAGGTCCAGTTCGCGGGATCGTCGGTCCCGCGCATCGGATCGATTCTCGCCAGGCTCACGCCGGTCCCGTTGGGAGCCGCCGGCCAGTCGCCGTCGTTGCCGTACCGCACGCGGTTGAGCAGGCGACCGCTGTTGTTGTTCAGGCGGATCGCCTCGCCGTCATTGTCGAGCTTGCCTGTGAAGGGTCCGAGAATCTGGGGATTCACGCTTGCCTGAGCCCAAAGAAGCTCCGGCTGAGAGGCCACCACGAGATAGGAGCCGGCACGGATCAGGGTCCCATCGACAAAGGTGTATTCCACCGCGCCGTCCAGGGACCAGCCCGACAGATCGACGTCGATGCCCATCTGGTTGTACAACTCGATCCATTCCGGCGCGCCGGCCGCGGGGTGATACATGATCTCGTTGACCACCACGACGCTGTCGGCCCAACCTGTCGAACACAAGATCGCAAGGCACGGACACAGCCAAGCCAGGCTTTGCCTGCGAAGATTCTCCATACCGCCCATCCGAGGTCCTCCTTCCGAGGCGTACCATGTCAGGGTCATTATACCATAATGCCCCCGGACGGCGGATACATTTCTGCAACGTACGACCAGGCCCCAAGCGGCACGAGCCGTGATCTCGTGTGGCGTGTCTTCCGATTCTCTCAAGCAGTCCAGGGGCTATCTGCCCCCCGCAGGGCGGCTCTGATGAAGACGCTGAACCTGCTCGGCGATCTGTGAAGCCAGCCTCTCGTCACCACCCAACCGGGCTGCCTGCATCGCTTCGTCAAGGGCGCGAAGGGCCTTGTCGAGTTGGCCCGCCTGGACGTACTCGATCCCCAGGTACTGAAGGGCCTCGGCATTGCGCGGTTCACGCTGCAGGATGTACTGCCACTGGGCGACCGCCTGATCGTGTCGTCCCAGACGCCCCAGCGTGATGGCCAGGTTGTGGCGAATCGCGGTATTGGCGGGGTCCAACTCGATCGCCTTGACCAGGTGCACAAGTCCTTCCTGGAGCATACCCTTCGTGCACAGCAGGATGCCCAGGTTCGCCTGCGCCGTAATGTGATCCGGCTTCGACCGCACCACGAGTCGGTAATGCTCGATGGCCTGATCGGTCTTCTTGTCTTGTTCGAACATCAAGGCCAGGTTGAAACGGGCTTCGTGATCGTCGGGCCTCAGACGCACAGCCTCAAGCCATTGTCTGGTCGCCTCCTGGCGACTGCCCATCCGGAACATGGCGACGCCGAGATTGAAGCGGGCCTCGCCGCTGTTGGGCGAAAGCTGCAAGGCTTTCTGCAGGTTCTCTATGGCCTCGTCCAGTCTGCCCGCACTGAGCAGGACGACACCGAGCTGGACGCGAATCTCCGCCTCCTCCGGCTTGATCTGGGCCGCCTCCGACAGGCATCGGATCGCTTCCTCCCCTTGGCGAAGTCCGAACAGCGCCAGACCCAGGTGGTGCAGGGCATCCGCATTCCGCGGGTTCAGTTCCAGGGCCCTTCTCGCCTGGCGTTCGGCGCCCGCGTAATCGTTGGACTTGAGGAACTCCCATGCCGCCCGGGTGTAGGAAACGTCGTCGATGAACCGCTCCTGGATGCGGCGGATTGCACCGGGATCGAGGTTGACGAACTCGGGGATGTTGGCCGCGCGGTCGGGGGAAGTCAGATGATCCAGGAGCACCGCAGGCGTGCTTTCGCCCTGCTCGTAGATGTGGGTCAGATAGAGACGGGTGTAGGCGGAATCCGGTTTGCCCGAGAAGACGAGCCATTTGCCGTTGGGCGAGAAGCTGTGCCAGGAGTTCATCCGCTTGGTGTTGGCTCGCAGCCTTCGGGCCTGCCCTCCCTCGGCTGGGATGATGTACAACTCGCTGTCCGGCTGCAAGAGCATGTAGTTCTCCGCCATGCAGAAGACGATCCACTTGCCGTCCGGGGAGAATTTGGGGAAGAAATTGCTCTTGCCATTGAAGCTGGCGCCGGCCAGGGGCTCGGCCTTGCCCCCCTGCCCAGCATTGAACGGAATCCGGTAAAGATTGAACTTGAAGGGCCTGCCCTCTTCCAGGAATTCCCGGCATTCCTCCGGGCTCAGGAGCACTTTCCGTTCGCTGCCGGCGGTCCGCAGATTGTACGCCTCGCGGGCGGCAAAGACGATGTACTTGCCGTCGGGGCTCCACGTCGCATTGCTCTGGACGAGGTTCGGATCGTCCGCGCCCGGCAGCGATTGGAAACTCCCGGTCTGCCTGTCGTGAATGCACAGGATGCCTTTGACCGGGAAGAACAACTGCGAGAACTCCATGCCCGGCTTGGGGACGAACACTGACTCGTCCTTGACCGTGCTGACCACGAATCGCCCGTCGGGCGACATCTGCGAGAGGAGCCCATAGGTGACTTCGCCGGGGGCTCGCTTGTAGTCGCCCCAGGTGATGATCGAATCCCGGTCCAGGATCATCTGGGGTTGGACCTTGGCGATGGCGTAGGAGCCCTTGTCGTTGGCGTAATCGATATCCATGCCCAGAATCGAGCCGTCGGCGGAAAAGGAATGACAGTTGCCGCAAACCGGGAGCTTCTCCAGCACCACCGGCGGCTGCGCGGTCGAGGAAATCGGTCCGAAACGCCATCGAATCTGCGATGGGTCCCTGACTGCGTCCACAAAGGGCAGGTTCACCTCGCGATAGAACAGAGGCGCCCCCACCGGGTCCGAGGACGTCGCAATCGAGATGTGCCCCACGGAGAGAATCTGCGACCGCGTCGCGCGATTGACACCGACAATCGTCACCTTCGCCGGTTTCTCCAGCGAACGCTTCTTGATCTGGTTCCAGGCCGAATCCAAGGGCCGCCACTGTGCCTGCCGAACGAGCGTATTGACCCGCTTGCCCCCATCCGCAAACTCGACCGTGACCAGCCAAAGATCCGAGCGGGCGTCGCTGTCTTTCCAGCGAAACTGGGGAGCCGGCATCTCAGGGGGAAACAAGGTCTCGTCCAGCGGGTTTTCGATCGTGAGTTGCCGCGTCTGTTCGGCGCTGGCGAGAGCAACCAGGATGTCGTCCGGCTTCGCCCGGTCGGAGAAGAACAGGACCCAGCAAGCCGCGGCGATCCCGACCGCGGCGGCCAGTCCCGCTGCCACCATTCGAATCGATTTCTGCATAGGCCTTCCGTCGACTTCCCCCACGAACCCGACGAAACAACGATTGCACAGCGACTGTCCATGTTACCACGCGGCGGCATCCGGTTTCAACACTTCTTGTGATTTGAGGGCAGATCCTCTCCCGGCGAGACTCCTCGATTCGACAGGAGTCCACCTCGCGGGCGGACAGGGCAGATTCTCCTGGATGACGACCGGACTTTAGAGCGGCGCGGCGTTCACTTCTCCCGGCGTAGGCTTGCTCAGAGGCACGAAATCGTATAAGCCCGCGCCTTGTGGCCAGCGTCCCAGGGAGACACCCGATTCCGAAGCGTCGAACTTCTGCTTCTCGCAGTAGCCGATCAGAACGCCCCCGGAACTCCCGTGGAGGCAGACGGTTTCACCATCCTTGCTGAGACCGAAAGGCACGCTGCATCCGGGATCCGCCGGGTTGCCGAAATGTTGATCCTGGGAGAAAACGAGGTACCCGCCGGCAGGGATGCTCGTACCGTCGAGGATTCGATACTTGGTCGGATCATCGCGGTCGTCGCTGAGAAACCAGCCCGAGATGTCGATCGCATGGACCGTCGCATTGTGCAGTTCGATCCAGTCGGACGCTCCAGGAGCGGGATTGGCCATGAGTTCGTTGATGACAATCGACCCTGGCTCCGGGACCTGTCCGCTGTCGTCCTTGCCGGGCGAGCCGTCCGCCTTGGCGCTGGGACGCCATGCGTCTCTTGTGCCCGGATCGCTCGGCGACTGCGGATCACGGATCGTCAGGGAGAACCCCCATCCATCGGTCAGATCGAACCAGTCGTCCTGATACTCGAAGCTCTGAATCACCGCTCCGGCGGCGTCGACCAGTTCAATCCTCTCGCCGGCGTTGTCCAGACTGCCTGCATACTGCCCGACCAGCGGCAGCGTGCTGCCATATCGGGCCATGAAGGACGAGATGTCCTTGGCCACGAGGCAATAGCCGCCCGCTCGCAGTTCGTAGTTCGGGAAGGTGAACTCGATTCCCCGGGTGAAGCGGACCATGGCCAGGTTGATCGGCTGAGAGCCGATATTCGTCAGTTCGACGTACTCTGCCTCTGAGATCTGAGATGTGAGATCTGAGATTTCAGAAGCCGGATGATACATGATCTCGTTGACTCGCAGGCTCTCGGCCACCGGACCGACAGCAAAAACCGCTTCGTTCAACGCGCTCCATGTCGAACCGCTCAAAACCCGGGCCTTGACCTGGACGGTCTGCGAGAGGGCTACCGGCCCGGCGTACTTCACGGCGGTCGGAGAAACGCCGCTGGGGACTGGGCCGCCTGCGCTCGCCCCTGCAACGAGTTCTGCGGAGAACAGGAAGTCCGAACTCGTCGTGGACTGGTTCATCGCATGGACAGCCAGGATGTTCTGGCCCAGTTTCAGGCTGCCGAGGGAGGACGAGACGTCGAAAGCCTCGAAGAGGACCGCCGCGTCGTCGGGATTCTGGGTGTTGGCGGCCGAGTTCCACGTGGGATTGCCTGCGAAGTTCTTTCGGGCGATCTCGGTCCCGTTCAGATAGGCGATGAATCCGTCGTCATAGCGGACGTTCAACGTCAGGACGCTCAGATTCACGAGACTGTCCAAGGTGGTTGTGAAGGGAATCCGCACGTAGCAGCTCGCGTTACGCGAGTACATCTGGGTCTGGACATTGACGCCGATCAGGGATTCGAAGCCGGTGCTCCGCTCGAAACCGACGCCGCCGGCGCCGCTGAGCCAGGAGGAATCGTCGAAGGGCTGTCCGCCCTTCCAGGCATCGGAGACCGGGCCGGTGGGGATCAAGACTCGCTTGGCGGCGTTCTCGGCCACAAGTTTGCCCTGATTCGTCGGCTCGGCCACGGCCCCGGACACTCGCGGATCGCTGCCGTCCAGGGTGTACCAGATCGCGCCGCCTGGTGCCTGCATCGAGAGACCTGCGCCGACGTCGGCATGCCCGCCGTGCTGATACTGGCCGTTCAGATGAAAGACCGGGGCATCGATGCTCGGATAGAGCCCGCGCGACCGGAACTGCGACAGTGCGATGTTCGTGCGGCGCGGGAAGTAGTCGTTGAGAAGCCGGTTCTTCTCCGGAATCCAGTATTTGTCGCGAGTGTACAGATCGTAGGGTCCGCTCTGGTACTGGTGCATGTCCCTGCGATAGTCCCCCCAACGAGCCGACTCGGCGATCACCGCGGTCTCGATCTCGTCGACTCGGGTGCGATACCGCTGGGCATTTCGCTCGGCCGTCAGGGCGCCGTCGTTGAAGAGGTGCTTGTGAACCCGGTCGCCGAAACGAATGCGGAATTCCTCGATGCTGCTGAGCGTGGTGAACAGGCCGGTCGGGTCGGAGGCGGGCGAGTTGCCGTTCTGGTTCACGTTCTCGCAGACGTGCTCGCCGTCCCAGACGTAGAACCGCCATGGCCTCTTGTCCGGCCCGCCGCCGGCGGCGCGCCAGTTGCCGTCGGTCTTGAGATCGACGTTGCCCGCGAACAGGTTCAGCAGCGTCCAGTCGATGAAGTTGTCGATGTCAATCATCTCCTGGATGCGGGTCCAATTCTTGCTCTGGACGACGCTGCGAGTCTCCTGCCAGACCTGGGTGGTGCCGCTGGTCGCCCTGCCTCCGTTGATGGCGTCGATCCGGTCGGCGTCGCCGCCGTTGTAGGCGGCGTAGTGCGAAGAAACGGGGCGCTCCTGGAGATCGTACAGACCCCAGTAAATGCCGTTGATGTAGAGGTGCACGTAGAACCCGTAGCCGCCATCGGCATGCCCCATGTCGAGCATGGAATCGTGCATCCACTGATCTCGGATGTACTGGGTGCGCTGGCGTTGATCGGGGGCCCAGTGGTTCCACGCGTTGTTGAAGAAGCCGCGAAGTTGCAGGGACTCGAAGCGGTCGACCGGACTGCAGTCAAACAGTGGGAATTCGAACCGGCTCGATCCATATTCGCCACGGAATCGCAGCGAGAAACTGTGTTTGGGCATTTTCTGTGGATTGCGGCTCTCGCCGCCCTGGATGCGGATGCCGCAATCCACCTGGAATTCCCTGGCTCCATCTGCAGTGAACAACTCCGCGGATACGGGGCGTTCCCAGTCCTGACCGCCTGTGCTGCTGTGGCCGGTGTAGATGTAGATGCCTCCTGTGGCGGGGTCCTTCGCCTGGCTGAAGAGATGGTCTTTGTTCGTGACCAGCGAGAGGGTCGGGATCGCCACCATGGCGTCGGCCATCAGATTGCTGTACGCCGGGTCGTTGTAGACCTCCGGGTCCATTTCGTAATCCGCAGGGTAGCTGCCGAACCACTTGTCGGGGTACCCTCTCGCTACGACGGCGGCCTGCGTCGTCGTCATCGCGTCCGCCAGGAAGAGATAGGTATGGGTGTCCACATCGCTGGGCAGCCAGCCTTCCTTGATCGCCCGGGCGCGAAGGCAGGTCGTCTGGGCAATGAGAATCGGACCTGTGTAAATCATGCCCTTGGGCAGCCGACCGGTCGCCGAGCCGGGTTCGCTGCCGTCAAGCGTATAGTAAATGGTCGCATCCGGCGTCTCGCACGTGATCGTCACCTCGAACGGGCCGTCGTAGAAGCCGCGGTCCTGACTGAATTTCGTGTCCGCCATGAGGCCTTCGTAGGGCACGGAATTCAGATTCCCCGGAGTCGCCAGCGTCATGTACCGCCAGTCGTCGGCCCCCGACGGCGATCGACCGTAGGAGACATCGCTTCGCTGCTTCTTGAAAACCAGGTGATCGAGCAGGGTCGATCCGTCCGTGTCGAACAAAGCGATTTGGTCGCCTCCGGCGTCGAGTCTGAATGAGGCGTGCAGGCCGGGGTCCGCGGTGTCGCCGTCCAGCCAGATGACCAGGAGCCCCTTGGCGGCGATTCTGGTCGAATTGGGCATTCCCGTGGGAATCTGCCATTTCGTGGGTGACTTGGGATCGTCTGTGAGATACATGCCGGCGACGTCGATCGGAGAATCCCCTGTGTTGTACAACTCAACCCAGTCGTCGAATTGGCCCTGCGGGTCCGCCAGCGTGCTGCTGTTGGCCGCCATGAGCTCGTTGATCAGCACCGGCCCGGCGGTTCCCTGCGCCGACCGGCCGATCCCGATGATGAACACGAAGAGGAAAACCGCGACTTGCGTGGATCTCCACATGCTGCTTTCACCTCACTCCTGCGTTTCGATCTGCCATCGTGTGCGCGGCGCCGCCGTAGAGTTGGAGGAAGTGCCGCAATGGGGACCTTCCGCTCCGCCGGCACAAGGCACGAATCCATCGAGCCGCGCTCCATTTTACCATATCGGACGCGCAAAACCCAAACAAAAAGGTGCGCCCCTGGGGGCGCACCTCGTGAAATACTGGCAATTCCGAATACCGGCGTTATTCGATCTTCAGGTCCGGATTGTTGGGCCCGAAGTGCTTGAGCATGACGATCGGGTCGGTCTTCGAGGGATTGGTGATCGTGACGCCCGCGCGAGCGGCCTGCTCCGTGACGAAGAACTCGTCCTGCGTGAGCTGGCCGTAGCGGATCATCGTCGGGGTCTCGATGTCCCAGACGCCCATTTTGCCGTGGCCCTGCATCATGATCATGCCATAGGCGACGCTGTCCTTGATCGTCACGGTCGTGCCCGGCCAGACGGTCAGTTCCTTGGCGCTGAACGCCGTGGATTTGTAGCAGATCCAGTTCTCCTGGAAACCCTGCTTCTTCATGTCCTTCACAGGGTAGACCGGGACAGGCTTCATGAAGCGGTTCTTCACGAAGTCCGGATCGACGTTGAGATCCCAGTCGATGACACCCAGCAGCCAATCGACCTTGCCCTGCTTCTTCTTCGGCGTGTCCTTCCAGAGCAATTCCCTGGGCACGACCTGATCGTGCGTGACGTTCTCGTACATCGCGAAGACATCCGAGGCCTTCTGCGGTTCGTACGTGCACAGGCTGCCCGGCGCGTGGAGCACGCCCGGCGGGACGTCCCATCCGGTCCCGGGATCGAGCCGATAGGCCGGCGCCAGGGAGGTGATCGAGTTGTCTCTGCCCTCGGCGGCGTCCTGCAGCGCCTTGCGGACCTGGTCCTTGGTGACGCCGGGATAGAGGCCGAAGAAGGTGTAGGGGAAATCGCCGCCGTGGTTGTTCACCTGCGGCGGGAAGAAATAGGCCTCCGGTTTGCCCAACTGGCCGGTGAGCCTGGCATGCTTGTCGCGGTGGTGGATGTGGTGCGGGAGCGCGCCTTTGTTGTCGAAGAACTTCGAGTACATGGGCCAGCGGCCGTGCTTCTTCCAGAGGCGATCGCCGATGATCTGGCCCTGGAGATCGTCGATGGCGTCGCGCAGCAGGAACTGCTGGACCTTGCCCCCGTCTTCGAAGGCGATGAAGCTCAGACCCTCGTTGGGCGAGGTCAGCGGCCCATTGTCCGCAGGCGTCGTCGAGGAGAACCACCGTTCGTCGATGCCGCCCCGCTCGCCGCCGAGGGCGTAGTAGTCATCCGGATGCAGCTTGATCCGCCGTCCCGGCACGCAGAACGATCTCGGCACCCACGTCGGCGTCAGCCGCAGGATTCCCTGGCCCTGTTCGAGGGCCAGGCTGGCTATCTTCTTCACGGACATAATTCGATTCCCTTCCTTTCTCAAAGCGATGGGACGGATAGGACCGATGGGACACAGGAGTCCGATCCGTCCCACGGGTCCTCTTTGTCTCACGACTTGACGTTTTCCCAAGCACCCTTCTTCGCCGAAGCCAGCACCGCGTCGCAAACGTACTGCGTGGCCAGCGCATCGCGGAACGTCGGCGCCGTCGGCAGGCCCTTGGCGGCGTTCTCCAGGAAATCGGCCACCTGGTGCACGAACGTATGCTCGTAACCGATCTGCAAGCCGGGCACCCACCAGTGGGACATGTAGGGCATGTCGCCATCGGTGACGTGGATCGTCCGCCAGCCGCGGACGATCGATTCATCGCGGTGATCGAAGTAGCTCAGGCGATGCAGGTCGTGCAGGTCCCATGCGATCGAGGCGTGCTCGCCGTTGATTTCGAAGGTGTACAGGGCCTTGTGTCCGCGGGCGTAGCGGGTGGACTCGAAGTTGCCCATCGAGCCGTTCCCGAACCGGCAGAAGAACGTGCAGGCGTCGTCGATGCCCACCGGCGCGACCTTGCCCGTCTCGACGTTCATTCGCTCCTTGACGAAGGTCTCCGTCATGGCGCACACGGACGTGATCGGCCCGTTGTGCCAGAGGGCGGTGTCGATGCAGTGGGCGAGCAGATCGCCCGTGACGCCCGAACCGGCGGCCTTGACGTCCAACCGCCAAGTCCCCATACCGCCCTGCGGCACCTTGGTGGAGATCGTCCAGTCCTGGAGGAAATTCGCGCGATAATGGAAGATCCGGCCGAGCTTGCCACTGTCGATGAGTTGCTTGGCCATCGTCACGGCCGGCACCCGGCGGTAGTTGAACGACACCATGTTCGCCACGCCGGCCTTTTCGACCGCCTGGACCATCGGCTCGGCTTCCGCGCCGGTCCTGGCCAGCGGTTTCTCGCAGATGATCATCTTACCCGCCTGTGCGGCGGCGATCGCGATCTCCGCGTGGTAGTTGTTCGGCACACAGATATCGACCACGTCGATCTTCTTGTCGTCGATCACTTTGCGCCAGTCCGTCACGTGGGACTCGAAACCCCAGCGGTCGGCGAAGGCCTTCGCCTCCTTTTCCTCCAGCCCGCAAATGGTCTTGAGGACCGGCTTGTACGGCACGTCGAAGAAATTGGCCACCTTGCGGTAGGCGTTCGAGTGTGTACGGCCCATGAAGCCGTAACCGATGATGCCGACGTTCAATGGTTTTGTCATTGCAGTCATTCCTTCATTCAAGATAGGACGGAAGGATGGGGCTTGCCCCACCGATTCTTTCTCAGGCATTCCACCCGTGCGCGTCGCGCACTTTGAGCATCACATCCAGGATATCGTTCCAGGTCTTCTGTGTTTCGAGCATCGCGTTGGGGAACATGCAGCCGTCCCAGCAGATGTGCTGGATGCCCCGCTTGGAGGCGTCCTTGAGCCAGTACCCCGCGCAGCGGACGACGTCGAGCTTGCCCTTGGGGTCCTTGGCAGGACAGTGCTTGCCCGTCTTGTCGTGCGAGCCGGCGCCGTGGACCTCGCCGTCATTCTGGGCCACGTGGAAATCGATCGTCCAGGGCCGCAGCTTGTCGACCATCTTCTCGTACGCGGCATAGAACTCTTTCTCCGAGTAGCCGGGCTTGAGCAACGCAGCCTCCGGCTCGTTGTAACCCATCAGGTACAGGTAGGTGTGCGCCATATCCGCCTGGAACCCGAGCGACTCCGGCATGCCGACCTCCTCCAGAAGATCGAGGATGGCCTTCCAACTGTGCATACCGGCCCAGCAGATCTCGCCCTCGGCGGCCAGACGCTCGCCGTGGTCGGCCGCGATCTTGGCGGCCTCGCGGAAGGTGCCTGCGATTCTCGTGGTGTTCCTCTTGGGGTCTTTGCGCCATTCCGCGACGCCGAATTCCGCCGAATCGATGCGGATCACGCCGTACTTGCGAACGCCGTGTTTGTTGAACACGCCGGCGATGCGGCAAGCCATCTTCACCGCGTCGAGGAATCGCCGCCGAGCGGCGTCGTCTTTCATGGCCGAGTCGCCGACCGTGCCCGGCCAAACCGGAGCGACCAGCGAGCCCATGTTGAACCCATGCTTCTGAACCAGATCTGCGATTCTTCTCAATTCGCCGTCGTCTGCCTTGGGATCCAGGTGCGGCAGAAAGAGAAAGAAGTCGATGCCGTCGAACTTGCGCCCGTTCACCTCGGCGCGGGCGGTCAACTCGAGCATCCGCTCCAGACCGATCGGCGGCTCCTGGCCGGGCCCGGTTCCCTTGCCGACCAGGCCGGGCCACATCGCGTTGTGCAGCTTGGGGTGAGTATTCGAACTCATTTTCAACTCCTTGAGGTTTCAAGTGTGAAGTTTCGAGTCTGAAGTTTGCAGCGGATGCCCGTCACGAGGCGGCGTCCCAGCCTTCCTTGATCGTCTTGAACCCGAACTGATAACATTCCTCCGGGCTGGCCGACAGTTCCCGCCAGACGCAGGTGGTCGCGGCCAGTTCGGGCAGGCTCGTCCCGAAGGCCTCTATGGTCAGCCACTCGTTGTAGCCGCCCGCCCGCAGGGTCTTGATGATCTGTTTGAAAGGGACGTGTCCTTTGCCCGGCGTGCCCCGATCGTTCTCGGAGATGTGGACATGGCGAATCGAGCTGATGTTCCGCGTGATGCAACCGACGGGGTCTTTCTCCTCGATGTTGGCGTGGAAGGAATCGTACATCACGCCGAGATTCGGGTGGTTCACCCGCTTGACGTGCGCCGCGGCGGCGTCGATCGTGTTCAGGAAGTAGCACTCGAATCGGTTCAGGCATTCGAGCGCCAGTCGCAGATTCGCCTGCTTCGCGAAATCGGCGGCCTTGCGATGTACATCGGCGGCCCGCTCCTTCTCTTCCGTCGTCGGGCCTTTGCCGCTGAACTTCCCGAGCGGCTGATAGAACGGCCCGCACAGGACCTCCGACCCGAGCGCAGCGTTGCAGTCGATCACCCATTTGAGATAATCGACCGCCCCCTGGCGATGTTTGGGGTCGGCGCTGATGGGATTGTGCTCCTCGTCCGGCATCACCGTGCAGGTCGTGCACTTGAGGCCGTTGTCCTTGATCGCCTTGGCGACCTTCTTGTAGTGCGGGACATCCCCGCCGAACAGCGGCACTTCCACGCCATCGTAGCCGGTGGCCTTGAGTTTGGGCAGCAGGCCGAAGTGCTCCTCCGTGACAAAGGGCGTCCACAACAACAGATTAAATCCGATTTTCATAGGGACCCTCGACAATCATGGGGTAGACGGGTAATGCGACAGATGGGGTGATGTGCCGATGCGTATCGTGTCGTTGCACTCATGCGTAGCCACCATGCCAACGATGAACAACCCGCCGGAGCCCGCGACCCCGGCGCATTCCTCTTCTACCCCCCTCCGACGAGAGTGTCAACGCCTTTTTTTCTCGACTCGCATTCCTCGGCGTCCGCTCCTGTGACTAAAGAAACCAGGGTTTCGCATGGTTCGCTGCCTGCGTCGTGGGATAGGCGAGAGCATTGATCATGAGCAGGAGGACCAGGACGGCGAAGAGCAATCTCCGAGGATGCTGAAGGCCCGCGGCCATCAGCACCAGGAATACGGACCAGCCAAAATAGGAGAATATCGGCCAGTACTGCTGGAGCGATTCAACATCTTGGAGGACGACGCGACACAGGCCGAGCGGGAAGTATATCAAGCCGTATGCCAGAGATGAAACGCATGCGCAAGCCAGGAATAGAAGGGATGACTGACGATACGACGCAAGCATGGGGATCTCAACGACGAGATAGCCCATCGCCAAAGCCAGAAGGAATCGTCGCGGAGTCGGCTGGAATCGGGCGATTTTCTTCAGGATCTCGACCATGGGGCCCCTACTTGCCGGCGGGCGGCGTCAGGAGGATCTGCGTGGGTTCGTTGCGGTCGCAGGTCAGTTGGTTGTCTCTGTGCTTGAGTTCGACCACCTGGATCGAACTGCGTCGCTGCTCTGTGTCGGTTTTGGGGGCTTCGGGCCGTCGGCCGGGATGGGTGAAGTAGAAGAGGTACGCCCTGTCGCCGGAGACCACCACGTCGGCGTGGCCGCCATGGACCTTGTCGTCCTCGCCTGTGCCGGGGGCGACGAGCAGGGCTTCGGACTGCTTCGTCCAGTTCGTCGCGTCGGTAGAGCGGTATACGGCCAGACCGTCCTGCCATCGGTCCACGATCAGCCAATACGCTCCTTGCCAACGAAAGGCCTTGGGGCCCTCGCCCCGATCGGCGATCGCCCTGCCGCGTTCCGTCCAGGTCATCAGGTCGGGACTGTCGGCCAGGAAGATCGTCTTGCCCGCCTTCTCGTCGTTGTACCACATCCGCCACGTGCCGTCGGCCATCTGGAGGACCGAGGCGTCCAGAACACGGTCGGAGGCGAAGGGAAGCTGCCCAGCGTTCTTCCACGCCACAAGGTCGGGGCTCGTCAGATGGACGATTCGACGCTGGCCAGACCAGTCCGTGTGCGTGCCTGGAACGAAGGTGAGGAACATGTGGTACCTGCCCTCGTGAACGACGATATCCGGAGCCCAGTGAGTATCCTCCGGGCCTCCAATGGGCAGGTCCGCCGTGCCTCGGTATTTCCACGTGGCCCCGCCATCTGCCGATTCCGCAATCCCGATCCGCGTGCCGTGGACCCACGAAACGCCGGGCAGCCCCGGCGCATTGGCTCTGCGATTCGTGTAGAACATCCACCACTTCGCTTCCTGGCGGTTCCACACGAGAACAGGGTCCGCGGCCCCATCGTAGACGGGATCGCGATACAGAGGCTTCGGCGCCACCGGCCCCGCCTCGTCGCCAGGAACGCCGCTGGACAAGCACAATACCCCCACAATGAACGCCACGCCCATTCTCATCGGCATCTCCCAAGAAAGCACGCAGTCACAGCGATCGCATCGAGGGCAGACCTCTCACTTGCCCTATCGATGTGAACACGCATGTCTTCTACTGCCACTGACTCGTCCAGTCAAGCCGCTTCACGAGCCCATCCGCACCGAAGCGTCGTTCACCACTTCGGGAACTCGATGTCGTCGATCCAGACGGCATCGGCGCCCTGGGCCGCGCCATTGTCCTTGTTGAAGGTCCAAGTGAACTTGTGCTTCCCGCCGGCGATCGAGTATCCGACGCGTCTCCAGTCATTCTCCCCGGACCATTCCTCCTTCTTGATGCCGTCAACAAAGAACCGCAGAGGATCCCAGGATGGTTCGCACGAGGTCTTAAGCCAGAAGGAGATCCAGCCGTCGTCGCAATCCATCGTGATTTCCAGAGTGCTGCTCTGGCTGTTGCCGATCTTGCCGGACTTGGCTGCATATGTGCTCTGATGGCCGGCCTCCGACACGACGACCCAGGGTGGATTGGTCGAAGACCAGGCCAGAGCGCGGAAATCGCCCGTTTCAAAGGTCTCGACGGTCGATGTCGACACAGGAGCTTTGGGCGTCATGCCGTGATCCCAGAACACGCGGCTGATCTCACGGCGATCGCCGAATCTCGCGAACCAGGCGTTCCAGAAGTCCAGGATGTCGCTGGGCTTCGCCTCCGTCGCAGTCGCCCAGATCCGAGCCAGCCGCAAGTCGCTTATCGTATCGTTGTTGTCCACGGCATCGCACGTGTCGTCGAAGATGTCCCACAGAGCGCCGGCGTTCATACACTCATAATACTCGCCCGGCGACTTGTGGGCCGCGGTGACGGCCTCCAGATCGACGACGAGGGCCTTACGCGTGATCTCATCGACATCCTGGTACTTGGTGTCGCCCGCATAGGGGTAGCTGGCGTCGCCGTACTGTGTGGCGACGGCGAACAGGGTGGCCCAAGCCTCACGGAAGGCGAGGTTTCTCGCTTCCTGATTGGTGCGATAGGAGGGCTGAATCCGCAGGTCGAGATTCCAATAATGGATGGGGTCCTGCCCGACCGCGCCCAGCCCGAAACCGCTGGAATCGGCAACGTAATGGCCGTACTCGTGCAGGATCACATCGCGGTCGCCGCGATCGTCTTTCGAGATGAAGATCCCCTCCCCCGGCGCGTAGTAGGTCCCGGCGTCGGAGGTGGGCCAGAAGACCGGGACCTCCGCAAGTTCCAGATCGAGGAACTCCCGGGTCTTCTCAAACCCCTCGACGATCGAGTCATACACCATGAACTCCCCAGCCGTGCGGGGCGACGTCACCGGAATCACGACCGAGCCGGTGACGGGATACGGATAGTCGATGCTTCGAAGACTGTAGAGCTGCTTGAGAACAGCGTCCTTCACCGTGCAGATTCCGCTCTCAGTCCCCGGGCAAGCACCCGGCACCCCCCGAGTGAAGACTTTGACGTAGACATCCGCCCCGCCGGCTGCGGCAGACGGGAGCCGAAGCCCATAGTTGCCGTCGCCGTCGGTGAAGGTCTCGCCGATCACCGGGTCATCCGTGGGGTCGCTGTTCTTGTCGGTGCCATACACCTTGACCAGGGCATACCGGATCGGGTGATTCCAGCCGGAGGTGTCTTCACACCTGGCCTGGCCACACAGATACCCGGCGGGATGAACCACCGTGATACCACGAGCGTCGTGTGCCTGGTTGTTTCGAGGATTGGCCTCGCCGATACTCGTGACGATGGCGCCCACGTAGCATGCGCCTGTCGGCACGTACAAAGGAAGGCGACACGTTACGGCAAGATCCTTCTGTTGCCCCGCCGCCAAGGGAGCGCACTCCACGCGGCCTATGCACGAGTCACGCGTGCTGATGGTGGTATCGCTGGACAGATAGTAGCGAACGGTGTACGCTTGAGAGACCCGGTCGCCATCATTCTCGATCTGGGTCCAAACCTGGGTTGTATCGCCAGGTGCATATGTCCCCGGAGTGGCGACGACAGACGAAATCCCCAGGTCCGGGAACCGACCCACGGTCACCGTTCTTGCGCCGCTTGCCTTGTTGTTCCTCAGATCGTCGTCTCCAGCACATGCGACCAGCACCTCAATGAAGTACTCCCCTTCAGGCATTGTGGGAGGTAGCTCGCACACGATAGGCAGGGTACACTGTTGGCCCGACGCCAACGAACCGGATCCCGTGGCTCCAACGCTGATACTGCCCGTCGAAGCGTTCGTATTGCACAACGCATAGCAGTCGATGCTGTAGCTTCCAGAATCCAGTTCTCCGAGGTTCTTGATTGAGACGTTGACCAACAGTTCATCGCCGGGACGGTAGTAGCCATCCGCCACATCCACGGACTGGACCATGAGATTGGGAGTGGGAATCACGACCTTCACCGAGAAAGGATACGAATAACGATTGTTTCCCGGCTCGCTGTCCTCCTCGTAGATGAGAACGGCGGTCATGAAGTAACGTCCCTCTGGAATGTCGTTGGGGAAGGGACCATCCACAGAGAAGAAATCGTACGAGTTCGCCGGAACCGATCCGCGATTCTTCGCACCGATGAAGTAGTCCACATTCGGAGGCGAGCCCGTATAGGAACAGGTCGTCGATGCATACACTCTGACCGTGTAGTCGCCCGACGGTTCGGTGCCATAGTTGCAGCCCGCAAGATCAACGTGAATGTTGCTGCCGGGAAAGTAGGTTTTGGAGTCATCGACGTCGTAGATATCGGGTGCCAGATCAACAGCCGCCCACGCGTTGCTCCATACGGCAAGCAGCGTCATGATGACGACCGGGGTGAAGTGAAAGTGCTGGGTCTCTTTCATGTTCTACGTCCTTAGCAATTGCACGGGGCAGACATCGCCCCACCTGGTTTCCTCGATAACCGGCGGATCAGAGCCGTCGCGGATCTCCGGCCTCCTCTGGCTGATAATCAAAGCCCGCTTCGGTTGGGATCATCATCGCACGGCTGGCTCACATGCTCGTTCAGTTCCGCAAGACGCCGGGCCGTGTCAGAATCTGTCGCGATCAGACTCGCAATGGCCCGATCCATGAAGCCGGGGTCGACCGCTTCGAGCTTGGCCACCTCCCGCGCGACCACATCCTCGCTTGCCACGGCGAACTTGGGTCTGAGACTCGCCAGAATGCTACGCTCCAGTTCCTGCCGCAATTCGATGCGTTTGATCTGTTCGAAGGACACGTTGGAGCTGAGGATGGCCGTTGGCCGGACATCCAAATAGAGGCATTGGGAAATCGCGAAGTCTTCGGCGTTCTCACTGGCGGACGTGGACTCAAAGACCGCAATGAAGCAGTACCGTCCAGTGGGAAGCACGCCCACCGAGCAGACAACAGTCTCCACCAAGGGTTTCGAGGATGCGCCTGTCCAGACGACTTGCGTCCGGCCGGGTTCGCCGGCGATTTCCGGAGCAAGGAGCGTGACCGTCCCCGAAGCAACTGGGATCGTCGAAGAGGTAGAGATCTGGAGCACAACGGGTGTGCCCGCGGCAACTCCCTCCGCGACGTCTATCAACAAGGCGGCAGGTCCTTTGATCTTCGGTTGTATCGGGCCGGCTCGGCCTTTCGAAACCCTTTCGGCATGCCGCAAGGGAGCTGCCGGTTTCTCGCGATCCCCCCAGTGCAAGAGAGCCGCTGTGGACACGGTCGCCGCAATCAGCATAAGGGCGACGATTCGTATGCAATTCGTCATCGATGTAGCCTCCACGGATGTGTGTGGTTTCCTCTTGCGATACCATCCCCGGCAGCGCCGACCTGCCACAGGGAGCACGCAAACACTGGTCAGTCATCAGATTGACTCTGCCTCCGAAATCCCAAAGCTGCCGCCATGGCCTTCTCCCTGCCATCGCGGATGACTCACTCATCAAGCCTGCCCAAGTCACAAGGCCTCAGTGCCCCATTATAACGTCCCTGTCGGCATTAACGTCATCAGAAAACATGGAAAAGTCACCGCGGTCGTCACCTTCGCGTGATCTCCAGGAACCACTTGCCGCCTGCGCAACCGCTCGGTAGCATACGGTGCCCGCTCCGACATGTGTCCGGAGGGGCTTTCGGCTGCGCTGCCTCGCATTGGGAAGGAAAGGAACACCAAGATGATCGAGATCGTACACATCGGCTTGGGTCCCCTGGGCCAAATGATGGTCAGATCCGCCGTGAGGCGAGGGACCTTCCGCATCGTCGGCGCGGTCGACAGCGACCCCGCCAAGATCGGCAGGGACCTGGGCGAATTCTGCGGACTCTCCCGCCTGGGCGTGCCCATCGTCGGCACCCTTGATGAAGCCATTTGCGGCGAATCGCCTCAGGCTGCCGTAGTGACGACCGTCAGCAGCCTGGCCGCGTTCGAGCCTCAGGTCGCTCAACTCGCCAGAGTCCAGCTTCCCATCGTATCGACGTGCGAGGAACTTTTTTATCCCTGGCGCACGCAGCCTGTCCTGGCCATGCGAATCGATCAAATCTGCCGCGATGCCGGTATCGCCTGCGTCGGCACCGGCGTGAATCCCGGCTACCTGATGGATTTCTTCCCCACCGTCCTGACCGGTCTGTGCCAGAAGGTCACAGGGGTCCGCGTCTGGCGAATCCAGGACGCCTCCGTCCGGCGGATTCCGTTCCAGCAGAAGATCGGGGCGGGTCTCACGGTCCAGGAGTTCGAAGCCCGACACAAGGCCGGCAAACTCCGCCATGTCGGCCTGCCGGAATCGGTGGACTTCCTGGCTGCGAAGCTCGGCTGGACGCTCGACCGGACGACCGAGAGCCTCGAACCGGTCATGGCCGAGCGGGACATCGCCGGCGGATACCAGCCGATCGCCAAGGGGATGGCTCGCGGCGTCCAGCAGGTGGGACGGGGTTTCGTCGGCGACAATGAGGTCATCACGCTGACGTTCAAGGCCGCGGTCGGAGAGCCGGAGTCCTACGAAGAGGTCCGGATCGAGGGCGAGCCGACGCTCAACTCGCGAATCGCAGGCGGCGTCAACGGGGACATCGCCACCTGCGCAGTGACGCTCAATGCCGTGCGGTCCATCCTGCAGGCCAGCCCGGGACTCAAGACGATGGCGGATCTGCCGCCGTTGTCGTGGTTCACGGATTCCGAGTGAGAGGCAGGTTGGACGAACAGGATTGGGCGGCCTTCCCGATTCTATTCCGTCGCCGAGGACGCGTCGTTCGTTATCACGCGGGCCACGTAATCCCTCGATTCTCTCACGACGATGCCGTGGAGACCGAGCAATGCGATCAGATTGGGCACGGCCATCATCGCGTTGAGGTTGTCCGCGACGGTCCAGACCAGGTCGAGGCCGCCAATCGCGCCAAGCACCACGAAACCACAGAAGATATATCGATACGGCCTGATCGCCCAAGTTCCAAGCAGGTACTCGAAACAGCGGTCACCATAGTAGGACCAGGAAATCATCGTCGTATACGCGAAGAACACCAGGCCAAACGCGACAATGATGCGGCCGACGCCGGGCAGGCTGCTCTCGAACGCTGCGATACTCATGGGCGCCCCCGTGGGCAGCGGGTAGGGCCGGCCGGTCTCGTCGAGGAATGGCTCAGGGTTCTCACCCATGGACCCAATCACCTGGACCGTTCTTCCATCAAGCTTCATTGTCATGGGGACGCCTTTGCCGCCAGGGCCGTAGAGGAGTTCGCCGGTGCTGCTCCTGACCTGCCAGACCCCTGAAATCACGATGACCAGAGCGGTCATCGTGCAGACGACAATCGTGTCGATGAACGGACCGAGCATGGCGACGAATCCCTCGCGGATCATCTCTCGCGTCTTGGCTGCGGCGTGTGCGATCGGAGCGGAACCCAGACCTGCCTCATTGCTGAAGATCCCCCGCGCCACACCCTTTTGGATCGTGCGGGCGACCACGATACCCATGAAACCGCCTCCTGCGGCCACCGGCGAGAACGCATAGTGGAAGATCTGCCCGAACGCCGCCGGGATCTGGCGGTAATTCAGGGCCAGCACCACGAGTGCCCCCAGACTGTATGCGACGCACATAAAGGGGACCACGCGTTCAGCGACCACCGCGATGCGTTTGATCCCGCCGATGATGACGATGCCGACGACGAAGGCCAGCGCGACGCCCATCGCCAATTTGATGAGGGGTTTGCCACCCACGAGGGGCACGCCCGCCGCGATCGTCGCACTCTCCCAGCGATCGGGCGTGACCGTCAGGAGTCCATCGACCACCGAATTGGACTGGACCGCGCATCCGATGCCCAGTGACGCAACCCCGGCGAACAGAGCGAAGAGGACGCCCAGCCATTTCTGCTTGAGGCCGCGTTCGAGGTAGTACATCGGGCCGCCGGATGCGCTGCCGTCCCGATGAATCACTCGATACTTCAGAGCCAGTGAGCAGCAGGTGAATTTCGTCGCCATGCCGAATAGAGCGGTCACCCACATCCAGAACACGGCCCCCGGCCCGCCGAGCGCGATGGCCGTGGCCACGCCGGCGATATTGCCGGTCCCGATCGTGGCCGACAGCGCCGCACACAGGGCCTGAAAATGGGATACATCCCCCTGCTCCTGGGGATTGTCGTACTTGCCGGAGATGCAGGCGACAGCGTGCTTGAAACGCCGTACCTGGATGCCTCGCAGACGAAACGTGAGGAACACGCCGGTACCGAGGAGAAGCAGAATCATCGGCGGCCCCCACACGAGGCCATTCATCACCTGCATCCAATGCGAGAACGTCTCCAGCACGTCGAGCCTCCTTGCCTGCCAGTGCGGGGTCCGACAAAACCGAGAGGGTTCGGAACCCGCCTGCATTCTGCCTGTTTCAGAACACTCCAACCACTACCGCGGGCAATATACGTACTCCTGCGGCGCACTTCAACAGGTATTCATCCGAAGGCAAATCCCACGCCGCCGACGACGTGCAACAGATGCGATGTCCAAGGGGTGCGAGAGTTCTCGAGGAAGAAACGTCCCCGGCAGGGCTCGAACCTGCAACCTTCAGCTCCGGAGGCTGACACTCTATCCAATTGAGCTACGGGGACTCACTACCCGACAACGGCCCCTATGGTAACACGCCGGTCCGGTGCGTCAAGTCTTGTTTGGGAATTGGCGAAAGAAACCGTTGCGCCGCGATCCGAAACGGCACTTCCCTGGTAGAGAGCATGGCAGGCTCCTTTTCGCCACCTTGCGAGCCTGCCATATGCTATAATGGACACAGACCGGAAAGGGTAAGTCCATGAAGTTGACGAATCGGGTACAAGTGAGGTTCTACGCAGCATCCATTTCCCTTCTGCTGATGGTCTTGACGGCACCCCTCGCGGCGGCTTCCGCCGACTGGAAACGCCAGGATGTGGATTGGCAGGCCGGCGGCGGCAGACGGATCAAGGGCATTCATCATCCCAAGGACAGTGCAATGCCCACTCTCGATCAGCGTCGGGCTCTCTCGACGCCCCGTGCAACGGGCAAACTGGCCATTGCGGCCGCTGAGAACGAACTGCTAGTGGAGTCGCCACCGGTCGATGGATTCGTGCCCTGGATCGCCGTGTCGATCACCAGACAGCGATCGGCCGACCTCGAGATGGAAGCCGTCGTCGAGACGTCCGTCCGAGGCAGCTACCCCACCGGCGTGAATCCGCAGAGAGATTTCATTATCGGACTCTTCGACACCGGCGCCAGCGCCCACGTGATCGGCTATGCCGACGCCACCCGGGCCGGCGTCTACAAGGGTCTGGTCACCACGAACATGGCCACCGTCAGCGGCGTGACCGGATCGGTAGACGTGATGATCAGCTATCCTTTGGCCGTGTTCATCGGCGGGCTCGATGCGGTCGCCCCCGCCGCGCTGACTCTGGACCAGTCGGGCATGATGGGCCAAAGCAATGTAGCCGTCGTGGTCGGACGAAATCCCGGGACCGGCCCCGATCTGCCCACTGCGATCGGAAGCCCCATGAGCGTCTATTACACCACGCTGATCCGCAACGACCGCGAAGTCACCCTCACGCGGGACGGCAGAACGTACACCGCGCCCGAAATCCGCATGTATGAGACAAGCGACGCAGACACCCCGCGTTTTGCGAACGTCATTCCCCTGGAACTGCGTCCGCTGGGCGGTTACAGCGTTCAGTACATCCCCACCCTGGACGTGGGCGGCGGTGGTTGGGACCTCGACGACATCCTCGGCGATTGGGGCGGCGGCACCGGCATGGACTTCCCGCCCGCCGGACCTTCGACGATCATCGGCAACTCCTCCCAAAGCCTGTTCTTCATCCACAGCGTCGATCTGTACGAGGGCTCCAAGAGCGCGATGGACAAGAACCGGTTCATGCTGGACACCGGCGCTCAGGTCACCGTGGTCGGGTCCCGGATGGCCGCAAGGCTGCAACTGAACCCGGCGACCCCCGAGTTCGAGGTGGAGATCGAAGGCGTCACCGGCGACGTCATCATGGCGCCGGGTTTCTACATCGACACGCTGGAAATCCCCGCTCTGGGCCAGTGGTTCCGTGCCACGAATGTGCCGGTCGTGCTCCTGGACATCGCCTCGCCGGAAGGCGGCACGCTCGACGGCATCATTGGCATGAACCTGTTCGTGGACTTCAATCTGATCCTCCGCGGCGGCGGGCTCTTCCTCGACGACGATCCCAAACTCGAACTGGAACGCATCGACGCGACCACGAACGCCACTCCCTGATCGACAGGGGCTCATCGGCCCTCATCTTCACCTCGGCCAACGATACGCTCGGTATCACCGGTGATGTATACAATCCGTATCCCAGAGGTCAGGTGTATGCCAATGGGGGCTTTGGGAGTTTCCCTGCGTTTGACTATGCATTCCGCACGTACTACGATGGCCCCGTGGCCGCCGTGCCTGTCCCCGGCCGTGCTTCTCAGGGACTACGTCGGTTCGATGCAGCCCTTTTGCATTTGTGGTCCCGACGCGACACCCACTCCTGCCTGCTCGATGAACATTCGATCCTCGATTCACTTATGCGAAGAACTCCTGGCAAACCTGCAAAAGAGAGAAATTTCGCAGAAAAACAGCCGACTACTTGTTAGAATAGTGCTGCGGAACGTCCTATATTCCACCCAGACGCGTCGCTTTGGCGTCTGCGGTGTCGCGACGACCTCCGACACGAAAGAGTCATGCATAAGATCTGCAAGTAAAAGGTGTTACGAGGAGCGGACCCGTGAAACCGAATCAGGTGGGTTCGTCTGGTGTAACACTGGAGAAAGGAAGAGAGCACCCATGAGAGGACGGTCTCGTTTCTGGCGTGGTCTGGTTGTGTTCCTTGGCGCGATCACACTCGGTCTGGCTCAGCCGGGATGGGCGCTGGTCTTCAGCGAGATCATGTATCATCCTGTCGAAGACGCGGCCACCGGGGACGAGCCGCTCGAATTCATCGAGTTATACAACGACCGGGCCGTCTCCGAAGACCTGGGCGGATGGGCCTTCACCAATGGAATCGAGTACACCTTCCCGGCCGGAACGACCCTGGGCCCGAAGTCGTATCTGGTGGTTGCCCGCGATCCGAATGCCCTCAAGGCGGCCTACAACCTCAACAACGTTCTGGGCCCCTTCTCGGGCAGACTCAGCAACGACGGTGAGCGAATCGACTTGACCAGCGCCGCTGGCATGATCGTCTTGTCGGTTCGGTACGACGACGCCAGTCCGTGGCCTGTTTCGCCAGACGGCGCCGGGCACTCCCTGGTCCTGACAAAGCTGGGCGGCGACCCCGAGCAGGCGAAATCGTGGTCGGCCAGCAGCTACCTCGGAGGCACGCCGGGTTCGGCCGACCAGGCTCAAGCTACCGCGGCCGATCCGACCCTCGTGACGCTCATCGACGTCGGCACGCAGGGTCGCTACTTCAAAGGCAAACTGGAGCCCTCGCCGGGCCCCGATGGAAAAGCCACCACCGCCTGGACGCAGGTGGGCTTCGACGACAATCCCGTGGCCACAGCCTGGCTCGAAGGACCCAACGGCTACGGCTACAGCAACGCCGCCGACGAGCTGCAGTACATCGGCACCGTCCTGTCCGACATGTCGGGCAACTACATCTCGATCTACGCGCGTCTGCGGTTCACGCTCTCAGCCTCGCAGATCGTCTCCCTCACGCAATTGCAGGCAGAGGTCCGCTACGACGACGGATACGTGCTCTACCTCAATGGCACTCGCGTCGCCGACTCTGGCGGCATCGTCGGCGATCCGCCGGCCTACAACGCCAGCGGCGGCCCCGCCGCGGAACCCCCAGCGACGACGGTGGACCTGACGAATCACCGAAACCTGCTCTTACTGGGCGAAAATGTCCTGGCGTTCCAGGCCCACAACGCGACCCTGGCCGGCAGTTCCGACGGCTTCGGCAGCGTTTCCCTGCGGGGAGTCGTCACGCAGCCCGATGCCGGGAGCGACCTGAGGGCCCGGATCGTGGTCAACGAGGTCCAGGCCACCTGCAACAGGTGTCCCCATCCCGCGAGAATCGAACTCTACAACCCTGGTCCTTCGCCGGTGAGTCTGAGCAACGTCTACCTGAGCAACGATCGCCTGCACCTGCTGAAACACAAGATCCCCGCCGGTACTGTGCTCCAACCGGGGCAGTTCTGGACTGTGGAACAGGGCAGTTCTCCCGAGGATTTGCCCTTTGCCCTGGACTGGGCCGGCGAGACGATCTACGTCACCGCAGCGACCGACACAGTCCCGCCCGAGCCCATCCGGGTTCTGGACGCCCTGCGGTACGAAGCGATGGAGTCGGAAGAAGCGTTCGGCCGGTATCCCGACGGCTCCGATTCGCTGGACTGCCTCGCAACCGCCACATTCGGCGCGTCCAACGCGCCCAAGCTGATCCGCGACGTCGTGATCAATGAGATCATGTATCACCATGTCGCACGCGACGATCGCTATGAATACGTCGAGTTGTACAACCGCAGCGACCGCGACATTTCGCTGGCCGGCTGGGCCTTCACCGAGGGAATCGAGTACACGTTTGCCGAGGGTGCGACGATCTCCGCCGGAGGCTATCTCGTCGTGGGCAAGGACCCCGATTTCCTCGCGGCGGTGTACGACAACCTGACCATCGGCGTGAATCTGGTCGGGCCGTACCAGGGTGGACTCAGCGATCGCGGCGAGCGAATCCGCCTGTCGTATCCGCTCAAGCAGGCCAGCGAAGCGAACGGGAAAGTCATCGAGAGAATGGTCGCCGTGGATGAAGTCACGTACTGCGACGGTGGTCAGTGGCCCGCCTGGGCCGACGGCATGGGCGCCAGCCTCGAACTGCGCGACCCGCACAGCGACAACGACACGCCCGGCGCCTGGGCCGACAGCGACGAAAGCGACAAGACCTCCTGGCGCGAGTTCTCCTACACGATCCAGGCCTCCGATAGCCGGTACACCCACGACAGCCCTTCGATCTTCGACTTCATGCTGCTCAATGCAGGAGAAGTGCTCCTCGACGATCTCGAATGCGTCATCGGCGGGACCAACCGGCTCACCAATGGCGGTTTCGAGAATGGGGACACGTCCTGGCGAATCCTGGGCAACCACACGCGATCGCATGTGACGACCGCGGATCGTCGCTCGGGCTCGCGCGCCCTGCACCTGATCGCCACCGGCCACGGCGATCCCGGCGCCAACCGCATCAACCAGTCGATCTCCGGCTCCGGCACAGGCACGGTCACCTTCCGCGGCTGGGCCCGATGGCTGCGAGGCAGCCGCTTCCTCCTGCTGCGAACGACCCGCGAACTGTCTCCGGTGCGACCCCCTCGGCCCGCCTGTGCGTTCGAGCTCCCGATACCGCTGGATCTGGGCACGCCGGGCCGACAGAACACCGCCTTCGTCACCAATCGCGGACCGGATGTCCTGGACGTGCAGCACGCGCCAGTCCTGCCCAAGGCCGGCGAAGCCATTGTTGTGACTGCCCGAGTCCTGGACGCCGACGGCCTTGGCTCGGTGACGCTCTATCACCGCACTGAAGGCTCGGCCTCGTTCGCCTCTGTACCCATGCTCGACAACGGTTCCGGCGACGACGCAATCGCAGGCGACCAGATCTACACTGCGACCCTCGCCGGCGGCACGGCCGGCCAGATCCGCGCGTTCTATATCGAGGCCTCCGACGGCGCTGCGACCACCCGGTTCCCGACATCGCTGCAACCGTCGGCCGATGTCCCGAATCGCACTTGTCTCGTCCGCATCGCGGACCCCCAGCAGACCAGCCGGCTGGCCAACTACCGCATCTGGATGTCCTCCGACGTGATGAACGCGTTCCAGGCCCGCGCCAACCTCTCCAACGAATTGCTCGATTGCACATTCGTCTACAACGACGCCGAAGTCTTCTACAATTGCGGCATCCGCCTGCGGGGCAGCCCCTTCCTTCGCGGCGGCTCCGGCTGGACCCCGCAGAGAGGACGCGGCCTGCGCATCGAGTTCAATCCCGACCAGAGCTTCCGCGGTCGCGAGGAGATCAACCTGGACTGGACCGAGGGCAGCAGTCGGGGGCCTCTTCAGGAGCGAGCTTCGTACTGGTTCTACGCTCAACTCGGCCTTCAGCACTCCCGACAGGAATGGGTCCGCCTGTTCGTCAACGGCACCCGCCTGACCAACTTCGAGGACGTCCAGAAGATCGACGGCGACTACATTGACGCCTGGTTCCCCGACAACAACGAAGGCTACATCCACAAGATCGACGATTACTTCGAGTACAGCGCAGACGGCACCTCGCACAGCGGCGAAGCAGCGGACGAAGGGCTTCTTTACGACGCCCGGCACCCGCTGATCCCGGAGACCTATCGCTGGCATTTCGAGAAACGCTCGCACCCCCAGAACGACAACTGGCAGCACCTGTACGAACTGGCGGTGGCGATGAACACGCCATCGACGAACACCACCTACGAGCGCGGCATCGAGTCCAGGCTCGACCCGCAGCATTTCACCAAGATGCTCGCCCTGCGACACGCGGTGGGCGACTGGGACAGCTATGGATACACGCGAGGCAAGAACAACGTGTTCTATTACGCTCTGCCGGAAGGCAAATGGTACCTGCTGCCCTGGGACATCGACTTCACACTGGGCTCGGGCCGCGGGGCCACGTCGAGCCTTTTCGAGGTCAACAGCAGCAAGTTCCCGGAAGTCGTCCAGTTCCTGGACTATCCCAGGTACAGGCAGATGTACTATGACGCGTTCAAGGAGCTCGTGGACGGACCGTGGAAGACGTCCTATGGGACCAGCGATCCGCCGACCGATTTCGACAGGTTCCTGGACGAAGGGGCCGACCTGCTGACCGCAGAAGGGCTCGGCGACGGGCGACGCAACCAGATCAAGCAGTTCGTCCGCGACCGGCGGACGTTCATCCTCTCGCAACTTGCGAACCAGCCCGCGCCGCCGGCGGGGCGATGAAAGACCGTGGCGCCGATGGGACCAGTAGAGTCCGCTACGGCCTCGCTGCCAGCACAGAGTCTCGGGTCTGGAAGATCTTCATGGCGTTGGCGCGATAGACTTTTTCGAGCACCGGGTCAGGCAGGGCCAGGCCGTTGAGAGGCCAGTGGTACGTGGAGACATTCCAGGCGTAGAAGTGCTCGTCCGCCGATTCCAGAACGCGGAATGTGAAACGGTATACCTCGGCCCCGCGGTGCATATCAGTGCCATAGACCAACCGGTCCTGGTATTTCGCGTAGAACTGCCCGACGAATCGGGGAATCGCAGCGGTCTCCGCGTAACGGGCGGAAATATCGGCATAGAGATTCGGGTGCTTGTCGAGCAACTCAGCCAGGCGGTTCAGGTCGTAGCAGCAATTGGCGAAGTGGCAGGCGATGAACGTGGTCCTGGGATGTCGGCCGACGGCTCGGTCGAGGATCTCGATCATGCCCTCGTGTCCGACGATCCCTGGTTGATTGTCCAGCCGCCATTTGTAGGCGTTCATCAGGCCGTCGTTCCTGGCGTCCATCGGCAGATACATCCAGTAGGGATCGGCCACGTGGATGTTGATCGGCAGCTTGAGCTCCGCACACTTCTTGAGCAAAGGGTCCATGCGGGAATCGTCCAGATGCATCCCCCAAGCAGGCGGTTTGCAGTAGAAGAGCCCCTTGCCCTTATCGCCAAGTTCGCCGACGCCGCGAGCGCCCGCCTTGTAGCAGCGTTCCAGCTCTTTCACCGCCGCCGGACCGAAGCCGGGCTTGTCGTACCCGGTGTAGTCGAACCCGCACCAGACCTCGAATCGGTCGGGATACTTCGCATAGAGAGCATGAATCTTGTCGAACTCCGCGCCTGTCGCCTGGGTCATCACGATCGATTTCTCGAGGCCGACCTCGTCCATCGTGCGGACCCACTCGTCGACCTGTTCCGGCGTCCGGGCATAGACGTGGGCGTGCATGTCGATCGCGGCGAACCGGGCCTTGGACACAACGGTCTGCGGTGTCTTGTAGACCGACTGAGGACGAAAGTCCTTCAGCAGAAGCGATTCGGGCCCCGTCTTTGAATCTTCACCGGATGCAGCCCCGGAATACGCAGACACCGACAGAGCGAGAACCGCCACGGAATACAGGACCCGACGAGACATGATGGAACTCCTTTCTGTTGCGATGAAGATTGGCGCAAACACACGCGGCCAAGCCTACGCGGGCAAGTCCCCCAAGTCAAGCACGGGCTTGCCTTCGCAGGAAATCACGGTATGGTGGAAGAGTTTGTCGGCCGGGCGCAGAGAACCTTGCACGCCGGCCTGGGTCGCAACGCAACTCGAAAGGACGATACCGTGGATGAAAAGCTGGTCGCGAGAGTGCTGTCGTTTCGATGGCTCGTGTTCTCCGTGCTCGCGACGGGGTTCGCTTTGGTCTATTTCCATCGGGTTTCGCTCTCGGTCGTCGCGGACGAATTGCGTCGGGACTTTGGGACCAGCGCAAGCGTGATCGGCCTGCTGGGCTCTGTGTATTTCTACTGCTATGCGTTCATGCAGATCCCCTCGGGCCTGCTGAGCGATTCGGTCGGACCCCGCAAGACCGTGGCGATCTCGCTGCTGTTGGCCACGGCGGGCGGCTTTCTTTTCGGTCTGGCCCCAACGATCGGAATGGCGATCGTCGCCCGGGCCATGGTCGGGATCGGCGTCTCGATGGTCTTCATCCCCTCGATGAAGGTCTTCTCCCAGTGGTTCCGGGCCCGCGAGTTCGCCCACGTCGGAGGCATGTTCCAGTCCGCTGGCGGCGTCGGCATCCTGGCCGGCACGTGGCTGCTGAGCCTGTTGTCCGTCCAGTACGGATGGCGGACGTCATTTCAGATTATCGCGGCTGCCACGCTGGCTATCGCCCTGGCCGCCTGGCTGATCGTGCGGAACCGCCCTGCCGACAAGGGCTGGCCGTCCATCGCGCAGATCGAACTCCAAGAGAACGCGCCCCTCCACGTCCCCAGCGAGATCAGCCTGAGACGAGGAGTCAGCATGGTGCTCTCGGAAAAGCACTTCTGGCTCGTCGGGGCCTGGTTCTTCTTCGATTGCGGCATCTTCTTCGGGTTCGGCAATCTCTGGAGCGGACCCTACCTGATGCATGTCTACGGCATGAGCAGGGACCAGGCGGCAGCCCTCCTGACCATGATCGCCTGGGGAATGGTCGTCGGCGGCCCCGCGCTCGGCGTGCTGTCCCAGAGGATTCTCAAGAGCCGAAAGAAGACCCTGATCCTGTGCATGTCCGTGCTGACTGTGCTGTTGCTGATCCCGACGCTCCTGCCGGCAAGCCTGCCCCGTGCGGTTCTCGTCGCGTGGTTCTTCCTGTTCTCCGTCTGCTCCTCCGCGGTCGTCGTCGTGGCTTTCACCACCGCCAAGGAACTATTCCCTCTGGAAATCGCAGGCACCTCGATCGGCGTGGTCAACTTCTTCCCCTTCTTCGGCGGCGCAGTCTACCAGCCGATCCTGGGCGCGATCCTCGACGCCCACGGCAAAACCGCGGCCGACCAATACCCGGTCGCCGCATACCAGATGGTCATGCTGGTCCTGCTGCTGTCCTCCCTCGCGGCCCTCGTCTGCTCGATTCTCCTGAAGGACACCTATCGCAAGTAGCGTGTGCGTCAATCGTCAAATCGAGAAGAAGGCCCGCTCGAAGCTCCTTTGGATACAAAGCACGGCCGGCCTGTCGCGAGGAATCAGCAGGACGCCATCCTGCATCGTGCCGGTGAAGTAGTACTGGTTGACCCGTCCGAAGATCGCAGCAAGCTCCCAGTTGGGGTTCTCGGCGTCCATGCAGGCCCGGAATCGCTGCATCCGCTCGCTCAGCTCTGTAACAGGCACCTTGGTCATAACGTATCCAAAGAGTTCGCTATTCGACGGCATGAGGACTGGCAAACAGTATAGCCCGGTCCGTCGCGCCGTTCAACAGCGAAACGACACTCGATGGCGTTCTTCCATCGGAAAAGGGGACATTCTACTTTTTCGCCCCTCACAGAGAGGATCTTCCCGACGCCTCCCGGCCGAAAAAGTAGAATGTCCCCTTTTCCCTCCAGGTTGGATTTCGGTTGACCGCGGAACACTCGCTCGGTAGCATCTTCAACAGCGTGGAATGATGAGCAGTATCCGGCCTCGATAGGAGCGAGCTTATGAAGCGACTGGCCTTGTGTCTCCTGGTCTTTCTGGCGTGTCCGACACGTGCGGAGCAGTACACCCTGAGCCATACCACCACATGCCGTGTCTATCGCCTATTCGGCGAGGTGTTCGACGCGAGCACCATGCACGGCGAGATCCAATTCACCCTCACCGATGGCAAGGCATGTTCATCACTTGGCACGTCCGAGTGGAATACGACGTCAACAAGGGGCTGCTTTTGCGCGCCGTCGAGGAGCATTTCCAGAAGTTGCGTTCCCATGCCCCCTTGGGCGAAATACACACCACTCTCGACGTGATCCGATGCGAACTCCAGAAATGAGAAGTGCCGGCGCTGGAAAGAACCGGGTCTAGCCGTCTTGCAGGACAGCTTCCCAGCGAGCTACAATGACCGCATATCGTCGCCGATGCGGTTGCCTTCCAATGACTGTGCATGGCGGGCCACATTGGGACGCTTGGACTGGAGTTCTCTCTGATGTCACTTACACCGTTCGATACAGGGCCTGGAGGCGTGTTTCGGTATTGCCCGAAGTGCGCCGCGGCGGCGATGCGAGTTGCGGGACCCAAGATGCTGCGGTGCGAGGCCTGCGGGTTCGAGCTGTATATGAACCCTGCGGCGGCCGTGGCCGGGGTGTTGGTGGACGGGGACGGGCGGATGGTCGTGACCGTGCGGGGCAAGGAGCCCGGCAAGGGGCTCTGGGGCCTGCCCGGCGGGTTCGTCGATCCCGGCGAGACCGCGGAGGAGGCCCTGGCCCGCGAGATCCGCGAGGAGGTGGGCCTGGAGGTCGTCGCGATGCGGTACCTGGGCTCCTGGCCGAACGTCTACCACTACGGCGGCATCGCGTACCGCACGCTCGATTTCGGGTTCGTGTGCGAAGCGGCCGGCGTCGAAGGAGCCCGTGCCATGGAGAGCGAGGTCGAGCGAGTCCTGCTCCTGGACCCGGTGGACGTGGACCTCGCGAGGTTCGCCTTCGCCTCGATCGGCCGGATCGCGGGCGAATACCTCAGAGGCCGCGAAATGCCGCCGGCACCGGGCACGTCCGTTCCAACGACATCGACCTGACCCTGCCCTCGCCGTCAAGGCGCTGTCACCGTTGCGTCGCGTTGGAAGCGAGGGTTCGGCCGAGGGAGTCCCCGAACGACAGAGGAAAGGCGGCCCGCCTCCGCGGAGCGGGGCTCTCCCAGGCAGCAAAGGTCTTGGCTGGACGGATCGCTTGTGGTACAATCAGAGTAGATGTTGGCGGGGTGGGGCAGGATGGGCTGGTGAAACCGCGTTTGGGGAATGGGTTGCCATGCGAAATCGAAGGGCCTTTACTCTGATCGAGTTGCTCGTTGTGATCTCCGTTATCGCCGTGCTGATGGCCATCCTCATGCCAGCCCTGATGCGGGCCAAGGAGACCGGCAAACGCATGGTGTGCTCCAGCCACCTTCGATCCCTGGGCCTGGCCAACGTCCTGTACGCCGACGAGTCCAGAGGCTGGTACGTCCCGATCATCGACCGCACGCTGGGCAAGGATTTCTACTGGCCCGCCAACCAGTTTTTCCGCCGGCTGCTGGGCTACAAGGACAAGCAAGGCCCCGGCGAGAGCGACTGGCACGCGCCCAAGGAATACCGATGCCCGACCGATCTGGTCTCCGTCCAGGAGCGTCAGGACACGCAGTACACCTCCTGGCTCAGCTACGGCGGCAACATCACGGACTGGTACCTCCCAGGCACCAACTGGATGACCATGCCTTTCGTCGGGCACAAGAACACGAGCGTCGCGTCGCCGGGGTCGGAGCTGTTTTTCAGCGAGGGCAACGACTGGTGGCTCCACTGGAAGGGAGCGAATTACACGGTCGGCTGGGACGTCCTCGGCCAGGACACGATCATGCCCTACAAGAACGTCGGCTGCGACGGCCCGATCCTCTACCGCCACAGCGAGGGCGTGAACATCGCCTTCTATGACGGCCACGTCGAGTACAGGAAGAAGGACAAGGTCTGGAGCCAGGACGACTGGGACTGGGGCAACGGAGGCATGTGGTCCGTCTTCAAGAGGTATCCCCCGACCGAGGCCGAGAGATCGCGCCTCCCCAAGCCCTGACGGGATGGGACGGGCGCGGCAATCCCCTATGCGCAGCGTGCCTTTTGAAGGCGATTCGAGCCGTCCAACAGCGTTGTGCTTTCGACGGACCTGGTCCTCGACGCGTCTTTCACGAAATACCGCGTTTCCTGCGGCGGGACGCGACCGCGGTCAATCCCGACCGGTCTCTTCGGCGTTGGTGTAGGACGGCTGCGGGCCCTTGAACTCGGTTTCGCCGAAGGCGCGGGTTTCGTTGTCCGTCATCGTCGGTTGCTCGATGATCCACGGCGTGATGAACACGAGCAGTTCGCTGTTGATGGTCTCTTCCCCTTTGAACCGGAACAGCCCGCCGAGCAGCGGCACGTCTCCGAGCAGCGGGACTTTGTTGATCTGCTGGTTCACTTCCTTCTTCTTGAGTCCGCCCAGAACGACGGTTTGACCGTTCTTGACGATCAGGGTCGTATCGGCCTCCCGTCGGTCCACCACAGGCTGGGCGTAACTGATGCTGGTGCCCGAGACCATGACCTGGCCCGTGACGACGCTGAAGGAAGGTCTCATGTGCAGGCGGATCATCTGGTCGCGAACCGCCAGATGGGCGGTCACTTCCAGTTCGACGCCCGCCTCGCGGAAGGCGGTCGTGCCGATGTTGCCGCCCAGGGAGGATTCCTGGAGCTGCTGATACGGAATTTCCGAGACGATCTTGATGCTCGCCTTCTTGTCGTTGAGCACGAGAATCCGGGGATTGGCCAGCAACTTGGCGTTGATGTTCTCCTGCTGGGCCCTGAACATCATGTCGATGTCCACGTCGCTGGTGAGCCATCCGAGGCGAACCGATCCGGTGGTGTTCTCGGATTTGGGGGCGGTGCCGTTGAATACGCTCCTGGTGAAAGGGTCGGTCTCGGTGTCCGGGTTGGGAACGCCCGTCAGGGCATCGAACTGCGTTCTTGTCCCGGCGGCCCACTGCACTCCAAGGTCGAATCGGTCCTTGCTCGTGACGTCGTAGATGCGCGCCTCCACGAGGATCTGAGGAGTGATGCGATCCACCTGGTCGATGTAGAGACTCATATCCTTGACCTTGGCCTCGGTGTCGGTGACCAGGATGTGGCTCGTTCCGTCGATATAGGTGACCGAGCCGACGTCCGACTTGAACTTCTCGATCGACTTCACCACCTCGCCGACTTCCGCATAGGTGATTTCGAAGACTCTGGTGACTTGTCTCTCCGGCACTTTGGGCATCTCCGCCTGCGCCAGGACTCGGACGATATTGTCGCCGATGACGTAGTCGAATCCATGCACCTCCAGAATGCTTCTCAAGGCCTCCTGGAGCGGCACGTTGGTCAGTCTCACGGTGGCTTCGCCCGTCACGCTGGGACTGGTGACCACGTCGACGTCGGCCTGCTCGGCGATCATCCGGATCACGTCGTCGATGGGCGTCTTGTGGAACTCGGCGCTGATCCGTTTCTCGAGCCGTCGTTGAAGCGTCGTGTGGGCCGCCGCGTCTTGCGAATCGTCGGCGCCTGCCGTCGCGGCCGCCAGGAAGGAGCCCAGGAGCCAGACCGCGGCCGCAAATCTCCGCGAGACGTCCGGCAGTTCCTGCTCGCGGCGCGTCCGGCTGAGCGTCTGTTCGTACGACCGTGTGGTGAAGAATCTCATGGCCACTTCTCCGATTGTCATCATTTATTGGTTTCGACAGCCTGTCTCCAGGTCCTGCCGTTCATTTCGAACAACACGGCGTCTTTCTCGATCTTCACGACCTTGGCTCCGAAGATCTCCTTGCCCTCACGCACGAGGATCGTGTCGACGATCGCGACCGGTCGGTCTTCGCTGTGCAGGATTCCCGTCACGGTGAAGCTGGCGTACCGGCGCACCGGCTCGGGGGCCGGGACCTCCGCGACGGGAACGGCCGGCGCCGGCAGTCGCATGGGATCGCGTCCGCCCAACGGATAGAGAGGCGGAATCTCCCAGGCGAGTTCCACATCGGAAATCGCAACCGGCGCTGCCTCGGCCGGCGGTTCTTGCTGCGCCTGCGCAGGGGACGATCTCACCAATGGGTTCTTCGACACGTACAAGAGCACAAACGCCAGGACCGGAATCAACGCCATCATAACCTTCTGTCGGCCGTCGGTTCGGGCTCCCGATGAATCGCACGTCGTGAATTTCACTCTCGATCGGGTCAACAAGCCCTCGGACGTCGCACCGGCGCGACGGACACGTCTCGCAGGCTTCGGGTTCGCGGCCGACTGCTGGAACCCGTCCTGACGTCCGGCGTCTCGATTGCGATATGACCCCAACAAGGTCATGCGAGCGGGTTTCGGCTCTTCGGCTTTCCCTTGCCGGGCGCGGTCTGCTTGGATGTCAGCCATGGTCAATTCCCTCGCGGCTTCTCCACGAGCACCGCCAACCCCATCTGCACCTGGGGCTTGACGTCTGCTTCCTGGGGACGATTGATGGTGAACGTTTCAATGAAGACGACCGGATGGTGACGCTCCAGGGTGTTCAGGAACAACGCGAAGGGCGCGAATCCCGCGACGAAGCTCACGTCGAGACGCCTCTCGACAAGGCGTCCCGAGTCGTCGGAGGTTGTAGGGGACGCGGAGGAGGCCGGCTTGATGCCGAAGGACTCCAGCCCGGTCTCCGCGGCGATACCGCCGATGACGTAGGCAAGTTTCGGCGCGTCGTCGCCCGACACGAGGAAATCCTCGATCCGATCCTGCAAACGAACGACCTGGTCGGTCAGGCGGGCGTGGAGTTCCGGTTTGGCAGCCTCCATCGCGCGATCGTAATGTTCCTTCGCCTTCTCGATCTTCCTCTCGAGATCATGCCGATAATCCAGTTGGGGGCGCAGGACCAAACCGTAGGCGCCCGCCGCCAGCGCCAGGCAAGGCCCCCACACTACGGCCATGATCAGCAGATACTTGTCTCGAACCTTCATATGCACCCGTTCCTTGTGGTCAATTGCTCCGGGCCACCGAGCCGGTCTTGAGCACGCACTCGAGTTCGTACATGACGGCGTCCTCCCCATCCAGCATCGTTCGGCTCTGGGAGACGGCGATCGTATCCAGAATCGGGCCGAACACCGGAGAGGACCGCAGACTCTCCTGGAGAGTCCGAACCGCCTCCAGGGCCGTCCCCGCCTGGCGACCGCAGACGCAGAGCGTCAGGGTGCGCACGGGAATGCTGATGTCCACCTTGCGGGTCGGATCGTTTGGGGCCGGCACTTTGCGCTGGACCATGCGTCGATTTGCATCCACACGCGTCAGCACCAGAGCGTCTGAGAGGTTCTCAACCAACGCAGCCAACGCCTGCGACCACTGCATGTAGCCGCCGATGGTGGCCTTGATTTCCGACAGCGCGGCATTCGCCGACATTCGTTCTTTTTGGAGAGATTCGGTCTTCTGGACCGCTGACGTCAGAAGCGCAGATGCTTTCTCGATCTGGCTCAACTGCTGCTTCTCGATGGACAGGATGACTCGCCCGTCCAGATAGAAGCTGGTCATGGCCAAGCCAACCAACAGGGGGACCACGACGATCAGGCAGGCCAGGGCGATCCCCCCAGGCCGGCTCCGAATCGGAACCCCTTCTCCCAAAAGCAGATCCACAGTATACATGGCGTTACTTCCCTCTTTTCATCGGTTTCTTACGGTCGGACGTGCCGGAGGCGCAGCCCCCGACCTGCGGCCGGACCGCGGACTCACAGGCTCCTCATGGCCAGCCCGGCGGCGAGAGACATCGAAGGACCGAAGGCCTGCGCCGCAGCCGTCCGTGGTCCGGTCTTCGCGCCGTCGTCTCTCATGGTTTCGACGGGATTCCACGCCTGCACGTCGAGGTGCAGCTTGCCCGCCAGAAGGTCGATGAATCGATCGAACCGGGACAACGCGCCGCAGACGAGCACGCGGTCGACCTTCACGCCGGAGCCCGCGTGCTGCGCGGCGAGCCCTGCGCCATGCTGGGTCGCGTAGTACCGCAACGTCGTCACGATGTCTTCCACCAGCGGTGCACAGGCCTCTTCCGCATTCTCCCAGAACGAAGCGGTATCCGCAGCCGCCAAATCCGGGGTCTCCGCGTCCGAACATTCGTCTCGATCCTGCGGCGACCCGCAGTTCAGCATCACGGCCCTCGCGGTCTCAAACGGGATCCGCGCCTCGTCGGCCACGTGACTGCAGATCTGATCGCTGCCGGAGTTGAGGTCTCGAACAAACGGCCGACCTGCGTGGTCCCTGACGGCAATCGTCGTGCAGACGCCGCCGACATCGACAACGGCCGAGCCCTCGCGGACGTCGTCGCCGCTCGACGAGCCATCCGTCTGTCTGCCGCCGTGGTGCAGGCAGTTGAGCAGCGCCAGGCCCGCCACGTCGAGCAGGGTGCAGTGCAATCCCGCATCGTGAACGATCTGGCGCACGCTGCGAATCAACCCGTTGTTGGCGGCCACCCAGAATCCTCGCGTCTTTCCGGCGTCCATCGACGTCACCTGGTAGTCGAAGGCGCTCTCGTTCGGGCTGAACGGGCAGATCTGCGATGCTTCCAATCCCACCGCCGATCCGATCTCCTCGGCCAGCAGGAGGGGAAACTCGAAACCCCGAACAACGACCTCCGGGCCTCGCACCCCACAGACGACGAGCTTGCCCCGGATGTCGCGTTGGGACAGTCCTTTCTGGATCGCACGAACGGTATGGATTCGACGGAGTTCCGGATCGTCGCCCCAGGGGGCGATCTCGGCGCAAGACGCGCCTGTGACCGTGTACCGGCCGTTCTCCTGGCGTAGCTGAACCATTCGCACGGCCGTTGTGTCGACGTCCAATCCAATCAGAGATTTTCTGCGAAATCCGATCATACTGCATTTCATCGGACGATCGGGACATCGACTTAATACGTCTTGGTGCAGGCAAAGCAAAGACGGCTTGCGCGCGTCGCGGGCCGGTGCAATGGAGCCTGGGGCGAACAATCACCCGACAGTATCGGACCATCTCCTGCAGAATGGCTCAATGCGGAGGACGCCCTGCGGTTGCGCCCCAGGGGAACTTGATGGCGTTGGCCCGGCCGACGAGCCCCGTCGGGCGCGCCGCGCAGGAGCGACGGTCAGGGACGATAGTCCCGCCAGCCTGCGGGGGCGGGAACGTACTTGCCTCGCAGCCAGATGTCGCCGGGGACGATGCCGGTCAGGAGCCGGTTGTCCATGTGATAGGACTTGAGATAGCCGTCGGCGGAGAAACTGCCGCTGACGCCGACGACTCCTCGGATGCGTTCGGTGATCGTGCCATGCACGCGGAGGTAATCCTGGGAACCGGAGTATTCCTTCCGTCCCGCGTAGCTGAGGGAACCGACCCACACGTTCTCTGCGCCCCAGCCGCCGCCGCCGACGGTAATGGAGGCCTCGACGACCGTCGGATCAGACAGGTGCCTCTGATAGTACTGGCTGCTCGTGGAGCCGGCGCTCGGATTGTCCGGACGTCCGACCGGCATGTAGGTATACCCGTTGAGTTTCACTACGCCGTCGATGTCGCTCAGGCCCGGGTCCACGACCTTGATGACGCCCTGGGCGAGCAATCCCAGCACGTTGGGATTGCCGTCGCTGGGCAGGCCGTCCGGATCGTGCCCCCCATCGACGTAGATCGAGTCGGCTACCCAGATGTTGCCGGTGGCGACGACCGTGACGGTCCCTTTGACCACCTGATCGTTGTTGTGCAGCGAGGAATTGCCCCCGATGACGACGTTGCCGTTGACGAAGATCTGACCGCCCGGTTCGGAGTTGGTGCCGCCGAAAGACTGGGTTACGTACGTGTCCGTCAACGGAATCGTGATCCTCTGCCCAGTCGAGTCGGCCGTACTGGAAGCCAGGTGATAGGCGTAGATGTAGTACCGCTCATATTGGGTGCCGTCGGTGCCGGCCCGGATCCGGAAGTCATAGGTGCTGGAGTCGGACGACTGGCGGAATCCGCGGACCGAGCAATTGTTCGTGATGCGGACCTTGCCGACGCCGCCCTCGACGAAGAACTCGAGCTGGACCGCGGCCTGGCGGTTGATCAGACCGGTGGCGGTGGCCGTCGGAGTGAACCGATACTGAGGCAGCGTGCTGTCGCGAAAGCGGGTGATCTTGCTCAGCACGGATGCCTCGTCGGTGACGCGACTGGCGGGCTGGTTGAAGTAGATGCCGCCCCGGAAAAGCGACATGACGCCGGAGTACTTGTCCGCCCCGCCGGTCGTGTAGCGGTCCTCTCCCATCGCGACGGCCTGGAGGAAAGAAGGAGAACCGATGATGAAGATATCCTTGACGTCCGGGCTGTCGGACGCCTTGTTGATGTGGATCGGCATGTCAAGGACCTCGCCGTTCATGAAGTTCACAGGCGAGGTGCTCGTGGCGCCGGCGGGAATACGACACAGGCCCATGTCCCAGCCGCTGATCATCTGGACGGTGAGCACGTCCACCCGGCGCTCGAAGATGCCGCTGCGGCCGTTGGAGACGACGCGAAACACCGGTCTCGAACCGGCGAACATGTACAGACTGATCTGATACGAGCAGGAACTGTCCGGAAACGTGAGCGATCCCGAGGTGCCGGCAACGCCCTGCTGGAGAGCGCTGAGCATGTCCTGCTGCCGGCCCATCCAGAAGACCGCCTTTTCATACCCCGCCTCCGCGGCCAACATGGCTGCGGCGTCCGCCTTCACAGCGATGGCGTCGCGTCTGACGCCGTAGCTGATGGCGAGCAGACCTCCTCCGATCGTGGTCAGAATCACCAGGGTGACGACGACCAGCGCCAGACTCACCCCGCGACGTCGAAGGGCGAACGGTCGGATTCGGATTGTGGACTCGTTGTTCTTCATCGGGGCCATACGTTCCGCATCAACGCGGATGTCATCACCCGCATCGTTCGATTCTCGTCGTTCGGATCCGTCAAGGTCACCGCCAATCGAACGGAGCCCTGCCCGGTAGCCCCCACAGTCGTGTGGCTGAACGGAAGACCTGCGAACCCGACGCGGACGTTTCGGGCCAGCACCGTAGTGGAAACCCCTGTGGTGTTTCGGGCCCCTCCCCCGCTCGGGGCGGCGCCGGGCGGATACGCCCCGTAATCGACTTTCATCTCGTCGCCGTCCAGATAGAACAGCGCATAGGCGGTCGCGGTCGTTTCGGAGTCCATCAGACCGTAACTGTCCGTCGTGTTCAGGGGAACGTCCCAATAGCGGAACTCGACCGCGTCGCCGCGAACGATCGAATCGGGCTGACCGGCGGGAGGCGACACGGGAAGGAGGGTTCCGCTGTCGAATTCGTAAAGGACATAATTGCCGCGATTGGACCGTCGTCCCACCGCGCCGAACGCGGCCACAAGCGTCTGTGCATCACGGGTGAGTTGGTCGTGGGCCAACCGGTAGGTGCGGAGCCAGGCGCGATTGCCGCTGTCCAGGAGCAGGGTCACGCCGGCGATCAGCACCAGAGACGTGCTCATGGCGACAACCAGCTCGACCAGGGTCATGCCAGCGAAAGCTCGTTGCGTCAGTCTCTTAGCCATCGGTGGCGTCCCGTCGCACATAGGTGACAAAGGTCATGGCAGGCAGATCCGCAAAACGAGACTCAGGCACGGTGATGCCGCCCGAACGGCTCTGCCCATAGCGAACGATCACCGCGAGTTGACGCAGAACGATGTTGGCCACGGTGTCCTGGTCCACGTCCCGGTAGGCCAGCAGGATCAGAACGGGCATGTCGCACAGAGTGATGCTGTAGATCGAGCCGTTCAAGGCGTTGCCCATGCCGTCGGCGGTCGTGAAGTCGCCGGGCGCCTGTCCTGCGTTGGCGAATCCCAATCCCAGCGACGCGGGATCGTACTGGCTCGAGCCCCCGGTGCTCTTCCAGTCTTCGATCAGCAGTTGCGCCGCGCGGGCGGCGTCCGTCTGTACGCGGGCGATTCGGGCTTGCCCCGCTGCGAAGTACTCGTAGTGCAGGGCGCCCAGAGCGGCAATCGTCAGGATCGCCGCGGCCACCACCTGCTCAATGAGGGTGAAACCGCGCATCGACCGGACGATCCGCGTCCTTTGGCGTGCGTTGGTGGATGAACCTGCCCTCATATCCCTTCCCGATTCGAAGCGGACAACCCGCCGAAACACACATCAGGACCCGCAGGAATCCCGCGGGTCCTGACGCGAGAGTGGACTCGGATCAACTGCCCTCGGCGAACGTGGCCACGTAGTTGTTGGTCGAGCTGGAGGTCAAGGTCATCGACGCGGGCTTGGTGGGCTTGCTGCTTCGGGTCGAGCTGCCTGCGGTGCAGGTAATCACGAACTCGACCTGGCCGGGAGTGCTGCACGACGCCGACGTGAGCTTATAGCACCCGTTGCTGAAGTAGGTGCCGTCCAGTTCGTTGTCGGAAATCCCGATTTCCGCAAGCGTCGGCGTCGTGGCGAAGGTGCCCTTCTCAGCCGCGTAGGCGCGAACCGCGCTGGCGATCGTGCCCATCGCCGCCTTGCCCTCGGACCACTTCGACCCATCGACCCGCCCGCTCATGAGAGGCACCGCGACCGCGGCCAGAATGCCGACGATCAGGACCACGACCATGAGTTCGACCATTGTGAATGCTCTGTTGCTCTTCATACGAACCTCCTGAGAACGGAATGTGAACCCCTTGTACAGTCAACAATTGACAGTCGTATATTTATCGGGGAACAGATAACTCGGCTTTAGGAATCAGTGAACATCGGAAACCGTGAATATCGGCAGATACAGGGCAATGACGACGACCAGGACGATTGCGCCGACTGTAGTGATCATGACGGGTTCGAGCAGCCGGGTGAGGGTGTCGATGGTTGCCGAGATCTTGCGTTCATAATGATCGCTGGTCTTCTGCAGGATTTTGGGCAGCGAACCGCTCTCTTCGCCGACCTGCGTCATTTTGACGACCATGTTCGGGAAAAAACCCGTCGCGGTCATCCCTAACGCGACGTTCGACCCAGCCATCACGTGTTGCCTGACCCTGGTGACCGCGGAAATGATGACGTCGTTGGAGCTCATGCCCCGCAGGATGTCGAACGTTTCCAGCACAGGCACGCCTGCCTCGAGCAGCGTGGCCACGGTCTTGCAGAACATCGCGATGAATGCCTCGGAAAAGAGCTTCCCGAACAGAGGCAGCCGCAAGACGACCCGGCTCAGCAGTTGGTGACCGCTTTGGGTCTTCAACAGCGTCACAATCACGAAGATCAGGCCGATCAAGGCGACCAGCAGATAGGGCGCATTATGGCATAACAGAGTGTACACGCTGAGGAAGCCTCGCGTGAACGCGGGAAGGTTACTCCCGATCTGGGAGAAGATCGCCTGAAACCGGGGGATGATCAGCGTCATAACGCCGATCACGATCGCGGTGATCAGGACCAGAACGAAGATGGGATAGGCGACGGCGCTCTGGACCTTCTTGGCGATGCGGTCCCGACTGTCGAAGTACTCCGCCAGAATCCGCAAAGCTTGCCCCAGATCGCCGCTCGTCTCGCCCGCGATGATGATGGCCAACGCCAGATGGTTGAAAATGTGGGGAAACTCCTTGAGGCTATCGGACAACAACGTGCCTTCGGCGACTTTGGAAAGAGCATGCTGCAAGACGCGGCGAAGCTGCAGGTTTTCCGTGTCTTCCGCGACGATCTCCAGCGCATTGGTGATGCTCAGACCGCCTTCGAGCATCGTGCTCAACTGCCACGACACGGCGCCCAGGTCGGCCGAACGAACCCGCCCGCGATGCGTGGTCTTGTGCTTGCCGACGCCGGTCCCCGCGGTTTCATTGACTTTGACCGGCGTGAGATTCCTGTGGTGCAGCATCTCCAAGGCTTCGTGGGCCGAATTGGCCGCCAGCAGTCCTTCGCGCCGTGCGCCTGCATGGTCGCGGGCAATATACGTGTAGCTCTTCATCGTTGTCAGGCCTCTCCCATGGATGCGACTCGAAGGACTTCCTCGGGGGTGGTCAGACCCCGCAGAGCGGCCTGAATTCCGCTGTCCAGGAGACTGCCGTATCCTTTGCCCCGGACGGCGGCCTTGATCTGCGCCTCGCTCTCGCCGGCGATGATCCGATCGCCGATGTCCTCGTCCACAACGAGGAATTCGAAGATGGGCAGCCGCCCATGATAGCCGGTTTGGCCGCAGATGGGACAGCCCTTGCCCCGCCGGAACTGGGCCCCGCCGATCTTGTCGCGGTCCAGTCTCATGCGCCGCAGCGTCTCGTCCGACGGCTGCGCGGGTTCTCTGCAGTTCTCGCAAATCTTGCGAACGAGCCGCTGGGCCACGATCAGGTTCAATGTGGACGCCAGCAGGTAACGCTCGATTCCCATGTACGCAAGCCGGCTGATCGCGCTGGGCGCGTCGTTCGTGTGGAAAGTGCTCAGGACCAGGTGACCCGTCAGAGAGGCCTTGATCGCGATCTCCACGGTCTCTTTGTCGCGAATTTCGCCGATCAGGATGATGTTCGGGTCCTGTCTGAGAATGGCGCGAAGGCTCAGGGCGAAGTCCAATCCGATCTCGGGCTTGACCTGGATCTGATTGATGCCCGCCAATCGATACTCCACGGGGTCTTCCACCGTGGTGATGTTCATCGTCGGACTCTTGAGATAGTTCAGCGCTGCGTAGAGAGTCGTGCTCTTGCCGCTCCCGGTCGGACCGGTGACGATGATGATGCCGTGGGGCCGCGCCAACATGGCCCTCAACTCGACCAGCGCCTCCGGCTCGATGCCCAGCCGGTTCAGGTCATGGGTGACCGCCGCGGTGTCGAGAATTCGCATGACCACCTTTTCCCCGTAGATGGTGGGGATGGTCGAGACGCGAACGTCGATGTCTCGTCCGGAGGCCCGGATTCTCAGGCGTCCGTCCTGCGGAAGCCTCCGTTCCGCGATGTTCATCTGCGCCAGCACCTTGATCCGGGCGACCACCGCTGCGTGCATTCTCTTCGGGGGCGGCACGACCTCTCGGAGCAGTCCGTCCACTCGGATGCGCACGTCGGTTGTCTCCGCCTGCGGCTCGATGTGGATGTCGCTCGCTCGATTCTTGACGGCCTGTCGCAGCAGCAGATCGACGAACCGGATGACCGGCGCCTGGTTGGCGGCCTCCTCGCCGCCGGGCTCGCTTTCGAGTTGATCCCGCGTCGGGAGACTCGCCGCGATCTCTTCGTCCGCGTCGTTCTCGGTGGCGATGAGGTCGCGGATCTGGCGTTCCTCGATGTCCGAGCCGTGGTAGATGGCCTCGATCGCGCGTCGGATTTCCGCTGGAGCGCTGATGACCGGCTTGATCGGACGCTGCATTTTCAGCATCACCGTATCGATGGCCACCACGTCGAGCGGGTCGGCCATCGCAGTCACCAGTTTGCCGTCCGCCTCGCGAAGAACCAAAAGACAGAAGCGTTTGGCGATGCTCTCCGGCAGCAATCGCGCGACTTTTGCGTCAATCGTCGAATGGTCGTCCAAGCCGACGTAGTCCATCCGCAAGTGCTCGGCCAGCACCGTGCTGAGGGTCAGGTCGTCGATGAGACGCCGCCGAATGAGCACTTCGCCGATGCGACCGCCCTTTTCTCGCTGCTCGTCGATCGCGTCGAGCAACTCATCTCGTGTGATAATGCCCTTGCCCACGAGGAACTGGCCGAATGGATCGTGGCTGTCCAGCGATGAAGGGCTTTCCATTTTCGTTTTCATACCAGAGACCTCTATTTGCGGATCATATCGGTCGTGCCGAAGTACTGCTTTAGCTGCGATACAGGGAAACGCCGGTGGAATTGGCCAGGTGTCGTGACACGCCGGACCGCAGTTTCCCCGCGAAAACGCAACGAAGGAGTCGAGAACGTCCGATATGCGACGACGGAGAATCTCCCTCCGGCCAACGGAGAGTCCTGTAACGCCAGGCGAGTCGCTGCGTCTTCTGAGTGGAGGTGGATCGTGCGACTGAAGGGCAAGGATATGTCAAGGTTGCGCAATGCGGAGCTTATCCTGCTCGTCCTGGCGGCAGGCGGGATGGTGGCCGTCGTGTCCACGGTTGCCTTGCTGCGCCATCCCCAGGTGCCGGCGATCCCCGAACGGCAGGAAACCCTGGTGTCCGACCCACCCAGCATCGACGATTCGTCGGTCGGCGAGCCCCTGCCATTGGGCAGCCTCTTCGGGTGCAACCGTCCTGCTCCGCCCCCGGTCTTTTTCCACATGCCGTCTTCCCGGGATCACGAGGGTCCAGACCTTGGCACGCCCGCCGCGGCGTTACAGACGATTCTGTCGCTCATCGACAAAGGAGCGATGAGTGAATTGGCCGCCTGCATGCTCGAAGAGACGGATTACGTCCCGGACGGCCTGTATCCCCGCTGTCTGGGCCGGCCCGTCGGGCTTGTCGAAGTGATCGAAGAGGATGACTGTGCAACGGTAATGTGGGAGGCCGCGGTACACACGGAGTTCTCGGTGCAGGGCAAACGCCGGTCCCCGGGCGACACGATGATGCTGACAAGCCGCCTGGTGCGGGTGGAAGGACTCTGGAAGCTCATGCAGTTGCATGATGGAGGTGAAGATGGCTCGGGGCGCGATCGATCGGCGAATTGACGCAGGGGCGATCCTGCTGGTTCTCCTGGGGACCGCCGCGGGGTTGCGGGCCGGTGAAATCGCCCTGTCGCCGCCGCAGAGGCAGACGCCAGCGACGAAGACCCTGCCTTTTCCGCCCGACCGGTGGATCGGCAGTCTGTCGCTTGAACCCGATTCCGGCCCGGGTTGGGATCCGAAGGGCGTGAGGTTGTTCGACGAATGGGAGCACCTCGGTCCGGCGCGAGGCGAGGTCCGCGTGCCGCAGGATCGGCATGTCTGGCTGACCGTCCTCCTGGGCTTGAGTCCTCGCGAGACGACGCGGTTACAGAGGGAGAACCCGCGGGCGCATCAGGCTCTGATTGCCGACCGAGTCCATACGCCGCCGAGCGATCTGTCCGGGCTGCTGCCGCTCGATCCGAACGATCTGTTCCGCCTCTCGGTCGGTTCTCCGATGCACCAAAGGACCGGGGCAGCCCCGGCGCTCTTCGAGCCGATCGGCCGTTTGACGGGACTCCAGATCCTGAGCCTCTACGGCACCGGCATCACCGACGCCGGTCTGGAATGCCTGCGGCCCCTGCGTTCGCTCAAAGCCCTGGAACTCACGCAATCCTCTCTCGGAACTCGAGGCTTGGCGGTCCTGAAGGATCTGCCTGCCCTGGAACATCTGGAACTTTGCGTGGGCGTGACGGATGCAGGTCTGAAGGAGGTGGCCCAGGCGTCCAGCCTGCGATGGCTGAACCTCGTCCACGGCCAGTTCTGGGGTCCCGGCCTGGCTGAACTGGCCAAGCTGCCCCATCTGGAACGGCTGTGCATTCAAAGCGTCCTTTCCGACCGGCACCTCCAGCACCTGGAGGGCCTGACGCGTCTCAAGGGTTTGGCTCTCTGGTACGTGGGCGATGCCCTCACCGACGCCAGCCTGGCCTCCATCGCCAGGATGGAGAGCCTTGAAGAACTGTACATCGTCATGAGCAGTCCGAAGTTCACTCCGGCCGGCGTCGCCCATCTGAAGAACCTCAAGCATCTCAAGACGGTGGACTTCGGCGCGTACACCTGGACCGGCCGGGCGGGAGAACTCTATGGCGACGAGGTCGCCCGCCAACTGGCGAACATCCCCAGTCTTGAATCCGTTCAGAGAGTCTCTTATCTCTCCGCTGAGGGCGTGAAGATGCTGTCGACTCTGCCGAAGCTCAGGCACCTGGATATCAGCCTGCGAGATTCGCGGATCGGCTATCAAGGCCCTTGTGGCCTGGCGAGCCTCAAGTCCCTGGCGAGCCTTCACATCAATTGCGGCGATCCACTATCCGATGCCGACCTCGGGGCCCTGGAATCCTTGAGCGGCCTGAAGAAGCTGCTCATCTCGTGTCCGGCCGTGAGCGACCGCGGCCTGGCGTCCATCGGCACGCTGAAGCAGTTGGAGGACCTGACGCTGATGACCGACGTCACTCGCACCGGCCTGAACCACCTGAACGGCCTGTCGAAGCTGGAGCACTTGCAGGTGAACTGCCGGAGAACGAGCAGCCAGGCTGTGCCGGCCGAGGAGACGACGCTGGATCTGTCCGGACTCAGGAGCATGAAGAACATGAATCTGAGCGGGGTGCCCCTGGACGACGAAGACTGTGCCTTCCTCGGGCGCCTTTCCGCTCTGAAAGTGCTCATGATTCAGCCGCCTTCGCCGCTGGAAGGGAGGTCTCTGCGTCATTTGGAGAATCTGCCTGAACTGAGTCGTCTTTCGCTGTGCAACCTCTCGGACTGTTCGGGCGCGAATCTGGCCTCCCTGAGAGGCTTGCCGAAGCTCAGAAACCTGTCGATCTTTGGGGACTTGCCCGACGCGACGCTGAAGGCTCTGGCGGGTCCTGCGAGCCTCCGATCGCTCGATGTGAGGACGAACGCCCCCATCCGCAGGGAGACGGTGGCCGATCTGGGCGCAAGGCTCCCTCATCTCGAGGACGTTCACATCAGCGAGATGCCTCCGTGGCTGACTCGACCCGCCAGCGTCCCGCCGCGTGGTCCGGTCACTCCGCCTCCCACAGACCGCCGGACCTCAACACCCACGCGCCCGGGCAGAAGGTGATCCCGCGAATCGAATCGCGAGGATCGGCGCGACTGATACGGATTCGGATTGATTCGTGCGCGGGTCTTGTCATCCTGAACGCAGCGCAGCGAAGTGAAAGATCTGGCTCGCGAACGAGAGAAACCTCTCGTCCTGTGCCCAGGTCCTTCGGCTGCGCCTCAGGACGACAAATCCTCGCCACGCACGAATCGTTTCGAATCCGTATGAACTGCTGACAGGAGCCGGAGCTTTGGTGTAGAATGGCGTCGAGAGCCCGGATGGCGCGCCGGGCGGATCGAAGTGGATGTTTGTGGGAGATCTTCGATGCGGCTTGTCGGATTGGCTTTCTTCATGGCCCTGCTGGGTCCGGTTATGAACGGTCCGGCCGCTGTCGAGACCGGACGGGACGATGGCTTGACCGTCGAGGAAGAGACCCGCATCCAACTGTCGCGTCTGGCGGGAGAGGCCTGCCCTGTCGGGGCCGCAGTCGTTGAGTTCGAAGAATGCTCCGCTCGCTTCGTTCGGTTCCAGATCCGCCGGACGCTCGGCGGCCAGGCGTGCGTGGATGAATTGGAGGTCTACGGTCCCGCCGACGGTCGCAATCTGGCGTTGGCACAGGGCGGCGCCAAGGCCACGGCGTCATCGGTCCTGGACCATCCGCTTCACAAGGTCGAACACCTCAACGATGGCCACTACGGCAATCCTCGCAGTTGGATTCCGCGAACCGACGGCGTCGAATGGGCCCAGATCGAGTTGCCGGAGTCGGCGAGAATCTCCCGCGTGGTCTTCTCCCGCGACCGCACCGGCGCATATCGCGACCGCCATCCCGCCGAGGTCGAGGTGCTGGTTTCGTCAGACGGCCAGGCCTGGACCTCGGTCGCGAGGCGAGTCTACGAAGCCTCACCGTTTGCAGAAGCGGGTCTTCAATTTCCGGCGGCCGTTCTATCCGACAAGTCGTGGTCCGGCGTGGTCGAGTACGCGTTTCTGCGGGAGCGCGAGACCTGGGCCGCCCTGAACGCCGAGGACTATCTCTCTCCTCTCGTCCACGACCGCCCCGCCAATCCCGGTGGCGAGCCTTACTGGGGCCGCCTGGCCCGCATGGACGCACTGACCCGCACGCTGACGCAGTTGGGAGACTTGATCGAACGCCTGGACGAGCGTGGAGTGGACATCACGCGCGAACGCGACGCATTACAGAATCTCCGCCGTCGAGCGGCCGCGCGATTGGACGCCGACGCGCTCTATCTCGAATCCCGGCGGGCCAAGCGTGACCTCTTCTTCCGCGATCCCCTGCTCGCTTCGCTCGACCGCGTGCTCTTCGCCAAGCAGCATCCGCTCAAGCCCTCGCACAACTACAGCGATCACTTCGACTCGCTCTTCGCCCCCGGCGGCGGCATCTACGTGCTCGAAATCCCGCGCAGCGAGGGCCGACTGGACCCCGCGCGAGGCCGCGTGCGACAACTGTTCGACGCCACGGAAGGCATCGCCCGTCATCCGGTCTGCGATTTTGACGGACGCACCGTGTACTTCGCCTATCGGCCCGACAAACCCGAGGTCGAAGGATGGAAGTCATACTGGCACCTGTGGTCGGTAGCTGCCGACGGCTCCGGCCTGCGCCGCCTGACCGAGGGCCCCTATCACGACTTCGATCCCGTCGTCCTGCCCGACGGCGGACTGGGCTTCATGTCGACGCGATGTCACGTGCGGTTTCTCTGCTGGCGGCCGCAGGCCTACGTGCTGCACCGCATGGAGCCCGACGGCTCGGGCATCCGCCGGCTCTCGCACGCCAACCTCAGCGAGTGGGACCCTTCGATCATGAGCGACGGACGGGTTCTCTGGACGCGGTCGGAGTATCAGGACAAAGGGGCCGACTTCGGCCACACGCTCTGGGCGATTCGTCCCGACGGGACAGGACCCGAACTGGTCTTCGGCAACAACACCCCCTACTGCTACGGGCACGGGCAAGAGGTCCCCGGGACCGGCGAGGTGGTCGCCACGCTCATCTCGCACGGCGATCACCAGGGCCCGATCGCATTGATCGATCTGAGCCGCCAGCCGTACGACACCGCTGCGATTACGAACATCACGCCGGACACGCCTCCGCAGTATCAGATGGACCGGTCCTATTCGCGGACGTTCCGCGACCCTGCGCCGGTGTCCCGCGATCATTTTCTCGTCAGCCACAACCCCGGCGACGGCGACCATTGGGGCCTGTATCTCATCGACCGCTACGGCAACCGCGAACTACTCTATCTCGATCCGCGGATCAGCAGCAAGAAGCCGAGCCCGCTCCGGCCGCGCGTCAAGCCGCCGGTCCTGGCCAGCGCGATCGATCCCGATCTCGCGGCCCGCGGCCTGGGCGAGTTTGTCGTACAGGACGTCTATGAAGGCCTGGGTTCAAGCGTCGAGCGGGGACGGATCCGATACCTCCGCGTCGTCGAGGAAGTGCCCTCGTCGCTCGAGATGCTCCCGTGCGGCGAATATCGCGCCGATTACGAGGCCTTCGAGGACTTCTACGCCAGCCCCGTCCATCTGGTGCAGGGCCCGCCGCGAAGCTATGTCACCCGAACGCGAAACGCACTCGAGCGGCACTCGTTCCGCACGGGAAGCGCGGCCCCCGCAGGCGAGGCCGTGACCGTTACCGAGAAGCTCGGCTGGCCCAGCTTCGTCGTCAAGGCCTCGCTCGGCGCCGCCGAGGTGAGCCCCGATGGGTCGACGCGATTCCTGGCGCCCGCGGGCAAGGTGCTCTACTTCCAGGCGCTCGACGCCCACTACAATGAAGTACAGCGGATGCGCAGCGTCGTTCAACTTCAGCCCGGCGAGCAGCGAGGCTGCATCGGATGTCACGACGACCGCCGGGCCGTGCCAAGGTCGCGCCGGCCGGGGACCGCGATGGCCTCTCCGGCGCAACCGCTCACTACGCCGCCCTGGGGCGCCGGGCCCTTCGATTACCAGCGCATCGTACAGCCCGTTCTGAACAACCGCTGCGTATCCTGCCACGATGGCCGTCCCGAATTCGGACCCGACCTCCGCGGTGTGCGGGACGCCCAGCGCATCCCCGCCTCCTATCGCTCGCTGATCTCGGGCGGCTGGGTCCACTACTTCGACTGGGCCTGGGGCTCGCGACACTTCAAGGCCGAACCGCTCACTTTCGGCACGCTCCACAGCCCCCTCTTCACCGCCCTGAAATCGCAAGCGCATCGGGATGTGCGTCTGGAACCCGACGAGCTTCGCGCGATAAAGGAATGGATCGATCTGAATTGCCCGCTCTGGCCCAACTACCGGTTCCGCCCGGATCGGCCGGAGTGAGGAAGAGCGTAGCCCATAGCGTTCAGGAGAACCTGGTATGCGAAGGTATCAGAGCAGGTGTCTGCATGTGTTGTCGGTCGCGTTGCTGGTCTGCGTCGCGAGCAGCGTATTTGCCGCCCCGTCCAAGGCTTCCCGGCCGGATGTGTCTGTGCCCGGTCGGATCGCGATCCCGGCGGGCGACCTGCGAATCACCCTCCAGAACATCAAAGGAGGCATGCGCGTCGCCAGTCTGCTCGACACAGGGACCGGCCAGGAATTGTCGTCCGCCGTGCCTTTGCCGCTGTTCTCCGTGGTCCTGCGCGACGCGCAGAGCAAGGAGCAACGGACTCTGACCGCCGACTCCGGCTGGGAGCGTGCCCAGGCGGCCTACAGCGAGACCAGGAACAGGCATACGCTGACCTTTCACAGGCCCACCGACGACCGCCTGGCGGGAATCGGCGTCGAGTTGACGCTCGACATCGAAGCCAGCGCAGGCGCTCTGATCTGGGATCTCAAGATCACGAATGAAAACCCGCAGTGGGCCCTGTGGCGGGTGGTGTTCCCTCAGGTCGCCGTGCGGGATCTCGGCGAAACCGCCAGAGTGTTCGCGCAAGTCACGTCAGGGGTCGAGTTGCCCGGCCTGTGGGCCAAGGCGGAGAAACGCGGCGGCGCCTATCCCGGCGGCTGGACCGCCATGCAGTATATGGCCGCCTACAACGCGATCCGCGGCACCGGCCTCTACGTGGGCATGCATGACCCATGGGGCTGTACGAAGGACATCTTCGCCCAGGGCCTGCCCGACAAGCAGGCGGTCGCTCTGACCTTCGACCATCCCGTCCCGAACATGGGCAAGCCCGGCGTCGGCTTCGCGTTGCCGGGCGTGGCGCGATGGCAACTGCTGCGAGGAGACTGGTTCGACGCCGCGATGATCTATCGGGACTGGGTCGCGAAGGAGGCGAAGTGGTGGCCCGCGCTCGGGCCCAACGGGCGGGAAGATACGCCCCAGTGGATGCGGGAGCTGCCCGCCTGGGTCATGACGGGCGGACCCGCCTCCGACTGCGTGCCCAAGGTCAAGGCCTTCGCACAGGCGATCGGCCTGCCCACCGGCTTTCATTGGTACAACTGGCACCAGATTCCCTTCGATAACGACTATCCGCACTACTTCCCGGTGAAAGATGGATTCGGCGAGGGCGTCGCGGAATTGAAGGCAGCGCGCATTTATCCCATGCCCTACATCAACGGTCGGCTCTGGGACATTCGCGACAAAGGCGCCGAGGATTGGGAGTTCACCAAGACCGCAATGCCCGCCGCGACAAAAGACGAGGACGGCAAGCCCTGCACCGAAAGTTACGGCAGCAAGGAGACCGACGGCAAGGAGGTTACGCTCGCGGTCATGTGCCCCACGACGGGGCTGTGGCAGAATCGGGTCGGCGACATCGTGCTTCGCCTCTTCAACGAATACGGCGTGAGCGGCGTCTACATCGACCAGATCGCCGCCGCGGCGCCGCGACTGTGTTTCGACGCTTCTCACGGCCACGAGCTCGGCGGCGGCGCCTGGTGGACCGAGGGCTACTGGAAGATGCTCGACGCGATCCGCGCGGCCAAGCCCGCCGATCGCATGCTGACGACCGAATGCAACGCCGAGCCGTACATCAAATGGCTAGACGGTTACCTCACCTGGCATTGGCAGAATCAGGACATGGTCCCGGCATTCTCCGCGGTTTACGGAGGCTCCATCCAGATGTTCGGCCGGGCCTATCGCGGCGGATCGACGCAGGACCTCGCCAACCGAATGAAGGCCGGACAACAGTTGGTCTATGGCGAGCAGATCGGCTGGTTCGGCCCGGAGATCCTCGATCGGGCCGACAGCGCCCCCTTCCTACGCGACTGCATCCGACTTCGACACTTACTGAGCGAGTACTTCTACCGAGGCCGGATGGCCCGTCCGCCGCGATTCGCAGAGCCCGTCCCGACGGTGACCGCGGACTGGCAATGGAGCGGCGAATGGCTCGTCACCACCAGCGCCGTCCTGACTGGCGCATGGCAGATCCCCCAGGACAACAAGACCATCCTGCTTTGCGCCAATGTCTCGGACAGTCCGCTCGCGTCGCGCCTGTCCGTGAATCCCAAAGACTACGGCTTGGCCGGCAGGTCGATCACGGCAACCACGATCCACCCCGACGGGACCCGAACGCCATTGGAGATCAAGGCAATCGACCAAGCTCGGATAGAGGTCCCGGCCCGAAGCATTCTGGCCTGGGAGATCCTGCCGGCCGGCGAGGAATAGGACTACGGCAACTCGCCCGCGAGAAACAGACCGGCACTCTTCCCGCGAGGAAGTCAAAAAGTGTGCCGACGCGGCGTTTCCGATCACACGGATCGAGATCCGACCGCGCCGGCGACACCTGTGGAGGCAAATCCCGGCCGGGCACGATGTCGTTGCGTTTCAGCACACACCGCTTTCGCTCGGCGATGCAGCAGACGCTTGCCGCTCATACGCTCACAAATTGCGCCGACGCGGTGTTTTACGATTATGCCAATCGGAAAAGTGGCCGCGCCGGCAGCAATGTATAGGAGGCAGACTCGCGTCTGATATAACCATGGTTATTGACCGATCCAGTACTACTTCGCCTTCACGTCATAGCAGAACAGGACGTCCTGATCTCGGATGTACAGTTTGCCGTTGGCGACGACCGGATGCGCCCAGGCCGGCAACTTGGTCCGATCCGGCTGTTGGAAGCGGCCTCGCTCGGTGTACTGCTGCGGGTTCGGCTCGATCAGGCACACGACGCCGTCCTCCATCCGGTAGTAGAGCATTCCGTCGGCCAAGGCCAACGAACCTTTCGCGCGGCGCCCCACGGCGGCTCGCTGGTCCCACATGATCTTGCCGGTCTTGAAATCCAGACAGACCAGGGCGCCGCCCTCATTGCCGCCGCTGGCGCCGTAGAGACAACCGTCGAGGAGGATCATGCCGCCGTGGTGGTTCTGCATCTCCGTGGTGGCGTAGACTTCTTCGGCCTTGACGGATCCATCCGCGTTCTTGCTCAGTTTGACCAGACCGCAGCCTGCGCCGTAAGCGGAGGAGGCGAACACCATTCCATCCTGGTACAAAGCCGTCGCACAGTTGATCCCCATGCGATTGGCGGGTTTGTCGTAGCGCCAAAGGAACTTGCCGTCGGATGCAGCGACTCCGATGAGGGCTCTTGCGGTCAGTTGCATGTACTGTCGCTGCCCTTCGAAGTCAATGGCGATCGGCGAGGCATAAGCTGCTCCACCGCCGCCGCCGCGGGGCCCGCCTGGACCTCCTCGACCGCCGCCAGGGCCAGTCGGGGTTTCAGAAGCGCCGGCCGAACTGTCGGGCATCCTGGCCTTCCAGATCGTCTCGCCTGTCAGCTTGTTCAATGCGACCATGATCGCATCGGCTCCGCCGGGAGTAACGATGACTTTGTCGCCGTCAATGAGGGGCGATTCACGGTAGCTCCACATGGGCACGCGCCCGCCGAAATCCTCGGTCAGGCTGCGTTGCCAGAGGATCTTGCCGTCCGAAACTTGCAGGCAGGCGACATTGCCCGCCAGCCCCTCGACATAGAGGCGTTCGCCATCGACCGTCGGGGTGCATCCCGGCCCTTCTCGTCCCTGCGAAGCCCGCTGGGCAAATGCCGGTCCCAGGGGCGTCACCCAAATTTCACTGCCATCCTTCTCGGACAGGGCCCAGACGACCTCCTCCTGGCCGCGATTGCTCATGATGAAGATCCGTCCGGCGGCAACGGCCGGACCGGCGTCGCCTCCGCCGAGCTTGTCGATTCTCCAAGCCAGCGCGGGACCGCTCTCAGGCCACTGCTTGAGCAGGCCCGTATCCGCGGACTTGCCGTCGCGGTTCGCTCCGCGCCATTGCGGCCAATCCGCGGCCAAACTGCTGCACGCCATCACCATCACAACGATGGCCATCAACGCTGCCTTCACCTTCATTTCTTGCTCCTTTCCTATCGCTGTAGCTATGCCTGTGTGTCTGAGTTCTTTCCGGTTTCTACCGGGCAATCACTCGAAACTGCCGGATCTGACTTATGATGCTTCTTCCATGTCCGTGTTGCGCTTGCCCTGAGAATTCGCCCGATCGCACGGACCTTCTTGCACATCAGGGTACTGCTTGGACTCCTGTCAGTAGTGTTCATCCGCATGTTCAAACATGGTGAGTATCCGTTCGAGAGCATCGTAAGGCGTAGTCCCGATGTTCACCGTGAGGGCATCGTCGCAGTTGGCGAGGGTAGACACGTTGCCAGCGGCGAAAAGGACGTTGCTGGCCTCCCGCTGGTGGCTCGTTCGCGTCTTCACCTGAAACGCCGCCAACGAAGAGTGCGCGAGGAACTGCACGTCGGCCACCAACGCGACGATCGGTTGGGCTTTGCTGTTGCGGCCGAGATTACTCAGGCGGATGCGAAAGCTCTGCGGCTTGCCCGTCAGTAAGGCCACCGAGGCATGACGATAGTAGTAATCGCTCTGGGCCTGCGCGGACCCCACCCGGGCCAGTTGCCCCTTGGCTTCGGACGGTTGATCGGCCCCGGGGCAGAACAACACCAGCGGCTGGTGGGAAAGGTAGTCCTTCAGCAACAATCCCAATCCGACCGGCGCGCCGTCTTCGAGCGACAGCAGGCTCGTAACATTGCCGGTGATGGTATAGAAGTTCGATCCGGTGACCGGCCGGCCGGCGGGCCCGAATGGAATCGAGTCGTCAAAGTCGTGGGCGTAAAGATGAATCGCCGCGCCAAGCTGGCGAAGGTTCGCGGCGCAGGCGATCCGCCGGGCCCGGTCCCGGGCCTCGGTCAGGGCCGGCGAGAGGATCGCCAACAGCAGGGCTATAATGGCAATCACCACCAGCAGCTCGATCAGGCTGAAGCCGCCCTTGGCAGTTCGAGTCTCACATGTCGCTTGTCGATTCATTGATCCGCATCACAAATCAATCAGGGCGTTCACTCCAGTACCATCGGCAACGATTCGGCCAGGCGGACGTTGTCCAGATCCCAGAATCCGCCCGCTTCACCGGCCGCGCGCAAGGCGATCCCGATGGGCTTGCCGGCCCAGGCGTCGCCAGCCTGCACCGGTGACAGATACACCGAGAAATCCTGCAACCGCCTGAAGGACAGACCCGCCGGCTCAACCGTTCGAGACACGATATCCACAGCGGTATCGCCATCCCAGTAGTACAAAGCCAATACGAGCGTGTCGGCTGGCGGTTCTGCCGAGGGCGGATATCGGCTCGACGTGCCGACCGCCGCCGTCAGTCGATAGCTGCACCCTTCCCGGTACACCACCGCCAAGTCCTGCTCCAGGCCGTTGCCTGTGGCCGAGGCCAGGAACGCCAGTTGGGTTCCGTCCGCATTGGCCATGTGGTCCCAACTGTCGGCTGGCGTATTGGCAAAGATGCCGGTATTCGTGCTGCCCAGGGTGTCCAGGTCGAGCTCCCTCCAGCCATCCATGTAGGGCAGAACCGGAAAACCGGTCAGGTCGACGGCCGGAGACTCAAAGGATGGGTTCACAACCGCGTCCAAGTGGGGCATCAACTCGACCACACGGACGTTGTCCAGATCCCAGAAGCCGCCGGCGGCCCCCGTGGCCCGGATCGCCACGCCGATGGTCTTGCCCGCCCAGGCGTCGCCGGGGCGCACGGTCGCCAGCACTGCCGTGTAGTCCCTCAATTGCGTTGAGGATTGCCCCCTCGCGCCAATCGTCAGACGCACGATGTCCATGGGTTGATTGACATCGAGATAGTAGAGGACCAGATCGATCGTATCCACCGGCCTGATATCCGAAGGCGGGAACATCGCGGAGACGCCCACCGCCACGGTCAGCCGGTATTCACAGCCAGCCCTGTAGATCGCCGCCAAGTCCTGCTCCAGGGCATTGCCCTGCTGCGATCCCAGGAAGGCCAGCTGCCTGCCGTCGGCGTTGGCTATGTGATCTTCGCTGCCCGTCGCCGTATTGGCGAAGACTCCTGTATTCTGAGATCCCGTGTCGAGGTCCGGCTCGAGCCAGTCCTCAATGGCAGGCCAAGCCGGAAAAGAGTTTGGATCGATCGCCGGGGCTTCAAAAGAAGCATTCTTGATCGCAATGTTGGCCGCAACGTCTGACGCGTTTACGGCTGCACTACAGACCGTCAGCACACTCAAACAGACAATATAACGTAGCATCCCATTCCTCCCTTCGACGAATTGTCGTCGCACCAAGTTTACTCATAACACGCTCAAGAAATGTGCCGACGCGGCGTTTCCGACTATGCCAGACGACCTCCTCCTCGCCGCAATGGCTCATACCGCAAATACTCTACACTCCGTTTCACTTCCGCTCCCCAATGCAGAACAGATGCCTCAGACCTCTTATGTAGATCCTGTCACCCACAAAGGCCGGTGTTGCGTAGGCATCTTCCCCTATTGTGGAAGCTCCCAGTCGTTCGAACTTGTCGCCCATCCGGAAGATCTGCATGGTCCCGGACAGGTCGAGGATATAGACGCGATCGTTCACCAGGACGGGAGAGCTGTAGAAGCCGCTGTCAAACTCCTGCTCCCATAGCCGCTTTCCCGTCTTCCCATCGAGACAACTGACGACTCCAAACCCTGTTGGCACAATCAAGTGATCGTCGTTGGCAACAGGGCTGGCCGCATCGGGCAGGGCCTCGTCCCACTGCCAGAGAATCTTCGGTTCCGAACCGTGGGTGCCGACATCAATAGCTGAGGCAACGGCGCCGTCATTAGCGACAAACACGACGCCATCCGCATAAGCCGCTGACGGAGCGACTTCCCCGGCAAGACACTCCACATGCCAGAGACGCCTTCCATTCCTCGGATCGTAACTATCAACGGCCTTACTGTTGGTCAGGATCAGTTCCATCCTCCCTTTGTTGTCAACGAGGATGGGAGATGACCAGGAAACGGCGCCTCGTGTGACCTGCCAGACAGGATTGCCCGACGCCAGATCGAATGCCAGAAGGAGTGAGCCCTCCGTCTGATCGTACTGAACGAACAGCAACCTTCGATGACCTATCAGAGAGGAAGCATGACCGTAGTGGTTTTTCGGAATCCCCAGATGCCTGGCCCAGATTCGCTCGCCCTTCCTATTCACACACACGAGTTCCCCCGTGCCAAAGACGGCCGCGACATATTGACCGTTCGTTGTCGCGGTGGGCGCTGCGAATCCGGTTTCGTCCAGCACCTTGGGCAGCTTGCCGCCGGGAGGAGAGCTGGGAAGGCCCTGCACATCATGCTGCCAGAGCAGCTTGCCCGTGTCCGTGTCAAAGCAATAGATCTGCCGGGTTGCATCGTCAGCACCGGTCAGGAAGAGCCGATTCCCCCAGACTACGGGGGAACTCATGCCATGCTTGGGCACCTCGGCCTTCCAGAGGATGTTCTTACCCTCTTCTGCACTCCAGCTTATGGGCGGATTCGCGCGAGCGGCGTGTCCGTTACCGCCCGGGCCCCGGAAACTGGTCCAGTTCTTCAGAATGTCCTGCGCAGAAGCCGGATCGCTGGCGACGTTCGGATCGGCGAATTGATCTGCTGCGATTCCAACGGTAGCGTGAAGGGCCAGTGACATCAACGCCAGTCCTATGCCCCAGGCAATGGTCCATCTTCCGACCCGGACCTTCAGAGATACGGTCATCATGAATCGTCTTTCATTCCGCGACTTTGACACACTTCAACTGGCGTTGATCTCGGATCAGAAGCCTGCCATCGGCGAGAGCAATGGGCGCCCAGTTCTGGTTTGAACCCCCGACTCGCCCCGCTATCCCTTCGCTGTCTGTGCCGGCCTCGGAAAGAAGCTCGGCGGACGCAAGGGGCTTGAATCCGGCTGGATCGGGCTCAATAAGATGCAATGAGTTGGCTCCGTCTGTGGCCAGAATCAGGCCATCGGCCAAGATCATGCTGCCCTTGTTGAAGCTGGGCGAACGACCTGTCTTCCACAGGATCTTGCCGTCCATGGCCATGCACGCCAGGCCGTCCCGTCGGTTATTGGTCCCGTACTGAGCGTAGAAATGACCGTTGTGCAGGATGGGCGGTTTCGTCTGATCGCCGAATTCTTCCGTGGTGAACAGTTCTGTTGCGCCGTAGCCGCCGTCGGCCTTCTTCTCGACCTTGATCATCGTGGCGCCGAGTTCGTAGCCACCGACGACAAGCACCTTGTTGTCACCGGCGTCAACGGCACTCGGTACCGAAATATGACATCTCCACTGCTTGTACTCCCAAAGGACCTTCCCCGTCAGGGGTTCTATTCCAACCACATTCCCCAGCGTCTGAGGCACTCCTCGATTGCCAAAGGGATTCGTGGATGAAATGACCATGACGACATGGTCCTTTCCGTCTACTTTCACGACGGAAGGACTGGCATAGGATTCATTGCCGAGATTGGGCGTTTTCCATTTCACGTCACCTGTGCGTTTGTCGTAGGCCACGACGCCGGCCTCGGGAGCCTGCGAGGCGACAATGACCAGATCGCCGTAAACCAAGGGGCACTGTGTGATGGCCCAGATGGGAAAACTGCCGGGTTCGCGTGATCCGAATCCCCCCGAGGAGCCGCTGACGGGTTTGCCGCCGAAATCCGTCCACACGTTCTTGTTCCAGACGGGCTTGTGCGTGGTTGTGTCGATGCAATACAGGTCCCCGTTGTGGCCGCACGAATAGACATGGTTGCCGTCAGCGGTCGGCACGCTGCGCGAGCCGGGAAACATGACAGATCCGGGAGCGTCATAGGCAAAGTTCCAGAGTTCCTTGCCGTTGGCCAGATCGAAGCACCGCAGGCTCTCGCCCACCTTATCATCCCGGTCGAGCAGATAGACCTTGCCGTCCTTGATGACAGGTCCGCCGAAGCCTCTGCCAACACCAACAGTCCATAGCACCTCCGGCCCCTTCTGGGGCCAGGAGCGCAGCAGACCTTTCTGGTCCGAGGTACTGTCTCGGTTGGGCCCAAGATACTGCGGCCAATCCGCCAGACTGCTGCCGGCCGTCACCATCGCAACCACCGCTGCCAATACAACTCTCGCTTTCATTTCGTACTCCTTCTGCAAAAGGCTGTAGCTATTCCTGTGCGTCCAAGTTCTTCCGGGCAACCATCGGGACGCCATCTTCGACTGCGTCGGCGATCCAGATTTCGTGATGCCATGACCCAAACCCACGCTCGATAACCATACGGCTCATATCGGGAACCGACCAGGCGCACCAGGCAAAGGAACCGTCGAATACCTGGGTCGCCTGTTTTGCGTCCACGTCGTAGATCCAGAGTCCTCCCTGCCAATAGCACCCGATGGCCAGTCGTTTGCCATCGGCCGACCAGGAGATGAACGACGGCCCGCTTCTGCCAAACCCCGGCCAGGATGCCGCCTCGGATCCATCTGCCAGATCCACGATCTTGAGGGCGCCGGTCTTCTGGTCGATGAATGCGATGGATCTCTCATCCGGCGACACCACGGGAAATTGCGATTCGCATGCAAACACCTTCTTCGGGTCGGGGTTGTTGGGATCCGTCGACAGGGAGTACACCATCTTGTCCAGACGGCTGTGGTAGTAGAGCCTCCTGGAATCGCCCGACCAGTTCGGCCAGCCTCCTTTGGCCAAGAAACGCGGACGCTCGTCGCCGTCGGCTCGAATGATCCAGACCTCTTCCTGTTTCCACCGCTGAGGCTTCTCCTGCCCCGGAGACGTCAAGTCCTGCATAGACAGAAACTGTCGGTCGCGAACATAGAGAATGTGCTGTCCGTCGGGAGACCAGGCCGGGTCTTTGCCGGGCACGGTCAGGAGCCGGGTCTTGCCCGTGCCGAGATCGAGGATCTCGATCCCGCTGGCGCCGAGCACGCCTCGACTGTACGCCAACTGCGTCCCGTCGGGCGAGAAGCTCGGATGAAACCCTTCCGGCACAACACGCCGGGCCCGCTCGGCGAGCTGATGGTATTGCCTGGCCGCGCCGTGCATGCTCTCGAAGACCTTTCCCACAGGCGGTCTGTCCTGAGGGTGCCACGTCCCTCTCGACCACAGACTGTCGGAAACGTACTTGGCGGCCAGGGAATCGAAGTGCATCGGGTTCATCAGGCCGGACTTGAGAATGCTCTCATACTCTGTCTGCGCCTTCTCGTACTGACCCAGCGCAAGCAGCACACAGAACAGGTTGAAATGGTAGGACGAGTTGCGAGGCTGCATCTGGACACAAGCCTGCATATCGGCCAGAGCGTCATCGTACCTGCCCATCCGCACGAGAGTTCGATGACGTTGATTGCGGAGATCCGCCAGGCGGCTGTCGTATGGCGACGTCAGATCGATCGCGCGGTTGTGGTCCGCCAAAGCCCTGCTCAACAGATCGCTGTCGTTCTGGGCCGGCGCCAGTTCACGCCGCGCGATGGCGCGAAGCGAATACCCCGTGGGGTTCCTTGGTTGGCTCCCGATCATGATGGATGCCTCTGTTTCCATGTCGCGGTATTCGCCGAGCGCCAAACAAGTCAGCGCGCGGGCCCGGCGGGCGTCGTGATTCGCCGGGTCCAGTTGCAGGGCCTCTTCAAGCCATCGGAGAGTCCCCTCGACCGTCTGCGACACGACAGCGCGCAGCAAGAAGGCCTCGGCCGTTCTCGGCAGCAGTCGTTCGCCATGCTGCAGATGAATCTCCGCCTTGTCCTTCATGTGAGGATCGCGTGCGGCGGACTCCAGGTAGATCCGCGCCAGGAGAAAATGGGCGTTGGCGGCGATTTCGGACCGTTCGTTCAAGAGCCTGAACAACTGTTCCACGCTGGCGTCGGGATTCTGCATCTCCAGCAATGCACGTGCATTCAGAAGCCCTGCCTCCGGGCCGACGAACCGGCTGGAAAGGATGGGCTTCACCTCGGCCAGCGCCCGCTCGTAGTCGCCGCTGGTGACCAGGTCCTCGACCGACGCGATCGTTCGAAGATGGTCGTTGCGAATTCGCTCAGTTCGGAAACGCAGATACGCGCCCGGGACAAGCAGCAACCCGACGACAATCACCGCGACCGCCGACCAGGTTACGACCTTCGTGCGATTCCTCCGCAGAAACTTCTGCAAACGATAGATCGTGCCGGGCGACGACGCGGTGATCGGCTCGTTGCGCAGGTGGCGTTGGATATCCTCAGCCAGGGAATGGACCGTCTCGTAACGACGCGTCCTGTCTTTCTCCAGCGTCTTCATCACGATCCAGTCCAGATCGCCGCGCATCAGCTTGCCCAGTGCTTCCGGCGCCACGCTGCGGCGTTTGGCGACATCGGTCAGCGCCTCTCCCAGCGTGCTGACCTTGGTGGATGGACGCGTCGGCTCCTCCTCGCGTATGATCCGCTGCATCTCGCCGTAGCCCTTGCTCAGCAAGTACTCCGAATCGAATGGCGTCGTGCCCGCGAGCAGTTCGTAGAGCAGCACGCCCAGCGAGAAGACGTCGGTCCTCGTATCGACATCCAGCCCGCTCATCTCGGCCTGCTCAGGGCTCATATACTCCGGCGTGCCGATCATCTGGGAGTACCGAGTGAAGATCGTCTTCTCGGTCAGTCGCTGGTTCAGGGCCTTGGCGATCCCGAAGTCGATCACCTTGGGGACCGGCTTGCCATCGTGCAGGGTGACCAGGATATTGGAGGGCTTGATATCCCGATGAATGATCCCGCGCTGATGGGCATGCTGCACGGCATGGCAGACGGACACAAACAGCTCCAATCGTTCGCGGGTGGCTAAGTTGTTGGCGTCGCAGAACTTAGTGATTGGCAGACCGCGAACCAGCTCCATCACGAAGTAGGGTCGGCCCGTCTCGGTCGTCCCCGCGTCCAGGACGGTGGCGATATTGGGGTGGTCCATCATGGCCAGGGCCTGACGCTCCGCCTCAAAGCGCGCGATGACCTGCTTGGTGTCCATTCCCAGCTTGATGATCTTCAAGGCCACCCGCCGGCAGATCGGGTGCCTTTGCTCGGCCATGTAGACGGTCGCCATGCCGCCTTCCCCGATCTTCTCCAGCAGCTTGTAGCGACCGATCTCTGTGCCGGTCATGTCCGGGATGGGGGGAGCCTCTCGAGTGGCGTCGGGGTCTCTGTCCGGCAGGTCCATGAATCCGCCGGCCTGGCTGTCCCACTTGAGCAAGGCATCGACTTGTGCCCTCAATTCGGCATTTCCGGCGCAAGCCGCCTCCAAATAGGCAGCCCGCTTCTCGGGGTTCTTCAACTCCAAGGCTCGGTGGAACAGCTCTTCTGGGTTTCTTCGTTCTGGCGCCATAGTGGACGATTCTTACCTGTTCTTGCGGTTGGAGTTCCGCACTCTACAGGATCTGCGTAGATTGACCGTGGGTTCGATCACGATTTTACGGAAAAAATGAAAAAAAGTGCGGAATCAATCCGTGGGCCAGATTCGGCCGTACAGCCAGGCCCTCGCGTAGTTCCAGTGCCGTCGGGCCGTAGCGGGCGAAATGTCCAAGAGTTCGGCAGCCTGCTCGAAGCTCAAACCCGCAAAGAAACGCAATTTGACCAACTCGGCCTTGACGGGATCGCTCTGCGAGAGCTTGGCGAGGGCCTCGTCCATGGCGATCAGGTCTTCCGGAGACTCTTCGGCCATTACGTCCGCACTCATGAAATCGACGCGGTTACGGTCTCCACCGCGTTTCTTGCTTCCCTTCTTTCGAGCGTGTTCGACCAGGATGCGACGCATCGCTTCAGCCGCGGCGCCAAAGAAGTAGGTCCGGCTCGGCCAATCGTCGCCCGCCGAACCAACCAGACGGAGGTATGCTTCGTGAACCAGCGCGGTCGCCTGAAGTGTGTGGCCTGGGCCTTCGTTCAGAAGCTTGCGGTCGGCCATCTGACGGAGTTCTTCGTACACAGCCGGAAGCAGGGTATTGACGGCTTCGGGGTCTCCCCGTTCAATCGCATTCAATATCCGTGTAACGTCAGCCATGATTTCTCTTGCATCGGGACATCATAGGGTGTTCTCAATATAGTATCCACAGTAAGAGAGGACCTCAAGAGATCATCTGACGCGTTCGCGATCCACAGGGCTATGGCCCCGCCACGACCCAGGCCATGAAGTCGCTCCTCGCGACGCTGCCTTAGCACGCTTGTCCAAGGGCCAACTGGGTTTTGCTTGACGAACGACCACCCTAAGAGGTAGGATTGTCGGCATGGGAATCGACGCTTCGCACGCGTCGCGATTCCATTTGTCGAGGAAGGCAGAAGGAGGAATGGGCTGCGAACGACACTGTGCTTGAGACATCCTGAGCCCGACATCCCATCGAAGATCCGGATCCCTGGTATGTGACCACAGATCCTTTCCGTCGTCATCGGGATTCCCTTTTGGAAGGAGGCATTCCATGAACCGAGGATTCATCCGTCTGGTTTCTCTTGTTCTGTTGGCAGGGTTCTCGTCCGCCCTTTGGGGCCAGGGGAACCAGATCATCAATGGCGAATTCGACGACGGCCTGACCTCCTGGGGCCGGTACGGGGCCACAGGCTATACGGTATCCGTGGTATCGGGGGCTCGCCTCTCGGGGTCCAACGCGGCGCTGATGGACGTGACCGACGCGGCCGTGACGAGCATCGGAATTGCCCAGGGCGGCCTGAAGTTCGAAAAGGGCAAGACCTACCCGGTCGGCGTGACCGCCAAGGCCGACAAAGAGCGGGAAATGGTCATCCTGATCCAGTTGTACAAACCCGAGGTGCCCACGTGGATCGATATCGTGATGCAGCGGGTGGCCCTGACCACCGAGCCGCAGACGTTTCTGTTCCAGTACACGCACAATGACGATTCGATGTCCGCCCATCCGGCCTGGGAAGCCAATCTCTACCTCATGCTCAAGGGCCAGTGGTGGGCAATGAAGAACGACACGATTCCGTCGAAGGTGTGGGTGGACCGGGTGCACGTGGGCGAGCAGCCTCCATTGATGGACACGACGATGCGATTCGCGACTGAGCCGCAGCCCGCCGACGGCGCAACGGACGTGCCCCGCGACACGATCCTGGCGTGGAGGCCGGGCGAATTCATCGCGACGCACGACGTGTACTTCGGGACGAGCTTCGCGGATGTCAACGCAGCGGGCGAGGCCGATCCGAGAGGCGTCCTCGCAGGCAAGGACCAGACGGACGCCGCGTATGATCCCGAGGGCGTGCTGGACTATGGGCAGACGTATTTCTGGCGGGTTGACGAGGCCAACGGGGCCCCCGACTTCACGGTCTTCAAGGGCAAGGTCTGGAGCTTTACCGTCGAGCCGTTCTCCTATCCGATCGCGCCCGTCGTGGCCACAGCGTCCAGTTCCCAACCGGGTTTTGGACCGGAGAAAACCATCAACGGCTCAGGACTGAACACGGCGGACCAGCATTCGACCTCAATGACGGACATGTGGATGAGCAGCACCACCAAGCCGCACTGGATCCAGTACGAATTCGACAAGGTCTACAAGCTCGACCAGCTCTGGGTCTGGAACGCCAATCAGGTCGTCGAAACCTTTGTTGGATTCGGCGCCAAGGACGTTGTGATCGAGCATTCCACCGACGGTGCGACATGGACGGCCCTGGAGGGCGTGCAAGAATTCGCCCGCGCGCCCGGTGCGGCGACCTACACGGCCGATACGATCGTCGATCTCGGCGGCGTCATGGCCAAGCACGTCCGGGTGACCATCAATAGCAACTGGGGCGGCGTGACTCAGCAGACCAGCCTCAGCGAGGTGCGGTTCTTCTACGTCCCGCTGCAGGCGTTCGGGCCGCAGCCGCCGGACGGAGCTACGAACGTCAGCGTTGGCACCAGCCTGTCCTGGCGGCCGGGTCGGGAGGCGACCTCGCACACCGTTTCCATCGGACCGGACGCCCAGGACCCCGGACGCGGCGAAGCGGCGACCGTGACCGATCACAGTTACACCCCCGCAAATTTGTCGCTCGGAACGAAGTACTTCTGGAAGGTGGACGAAAGCAGCGACGGCCACGCCGGCGGCCAACCAGGCAACTATCCGGGCGACGTCTGGAGCTTCACGACCGAGGAATTCGCGGTCGTCGAGGATTTCGACCGCTACAACGACGACATCGACGCCGAGACCACGATCTGGCACGCCTGGATCGACGGTCTGACCGACAAGGCCAGCGGCTCGCAGGTCGGGTACAATGAGGCCCCGTTCGCCGAGAAGACGGTCGTCCGCAGTGGATCGCAATCGATGCCCCTGACGTACGACAACGCACCGTTTGCGTTCTCCGAAACCAAGCGGACATTCGACGGCGCCCAGGACTGGACCGCTCACGGCGCCAAGACGCTGTCGATCCACTTCGCGGGAACCGCCGGCAACACCGGCAAGCTGTACGTCAAGGTCAACAACGCCAAGGTGCCCTACAACGGCGACGACGCGGACTTGGCCCGAACGGGCTGGCAGGCCTGGAACATCGACCTGACCAAGGTCGCGGGCGTGGGTAGCGTCCGTTCGCTGACGATCGGCGTCGAAGGCGCCGGCGCCAAGGGCAAGCTGTACTTCGACGACATCCGCCTGTCTTCAAAGGCCCCCCAGTACACCACGCCCGCCGAGCCCGACAACGCAAGTCTGATCGCCTGGTACGCATTCGAAGGAGACGTCAAGGACTCCTCCGGCAAAGGACGCAACGGAACCGCCACCGGCGGACCCACCTACGCCGCGGGTGTGGACGGTCAGGCCCTTCGCCTGGACGGGACGGACGATTACGTGACGGTGGGCAGCGTCGGGATCAGCGGGGCCGCTCCGCGGACGGTCTCCGGCTGGGTCAAGGCCGACAACACGACGTTCACCGACTGGACGAATCTTTTCGGCTTCACGAGCAAGCCGGACGGCGCCGCGGCGCAGAGCTTCGATATGAACAAGATCGGCGGCACCAACCAGTACGGCATCCACGCCTACGGCTGGGAGCGGACGATCCTGACCATCGACATCGAGTGGCATCACCTCGCGGCCACGTACGACGGCGCGACGATCGCCTGGTACGGCGACGGCCAGTTCGTCGCGAGCGAGGCCTGGGTCCTGAACACGCAGGACAACTTCCAGATGGGCAAACGCGCCCACGCCGCAGGCGGGAATTTTCCCGGCCTGGTCGACGAGGTGAGGATCTACAACAAGGCCCTCTCGGCCGAGGAGATCGCCTGGCTTGCGGGCAGAAGACTGCCGATCCACAAGCCGCTGTGAGACAGCAAGGCAGAAGGGCAACCTTGCGATCCGACGGGGGCCGCGTCCACAAGACTCGGCCCCTTCTTTCTTTCATCGGCCCGGATCGTCTACCGTTTCACTCCTTGCTCTCGTCTGTTATCAGACGGAGCAGTTTCATGCCGCTGCCGGGATCGAGTTGGCGTGTCGCCTCAATGCCGGTGATCTCGATAATGGTGATTTCCAGGATGAGGAACGTGCGAACGTCGTGGCGTGGACAACCGATAAGGCTCTGGCCGTCTTTGCCGATGGCGGTGTGGATGTGCAGCCTGGGGCCCGCGTCGTCCCAGTAGAGCGAGCCGACGCCCAGGACCTCGCCGGGACCGGTGAACGTGGTGAATCGCGGCACGATCTGGGGTTTCTCCTGCTCGGGCCCGACGACGACCGCCGCAGTGCGGAACCCGCCCACGATGAGGACCGATGCGCAGCGAATATTGCCCTCGCGAACGATCTTGTCGATGGACGCGTGCAGATCCTCGCCCTCGTACAACCGGGCCACCGCCACCCGACCCACCTGACCGACCGAATACTCCATCTCTGTTCTCCGAACCACCGACAGAATCCGTTCGCCGACATCCTGGTGGGCGATCAGGAGCCGGGTTCCTTCGCGCTGCGGCGTTCGGGAAAGAGATCTCGGTCCCAGCCGTACGTGTATTGTCGTTCCAGACGGCAATCGCGGTCGTGGACCGCCAGCAGGCTGTATTCATGGCTCTGGGCCAGTTCCCGACCCTGAAGAATGGCTTCCATCTTCGATCGGTGGCCGCTGACGATCTGGCCGGTGTTCATCAGCTTGATGACCCAGCTTCCCCCCTCTGCCGGCAGCACGTGATAGGTCACACGCTCCGCCATTGACGAAACCTCCATTCCTACGACAATCCGCGGCCGCAGCCGTTGGCAATCGATCCCGAAACCAAGCTCGTCCGACGCCCCTCCGAAGAGCGCCAGTCCGGCGAACACAACACAGCCTCTATTGTGCCGATTGTCGCGACGTCGTCAATAGGGTTTGCGGGCCGCAGTACAGACACCGCCACAGCAGCAGGTCTTCGACCATCGGTTCGATGATGAGACCATCGACCATAGGGCAGCTCGCACTCCCCTATTTGCGGAGGAACAGCCACACCCAGCCGTGGGGCTCATACTCCCGCGGAAGTTGCGAACGAAGAGGAGACATCTTCCTGCTGATCTCGTTCAGATCCTCGTACAGCTTGTTCTGCTCCTCTTTCGTCTTCGGTCGGTCGGCGGTCCGGAGCTTCTGGATCAGTTCGCTGAAACGTGTCTCCAGCGGTTCCAGTTCCTTCTGGATCTGATCGTACCGCGCCTGTTCCTCAGGGGTCGGATCGGGACGATCGGGCTTGAGCGTGCCGTAGTCGCCGACGAGCAGATCGGGCCGGCCGTCGCCGTTCCAGTCAGCGACGCAGATCTTCGCGCGATTGCCCCGCTGCGGCTGCGTCGAAGCCTGCGGGCCGTACTCCACCCGGCCCGGCGGCACAAGCTGCACGCCTGCGGCCAGTTCCGGCGCCTTCGCCGAGCCTGTGTTGCGAAAGAGCGTCACGCTGCCGTTCTCTTCGCCCACAAGCAGATCGAGATCGCCGTCGCCATCCCAGTCCGCGACGTACGGCCCGGCGCGCGCGCCCACATGCACCGGCCGGCCGCCGGCCTGGAGTTTCGTCTCTTTCCCGAAGGCATACGCGGTCGCGGTCCCTTCATTGGGAATCAGATAGACGTCTCCATCGGTGTTGCCGACGATCAGGTCGAAATCGCCGTCGCCGTCCCAATCGACGGCGCGAACCGTGGATGCGGTTCCCGTGCTGGAGATGGGCTTCTCCGGCGTGCTCTCCATTCGCTTGCCGTGATAGGTGACGAAAGTCCCTCCGTCGGTGTTCTCCCATTCGACACTGCCTCGAATGAGAATGCCTTCGCCGGGACGTTCCTGAATCCCGCCGCCGATGTTGATGATCTCGCCCGTCTTGTCCTTGAGCATTTCCGGGGCCGCGAACGTCCGTCCCGGCCCGCCCTGGAAGAAGAACAACTCGCCCGGCCAGGAGCCGGAGAGAAGGTCCATGTGACCGTCGCCGTTGAGGTCCACAACATGTGGACCGAATCCGATGCATCAGCCACACGGCACAGTGCCGTCTTTGCCCCCTTCCTTGAACTTGACGCCCGCCGCGAGCTTGGGCTGGGCGTTCGTCCCCTCGTTTCGGAAGATCCACAGTTGCCCGTTGCCGAACTGGCCCACGAGCAGATCCTGCACCCCGTCGCCGTCGAAATCGCAGACGAACGGGGCCGCATGACCGATCTCGGTGTCGATCGGCTTGCCGCCGGCCTCGATCCGAACGGGCTCCGCCAGCTCATCGCTGACGGCCGCCGCAACAGCCGAGGCGGCCAGCCCCACGATGACAAGAACCGCTATTCGTCGCATACTTGCACCTCCTTACAATTCCGTTCTCTTGAATCCGCTCACACCGCTATCCGATCACATTCTCTGAACAGGATATCCGCTGCATCACTGCGAATCCAGTTTCTTCCCCTGCGGCCCATTGCGATTCCTCGCCGGCGAACTGAGAATCGCCACCACGATCAGAAGCGTTCGGCCTTCTCTCCCATCCATCGACAGTCTCTCCTCGAAACCTCGGGTGCCCTGCGCATCGACGGCTCAGAAACCCACTTTGTCCGTCGTTGTGCCTGATGATTGTACTGCCGTGACCGGGGAACGCAAGATCCCGTGGAAAGGCCCCTGATCCCGATAAGAACCGCCGACACAACCTCCGAGACGGGTTCTGAAACCACGCGTTTGCACGTTTGCTGCGAAGCCCTGCCGTATCGTATACTTTGCTCTGAGGTGCTTATGAAGACCTTTTGGCAGCATGCAAACGGACAGGTATACGCAGTTGAGAGCGACACCTTCGGCCGAATCATCGGGGCCGCCGGTCCCTTCGAACTCGACGAACTCCGCGACCCGAACGAATACACCTACCAATGCGGCCTGACCGGCTGGATCAGCCGGGCCATCGCACAGCACACGCTTCATCGGATCAACCCTGTTCTGAATCGGTAGAGCGCACAGGATGTCCCTTGCGCAACGGTTTCGGGCGTGCCGCCCACGCGGGTTCTCGGCGCCCGAAAATCTGCACAGCCCTCCTCGCATCCTCGCAGAATTTTCAACATTTGTCTGGACAAATCGCATAGATCGTGTATAGTTATAGTGCTGACGGGTGAGAGAGTCAGCTTCGAGTCACTGCTTTGATGCGACAGCGAGATCGGCACCACGGACTAACCCGCAGAATGGATTTTTCCACTCCGGCTTGAGGTGCGCCCGAGCCTGGGAGGAGTCTTGTTGCGGCCCTCGTTCACAGACGATTTGAACGAGCCGGGCGGGGAGTGTATGCCCGCAGCTCGATGGAGGCCGCATGACCGTTCGAATAATCGAGAGGAGGGAATGATCATGTCCAGACTGCTTGCGTCCTACGCAGCCATCGCGGTCCTTCTGTCGTCGCTGGCAACCGCGGAAACCCAGGTCAACGTACGAACCAGCGGCGCCCAAACCGGCGCCGCCATCGCCACAGACCCTCGCGGCGGCGCCGTGGTCGTGTGGAGCAGCTACTACTCGACGGGCGGGCGATCCAACGACATCCTCGCCCGACGACTCGACGCGGCCGGCGCCCCGACCGGGGACGAGTTTCCGGTAAACGCCATCAATCAGGGCAATCAGACCGAGACGGCAGTGGCGATCGATGGTCTTGGGAATCTGGCGGTCGTCTGGCAGAGCCCCGGGCCCGAGGAGGACATCCTGATGCGAATGTACGACCCGCAGCGGATTCCCATCACCGGCGATCTGCTCGTCAACCTCCGAACGAACGGGCGACAACTCTATCCATGCGTCGCAGCCGGTGGCGAAGGCGTGTTCCTCGTCGCATGGGAGAGTCGGGAAACCACCGTGTACGGCGATCAGACGTTCCTGTGCGCCCAGCGGTTCGATCCCAACGGCGCCGGGGTGGGCGATGAGATTCTGGTGGACCCCGACATCTACGACTGCCGCTCTCCGGACGCCGCGATGGACGCCCAGGGCAACTTCGTCGTGACCTGGATGCGGGACCGATCCAGCCACCCGATCATGGCCAGACTCTTCGATCCCAACGGAGTGCCCCGAACGGACCCCTTCGCGGTCAACACGACAGGCAGCGCCAGCGTGACGCGTCCCTCCGTCGCGATGAACGCGCAAGGCTGGTTCGTCATCACGTGGGACGGCGACCCGAATCGTGCGGCCGACGACGACATCCACGCAAGGCTCTACGACCCCAACGGCGTGGCGCGAGGCGAGCCCTTCATGGCCAACGCGATTCGCAGCGGCGCCCAGCAATGGCCTCAGGTCGCGATCGGCGACTCGAACGAATTCGTCATCGTCTGGGAATGCGACACAGGCGATCCCAACGCAGGCGTCGACATTTACGCCCGGCGATTCACCGCCGACGGCAGCCCCGTCGGCGAGGAGACCCGCCTCAACACTTACACGCTCGACAAGCAAAGATACGCGGACGTCGCGATGACCGCCGACGGCTCGTTCATCGCGGTCTGGGAAAGCAACAACCAGGACGGCAGCGCGTACGGCATCTTCGCCCACGCCGAACGTCGAGCGGCTCCCGTTGATCCCAACGCGTCCTCTCAATAGGAGAAGAGGAAGATAACGCCTCACGGCGTCACCACGAGCAGGACCCGACCGTGGGTGCATAATCATAGTCACATGCGCATAGCGGGCGGGTCGCATTCACGTGACGTGTTTGGCGGGAGATCTCTGCGTCAGGGAACCGCAAGAACCATCATCCCCCCGTCCGTGTGTGGGACCAGATTTCGTGCGGTGGCGGGCGGCCTCCGTCATGCTGCCGGCAAAACGCGAAGAACCTCCTTCGCACGACCGTTTCGGGCGTGCCGTTCCCAGGACCCTGCATGGTCGGAAATCTGCACAGACACCCCATCCACGGGCAAGGACAATTCCGCTGGCACACCGAAGGAAACGCCTATACCATGGTGCGATCCAGACCGTGGGGACTGCTGCCCCGGTAGAAGAACGAACAACAATTCGCTTGAAGGGAAGTGACATGACCAATACGTCTGCAACGCAAGTGCGGACCTCTCGGCGTTCTCTCCTGGGCCAAGCGGCCGCAATCTCAGCTCTTGCGCTGTCCGGCTGCTCCCAATCAGCCAAGCGGCCGTTCGCCGGGAAGGCATCGGGCGGGCTCATCGCCCCCGGCGACACGATCCTGTTCCAGGGCGATTCGATCACCGACGCCGGCCGGGACCGCGGACGGGAAGGTAACGCGAACGAACCACGACCCCTGGGCGGCGGATACGCCTTCATGATCGCGTCGCACCTGCTGGCCGAACGTGCCGACGCCGGCCTGAAGATCTACAACCGCGGCATCAGCGGGCACAAGGTCTTTCAGCTCGCCGAACGCTGGGACAAAGACTGCATCGCGCTCAAGCCCAACCTCGTCAGCATCCTGATCGGCGTCAACGACATCTGGCACAAGCTCAACGGCCAGTACAACGGCACGATCGAGATCTACGAGAACGACTACCGCGCGCTCCTGGCGCGGACGAAGAAGGAACTGCCTGGCGTGAAGCTGGTCGTCTGCGAGCCATTCGTGCTCCGCACGGGAGCGGTGAACGAGAAGTGGTTCCCGGACTTCGACGGCTACCGGGCGGCGGCGAAAAAGCTGGCGACCGAGTTCGGCGCGGTGTTCGTGCCGTTCCAGTCGGCCTTCGACGAGGCGGTCAAGAAGGCTCCGCCCGCCCACTGGGCCGGCGACGGCGTCCACCCCACGATGGCCGGCGCGTACCTGATGGGCCGGACCTGGCTGGCCGCGGTCGAAGGCGCCCGGACCTGAGCCCGTCGAGGCCGGGGGAACACTGCCCACTTCCGATTGGAACCGAAGACAATTCGGGCGTCTGTCCCAGGGAGGACAGACGCCCGAACGCCCATGTGCCATCGCCCGCAATCGTCACTTCGCGGCGAGCCGTCTTGTCTTCTGAATCGTGCCGTTCCTGATGTACCAGCACTGCGGATCGCGACTCTCGTACACGCACTTCTCGTACTTGCCTTCCTGCGTGATCTCGTCCGGCTCACCGAAAGCGGCGAGCATCGCGTCTTTGTCCATTCCCGTCCGCGGCCGCTCCTCCTGGATCGCCTTGCGCACGCTGCCGGTCACCTTGGGATGAGCGTCAAAATAGGCCTGCTTGCGTTGCTCGGCGAGCTTCCCGGCCTCGGTGAAGTCAAAGTGCACCGCCTTGGGCGACAACTCTCCGTGCGCACCCGAAGCCATGTCAACCACAATACCGATCAGGCCGCCGAACAAGATGTTGCCGAAGAGCCAACCATTGACTCCACACTCCAGTTCTCTCCGCTGGGGTTCGGAGCCCTCGCAGTGGGCCAACAGGGTGTGAGGCTTGTTGCGGGCCAACGTCACATCGCCCGGTGCCGTTACTTCCACACCGTTGTCCGCCTTCACCTTCACTCCCGGCGGATTGGACGTGACATGAATGTCCTGGTTCCGCCCCGAAACGATCGTCGCGCAGCCGGAACCAACCAGAGCACAAACAAGTCCAATCACAATCAAGACAGCGTTCTTCATTCTTTCTCCTCTCCATGAGGCATCAACAAGAGAATATCTGTGCTGGGACACGATGTACCAGCTATTTCCCATCCAGTGCAAAGGTGCAACGGCTCGCCGAGTCGGGGTCTTACGCGTGACTGTCGATCCAAGTGGGACAATGCTCTGCTGGATACCATTCGTCCCCGGGGAGACATCCGCACGGAATCAGATCGCCTTTCCACCTAATCGCTTTTTGGTTCCTCAAATACGCCATCCAACCAATCTCGCGGGAGATTCTACCATCGCCGCAGGATCCTGCAAGACAATTCTGCGTCCAGGGGACAATACCCTTTTCGCCTCCACACCCGCGGCCAAGATGATGAGGTCTCGCTGTGCAGAAGAGAGGCCTGCGTACTTGTACACTTGACGAATGCCTCCAGGCCGGATATCGTGAAGCCTCGTCGTATGTGAATAGATGAACATTCTTTGGAGGTTTCGATCATGACCGCTGGCAGGCAGCTACGCATGTTGTTGATTCTCGGCGCTTTCACCGCGGCGATTCTCGCCGGAACGACGCGGGCCGCGGATCCCAATGATTTCAAGACGGACGCAGACAAGGTCAGCTACATTCTCGGCACGCGGATCGCCAGCCAGATCGCCGGCATGCTGAGGGCCCAGGACGTCCAGGTGAGCATGCCCTTGTTCATCAAGGGCCTCCAGGAGGCCTTGAGCGGCAAGCCGTCGCCGTTCAGCGCGGAAGATCAGGAAAAGATCATGGGCCCATGGGAACAGGAGCGCGAGGCCAAAGCCAAACAGAGACAGGAAGAGATCGCCAAACAACGGGCCAAGCAAGAGGAAGAGGCCGTGGCGAAACTCGGCAAAGACAATGAATGGAAGCTGAAGCTGACAAAACCCGAGCTGCGGCAGTTCGACGCGAAGAAGGACTACTTCTGGGTCCTGGAGACGAACAAGGGCAGCATCAAGATCAAGCTGATGCCCGAGGTGGCTCCGATGCACGTCACCAGCACGATGTTCCTGACGGAAAAGGGCTTCTACGACGGAACGATCTTCCATCGCGTGATCCCGGACTTCATGGCTCAGGGCGGCGACCCGGTCGGTGACGGCCGGCACGGCCCAGGCTATCAATACGCCGGGGAGTTCAGCCCGACCGTCAAGCATGACCGTCCCTACCTGTTGAGCATGGCCAATGCCGGCCCGAACACCGACGGCAGCCAGTTCTTCATCACGTTCAAACCCACCCCCTGGCTGGACGGCAGGCACACCATCTTCGGCGAGGTCGTCGAGGGCCAGGACACGGTGAAGAAGCTCGAAGCAGCGGGCACCGCCCCGCAGGGCACACCCAAGGAAGAACTCAAGATCCTCAAGGCCAGGATCGAAGAGAAAGCCAAAGGCTGACATCGGGTCCCATGGAGAACCTGACGATGCACAACAGACTCGCCCTCGGCGGCGCCATGATCGCTCTTGTGATCGTGACCTTCTCTCTCGGTCCGATGACCGGGTGCAAGAGCAAGACGCAAGCCGGACCCGACCAAGACAAGATCGCCGAACGCGGCGTGGGAAATGAGTGGAAAATGAACCTGACAAAACCCGAACTCAGACAATTCGACCCGGCCAGAGAGTACTTTTGGGTCCTCGAAACGAACAAAGGCGTCATCAAGATCAAGCTGATGCCCAACGTGGCCCCCATGCACGTGACCAGCACGATGTTCCTGACGGAGAAAGGCTTCTACGACGGGACCATCTTCCATCGCGTGATCACCGGCTTCATGGCCCAGGGCGGCGACCCCACCGGGACCGGCACCGGCGGGCCCGGCTACAAATACGCCGGAGAATTCGACCCGAAGGTCAAACACGACCGCCCGTACCTGCTGAGCATGGCCAATGCCGGCCCGAACACCGACGGCAGCCAATTCTTCCTCACGTTCGTGCCCACGCCCTGGCTGGACGGCAAGCACACAATCTTCGGCGAGGTCGTCGAAGGCCAGGCTGTCGTCAAAAAGCTCGAAGCGGCAGGCAGCGAGTCCGGCCGGACCAAGGAAGAACTCAAGATCGTCAAGGCCAGGATCGAAGATAAGGCCAAGGGCTAGACGCATTCTCTGTCCGCATTCGATGCGAGAACAAGCGCAGAGTCAACTCCGCCGCCCGATGCCCGTCGGGCGGCGGTTCTTTTTGCGAGGGCAAAGGAGCAAGAGTGCCTCGCCTCCCTCACCGCGAAGAGAATCTCCTCAGATTTCCCGAGAGGTGTTGTCGCAGCGGTCGCAGAGGCCGCCCGGTTCCAGGGCGCCGGTGAGCATCCGGAGCCTCAGTTGCCGAAACTCGTTGCCCGACCAGATCTCGCGAAAACCACCGTCGGCGACGTTGCCCATGGGCATGCGCCCGTTCACGTCGAGGCAACACGGGACCACAGTCCCATCGGCCAGGATGCACCCGTGGGAGAACGGCGCGGCGCAGGGCTTGTATCCGGGTGATCGCACGGGCTTCTCCACGCGGCGGTCGTTCACCAGGCCGTGCCAGGTCGTGAACTGGGCAACGTGCACTTCGTCTACGTCCATGCCGCGCCATTCCCCCACGAAAGCGCCGATCTTGTCGGCGGTTTCGCCCATGCGAATGATCTCGATCGACGTGCGGGGCCCCTCGCCGCCCCGCTGCCGCCGCAGGGACAGATACTGTAGGATATTCGACTTGACGTGCCCGAATTGCGAAGGCGGCCGGAGCTTCTCATAGACCTCCGGCGAGCATCCGTCAAAGGAGAAGCACAGAAAATCCAGCGAGGACGACAGGATCCGCTCGGCCATTTCCTTCGTCAGGACCGTCGCGTTCGTGTGCAGCATGGTCCGACACCCCCTGCCGTCGGCGTATTCGATCATCTCGAACAGGTCCTGGTGGAGCAGCGGCTCGCCCGAGAGGTAGAGTTTGATCAAGGGCCGGCTTCCGCAAATATCGTCAATCGCGCCGCAGAATACCTCGATCGACATCCTATCCTGCAAAGGCTTGAGCCCCTGCGACTGCGGGCACATGACGCACTTGAGATTGCACAGGCGGATGACGTCGAACCAGTAGACGGTGGGCAGTGGGGGGATGTAGTAGTCCATCAATTCCGCTATGTTGTTCCACAGGGGCATCCCGGGACCTTTCGGCGAAACCATTTTCAGTTTACGCCCGATCCGTCCCGCGGTCAAGCTGCGGATGCGAGCCAGTCTCCGGCCGAACGTCTATCGGACGGGCCAGAAGACCTGGTCGCCGCCATCGGGACCGTCGCCCCACCGACTGGGGACGCCTCCGTCGTCGTCGAGATCCACGCCGCAACTGTAGAGCAGAAAACCGCCCCCGTCGCGTCTGTAGATCAACAGGTCGCTCGAATAGGGGTCTCGCGGTGTTCGAGTCAAGAAGCCGGTTTCAACGAGTTGGGCGAGTGATTCGGGATACTCGTCGTACTCGGTTTTGTAGCGGATCGCTGCGATCGTGGCGACGAGCGCGTCGAGATCCGCCTTCGCCCGCCAGGGCATGTGGGCGACTCCCAGACAGGCATTGCCCAGAAGCCCGACGTATATGTTCTGCCGCATGATGTGGTCCAGCACGGTCTTGATGCCGTTGGGCTCGTTGTGGAACTCCCAGGGCGTGCGAGCTGCGGCCAAGCCGATGCGGTCCAGGAACTCCTCTCCACAACGAGTGGTCTGCTTGCGGTCCAGGGTCTGGAAATCCAGATTCTGAGCGGGCGTCATCGGATCGAACAACGCCCTCAAGGTCTCCGGCAGACCCTCCCACTGCGTCATGGCCAAGCGGGGCATGCGACCCCGACCGTCCCCTTCGTCGGTGAACATCCGCTGAATACCGTCCTGCCAGACGAGCCGTTCGACAGTGAAATCGAGCGTGTTGGGATTCGTGTCGCCAAGCCGTTCGAGTTGCCGCTGGAGGGTGGCCAGAGTCGAGGCTTCCAGAGGTTCGAAGGCCAGAACCCCGCGAACCGTGCCGATCAGCAGGGTGCGAATCGCGATGCCGAGAAGCTGGTGGGACAGGACTTTGACGCCGCCCAGATGGCCCGCGAAACGATAGAGAGTCGCCACGTCGGCCAGCAGCAGGTCGTCGTCGCCGTCGAAGGCTCGCAGCTTGACGCGAGTGTCGAGCACGAAGGCCAGATCCCTGGCCCCTTCGGACTGGAACATGCCGGCGAGCATCGCACTGTTGCCCGCGTACCGAGGCCAATAGTCCCGCTTCTGCGCGCCTCGGGCCATGTGCTCCAATGCCTCCTGATTGGCGTCCACCCACCTGCGAAAGCCGGCAAAGGCGTCTTCAGGCCAGTCGACGGGGAATCCCCTGCGGTAGGCGCCCAGCCACTCGGGCATCTTGACCACCGACTGGAAGGCCCGCTCGTAATCTTCGCGAGCGTCGGAGTTCGGATTGTACTCGGTCGGCCGGGCCGCCTGCGTCATCCGGGCAACCGAGTCGGTCGAGACTTTCACCTTCGCGTAATCCTGCCAGTGGGGACCGTTGCCCAGACAGTACAGGCCCGCGAGAATCATGTGGGCCAGAATGATCGGGGCAAGGGTCCTGCGTCGCCATCGCCAGACGCCTGCGACCAGGCCCAGAGCCAGCGCAGAACCGAACCCGCCAAACGGCGGCAGATGAGCCGAGGCAAAGAACACCGCCTGTCCCACTACCGCCGGCAGCGGTCCCATGACCCGCTCGAGCGCGCGTTGGACGAATCCCCGCCAGAAGACCTCCTCCATCAAAGGCGTCAAGATCGTGACGCGGACCGCCAGCGCGAGGAAGAACGCAGCGTTCCGGCCTTCGGGAGTAAACATGGTGTTCAGAGGCTGCGCGATCTGGAACCGAGTCATCAGCCTGGCCGTCATCCACGCCGTGAGCAGCATGAACAGGATGGTCGCCACAGGCAGCACGAAGACCGCGACAATATCAAGCGGCCCCCTGCGAAACCACCTGAGCTCCACCTTGCCCGCTGCGCCGGTACGTCGCGTCACCATCACGATCAACAGCATGATCAGCGCGTCGGCTGTCGGGAGCAGGATGTGGGTGATCAGTCCGTTTGTGCTCACCCCGTCGGGCGTGTACAGCAGAACGGACAGTACGACCGGGGCCCCCACCGCAGCGATGGACGCCAGAACAATCGCGAGAATGCGCAGCCGACGGGAGAAGTCGTTTTTGCCCACCTGTGCGTCTGCAACCAGCTCGGACAAGTCATGTCTCCAAGCCTGCAAAGAACACCCGTGGCCGTCCGACGCGGATTCTCGGCCAGCTTGCTCCCGGCAGGCACAGTGCGGACGGGTCGCGTTCAGCCCAGTCGCTTGGCCACTTCGTCGAAGATCAGTTTCATCGCGTGCTCGATGGGCGCCGGCAGATAGGTCCCTGCAGCCATCTTGTGGCCTCCGCCGCCATACTGGGCCGCGATCTCAGATACATCCACCGCCCGATCCCCCTCGGGCCGGCTCCGCAGCGAACAGCGGATGCGTCCGTCACGCAGTTCCATGAAGAGGGCCGCGACCGAAACCGAGCCGATCCGCTGGCACTCGTTGATCAGGTTCTCCGTGTCGCGGTAGGCGGCGCCGGTCCGCTCGAAATCCTCGCGGACGAGATACTGTGAAGCGTACCGGCCGTCCAGGTGTAGTTCGAGCCGGTCGAACATGACCGACATCAGCTTGAAGCGGGCGTGGGAGAAGGTCTGATAGAGCTTGCGGTAGAGGTCGCTCGGATCGACGCCGGCCTCGATCAACTCGGCACAGCGGCGGAACACCCGGCTGTCGGTGTTGCGGAGGTGGAACCAGCCGGTGTCGGTGGCGATCGCCACGAACAGGGCCTCGGCGGTATTCTTCGCGATCGGCCAGCCGACCTGATCGAGAAATTCCAGCAACACCAGGCCGGCCGCCGCGGCGGAGGAATCGACCACCTCGACCCGGCCCAGCTTGTCCGACGTCACGTGATGGTCGAAGATCAGAATGGGCACGCCGCTGTGCCTGACGTAGGCCTCGAAATCCGACAGTTGACCGTAGCTGTTCGTGTCCAAGATCACGACCAGATCGATCAGGCCAAACCGGCCGTCGAGCAGATCCCGGACCTGGACGTCCTCGCCCAACACCGGGACCTTCTCCGCAAACAGAAACGCGTACCACTCGGGAATGGGCGAAACGAACAGCGGATGGACCGTCTTGCCGCGATCCTTCAACACCCTCGTCATGGCCGCAACGCATCCGCAGGCGTCGCCGTCGGGCCGGATATGCGTCGTCACCAGAATATGATTGGCGCCGCCGATTAACTCGACGGCCCGTCGACATGCCTCGAGATTCACAGAGTGCCTTTCTTCAGCGTCTGATCCGCGTCCTCCGCGTCAATCGTGCTCGAAGATCATCGTCTGCACGTCCACGCCGCCGATGGCTTTGAGTCTCTCGATCAACTCGAACGTCGGCTTTTCTGGACCGGCCATCTCCAGAAGAAGCAGCCCGTTGGGCGAGCAGAACTTCTCGTCGACTGCGTGCAGACCGATTCGCGTCTTGATGCTGCAGCCGTATTCGGTGAGCAGGTTCTGCACGCCGGGGACGTTGTGCACGCGATCCGAGATATGAATGCCGATGACGATATGCCTGGCCTTGCTCATTCTGACCTCCTGTCTTTGCTGTCTATGTTCGAATGGTGTTTCTCCAGGATTGCCCTGGCCTCCCCGCAGTCCTTGGCGATCTGCGTCACGAGTTCTTCGGGCGAACCGAACTTGTGCTGGCTGCGGATTCGCTCCACGAAATCCATCGCCATCCAGCGGCCGGTCATGTCCCCCACGCCTTCGATCAGCAGATGGGCCTCGATCAGCAGCGGATGTTCGTCTCCGAACGTCCGGGCCTGGCCGATGCTGAACACCGCAGGGACTTGCTGGGGCTCCCGCAACAAGTCCTGTTCCGAGCCGGCGGTCTTAACGAAACCCGCATAGACGCCTTCGGCCGGAAGGATCTGCCTGGGCGTTTGCATATTGAGAGTGGGAAAACCCAGCTTCCTGCCTCGCCCCCAGCCCGAAACGATCGGACCGAGGAGCCGGTATGGGCGGGAAAGGGCCGCGGCCGCCTCCGCGACGTGTCCGCCTTCGAGCATGAACCGAACGATCGTGCTCGACACCCGCAGAACCTGGCTGGTGGTTGCGATCTCGATCTGTCGCGGCGGAACCACGACAACCTCGAAACCCTTGCCCCGTCCAAATTCGGCCAGGGTCTTGACGTCGCCGGCGCGGGCGGCGCCGAAGTGGAAATCGTCGCCCTCGACGATGACCGAAGGGCGGATTGTGGCCATCAGGAACTCATCGACGAACGCCTCCGGTGAGAGACTCAGCAGGTGCTTGTCGTCTTCCAGGACGATGATGCAGTTGTCCGCATACTCTTCGAGCAGGTGGAGCTTGAGAGACAGAGGCGTCAGCACGCCCGGGGCCTTCTCCGGGTGGAGAATCGCCACCGGGTGCGGCTCGAAGGTCATGACGACCATCTCGGCGCCCCGCTCGCGGGCGATCCGCCGGGCGGTGCGGAAGATCTCCTGATGGCCCAGGTGCACGCCGTCGAAGTTTCCGATCGTCAGGACACATCCCTGTCGGACCTGCCCGAATTCCGTACGCTGCGTAAGAGTCCTCATATGCCGCTCAGTGTACTCGGCGGGCGCGGACCTGCAAAGGCTTTTTGCCGGGGATTGGTCCCGAGGGCGTGCGGGTGTGCGAAATCGCGTGGTTCATGGTGACAGCCTTGAGAGACCGCCTACGGCGTCATCCTCACGTCGCCAGCGAGTCCGCCGGTCGTGCCCGTGCAGGACAGGCTCTCACGACTTGTCGGAGGCGTTCCCGCCGGACGCAGTGTGAACGCAATCGGGATAGAAGATCTTGGCCTCTTTGAGCACCAGCTCCAGTTTGGTCGGATCTTTTTCTTTTTCGTAGCAGAGGATCAGCAGCTCCAGCGAAGCCCGGTGGTAGGAGCCTCGTGTACGGTTGCCCCTGAGGGCACTGTCCGGACCGAGCTTGCGGATCTGCTCAAGGTGAGGGATGGCCAGTTGCTGGCGACCATCCTCGATGTACAGAGTGGCCAGTTCCAGGTGGGCGGCCCGATTCGAGGGATCGGCCTGGACCGCTTCCTGGTAAGCGCCATACGCCATCTCGCGGTCGCCCTGGATCTTGTGGACGCGGGCCGACTGATGCCAGGCCCCGCTGCTCTGGCCGTCGATGAGCAGAGCCTTGTCGCACTGCCTCATGCACTCGTCGAGCAATCCCGCACCGGCGTACGCGCCGGCCAAACCCAGCATCTGATTGACCATCACCGGTCGGAGCAGCACCAAAGCGACCACAATGATAATCAGGCTGTAGCAGCCTCGGGCCGCGGTCTCTTTGTACTCCTGCACGCGTAGCTTTCGTTGACGATAGGCGATCAGGCGGTCTTCCATGGAGCACCCGTTAACCAACAAGGATGAAGTAGATACCCAGGACCATCAGGACGTTGCCGGCCAGCAATTGGATTCGCGGCTCGATCGAGCACATCCGGGTCCGCAGCCACCGAAGCAGGTCGGGCATCAATAGGCTGGTCAAAATCCCGACCGCCAGAAGGGTGATCGCTTGGCCGGCCGCGAAGAACGTGAACAGGAACAGGCCATGCAGCGAGGAGCCGCCCACAGCGGCATCCACCAGAACCGGGGGCACCTCTCCACAGTTGGGATAGGCCGGCGTCTGCAGGAGCCCGAACGCGCAGCCCAGCAGAAACGCCCCCGGAGAACGGGTCTTGGCCAGTTTCGTCGCCACCTGCTGCCACTTGGCGGGCAACAGATGCGGAGCGATCAATCCTGAGAGAAGCAGGCCCGTTACGACCAATCCCACGCCCAGAAGCCAGAACAGGAACCGGTTCCAGTTCAGAATGCAGCGAAGCCCTTCGTCGTGCGAACCCGCGGTCACACCGAGCAGGCCCGTGCCGGCGGTCAATCCCAACGCGAACAGAATGGAGAGCAACACGCCATGACGCTTGGACCCGGCCGCACCGGCCACGTAGGCCGTCACGATGGGCAATCGGACCAGGGCGCACAATCCCAGCGAAGCCGCTGTGCCGGCCATGAGCGCAGCCCACAGCGTCACTTCCGCAGGTTGTCCCGACATAAGTTGAACGGTCGTAATCACGATGTGCTGCCTTCCCACTGGCCTCAAGACGCTTTCGAGGCGGGTTTTCCTGCCAAAAACACCCGGTTTTCGGTGGGGATTTCCCCTCTCCGAAGGCCCACCTTCTCTTGCCGGCACGCCCCGGCTCCATACAAATTCTACAAAACGATGCCTACGAAGAAAAATCTGCAACTGAGTTGCAAATCTCGGCCAAGGGGTTTATAATATCGCCCAGCGTTGAAAACTGTCGTGAGTGTTCAGAATGCAGGCGGAAGAATGCAAGAGAAATTGAAAGCGATCCTGGCGGAACTGCGAGCCCACGCGCCGTTCACCGTGGTGGGAGCCGCGACCGGCATCCTGGCGATGTTGCTGTTCAAAGACGCCTCGCCTCAGGTCAGTCAGCGACTGTTTCAGGTATTCCATCCCGCCCACGTGGTCCTCTCGGCCATCGTCACGGCCTCGCTCTTTCGGCTCCACGAGAGCAAACGGGGCTTTCTGGTCGTGCTGCTGGTAGGCTATTTCGGGGCGATCGGCGTGTCGACCCTGAGCGACTCGGTCTTGCCATTCTTGGGGGAGAGCTTTCTCGGCGTGGCCGTGCCGACCCATGCAAGTCTGCACGAACTCGGCGGCGCGACCGCAGCGGAAGCGGAAGCGGAAGCGGAAGCGGAAGCGGATCACGACCATGAGGGCCACGACCATGCAGCCCACGAGCACGAGGGAAAACCCCACATCCACCTCGGTTTCATCGAGGACTGGTATGTCGTCAACCCGGCGGCTCTTCTGGGCGTTCTCATCGCATGGTTCTGGCCGCGAACGAAGTTCCCGCACGCCGGCCACATCCTGGTCAGCACCTGGGCATCGTCGTTTCACGTCCTGATGAATACGCATCGCGAGCTTACGCCCATGCTGTTCTTCGGCGTCTTCGTCGTTCTGTTCATCGCGGTGTGGCTGCCCTGCTGCATGAGCGACATCGTGTTCCCGATGTTCTTCGTCAAATCGCCCCACGTGCGTTGCGGGTGCCACTGCCACCGGGATCCCTCGAAAGAGGTGATCTCATGAGCGAGCACCTTGAGGACAAAGCTCGCCACATGCTCAAGGAGGCCAGGCTCTACTGCACGGAGGCCAGGGTGGCGATTCTCCACGTCCTGCTGGAAGCGGGCGGCCCCCTGCGTCAGGACCAGATCGCCCGATGGGAAAGCCACAGGCTCAACAAAGTCACCGTGTACCGGACCCTGGACTCGCTGACGGAAGCGGGACTGGTGCATCGGGCGTTCATGCAGAAGCGGGCCTGGCACTTCGAACTGGCCGACCACTGTTCGGAGAAACAGTGTCACCCGCATTTCACCTGCACGAACTGCGGCGTGACGCGCTGTATGACGGACATCTCCCTGCCCATGGCGAAGATCCCCCAAAAGGGGTATATCCTCAGTCGCCAGCAGGTGCGGTTGGAGGGTCTGTGCCCGGCCTGCGCATAGCGCAGCGGAGAGAAGCAAGCCATGCGGATAGGCTCACGACAATTTGCCGGCTCGGTGCGAGCCGCCGTAGTGGTCACGGCACTCGCGGCAGTGTTTGCCATGACGAGCGGATTGTTGTTGGCCCTTCACGTGCTGGCCGCCGAACACTCGCACTCCCACGACTCTCATGATTGCTCGGTCTGTCAGCAGTTTCTGATCCTCGCCAAGAAGGGCCTTGCAGTTTCCGTCGTCGAGTGGGTGCAACAAGCTCCGCTCCTCCGCGGGAACGCGCCGGACTTCGTCGAACACATCGAGTACCCCCTTTTGTGGACCTCGCAGCCTCGCGGCCCCCCCTGCTCCTGACTTCATGAGTTTTTTCGAAGGGGTCCTCTCGCTGTTTCGTCCCGACGCACATCGTGCTTCGCGCGTCGGTTCGGATTGGCGTCGGGCCCCTGGCGTGAAACCCATATGCAACATGAGCAGGACTACGAGGAGAACACGCGATGAAGATACTGTCTCTAATCGCTGTCGCAGCCTTGACGCTGACGACAGCCTTCCCCCAAACCGTGTGGGCACAGGGGCACAGCGACGCCGTGGCCCACTTCCACATCGGCGTCAATCCCACCTGGCGGCCGGCTGATTGGAGCAGCCCGGCCGAGGGCGCCATTGACTCGGATCCAACCGACGACAACAAGCTCTGGCTGTTCTCGATGCCGCCAACACACATGGCCGCAACGCCCGGCTGGCCCCGCTGGGAGCACAGCAACGGCAACACGTTCCTCGTCCTGTCGCCCGTTCTGGAGGAAGGCGAGCACGTCACCAAGCCGGGCGATCCGACAAAGGAGTTGTACACCTGCAATTTCCTCTACAGCAAGGCCACCGGTTACGGCGCCCCCGCCGGCGTCACGCACATGAACGGGTGGAGCTCCGCGTTCAGCCCGCAGGGAGCGTGGAATCTCGCCGCAGGCGACCCGAACAACGCCCCTGCGTGGAGCATCCAACTACGGCGGGAGCGAGTCAGCGGCAATCTTGACGCGAACGATTTCCTCATGCTCCAATCGGACGACACGCCGGTCCTCGTCGCCGACGGCCAGACCTACACGTTCCCCAAGAGATGGCTCAAGGACGAAAATGCCTGGGGTATTCACACCCATCTGTACTTCTACTTCTGGCTCGACGAGACGAACGACGAAGTCGCTGTGGTCCTGTCGGTCCACGACGCTGGCGGCCTGTACCAGCGGTCCGCCGATGTCACTGTCCGCTTCGCCAAGACGGTCGTCCAGCCCATCCAGGGCGACGTGAACAACGACGGAGTTGTGGATATCGAGGACTTCCGGATCGTTCTGGAGAACTGGGGGCTGTCCGGAGTCTACAGCTTCCAGAGTCAGGGAGAACACGACCACGACGAGCACGAACACGAGGAATGAGAGCCTCGGTTAGAAGGGAACTCGTCATGAGAAGGAGTTCATGCCAATTGGAGCGGTGGCGGAGAAACCTCCGGGGTGCCCAAGGACGCCCCGGAGGGCACGATCGCCGTTGCGCCCGGGCCTTCACGCTGATCGAGCTGCTGGTGGTGATCTCGATCATTGCGGTCCTGATGGCGGTGCTGGTGCCCTCGTTGAATCGGGCCCGCAAACAGGCGCAGAAGATCGCGTGCCAGAGCAACCTCCGACAGATGGGCGTTGCACTGCAGACGTATTTGCCCGATTCGGGGTACCGCCTTCCGCCCAGTTCGTGCCATATTCGCGAGCCGAATGACCACTGGCTGCGGGTCCTGACCCACTACACGAAAGAACAGCTTCTGTTCCGCTGCCCCAGCGATAAAGGGAAAGAGTTTGTCGATTGGAGCAGGCCGTTGAGCGAGCAGAAGAACGCCCGGTATTCAAGCTTCGCGGTCAATAGTCTGCTGGACCCGATCTGCTATCGCTACGGCGCGGGACCGAACCGCTACAACTGCGTCAATTCGATCCGTCGGCCCATGTCGTGCATCTGGATCAGTGAAGCGCCAGCCACCGAGAGTTTCCGCCTGGCCGACCATATCCACCCTGAGACGTGGGAAGGGTCAGTGGACTACGCCAAGCAGTTCGTCGCATGGGACCGCCACCAGGGGGTCTCCCACTACCTCTTCGCGGACGGCCACGCGGAGGGGCTCAAGTTCGAGCACACTTACGAGTACCCCGGCGTCTGCAACTGGTACCCTGAAGCGGCCCCGAAATGGCCGGAGAATCCTTAACTCAGGAGCAGCGACATGAGACGGCTTGATGTGCTCTGTGTCACAATAGCGATGGCATGCTGCCAGCCCGCATGGGCGGAATGTCCCCTCGACCACTTCATCATCGGCTGCAACCGCGACGGGATACTCGGCACCTCTGACGACAGGACCCTCTTCCTCGACAGCGGGCAGAAGTATCGCAACAGCAGTCAGACGCCCTATCACAACTGGTTCTATCCTCTGCAAAAGAGCATCTTCCCGAGCTACGCCTACCGGATTGGCGAACCGGGCTTCGACCTGTTCCAGGCGATCCATCCCGGTTCAAGCACCACCTACGAACCCAACTGGGCCCCAGCCGGGGCGCCGGGAATCGACTATCGGTTCATCGTCGAATGTGTCGCCCTCTCGCCAGGGCTTCGGGCCGTCCACAAGGATTACCCCCAGTTCACCCTCGACGCACCCGGCCAGGATTTCGACCACAGCGCCATCCACAGCCTGCGAGGGGATTCCCATATCCACATGTCCTACCAGGCGACCAGCGGAACCACCCTGCAGTGGATCAGCTTTCGGGTTGTGGACGCCCTGGACGACGGCGACCGTTACGAGCCGTCGGAACCGGTCACGATCGTATTCAATGTCGAGCCCCTCGCAGGAGATTTGGTTGTCGACGGCCAGGTCGGACCTGCGGACCTCGCTCAACTGGCCTGTCACTGGCTGTCGGGCGAGAGCTCCCTGCAGAATGATTTCTGCGAGCGGGCGGACAGCGATCGCGACGGGTTCGTGGACCTGTTCGACTTCGCGCGCATGGCGGCCAATTGGCGGACGCGATCGGGCGACTGGGGAGACTGAGAGGATGCCGCGGCTACTTTTTTTGTCCGACGACGGAATTTCGGAACGAAATGTGAACCGATGGAAGGCCTATCTCCGATAATAGCCCGTATATGATAACAAAGACGCACATATGGTTCGTATTGATGCCCCTGGTGCTGGTGATTGCCGGCTGTCCAGGCCCCCAGCGAAGAACCCCGGGAGTCGTGGTCGGCGAGGACACGGTAACCATCGAGCAACTGGCCCTGCGATTGGGCCTGCGGATCGAGCAGCGGGACGAGACCTTCGTCGTCATGAAGAACGCCGCCAACACGGTGATCGTCTTCACGCACACGGACGGTCGGTTCTTCGTCAACGGCAAACCCCTGGGTTCCGTCGGCAATGTCACAAAGGATCACGGCGTCGTTCACGTTTCGTCGACTCTGGCCGAGCAGATCCGCCCGCACCTGCGCACGGGTCTTCCGCAGCCGCCGACAACGCCTGTCCGCAAGGGCGCGGTGATCATCGACGCTGGCCATGGCGCGCACGATCCAGGCACCATCAGCCCCACCGGGATCAAGGAAAAGGACATCAACCTGCGCGTGGCCGCCAAAGTCGCCAACCTGCTGGAGCAGCGGAATCTTCCGGTCGTCATGACCCGTTGGCAGGACACCTTCATCGAACTCGAGGAGCGAGCCGAGATCGGCAACCGGAGGAAGGCCGCTCTGTTCGTGAGCATCCATTCGGACTCGGCGCCCAGCAGCAGCGCTCAGGGCTTCACGATCTACGTCGCGGCGGGCGCCTCCGCGGAATCGTATCGGGCCGCCCACGCGATCAATCAGGCCATGGAAAAGACCGGCATGAACAACCGCGGCGTCCGCGAGCAGGATTATCGCGTCCTGATGAAGAGCAAGGGCCCTGCCGTCTTGATCGAACTGGGCTATCTCTCGAACCCCCAGGACGCCGCCCGCCTGGCGGATGACCGCTTCCGGGATCGCCTGGCGCAGGCCATCGCCGACGGCATCCAGGCCTATCTGAAATAGAACGAAAGACCGCGATGGAGATCTATCCTCTGAAATCATCGCCCGTGTTCAAGTCCCGAATCTGGGGCGGGCGGACGCTGCAGGAGGTGTTCTCCAAAGACCTTCCGCCAGGGGAGAAGATCGGCGAGAGTTGGGAAATCGCAGACCTGCCCGAAGGCAAGTCCACCATCGGCAACGGTTGGCTCCAGGGACAGACGCTCGGTTCGGTTGTTCGCCAACACGCCGAAACCATTGTTGGCCTCAGGGATTTCCCCGAGTCGTTTCCCCTGTTGATCAAGTTCCTCGATGCCCAGCAGGTGCTCAGCGTGCAGGTGCATCCGGATGCCGAGACCTGCCGCCGGATGGGCAGAGGCGACATGAAGACCGAGTGCTGGTATGTGATCCAGGCCCGGCCGGGAGCGGTCATCTACAAGGGATTCAAGAAGCCGATCACCAGAGATCAGTTCGCCGCTGCGATCCGCGACGGAACCGCGGCGAACCTGCTGGCGGAAGTGCCTGTCTCGGCTGGCGAGTGCCACTTCATCCCGGCGGGTACGGCCCATGCGATCGGGGCCGGCTTGCTGATCGCGGAGATCCAGACGCCTTCGGACACGACGTATCGCGCCTTCGACTGGAATCGCGTGGACGATTCGGGCAGACCCCGACAACTCCACATTGAAGAGGCCCTGGAGAGCATCCATTTCGACATCACGCCCGACAAGCTGCCTGTCACAAAGGTGGACCGGCTCGTCGATTGCGAGTACTTCAAGGTGGACAAGGGGCACCGGGCCGAAGGCGGCGAGGTGTTCTTCTCCCGAGGCGTCATGCGTGTGGTGATCGTCCTGAGCGGCAACGGCACGATCCTGTCCCGTCAGGCCGAACCGGTGGACTTCTCCGCAGGGGACAGTCTGATCATCCCCGCGGCGTTCGAAGGAGCAATACGATTCGACCGCGAAGCCGAGTATCTGGTCGTGACGGTTTGAGGAAATCTGAAGCTTGACGTGTGAAGCCTGAAGTAAGAGACGAAGCATCACACTTCGACATTCTTTCCCTTCAGCTCCGAATCGCGGGTCCAGACCTCGTCGTCGTAGCGGAGCATCGTGAGGCCGTCCTCGAATCCCTGCGGATCGATCTGTGGCTGCCTGCCCGTCAGTTCCTGGAAGATCCACTTGGGGAAGTTCGCGCCCGCCTGGATCGACAAGGGGGCCCCTCCGCCGAAACGCGGATTGATCTCGTTGAATCGGAGCCGGCCGCTTTCCGTCACGAACAATTGGACCGTGATGACGCCGGGACCGGCTCCCAGCAATTCGACCATGCGTCCGGCCTGAGTCATGATACGCGGGTCTCTGACGACCCGTCCCTTGCTGACCTCGCCCGAACGGACCTCCATCCGCAGGCGGGGAACGACGCACCGGACCTGCATGTCGAAATCCACGTAGACGTCACACGTGTACTCCTTGCCTTCGACCAACTCCTGACACATGGGATTAGGAATCCGCCTGGCGAGAAACCGAAGCTCGCTGCGGTCGCGCGCCACAGCGTTGTCGAGTCCGGCGTACCCATCCCAACGTTTCAGAAAGCACGGCCAGGCAAGTTCTCCACGCCGATCGGCGGCCAGGGCGGTCCGGACGCTCATCGTCTTGGGGCTGTCGAAGCCGTTTCGGGTCAGAAACTCGAACGTCCGGCGTTTGTCCCGGCAGGTGTCGATCACGTCGGGATTCGACACCAGTACGCGGCAACCTCGTTCTGCGAATCGAGCCTTGTTCTCGGCCAACAGGCGAAGATCCAGATCCACGGTCGGCACCAGCAGGCTTACCCCAAACCTGCGAACGATAGCCAGAAGTTCATCTATATACTCGGGTTCGGTCGTTCGCGACACCAGCAATGCCTCGTGGCACAATTGAAGCGCCGGACTGTGCTTGTCGATGTCGGCGCCGCAGAAAAGAGCCCTCAGACGAAGCTCCCTCGCTGCCTTCTGGAAACTCCTTAGCAGCGAGACACGTCTACCGATGCAGGTGAACAGCGTAACCACCTTCGGGTGAACCACCGCTCTGCCTCGGCGGGTCGTCTGGACCGCTGGAGCTGCACGAACACGCGATTTCCCCATACTCTCACCTCGGACGCCCGGCCTCCGCGGCAGGCCAGATTCTTGTTGTAGGGACAGCCCGTCGCGAGGTCAAGTCGTATCATCCCGTCCTCGGACTCCTTGACGCCATTTGCTTTGACATCCTGCCGGGATGCCACTACACTAAGACCCAAAGACCCGGTCGTATAGAATCGGCCGACGGCAAGCGTCGGTTTAGAAATCAAGGGCTGCGAGAAATGTGTGGGGGAGCCTTGATTGCCCCACCAGCGATGGCGGCAGCCCAACCTGGGAGTAACGTGTGCTGAAGATTGAAGAGAACCCTCCGCTGGTCTGGCCTCAGGCGGAATCGATCCGCCTGTTCCAAGGGCGGTGGTGGGTGGCCCATACCAAGAGCAGGAACGAGAAGGCCCTGGCCCATGATCTGATGGCTCGAAACGTCAGTTATTTCCTGCCCATGACCTGGAAGGTGCGTCGCCAGAGCCATCGAACCATCAAATCGCTGTTACCCCTGTTCACCGGGTATTTGTTCTTCTGCGGCGATGAGAACGGGCGGATCGAGTTGCTCAAGACCAACCGCGTGGCGAGCCTGATCGAAGTGAAGGATCAGGCCAGCCTGGTCGATGAATTGGTGGGATTCGAGCGGGCCTTGCGAGCCGGGGCCCCCCTGATCCCGCACAAGTACATCGCCAAGGGCCAGTGGTGTCGTGTGATCGCCGGGCCCTTGCTTGGTCTGGAAGGAATCGTCGTCCAGACCAAGAGCGACACGCGCCTCGTGCTCCAGATCGACCTGCTGGGCCAGGCCGCGAGCGTCGAGATCGACATGGACATGATTGAGCCTGCCGAGAAGCAGCCGGAGCGGAAGGCCTGACCGTCCCTTCGGAGACTCCGGTAGCCACGCCCGACGAGAAGCACTGAGCAGCCGCCGGGCTTGGTCCAGACGGATGCGTGTGAAGGTCCCATAGCTGTTTTGCGAGGGGAGACGACATGATTATTCGGACGCAAGCGTATCCGAGAGCCGGACTCGTGGGAAATCCCTCCGACGGGTATTTCGGCAAGACCATCTCGTTCGTGTTCAGCAACTTTCGCGCGGAAGTGATCCTGTACGAAACGCCCGAGTTGGAGATCCTGCCCAGCGAGAAAGATCGTTCCTGTTTCACCAGCATTGAGGCCCTTGTCAACGACGTTCAACTGCACGGCTACTACGGCGGCATCCGCCTGCTGAAAGCCACAGTCAAGCGGTTCTTCGACTACTGCCAGGAACACCAGATCGACCTGCACGACAAGAACTTCTCGATTCGCTACAACTCGGACATCCCCCACGGCGTGGGGCTGGCCGGCTCCAGTGCGATCATCACCGCGTGCCTGCGGGCCCTGATGGCCTTTTACGGCGTGAGCTTTCCCAGGTATGTCCAGGCCAATCTCGTCCTGGCGGCCGAGGCGCAGGAACTGCACATCCCGGCGGGCCTCCAGGACCGCGTCATCCAGGCGTATGAAGGCCTGGTCTACATGGACTTCGCCAAGGAGATCATGCAGAAGCAGGGGTACGGCAACTACGAGCCCATGGACCCCAAGCTGCTGCCCAAGCTGTACATCGCCTATCGTGACGACCTGAGCGAGCCGACGGAGAAGTTTCATAACAATATCCGCCACCGCTTCGACCAGGGCGAGCCCAAGGTCGTCAACGCCATGAAATTCTGGGCGAACCTCGCCGAGAAAGTGAAGAAGTGCCTTCTCAACGGGGAACTCGATGAGATCCCCGCCATGCTGAACGCCAACTTCGACAAGCGGTGCGAGATCTACAAGATCGCGGAAGAGAACATTCGCATGGTCCAGGCGGCTCGATCCGCCGGCGCCAGCGCCAAGTTCACCGGCTCCGGCGGCGCCATCGTCGGCACGTACACCGATGAGAAGATGTTCGCCAATCTGCGAAGAACCCTTCAGAAGCTGAACATCCGAGTCATCAAACCCACGATTGTCCCTGGAGTAGGAACCGCCAAGACATGATCCGCAAGGCCGTCATTCCCGCGGCGGGGTTCGGGACCCGCTTCCTGCCCGCCACCAAGTCGCAGCCCAAGGAGATGCTGCCGATCGTCGATACGCCGGTCATTCAGTACGTCGTCGAGGAGGCCGTCCAGGCGGGCATCACCGACCTGCTGATGATCATCGGCAAAGGCAAACGATCCATCGAAGAGCATTTCGACCGCAGCTTTCAGCTCGAGCGGCAGCTCGAATCGCAGGGCAAGACCACAGAGTTGGAGGCCATGCGGCGCATCTCGGAGTTGGCGGACATTCACTTTGTCTGGCAGAAGGAGATGCGAGGTTTGGGCGACGCGGTCTACTGCGCCCGCCACCACGTCAACAACGAACCGTTCGTCATCCTGTTGGGGGACACGGTCATGGACGCCCCCAAACCCGCAGCCCTCCAGTTGGTGGAGCACTACCAGCGGCTCCAGGCGCCGGTCATTCTATTGGAGGAAGTCGAGCCCAAGAAGGTGAGTCTCTACGGAATCATCGATGGCGAAGAAGTCGAGCCCGGCGTCTACCGCATCAAGGACCTCGTCGAGAAACCCAGGCCCCAGAAAGCCCCCTCGCGTCTGGCGATCGCAAGCCGATACCTGCTGACGCCGGACATCATGGACTATATCGGGAAAGTCCCGCCCGGCAGGAACGGCGAAATCGATCTGACCGAACCGCTTCGCTCCCTGGTGAAGACCCGCCCCGTCTACGGCCTCAAACTCCAGGGCCGTCGCTGCGACATCGGCAACAAAGACGGCTTCGTTCGGACCAACATCGAATTCGCCCTCAAACGCAAGGACATGGCCGACGAGTTGCGACGATATATCAAGGACCTGGCCCAGAGGATGTAGGGAGAGAGCATGAAAGCGACTGTAACTGGAGCGGCAGGGTTCATCGGATCGCACCTGACCGAGCGACTTCTCAAAGACGGCTGGACCGTCGTGGGCGTGGACAGCTTCGACGCCTTTTATGATCCCGCGATCAAACGACGGAACATTGCCGCCAGTCTGTCCCATCCTGCGTTTCGGCTCATCGAAGCGGATATTCGCGACCGAGCCGCGATGGAGCGAGCCGTGGAACCCGGGACCGATGTGATCGTTCATCTGGCCGCACGGGCCGGCGTCAGACCGTCTATCGCGGAGCCCGCTCTCTACGCCGACGTCAACATCAACGGCACCGTCACCCTCCTGGAGGCCGCCCGTGAACGAGGCGTCCCCAAGCTCGTCTTCGCATCGAGCTCCAGCGTTTACGGCAACAACAGAAAGGTCCCTTTTTCCGAAGACGACAACGTGGACTTCCCGATTTCGCCCTACGCCGCGACAAAGAAGGCGGGCGAACTGATCTGTCACACGTATCACCATCTCCACGGCATCGCGATCAACTGCCTGCGGTTCTTCACCGTCTACGGCCCCCGCCAGCGGCCGGACCTAGCCATCCACAAATTCGCCCGGCTCATCGAGGACGGCAAGCCCATTCCCGTCTACGGCGACGGCACCATGATGCGGGACTTCACCTACATCGACGATATCCTCAACGGCATCGTCGCCGCGATGGAGCGTTGCACCGGCTACGAGATTTATAATCTAGGGGAGTCGCAGCCGATCGCTCTGAGAGAACTCATTACGGAACTCGAGCACGCCTTGGGCAAGAAGGCGGTGCGCCAGCAGCTTCCCCTCCAGCCGGGGGACGTAGATCGAACCTACGCAGATGTATCCAAGGCCAAATCGCGCCTCGGCTACAGGCCGTCCACCGACATCCGGACCGGCCTGGCCCGCTTCGTCGCCTGGTTCCGCCAAGAACAGAAAACCCGATAGTCTACACGAGATCGACCCGAGACGAAATCCAGGGAACCCCTCGCTCACCCTGCTGTGCCTACGCGTAGGACGCCCTTTTTGTTCGTCGCACGGGCTTTTTCCTTATGGTCATAAGTCACTTATTGACAAGAGCTTAAGTCTAAGTGACTACTGCAAGAGAATTGCACGAAGCCGGTCGATGTGGTATACTAGCGTTATGGAAATGACCCAGAACATCTTGGTTTCTTGGACCTGCGGGCAGGAGGACGACTATGAGCCTCCTCCCGACGATGATCCTTTACTTGTCGGTCGGCTGCGGCGAGTGGTACTTGGCGCTGCGGCGTACCTTAGCCTGCGCCCGTGGCGAGAAGACCCTTCTCGTGTGCATTGTCTTTATCGAAAATCTCTTGGGGTTGTGGGTACTGTCGAATTTTATCCGGACTAACAACTGGTTCCTGGCGTTCAGCTACTCTGCCGGCGCCGCCGCCGGAGCGCTGATCGTCGCCATGAGAGGGGACGACAAGGCCCCCGCCAAGAATCCCCAGTAGTCCGCTAATTGACGGCCGCAAGACCGCGGTCTACCGACATCTATTCAATGAGGATCCGCGCACGCAGGCCGACGATCAACGCGTCGTCCGAATCGGATCGCCCGCCGGGATCCGCGATGTACTGGACGTCTGGACTGAGGGTCATCCACCGCACGACCGCGATGCTGTAGTACAGTTCCACAACCTGCTCCGATCCTGCAAACCCCGCCAGGCTGTCCGAGCCGGCGAACGCGCCTCGGGCAAAACCGATCCCCAGGACGTCGTCGTCCCGCGGTTCGAGCAGACCTCGGTATTGCAGGCCCACGCTCCAGAAGCAGTCGAGCTCGGCCGCATCGCCGTCGACCCAGCCCCAGCGGGCGAACAACCCCAAGCCCTGCTCGTCGTCGGGATCGTCGCTCTCGCGGAAGATCTCCCGGGCAGCGCTGAGATACACACCGCCTAGTTCGTCCTGCGACGTGAGATCGCCGCCGCCGGTCCACCAGGCGCCGAGGTGGTACTCTCCGGTGCCAAGCCAGGAGTTGACGCGACTCCCCGGCAGAAAACTCGCCTGGGCGATGACGAAGAATCCCTCGTCGTCGGAGGCCCAGGAGGCGGTCTCGTCGATGTCGGCGTCGCCGCTCTGGGTGGCCCCGGCCGCAGCGAACTGCCACTGATCCGAGAGCCTGGCCACCGCGGACAGGGACAGGGTGTACGCAGGGAAGGGAATCGTTGGGTTGTTGACGAAGGCGCCGTTGACGAACTGGCCATGTTCGTCGTTGGCATAGGCGTTCAGATCGAACGCCGAGACCACGTCGCGATACTCGATCCCCGCGGAAAGATCCGCCTTGCCGACCTGCAGGAACAGCCGATCGCCTGCGAACGACCGAAGGAACCACAACTCCGCCACATCGATCCACTCGCCGTGGATCGCATCGCCGTCCACGCCGAAGTAGCTGCCGACCGCGGTCGGATCGATGCATCCGTCGCGGGGCCAGCCGCCCTCCAGGAGCAGATAAGCCGTCGAGTTCGACCACCCCAGTATCCTCTCGAGATCGGCCGACGCCTGAACGTCGTAGCTGCCTGCGTAGCGTCCCGACCGCGACTCGGTGCTCAGGCCGCCGTGCGCGTTGTGCTGATAGACCTGCGTCAGACCCGCCCCCCATGTGACACCGGTGCCAAAGAACTGTTCGATGCCATGAGGCGCGCGGGTGCTGTGCGCTGTCCCCCGCACGACATCCTCATGCTGCGATCCATGCTCGGCATGGCCGACGACCGCAGACACCGACAAGTAGGACGCAACACACGCAGTAATCCCCAGCCGCAAGCACATTTCTGGCAATTCCCCTCTCTGGTTTCAAAGACAACCCGAATGCTCCATTTCACAATCCGCCCAGCAGAACGCGTTGCGACCTTGCAGTTGTCCCGCTTGGATTATATCCGGCTGCCCACCTGGAACACCACCAGGGTAATCACATACGCCAGGGCCGTCAGGCCGAAGAACTGAAAGGCAGCCCATCGCCATGAGTTGGTTTCCTGTTTGGTCATCGCGATCGTCGCAATGCAGGGCGTGGAGATCAGAGAAAACAGCATGATGCAGAACCCCACAAGCGGCGTATAGCGTGCCTGGAGCTTCTGCCGCAACATGTCGGCGTTGTCGCCGGAGCCCGTCGCATACACGATGCTCAATTGCGAGACGAACACTTCCTTGGCGGCCGTGGCGCCGATCAACGCGGTGCCGATCCGCCAGTCGAATCCCAGCGGCCGGATGGCGGGCTCGACGAACCGGCCCACCCGTCCGATGACCGAATGCTCCAGCGAAACCTGCTGTGCCTGCTCTTCGTCCAATCCCGCCAGTCGTTCGGGAGCGGGCTTCGGGAAACTGGCCAAGACCCACAGGACGACCGAGATTCCCAGGATGACGGTGCCGGCCTTCTTGAGGAACATCCAGCCGCGTTGCCACATGTGAATCACCACGGATCGAGGCGTCGGCATGCGATATGGCGGCAACTCCATCACGAAGGGCATGGTCTCGCCCTGGAAGACCGTAAGGCGGAGCACCTTGGCGCAGATCACCGCCAGGAGGATGCCGACGAAGTAGATTAGCCACATCACGGGGCCGCGCCAGGCGGGAGCGAAGAAGGCCGGGATGATGAGCGAGTAGATCGTGAGCCTCGCCCCGCAACTCATCAGAGGGATGACCATGATCGTGGTGAGGCGATTCCGCTGGTTCTCCAGAATCCGCGTGGCCATGATGGCGGGAACGGAGCAGCCGAAGCCGATCAGCATCGGGATGAAGCTCTTGCCGTGCAGACCGATCTTGTGCATGATCCGGTCCATCACGAACGCGGCACGAGCCATGTAGCCGGTGTCCTCCAGCATCGCGATGGCCAGGAACAACAGCAGGATATTCGGCAGAAAGACCACGACGCCTCCGACGCCGGCAATGACGCCGTCCACAAGCAGGGACCGCAGCCAGCTTTCGCTGCCGGCGGGCCACAATCCCGACACCGCGGCCCCCAGCCCACCGAAACACCATTCCAGGCCCTGCATCGGGAACTCCCCCAGGGTGAACGTCAGCCAGAAGACCGCATACATCAGCACCAGGAAAATCGGCAGGCCGAGAACCCGGTTGGTCACGATCGCGTCGATCACGTCGCTGGCGTCGTGCCGCCGCTCGACCGTGTTCTTGATCGTCTCCTGGCAGGCGCCGGAGATGAACCCGTATCGCCGGTCGGCCAGCACGATCTCCGGCTCGTCGCGAAAGATGCCCCGCAGATGAACGACGCTCCTGGCCGCCACGTCCAGGACTTCCTTGTGCTGAATCTTGCCGACAATCTCGTCGTCCTGCTCGATCAGCTTGAGGGCCACCCAGCGGGAGCCGTACTTGTCCGCCAGATCCCCCTCCTGCGTCCGAACAACCGCGTCGACGCGTGCCAGTTGCTCCTCGATCTCGGCGCCGTATTGCAGGCCATGAACGCGAGGCTTTCTGCCTTCGCGCTCGGTTTCGACTACTGCGTCGAGCAACGCGTCCCGGCCTTCGCCCTTGTTTCCCACGGTCGGAACGATCCTCGCCTCCAGCAGCCGGGACAATTGATCGAGGTCGAACACCAGTCCCCGCCGCTTGGCCAGATCGCTCATGTTGAAGGCGAACACCAGCGGCACGTTCATCTCGATCAGTTGCGTGCCCAGGTACAAATTGCGTTCGATGTTCGACGCATCGACGACGTCGATCACCACGTCGGGCCGCTCGTCCAGGACGAACCGGCGGGTGATGATCTCCTCTTCGGAATAGGCGGTCAGGCTGTACGTGCCGGGCAGGTCGACGAGCAGGATCTCCCGTCCTTTGTGTGTGCAGACGCCCTCTTTCTTTTCGACCGTGACCCCGGGATAGTTGGCCACGTGCTGATGGGAACCGGTGATCAGATTGAACAGGCTGCTCTTTCCGCTGTTGGGGTTGCCCACGAGGGCCACGACGATTGGTTTCATACGCGAGACGATCCTGAAGTTGCCATCCACAAAGTTAGGTACAACGAACTTTGGAGGAAAAAATTTTTAGGTATCCCGGTGGAAGGGCCTACTGAACGAACACCTTCTGCGCCACTCCCCTGCCCAGGACCATCTTGATATCCTTGATGATGATGACGAATGGCCCGGGATGGCCGTTGCTGACGACCCGGATCTCGGCGTCGGAGACGAACCCCATGGACGCCAGCCGGCTATTGAGGCCCCGTCCGGCCCGCACGCCAACCAGGCGGACCGTGTCCCCCGTGGTCACGGTCGACAAGGGCCTCATCCGACTCTTTTCCACCACTGCTTCACCCATCACAACACCGATCCCTTTGCCCTTCTGGCCGATCGCCTGCCATGGAAGAGCCGAAACTCGCCCGCCAGGTCACATCCATCCTGGCTGCGGGTCGCGACGTAATCGACAAAGCTGAGCAACCGACCGATAATCTCAGATCCCAACGCATGTTCCGCCTGGCAGGCGGCCCGTTGAGCCACTTCTTTTTCCACACCCAACACATCGACGAAGAACGACGTGAGAATGTCGTGCTTCCTCGCCACCTCCCGAGCGACTGCCTGTCCCTGAGAGGTCAGGGTGACGCAGCCGTACCGCTCATAATTCGCAAGTCCTTTGCTGCGAAGCAGTTGCAGCGCCCCTGTGACCGAAGATCTCGCCACGCCAAGCAGGGTCGCGATGTCCTTGCTCCGGGTCTGGCCCTCGTCGTCGGCCAGGTTCAAGATCGCCTCCAGGTAATCCTCCAGAGAGGCACTGAGTTTCTGTGTTTTGCCCGTAGCCATCATGGATCTCACTGCAACTCGGTACTGCTGCCCACTATAGTTAGGCACCCCTAACTTTGTCAAGCCCTTTTGCGGCATTTTCTTCTCTTCGTCATCGACCGAACCATCTGCCGGACAGAGTCCCCCCGGTCCTGCCATCTGCAGTTGCCCGATTCTCCCTTGACCACGGCAGATAAAATGAAAAAAAACACTTGTTGGCGACCCGAGGGCATACTACAATGGTCGAACGCTTCGGGGCGTGGCGCAGTTTGGCTAGCGCGCTTGCATGGGGTGCAAGAGGTCGGTGGTTCAAGTCCACTCGCCCCGATTCTGTGTCGTTCCATCAGGCCGGCGGGGTCCTGCCCGCCAGTCTGACAAGGCGAGCCGCTCCGAGCGTCCTCGCCTTTTCTACTGCGCCGCCATCGGGGGTCAGATACTTCTCCGTCGTCGCGATCTCGGAATGGCCCATCAGGGCCTGCACGCTCCGCAGATCGATCCCATCCCGCAGCCAGTTCGTCGCCGCCGTCGATCGCAGATGCTTCTGACTGAGACCCGCCGTGCCCGCCCGCGTCCTCAGACGCCGGAACGGCCGGTGGTTCTCATCCGGCAGCTTCCGCTGCCGGTCCGTCATCTGCCCCTGCGACCGCACGTACATCAGGTACGCATACCGGTCGGCGCTGAGCAATAAATACGGTTGGCCCGCCGGCAGGACATGCCGACGCGCCAAGAGGACGCTTTTCGCCTGGTCCACCAGCGGAACCGTCCGCCAGTCCCGGTCCTTCGGCGCCCATCGCCAGGTCGTGTCCGTCTCATCGTGCGGCTGCACGGTGATGGTGCCCCGGTCCCAGTCGATGTCCGACTCGATCAGCTGCTGGCATTCTGCCCTACGCAGGCCGGCCGTCGCCATGACCAGCACTCTGGCTTCGGTCAGGCCGCCATCCTGTACGCGTCGGGCCTCGGCCATCAGCCGGGCCAGCCGATCGTCGCTGTAGACCTTGACGGGCCTTCGGACCCGCTTGATCGCCGGCAACTGGCCCCAGACATCCACGTTCGTCCTCTGGTGGATCGTCCACCATCGGAACGGAGGGCGGATCATCTTGAGGTACGAGGCCGCCGTCACCGGGCCAAAGCCCTTCATCAGGCCCGCCCGGGCCCTGCCCGACAGCCGGCAGTTCATCCGTGAGAGTTCTTCGGCCGTCCGTGGCCGCCAGCCGCCGAGCAGGGCCGATCGATACTGCTCTGCATATGCCATCGCAAAGTGATCCAGTGACACATCCCCGCACACCGCGACAAACTGGTTGAACACCAGATGCCGCATCGCGCGGGTTGCCGCGTCCTGCTCGGGATGAGCTTCGTCAAACTTCGACAATAAGGTCAATACGGTCAATGTGCTCTGTGCGTATTCCATAGGGTTCCTCCTTTCAGTTAGGAACGGCACAGCCGCAGGCCGGTCCGGGCGCTACCCGGACCCGCCCACAGCTTACCTCAGAGGAGACCCCATGCCAACACACAAGCTTTTTTGCCCACGCCCCTATTCGTATGTCAGAGAGCCCCCGGCGGCCGTTCCGAGGTTCCCGGCCGCCGGGCCCACACACACCGCCTACGCCCCCAGGCGCCGGCGGAAACACGCTTCACTGATCCAACGGTTCGCCCTGGTGGATCACCACAATCTGATCCCCGTCGGCCTGGGCCTGGGCAATCGCGGCGTCCATCGCCAACTGATCCGCCGGGCTCGCATGCCGCGTCGCCGCCAGCCGGGCCAGGACCGTCGCATCGTCGAAACTCTCGGGGATCTCACTGACCCCCTTGGGCCCGATCAGCCGCCGGTGGTGCCGGCCGGAGGCGTCGCGGTACAGGATCACCGCCCGCTCCCCGGTCTCCACACACTCGGCGAACGCGAAATCCTCCGCAAAGTCCAACGCCAGCCTCAGCCGTTTGGGAAGCTTCTGCTCATTCATTCTCCATCTCCGCAGTGCAACACCCGCAATAGCTGTTTTCCTATGAATTCCGTATAAGCCGGAGGGGTGGCCTGGGCCAGTTCCCGCCGGGTCATCCAGTCAATGCCCATCAGCCGGGAGGCGAGATCGAACGGCCCTTGGCGACTATACTTGCCATAGTTCTGCAAAACCCTCACGAACGACTTGCTCGTGATAAGTATCGGGCGGCCTTGCGGGTGATGGCATTCGGGTTGAAACATTAGCCACGACGTCTCGAAGTTCCGATGCCTTCTGACCCATTCGCCATCAGCGAAGAGGCCGAACATCGACCCACACAGAATAATGCCGCTGCTGTATGGGGCCCCGATGACGTTCTCAATAACGTAGGGCAGCCCGGACACGACAAGTCCTTGCCGCACGGCGTCGTACAGGTCGGGATGCTTGCTCTTGTCGCGTGTCGCTGTAGAATATGCCTGGCAGGGCGGACTCGCATGAATCGCGTTGAACTCATGCCCATGCTCTTTCAGATACTCCAATGCGTCCGCCTGGTGGAACTCGAATGGGTACCTCGGCTGGGGCTTGATGTCCACGCCCACAACCTCGAACCCCGCCCGGTGGTAGCCCATTGCGGCCCCGCCAGCCTTACAGAAAAGATCCAGGAGTTTTTTTTGCCCCACTCTGTGCCCTTCGTGCCTCTGTGGTGAACCCCCCTGAAAAGCCGCGGGGCAGGCCGGGCCGCAGCAAGCAACACGCCCCCGGCCCGCCGCCGTCGGTACTCCGGCAATCAAAACAGGCCCCAGAGTGGAGGGAGAGGAAAGGGAGATGCCCCTGGGGCCTGGGAGACTGCGCCGGACCGCCGCCGGACCCTCGTCGGAAAGAGGGCACCGGCCTGCGGTCCTCAGCGGTCGAGATCTCAAAGAAAGCCCCCGGACCGGCGAGAGGGTCAGTCCCGCACCGGGTGAGCCGGGGGCAATCTGGCGAGGAAAAAGGGCGGCGTAGGAGTGCCCAGCACCGCCGCCCTTGGCAAAGAAATGGCCCGGTCGAGGGCCGTTCGCGACAAGACAGTGGGCGGCGCGACGGGAAGGCCCGCTAGCAGGATGCACCGGCCCCACTGTGGAATGATGAGAATGTGAAAATGCCAATACCGTCAACATGGCCACCCTGTCGAAAGTTCTTGACTTTGCCTGCCAACCTGCTATCCTGATCGGGTCAATCACACCCATCGGAGGGGTGACTTTCCCGTTTGAAACGCTTGCAGCCGCCGGCCCCGTGTTCGCTGCCAGGCTTCCACCCGGCCGCCAGCCGCACTCACCAACCATTCCCCGTCCTCGTGACACCCTCAACTAAGCGATGGTGATTCTATCGGCGGGTGACTTCGGAAGTCAACAGCCTTTTTCGGGAATTGTCGGCACATGACCGAATGAATCGGACTTGCTTTTGGCTTAAGTAAAGGGGATTCGTATGTTTATGAGCGACGTGCAGACCGAAAAAAAATTTGAAGCAAAGATCCCAATGCCCCTCTGGGACCAGTGGGAAAAGTGGGCCCAGGGCCGGCCCAAGCTCCAGAACCCACAGATTTTCATCGGGTTCATGCGGCTGTTTCTCCTGATGTCCCGCGACGTCCAGATGAAGGCCCTCAGTGGCACAGAAGAGGAACTCCGTGACGCCCTTCACAAGGAAGGCATCGACATTGCCGCTTCCGCCAAAAACGAAGTTACATCGAGGCTGGAAGCAGCCAGGGCGGTTCTTCGTAAGATGTCGCCACAGGCCCGCGAGTCGCTGCCGCGAGAGCTGATCGTCTTGCTTCCCATCGAGGAAGAAAGCACAACAGAGCCGAAGGAGCGGAAGCGTAAGACCAGTTGAATCGCGTTTACCGCCTTGGTGGATACCGGCGGGGAAAGGAGTAGACCGTGAGCCAGGGATCAAATCCGTTTTCGATCTTTCTTTGGATCGGCATGCTCATCGCGATCGGCTTCGCCGGGGGCTGGCAGTGCCGTGAAACCCGCCACTCCAAAGACCGCACCGTAGATCCAAACACCGACGACTGGCTGGCCCGTTTTTCTGAAACTGAGCTCCGCTACGCTTTTCAATCGCAACCCCCGTTCGATACGATCCTCATTTTCGATACAGCAAACGGCCACATGTGGCTGAGAGAGCCCAACCGAATTACCGATCTTGGCACGCCAACAAAGCCGCGACGCATCGTCAGTGCCCTGCAAGCGCCTCCCCAGCCGTCCAAACCAAACCCCTTCCGGAATCGCCTGGAGGAACTACAGAGGTCCTTGCCCGTGGAGGAGCCTCGACCATGACACTTACTATTGTTCGCCGCATCGCCTGGGCGCTGCCCTTTGGGCTGGGAGGCCTCCTCTGCGTCCTCCGCGGTCACCCCTGCCGCTCCATCGCGGCCTGAACTTTCCGGAAATACCGGATCGTTGCCGCCTTCCGCCACCCGGTAGGCCCCCCATTATGGATCCTCGCGATGGTTTCACCCGCCGGCGAACAGCCCCCGCAGCCAGATCGCCACCTGGGCGATCGCCGCCAGGACCAGGGCCCAGAGCCATTTACCCGCCGTCGCCCGCGACCGCTCCAGGTCCCGTATGCGGTCCCCGTAGCCGGGGGCCCCGTTGCCCTGCATCTGGGCCAGGATCATGTCCAATTTGTTCTCGATCTCGTCCAGCCGAGGTTTGCAGACTTCGTTCCAGCGTTCCTGGTGGTCCATGTCTCGCCTTTCCTGGTGGTTCTCTGTGTCCTCTGTGTCTCTGTGGTGAATTGGTTTACGGATACGTCTGCCCGTTGCCGCTGACTTCGACCCAGTCGGTCCCGTCCCAGACCAGCTCTACCCATTCGTTCGCGGTGTCCAGGCGAATCACTTCGGGGTCGCTGGTGACGTGATTGGCGACCGTAATGTCGATGTTGTTCCCGGCCACCTTGCAGACGAACTTCACCCGCTGGCCGGTATAGGTTCCGGCAGCCAGAGCCCCGGTGATACCAGCCGAGGCCGAATTGAAGATCGTCGTGCCGTGGTCGTTGACGTCGGTCACGTCGGCTGAGATCGAATAGACCCGAGACAGGTCGTACATCTCCGGCGGGCCAATCTCGCTGCCGACCACAACAGCTTCGGAGTCGATCAAGGCGTAGGCGTCCTGCACATTGTCGAACTCCACCAGTTGGGCGGCAGAAAAGTACGCATCGTCATCCACAGAACCGCTGTTGAAGATCTTCATGCCAGTGATCGCGGCCGTGTACTTGCCCTCCAAAAGACAGTAGTACCTGCGCCAGTCCGTAGATGTCGGCATGTTCGCGATGTATGTGGCGTAACCCGTGCCGACGAACATCACAGAGACGTTCATGTCTGCTGCCGACTTGACATCCACGCTAAACAGGTAGAACTTGCCGTCGGTCGTCGCAACATCAGACCACGCATCGACACCATTGGCCTGGGTCTGGGCAGTTCCAGCGAAGTTGATCTTCATACACTTCGACCAGCCCATCGGGGTGTCGGTAGTCACGAAAGAGACTGTATTGCTGTTGTCGCTGATCCGACTGAACTCCACGGCACAGGACCCGTTGGCCAGTAGGTTCGTCAGCGTCCAGTTCGCCTTACTGTTGACGGGGCCGCGCCAGCAGGCTTTGTTCTCGGCGGCAGGTATCATCCTGGCCCGATAGCACAGATCCGGGACCGGCGTGTATGAGGAGGACGTAATCTGCGGGCGATGATGTTCCACGACACAACTGGCGGCGGTGGTCTTGGACACAGTCCAAACCGACGAGTACAGTCCAACATTTTCCGTATGCAGGACCGCGTTGGCGTTCAGTAGGCCGCCCCGCATCTCCATATTGCGAAACAATACGTTGGCGCTGTTCAAGTAGAAGTTGTCCGGATCGCTGTAATCATCCCCGTCGATGGTCACGGACGCGGCGGAACCGTTGGCCTCCAGCCACACATTGTCAAACACGACCACGCGGTTCAGCCAGGTCGAGTCCGCAAACAAGGCGAACCCAAGCCCGGACTCGATAATGCTGTCCCGCACAATCACCTGCCCCGGCCCCAAAGACCCCGTGTCGCCGTCCAGAACAATAGCCGCCGCCTGGTTCTGGTACGACCTGCAATCCTGGACCAGCCAGCAGCCACCGTGACTGCTGGCGTTGCTTTCGACGTAGACATCGTGATAACACTGCCAGAATCGGCACCCTATTGCCGTCGTATCGATTGCGGCCGCCGTATGCACACCCAATTTGCATTGATAGAAGTCGCAGTTCTCGATGTACACACCGCTGCTGATGTTTCCATTGCCGACATAAATGCCATTGGCAGTCCTGGTCGATCCGTCGAACCGAATGCCCTCGACCCGGATCGGAACACTCAGCGACGTGGCCGTGATTGACAAAGCGGCCGTGTCCGCCGTGGACGACTTCCAGACTGTATTGCCGGCACCGGAGCCACGAAAGACCACCAAATACGGCGTCGTCGCCATCGTCACTTCGGCCAGGTACGTACCCGGCGGGAAGAACACCGTTCCACCTCCGGCAGCAATGGCCGCGTCAATCGCCGCCTGGATCGCCGCCGTATCGTCCGTCACGCCGTCGCCGGTGGCGTTGTAGGGCGCATCGGTCACGTTGATCACCCCGACCGCCAGCAGGGGCCGGATCGCCGAGGCCCCGCCCATCGCCGTCAGCGAGCCCGACAGGGTCGTCTCGGTCAGGACGTTGCCCCAGAACGCCGAGGCCGCGGTGTCGGCCAGGTCGGTCGAGCTCATGCCCCAGGAGTCCCCGTCCCAATAGGGATACCCGGCCGACAGGCTCCAGCCGTCAGGCAGGCTCATATCCACGACCTCGCGGTCCGTCTCCTGTGCCATCAGCGCCCGCCACGACAGACCCCGCAAATACTGGATCTGCGTCACGATCTTGTCGACGGCGTCCTCGATCGTCGAGAGCCGCACGTACGTCGAGCCGTCGATGTCGCTGGTCTGGGTCAGAGGCGGCACCCGCGAGATCCAGACCTCGACCCCCGAGGCCGGGGCCGCAGTGAACGTGATCGACCCGCCCGGCGTGCCGTCCCACCAGTCCCCATCGGAGTCGTTGTCCGTGGCCGTAAAGTCGGAGTTCAAGACCTGGACATCCTCGGCCCCCGTGGCGGTCGTCCGGAGCACCACGCGAAGCGTCGAGGTCGAAAAGATCCCGAACGGCACGGTAAAGGTCGCCGTCGAGCCGTTGCCGTTGTAACTGACGGAATCGACCGTCGAGTTCACCTCGGCCAGAGTAGAGCCACAGAGGGCACAGAGAACACAGAGAAGAGCGAAAATCGTTTTCATGGTATCCTCGTCAATAAGGTCAATACGGTCAATGAAGTCCTACTCTTGTTTCTTTTCCCCTCTGCGGTACAGGCTCAAATACGCCCGCAGCGTGTCGCCCTTGGGCATGTTCGCCGGGTCCATCCGGCCCTTGACGCCTTCGGCGATCTCCTTTTCACTGACGACCAGCAGCGGCCGTTTTTGCTCCCGCATCGCCGCTTCGTGCTCGGCCCGCTCGGCAATCACCTCGCGCATGCCCTCGATGTCTCCGATCTTATGCGCCAAATAAAACCGGTCCACCCACTGCTGCTTGATCGCGGCCCGATCGGCCCCGACCCGTTCGGCCAGTTTCTGCTTCTCGTAGGCCCGCGGGATCTGGTCCGGCTGAAAGCCCATCGCCTTGAGCGCCGCATCGAGCCCGTTCAGGCGGATCTGCTCGAACGTCTCAAAGTCGATCAGCGGCGAGCCCCGCCGGGTCGTATGGCCCTCGGAGTACAGCCGCCAGGCGGCCAGGGGATTTCGCAGGGCCTCCGGCGAGGCGTCCTCCAGGGCCCGCAGGTACTGGCGGTTCTTGAGGTCCGTCCCGACCCGGTTCAACCGGCCGGGGATGTCCGAGACCACGCCGCCCATCCAGTCGAGGACCTGCCACTGGAGGTCCTTGTCCGGGTCGAGCTCGGGAACCAGGTCGCTCATGGCGACAGAGCCCGTCAGGGAGACGCCCGCCTGGGTCGGGAGCCCCCGCATGAGGATCTCCGCCGGGGTCTTGCCGATCAGGTCGGCCATATCCTCTTCCGGGTCCCTGCCCGTGGCCCCCACGTAGATCGCCGTGGCCAGGCCTGCCAGGGGCATCGCCTTGAGTCCACCCGTCAGCGTCCAGGCCAGCATATGCCGCCCGAGGGCCCCCCACTCCCCCGCCTTGGCCTGGTTCTTCATCCAGGTCAGTTGATTGAGCGTGTAGGAGCGAAAGATCGTCAACGCCGACTTGCCGCCCCTCATCAGGGGCGGGCGGTTGCCCTTGGCGTAGTGGAAGTGGGCCGTATCGATGATCCCTGCCGCCTCGGCCACGTCCGTCACGCCGGCCCTGTGCAGGGCGACGGCCATACTGGTGCGGTTGAGCCGCTCCATGTGCCGGAACACGTCGGCAAACGAGGCCGCCTTGCCCACCGGGCCCCAGGCCATCCGGAGAATCGCGTTGCCGCCCCTGGCGGAGATCTCGCTGGTCATCTTGGCGTCCAGGTAGCCCTGCGACTCCAGGGCCGCGATGAAGTCCCGCTCGGCCTGGGAGGTCCGGCCCGCCGCGGTATCGGCCATGGCGGTCATCAGCTTGGCCGCGCTCCATCGCGTCCGCTTCGAAAGTTCTGGCCAGCCCATCATCAGGTTGCCGCTGACGTTGACCACGGCGGACTTGATATTGCCGAAGAGGTACCAGAGGTACATGACGCTCTTGAGTCTGCCCCACTCGAACTGATCGCCCATGACGTACCGGATATACTCGCTGGCGTACCGGTGCAGTCTCGGCGTCTTCTGCGGATCGATCCCCTCCATCGCCTCGGTGAAGGCCATTGCGGCCTCCATCTTCGTCAAAAACCCGCTGAGGCCCGCGAAGTATTCGGCCAGCGGCAGGCGGAGATCCGCCGTCCAGCCGGGCGTCTCGGCCCTCTTGATGAAGTGCATCCCGAAGCCCTTGGCCTTATAGAGGTCCTTGAACGCCTGACGCATCGCGTCGGCCGTCGAGGGATCGTACGGCTTGCCCGCCTTCTGGGCCTGTTTCTCGGCCTGCTCGGCGATCACGTCCAGCATCTTGTTCACGGCCCAGGACGGGGCGTCCTGGAACGTCTCGTACTCCATCTTGGTCCGCCGGATGATATCGACTGTCGCGCCGGGGAACATCTTCAAGAGCCGGTCCCGCTCGGTGAACCGGTCCTTGGTATGGACCGCCGTCATGTACGCCGTTCGAGTCCTGCCGTCCGGGCCCTTCTCTTTGACCACGACAGCCCAGGGTCCGTACCACTTGTGCGGGATGTAGGACCCGATCCGGGCCTCGAACTCGGCGATCCGTTCCTCGGGCACGCCCAGTTCCCGCATGCGTTCGACCAGTATCCTGGCCGCATCGTCGAGTCCATCGCGGATCGCCGTATAGGCCGCGTACTGCTGGGGCGTCAGTTGGGCCAGCAGCTTGCCGACAATCTCGCCGCCCGGATACTGCTCCTGCGCGATCAGCAGTTCGTCGACCGCCTTTTGTGCCCTGGTGTCCAGATCGAAATACGGCTTGAGCTTCTCGGCGAACGCCCGATCGAGGACCTGCTTGGCCAGTTCCCTCGCCCTCTGCACGCCGAAGACCGGGGCGAACTGCGGGAACGATCTGGCGATATCGAAGGGAAGCTGCACGTACCGCCAGAATCGAGAGAGGTCCTTATTGCTGATCGGCTCGTAGCCGTCGAGACTCTTGATTCCGAATTTGTGCAGCATGCGGCGGATGAAGCCCGCCTCGGCCGGCGTCGGCTCCTGCGCAACCGCGGCCGGCAGGTCCGCCGCGGGCGGCTGCCCGAAGAACTCCGCCAGGTCCGCCTGCGTGTCGATCGAGTCCTGCTCGCTCTGGATCTCGCGGGCCTCCGCCTCGGTCCGGGGCCAGTCGACAACTTCGTCGCTCGTCGCCCGTGGCTCGTCGCTCGCGGGCGGGGGGGCACTGGTCGCCGCGCCCTCCGGCCGCTCCTGACCGGTCAGTTTGTAGAACCAGTCCCAAGCCTGGATCGCCCTCCATTCTTCCTGGAGGGCTCGATACAGGCCCCTGGGCCCGCTGATCTGCTCGTTTCCGTACCTGGCCAGCCAGGCGGCTTGTTCCGGGTTTTTGCGATGCTCCGCCAACGCCAGCCCATAGCGTTCGAAGAACTGGGGATACGTCATCGCGCCGGGGTGCGGTTCCCCCTCGATCATGGGGGCTGGCTCGGGCTTGGCGGTATACGCCTCGATGGCCCCGCCGACAAAGGGAGCGAGATTCTCGCTGGAAGTCCCCGCCGTCGAGACCCCCAGGCTTCGGGCCAGTTGTCGCAGTTGCTCCGGATCACCCGGCAGTTTCGCCGCATAGTCCTCGTACGTGAAGTACTGCGGACCCTGGAAAGGATCCCGCTCAGACGCCGCGGGGGCTTGATCACCCGCGCCTTCGCTGCGCGGGGAGGGGTCAAAAGACTCAAGTGTTTTGCGAAGTTCGGCCTCATCAATCAGTTGGCCCGGATCGTCGAGCACAAAGTCGGCGTCGGGCCGATCGTAGTACTCTTGCTTTTCCTGATTGAATCCAGCCCCCATGGGAGCCACATGATCGGAAACGCGAACCGTCCTGATTTGCTCGCCGTCAGGGCTCTCGATCTGAACGTACTGACTGCCAAACCCACTATAGCCCCAGTTGACGTGCGTTACCTTCCACCCCAGAGACTCGGCAACGTCCATCACCCGTTTCGTCGCGGCAGTCTTCGTGTCGGCCATCGCCTTAGACTGCTGATAGTGCTCTTCGGTGGTCCGTTCAAGTTCCTTTGCGTCTTCGGCCTCGTTGATGGCCTGCTGTTTGTCGTCCTCAATGACCCCCTCGCGCCATTGACGTGTGTTTTCAATCCATTCCTCGCCGAACATGTCCAGATATAACTGTCCGGAAGGATCAGCCGCCACCACCGTAGCATCATCTGGGTTGTCGGCTCTGTATTGTTGGACTTTCGCGTCGAATTTCTCTGCCGCGAGTCTTTGCGATTCCCGTCTGTCGGCAAGAGTCTCGGGAGACTCTTTGGGCTTTCGTGACGCGGCCCGCGCGGCGAGAAAGTCGTCGTGAAGGCCGAGCCTCTTGGCTTCTTTTTTTGCCCAGGTCTTGGAAATGACATTACGGTTCAGTTTGTCGAGCAGGTCTGCAATCTCAGGCCGAATTGTCCCTCCAGGCCGCTCTGGGGTTGGAGGCAGTTGTTTCTCGCGGCCCACCCCTTCGGGTTCTGCCATTGCCGCCATTGTACCGGCGGGAGCCGCCTGAGTCAAGGTTTCGGGCTGGGCGGGCCCTGTGCCAGCAGGTTGCCCGCCCTCATTCGCCGCCGCAGGCGGACCTTGCCCGATGTTTTCTGCCCCCTCCGGACTCTGTGCCCTCTGTGCCTCTGTGGTGAACCCCCGCGTCGCCGCCCCCGCCGCGGCTTTCGCCGCACCGGGCACGGCCAGGACTGCCGCCTCGACGGCCAGGTTGCCCGGCTGGAGGTCCTGCGAGAGCCCCGCCCGGATTCGTTCGAGCGGTCCGGCGTCCGGTCCGGCCCCGAAATCCTCCGTCCCGACCAGTCCGTTCAGGATCGTCGCGACCCGCTCTTCTCCCAGTTCCTCCACAAGCCCATCGTACCCGGCCCGCGTGAAGAACCGCTGCGCGAAGTTCGCCGCGGCCCCCGGCTCCGGATGGATTGCCAGGTATGCCTGCCTCATCCCGTCGTAGAGCCGCGATCCGAAGGGAAGCCGCCGGATCTGCGAGGCCCCCAGTTTCGCCAGGGGCTTGAGGATCTCCGCCCCGGCGGTCTCGGAGCCCGCCTCGATCGCGACCGAGCCCCAGCCCTTGAGGATGGAGGTCGCCCAGGACTCCGCCGGCGTGGCGATCGAAAGCTCTCCGTTGGGCCCCACGGCGATATGGTCGATCCTCCGTTCGACAATCTCGTCGCCCACGCGAAGGGGCAGGCCCAGCGTCGCACGCGTAATGGCTCCCCCGGTCCACCCGGCGCCCGTGAGCAGCGTTCGGCCCGCCGCCGTTTTGGCGTAGCCCTGGAGCGTCTTCAGGACCGCGCCGCGGGCCGCTTCCGACCCGATCTGTGCCATCCCCCCGGTCATCGCGAATTCGATCATCCAGGAGGGCAGGTACGAGACCCCGTCGAAGACCTTGGCCCCGAACGTCTGGCCGCGTTCAGCCAGTTCGATCCGCTCGTGGATGTACTTCTCGATCTTCGCCGCATCCCTGGCCCGCCAGGCGTCTTCGACCGTCTTGAGTCTCTGTGCCCGCTCCTGCGCCGCAAAGCCCGGCTCCGGATTGACCGCCCGGCCCGAGCCGGGATAGAGCAGGGCCTCCGACATGCGGACCTCTTTCTCCGCCACGTCCGCGTAGGAGTTCGTCTTGACCCGCTGCGACGCCTCATAGATGTCCACCGCCTCCTGCATCGGCAACGGCGAGAAGGGCACCCTCTTGAGCCACTCGCCCTCCACCATGCGCGAGATCTGCTCGCGAAGCCCGATCCGTCTGTCCTGCGGCAGATCCCCCACGTCGCTGGGGTCCGCGACGGTCGTCAGCCGCTTGAGGGTCCGAATCTCGAAGCCAATCTCCGGCCCGAACGGCTCGACGACGGCCATCGGCTGTCCCGTCTCGACGGCAACGTTCATATCCCGGTCGTACTGCCTGCCTGCATCGAACGTCGAGGCGGCCGCGTCGATTTGTTGCACCCGCTGCCGGAAGGGATTTCGCCCCGCCGCCGCGGGGGCGGCGGCCTCTTCGGATTCCAGGACGTCACGGAATGGGTTCTTGGCCACTACGGGTTCTCCTGCCAGATCCGAAGGATATCTTCTGCCGTCCGGCCCCTCGCGAGGAGCCGCATGACATCGGCTTTCGCCTCGCTATCGAGTTGATCCCAGATCGATTCGAGTCCCGCCGGTGCGGAGGATTGTGGAACCGCAGAGGTTTGTGTCTTTCGGAGGTTTCCGAGATTGCCCGCCACGCCCGCCGCTTCGGGCCCCGGCATCCCGCCGGCCGACGCCTCCCACTGGCGGATCAGCGAATCCTGCTCCTCGATCGCCCGCTGTCCGATCTGGACCTGGATCATCCGCCCCTGCCGCAGGATCTCGGCCCTCGTGGCGTCCGGGTTCTTTTGAATCCACTCCTCCAGCTCGTCTGAGAGCATATTGACCAGGTTGAGCTGCTGGGCCCTGGCGTCGCCGGCGGCGCGTATTGCTGACATGTCCCCGCCGGCCAGCGAGATTTTGAGAGGGTCGTCCTCTTGCACGCGCACGAACTGCCCGTACGCCCTCTGCACGGCGTCGTTTTTGGCCTGCGTCTGCATGCTGAACGGGCTGCCCATCCGCTCCGTCGCCGCCTGCCGGGTCGCCGGCGTCAGCTTCGAAGCGTTCTGCCGGAGGAAGCTCTTGACGTCGGCGCCTGGGATCGCGCCGCGGGCCGCCAGGTCCTGCATCTCCACGAGTTGCTCGTAGACGTCCGGATCGTTCTGGCTCCTGGGTTCGGCCATGATCTGCCTCGCCTGCCTGTAGACCTCGTACGGCAGTTCGTTCCGCCGGACCGCCTCCAGGCCAGCCTCCAGGTCCGCTTCGCCCCGTTCCGCCGCGACGAGGTACTCGTCGGAGTTCTTTTCGACAACGGCCCGCTGGCGGCTCTCGGCGATGCCGGCCTCTTCCGCGACGAACCCCGCCAACTGATTCCGCACGGCCGCCGCCTCCGCCACGTCCAGGCCGTAGATCTGCTGCCACTGCGGGTCCTGGAGCGTCTGGCGGGCCTTCTCCCAGCCGTCGAATCGGGCGATCTCCTGGAGGTCCGACTGGGCGCCGGTCAGCCGCAGTTCGGCGGTGAGTTTCTCGTAGTCGTCCGGGTCCAGCCGGTCCCGGTAGAGATCGACCAGGTCCAGACCCGACGCCGCCCGGCCCTCTCTCGCCAGGCCGCGGGCCTCGACCACCACGTCGGAGATCTCCATGCGGTCGAGCACGGTGGCGACCTCCTGGGCCCATCGCGGCGAGGCGTCGTCATAGGACATCTGCAGTCGCGCCCGCGCCGAGGCGGACAGGCCCTGCGATACCCTTTGCATCTGTTCTGCCATCGCGTTCGGGAAGGCGTCCAGTTCCATCTCGTAGCCGGTGACGTTCGTCCCGCTGACCGGGTGGATCTGCGACGCGGACAGATCCTTGCGGCGGTCGGGCAACTGCCGCAGGTACCCGATCCGCCATTCGTCGATCTGCCGCCAGGCCCTGGAGGCGGCCAGGGCGTCGCCGCGGGCGACCATCTCTTCGCCGCGGGCCGTCATCCGTGCCCCCAGGCCGCCGACCACCGCGCCGACCTGGGATTGAGCCCGAGCCCCCAGTCCGGCCAACTGCTGGCCTCGCCTGTCCGGAGCGACCTGTCTGACGTATTGCGGGATCATAGACTCACTCTTAGAAGAAACTCGAAAACGCTCCGATCACGCCGGAAACCTTGGACGCGTGGGCGGCCTTTCGCAGCTCTCTGGCGTCGGCCAGCAGGCTCTGGTATTCGTACGTGGCGTTGGTGGCCATCTGCATGCGGTCCAGGACCCGCTCGGCCTTGGAATTGGCGATCAGGTCCATCGGGGCCCCTTCCAGCCGCACGCCGGCCTCGCCGTACGTCGCCCGCTGGGTCGAGATCAGCCGCCGCGTGTCCTCGTTGAACCGGATCTGGTCCCAGACGTTGCGCTCGCGGACAGCCAGGGCCTCTTTCTCTTTCGCCCTGGCGGACTCCTTGTAGCTTTTGGCCTGCTGTGAGGCCGAGTACATCGTCCCGAAGGCCGCCAGGCCGCGGCCGGCCCAACGGAGGGCTTTCCCGGTCCCAGATCCGCTTGTCCCCATCATCGAACCTCCACAATCGCCAGAATCGCCCGAACGGTCATCGGCAGGGGCTCGGCCTGTACGATCGTCACGGCCGCGGAGTCCGTTTGTCCCCATCATCGAACCTCCACAATCGCCACAATCGCCCGAACGGTCATCGGCAGGGGCTCGGCCTGTACGATCGTCACGGCCGCGGAGTCCGTGGCGAAAGATCTGCTCAGGCTACAGTCCTTGTCCCCGGTGAACAAAGCCGCCGCGCCGCCGGTCAGGACACCGAACGCGCCGCGGGACCAGTCGAGAGACTGCGCCAGGGCCGCCGTGGGCCCGACCTTGGCGCCGAGGGTCTGGTAGAAACTCACGGTGACCTGCCCGACCGCCTTGCGGCGGTGCCACGTAGCGCCCTGCTGGCCGGGCAGGTCATATCGGACCGTCGTCAGGGTCGAAGTGTACGGCAGCCCGACAGCAACCACCGAGGCCGCATCGTCCAGCGTCACGCTCCCGCCGGAGATGGTCCTGTCGTCGTCGGCCGCCCCGTCGGCGCAGATCGCGACCGTTTCGCCCTCCAGGTGACCGAGCCCGCTGAACGTCGTCGCCGCCGCCGCATCGTAGCTCAGTCCGCAATCGACGAAGTACACGTCGTTTTGATCCGTTCCAAAATCCCACGGAGCAAGATACTCGACGTACCGCACGGTGGACCCGTCCACGGTTCGTCGCACGGACAGCCACAGTTCGTCCTCGGTCGCGCCCGGCACGGTGCAGATCGATTCGACCACGCCGGAGCCGCCGAGCGCGTGTCGGCTCCAGGAGACTGTCTGGAAGTTCCTGTCGTACGTGCAACTGGCCAGGCCGCCGTCGGCCCGGGCGCACCAGAGGATCGGGTACGGCTGATTGGCCCAGGCCATCTCCGAGACGCCCGAGCCGGTGATATGCTCACTGAACAGCGTCAGATCGGGAGCCACCAGGGAATCGGCGTCGTAGCTGTAGAGCACCTCGCGGACCTTCTCGCCGCCCCGCTGGAGCACCAGGAGGATATTGTCGGCCACCACGGGCGCGACGTCGGCCGAGGCAATGGCCAGGGTATTGCTGATCGTCGGCGGATTGGACGGCCGGATGCCCGCGGCATTGTCCGCCGGCTCGATCTCCAGGACGCTGCCGGTCGTGCCCGCGATCAGGCCCCGGCGCCGCTGGGCGGTCAGCCAGAGGATCGGGTCCTGCTGGGCCCGGCCCAGCGTGTACCCGAAGGAATCCGCGTCGTCGCCGGCGGCCGCGTCGAAGCTCTCGTACTCGGCCGTGGCGGAAAACCAGATCGTCAAGGGCTGATGCGTCGTGGAGGCCAGGACCAGGCGGTCGGAATACGAGGCGATCGCGCGGGGGTACCCGCGTACGCCCGACCAGGCCCCCTCGCTCCACCGGACCGTCGCATCGGTCGAGGCCAGATCGCGGACCACGTCGCAGACGGCATGGCAGGGGTCCGAGACGGCCGTCAGCCGCACCACTCCGGTATGCATGTACGCATGCACCCAGAGCCGCACGCTGGCAGAACCGCTCGTGTCGGCCGTGCAGAACGCCCGGACCTGCACGTCCTGCCCGGTATCGTTGTCGTAGACCTCGTCGGTCGTCGAGGCGATGCTCGTGGAGATCATCGTCGCGTAGGCCGTCCAAGTCGAGCCCTCGTCGTAACTGATCTGAAGATCGATCGTACCGACAAACGAGCCTGAGACCGACCACTGAAAGTTTCCACCCGACTGACAGGTCAAGGCCGTCGTGGCGTCGTTGACGTCGTCAAACGTCGCCGAAACCGTCTGTATCCCGACCAGGTCCCGGATCTTCCAGTACGAACCCACGTGCCCAGCCGACCACAAGGCCGCAGTCGAGACGAGATTGACGTCCGTGCCCGTCGTGGCGGAGGCGGCGAGGGTCGTGGCCGTCAGGTTCTCCGTGAGGAATGGCCCGTCCTCGATCTCGGCGTCGGCGATCGACCAGTCGTTCGGATCGGTCTGAACCAGTTTTTGGGGCCAGTCGCTCCCGCTGACGATGTACGCCGTGTCCGCCGACTGCCACCATTGCAGGCGGCCGATCTCGTTGGCGTCGAACGGCGTGGCCAGCTCGTAGATCGAGTCATCGTCATTGAGCACCAGGCCGTGCTCGCGATAGACCCGCATCAGATTGTCTGTGAACTCCAGCACGTACACATCGTCGCTGGAATACCGAAACCCCATCAGCCTCGCGACGTTGTTGGAATCGGTGGCCGCTACGAACCGGGTCCCCGGCCGCCGGACGGCCGGGCCCTGCGGCACGGCGATCAGGTTTTCCATGGTCGCGGCGCTGGTCCAATACCGTTCCGCGTCCACGCGGGCCACCGCCAGGGGCGACAGCTCCCCGCCGGTAAAGTTCGACTGCATGACCGGCAGCGTCTGGGCCAGAACCGCCGATGCGATCCAGAGGAAGACCATGCACCCAAGCCTCATCGTGTTCATAATCGCGCATTCCTCCACGTATCGCTGACGATGCCCGGCGCCGACTGCTCCATGGCATCGGCCATCCTCGCCTGAGGCAGGGAGATCCGCTCATGCCACTGGACCAACGCGTCGGCAATGGCGACGGCGCCCTCCCCGCAGAGGGCCGGGGCCAGGTACGCCGCCAGACGTTTGACGAGCGCCTCCACGAAAAGGTCGTCATAGAGATCCGTGTCGAGCGTGTACCGGATATACTCGATCTGGACGCTCGTGGCGTCGGTCTGGACATGGCGACCGACCTTGGTATATTCCACGTTGCTCAGCAGCCGCAGCCCGCCGATATAATCCGAGGGCAGCGAGTACGCATAGGCGAACCCGGCCGCCGGCGCCGTCGTGAGATTGCCCGAGATGTCCGCCTGGGCGGCCAGGCACTTCCAGTCGTGGCCTCGCGCCGCCGCGCGAAAGGCGAGTTCAAAATACAGAGCACACATGCGGGCCTCGTGCGGCACGTTGTCGCTCTGGCCGAAGTCCAGCGCCCCGATCTGCCGAGTAATTCCGCACTGCCCGAGCGCCATGTTGCAGATTCGCACCAAGCTGTATCCCATATCCAATGCCTCAAAAACGTCCTGGGTGTCCGGTTCGTCGGCCTCCAGCCAGATCTGGCCCGGCCGGCGGTATAAGGGATCGGCATACGCGGGTCGTAGGGGCACGTCTCACCTCACGGACTGACGATCGTTCCCGTAGTCGTCCGGTTCCCGTAGGGCAGCGTCGACGTCAAACTCATGACCACCGTCGCCCCGTCCTGGCGGTAATACGTGTACGTTCTCGTCTCGTCGCCCACACTGACCGTCACGCGGCCGACCAGATCCGCGATCTGGGCCTCGATCAGCGAGTTCATCGTAATCCCGTCGATTTCTTCCGCCAGCCAGGCCGCCACCACGGCGGCGGGCAATCCGCTCTGGATCGCGGCGATCGCCGTGGCGTTGGGAGCCCCGACCAGATCCATCGCATCCCCGGCCTGCGCCGCGGTTTTGGCATGGTCGTAATCCGATGTCAAGATCACCGGGTCCGACGCCGGGTTCCAATAGGCGAGCAACAGGGCGTTGAACTCCTCCTCGGTCATGGCGTCTTCGCCGAGCGAGACCTGTTCGACAGCGTTCGCCGTGAACCGATAGACCGCCCCGTCGAGCTCCACCGCCGTGTCGAGTTTGTCCGTGACCGCCTTGACCGCCGCCACTTCGGTGTCCACGTACCCGGCGACCGTGCTCAATGCCGAAGCCGTGGCCAGCCCGCTCTGAATTGCGGCAACGGCTGTGGCGTTCGGAGCGTTGACGAAATCCATCTGGCTCCCGACCGCTGCGGGGGAGGCCGGGAGATTATCCGTTTTGGCCTTGATTGCGGCGACTTCGGTATCGACGTATCCTTTCACGGTGGCGATGTCCGCACTGACGCTGGCACCAGCCGGGGCCCCGAGCCGGGCAAAAGCATCGCCGGTCATGTCCGGCGCGGTCGATCCCTTCCACTGCGCCACGTTGGCCGACACATTCGTCGCCGAGACAGACCTCGCATCCACTTCAGCCTGGATCTGGAACGTGTGCACAGCCACCCCAGCGATGCTGTCCACCGTGGCCTTGACCACTACGACGTAGTTCTTGCCCTTCTCGAACCCGGCGGCTGTGGTCAGTTGCCGCCTCACGTAGTAGCAGCCGGTGATGGCGTCAAATGGGGAGCCCACCGTAATGGCCACGTCCTCGTCGATGCCCGTTGTGGAGCCGTCCTCGTAGATCGAATACGTCAGGGCCGACGGCGCGTAGGCCGCGCCCGTGGAGAACCGATGCGTCGTGGCCGGGATTCCGACGTAATCGTCGATTCTCCACGAGCCCAGATACTCGGCAGCCGCGGGGACGGACAGCCCCAAGGCAAGGACGGCGGCCCAACATGTTTTCGACATAATGAATCTCCTTATCTGACCACCGACCCGCCTAATACGGACCGCATGAACCCTGTGGTTTGTTCTTCGAAATACTCATCCGCCCCGACATCCCACGTCCCGCCCTGGGGACGGGCCTGACCATCGATGTCGATGGAGATGTAGGTAGACGCCGTAGATGAACCCTGCCCGATCAGTCCGCTGCCGGAAACCAGATGCAGGTTCTCGCTACCCTTGGTCACATTCCCGAAGCAACTTGTATCGAAGGCCACCTGCGACGTGGATTGGCTCGCATCGGCGGAATAGCAGTTGGTCAGGGAGAGCGTGCCGCCCTTGCCCCAATCTGCCGTACTGTTGCCCCCGGCATAGCAGTTGATCGCAGTAAGAGTCTGGAAGCTGCCAGCGTAAAAGCCGTAGGTTCCATTGTTGACGGATGTGCAGTTGACGAACAGTCCGCTGTTGGAAGTGTTCGTTTGCGCTCCGGGGCCGGACGAGCCGTAGAACAGGCAGTTCATGGCGCGGCTGCTGCTGCTTAACAGAAGCCCGTAGAGTTCACCCCCACGGATAATACACTCCTTCAGATAGACAATCCCGCCGGTGTTCACGCAGCGGCTTCCGGTTCCGCTGGTGTTGTGGATCTGCATCCCTTCCAGGACCGTGTAATTGGGAAGGGTATCCACAAGTTCGTCGTTGCCGACGCTGGCGACGAGGCGGTATTTGCTCGTGGACCAGACACCCGCGTGACGGTCCTCGGAATCCACTTTGATCCACAGGTAATAGGTTGCGTTCGTGGTGTAGCCCGATGTGGCCAGGCGGGTCGTGTCCGCGTTGGTCGAACCTCGGACATTGATTCGGACGATCTTCGTAGCCGTAACAAGGTCTGCGGCTTTGGCGTCCACAGCGGCGTCCACGCTGGAGTAGGCGTTAGCCCAATCGCGTCCGTCCGCATCGCCGCCGGAGACGTCCGTATCGACATACCAATCGTCGATACTTTGGCCCCACGCAGGCCAGGTTAGCAGAACCAATAGAATGCAGATCGCCAGTCTCTTCATGTCACTCACTCTTCTTCAGCCCGATCTTTTTGGAGGCCGGAGCCGCCCGAGTCGTGAAGCTCCACTCGTCGCCGGTAATTTCCTGGTCGCCGTCGTCGAGTTCGTCCACTCGCCAGTAATAGGTCGTGCTGTATTCAGTCACAGGCGTAAAGGTCAGCAGCGTCTGCGGACCTGCCGCCAGACTCAGATTCTCACTGACGGTCCCGAAGTAGACTTTATGTCGCGTCGCATGTTGTCCCGGCGTCCAGGATAAGACCTGCCCGAGAGCCACGCCCGTAGCGTCATCTGCCGGGGTTGGCGTTGTCGCCTTCGTCACCGTCGGGGCGGGGTCGTATTCGTATGTGGGTGGATAGACCCACTTGTTGCTCAGGATCACGCCCTTGGCGTACCCGGAAGTGTAGTTGCCCCAGTTGCCAGATCCCACGTTCGTGCGGCACCAATCGAAGTATTCGAAGAATTGCGGGCTGTTCCAAGAAGTCACAGCCGGAAAGCCTCCGTTCTGGTGCATAATCACAGGACACACGGCAAACCCGATCATGCTCGATGTCACGATCCCATGATATCCACCATACAGATACGTTGGGTTTGAGATTGCCCACTGCCACGAATACGGCGGATTAGCTGCCAGCGGATTTTCGCACCAGTACGACACGCCTTCCCAGCTTTCGTCAAACTCATGGTAGTCGGCATAATCACTAACTTTATACTGCCGCCCTAAGTACAGATGATTCCCGATAATGAACGAAACGCCGGTTGCGGTGTTGCCCTGATAGGGCGAGGTCAGCGTCAGCGTCGGCGTGCCGGACGTGGACGCCGATTGAATCGTGTACGCCACGGCCGTCGTGCTGTACCCGCGAACCTCGTCGAGGACTCGCAGAGTACCGAAAATAGTCTGCGTCGTGATGAACCGATCCCCCGCGACCGCGCCACCCCAGGTTTCGCCCGCCTCTCCAATCACCGTAGAGGAGTTCTGAGTCACACTCACCGTGCCGGTGTTGTCCCTGAGCGTAGGATAAGCCCGCACCCTATACGGCTGGCTGTCCCAGAAGGTGTCCCCGCTGCCCAGGAAGTTGCTCGTGATGCGGAAGGTTTGTGCATTCTCGTCGAACTGGAACCCGTTCGGCAAATTCCAGTTGTCGTCTATGTCCTGGTTGGTGGCCAGCCCGAAGTTGACCATCTCGGCGTCGTCCAGCACGATCCCCGCGAACAGGATCGGCCAGTATCGACCGTGCGTGTTCCCGCCGGACGCCTTCCACCACAGCGATTGACCCTGTTTGCACACCGCCCACAGGTCCAGCCCCCTCTGAATGCAGCCGATCAGCAGCCGGCGCTTCTGCTCCAGCGTCCCGATGTCGCTATCGAACAGTGCGAGATACGCATCACCGTTTTCTTTCGCCCAATTGCCCGCGTACAATTCCGAGGCATCCCAGGCATGACACCGCGATCCAGCGTCCACCGTGGCAAGCTCCATAGTTGGTCTGGTGACGATTCGCTCTAGCGACGTGAACGACTCTGTTTTGAGCGACCTCGTCTCGCCTGCGCTACTGAGCAACTGCCTCGTGCCCCCCAGTGCAACTTGCGGAATGCGGGCCGTCACGACATCCGACCACTGGTACTCCACCGCTCGGCCGGTGTACGCTCGATACGGCGGTCGAAACCACGTATTGTTCGCCAGTGCCGTTTCAACCACAGTCAACACGGACACAGACCGCATGGAATAGCGAAACTCGACTTTGGGTTCGGGGTCGGTCGCGTAGTCCATCGAGTAGCAGTTCAGAACCGACGACGGGAACGTGTCCACCATGAACGGCAACTCGTCGCCCCGGTTGGCCGCCGCGGAGAACGCCGAGGCAACCCAGCCGGACGCAACCTGTGCGTCCAGACCCGAACCAGTCCCCGTCGGATTGACCATCATGCCGTTTATCACCCGGCCCACGGCCCCGCCGTCCGGGAACGCGCTGGCACTGTAGCCGAACGGCGGATCGTATGAAACGATGACCGTCTTGCCGACGGTGGCATACGACCCGTCGATAAAGCGAAACACCCGCCGATAGTCCTGGAACGTGCGGGTAATCGCAAACTCCGTCAACGTCTTTGTGTAGTAGGCTCTGTCTGGCCATTCGACGTACGGATTCGGATGGGCGCTTTCGTAGGGATAGAAGATCGTCGCGTCCGGACTGATGAGAATGATCGCGGCATCGGACTCAGTGTCACCAATTCCACTCCAGCCCATCGCAGTAGCAGGAGTCGCTCCATTCCCTGTGCCGCCTGGCGTCACGAAGTACGTGTGGTCCGGGAAGTTGAAGGTGGAAAACTGCTGAATCGCCCCAGCCGTGGTTCCGCCAGCCGTGGTCGCGTCCACGCGGACGTAGTATGTCGAGTTTTCATCCAAGGCTTCCGTGTCGCAGTAGAGCACGCTGATCGCATCCCCAATCTTCGTGCCTGGCGGACTGGTCTTGCCGATGTAGACGTCGAACGTCTGCTCCTGCGTCGCATCGGCCGGAGTCTTGGTCCACATGATCCGGGTCTGATAGTTGACCGTGTCCCCGGTCTTAGGCCAGACCATCGTGACTGCAAAAGGAGCCGTATCGCCCCGGTCAATCGGATGGTCGGGACCGTCGAGGCTGGTCGTGCTGGTGTCGGAGACCGTCAGATTGTCCGTCTCGACGCTGTAGTCGTCGAACAGCGGCAGGTTCCAATCCGGAGCCCCGCCCGTTGCGGCACCCGGCAAACCCCCGGCGTCCAGAGCCGCACGTTCTGCACTCGACAACTCCCGCTTCCAGAAGGCGACTTCCGCGAGCTTGCCATTGAACGTAGAGCCACCGAGGACCAAGTTTGCTGCCACATTCAGGGCCTGCGTGTACGTGCTCGCAGACGTGTACGCGAGAATCTCCGATCCGCCCTGCTTGTACGAGTAGAGACGAATCTTCAGATCATCGCCGCGACTCATCGTCACGCGGCACCAGCCGGTTTCGTTTCCGGTGTACGCTTTCTTGTCATCGACGTGGGGGGTTCCGTTCGTTGGGAAGTGGCCGTACAGGCAACTGGGCGGCCAGGTTCCGCTGCCCTGAATCGCCAGACGCAGGGCTGCATCGCCCGAATCCGTCCCGGCACGCCACAAAAAGAGATTCCGCCAACTCGTTGACGCCCCGCCCGGCTTGACCCACATCGACAGCGTCCACGCCTCGGACGACCCGATGGACAGGACCGCGTCGTCCGTGATCGTAATCGTGCCGCCGTTCATGGCGACCGAGGCGAAAGCCGCAGGGACCACCACGGAGGCACAGAGGACACAGAGAAGAATCGTTCGGGTGATCGTCATAGAACTTTCCCTTGCTCGGACAAACGCTGGATCTCGTCACAGAGCCGCTCATACTCACCCCGGCGCGGCTCGCCGGGATGGGCCGGCGGCGACGGAGGACCTGCCGCCGCCGGCCCCACAGACGAAAGGCTCTCTGCGTCATCTTCGAGTAGGTCGGTCACCTTGTAATGGTGGCACCGCACGCTCGGATCGCACAGGATCCGATAGCCGCACTCGTGCACGCGATCGGAGAAATACACGTCCCCGGACCGCTTGACGTACTCCAGGTCGCTGGCAGGCCGGTCCACGTATTCCCGGAAGAACCAGGGATAGCCCAGATGGTCCAAGACGCCGCGTTCGACCAAAACGGTCGTACCGCCGACGTGCCGGACCGGGAAAGGCCTGGCAGGCAACGGCACATCCCTGGGCCACCAGTCGCCGGGGGCGTCGGCGCGGATGTTCCAGAATCTCGCCCCGCGCCGGCGGATCGGAGTCACACCGCAGGCCACCGGCGCCCTTAGGGCCAGCAGCCGCTCCACCGCGTCGGGCGGCGGCACGGTATCGGAGTCCAGGAAGAAGAAGTGCCGCACGCCGGGCTCCCGGGCCAGGGCCGCGGCGATCGCCGCGTTGCGGTTGGCGTCGCAGCTGTCCCCGCAGGGGTTGGCCACATCAACGTTCGAGTACCGGCGGCACAGGGCCGCCAGCCAGAGCGTTACGCGGCCGTCCACTAGAGGGTGCCGGGGCGCCGGGAGCACGACGAGCAGCTTGTCCATCTTATTCCTTCGCGTACAGATAGTGGATGTCCACCGTGTCGGTGCTGGCCAGGGCATGGGCGGAACTGGTGCCCATCGTGGCGTAAATGTCGGTGTCGGCCGCCAGGGGCTCGTTGATCTGTTCCCGGGCGGGGTAGAGCACCTGCGTTTTGGTCGTCGTCAGCGCCGTCGTGGTGCCCAGCGCGTCGGTATCGCCGGAGTAGCCGATCTTCAGGATACCGCTGTCGCTGCCGTTGTACCGGATCACACCGAAGAGCGGAATGGCCCCCTTGGGCATCTTGCCCAGATAGATGATGTCGCCGCTGGCGACACGGGCCCCGGTATACTCTTCGGTCATCGACCGCACAACGCCCCCGGACTGCTCGGCCTTGAGAGCCGTGCTGGGGGTCAGCGACGCCAGAATGGTCGCGTTGGTGCCGTATTTCGTAGCCATCAATAAACCCTTTCTGACCGGCCCTCTTCAGGGCCGGAATCCCAAACTGTTACTGCACGGCCAATCATCAGGCCGCGGCCTTGAGCTCGATTTCCACGACGGCGGGCCCTTCGTTGCGTTCGGCCCCGACCTCCAGCGTGCAGAGCACCTGATCGGCGTCCTTTTCGGGCACGCGCTCGATCACGGTGCGGACGTCGCCGCCGATGCCGAACGTCACAGCACCCTCAGCAAACGCGTAGCTCCGCACGCAGTCGGTCTCCACCGAGTGGTATCGCAGTCCCGTCCCCGTGGCCCGGTACTCGATCGGGATCACGAAGAAGCCCAGGATCTGTTCGATCCGGCCGGTCTTGATGTCGCGGACCACCTTCATTTCCTCCCCGTTGAGCGTCGTATCCGCCAGCAGGGCGTTGATGTTGTAGCTGTTGGTCACCAGGTACCGGCGACGGTCGGGGTCGATCTCGGCGGCGTCCAGGAGGTTCTTGAGGGTGACGACCTTGGCGTAGGTCAGCGCCGTCGCCGTCACGTCGGTGGAATCGGAACCCGCGGTGGCCACGGTGCCGTCGGATTTGACCACGCGGCATTCGCCGGCGTCGTAGTTGTTGACGCTGGTGCCGCCGGCCTCGCCGGCGTGGGCGATGCCGCCCAGGGCGTTGATGATCCACATGTCCTTGGCGCGATTGGCCGCGGCCACGCAGTTCTGGACGTACTTGCCCTGAGGATCGATGATCAGCTTCTCGGTGTCGGCCCGGTCGATCAGGTGCCGGCTGACCATGTCATGGATGGTGCCTTTGCGCCGGCTGTGCTCGAATTCCGAAAGGGGAATGTCGGCGTGACGGGCCGTCCGCTCGGTCATTTCCGCCGTGCCGAGCCGTTCGGCGTAAAACGATTTTCCCACCACAGAGGCCACCTGGCAGGCCTTCTGCAGGCGGGAGTCCTTCTGCTGGCTGAGCATGATGACCGCCGCGGAAAACTGGTCGATCATCGCTTGGGTTACGGTATACGACATCGGAGAACTCTCCATTTTGCAAACACGCGTTCGTGGTTACCGGCCCATGATGGGCCGACTCTGGAGAGCTCCCCGATCGCCCGCGCGACTTCAGACTCGTCACGCCTGCGAAACGGACCCTACCGTTTTGCGTTTCTCCGCGCCCGGCTGCGGACCCCGGAGATGCCCGAGGCTGCCCGCATTTGCGGTGTCCACGTTCGGCCGGACCGGTAAGGCTCCCCGGCCTTGCGGACGGTATTACTTTTTCGCTGCGGTCAACTGGTTCCGCAGTCTCATCAACTCATCGAGCACGCGATCGTGCGCCGGACCGCGTTCGCTCAGGTACGCCGGCGACCGCATCAGCTCGTCGATCTTGCTCTGGATGCCGGAGCCGTCCACCGACCCGCCCTTCTGTTGGGTCAACCGGTCCGGAGCGACCGCCTGGCCGACCTTGGCCATCAGCTTGAGGAAGGCCGGATGTTCGAGCAGGCCCGCTTCCGTCAAGGCCGCCAGGTCCTTCTCGTCGGCGAAGGCCGCCGCCGCCGTGTTGGCCCGTTGCACCTGGGCCTCGTACGCCGGGCCCAACTCCGTTTTCAAAGCCGCTTTCGCCGCATCCAGGGCGGCCTGCCGCTCCTGCTGCTGCTGGCGCTGCGTCGCGACATTCCAGGCCGCGACCCGCTCCGCAAATCCGGTAAACTGGTCGGGAGTCCAGCCCAGTTCCGCGGCCCAGGCGCGGAACTGCTTGTCCGTCGCCTCATCGACCGTCAGGCCGTCGGGCATCTTCACGGCCGGGTACTTGTCCGGCGAGTCCGGAACGCCAATCGCCTTGCGAAACGCGGCCAGACCCTCCTTGTCGTCGGGTCCTTTGGGCAGGATCGCGCCCTTGCGGCCGACCATCGCCTCGGCATCGGCCAGCATCTTCAGAGCCTTGTGCACGGGCTGGCCCGCCAGGCCGGCGATCGTCTTATTGCTTCTGAGCTCAGCGTCCAGCCCGTCGATACTGATCGTCATGGGACCCGGCGAAGCCGGCGCCGGCACGGGACCCGGCCCAGCAGGAATTACCGGAATGTTCGGGTTCTCAGTCATACTCTCTCGTCATCGTCGTCCGGTCACGTTACAGGCCGCCGGCCGCACGGAGGCGGTCGGCCGCTTCGATCTGCTCGGTCGTGACTTCTACGCTCTTGCCGTTTCCGTCCGGGAAGGCGAATTGCACGGCCGTTTTGTTTTCGTTCAGATAGTCCCGCGGCAGGCTCGCCAGAGGCGACAGGGCCTCCAGGCACTCGGCCACCGTCGGCGGCCGGGGCGGGTCGCCCACGCAATCGTTGACGCATCGGCGGGCCCTCTCGATGTCCTCGGCGGTCAGCTTGCCCCGCTGGCCCAGCCGCTGCAAGGTGTATACAGGCCCGTACCCGGGCGCATTGGGCTGGATCGCCGCCAGGACAGACAGCAGGCCCTTGGCTTTGGCGATCGTGGTCCGCTCCTGCATCTGCCGTGTCGCCACCTCAGCGGCCTCCTGCGCCAGCTGCCGCGACACCTCGCGGTCCCGTTGGGTGACTACCGTCGTGGGTTCATTGATCTTGGCCATGACTGACATGCTCCGGTAACAAGGTTCGATTCGCCTGCGACTCGGCCAGGCGGAGCCCGATGATCTGGAGCATCCGCAACTGACCGAGGTTATGGGCCGTCACATACTGATTGTCCGGGCAGAAGTCGCCCGGAATCTGCGATTCCAAATCCGTCAGGATCGTCTGGGCCATCAGGCCGCACGCCGCGAACTCCCGATACGCCCGCAGGGTCTCGTCGGAGGCCTGCGTCAAGCCCAAGGCGGTCATGCCACACCCCGCATCACGGCCTCGGCCGGCGAGCCGGGCTCGGGCTTTTGCGTCACGCGGGCCATCTGTTCGGCCTGCTGCATCGCCATCGCCTGCTGCATCTGCTGGGCCTGGACCTGCATGCGGGCCTCCCGAAGGGCCCGGACTTCGTCCCGGGGCTTGAGCCAGCGGGGCGGCAGGGCCATCTTCTCGGCGATCCCGCGGCTGATCTCGTCGAAACTGAAATTGTCCCAGACGGTCGGATCGATCTCGGCAAAGGGCGAGAGGAACACCATCGCGTCCTGCATCGCCGTCATCTCGGCATATTCCATCGCCAGGGCCAGCGTACTGGTGTACCGGATATTGGCCAGGTTCAGCAGATCCAGCGGAATCCCGCCCAGCAGGTGCGGCGCCTCGCTCATGATCGACAGGTTGATCCGGATCAAGGCGTCGAAGAACTCGACCTTCATCCGCCCGAACTGCGGACCCAGGAGCCTCATCTGGTCGTGCAGGATCGCGCGGACCTCCGTGGCGGTCTTGGCATGCGTCTGGTCCATCAGGACCATGAACAGATCGTTGAACATCGCCGCCCGGATGATCCGCCGTTTGCTCTCGGCGTATTCCAGCCCGAAATCGACGCGGGCGCCGGTACTGAAAGGTTCCGGTTTGACCGACGGAGCGACGAAGTTCACGCGGTAGTTGAGGATGGAACCCGGCCGAAAGAGAATGACCGGCTTGCCGTTGGCGTCGCGGCTGTTGCTGATCAGGCCGGCGCCGTCGGGATTGAGGATCGGAGGCCGGACGACCTGCTCGGCACCCTCGATAATCGCCCGCTCGATCTGGTTGACCATCTTGATATCGGGCAGACAGGTCATCGCCGGCGACCGCCCGTGCTTTTCGCCGGCGGCCTTCACCCACCGGCAGACAAGGTACCGCAACTGCGGCCATCCGCTCTCGCGGAGCACTTTGGCGTCCATCACCGCGACCCAGACCGAGGCCACGGGCATATTCCTGGCGTCCAGTCGGCCGCCCGCGTAGTCGTTCCGCGGCACCGCCGCGTGCAGGACCTCGAAGATCTTCTCCCGGTCCCGGCCGTCATTGTCGCTGTAGGCGTCCCAGATCGTCTTGCCGACGGCCGCCTCGCCCGCCCCGAACTCCTGGACGATCTGACGGGCGGACCAGCCAAACCGCCGGTACACTGCGTCGACACGGCCCCGGCTGCCCTCCTCGAACGTCACCTGCTCGAACGGATACGCCGTGTACTCGAACAGCGAGTCCAACCCGCGATTGACCTCGACGGAGGCCACTCCGGCCGTCATCAAATCCAAAAACCCCTCGTAAGCCGCCTCCGCGTAGTTGCTGCGGCTCACGTGGTCCCTCATCGTCTCCGAGACGCCCAGCATGTCGCGGCCGAACTCGCCCGCCAGGCGGCCGTATTCGATCGGCGGCGTCAGCATGAACCACGCCCGGTCCGATGGACACATCGCCCCGTACAGGCCACTGGCTCCGCGCTCGGTCGACATCTCCGCCGTCGAATCGGTCAGATCCTTGTGGAGGTTCTGGCCCTCGGTCCGCTGGACCATCACCGTCGCACGCCGCGGCAGGCAGTATTCCATCACCTCCTGAACCAGGCTCTTGACCGTCGATCGGGCGGCGTCCAGCGTATTCCAGCGGGCCAGCAGCAGTTTCGGATCGATCATGCGTCAGATCCCCACCAGAGAGGGAAGATGCAGTTTCGACGTCTGGCCCGACCGCCCGCCGCCCAGCATGCTCGAACCCCCGGAGCCCCTGGCATGGGCCGTCAACGCCCGGCGGAGCCGGTCGTCACTGGCCAGGACCTCCGTATCGGTCGGTCCGATGGGTTTGGGGGCCTTCGTCGGCGCCGTACTGGTCACCCAGTATTTCGCGAATCCGGCCCAGCCCTGGTCCTTGATCAGCGGACTGGCCCGGATCCATTTCTGAAAGATGTTTTCAGCCATGCCTCAAGCGTAGACCGGCAGCGAAGATTCGAGGGCCTAAATGTGTCAAAACGTGGTTTTCCCGCGTGAAACCGCGTGTGCCTGTATATAATTAGGGATACTCTTTTGAATTGGCAGGCAGCAGGATTCCGGAGGCCAGGACGATCGTCGAGACCAACTCACCGCGGTTCCGCACCCGCAGTCGATGGTGCAGCCGCTGGTTGTAGGTCTGCACCGTCCCCTTGCTGATCCCGAGGGCCTTGCCGATCTCGCCCAAAGACAGTCCCTTGACCATCAGGAGGGCCACCTGGAGTTCGCGGACCGTGATTCCGAGATCCGCGGCCGTCTGCCGCCAGCGGGCGGGATCGGCGAACCGCTCGTACGACATCTGCATCCGCGCTTTCCACTCCGGCATCCTCCCGATCACCGGCCCCAGTTGTTCCCGTCGGTCACTTCGGGTCATCGCTTGCGAGTCCTTTCGCCTGTCGCTGCTGCTCGCACTGCGGGCAGTGGGTCTTTCCGATCGGGGCCCGCGAGGCCTTCATCCGCTTGACGTGCCCGCATGCCAGCGTCAGCGTCACGCAAGACCCCAGCCGCTCGCAGTCGCATCGGGCTTCCGTCCGCACGTGCACGATCTGTCGTGGCGTCATCTTCGAGTCTCCTCCGGCAACCGCTCGGCCGCGTCCCGGCGGGACAACTCCAGCCCCAGCGCCGCAAACGCCAAAGCCGCCACCGCCGGATAGTCTTGGAGTTTCAGGTCGGCCGGGTCTTCGTTGGCCGGCACCACCAGCATTTCGCCCGCCAGGGCCGACGTCGGCGGCACCCGCAGCCGATCGCCCCACGAGCCGGGCCCGCTGTAGATCCGCTGCAAGAGCGGCATCACGTACGCCATCGGGCCCCGCAGCTCGCACAGGCCCGAATGCTCCACGCGGAGGCCCCGGCCGACGTACTCATGGCAGATCGTCATCGCCGCGGCGTTCCTCGCGTCGGCCAGGACGCGTTCGGGATGAAAGAAGTCCCGCAGGGCCGCCAGCAGGGCCACGAGCCGGTCCAGACGCGGCGAGTCCGCCGCATCGAGCACGTCCAGGCAGGGGCGGCCGGCGATATGCTCGGTCGCATGCTCGCCGACCACCACCACCCAGCCCGGCCGCACGCCCGGCCACATCGCCCCGGCAAAGATCCGCGAGTACTTGACGTCCATCTCGACCGGAAAGTGCATTTCACTGGGCATCATCGCAAATCCTTTCGCCACAGAGGGCACGCTCTTCTGATGTCCTCATAACCTGCTACCTTTCATCTGTGGAAGTATCCCGCCCCTTCCGTGCTGTACAACAGGTACCGCAGGGCGTCGGGGCAGTGGTCGTTCTGTTTCTCGGGCTCGTCGCGAGGGTCCCGCGTCTCGGTTCCCTCCCGCCATCGGTACGCGATCATCTCGCGAATGGTGTTGCGGCAGCCGGGATCGATCGTCAGTTGAGGCCGGCCGTCGGCCTGAACCTTGAGCTTGGCCTGGACCAGTTCGATCCCCAGGCGAACATCCTTTTTCGCCGGCAGCGTCTCGATCCCCAGCTGCCGCAGCTCGTAGATGTCCTGTGCGTCGTGGTCGGCCCAGCGTGCGATGATCCGGGTCCGGCCGGTCATCGCCCGGATCTTCGCGGCATGCCAGGCCAGAGACTCCCTCGCCTGGTAGTGCTCCGCGTAGACGTGCCACCGGCGGTCCGCCCCGTACCGGGCGGCACAGAGGCAGACGAACGGATTGTTGAAGCCCAGGTCGATCCCCTGATAGTGCTGGGCGTCCGCCGGCAACTCGACCTCGCACACGTGGACGTCGCGGCGGAACGTCTTGTACACCGCACCCAGGAACGCCGCGAAGTACCCCTTGATACGCGTCGCCTGGACCTCTTCGGGCCAGACCGCGATCAACGCGTCGATCTCCTCGTCGGCGATGTACCCGCCGCGGCTCTTTCGGTTGTCGTTGAGGTCCGCATGGAAGACCGCGTCCTGCGGCCCCGGATCTCGCTCTCGCTTCTCCATCCAGTCCTGCGCGATCAGCGGAGTCGCCGACCAGGCAAAGAACCCGTTTCGGTCCGCCAGACGCATCACGAGTTCGTCCATGATCGAGGCTGAGTCGTGCTCACACTGCTCGTCGCAGTAGATCCCATCGACCGACCGGCCCTGGAAGGCCACGCGTCCCTGCTCGAATGCCTTGAACTCGATCCGCGTCCCGTTGTCAATCAGAAGCTCTTTCGGGATATCGGCCCCCTTGTTGTGCCAGACGATCCCCTTGAGCCGCCGCATCGGCAGATAGGCCTTGATCTTCTCCTGCCAGAGGATCTTGCCCACCATGTCCCAGGTCGGCGCGATCGCCCAGATCACCGCCCCCGCCGGCGTCCGTCGCCAGGGATGCACGCTTAAAGCAAAGGAGCACAGATCGTATCCGATGTTCGATTCCGACTTGCCCGACCGGTTGCCGCCAAAGAACCAGCGGTACTTCGCCTGCGAAGCGTGGAACCGGCCCGCCTCGGGCAGCGCCCGATACGCCAGGATCTTCCTGCCGATCATCGCAATCGCTCGGTCCGTCACCATCAGCCTGTTTTCTCTGTGTCCTCTGTGACTCTGTGGTGAACCCTCATCGCCTGGCGGATCTCCTCACACTCCTCGGGCGACAGGACCTCCGCCGACTCCATCACCACATGGGCCACCGGCCGGCCTTCATCGCGGTCCCACATCCGCATCGTCGCTTGAAGCGCCACGCCGCCCAGGCCCTTCTTCAAAAGCTGTAAGGCCTGCTTGGCCGCGATCCGCCGGGCCAGAGATTCGCTCTTGTCCTGCTGGACCCGCCGGGCCTCATCCTCCCCGGCCTCCAGGAACTTGCAGATATGCCGCCACAGGTTCGCCCGCGCCGCCGGCGTGCCCGCCGGATTGCCCGAAACTCCGGGTGCAAACTGATGCTCCACAGGCGGCCTGCCGTAGCCGACATCGCCCCGTTTCGGGCCTTTTCCCAGTTCCGCAGGGATTCGATTCGTGGCCCGTGACCCGTAGCCCGTGGCCCGTGGCCGCTTGACCGCCCTGGCGGGCTTCGCCGCCGGCCGCTTGCCGCTTGCTTTGCGTTTCGCTGTCATGATTTCTCCTTCGCCAGGCTCCGCACGATCCCCGGCACGATCTTGTCCATCGCCACGGCGCCGAGGTTCCGCACCCCGGCCTTGCCGCGTTTCCTGGCTACGTCCCGTTCGGCCCGCTCACAGAATGCCCCAAATTGGCCCGGATTGAGCCTGTGGCTGAATTTCTTGACCCAGGCCGATGCCCAGGCCCCCAGCACGCTCCGATCGCTCCTAGAGGCCGTGGTGGCATCCGCCGGGGCCTCCCGGCCCAGGACCGCCCGGAACATTTTCCGGGCGAAGTCCATCGCCAGAGGATCGCTCCAGTGCAGGAAGTCCCCCAGCCTGCCGGCGTCGTCGGCGAAAGCTGACGGGGAGCGGCTGTTGCGCCCGGCGGCACGGTCGCCGCTCCCCTGGTCAGAATCAGGCAGGTTGGCAGGTTCTGTGGGGCTGTCCCTGTGCCCTGTGCCCTGTCCCTGTCCCTGTGGGTGTCCCTGTCGCTGTGGGTGTCGGCTGTCCCTGTCCCTGTCGCTGTGCCTGTCGGCTGTCCCTGTCCCTGTCGCTGTCGTCTCGCTGCCCGGACAATCTCTGGAACCTGACCAAAGCGCGCGCGCATGCTTGCCTGTGGGCTGTCGCCTGTCCCCTGTCCCTGTCGCTATCCCTGTCTTCTCTCTGCTGTCTCTGTCTGAAACCTGGACCCCATACTCACCCCTGGAATCCCCCCCTATAGTCCCCCCCTTTGTCCCCTCTCTTTCCCCTAACCCGTCGCTCGTGACTCGTGACTCGTGCCCCGCCGGTTTCCGGCCGCCGGGCTTCCAGGCTTCCATCGCCAGCTTCTCCGCATGCGTCAGGTACACCAGGGCCCCGGCCTCCAGCATCGCCGACAGCGTGGCGTTGAGCGTCTCCGGATCGAGTCCCCACTGAAAACACAGCCGCGTCGGCTCGCCCCACTCCACGCCCCAGTAGTCCGCCTTGGCCATCATCCGCCAGACGTTGATCATGCCCATCTGCACCGCCGGCGTCGCCCCGGCGAACCAGGGCTTTCGCCACAGCGAGTCGCACAGGGGCAGCCAGGCGGGCTCCCGCCGAAAATGCTGCCACACGCCCCAGGGACCCCGCGCATTGACCACCGCCAGCCAGGGCGAGGCCAGGCAGAACCGCTGCGCAGGCTTGGCCGGCCACGGGAACCGGTGCAGCGACCAGCTCGTCACCGAGGCCGGCGAGGGCGGTCCGTCGCCCTCTTTGCCCGGCCCAGATACTGCCTCCTTGCGTTGTCTCGCTGCCATATCCTATCTCTGTATCCCAAGCGGCCCGCCCTCGCCGCGGTCCGCAGAACCGTCATTCCGTGCCTCGTCGCCCGTGACCCGTGACTCGAACCGGCCGCTACGGCGGCCCGGTCGAGCGCTTGGACGCCCACTGATCACACGTCGCCGCCGCGCCGGTCTGCATCATGTAATGCTCCAGGGCCTTCGTACAGTGGCACACGGTCGCCATGCGCCCGAACTCCACGATCCTCGCCCGCCACCACCGGCACCGCTCGCAGGTCCTCGGGCCGGTCACTGGGCCAACTCCGCGACCGCGAACGAACCCTTGCAGGTCTCCAGACGACTCGGGTCTTTGTGCAGCACCGGATATCTCTGTCCCTCGTAGACCCGCGACCCTATCTCCTGTTTGCACACCGAGCATACGACCTTCTTCCACGACTCCCGATCCCCCGGCAGACTGGCCCGCCCCGTACGTTTCGCAGGCGGTTTCTCCGCCTTGAGCCGGCCCTTGCGAACCCCAGCCTGCTTTGCCGCACACTCGCCCTTGATCCCGAATAATACCCGGCACAACTCCTCCAGACGGGCCTTGTCCCGCCGCATCCGTTCGGTGATCTCTACCAGTTCATCCAGGGGCGATCCCTTCGTCTGTTCTGCATCCATGCTCAAATATACTCCTTCCTGTTGTCTCTGTGTCCTCTGTGTCTCTGTGGTGAATCGATCTTCAAACTCAATCGCGGCGTCCAACGCCGCAGCCTTTTCCGCGGGCCGTGCCCGCACGTACAAGATCGGGCTCTGGTTCCATTGGGCCCCCAGACTCCGGCAGTTGCCAAACCGATCGATCAGCCCATCAACGCTCGTTTGCCGCACCCGCACCGGCATCCTTTCGCGTTCGCCGCCGAAGCCGCACCGCCAAGGTGTGCAACGCCGCGCCCGTCGCGTCCAACTGATCTGCGGTCAGCCAGAACGACCCATGCCCGCGCACCTGGGCCAGGGCCTGCGAGTAGTCGTCGATCTCCATTTCCAGATAGTTGTCCTGGGAGTTGCCCTGCACTCTCACCAGTCGGTCTGTGATCTCGACCCCGCTCATTCCGTTCTCCACGATTGCACGATCATTTCCGCCTCGATCAGCTCCAGATACCGACCGCGGGACAGGATCACCGCCGGCCAGGGCGCCGCCGCCGGCTGGTTAGGATCGAGAAAGATAACCCGCTCGCTGTCCGGCACCACGATGACGGCCGAGTTCCTTGGCCACCCGCAGCCACTGGTCGTACAGAGCCACAGCATCGCCAGTGCCGCGGGCCACAGCCACCTCGTGGGCCTTCTTGGCTCGGTCCCATTGCTCGTTGAGTTCCGCATAGCGTTTCTCCCACCGGGCCCGCGCCGTCAGCCGGTCCGTATAGATCAACACCGCCAGGCCCGCCAGGGCCGCCACCGCCGTCGCCACCGCCGTCACCGCCGCCGTCATGGGTTTCGGCCGATCTGCGACTTCGCCGTCACGCGGCCCCAGAGAGCCGCCAAACCGCTGACCACCAGGCCGATCTGCATCATGATCTCCAGCAGGCTGTCCTGTTCGACCGCCACCTGATCGAGTTGGACCGGGCCCACGCGCCCGATCCCTAACATGGTCATTACACTCAGAAACACCGTGACCATACTCGCCCAGACGGTTTTGCTCGCGTACCACCGTTTCGTTTCCATACACAGTCCCTTTCTATTTCATTTGGTCCACGTTGCCGTGTAGGTCATCTGCGTTTTCGCAGCTCGTCACGGATCTCATACAATTCGATCCAGATCAAAATCATCGCCGCTATGATGGTAATATCCGCGATCATGGCGTCTTTCCCTCCAGTTCCGGCTTGGCAGGGCCCTCGTATAGGTCAGCCACGTCATGATACCCTGACCATGCCTCGGTTTGCCGCTCCAGTTCTGCAATTCGCCCGGTCTGCGAAGCTACCGCCATGGCCAGTCTGCGGTTCTCCTGGCGGATACTGGAGAGCAGTTCGTTCGCGGCGGCAAGCTGTTTGGCCTGCTCGTCGTACTCGCTGCGCAGCGACACGTAGCTGTCAGAGATTCCATCGCATTCGCTTTTGAGCCGGCGGAACTGCTCGGTCAACTCATCAAGTTTTTTGGCCATCTCGGTTTTCGGTTTCATGGTTTTCTCCTGGAACAGCGCCATCTGGCCGGCCTTGGCCCCGCGGGCGGGGACGGCGGCGGGGTCAGTCCTCAAAGAACAGTGGTGTTTCATTTTTCGCACTCGGGGCATCGCGATTCAGCCACCATTGCCAGTATTCTTCTGCCGTCCTAAATGGCCCTTTCCCTTGCTTGAAGGTCGCCTTGACTGCTCGCTCCCACGCCCGGGCTATCTGGGGCCAGCGGGCCATCTGTTCCTCGACATTTCGGGTCATGGGGCATAGAACGCACCCTACTCTGGTTTGGCCTTCGGCGTAGAGGCTGCATGTCTTGATCTTGCGTTTCCAGATGTACGACCAGACATCAGTTGTCGTCCAGTCGATGATTGGATGGAGGTATCGCTTTGTTGGGTCGCGGTAGCAGGACTCAACCATCTTGCGGGTCGCGCGTCGGTTACTCTCGGCCCAGCGGACGCCTGTCACAACAATGCGGCCATGCCCTCCACGTTCCTTCAGTTCCTGGCAGCAGTATCGGGCTTGCCTTCGCGGCGGCGAATGATTCCGCCGCACCAGTTCCCACATCGTGTACGGGGGGCGATCAATCACCACATCCGCCTGCTCCTTGACATGCCGCACCACTTCGGGCGGGTCGCAGGTCGTCAGATTGTGGTGGGCGTCGTACTTTACGCCTGATCGCCGCACGAGGTCCAGGACGACGTCAGAGTCCTTGCCGCCGCTGTAGGCCACGTAGTATCCTTCGGCTGGCTCAAACTCACGTAGGCGTTCGATGGCTATCTCGGCCAGCGTCTTGCCGCAGAGCGTGTTCATAGCATGACCTCCAGGCAATCCCCGCACAGCTGCCAGTACCGAACCTGTTCTATCGTCATCATGTCATTTTCTTTCCCGCCAACCTCTTGTCGTTCAGTCGCTCCAACTCGCGGAGGAAGGCAGCGGGCTTACCCAGCCAGTGATACGTCCCATTGCTGCACAGGAACCGTGGCGATACGATCCTGCCGGGGCATCGGTCGCACGTCTTGGTGTTGTTGCCATGCTCTCTGCTGTAGGCACAGAAATAGCAATCACAGTAGATCCTTCCCGCGTCGTCTGGATAATGCTCTTGTATCCACTTTCTCTTTAGGGCCGGCACATCGGACTCCGGCTGCAATCTGGTCTCTCTCACGACATCCCGCCACATCGCGAGGCAACGGTTCCAAACTTCGTCGAGCGACAGGGATGGCTTCTTCTTCGCCTCCAGGATCTTCTTGGCGCTGCGCAGGGCTTGCAGGAGGGTCTTGCCTGAAGCGAGGTCTTTGTACGGATAGCGAGATATGACCCCAGATGATGGCTCTTGTACGCGCGTCCAGCCATCCCATTGAATCTCGATACAGAGTCCGTTGCGTCGTGCCCATCTCAACAGGCGTCTCAGCTCATCCATTTGTCGTCACTCCACACCCCCTCCGCGTGCCTGGCAGTCCTGGACGTCCCAGAACCGTAGACACCGCCGGCACAAGTGGGTGTTGTGGCCTGGGCGATAGACCCCTGGAAATTTGTGCATGTCATGCCCGTACACCAGGCATTGCAGGGCCCGCCATACCCGCCAAAACAAACCGCTTCGGTCAATAAATCTCATCGTTTTCTCTTCTCTGCCTTTCCCACTCTTCCGGGATCGGCGTCGCGTTCGTTCGCGAACCGTCGCCCCAGATGTCCAGGTCGTGCCCACTGAGGTCCTCGTATCTGCGTTCATCAGCGTTCATCCGCGGTTCCATCCTCTGCCTCATCTCTCACGCCAAAGTCTCCGCCTCGTACAAAATGATCCGCTCGGCGAACCCATGCTCCAACTGTTGCAGCATCCGCACCGCCTCGTTTCGCCCCCCCGGCGCCACGATCAGCCGGTACCGCGCCGCCCGGTCGAACACCCCGTCGGCGTAGATTGCCCGATAGACCATCCGCCAAACTGATTTGCCGATCAGTTCGAGCCCAACCGGAGTGTCGCCCCGCTGTAAGGCGAATCGCACGCTACCGGCCAGGTCCGCCCGCTCTTCGACCGGCGGCAGTCCGCGGACCCGAGTCGGCAACGCCCCCGCGGAAGGTCGGGCGTACTCATTGCGGATCGTCGTAGGGTCCGAACCCAACCGCTCGCTCAAGGCGGGCACAGGTTGGCGTTGTGTCTTTCGTCGGGTCATATTTCATGGAGTTCGTAAACCCTCTGGTCGATCCACTCGGCGAACTGGGCTTCCATCTTGTCACGGCGGGCCAGGACCAACCGCACGTGGTCGGCGCTCCCGATAATCTTGCAGGCAGCCAGACTCTCCGGAACTGCCGCAGCCAGATTCCCCAACACCTGGATCAGCGTGTCATGCGTCACCCCGCTGGCCCCGCTGCCGCTGAAATTGCCGAGAGTCCAATCGAAGTTTGCGAGATACCGTCCGGCCTCATTCTGGATCACGCGGATGACCACTTTGGCGTTCTGGATGCCCTTCGGCCTGAAATCATACGCCTTTACAATCTTCTCCCCTTCAGAACAGGCTTCGGTGGCGTCCGCCTCGTCGGCTGGCGTATCTGTGCCGATCTCATCCGATTCGTCCCAGGGCAGGTCCGCCTCCTCGGGCGTGTACGCCAGTTCGATTTCGAAGGGCGTGGGGTCCTGTTCGTCGTTCATAAAGAATTCCAGCAGCCCAATCTGCTGGATCGCATCGAATTCCACGTCTTGCAGTCGTAGCCTCAGCCCCACCGGTGTCCCGCTGAGCTGGATAGGCTCTGCCATGTCCCGCCGGGAAATGCGGATGCCGATCCTCTCTTTTCGTGACGTTGCCAGGGAAAGGAATCGCCCTTGCGACGGATCAATCGCAAGTTCCAGTTTCTGCCGCCTCGCCGATCGGTTCAGCGGCATCCCGACCGCGTTCATTGTCTGTTTCTTCATGGCTTGCCCCTAGACTTGTCTGTTGAGTTCTTCCGCCATCCGTTCGCACTCCGCCACACGGTCCCTGCCGTCGTCCTCGGTCTCGTCAGTGCCCAGGACTGCGGCCAGAACCGCACAGATTCCCAGCAGCAACCCGCCCAACACCAGCGCCAGCCCCACAAGCATTACCCCCAATTCCCACCAATCCCACATCATGCGCTCCTTCTAGGATTTGAAAAACGGCGGGGCCCCAGCCCACGCGAGCCGGACAGGCCCCGCCGCCGAACGTGTCTGAAAGAATGCGGAGACCCCCGGCGCCAGGCTGGCCCCAGAGGGAAGGCCTTCCCTGGCCTATTTCAGCCGCAGGCCTACCTTCAGCCGCAAGGTCTCCGCTATGATGGGGTGGGCATTGGAAATGTAGAATGGCGGGCGGCTCGATGTCTGCGGTACTGCCTGCCTGGAGACGCCATCGAAACGCCTTCCAGGCCGTTACGGGCCCTCTCGACTCCTAGCCTAACAAGGTCCGCTTCCCGCGCTGCCGCCCGCCCGCACATTGGGAAAGTTCAGATGGCCTGCGGCCGTGGCCGCTCCGAATCACCGTTTCAGTCGTTTGACTCGACCCCTTGGCCCTTTTCCCTGGATACTTCCCTTGCATGGGGTGCAAGAGGTCGGTGGTTCAAGTCCACTCGCCCCGATTGAGTTGGAACCAGGGGTGATGTGTTTCTTGTCGTCCCTTCGGTAAGAATTCTTTTCCTCCCATACCTGTCGCATCTTCCCTCTCAGACAACGCCGCTGCGATTTGTCCATAACTGCAAGCCCAGTTCACGAAGGTGGTTATGGCACACCCCAAGGCCTGACGCAACAGAGCACGCCCTGAATCCACGAAGGACCCTCCGCAAAAAAAAGACGGCATTCTGGATTTTCTTCTTGACGTTTTCGACAGGCGACTTACCATGAACTCCGGAATCGAACAGCAACACCGGTACACGATGTCCGGTGCCATGAAATGGATTGGGGACCAGCTTGGCGAGGAACCGGGCGTAACCCAGGGAGGATGGATGCGGTGATGACACATGTCACGTAATCATTTCAGCGGGCTCGTGACCCAATAATCTGAAGGCCTGTGTTCTGGCGTTTCAGCCAGTCCATGCAGGAGAGACTTCGTACTCGCAACTCATGTGATCTGAGTTTGGCGGCCACTCGTTGCACACTTATAACTCATGAGGATTGCCGCCCGAACCGACTGTCGCGGATGTTCTTCGCAGCGAGCGAGCGCTTTCACGACTTCTTACGCCTTGATTCACCGGCCTCGCACGAGATCGCCCTGAAGGGGTGTATCGTTGCTGGATATATAGACTCCCGTATGGCTTGTTTTGGCATACCCAGACCTTGGGTGCGAAACGACCGGGAGTCCGTTCGCGAGCACGAGTGGAGATCGTAATTGGCCCGTGTGCCATTGATTTCGGATAGAAGAGTCGTCATGAAAGGAGTGCAAGGATGAAAGCTAGGTTGTTGGCAATTCTGTTGGCGTTGGTTCTCTGCACGGGAGTGGCTGTGGCAGACCGGGAAAACAGCGCAAGCGCGCATGTCGCGGTCCAGGTGGTCGAAAACGTCAGCGTTGGGGTCATTACTCCCCTGGTGAATCTCGGCTCGGTCCAGACCGGCCCTGTCGCCGGCCAGATCGCTTTCCGCGTGGACGCCAACGTCCAGGTCGTGAACCTGCAGGTCGCCGTATCGAACCTCTACAAGGACGATGTCCCGGATTCCGCATGGCAGATTCCGGTCGACCTCAGCGCCGGCGTGGTTGTGGTCAATTCCGACAAGATTCGCGAGCAGCCGTCGGGCTCCGACAACGTGCTGGAGTTCAAGGAAGGTGCCGCCGTCGGTCCGTACAGCAACGGGATGGTGACTTATTCCCTTCCATTCTCGGCTGGCCAGAACGGGCATTTCAGCGAGGATGTGGTGGTGCAGTGCACCTGGAACCAGCCTGATCCGGAGTTGCCCCGAGGCGAGTACAGCGGCATGGTGGTCTTCACCGCGATGATTCTGTAGGAAAACAGGACTGTTGCTTTTGAGCACGTAACCGATTAGAGTGAATTTGCGAAATCGCGACTCTTCGGGGCCCGGGCCAATTACGATGTTTTCTGGGGTTCGAATGGTCGATGTGGGGAGATGGTGATGACAAACATGGTCGGAAGCAAACACTTCGTTGCGGCGTGTGTGGGAGTGTGCCTGTTGCCCCAGTGGCTCATAGCCAGCGTCGCGATCAAGCCGGCATTCGTTGAGGTGAAACTGGACGAAGGACGACCCTCCGGGACCTTCCTGATCTCGAACGTGGGCGAAACCGAAGAGCGTTTTCGGGTCACTGCGAGCCATTTCGTCTACACGGAGGACGGAGTGCTCAAGCAGTCTTCCACGGGCGACTACTCCCTGGCTCCCTTCATTCACTTCAATCCGCGAGAGCTCACCCTGGCTCCCAAGACACAAAGGGCGGTTCGTTTCGCCATCGTGCCGAGAGGAAGACTCGCAGAAGGAGAATGGTGGGCCGCCATGGAATTGGAGTCGCTGATCGTCAACGATTTCGTTACCCAGCAGGACACGGCCGGACGCACGGCCAAGCTCAAAGCGGTCAGCAGGATTCTGGTGCCCATCTTCGGTTCCGTCGGGAAGACATCCTATGCAGGCCAGATCAAGGAGTTGGATGTAGACATCGAACAACAGGCGGTCGTCCTGAAAGGCCTGGTGGCCACAACCGGGACGGGGCGCCTGCGAGTGGAAGGGGATTACGAGATCACGGACTTGGCGGGCAAGGTGGTGGACAGCGGTCCCTTCGCGCTGGGCTACGTACTCAGGGACGCGCAGCGATGGTTCACCAGAAAGATCGACGCAGATATCCCGAAAGGACAGTACAAGGTCAAAGTCAGTCTCCAGGCGCTACACGTGGAACGCCCCCTTGTTGGGGAGGCGACGGTCACCTGGCCCCAGATTCCAGCCGCCGAGCCGGCGTCCCGGGTCGGACCGGAGGCGCCGTCTCCCTTGGTCGAGGGACCATCCAATCAACCGAACGACTCTGCGAAGGAGAGCAAGCGTACGGAGGTGCAGGGAAGCGCCGATAGTCCGTAGATATGAGAAATCCCGGACGCCTTCATGGCATAGGGTGGCTTCTCATCACGATCGTATCGATCCTGCGGGGTTCGGTTGGGCATGCGATCCTGGGGGGAGGTTATCCGGAGTTGGTCTATGATGTTCCTGCGGAGAAAGAGGGAGAGGACTTCGCATCTCAGGTTCTGCCGTTGCCTGAACTTCCCCACCTCGGGGGCAGGCTCGCAGATATCGAGTGGACTTTCTCCATCTCCGATCCCAACGCGTCCCGGGTGTCCGCCACACCGGTTCCGATCCTGGATACGGCGTCGCAGGGCGATCCGAATGTATCCATGGTCCTTGTTTCGCCTGACCCGAGCGATCCAAACGCCGAGGAGGCAGCAGCCACCGAACTGATCGGTTTTGTCGTCCGAGGCCGGTGGCTCCATGAGCGGCTCCAAATCATCGATCTGGATTCACTGGTCACCCCTGACGGCAGGCGGTGGCTGCCCTTGCTCCGCGTGCTCAACGCCTTTCAGATCAAGCCTGAGGAACAGGGGAGCACCCTGAGGTTCGCCCCCGAAGGCGTAGGCGTCGTCGAGGTGGACATCGCGACAGGACTGATCCAGATCCAGAACCAGACTCGCACGATCCCCTTGCGGCAGGCAGTCTCCGAGATCACGCTCAAATCCGATATCTACGTGCTGCCCAAAGACCTGTGGGAGATCCTTGGGATGGAACTGCAATGGGACCCGGAAATGTACGAATACCATCTCCAACTGGGTCGAAAGCTCAGCATCTGGAAACTCCCGTCCGGATCGTCTCTGCTGGCCATTCCTACGCAATTTGTCGGAGCGGATCTGCCGGAGAGCCTTCCGCCGGCAGATCGCAGCCGAGCCCCCCTGCAACTGATCCAGGTGGACTGGAGACCCAGCTACAACTGGCGACAAAGCAACGGTGGGGACTCAGGGCCGACAGACACACGAATCGTCCAGATCGACGGTCCTCGAGAGACCTTCTGGGGGAATCTGTATGAAGGACAGTATCGAGTACAAGTCTCCCACCCCAGCCGCCTTTGGTCGAACGCACAGGGCTGGCACTGGCCCAACGACGACGCCTATGTCGCCCAGTTGGACTGGTTCGAGTGGGTCCATCGGTTGGGTTCCGCGGAGATCACGACAGGAGACTCGTCCTTCGGATTGAGCAACTTGGTGTACCCGGCCTTCCAAGCCACCGGTGTGCGGATCAACGGGCTGATCGGCTGCACCGCGGAGGAACTGAGAGCAGACCGCTCCAATCGAGGCCTGCATCAGTATTTCGGGCGAACCTATATCTTCGAAGGTCCGGCGCCAATCGACGCGGAAGTGGAGTTGCTCATCAACGGCAAGACAGCCGACATCCAGGGCGTCCGACCCGACGCAGAGTCCCCTCCAGGCATGGGAGTCTACCGTTTCCAGGATATCGAACTCCCGTCGGGCATCCTGAACGAGGTGACGATTGTGATCCGAGAGAGCAGCGGCAACGAGATTCGGGTGGAGAAAGCAATCGCCGGAACACCCCAGCTCCTTCCGCAAGGACATGCCGCCTATCTGGCCATCGCGGGAACCAGACGCGAGACCATGATGCCCCCCATGGACGCCTTCGATGCCGGGGATTTCTATGGGTACATCACGGGAAGCCGCATTCTCTACGGTTTGACGGACCGTCTGACCGTCGGCGCCACCGCTGCTGCGGAGGGAGATCATTATCATCGTCTGCTGATGACGGATCACTCCCCGACCCAGCGTTCCTATCCTGAGTCGAGCAGCCAAATCGGAACGACCTTATCCTACATGCCCCTGGACAATCTGATCCTCTCGGGCGATATGGCGGGCAGTTGGGGCCAGGGACAAAACGAGTACCAGGACGTGGCGGCGCGCAGCCGGGCCGAGTATCTCGTCACACGAGACCTCACCCTGAACCTTGATCTCCTGCGCATCGGATCGGATTACTTCGACGGAACCAATCCGGACATCTCAGACCGCCACGGCGGTGAAACGGGACTGATCTGGAGACTGCACAAGAACTGGACCCTGGAGGCCGGCATCGGACAGATGCGCAACAACCTGGACGGACAAGTGGAAGAGACAACCGAGGTGAACTACCAGAACATCGGTATGACCACGACGGTGGTACCCCGCACATCGCTGTCCGCCCGTCTCAACAATCTGGACGTGAGCACCGAGGAGAATCCGCGATGGCTGACGGAGCTCGGACTGCGTGTCATGCCGACTCGCGACGTGAGCCTCTTCGGCCGGGTCTACCTCGGCGAAGAGCTGTCGGTCGAGGGGGAGGACCGGTTTCTCTCCACATTGCGACTCCGTCATGCGCCTCGTCATTTGCGCCCGTCGCAATACTGGACGCTCCGCAAGTCGCTGGACGTGGACAGCTCCATCGGGCTGGCCTACAATGACACCGACTACGAGGAATCCCTCTCTCTGGTGCATGACCGGAACCTGAGAATCAAAGGACATCCCCTGCGATTGCGTGCAGAGCTCCTGATGGAACTAGCGGACGATCTGGAAGGACCGGGCTATGGCTTTCGCGGCCGCGCCGAATACCTGCTCGACAACGTTGGATCCAACTATCTCGGGGCAACCGCAGACTACCGCTATGGAGACTATGCGTTCACTCTCTACCTGAATCTGAGGAATCTCTATACCCAGCATGACCGACGGATCGTGAACGTCACTGCGAGCCGTGTGCGAACAGGCTATGGCGCGGTCCATGGCAAAGTCTTCGTCGACTATAACGGCAACCACCTCCTCGACAGCGATGAACCGGGCGTTCCGAATATCAAGGTCCACCTCGGTCCCTATCTGACCGCGGTCACCGACCAGAGAGGCTACTACGTGCTTTCCGTCCCGTCCAACACCTCTGAGGTGCGCCTGTATCTGGATCCGGATACGGTTCCTGCAATCTACAGCGTGACTCACGGAACCCAGTTGGCAAGAACCTGCAGAGACAGCTTGACCGAGGTGAATCTCGGGCTGTCGCCACTGATTTCAGTGCTTGGGCACATCGTCGTGATCGAACCGACCGTTCCAGAACCGAACGCCGCGGACCCCAATCTGTCAGAGGCCAGGCCAACGATTCTGGACCCCAGAGCCTCAGGTCCTTCCGACGTCGCGACAAAACCAGTGTCTGGCGTTCGGGTCTCCCTGACCGACACCCAATCCGGGCGTCTGGTCGCCGAGTCCTTTACCGCCGCCGACGGCAGCTACTATATGGGCGACGTCAAGCCGGGCCGGTACTGGCTCCGCGTGGACGCCAAATCCCTACCACCGACATACGCGATGATCGAACAGGAACGACTCCTTGTCGTCGAACCCACGAGGGAGGATTTTCTCGAGATCGAGATGCCTGCCTTCCAGGCCACAATCGATGAGTCCCCAGCGACGCCACAAGAGAACGGATCAAAGGAAGCTCCCTGAGCCGGGCGAGGAAGCGACCGGATCGGATTCCGTGATGCAGGCCCGCCGCAGGCGGAGTTCCTGGATCCAGCAGTACGATACAGGCACGATGAGCATTGTGAGGATCTCGATCACCATGCCGCCGAAGGAGGGGATTGCCATCGGCACCATGATGTCCGAGCCCCGGCCGGTCGAGGTAAACACGGGAATCAGCGCCAGGATCGTCGTGGCCGTGGTCATCAGGGCCGCACGCACCCGCCGCTGGCCCGCTCGGACGGTGGCCTCGCGAATCTCCGCGGTCGTACGCGGATTCATGCGGCTGAACGACTGTTGCAGGTACGTCCCCATGACGACGCCGTCGTCGTCGGCGATACCGAACAGCGCGAGGAATCCCACCCACACCGCTACGCTCAGGTTGACCGGGTGCACCTGGAACAAATCCCGCAGGTTCGTCCCGAAGACGCTGAAGTTCAGGAACCAGTCGCGTCCGTACAGCCAGATCAAAAGGAACGCCCCCGACCAGGCCACCATCACGCCGACGAACACCAGTAGGGTCAAGGCCACGCTTCGAAACTGCAGGTACAGAATGAGAAAGATCGTGAACAAAGACAGCGGCACAAGCACGCGTAGCGTCCGGCTGGCTCGAAGCTGACTCTCGTACGTGCCGGCAAACGTGATGGTCACGCCGGCGGGCCGCTCGAACTGCCCGGTCGCCTCCCACTCCCGGATGAGCCGATCGGCCTCCTCGACGACGTCCACCTCCGCCACGCCTGTGATCTTGTCGAACAGCACGTAGCCGACGAGGGCCGTGTCTTCGCTCTTGATCATCTCCGGCCCGCGGACGTAGCGAATCTGCGCCACCTGGATCAAGGGGATCTGCGCGCCGTCGGGAGAAGGGATCAACACCCGTTCGAGAGCCTCGATGCTGTCCCTCAATTCCCGCTGGTAGCGGACCCGCACGGGGAACCGCTGGCGTCCCTCGACCGTCGTCGTCACGCGGATGCCTCCGACGGCGACCTCCAGGACCTCCTGGAATTGCCCGATGGGCACGCCGTAGCGGGCCAGCGCCTGGCGGTCGGGAACGATTTCGAGATACGGCTTGCCCACAATCCGGTCTGCGATCACGGTGGCCGGATCGATGCTCGGAACGTCCTTGAGCATCCGTTCGATCTCAAGACCGGTTCGCTCGATCGTGTCCAGATCGGGCCCTTTGATCTTGACGCCCATGGCGGCCCGCATGCCGCTTTGCAGCATGACGACCCTGGCGGCGATCGGCTGAAGCTGCGGCGCGGAGGTCGTGCCGGGAATGTCCGCGGCCTGGACGATCTCCTGCCAGATGTCATCGGGCGACTTGATGTGGCTTCGCCATTGCCGGTAAGGCCTGCCGTGCGGGTCCGGGATCAGGCGGCCGCCTGCGTCGCGCGGGTACTCCCCCGTCGCGGAATTGTACCGGAAGGTGAGCCTGCGACCGGCCTCGTCGACGACATACTCGCTCTTGTAGTTGATCACGGTTTCGATCATGCCGATGGGCGCAGGGTCCAGGGCCGACTCAACGCGCCCGATCTTGCCCACCACGGAGTCCACCTCCGGAATCGAGCCGATCGCGATGTCCTGCTTTTGCAGAACGTCCAGGGCTTCGCCGATCGAGGCGTGGGGCATGGTCGTCGGCATGTACAGGAACGAGCCCTCGTCGAGAGGCGGCATGAACTCCTTGCCCAGTCCGGGGAAGGCGTGCCGGGCCGAGACCCACACGCGGTTGGAGCGGAGTCCCTGCGGCACGAACGAGAACACCCGCTCGAAGCCCAGCCAGATCGTGACGCCGAGCACCAGCAGCGTCGCCGGAATGGACAAGAACGCGATCTTGTGATTGAGACACCATCGCAGGATATGAGGGTAGAATCGCTCGAACACCAGGATCAGCATCATGAGAATGCCGATCAACCCGCCGACGAAGACGAGGTTTCTCGCGAGGCGTTTCTGCGGACCCAGCGGCTCCCAGTCCAGCGTCAGCAGCAATCCGACCAGTACGAGAACGACAATGTTGGCTGCGTACGGCGCAAGGGCGTTGACCCGCCGGGGCAGCAGGCCCTTGAGCAACTGATAGAGGGCGAACGCGATGAGGACCGCGGCCACCAGCCAACTGAACATCCGCCCCACCACCAGGGCCGCCGCGATCAGCGACAAGTAGAGGATCGCCCGCGAGGATCGTCCCTGCACTTTGCGAGGAAAGAACATCAGGTGAGCCGCGGGCGGGATGATCGTCAGCGCGACCACGATCGAAGCGAACAGCGCGAAGGTCTTCGTGAACGCCAGGGGCTTGAAGAGCTTGCCTTCGGCGCCGGTCATAAAGAAAACCGGGAGGAAACTGATGATCGTCGAAGACACGGCCGACAGAACTGCGCTGCCCACTTCCGCAGCGGCACGATGGATCACCTGCGCGCGAGGCATGTCCGGCGGATCTTCATCCAGGTGCTTCAGAATGTTCTCCGAAATCACGATGCCCATATCGACGATCGTGCCGACTGCGATCGCAATGCCCGCCAGCGACACGATGTTGGCGTCGATGGAAAACGCCTTCATCGCGATGAAACAGCCCAGCACGGCCAGCGGCATCACGGCGCTAATCATGACGCTGCTGCGAAGGTGCATCACCATGATAATGATTACGATGACCGTGACCAGAATCTGCTGGTAGAGAGCGTCATTGAGGGTGCCGAGCGTTTCGTAGATGAGCCCCGTGCGGTCGTAGAACGGCACGACGGAAACCTGGCTTCGCGTAAGCCAGGCGGGCCACTGATCCTGCGGCGTCTTTCGCAGGTACTCCAGCCACCCGGGCTGATTCAATCCCGAGCCTTCGTAAGCCTCGAAACCGTGGCGCTGTGCGAATTCGCGGATCTGCTGCGTCGCGAGGACCGGGTCGGTGATGATCACCTTGGTCGGCAGCGACGGCGCGAGCTCCGCAATCGTCCGCTTGACGTCCTTGATCACAGCCAGAGGATTCGCGCCGTAGCGAGCCACGACAACCCCGCCCACCGCCTCGGCCCCCTGCTTGTCCAAAGCCCCGCGCCGAGGCTCGGGTCCCAGCGTCACCTTCGCGACGTGCTTGACCAGGACTGGCACGTTCTCGTTGGTCGTGATGACGCTGTTCTCGATATCCTCGACGTTCTTGACGAAACCCAGCCCACGGACCAGGTACTCGACGCGGTTGAGTTCGATGGTCTGGGCCCCCACGTCGATGTTGGACCGCTTCACGGCCTCGAACACCTCGTCGATGCCCACCCTGTAGGCCCGCATGGCGTCGGGGTCCACGTCGACCTGGTACTCGCGCACGAAGCCGCCGACCGAGGCCACTTCGCTGACGCCCGAGGCCGACCGCAAAGCCAGCCGCACCTGCCAGTCCTGGGCCGTCCGGAGTTCTTCCAAGTCCCAGCCGCCGGTGACGTTTCCCTTCGGATCGCGTCCTTCGAGCGTGTACCAGAAGATCTGGCCCAGCGCCGTCGCGTCCGGGCCGAGCATCGGCTGCACTCCTTCGGGCAGCGTGCCGGCGGGAAGACTGCTGAGCTTCTCCAGCACCCGGCTGCGGGTCCAATAGAAGTCCTTGCCCTGCACCAGTTTCTCGAAGAACGAGAATTCATCGAAGATGATGTAAATCGACGAGAAGCCGAACATCGACGTGCTGCGGATGGTCTTGATGTCGGGAATGCCCAACAGCGCCGTCGTCAGCGGATACGTGATCTGGTCTTCGACGTCGCCAGGCGACCGGCCGGGCCACTCGGTGAAGACGATCTGCTGGTTCTCGCCGATGTCGGGAATCGCATCGACCGCGACGGGATTGCGAGGGAACGAGTCGAACTCCCAGTCGAACGGGGCCACATAGATCCCCCAGCCGACCAGCATGAGTGTGACCAAACCCACGATGAGCTTGTTGTAGATGCAGAAGCCCAGAATGCGTCCCACCACGGACGTCTGTTCGGGGATCAACTCGTACTTGCTTTCGTCCGGCACGTCCGACCTCGGCCTCTCGCTATTGCTGGAACTGCGGCAACTTGGCTACATACTTCTCGGGATTCTCCAGGAACTTCTCCGGGCACCCCTTGCAGCAGAAGTAGACCTTCTTACCTTTGTACTCGACGAAGAGCGCCTTGTCGATCGGGTTGCCTTCCATGATCGGGCAGGTCGTCTGCACGTTGGCCTCGGCCTGTGCCCCATCCGCCTGGGCAGTCACGGTTGCGTCCTTGGCCGGCGCCTGAGCGGACGGCCCCTTCTCGCAACCGGCAAGTACGATCAGTGCAACCAGTATCATCAAAGCGGTCGTCAGAGCCTTCATTCTCTTGTTCACGACGTTCTCCTTTCAGAGTCAAAGCGATTGCGGAACAATCCAGGGAGTCAATGTTGGTGGCCGACGTTCGGCTCGCTCGGCTGCTCGCGGAACTGCGGCAGTTTGTCCAGGTACTTCTCTGGATTCTCCAGGAACTTCTTGTCGCAGCCCTTGCAGCAGAAGTACACCCGTTTGCCCTTGTACTCGGTGTACACCTTCGGATCGATCGGTCCGCCCATGACGGGACACGTGGTCTGCACGATCTCCTCCCCGTGCTGTGCGGTCGCATGCCCCTCATGCCGATGCGCCGGAGCCGCCATGCCGCCCTGCGGATTCATCATGCTGGGTCTGGCCTGGATCTGCAGAGCCGAGTCGATCTTGAAGCTGCCGCTGGTGACGACCTGTTCGCCCTCCTGCAGGCCTGATGCGACGATGTAGTAGCGTCCCGCTTTCGAACCCAGTTCGACCTCGCGGCCTTCGAACGTGGGAGCTTCCGTCCCGGGCTTCTTCACGTACACGACCGCGCGCTTGCCGGTGACCAGCGGCGCCGTGTCCGGGATCACCAGCGGCGGCTCGGCAGGCGCATCGGCCGACGCATATCCGAGCGATTCCGTCGTCACAAGATCCATCCCGCAGATGTCGCAATGGCCCTCCTGCGGCTGGACCACCGACGGATGCATGGGACAGATCCACTTGCCCGCCATTTCGGGGTCCATCACCCTGCCGCCCAAGGCCACCTGCGAGCGAACGGTCGCGCGGACGAACATCTCCGGCCGAAGTCGCCCCTGGGGATTGGGCACGTCCACGCGAACCCGGACGGTCCGGGTCATTGGATCGAGGATCGGGTCGATGAAGCTGATCCATCCGGTGAACGCTTCGCCGGGATAGGCTTCGGTCGTGAACTGGACCTCCTGGCCGTAGCGAATCCAGGGCAGGTCCGATTCGTAGGCGTCGAGCAGCACCCACAGTTGCGAAAGGTCCGCGACGGTGTAGATCGGCGCACCCGTCGTGACGTATGCGCCTTCGTTCACCATCTTGCGGATCACCACCCCGCCAATCGGAGAATAGACCGTCAGATGAGTGAGAGGCTTGCCGGATCGCTCGATCTCTTCGATCTGCGTGGGAGTCAACCCCAGGAGCCGGAGCTTCTCGCGGGTCGCTTCGAGCGTCGTTTCGTTGGATCTGGTCAGATACTCCGAAGCAGCCTCGCCTGCTCTCTGCACCGAGCGCACGGCCTGGAGCAACTCCGCCTGGGCGCTGATCAACTCTGGGCTGTAGAGATACACGAGGTGGTCACCCTTGCGAACGGTCGTTCCGGTGAAATCGACGTAGAGCCGATCGAGCCGGCCCGACACCCAAGCGGTGATGTCTTTGACGCGGGTCTCGTCGTACTGGACCTTGCCCACCATGCGGATCTCGCTGGGAACGAATCGCCGCTCGACCGGCGACGTCTGGACGTCCATCAACCTGGCAGCCCCCTCGGAGATCGTCAGCTCGCGAGGCGACGCATCCGCGGTCAGGCTCTCCGGCATCGGGATCAACTCCATCTCGCAGATCGGGCACAGGCCGGGCCGATCTCGAATAATCTGCGGATGCATCGAGCAGTACCACTTCTGGGATTCCTGGGCCCCTTCCTGACTCGGCGCGGTCGCCCCTGGGCTCCTTCCGGCGGAGGAGCCGATCACGTACCCTCCCAGCAGCCCCAGGGCAACCAGAATGCACACCGCAAGAATCCGTCCTACTACACCACGCGTTTTCACATGCACCCCACAAGCGACCGCCGCGATCCATGCCAAACCTATCGACACATCTTCCCTTCGCCTCCCGAATGTGTCAATTGAGCACATTTCCACCTCAGACGTCAGCTTCTACGGAGACGATGCGCACCCAGTTCGCACCTATTATGGCCATAGGAACAATGCGAAGGTCACTTTCAGTAGATTTCCCGATGGCAAAACGCGGGCTTTCCTAATGGCGAAGCCGGCGCACACAAGCTAAATGAGATCCAGAGTTCTGTTATACCTTTTAATTTAATCTTGCAGGAAGGAGAACCACAATGAGGAAAGTGCATCTCGCCATCTGTATCGTGTTGGCTGTCGGCGGCATCGGCCTCGTCATCGGTGCAACCCGAGCCGGGTCGGGCATGGGCCGGGCGAGGGAAGTCTCTGTCACCGGCAAGCTATCCTGCACCTTCTGCACCCTGGCCCATCCGGAGAAGCCCTGCACGCCCGAGTGCTGCGTCAACTGCGTGAAGGCAGGCGACCCGCCCTCGCTGACAGACGCCCAGGGCAACCTCTTCGTCCTGCTGACCGGCGAGAAGGAAACGAAATTGATGACCCCCGCTCGCCTGGAAATGATGGGCGGCCAGGTGACCGTCAAGGGCATGCTCGTCAATCAGCGCGGCCTTCAGGCCATCTACGTGGACAGTATGGAGAAGGCCGAGCCCCGCCAGGTCAACATCGCGGGCCGGCTCTCCTGCACCTTCTGCACCCTGGCCCATCCGGACACCCCCTGCACGCCCGAATGCTGCATGAACTGCGTGAAGGCGGGCGACCCGCCGTCCCTGATGGATGCCCAGGGCAACATGTACCTCCTGCTCAATGGGGAGCAAGGCGTGCCGCTGATGACCCCGGCGCGGCTGCAGATGATGGGCGGCCAAGTGAACGTCCAAGGTCTGCTGGTCAACCGCGGCGGCATCCAGGCCATCTACGTGGACAGCATGCAAAAGTGACGCCGCCCGTTCAGGAAAGAACGGAATCCGCAGTGAATTCCCGGTCGCGGCCGAGCGCGTTGGAACGTCTGACTCCGGGCCATTGGCTTGTCGAGACTCGATGACTAGTGGTCTCGCGCCACAGAAACCGTAGGGTTGGACGGATGCATGGTCTCTTGAGATGTTCCGCCGTGCCGGCTGCGACCGGGGAGACCCCAAGGGGGATGTATCGCCATGAACCGCCAACTTATCCTCGGTTACGGCTTGGGAGGCTGTGCCCTACTCGCGGCAGTTTCAATGGCGGGATCCTTCGCGGCCACCAGCGGGGTCGCTGCGCGCGACCGTGCCTCCACGATCAATAGGATTCAGGACATCCCCCTGAGCGTACGCATCTTCTTCCGGCCCCTGCCCGAACGAATGCCCGGCGGCGAGGAGGACACGCCCGAGAGAATCGCCCTGGGCCAGAGACTGTTCTTTGAGCGGGGCGTTTCGCTAACCAAGTCCCAGTCGTGTAATGACTGCCATCGGCTCGACGGCGGTCGGACGGGTGTGGACAACCTGCCCACCTCCCCTGGCGCCAAGGGACTGGCGGGTACGCGGAACGCCCAGACGGTGCTCAACGCAGGTTTCCAGAGGGTGCAGTTCTGGGACGGCCGGGCCGCCGATCTGGTGGAGCAGGCCAAGGGCCCCCTGCTCAATCCGATCGAGATGGCCATGCGCACCGAGCAGGACGTGGTGGATCGACTCGCGGAGGATCCGAATTATCATGACGCCTTCGAGCGTGCCTTTCCGGGTCAGGGCGAACCGATCACATTTGACAACGTCGCCCGCGCCATCGCTGCCTTCGAAAGAACGCTCATCACACCGGCACGCTTCGACCGATACCTCCGGGGCCAGACCGACGCCCTGACCGTCGCAGAGAAACGCGGCCTGCTTCGGTTCGTTGATACGGGATGTGTCGAATGCCATGGCAGCGTCCCGGTCGGCGGTCGTCTCCTGAAGAAGCTCGGGGTCTATCATCCGTACGAGAACGCCTCGGACGTGGGCCGCTATGGAATCACGGGTCATGAGGAGGATCGGTTCGTCTTCAAGGTCTGCATGCTGCGCAACGTCACGCGTACGGCCCCATATTTCCATAACGGCAGCATTCTCACTCTGCCCGAGGCGGTCGCGCAGATGGCCTGGATGCAACTGAATGTGCGACTTGCCCCCGCCGAGATTGACGAGATCGTTGGTTTTCTGCACACACTGGAAGGCGAGCACCCCCTGGAAATTGATGAACCGTACGTGCCGCCGAGAACGGAGAGCTTGCCATGAGACGAAGACATCGCGGATTCACGTTGATCGAGCTGCTGGTGGTCATCAGCGCCATTGCCCTGCTGCTGGGCATCCTGACCCCGGCCCTGAACGTGGCACGCCAGAAAGCCAGATCGGTCAGTTGCCTCTCGCGGATGCGCCAGATCGGCATGGCGTCGGTCATGTACGTTCAGGACAACAACGGCCACTTCGCCAGGAGTTCGCATTCGGCGGCCTCCGTCGGCTGCCTGCGCTGGGGACCGGCCTTCATGCCGTACCTCGGATACGGGGACTATAAAGGCTCCAAGACGCTTGCCTGGGAGGCGGCCTTTCAGAAGTTCTACCGCTGCCCCTCGGACCGGCGCAAGAACTTCACGTACAGTTACGGCAAGAACGTGTGGTTCGAGCTGGAGGCTTACGAGACCGCCGAGGCGCTCGATATCTCCAACGGGCCGACCTACCACACGGTGATGAAGGTCCGCCGCCCCGGCACAACGATCGAGTTCGGCGAACTGCGCAGTCCCAGCGCGGAGGACCACTTCATGGCCCATTTCTGGCTTATGGATACGGATATCTTCGAGGGAATGGACACGACCGTCGAAATCGACACCAAGCGGCACGGCGGCATGGCGAACTACATCTATGTCGACGGCCACGTCGAGACGCAGCGCTTCGAAGAGACCTTCGATCTGGAGAGAAACATCGACCGATGGAACCCGGGCAAAGCCCAATGACAACCCATATTGATTTCAGAGAGGAGTCAAGAAGATGAACCGCACCAGTTTGATCGAGGTATGTGTTTGCCTAGCCCTGACGCTCGTGTTGGCCGCCGCGGCGCAGGCGCAGACCACCTACGTGAGGCCCAAGATCGGCGGCGACCAGATCGGCCACACGCAGGCCCCCATGATCATGCCGGAGATCTTCTTCGACGGGGTGGGCATCCGCGTGGTGGACGCCGACGGGTCACCCTGGCCCGTGTTCGCCTGGAGCGAGGCACCCGTGCTCCGACCGCTGTCGCCCCCGAACGAGTTTGACCCCACGGAGCCGTGGGCGGTCCTCATCGGCAAGGCCTACAATTTCCAGTATGGCTGGGATTCGGCCCTGCTGGACATGATGACCTATCCCTTCCCGCCCGGAAGCGCGATCTGGATCAAGGTGCTCCGGCAGTCGCCCGAGCTGACAGTCTACTACAAGGACAGCGGCTACGCGCCCCTTTTCGGCACGGCGGACGCAGGCGGCACCCCGAGCTCCGACATCTGGATGTGGGACCTACGCATGAGGCACAACACGTACGCCGTGCCGGACTCCTTCTATGGCCGGCTGTCGGGCGACTACAAGGTCTATTTGGGAGATGCAGTCACCGGCGAGGAATTCGTTGATGCCGACGGTCGGCCGCTGTATGAGAGCTCCGTCGTAACGCTGCGATGGCTGCGTCCCTGCCCGTGGGCATTGCAGGGCGACATCAACTCCGACTGCGTCGTGGATTCCAACGATCTGCTTCTGCTCGCCGACCAATGGATGAGCCCGCCCTGCTCGAGCCCAAGCTGGTGCGATGACTGTGACGTAGACCACAGCGGAGCGATCGACATCGTCGACATGGACCTCCTCATGACCAATTGGCTGATCGACTGCCGCCAGTCGCCGCTCGATCCCGCCTGCAAGCCGCGAACGAACTGAGTACACTCGGAAGAACCTCCGCGGTTCCCGCTGCCGAGGCTACCATGACGATCCAAGCCGTGGTGGCCTCGGCCCGTCTGACGCGGGGTTGTCGAGCGTACCGAATGGCACTATTTCGATTCGGGGGCCGCGCGCCGCCCCGTCACGTCGGCCCCGATGAGGCTCTCGAGTTCAGCCAGTCTCTGCTGGTGATTGGCCCGCGCGCGCTCCCGTTGCAGTTGGTACTGCAATAACGTCTGCTGGGCATTCACAAGGCTGAGGAAATCGATCCGGCCGGCGGTGTAGGCCGCCTCGGAGGCTCCCACAAGCTCCTCTGCCTTTGGAACCAGCGCTTCGGCGTACAACCTGAGCTTTCGGCCGCTGTCCTCGAATTCGTACAGCATCCGCTCGGCCTGCGAAACCAGATCGTTCGCCAACTGTTGCCGTTCGTATCGGGCCCGCCGGGCCACGGCCCGAGCCTGCAATTCCGCGGCCTTATAGCTGCGTCTCCAGATCGGAAGATTCAGCTCAATACCCACCAGGATTTCATCCCCTTCGTCGCCGTCGGGCATGGCGTCCTCGTCCATGTCCATCCACTCGACGCCAACCCCGATATCCGGGTAGTAGTTGCGTTTGGCGAGGTCCACCTCCCGCCCCAATCGCTCCACGTCGAAACTCGCCGCCTGCAACAGGGGATTCTGCTGCCTGAGGACCGCGATCAATTCGTCGCGACTCACTTCCGCGGACCGGATCGGCTCGACCTGAGGCCAAGGCAGCGGCACATCGGCCGGACGGTTGAGGGCCGCGTTGGCTCGTGCGACGATCGGCGCTCGCAACCGTTCCAGGGTGATCAGCTCATCCTGCAACCTGACGACCTCGATCTGGGCCCGGATGATGTCGGGATGAGTCGCGGCGGCGGTGATGTACTTGGCGCGGGCCACTTCTTCGAAATGCCTCATCAGCTCGACGTTCTCCCGCGCAATCCGGGTCGCGGTCGCCAGATAAGCGTATTCGTAGAAGACGTCCTTGACCTGGGCGAAGAGCTCCAACTTCGCGGCTTCGTACCGCTTCTGCGCGGCTTTCGCCCCCGCGGCGGCAGCGTCCGCGCGGGCTTCGATCTTGCCGAACCAGGGGAACATCTGCATGATGCCTGCCTGCTGGCGCGTTTCGACCCGCTCGATGAAGTAGCCATAGGTGAAGGTGGGGTCGGGCAAGGCCTTGGCCTGCGGGATCTGCTCCAACGCCGCCCGCCAGTCCTCAAACGACGCCTTCAGCCCGGCGTTGTGGAGCGCCGCATATTGCAGGTATTGCGTCAAAGTGCGAGGAGTGTTCGCATCAACGGGAGGTTCGACTCCACCCGAAAGAGAACCGGCCGTGACTCCCCCCAGGAGCATCACGGCCGCGAATGTTCTCGATCGGACCACGCGCAGTTTTCGCTCACTTCGAATACTGAACATCGAGCACTCCCTATTGCGATATCCTCAGAGCGATCTTGCCGAACTGGCCGGCGGTCTCCATCCGTTCCATAGCCTCGCGTGCCTTCTCCAGAGGCAAGACCGTGTCGACCACCGGTTTGAGCTTGTTGACCGTCACAGCACGAAGCATCTGGCGGAAGTCCTCGGACGAACCCAGTGTCGAGCCCATGGCGTTGAGCTGGTTCCAGTAGAAGGCCCGCAGGTCGGTTTCGCCCTTGGCGCCGGTTGTGACGCCGCACAGGACGATCCGACCGCCCTTTCGGATGCAGGCGATGTCCAGCGGCCAGGTCGCCGCGCCGACTGCGTCGATCGCGATATCGACGCCCCGTCCGCTTGTGGTCTGCTTGACCCACTCGACGACGCTCTCTTTCTCGTAGTTGATCGTGTGGTCGGCGCCCAACTGCCTGGCCCGGGAGAGTTTGTCGTTCGAAGACGAGGTGACGAGGGTCTCGGCGCCGATCATCTTGGCGAACTGAAGCGCGGCGATCGCCACGCCGCCGCCGATCCCATGGATCAGCACGGTCTCGCCGGGTTTGATCTGGGCCCTGGTCATGAGCATCCGCCAGGCGGTCACATGGGCCAGGGCCAGAACACCCGCTTCTTCATCGTTCAAGTGCGGCGGCCTGGGATAGCAGTTTGGTGCCGGGACCGCTACCATTTCCGCAAACGTCCCGGGACGCACCAGCCCGATGATCCCGAAATCCGCGCACAGGCTTTGTTGCCCCGATCGGCAGAACTCGCAGCGGCCGCAATACACGCCGGGATAGAGGATCACCTGCTCACCCACTTGAGGGCTCTGCACTCCCTCGCCCACGGCGACAACCACCCCGACGGCGTCGGACCCAAGCACATGAGGCATCTGCAACTGCGAGCCGGGCCGGCCCCTGCGAACCCAGATGTCGAGGTGATTGAGCCCGGCGCAGAGGACTTTGAGAACAACCTCCCCGCGAGCCGCCAACGGCTCCTTAACCTTCTGGACATGAAGAACGTCAAGATCGCCAAACTCACGAATTGCTGCTGCTTTCATGTCTGCACTCCCCACACATTGCGTCGCGACCTTTCGACAACCTGCGTATGCAGCACGAGTATCAGGTTGCTTTCCCCATTGAAAGAATGGGAAAAGTGTGCACTTGCCGGCCCGAAATTGCCGAGCCCGTCTGACCGCCCGCTCTACTGGGCCTTCACATCATAGCAGAACAGCACGTCCGCCCAGCGAAGATACAGCTTGCCGTCGCTGACGACCGGATGGGCCCAGGCGGTTCCTCTGGCCCCCGGACGCTTGGGCAGCTTGAACGTACCCTTGAGATTGTACTTCTCGGGAGTCGCTTCGACCAGCGCCGCGGTGCCGTCGTCGTACAGGAAATACAGGCATCCGTCGGCGTACAGAACCGAACCGGAACCGCCGCCGGGCTGGTCGGCGTGCCACAGGATCTTGCCGGTCTTCATCTCGACGCAGGCGGGTTCGCCTTTGTTGTGATTGTGGCCACCGTAGATGTAGTCGCCAACCTTGACAAACCCGCCGTGATGGCTCTGGAACTGGTTCCTGTCAAGCCAGTACACTTCTTCAGCCTTGACGCCCTCCCCGTCGCGGGAGAGCTTCAGCAGGGCCGAGCCCGTCTGGTAAGCGGTAGAGGTGAAAACGTAGTCGCCCTCGATCACCGGCGTGGAGATGTTCGCCACGCGATTGGCGACGCGGTTGTAGCCCCAGAGGAATTTGCCGTCGTTCGAGACGCCGACCACGCCCTTGTTGGTCAACTGCACGTATTGCTTCACGCCCGCCGCATGGCTGATTCCGATAGACGAGTACCCGGCCTCGTCCTTGCCGTTGGAGCCGATGTCGGGCATGGAGCAGGTCCAGATCACATCGCCGGTCTTCTTGTTCAGGGCGACCATCACGGCCTTCTGCCCGCCCGGGGTGCACAGGAGTCGATCCCCGTCGATCAAGGGAGACTCACTGAACCGCCACTGCGGATTGCTCGCCCCGCCAAGATCGGTCAGCAGGTTCTTCGTCCAGACCACCTTGCCGCTGTCGCCGGCGACGCAGACGACGTTGCCGCCCGTGCCGATCGCGTACACGAAGCCGCCGTCGACCGTCGGAGTGCAGCGAGGCCCGTCATTGTGGCCTTCGCCCACCTTGGCCGCCCAGAGCTCCTTTCGAGTGTCCAGATCGTACGCATAGACGTACTGGCTCTTCTCCCGATCCCCCATCGTGTAGAGCTTGCCGTCCCTGATCGAAACCGTCGAATACCCCGACCCGAGACCGGAGATTTCCCAGAGCAGCTTCGGGCCGCCTTCTGGCCATTGCTTGAGCAGGCCGGTCTCTGTGCACACCCCGTCGCGGTTCGGCCCACGCCATTGCGGCCAGTCCGCCGCCAGCGGGCCACCCTCCAGGACGATACAGATAATACTGAGAACCACAACGGACCTTGTTGCACTCGTCATCATGAATTCCTTCCAAACCTCGATTGACGTTCTCGAATCTGCACGCAGGGACTCTCCGCCCTGTTCAGAACTGCCGTATTCTAATATACTCCAAGGGGCAATTGTGTTCGCAGGAACTGGAGAAAACCGGCCCCGTGACAGACCAAAGGAGACGATTGTGAAAGAAATCACACGACGCGACTTCGTCAGAAGCTCAATGACCGCCGGGACAGCCATAACAGCCGTCGCGGCATCGACAGCATCATCACAACCCCAGGCCGCGACCGAAGGGCGCATCAAGATCGTCGCCCTCTCGTGCAGTCCTCGCAAGGGACAAGGGACCGCCGCCTCGCTGAGCGTTTGCCTGGAGACCGCCCGGCAAGTCAGCGACAGAATCGATACCGAGTTGATCGAGTTGGCGGAATTCCGGATCAACGGCAGTCTCGCGGCCGGGGTGGCAGGTCCCGAAGGGACGCAGGACGATTTCCCCAAGCTCGCCCCGCGATTGATCGCTCCCGAGGTACGAGGCATCATCGTAGGCACGCCCGTCTACTTCGGCGGCATGAGTTCCCTGTGCAAGGCGTTCCTCGACCGGGCGATTCTCCTGTGGCAGAAGGATTTCGCCTTGAGCAACAAGGTCGCGGGCGTCCTGGCCTGCGGAGGCACCCGCAACGGAGGCCAGGAGGTCACGATCCACGCAGTGCAGGTCTCGCTGTTGTGCCAGGAGATGATCCTGGTCGGCAACGGCCGGCCCGGACCAAGGATCGGCGCAACCGTCTGGAGCGGAGCCGAGGGCGGCGTCCTCAAGGACGAGTTCGGGTTGACGACAGCCAGGGCTTTGGGGCGTCGCGTCGCGGAAGTGGCTCTGCGCGTCAGCGTCTCATAGGACCAATAGGACTGATGGGATGAACAGGACTATCGCTTGAACGCCAGCGCGCCGGTGGGACAAGCTTTGACGCACTCGGTTGCCGCGACCTTGAGCCCTTCGGCCAGGGACTCCCCGAACGGGACCGCCACGCGGACATCGAAGCCGCGGCCGACGAAGGCCAGTCCCAGCTTCTCGCCCTGCGAGGAGGCAATCTGGATGCAGATGCCGCAGTCGATGCACTTGCCGGGTTCGTAGACGACATCCGGATGCTGCGTCTGCTGGACGAATGAGCCTCGCTCCGCCTTGTACCGGGTCTGACGGGCATCATGGGCCTGCGCGTGACGGCGCAGGAGACAACTGTCCAACTTGGCGCAATCGCACCGCAGGCAGCGAAGGGCTTCGGCACGGGCCTCGTCGCGCGTGAATCCGTCGATCGGGCGGAACGGCGCCGTCCGAGGATCGCGGCTCGCCGATCGCAGGAACAGCTCCATCTCCTCCGCATCGAGTTTGCCCATCCGGCTGTTGAACAGCCTGGCGGGACCGACGACCTTCTCGCCGCTGAGAAACTGGCGAATCGATTCGGCAGCTTCCTTTCCATCCGCCACCGCCCGCACGGCCAGTCGACGTTTGCGAACCACGTCCCCGCCCGCGAAGACCGACGGGATGCTCGTGGCCCCGGTCCTGGCGTCGACCTTGACGCCGTCCTGGGACGTCTCGATCCCGAGGGCGTCCGCATCGCCGGCCTTCAGTTCGCCGGTCGCCAGGAAGACTGCGCCGAACTGCTCGCGAATCTCCTCCAGCAGGATGGCGATTCCCACCCGCGTGCGGAGCTTGAACGTCACGCCGAGCCTGGCGATCTGCGCGATCTCCGCGTCAAGGACATCGCGGGGCAGAGCCCGTTCCGTCACCGCATAGCGCAGCATGCCGCCGGGCTCCTCGTGCTCGTCGAAGAGGGTGCAATCGAAGCCATTCTGCTGCAGGTAGTAAGCGGCCGAAAGACCCGCGGGACCCGCGCCGATGATCGCAACCCGCTTGTCCCGCTTCGGCGACACGGCCGGGCTGTAAGGCATGCTGGATTGCAGGTCCACATCGGCGACGTGCCGCTTGAGCAGACAGATCGACACCGCCTCGTCGTGCTGCTTTCGCCGGCACACCTTCTCGCATGGCGCCGGACAGATCCGTCCCAGCGTCGCCGGCAAGGGGATGTCCCGCTTGATTGTCGCAATCGCATCCTGCAGTTGCCCCGCCGCGATCTGTCGGATCATCAGCGGAATATCCATCCGAGCGGGGCAGCCCATCTGGCAAGGGCCCATGCAATCGCCGATGTGGTCGCTCAACAGAAGCTCCAGCGCAGCCTTTCTCGCTTCGAGCACCGGCTCGGATTCGCTTTCGACCTGCATCCCGTCGCGGACCGGCGTGCCGCACGCGGGCACGAGCGAGCCCAGACCGGCCACCTTGACCACACACACCATGCAACTCGTCGTCGCCTCGTGGCCCTTGAGGTGGCACATCGTGGGGATGGCGATTCCCAGCTTCTCGGCGGCGTCGAGGATCGTTGCCCCGGCCTCCACCTGTACTTCGCGACCATCAATCGTAATCTTCGGCATGGCTACTCAACTCGCACGGCCTTGGCGGGACAGACGGCCTTGCAGCTCCCGCATCGGACGCATTTCTCAGGATCGATTTCGTGCTTCTCGTACGGCTTGGCCGCGATGGCCTCGGTCGGACAGTGCTGGGCGCAGATCGTACAGCCGATGCAGTCGTCGGTGATCGAATACTTGACGAGGGCCTTGCACTTGCCCGCCGGACAGCGGCCCTGCACGTGGGCCTCGTATTCCTCGCGGAAATACCGCATCGTCGACAGAACCGGATTCGGGGCGGTCTTGCCCAGGCCGCAGAGGCTGCCCTGCTTGATCATCCTGGCCAGATGTTCGAGCTCGTCGAGATCCGCGGCCTCCCCTTTGCCGGCGCAGAGCCGGTCGAGGATGTCCAGCATCCGTCGCGTCCCGACCCGGCAGAACGTGCACTTGCCGCAGGACTGGTTTTGCGTGAATTGGAGGAAGTAGCGGGAGATGTCGACCATGCAGTCGGTTTCGTCGAGCACGACCAGGCCGCCGGAACCCATCATGGCCCCCGCTTCCGTGAGGGACTCGTAGTCCACGGAGAGATTGTCCCGCGACGCAGGGATGCAGCCGCCCGAAGGGCCGCCCACCTGGACGGCCTTGAACTTGAGCCCGCCCGCGATGCCGCCGCCGATCTCTTCGATGATCTGCCGAACCGAAATGCCCATCGGCACCTCGATCAACCCGCCGCGTGCGATCTTGCCGGCCAGGGCAAAGACCTTCGTGCCCTTGCTCCGGCCCGTACCGATGCGGGCGAACGATTCGGCTCCGTTTCGTAGAATCCACGAGACGCACGCATACGTCTCGACGTTGTTGATGAGCGTGGGCAATCCCCAGAGCCCCTTTTGCGCCGGGAACGGCGGCCGCAATCTCGGCATGCCACGACGGCCTTCAATGCTCGCCAGAAGCGCCGTCTCTTCTCCGCAGACGAACGCTCCCGCGCCGGCCATGATCTTCAATTCCAGCGAGAAATCCGTGCCCAGGATCTTGTCGCCCAGGAGCCCGCGCTCGCGGCATTTCTCCAGGGCCTCGGTCACCCGCTTGATCGCCAGCGGGTACTCGGCTCGGATATAAAGGAATCCCTCGCGAGCTCCGACGCATCGGGCTGCGATCGCCATCCCCTCGATGATCCGATAGGGATAGGATTCCATCAGCATCCGGTCCATGAACGCGCCGGGATCGCCCTCATCGCCGTTGCAGACCACGTATTTCTTTTTGGACTCTGTCGCACGCACGGCCGACCATTTCAGGTGCGTCGGAAAACCCGCGCCGCCCCGGCCGCGTAGGCCGCTGATCTCGATCTGTTTGATCACGGCCTCCGGCGTGAGTTCCTGAATCGCCTTCTCCAGTCCTTTGAATCCGCCGTTGCGCTGGTATTCATCGAGATCGGTCGGATCGATGTGGCCGCAGTGCTCGGTTGCGATGTGAATCTGTCGGCCGAGGAAGTCCGACACCGCCTGGTCCCGCACGTGGATCGAGTATCGGGTGACAGGCTCCCACTTCTCGTCGGTCAGCAGACGGTCCAGGGCCGTGGACACCACGTTGGAGAGCTTCCTGTGCGGCCCCCGCACGCCGAAGTGCCGCTGGATAATCCCCTTGGCGTCCTGAGGCTCGACGCGGGCGTACAGGAACGATGACTGGTTCGGCAGCACGATCTCAAGCAGAGGCGTCTGGTGGCACATGCCCACGCAGCCCACGCGTTTGACGGGCACCTGGACGCCGGTCTGAACCAGAGCCTCCTGAAGAGCGCCGTGCAATTTGCCGCTGCCGCGGGCGACGCAGCAGGAGCCCAGTCCGATCCGGACTTCGCCGCGAGGGTCGGGCTTGCCTTTGCGTAGGCCGCGAGACTTCGTGGGCGAAGCCGCTCGCGTCTGCTCGTGCTTGAGGAAATCGCTCAAGACCCCAGGCACCGTCTCGCGGGTCAGATGGCCGTACGTCACATCGTCGATCTGCACCGCCGGGGCCAGCGTACAGCAGCCCAGGCACGCGATCCGCTCGACAGTGAACAGCTTCTGTGCGTCGGTGTCCTCGCCCTCGGCAATCCCCAAATGCTCGCGAAACGCGTCGTAGACCGCCTCGGCGCCCTTCACGTGGCAGGCGGTGCCCACGCAGACGTGGATGATGTGCTTGCCTGCGGGACGATGGCGGAACTGATCGTAGAAGGTCGAGACGCCCGCGATCGAAGCCGGCGTGATTTCCGTCAGCTCACACACCCGCCGCAGGGCCTCATTGGGCAGATAGCCGTAATGCCCCTGGATCGCCTGCAGGAGTTCCAGCACCTTCTCCTTGCCGATGCCGACCCGCTTGACGGTCTCTTCGACAAACGTTAGATCCAGCTCTTCAGTCATTGCGCCTGCCCGATGCAGTAAAGATTCTCTGTGCCACGGATGTAGATGCGACCGTCCGCGAACGCGGGCGACGCATGGCACTCTTCGCCCAACTCGTTCTTGCCCAACTCCTTGAACTCAGGCCCGGCCTGCACGATCCGCATCACACCCTTCATTTCGAGCACGTAGAGCTTGTCGCCCACGAGGCTCGGGGAGGCCCGGTAATCCCCTTTGATCTTCTCCTCGTACAGCTTTTCGCCGGTTTCGACCTTGCAGCAGATCAGCAGGTCCGAACTCTCCAGCAGATAGACGTACGTGCCGTCGCTGACGGGCGAGCAGATGTCCGGCGCGCCCTCTTCCATCTTCCAGACAATGTGCGTCTTGGTGACGTCGCCATGGCCCGTCGGCTTGACCGCGACCATCTGCGCATACGGCTCGATCGCCAGAATCAGACCGCCGGCATAGATCGGCGAAGGCGCCAGATCGCCGCCCAGACATTCGGCCCGCCAGATCTCGGCGCCGGTGGCGGGATCATAGGCGACCATGTTCGGGTCCGCGAGCGTGATCAGTTGGGGCTTGCCTTCCACCTCGACGACGACCGGCGATGCCCAGGAGTTCGGCAGCGTGCGTTTAGCTTCCCAGGCGACTTGGCCGGTGACCCCGTCCAAGGCGATGACCTTCGATTTGCCTTCGCTGCCGTCGCCCTGGTCGTACTGGATGATCACGAGTTTTTCGTAGGTCTCCAGCGAGGAGGCGTAACCATAGGCGCTGTCTGGAAGGCCGAGACTCTTGTGCCACAGCCGCCGACCGTTGAAGTCGAACGCCGCGACGTCCCCCGTGGGAAAGATCGCATAGATCCGACGACCGTCCGTCGCCATGGTGCAGGCGGCGTAACCGGTGTCTTCCATGATCTCCAGTTTGGGCGTCCCCGGCGCGGTGGGGACATCGCCCTTCCACAGCAATCGCCCGCTCTTGGCGTCGTAGCAGTAGACCTGTCGCACGTTCGGATCGGCGCCCGCCAGGAAAACGCGGTCTTTCCAAACCACCGGAGAATTCCGTCCAGGCAAAGACACCGGAGCCTTCCAGAGAATGTTCTCCCCGGTCTTTCCGTTCCAGGATGTCGGGATGTTCGTGTACGCGCTTGCGCCGGCCCCGCCGGGACCTCGGAAGCGATGCCACTGCGTTTGCTTGTCCTCCATCGAAGCAAACGGCGGGCCCTCCTCCTGGGCCTGCGCGAACTCGACCCACCCGCTCATGCCCAGGAGCGACATGCCCACAACCAGCACGGCCACCCCGCCGACAACCGCCCAACGAGCTTGTCTCGCCTCTCTCACCTGTCTCTCTCCTCCGTCCACCCCGTGCGCCGGCACGAAAAGCTCCTTGCCCAGGTCATTCGCGAACTTGCCCGCCACGAGCAGAACCACCACGCTGGCAAGCAGCATGTGGGCGGCTTTGTGCGCGAAGTCGAGCCGCCAGATGCGGTCCCGTCGGATCTTGAGATCCAGTTGCCGCACCTCGGACAGCAGCGTCTCGTTGGTCGGGTCCTTCTGGACCTGGAGCCTCATGCCTTCAAGCGTCTTCTCTCGCGCCGGGCCGAGAATGGCCGTGCCGATGAGATTCGCGACCAGAAGCACGGTGAAAATGCCCGTGAAGACGCCGCCGACGATCGCGGTGGTCTTGGCCGCTCGATGCCACATTCGTTTGTGCTCGGTTGCCTGTGTCATGCGCGTCCCACCACTGCCTCTTTGCTCTTCTTGAGCCGTTCATGTTCTTTCGGACAGGACTTGTAGCACCGCCCGCAGGCGAAGCAACTCGCCGGGTCCGCTTCATACTCGGTTCGCCTGCGACGAACCGACAGAGCGATCAGTTTTCCTCCGGCCACCAGTCCGACGAACCCGCCGAGCAAGACCCCGCCGAGACCGAACTGTCCGCGAATCCGGGTCGCATCGTCGTAGAGAACCTCGAAGGTCTGCCCTGTCGCCCGGAATGCGTCGCTGACGTTGGTAGTGCCCTGGACCTTGCCTGCCTCTTCCAGGTAGATCCGCTCGGCGGTGCGAACCCTCGGATGCACGCGGGCCAACTGATTCCTCAGAGCATGGCCGCTCCAGACGCCGCCGATGACGAGGATGGGCAGCAGCACCAGGAACAAAGCCAGACGTTTCTTGGCAATTCGGTATTCGCCTTCGGGCCAGTTGCCCGTTGGCTCGCGAATCGCGCCGAACGGGCAGGCATCCTCGCACAAACGACACTGGATGCACTCGCTGGGCGTGATCGTCACGCGTCGCTTGGAGAGCCGGGACAATTGCCGCAATATGACGCCATAGGGGCACAGGAACCGGCAGTACGGCCGCCCAACAAACAGGCCGATCAGCAGCAGACTGGCACCGAAGATCAGAATGTTCCAGTTGCCGCCCATCCGGAAGAACCCTACGAACGGGTCGTATCGGCAGATGATGAACGCGCTGCCGGTGGCGGCAAAGAGGACCGCCGCGCCGAGGTACGTGTATGCGATCAGTCGCAGACTGCTCTCCAGCCAGCGAGGGACCCGCACGGGCCGGATCAGGACCGCGTCCTGGATGGCCCCAAGAGGGCAGATCGCCCCGCAGAACACCCGCCCGTGGAAGAGCGTGAACACCAGAGGAACGACGAAGAAGAGCGCCGCCGCGATGGGGATCGCATAGCTGCTGTCGAATGCGGTCAGCGTCACGTTCTGGATCGCGCCGATCGGGCAGATGCACCCGTCTCGCAAGAAACCGAAGTACAGCAGAGCGCCGATCATCAGAACGAAGACGGCGCGACGGCTCCGCCTCTTGAGGATCAGGTACGAGGCGAGGAACAGGCCGGCCACCAGCACCGCCGCATCGATGTACTCGCGATACACCGATTGCGCCGAAGGCGAGGTCGTCTGGGGAAATGTGTAACCGCTCTCAAACTCCGGCGGCGGAAACCGAATCTCGCCTTGAGCCGTTAGACAACAGACCAGAAGAGCCAAAAGAACAGGCGCGATCCACATTCCGCAAAGTGGGGAATTAGGCATGTTCTTAGGAAGAATCTCCGACCTTGATCGTTCCGTGTCCAGGCGCGGCCGTCTGATGGAGAATGCTCCCGGTCGATTCTTCAAGGAAATCGAAAGACGTGATTTCCTTGAAGAATGCATGCCTAATTCCCCATTTTGCGGAACTCTGCTTCTGTTCTTGATCCGGGCGAATCGCATCATGGTTTGTGGTCCGCCCCTTTCAACAGATACGGCCGATCCGCAGGCACTCGCTTGAACGCCTGCGAGGGACAGGCCGCCGCGATCGCGCACTCATTGCAGTTCTTGCACCGGTCGTGACGCACCTGCAGAAAGAGCGATCCGTTTCCGAAGATCGTGCAGCCTTTGACGCACTTGCCGCACCCGTTGCACAGCGGTTCGTCGATCGTGTACTCGTAGTACGGGTCCTCGACGTAGGTCCGCTTGATGGCCCCGGTCGGGCACAATTCGTTCTCCGCGCCGGTGTCCAAGGCCTTCGGCTCCGGCACGAGATACGCGGTGCAAAGGTCGCAGTAGCCGCACATCGCATACGCCTGGACGCACTTGACCGCGGAGTCTTCCAGCACGCAATACGTTGCGCAGTTGCCGCACGCAATGCACTTGTACGGATCGATCTGCCAGACCATGTTGTCCGGATTGCTCCGTGCGATGCTCAGCCCCGCCGCGGTCCCGGCCCCGGCCAGACACGCCCCCCACAGTCCCTCGCGGAGGAACTTGCGGCGATTCATATTGTCCTGCTTATCCATGGCGAGTCCTCGCTAACACATCACGGGTCGAAAGCGCCCGAGGCAAACCACAATCTTCAAAAACCCCGCACATCCGGCACATCCCCTGATTGACGCACTTACCCTCTCGAAGAAGCCGACGTCGCTTCAACACGACCGCCCCGCCGCCCAATCCGAGCAGAGCCAGGCTCGCACTGCGCAAGGCACGCGTCGCGAACTGCCGCCGTGCCTGCAATCGATTCAGAAACTCATTCATTGATCCGCCCCCTTCTTGCGAAACGTCTTGATCGTGTTGTCCGCGGGGTCGAGGACATAGACGCGGCCATCGGCCCCGGCGGCCACGTCCAGCGCCGTGCCTTGACACTCCTCGGGCGTGTCGCAGACTTTCATCTGCTGGCCGCCGGTAAACCGATCGGGGCCGGCCACCACGCCCACAAACGCGCCGTCGCTGTTGTAGACCTTGACCCGGACCAGCCCCTTCTCCGCGGTGACAAAACCCCCGTTGGGCAACAGGGCAAAACTCACGGGATTGCAGCATCCGCAGAACCCCTTGACACCGACCGACCGCTCGCCCCACCAGAATTCGAGATTGCCTTCCAGGGTGAAAGTATCGATGCGATTTCGCCCGGGATTGGCGACCCGGATCAGGCCGTCCCGCGAGACCGCCAGATCGAAGTGCGGACTGGGGACCGCGAATCCCGGGATCTCGCGTTCCGCATCCTTCTCGCCGATATGGCCCACAAGCGTGCCTGCGAGATCATAGTGCAACACGACTCGATGCCCCGCGTCGGCCACGAGAACCGCATCCCCATGCCGGGCGATGCTCGTCAAGACCGCCTCGTCGCCCAGGGGTTCCCACGATGCCACCACTTTGCCTTGTGCGTCGAGAACCTCGACGTGGTCCTTCATGCCGACATAGATCCCGCCGTCATCCCAGATCGCCAGGCACTGCGGAGCATCTGTCAGGGAGATCGTCCTCTCCTGGTTCCCGGACGCGTCGAAAACGCGAATCGATCTATCCCCTGCGACATAGATTCGACCCGCTTTGTCCACGGCGATCGCACGAGACTGACCTAAACCCGTGCGGATCGGCGGACCCGATTCCGCATAGAGAACGAGATTCGGATCTATCTTGGCCAAACGCGCCACGTCGTAGGCATAAGCGTCGCTGAGCCCGCTGCCTGTATCGCCGGTGGTGTCAAGCCGGAGAATCGCCACCACGGCCACAGCGAGAGCCGCGACAACCAGCACGACGATCCAACCACCGTGGGCTTTCCCTGATATTCGTTGCGTGAACAACCCTGTACCCTTAAGAACAAGAACTGAGGACTCTACCGTCCGGCGACATCGAGGCACACCATCCGATTCAGATCCCGCACGATCAATCTGCCGGAGGCGAATGCCATGGGGCCCCACGATTCGATCCCATCCAAGACCTTGGCCCGAGCCAGCGGATTGTACCCTGAGGCGCCGGGCTCAACGATCGTGAGCACGCCGTTGTCGTCCATCACGTACAGCAAACCGTCGGCAATCGCATAAGGCCCGCTGCCGAACGTGTTCGCGCTGGTGCTGGTCCACACGACGTTGCCCTCCAGATCCAGACACGCCAGTTGCTTGTCCATCCTCACGCCGTAGATGTAGCCGTTGTAGAAGATGGGCGTGTGCTGCATCGAGCTGAAGACGCTCGTGGGGTGCAGGAATTCGCTGGCCGCAGCGATCTTGCCGTCCGCCTCGGTCAGCCGGAGCATGGTGCAACCAAAATCGTACTGGCCGTACCCCGCAGACAAGAAGATCCGATCCGGACCGACGATCACCGGCATCGGAACATTCGTGCGAACCTTCCATCGGTCCGTCTTCCAGAGGACCTGGCCGTCCTTGGCGGAGACGCCGATGACCCCGCCGGCGTCGGTCGATCCGCCGCAGTAGACGTAGAACCGATTGCCCGCGAACTCCATCGGCACGACCGACGAATGCGTCATCACCCACTTGTCGGGGTTCGGCGTCTGCCAGACCGTCTCACCGCTGGCGCAGTCCACCGCCATCATCAGGACACTCCCGGCCGGTGCGAGGATCGCCTTGTCGTCGTCGATCAAAGGACATTGCGCCGTATACCACTGGGGAATCACCGTCCCGAACTCCGCGACGAGGTTGAGCATCCACTTGAACTCGCCCGTCTTGGAGTCGAGGCAGGTCACGTGACCTCTGGGGCCCAGGGTGACGACGTACTTGTCCGTCACCGCCGGCACGGTCCGGCTCATGCCGTGGAAACGCTTGATCCTGATCGGGTAGGCATACCGCCAGATCTCCTTGCCGTCGTTCAGCGACAGGCAGCGGACGACGTCCGCCTGGCCCGCCTGGTCGTAGTCGAGGAGATAGACCCGCCCATCGAGCACCGCTGCCCCTGCAAAGCCCTCGCCCACAGCGACGGACCAGAGCGCGCGAGGTCCTTCCGCAGGCCAGGTCCGGCTCAGCGAAACCGTCTCGGTACTGATCGCATCATAGTTTGCGCCGCGAAATCTCGGCCAGGCCCCAGGCAGTTCGGACGGCGCGCCGTCGCCCTGGGTCAACGTCCCGGCGATCTTGACCGCGTCGTCCCTACCCCCGGCGTTGGCGGGTTTGCCGTCGGCGCCGGGCAAACGCTCCTGAAGACCCACCGCCGCGTCGGCGCTGAGCCAAAGATACATCAGCGACACAACGCCGACGACGGCGAAGGCCATGGGGATCAGATCGGCAACGAAGTTCTTCTTCATCGAACACCCGAGAACAAATCCAAAGCACGAAATTCGAAATCCGTGCTTCTCTTCCTATTCATGCCTTAGCGCATCCAACAATCGGCCCTGCAAAGCCAGCTTCCCCGCCAGCCAAACCCAGAGGGCGCCGCTCAAAACGATCGCCGCGAGTGTCGCCGCCAGAAAAACATAAGGCGCCTGTCCGGCCGGCGACCGCAGGGCCGGGATCACAGCGACAACCGCTGCGACGACTCCACAAGCCACCCCCGCCAGCATCAGACCCCAATGCTCGTAGAAGACCAGCCGCAGTATCCGAGCCCGCTCGAAGCCGATGGCCCGAAGCATCGCCAGCTCACCCCTTCGCTCCAGCATGTTGCGGAGCACCACAAGGCCCAGCCCGACGCTGCCCAGAATCAGACCCAGTCCTCCCAAGGCGGTGAAGATCGAAAGGTACGTGTTTTCCACGGCTCCGAACGCGGCCAGTCGTTCCCGCGTCGGTGTGAGCACCAGCCCCAGATCGGTCAGACCCGACGACAGCTTCTGCGATATCGCCTCCATCTTATCCGATGTCGCATCGACAAGCAAAACCCGATACCCGTCCACCGACGGAAATCTGCGAACGAATTCCCCCTCGGAGATCAGGAGACTGCCCTGCAGGATCGAGCCGTCCAGCATGGCAACGATCCGCACGCGGAAGGGCTTGCCCTGTTCGTCCTGGTATTCGATCTGGTCGCCGAGCTTCTTGCCCAGGCCCCAGACGACGGTGGGGTAATCGCCGATCGCCGGGATGGCGCCATCGCGGGATTCCCCGTCGAGCAGGCTCCATCCCGCATCGTGTGGGGCTGCCTCTTTGCTGACCGCAGCGAACTTGAACGCGCCGAGTTGCATGAGGTCGCTCGCCTGCACGCCCAGCAATCGCGGACGTTGCGCGCGGTTGAGGTTCAGACAACTCGCGTCGTCGCCCTCCTGGACCCGGAATGGGACGGCGTTGAGTCCTGCAAGCTCGGGATCGATAAGACCCAATTCCTTGCGTCCAGCCTCGGTGCTCAGATCGTACAGTATGCCCAGCGAGAACTCGCCGTAAAGCGCAAATCCACCCGTGCCGGATTGCCTGCTTTGGGGCTGGCGCAGCGGATCGCGTCGATTGGCCCCGACCGCCACGACCATGAACACGCCGCAGGCCAGCAGACCGATGATGCTCAGACTGCGGCCACGACGTCGGGCCGCATTTCGAATACCCAGCCCCTGGAGCGAAATCGAAGACCAGGCGCCGCCCCCTGCCGCCAGGCATAGCAGCACGTGTCCCAGTCCCAGAGTCCCGAGCAGAAGCAACGCTCCGGCCCCGAAAAAGGCCCCGGCCATAGCCTGCCCCTGGCCGCCTCGAACGAGCGTCAGCAGAATCGCAGCGCCGACGAACGACGCGACCGAAAGCCCCATGCCCACTCGTCCGCGAGAACGCGAGGCGGCATGCCTTTCGACCATCCCTGCCATCAACTGACGTGCGGGAAGCGTCACATGTTTTCGCAGCGTGATCCAGATCGCCAACAGAGCAACGACGAGCCCGCCGACGCCGCCCAGCAGCAGCGTGAGATTCGTCGCATGGAATCGGATCGCCGCGCCCGCAATCGCGCCGCTCCAGAAGGTGGCCAGGCCGTAGAGCATCAGCCAGGCATAGAACAGGCCCGCGCCGACGCCGAGGATGGCGCCGCATGTCGCGACCAGCCCGCCCTCCGCCAGGAGCAGCCTCCTGACCCGTCGAGCGGACCAGCCGACCGCCAGGAGCATTCCGATCTGCGGGCTTCGGCTCTCGACGCCGAAGACGAACAGCAGGCCGATAAGAATGATCGCAGAGCCGATCAGAAACATGCTCAGGCCCAGGAAGAGTTGGCCGAAATCGGTTCCGCCCCGCCCGGCCTGCAAGCCGGACTCGCGAACCGCCTGAAAGAACAGACCCGCCGCGGCAGGATCGAGATGGCTGGTCAAGTGCTGTGCGACCTGCCGATCGAGGCCCTCCCGCCAGGGATAGCGGATTGCGGTCAGGCTGCCGTATTGGTTTCGCCACCGCGACCGCCCGGCCTCCAGCGTGATGAACGCCTTCGGCGTGCCGCGATAATCGTCCCAGTACCGCTCATCTTTCGGACGGATCTTATCCAGATCGACCGGGACGCCGGGCTTCCAGTCACGACAGTTGTCCACGTCCGCAAGGCCGGGAAAGTCGGGCATCAGCGAGGAATCGCGAGCCGCCCCCTCCAAGGGCACGATCCTGACGATCTTGAATCGACCTCGTTCCTCGTTCAGTTTTCGCCTGGGTCCCATGACGAAATACGTGAGATCGACGGAATCGCCGACCTGAGCCCCGAGGTCTTCGGCAAGCCATTGATTGACGACGACCTCATCGTCTCGCATCCCCGTCGGGATCAGGTCGCCAGCGCCGACCGCCGCGACCATCGAATACGGCGTCGCGTTTTCGCCCAGGCGAATCTCGTTGACGAAGTACGTGAGAATTCCGACCGCGCCATCGCCGGCCTTCATCGCCTCATCCGCAACCGAATCTTCGAAGAAGATCCGACGACTGCGAAGCTCCAACGCATTCTGCGTTTCCAGGCGAATCACCTCGATTCCCGCGTCGGTCGGCTCCCAGGCTTTCTGGATGGCCGCGTTCAACTCGTCTGCGGAGATGCCGCTCTTCTGCCGAGCGACGAGAAGCATATTAGCCCTTCCCGGCTGCTCGATCTTCTCGGCAAGCCAGGCCAGAGAAACGAACACGTTCAGGGGCGCAGCCTGATTGGCCGCCAGATCGAACCGGGCGAAAGCCGAGTCGCCCGCCACCGCATGCACCTTCAAGCGAAAGCCGACCGTACGATCTTCGTCCGAAACCAGTGGGACATCGCGAGGCATCGTCGTCGTCTTCTCGATTCGCAACAAGACTTCGCCTCCCGCGGCGACGCCGAGTCTGTCGGCCACTGCCTGGCTCAGAACGACTCCTTCGCCCCCTGCCCCTACAAACGGATCTTCCCCCGCACCCACTGCATAGAACCGCTCGTCCACGCCAAGGACCTGGACGCGATTGACTCGTTGCGAACCGTCGTCGTTGGCGATCATGCCGGGGACCTGTAAGACCGGCGCGACCTCGCCTCCCACGTGCGACTTCAGATCGCCGGCCAGATCGGTCCGAAAGTACCGTCCGTGCGGCCTCACGGCGAATTCGACTTCGCCCAGGCGGGCCTCCAGGGTCTTTCCGAGCGTGAATCGAACCGAGTCGCCGACCGCCAGAGCCCCGGTGAGGACGCCGGTGGCGACGACCACCGCCAGCAGGACCGCGGCGTTCGTCCGCCAGTAGAAGCGAGCGCTCTGCGCCACCAGACGCCAGAAGCTCATGGCTGGCCCCTGTCGCTCAGAATGCCGGCGCTCAATTCGACGACATGCCCCATCCGCGACGCCAATTCGCGGGAGTGCGTCACGACAACCATAGTCACGCCGTCGTCGCGATTGAGCTGGGCCAGGAGTTCCGCGATGCTCAGGGAGGACTCTTGATCGAGTGAACCGGTCGGTTCATCCGCCAGAAGCAGCTTGGGCTTGTTGATCAGAGCCCGCGCGACCGCCACGCGTTGCCTCTGCCCGCCCGACAATTCGCCCGGCCGATGCGACATGCGATCCGCCAAACCGACGCGGGTCAGGAGCGACTCGGCATCTCTCCGCGTCCCTGTTCGTTCTCTGCCGGCCAACGTCGGCACCAGCACGTTCTCGAGCACGGTGCACTGGGGCAACAGATGATGCATCTGAAATACGAACCCGATCTCGCGGCTTCGAATGCGAGCCAGATCATCGTCATTAAGTCCGGCCAGGTCCTTCCCATCGAACAGGACCCGCCCGCTCGTCGCGTGGTCCAGGCCGCCGATGATGTTCAGCAGCGTGCTCTTGCCGCAACCCGAGGGCCCGACGATCGCCATGGCCCGGGCCCGCTCGATCTTCAGCGTAATGCCCTTGAGCACGCTCACCGACGCAGGATCGCCCGGGTCGCCATAAGTCTTCGTCACATCGACAAGCTCGACCATCCCTGCCCTCATCTCAATCACTTCCGAACGATCTGTTCGTATACGCGGACCATCTCGCCTGCGGTCCGACCGATGTCGAACGCCTTGAGCATCCCCGCCCGGCCCTCGGCTCCGAGCCTACGGGCGGCCTGCGAATCCGCCAGCAGCGGCTCCATCGCCTGAGCCAATCGCTCGGCGGTGTTCGGCTCGTACAGGACACCGCCGCCGGTTGCTGCGATCGTCTCGGGAAAACACCCGATCGCAGGCTCCACGACCGGCACGCCCATCGCAAGAGCCTCCAGGACGTAGAGCCCATACGCCACCGGCTGGGGCTCCGGCACCGACAGCACGGAAAGACTCCTCAGAAACTCCAGTTTGGCGTCGCGGTCGAAGGCCTGGAGAAACTCGACGTCGCCCAGAATGCCTGCGGCCTCAAGCTTGTCCTGCTGCCGCTTGATGAAGGGTTCATCCGCCCCACTTCTGCCGCCCGAGATCCGCAGCCTCGCAGACTTGAGCCCGCCGTTTCTCTTGAGCAGGAGGAACGCGTCGACCAGTTTGTCCAGACCCCGCTCCGGACACATTCGCGAGAGAAAGCCGATCGTCGGGACCGCCGGGCCGCTCTCGTGCGGTCTGTACACGTCCAACTCGATGCCCATGCGAACGACATGCATCCTGCCGGCGTCCGTCTTCAGGCGGGTCGCCATCGTGTCGCCATAGTACTCGCTGACGGCCAGAAAGGCGTCGATGTCACGCACCCGCTCGTGGACCACGGACCATGCCTGCTCCGCGTACGGCGAGGTCAAACCATCGAGGAACCCGTCCTCGTCCTGCAAGAGGCACACGACGGGAACGCCGAGCTTCTGCTTGATCCGCCGGGCCAACCCCGCGAGCAATACGTTGGACAGGCACACGACGTCGGGCTTCTGCTGCTCCGTCACGAGCCAATCGACGAACCGGTCGAGTTCCTTCACCTGCCGGCCGTCTTCGCCCTGCAGCATGGAGATCGTCGTTTCTCCGAGATCGCGGGCGTTGGTCATTCCCGCCTTGCGTCCGGCCCATTCGAGCAGTCCGCGGGAGTCGAACCATCGGTCGATCCACCGCGGCGTCTTGCGGAACAACGAGAGCTTCTGTTGCAGGTAGACATTGACCCCACCGAAGAAGATCGGCGCGTTGCTGACCTGCTCGACCTTGTCCGCCTGCAACGGCAGGTACAGCGGCACCATCAGCACATCGTGCCCCAGTCCACGGACGGCCTTGACCAGAGCCGCATCGCGCAGGCAGTTCTCGCAATAGAAGTTGTCGCCGGAACCGGGGCAGATTTGGACGATTCTCATGGGGATTTCGCTCCCTCGGCCGATTTGGGACCGAATGCATAGACGTAGCCGTCGTCGCTGCCGACCACGACCAGGCCGCCCGCCACGGCCGGCGACGAAGTCACCGGCTGGCCGATCTCGTAGGACCACAGCCGCTTGCCGTCGGCCAGAGCGAGCAGATAGAGCCGGCCGTCGTCGCTGCCGACAGCGACCTTGTCTCCGCAGATGGCGGGCGAGCTGTTCACCTCGTCCAGGGTCTTGAAGGTCCAGACCCGCCGGCCGTTGTCGCGACGAACGCAGTGAACATGCCTGTCCCGCCCCCCCAAGACCACAAATTGCTCGGTCACCGCGGGTGACGAAAAGAACGGGGCCTCGCCCTGCGTGTACCGCCAGAGGATCTTGCCTTCGCTCAGGTCCGCCCGCAAGAAGACGTTCTCGTAGTTGCCGACGTAGACCTGGCCGTCGACGAACGCGGCGGAGGCGGCGATGTAGGACCCGCTGTCGATCTCGGCGATCTTCGAGCCGTCGGTCAGCGAGACCACGTGGATCAGAGCGTCGCAGCCGCCGAAAACGCACTTGCCCTGGTCCACCGCGGGCGAACCGTTGATGTAGTTGCCCGTCTCATACGTCCAGACCGCCTGGCCGCTCTCGGCATCGACACAGTGAACCCTGTTGTCGTAGCTGCCGACGATGATCCAGGTCTTCTGCCCGTCGGGCGAGCGCGTCCAGTTCGGCGAGCCCAGGATCTGCCCGTCGGTCTCGTATCTCCATTTCAGTTCGCCGGTCCCGGCGTCCAGCGCATACAGATGATTGTCCGAGGAACCGACGAACACCCGTCCATCGATCACGCACGGCGAAGACTCGATTGCATCCTCGGCCTTATAGGACCAAAGCTTCTCCCCGGTCTGCAAATCGAGAGCGTAGAGGTGGCGATCCGAGGAACCGACGAACACCCGTCCTCCCTCGACAGCAGGCGAGGACTTGACCTCGGCTTCCGTCTTGAATCGCCACAGAAGGGTCAGCGAATCGGCCAGCGAACCGTCGGCCCGGCCCAGCAGCCCCTGGCCGCCGTGGAACATGGGCCAACTGCCGTCGAATCGCGGAGCTTCCGGGGTTCCAGGCATCTGCCGACCAACGCCATCGTTCACCGCCGCGGACCCCGGACCGATCCCTCCCCGACGAAGAAAGAAGACCGCCAGCGCGGCCACGAAGACGATGCTCAGAAAAACCCAGATTGTAGTCCGCACAGACCCCATCGACACCCGGTGAACACCGCAGCCACCTGAAAACTCAACGCCGCACGACTACGAAATGTACGTCACCGCCGTCATAATAGTTCACCAATGTGCGTGACGCAACCACAGGGGATGGCCAGCGGTACATTCGCTGGACGACGGAGGACGATCGGACAAGAAGTCTATCGTTTCAGATCGATCAGAGCCAGACGCGGACCGATCCGGGCCCCGGCATCGGACCGAAAGACCTCGATCTTGGTGGGGATGCGGACTCCGCTCGCAACCGGGGTGTAATCGTAGCCGCGAACGAGGAGGTACCTCTGTTCGCCGGGATTGGCCAGCCAGATCATGTCGATGATGGAATTGGCGTGGTTCTGGAAATAGACGCCCTGCGTCCAGTACGGCTCGCAGAGTGTGACCCGCTCGCGCCCTTTCTCGCGGGAGACGGTCTCTTTGGGACCGAACCTGGCCTCGACTGGCTGGTACCACTGGCCGGCGATCTGCACGGGCATGGGCCGACGGCTGAGCGTGACGCTGGTCTCCAGCATGCGGGCCGGAGCCGTCACGATCTGCATGACCGCGTCGGCATATTCGTGATAGGAGCCCTTTAGCGGTGAGACGTCCAACGCGGGATCGCCTTCGAGGGTGCAGCGCCCACAGACGACCTGCCAGGAGATCCGGACGCGAGGCTCCCCCGCCGTCACCCCAATGGCGTCGGACCAGGGGTAGAGAGAGAATTGGTGTTCGGTGAGATAGACGCCGCCGTCGGAGTGGTGGGCCGCCACGATCGCGTCGAACTCGAGCTTCGTGGTCTGCCGCCAGGCGGCCAACCCGCCCACGGCCTCGATCGAAGGCGCGACAAAAGGCCGCGGGGCCGATGTGGAAACCGGCCCTGCGGCCGGCAGGCCCGAATCCCGCGAAGGACTCTGAGCAATCTGCCGGCCGCAGCCGGGGAGAATCAAACCTGTCAACACGGTCAGAACAACCTGGCACACCACCCTGGCGACCATGTCAACTCCCTGCCATCCCCTCTCAGGACTGGGGACAGGACCCGCCGTTTCCTTGCGAGTCCGGACCGCACTTGATCTTCGCCAGTTGCTCCATCAACGCGTAACGACACTTGGCATCCTGGTTGGCCAGTTTCATCAGTTCAGCGGCCACATCGGGCTTGGACTGCTTGAGCACCTTGTACCGATCCTCGCCGTAGGCGTAGTCTTCGAATGTCATGGTCGGCGCCTTGGAGTCAAGCTGCAGTGGGCTGGCACCCTGCTCGGTCAACCTCGGGTCGAACCGGTACAGAGGCCAATGACCGCAGGCGACAGCCTTCTTCTGCTCCTCGTAACCGTTCGTCAGATTGACGCCGTGCGCGATGCAGTGGGAGTAGGCCAGGATCAGGGATGGGCCCGGATAGGCCTCAGCCTCGGCGAAGGCCTTGACCGCCTGCGCGGGGTTGGCGCCGATGGCCACCTTGGCCACATAGATGTTGCCGTACGTCATCGCCAAAAGGCCCATGTCCTTCTTTGGAGCGGGCTTTCCGCCGGCGGCGAACTTCGCCACTGCGGCGCGGGGCGTCGACTTGGACATCTGGCCGCCGGTGTTGGAGTACACTTCCGTGTCCAGCACGAGGATGTTGATCTTCTTGCCGCTGGCCAAGACGTGGTCCAGACCGCCGTAACCGATGTCGTAGGCCCAGCCGTCGCCGCCGACCGCCCAGACGCTCTTGCGAACCAGGTAATCGGCCACGGTGAGCAACTGCTTGCACTCAGGGCAATCGCACTTGCCGCAGGCGTCCTTGAGCTTGGCGACGCGGGCCCGCTGGGCCTCGATCGCGCTCTGCTCGGGGTCGTTGGCCAGCGCCGCGGCGCGGATCTCGGCGACGAGGCTCTTGTCGAGGCACTTCTCGGCCCTTTCGAGCAGGTTCAAGGCGGTCAGGCGGAACTGATCGACCGTCAGTCTCATGCCCAAAGCAAACTCGGCGTTGTCCTCGAACAGGCTGTTGCACCAGGTTGGACCGCGACCATCTTCCCGCGTCGTATAGGGCGTCGTCGGCAGGTTGCCGCCGTAGATGGACGAGCAACCGGTGGCGTTGCCGATGTACATGCGGTCGCCGAACAACTGCGTGAGCAGCTTGACGTACGGCGTCTCGCCGCAACCGGCGCAGGCGCCGGAGTACTCGAACAGAGGCTGGATCAACTGGCTGCCCTTGACCGAGTTGGACTTGAACAGCGACGGATCGGTGTTCGGAAGCGACAGGAAGAAGCTGTAATTCTTTCGCTCGCGTTCGCGAATCGGCTCCTGCAGCTCCATGTTGATCGCCTTGCGGCCGGTGGGCTGCTTGTCGGCGCCACGCTCGGCGCCGGGGCAGGTCGTCACGCAGGCGCCGCAGCCGGTGCAATCCTCGGGAGCCACCTGGACAGTGAACTTCATGCCTGCGAAGTCCTTGCCCTTGGCGTCGATGCTCTTGAACTCGGCGGGAGCGTCGGCGAGCTGCTTGGCGTCGTAGGCCTTGATTCGAATCGCGGCGTGCGGGCAGACGAACGAGCACATGCCGCACTGGAGGCACAGCTCCGGCTGCCAGATCGGAACGTTGACCGCGATGTTGCGTTTCTCGAACTTCGTCGTGCCGACCGGGAAACGACCATCCACCGGCATCTTGCTGACCGGCAGCGAATCGCCCCGCATCGCCATCATCTCGGCGGTGACGGTCTGGACGAACTCCGGCGCCTCGGCCGGGACGGCCGGAGGCATCTTGAACTTACTGGTGACCTTGGCCGGCACTTTCACTTCGTGCATCCGATTGATCGCGCCGTCCACGGCGGCGTAGTTCATCTGAAGGACTTTCTCGCCCTTCTTGCCGTAGGAGGCCTTGATCGCGTCCTTGATCGCCTTGACCGCCGCGTCGATCGGGATGATGTTGCTGATCTTGAAGAACGCGGTCTGCATGATCACGTTGATGCGGGCGCCGAGCCCAAGCTCCTGGGCCAGCGAGATCGCGTCGATCACGTAGAACTTCAGTTTCTTGTCGACGATCTGCTTTTGCACTTCCTGCGGAAGCGTGTCCCAGATCTTGTCGGCCGGGTGGAAGGTCGTCAGCAGGAAGGTCCCGCCCTTGCGGGCCGAGGAGAGCATATCATACTTTTCGAGGAAGCTCGGGTTGTGGCAGGCGATGAAGTCGGCCTGGCTGATCAGGTAAGGCTTGCGAATCTGGGCTTTGCCAAACCGCAGGTGCGAAACCGTCATCGCGCCGGCCTTCTTCGAGTCATACACGAAGTAGGCCTGGGCGTAGTTGTCCTGGAGTTGGTCGCCGATGATCTTGATCGAGTTGCGGTTGGCGCCGACGGTGCCGTCGGAGCCGAGGCCGTAAAACATCGCGGCGTACTGGCCGGGCGTCGGCAGTTCGAACGAACTGTCCACCGGCAGGCTCGTGTTCGTCACGTCGTCGACGATGCCGACCGTGAAGCTTCTCTTGGGCTTGGCGGCGCTGAGATTGTCGAAGACGGCCTTGACCATCGCGGGCGTGAACTCCTTCGAGCCCAGGCCATAGCGGCCGCCGACGACGACCGGGTACTTGTCGAACGGGGCGATCCCGTCGGCCATGGCTTCGCCGATCGCGGTGCGGACGTCCAGGTACATCGGCTCGCCGAGGGCGCTGGGGTCCTTCGTGCGGTCGAGCACGGCGATCTTCTTGACGGTCTTGGGCAGAACGGCCATGAAGTGCTTGATGCTGAACGGCCGGTACAGGCGAACCTTAACGACGCCGACCTTGTCGCCCTGCGAGTTGAGGTATTCGACGGTCTCGTGAACCGTGTCCGCGCCGCTGCCCATGATGATGATGACCTTCTCGGCATCGGGGGCGCCGACGTAGTCGAACAGCTTGTACTGGCGGCCGACGAGCTTGGCGAACTTGTCCATCGTGTCCTGCATGATGCCCGGCACGGCCAGATAGAACTTGTTGACCGTCTCACGACCCTGGAAATAGACGTCGGGGTTCTGAGCGGTGCCGCCCATGACCGGCCGGTCGGGCGTCAGGGCCCGTGCCTTGTGCTGGGCGACCAGCGCATCGGAGATCATCGCCCGCATATCGTCGTAGGTCAGCTCCTCGACCTTCTGCTCCTCGTGGCTGGTTCGGAACCCATCGAAGAAGTGCAGGAATGGGATTCGGGAGGCCAACGCGGCCTGCTGCGCGATCAACGCAAAGTCCATGACTTCCTGTACGCTGGACGAACAGAACATTCCAAAACCCGTCTCCCGGCAGGCCATTACGTCGGAGTGGTCGCCGAAGATCGACAGGCCCTGGCAGGCCAGCGAACGCGCGGTGATGTGGAAAACCGTGGGCAGCAACTCGCCCGCGATCTTGTACATGTTGGGAATCATCAGCAGAAGGCCTTGCGAGGCGGTGAAGGTCGTCGTCAGAGCCCCGGCGGCCAGCGCGCCATGGACGGCCCCTGCAGCTCCGCCTTCCGACTGCATCTCGGTAACGGATGGGACGGTTCCCCAGATATTGGGCAAGCCCTTGGCGGTCTTCGCATCGGAGATCTCGCCCATCGGCGAGCTCGGCGTGATCGGATAGATCGCAATCACTTCGTTCGTCGCGTGCGCTACGTGCGCGGCCGCGTTGTTGCCGTCAATCGTCACCATCTTACGCTTCATAGGGTCTCCATCTGTCGTAAAAGCTGAAACAACAATAACTTAGCTCTAGGGTACTCCATTACCGCCGGCCTCAGGAAGCCTCCTGCTTACACAGCCGGGCAAGAACAGGCCCCCTGCATGTGCGCCCGGCGTACGAAGAAAGCTTTCTTATACTCCTGCAGGCCGGGACACGCAATAAAAAACCACAGCAGGCTTGTTCGATGATCCGGACACGAATCGACCCGCCTTCCCAATGCCGCCATCCCCCGGCCATGCCGTTCCCCCATGCTGATTCATCCGATTACTATTTGTCCAGACCGAAGGCTTCCAGCCACTTGTCGGTTTCACCCTCGGTGAGCCCTTCCCGCTTTTCCTCGGGTTCCCTGCGCTTCGGCGCTTTTCGGCTCAGTTCCTTCTGCACCTGCTCCCAGAAGTCCTCCGACTTGAGGGCTTTGGCTTTTCGCTCGCCGGCGGCTTTTCGAATCTGCCGATCACTGCTGACAACCGTCAGACGTCGGGGCGATGTGTCGGCGACGATCTTCTCTTCGACGACGCTGTCGGCGTCGCGATGGAAACCGGCAAAGTAGACCTCCAGGTAGTCCATCGTGTCGAACTGGCTCTTGTCAGAGGGCCCGGCGCCATCGAAGACCACCTGTCCCGTCTCGGCCAGTCGGGCGAAGTACTGGCTCAGCGCGCGACACAACTCGACTTCATTCGTAATCTCGCGTTCGCCGAACCCCTCGTGCAGGGCCCACAGCAGGTTGTTTCCATCGATAATCGTCATGCCTTCGACATCCTCACAGCCTTCGTTGGCAGCCGGCAGAACGCGGTCGCTCAATCGACAATAACACCCCACCCGGCCCTTTGTTCGCGATCCTGCATAGGATTCGCGAGAATCGAAGCCAGATTATGCCGCATGAGACAGACATCGGCAAGTACGCAGTAGCTCGCCCGATTGTCCGGGGGCACGAAGGAACCATCGGACGGTTGCCCCCTTTCTCCGCTGGTATCCCCCAAGCGATAAACGCACGCCATGGACGCCACCGGCCTGCGACACACATGCAACCACGGACATGCACCCGACTACCTGCCTCTGACGCTGATCTCGTGGCGGACTTTGCGTTTCTCGTTGCCATCGGGAGGCGTGGCCGATTCGAGTACTGTCGTCGATCCTCGTCGACTCCTGCGGCCACTATTCCAGCAGACGCATCTCCGCACCTGGAGAATCAGTGAAATCCAGTCTGTCCGAGTAGTCAATCCCGCCAGGGATCATTCCGTCGAGATTCTGACCAGACCCACGATCTGATCTACGAAAGCCTCCGCCTGCGGCATCCATGTGGAGACCTGCGGCTCCTCGAAGCGAACGAAGTCCACGTAATCGCCCTCCTGGCGGCGTTCGAACAGATCGTTGAAGATACGCGCCGTCTCCGCAGGGACCACATTCGTCTTCACAAAGTGCTGATTGAAAAGGCTTCGAACTCCCGAATGCTTTGACGAGGAGAGCCCTTCCTGCGCCAGAAGCGCTGAGACCGCGTAGAAACAGGCGTAGTAGAGCCGGTTCACACAAGGATTCCAACGACTTGCATCCGCCAGAATGCGTGCGTCCTCCAGGGACTCTCGCGCCCTCTGCAAGCGGTATACGATAAGCTCTTTCGGCGACGGCGTCACAACGCGATTCCCTCAAGCTCGATGTTGCGATGGAAGGGTGTGCCCTTCAAAGGCCTGCTGTTCCACTGGTCCCGATTTCGCACGATCGACGAGAGAACCTGATCGGACTTCCATTCGATTTCATACAGGCTGTGCCGAATCGCATCCACACGACCGTCGTCGACTCGACCGTCCACCAGGATCAGGAAATCCCAATCGGAATCCGCATTCGAATCGCCGCGAGCACGAGATCCATAGAGGATGACTTCGGCCGTCGGCTCGATGCCCAGAACGGCGTCCTTCACTTGCGCTAGCAGCGTACCGCGATCCATACCCGTATTATAGCCTTGCGATCACGACGAGAGAAGCGTTCCTACAGCTCGAACCGGACTTCGCCGCCGACAATGGTTTTCTCGACCTTGCCCTTGAGCTTCCAGCCGTGATACGGGCAATTGCGGCTCTTGGAGACGAACTGGTTCACGTCGACCGTCCACTCCGCGTCCGGGTCGATGATCGTCACGTCGCCCTGCTTGCCGCGGGAGAGCGAGCCCTTCTCGATCCCGATGATTCGCGCGGGGTTCGTGGTCATCATGCGGATCAGGCCGGACCAGTCGAGGATCTTCGGCTCGATCAGTGCCTTGATGTAGAGCGCCAGGGCGCATTCGAGGCTCGCGATCCCGAACGGCGCCGCCAGGAACTCCAGTTCCTTCTCGCTCTGCAGGTGCGGGGCGTGGTCGCTGGCCAGCGCGTCGACCAGTCCGTCGGCGATCGCCTGCTTGAGGGCCTCGGTGTCCTTTTGCGACCGCAGCGGCGGACTGACCTTGTAGTTCGTGTCGTACGTCGAGCAGCATTCCTCGGTCAGCAGCAGATGGTGCGGCGTGACCTCGCACGAGACCGGCAGCGAATCCTTCTTCGCCTGACGAATCAGCTCGACTGCTCCAGCGGTGGAGATGTGCTGCGCGTGGTAGCGGCACTGCGCCCTGCGGACCAGTTGGATGTCCCGCCAGAGCATCGCCTCCTCGGCCATCGCGTCCATGCCGGGCAGTCCGAGGATCGTCGAGTGATAGCCGGCGTTCATCACCCCGTTGCCGGCGTAGCTGTTGTCCTGGCAGTGTTGGGCGACGACCACGTCGAGCATCTTGGCGTACTTGAGAGCCCGCAGCATGACGGAGGCATTCTGGAGGCCGCTGCCGTCGTCGGTGAACCCCCTCGCCCCGGCCTCGGCCATCAGGCCCATCTCGGCCAGTTCAGTCCCCTCTCTCTTCTTGGTGATCGCACCCATCACGTAGACATGGGTCTTGCGGGTCTGGCGGCCCTTGCGATGCACGTACTCAACATCCGTCTCGCTCTCGATGGCAGGGTCGGTGTTCGGCATGCAGACCACGGAGGTGAAACCCGCCGCCACGGCTGCGGTCGAGCCGCTGGCGATCGTCTCCTCTTCCTCGTCGCCGGGCTCGCGAAAATGAACGTGGATATCGATCAGGCCCGGCACGACGAGCTTGCCTGTCGCATCGATGACCCGCGAGACCTTCTTCTCGGCCTCGCCGTTCACGTGCCCGACTTCGGCGACCTTGCCGTCGAGGATCAGCACGTCGCACTGGGCGTCCAGCCGATTCGCCGGATCGATGACCCGCCCGTTCCTGATCAGAACCTGATTCGCCATATCGCACCTGTACCCCTGAAAAGACCACGAGACAGCCACGATACTCATACCAGAAACGCAGGGCCAAGGGAAATGTTTCTTCATGGAACATGCACTGTGAATCGGGACGATGCGTCGACGGGTTTCCGTCATCCTGAGGCGCAGCCGAAGGATCTGGGCATTGGACGCGAAGGTCCTCTCGTTCGCAGGCCAGATCCTTCACTACGCTGCGCTTCGTTCAGGGTGACCAACGGAAAAGCCGCCAACCGAAGACGTGTCAGTTCTGGTCGGGGGAGAGCCACTGGGAGGAGAAGATCGCCAGGTCGGCCAGGTCCACGACGCCGTCGCCGTTGAGGTCGGCGGAGGATTTCGCGGCGGCCCTGTAGCTCCAGACATGTCTGGGTTCGTAGATCGGCGGGGACGCCGGATCGAGGCCCCGTCGTTCCATCCAGGTCGCTTTCACATCGAGGCCGTCGATCTCCACGAGGACGTAGCCGTACGCTTCGGCGTGGTGGATCGGGATCACGTCGAAGTAGCTGTTGTCGCCCAGGTAGGGAGGCCACCAGACATAGCCCGGGGCCCCTGCTGTCGCAACGTCAAACTGGTGGACGTCGTTGTCCGGGTTGCCGTCGCCGTCGTCGACGTGAGCTTGGTTGAAGAAATGGTCGTGACCACAGAAGTACATCCGCACACCCGCCGCCTGAAGACTGTGCCAGAACCGATCTCGCTGGATAGGGAAGTCGTCCAAGCAATCCGGATGCACCATCCGAAAGGACGGCTCGTGGCCAAAGACGAAGACGTGAGGCCGGGTATTGGCGTTGAGCACGGAGTTCAGCCACGCCTGGTCCACCCGATGTGCGAGATGGTGGTTCATCCCGCCGTACTGATCCGCCGCCACGATCAGGGCGTTCTTATGAACAACGGAATAGGACATATGCCTGGCGTCGGCGGGTCCGTTGTCCGGCAGCACATGGCGGGGGAAGTCGGGATTGCCGAAGACGTGACGCCACCGCAGGGAGTAGTTGTCCGCAGGATTGGGCCACTGGTTCGGTTCGGCGTCCCACATGTCGCCGACCTCGTGATTGCCCCGGCACACATAGACCGGAATCCCGGCGTCGTAGACGGGCTTCATGGCCCGGACCCACCTCCACAAATAGCTCTCGAAGGAGTTGGGAGCCAGGCGGGCGCCATAGACCAGGTCGCCGGGATAAATCAGGAAATCCGCGTTCTGCCGGACGATCTCATGAGCGATCTCGCGAAGGATGGGTTCGTTGACGCCGGTCAGGACATCGCCCCGGCTGTCACAGGTCGCGATGAAGCGCCACCGCTGCCCCGCCGGACAGATCGCCGCCGCGGCCAGAAAGATCGACAAACTGAGGGCCAGCAGTCTGGAGAATCCCACGAAACACGCTCCATTTGGGAATCCGAGGTCCTGTCCCTCGTACGATCACCCCGGCTCAGTTCAGGACGCTGTCGGCGACGGGGCTTCCGATCGCCACCGTATCGATGCGCCACATGGCCTTCTTGTTGAGATTGGCTTCGACGGCCTGGACGTCCGCGTCGTCGATCGTGCCGTCCCTGGTGATGTCGCCGATGACATACGCATGCGAAGACTTCTGTCCGGCGACGGAGTTGTTCTTCAAGATCGCCAGGTCGCGATCATCCACGATGCCGTCGGCGTTGAGATCGTACCACAGGAGGCTTTCGTCCGCCTGCTTGGTCTCGATGCTCCAGGCCAGGGCGTATCGTTCGCCGGCGGGCGCCGCAGGACGGGCGTTCAGATCGCTGTGCGAAACCACGATCTCGTACACCGTATAGCCGGGCAGCGTCCCGAGGTCGACGTGGATGTGTTCCACGTTGTCCACCTTGCTGTCGCTGTAGTCCAGCAGTTTCACCGGCTGAGTCGGATTCGTTGTGTCGATGGCGAACACTTCAAGCCGAAGGTCGCTGTCGATGTCGGACAGGCGTTTGAAGGGATAGGCCTGCCCATAGTGGCGATTCCAGACGAGCGTCGCGGTCAGCGTCTTCCGCGAGGGCTCCTCGACGACGACGCGGTACACCTGCTGGTGTTCCAGTCCCTGTCGAACCTGGTTCAGATCCCACCCCGCGGCAGCGATGTCGCCGGGCTTGCCTTGACCGGAAGTCAGCAGTTGGTGCGCGCGGGCGGCGTTCACCATGCCCGCCCCCTGCACGTAATCCAGGGGAACCTCATGGTCGTCATCCGGAGTCAAGCGGCCCTTGCGCCAGTAAGGCAGTTTGGTCGCGGAGTTCATCAGGATGGCCTTGAGAAGACAATTGCCGCCTTCGGGCGAAAGGACCGGGCCAAACTCAGGAGTCTGCTTGGCCGTTTGCATGAGCAGACCGACGATGCCGGCAGCGACGGGGGTCGAGAAGCTCGACCAATTGCCGGTCATGTCATACCCACTGTCGGCCCCCTCCTCGGCCACGAGACAATTGCCGGGAGCGATCACATCGGGCTTGCAGCGACCGTCTCCGGTCGGACCCGCGCTGGACTCTTCGGGATACGCCAAGGCGAACTGCGAAAGCTTGGTGGCCGGGTCCGCTGCATTCACGGAACTGACGACGCCCACGCCGATGACGTTGGGACCGGCGCCAGGGTAAAACGACGGATCGGAGGCGTTCAGGCCGTTGCCGATGCTGGCGACGAACACCATCCCCTTATGCTCGATGAGGGCTTCGATGCCCCGCGTCCACTCGGCCTCGACCGGCTGGCCGAAACTCACCGAGGCGATGTCCACCTCCGGCCTGTCCTGGCGGTACACGTGCTGCTTGACGAAATGCCAGAATTCGTAGATATGCCCCTCGGCCTGCGGAACGACGCCCTGATATGGGAACGATCCCAGGCCGGCCGCGGCCCCATTGCCATCGGGGTCCTGACCGAAAAGGATCGAGCAGATCGCAGTGGCGTGGCTGGACGTGCCGGCGGGCTTGGCGAGACTGCTGTGAAAGCCCAATTCGGCGTCCTGGAAACAGGCGTGTCGAGTGTTCGGCAGGTAGTCGTTCTGCGGCTCGCCGTCGGCGCTGTAGGTGAAACTGCGGCACACGACGCCGAAACGCACGCCGGAACCCGTCAAGTCCGGGTCCGCCTGTTTCAGATCCCTGACCCCCGCCCACGCAAGAGCCTGTGGCTGAATCGCGGAAAGATCCTGTCCCATGGCGGGGGCAAGGACCGTGAGCCCTATAACCAAGGCCACGCCCCATAATCTCCGACCCACGATTACAGCTTTTCCGCCCATATTTCCACACCACGTTCGAAAGAACCGGACCCGGCGCCAGGCGGCTGCCCGGCACCCCCCAGAATCGACGCTCCTTGTCAGGTCGAACCCTTCCTCCAACAACTGGCCTCATCATAGCAAAAAACGACCGCTCAATCAAGCGAAATCCGCCTTCATGACGGAACATATCGCGGTTGCCAGCATTGGAAAGCGGATTCCTGCAGAATGGCCGTCTCGAGAGCGCTGCCGAGGGAAAGGCAGATTCTGTCGAACATCGTCGGGAGGACTTGCCAGGGGGCCGACCCGGTGGTATAGTCTGCTTGAACTTGAAGGATCGCCGACGCATCCTGGACGCGATGTATTCCGTGTGGGCAGCGCGGAGACTGGACTATGCTATGAACGTTATTCTTGACGCCGACCAGATCGACCGCACCATCGAGCACCTGGTCGACCTGATTGCCGCCAGGATTTCGCCCGAGAACGGGACCGCCATCATCGGCGTGCGGAGCCGGGGCGAGATCCTCGCGGAGAGGCTTGCCGAGCGGCTATCCCACAGGCTCGACCAGCCGGTCCCCTGCGGGACTCTGGACATCACCCTCTATCGCGACGATCTCAACGCCCCCCACTCCAGCGGCCAACCCCTGGTTCGCACGACCGAGATCGGCTTCGACATCGACAACAAGACGATCATCCTGGTGGATGATGTGCTCTACACCGGCCGCTCGACCCGTGCGGCTATGGATGCCCTGATGGATCTGGGCCGGCCCAAAGCGATCCGGCTGGCCGTGCTTATCGAGCGGGCAGGACGCGAGTTACCCATTCAAGCGGATTACGCCGGCTACAAGGCCGAAGTCGGGCCTGGGCAGTCGGTTCAGGTCAATTTCGTGGAGTCCGACGGAAAGGACGAAGTGACGGTGGCCTAACAACGCGAAGCGGCATGAGTCATATAGGTCCTACAGGTCTTATGGGTCCTATGCTTCTTTCGTCGCCGCTTCAGAAATGGGAAGGACACATGGGTCGCATCCTCGACATTGTGGAACGGCACACATCGGGCAGGACAGGAAGACGGCACAACACCTATATGACGATACCTCACAAAGGCGGCAAATCGTTCGAATGGCAGCGAAAACACCTGCTGGGCCTGCGGGACCTTAGCGTGGAGGAGATCACCCACATCCTCGACACCGCCACCGGTTTCGAGCAGATCAGCACGCGGTCGGTCAAGAAAGCCCCTCCGCTGCGAGGCAAGGTCGTCGTCAACCTGTTCTTCGAGGACAGCACGCGGACCCGCGCCAGCTTTTCCCTGGCCGCCAGCCGGCTCAGCGCCGACGTCATGGAGTTCACACAGAAGGCCAGCTCCGTCAGCAAAGGTGAAACCCTGCTGGACACCGCCCGCAACCTCGAAGCGATGGGCATCGACATCGTCGTCATCCGCCACAGCGCCGCGGGCGTCCCGGTGCTGCTGAGCCGAAGCATCAAGGCCTGCGTCGTCAACGCAGGCGACGGTTACTGCGAGCACCCCACCCAGGGCCTGCTCGATGTCTACACGATCCGCAAGGTCAGGGGCTCGCTCGAAGGGCTCAAGATCGCCATCGTCGGCGACATTGCGCACTCGCGCGTCGCACGCAGCGACCTGTGGGCGATGACCAAGCTGGGCGCCGAGGTGACCTTCGTCGGCCCGCCGACCCTGATGCCCGCCGAGGTGAGCCGACTGCCGGTGAAGGTCAGCTACTCGCTGGACAGAGTGATCGAAGAGGTGGACGTGGTCAACATGCTGCGGATCCAGTTCGAGCGGCTGGGCGGCAACCCCTTCCCCTCGATTCGCGAGTACTCGCGCTACTTCGGTCTGACGGTCGAGCGGGTCAAGCGGGCCAAGCCGGACATCCTCGTCATGCACCCCGGCCCGATCAATCGCGGCCTGGAGATGGAGAGCGAAGTCGCCGACGGCGCCAACAGCGTGATCCTCCAGCAAGTCACCAACGGCCTGGCCGTCCGCATGGCAGTCCTGTTCCTCGTCAACCAGGCCGCCGCCGAGACCCCGACGTAACAGACTGTGTTCGCCCATCATGGACGACCAGGAGCGACTGCCGCTACGAGTCTGTCATGATCGAGAATGTCGCCATCACAAAGGGAGTTGCCTGAGCACGACCTGTCGCACTGCTTGCGCCATTTCGACGGCATGTCGGGCCTCTACTACGGTGATGGGCTCCCAATCGCCGGCATAGCGTCCCTCAATTACATAACGATTCAATGGAATCACCTGTTCTCGCTGCAATCCAAGTGAAAGCCCAGGGGGAACAGAGTCCAAGAGCAGCCTCAAAATAACGTCAACGCGATAGAATCACACTGAACAATGGCACTTCGCCGTGAGACGGTCCGATCCGGACGCAGTGAAAGAGCGAGAACGACCAGCCAGACGTCGCCCAATCACCGATTTCATCCGGGGTATTTCAGGATTCGTCTTGCCTCAGAAACCAGTAGAAGCTAGGTCATGTCGGCATGCAATCGCCATGGGGCTCGGTATGATGTGCTAAGTATCCGGTTGGCTTCGTCATCATCCGTGAAGCGTTCCGTCTCGGGGTTCCACTGGAGCCTGCGGCCCCGTTGGATGGCGATGTGGCCGAGTTGGCACATCGAGCAGGTGCGGTGGCCGACTTCGGCGTCCGCCATGGTGGTCGCCTTGTGCTTGATGCCGTAGAGGAAGTCCTCCTTGTCCTGACGCTGCGGAAGGCGAACGTCGCTGTCCTTGAGCTTGGTTCGGAGGATCGCTGGGTCGCTGGCAGTCATCTGCCCGCCCAGCCAGGGGGCGTGGATCCAGCCGTCCTCTCCCTCAACCCGCAGGAAAGCGCCCTTGTCCGTGTGGTAATCGAGTACGACGCCGTCGGCGTAGCGGTACTGGACCTGGAAGTTCAGCAGGACATCCCATAGGCCCGAGCCCGGGGCCGGGTACTCGCCCTTGCCCTCCACGCTCACAGGGCCAGTTCGTTCGCTGTCGTGCGACTGCTGGGCGACGTCGATCATGTGGGCCCCCCAGTTCGTCACCATACCCTCGCATGTGTCGCGGCATCGCATCCAGCCGGGACGAGTGTAGGCGCGGACCGGGTGGACGCGGTCCACCGCGTACGGCTTCAGCGGAGCCGGGCCCACCCACATTTCGTAATCCAAATCGTCAGGGACAGGCTCCGGAGTAGGCGACCCTCCGGCGACGTCGCCCGTAGGGACGCCCACCTCGATGCGTTTGATCCGGCCGAGATAGCCGTTGCGGACCAGTTCCGCCGTCTTGTGCATGTACGCGTCGCTGCGGCACTCGCTGTCGGTCCGGAACGTGACGCCGTGCTTCTTGACGGCGTCGGCCAGGACGCGGCCCTCGGCGACGGAGAGGGTCAGCGGCTTCTCGCAACTGACGTGCTTTCCCAGGCGGACCGCCGCCAGCGAGATGGGCACGTGCCAGTGGTCCGGCGTGGAATTCATCACCGCGTCGATGTCCGTGCGAGCCAACACCTCGCGCCAATCGGCGTAGGCGCGACAATCGCTGTTCTGATAGTGCTGATCGACCGCCTGCCTCGCCTGTTCCAGCCGCCACCGGTCCACGTCGCAAACGGCGACCACCCACGCGTCGGCGGAATTCAGGAACGGCTTGAGATTGGCGTACAGAGCCTGGCGTCCCATCCCGATCATCGCGATCGTGATCCGGTTCGAGGGAGCGCCCTTTCCCAGCACAGACGAGGGAACGATCGCCGGAAACCCGGCGGCGAGCCCCCCCGCTCCGATCGCGCGGAGCATTTGTCGTCGTGTGAGCGTCGTGTCGCGATGGTCTACGTTCTTCATTGGAGTCTCCATGAACCAGGCCTTGAATTTCCTGCTCGTTCCCATAGGGTATCCGCTTCGCCGCTCGGTTTCAACCGCCCGCCGCAGCAGGCGCGCGAATCTTGACGATCCCGGTCCCGGTGGTATACTACCTGGACGTTTCCATTAGCCCCTTTCTAGAGAGGTCAGAATGCAACTGGTATCCAGGAAATCCCGGCTCAAAGGCGCCGTTTCGATCCCAGCCTCGAAATCCCATACGATCCGCGCCGTCGCCATCGCTTCGCTGGCCGAGGGCGACAGCATCATCCGCCACCCGCTCTGGTCCGGCGACACCGAGGCCGCGGTCCTGTGCTATCGGGCATTCGGAGCCGACATCGACACGAGCGACGACAAGGCCTGGAAGGTGACCGGCTTCGGCGGCAAGATCACTCCGCCGAAAGAGACCATTGACGTGCTCAACTCCGGCACGACGCTCCGCGTGGCTATGGGCTCGGCAGCCCTGGCCGAGCCGGGCGCTGCGACGACCTTCACCGGCGACGAGCAGATCCAGAGCCGCCCGATCGCCCCCTTGATGCAGTCGCTGGAGGAACTGGGCGCCAAGTGCGTCAGCCTCAAGGGCAACGGCAAGGCTCCCGCCCGCGTCTCGGGCGGGCTTCGCGGCGGGCGGACCTCCATCGCCGCCTTCACGAGCCAGTACCTCTCGAGCCTGCTGATGTGCACGCCGCTGGCCCCGGCCGATACCGATATCGAGGTCACCCTGCTCAATGAGCCCGGCTACGTCCAGATGACCCTCGACTGGCTCGACAAGCAGGGCATTCAGTACGATCAGGACGGCCTCCGTCGTTTCCACATGCGAGGCGGCCAGAGCTACAAGGCCTACGACCTGCCCGTCCCGGCGGATTTCTCCAGCGCGACGTTCTTCCTCTGTGCCGCGGCCCTGTTCGGCGACGGCGTCACGCTCAAGGGCCTCGACTTCTCCGACAGCCAGCCGGACAAGGCGGTCGTCGATTACCTCCGCGCCATGGGGGCCGACATCGTCACTGACCCCGACGGCATCACCGTCAAGGCATCGTCGCTCAAGGGCATCACCATCGACATGAACGCCACACCCGACGCCTTGCCGGCCATGGCGGTCACCGCTGCATTTGCCGAGGGCACGACGAGATTGGTCAACGTGCCGCAGGCCCGAAGCAAGGAGACGGACCGAATCCGATGCATGGCGGAAGAACTCACAAGGATGGGGGCCCAGGTCGAAGAACTGCCCGATGGCCTGGTCGTACATCACAGTAAGCTCTCGGCGGCGCGTCTCGACGGACGCAGCGACCATCGGATCGTCATGGCCCTGTCCCTGGCGGCGATGGGGCTCGACAAGCCCTGCACCATCGAGACGGCCGAGGCGATCAGGGTTACGTTCCCCCAGTTCGTTACGCTGATGAACGCCCTCGGCGGGGACATGGAGATCAAGGGCTGACGATGAAGATTGTGCTGGCGGGACCCAAAGGCGCGGGCAAAAGCTCCGTGGCGGCCAAACTGGCGGAACAGACCGGCCTGGAGGCGATTGAGACGGATCGTCTCATCGAGGAATGCTTCGAGCGGGACACGGGCGAGAAGCACACCTGCCGGGAGATCTTCATCGAGCACGGCGAGCAGGTGTTTCGCGACATCGAAAGAAAGGTCGCGGTCCAGCTCGCCGAAGCGGACTGGAAGCTGATCGTCTGCGGTGGATCGAGCCTGCTGGACCCCGCCAGCCGGCGGGCCCTTCGCAAGAACGCCATCCTGATCTACCTGACCGCCAACCCCGAGACATTGTGGAACCGCATCGCCCAAGGCGGTCTGCCCCCCTGGCTCCGAGGACCCGACGCCAAGGCCCAACTCGACAAGAACGTCGCGTACCGCGAGGAACTGCTGGGGCCCTACGCCGACGCGGTGATCGATACGAGCGACAAGACGCCCGAGCAGATCGCTGAGATCGCGGTCCAACAAATCGTCGAGGAACTGACCATCCGCAGCCGGGCGGCCAACACCTATGGCGACATCATCCGGCTCACCACCTTCGGCGAGAGCCACGGCCCAGCCATCGGCGCCGTCCTCGACGGGGTCAGGCCCGGCATCGAGTTCTCCGCCCAGGAGATCCAGGCCCAACTGAACCGCAGGCGTCCCGGCCAAAGCGAGGTGACCACGCCCCGCGACGAGAAGGACCAGGTCGAGGTCCTCTCCGGCGTCTTCCAGGGCAAGACCACCGGCGCCCCGATCGCCATGGCGATCTTCAACCGCGACCACGACTCGTCCAAGTACGAGGGCATCAAGGACCTCTTCCGTCCCGGCCACGCGGACTTCACCTACTATCGCAAGTACGGCATTCGCGACTATCGCGGCGGCGGGCGGTCCTCGGGCCGGGAAACGGCCGGCCGTGTCTTGGGGGGTGCATTCGCCCGCCAGGAACTGGCAAAGCGAGGCGTGCGGATCGTCGCCCACGCGATCGAAATCGCGGGGATCGCCGCCAGCAGGTGCGACTACGAAGCCATCGAATCGAACCCAGTCCGCTGCGCCGACCCCGAGGCGGCCAAGCGAATGGTCCAGGCGATCCTGACGGCCAAGGACGACAACGACTCCGTCGGCGGCGTCGTGCAGCTCGAGATCCACAACCTGCCGGCGGGCCTGGGCGACCCGGTCTTCCAGAAGCTCGACTCCCGCCTGACCGCCGCGATCATGACCCTCGGCGCGGTCAAGGGCATCGAGGTGGGCAAGGGCTTCGAGTTGACCCGCATGCGAGGCAGCCAGTCCAACGACAACATGGCCGACCGCGGCTTCGTTTCGAACAATGCCGGCGGCATCACCGGCGGCATCTCCACCGGCCAGCCCGTCCTTCTGCGGATCGCGGTCAAGCCCACCTCGTCGATCGCCAGGCCCCAGCGGACGCTGGACACCGCTATGCAGAATCAACCCATCGAGACACACGGCCGGCACGACCCGTGCATCGTTCCCCGCGTAATCCCGGTGATCGAGAGCATGGCGGCCCTGGCCCTGCTCGATGCCTGGGAAGTCCAGGACCGTCTCCGCCCCGGCTGGAACCCGCGGTAGCGAGCGCATTCGAGACTCCCCGCACGGCCCAGCCCCCGCCTCCGTCCATGCGGTCAACAAGGTCAATAAGGTCAACGAGGTCAATCCTGTCCACGAAACCCAGGATTTGCTTGCAAATCACATGGCCTTGCTCTACAAAAGCGGGCAATCGAATTGAATCGTTTCGCGGCCCTTTTTGAGGAGGACCCATCGTGTTCGGATGTCATCTCGGACGCTTGTTCCAAGTCACCGTCGCCGGCGGTTCGTACCAGGAAGGCCTGACCAGCATGATCCAGGGAGTCCCGCCGGGAGTCATGCTGACCGAACAGGAGATCTACGGCGACCTGCTCCTGCGAAAGCCCGGCGCCGACGAGCTGTCCAGCCCGCGCAAAGAGCCCGATCTGCCGGTGATCTACACCGGCGTCAACGCCGCCGACACGATCGAGAACGCCGGCAACAAGCACCACACCAACGGCACCCCCCTGACGATCCTGATCCCGAACCTGGACCGCCACTTCATCCACATCAAGCAGTACCAGGACACCAACCGCACGCCGCGACCGGGCCACGCCTCTTACGCGAGCTTCGTCAAGTACGGCCCGGACGACGACGCGATCGGAGCCGGCATCTTCAGCGGCCGGTACACATCGACCATCGTGGCCGCCGGCTACGTGGCCAAGAAGATCCTCAAGAAGTGCGGTATCGAGGTCTTCGCCTACGCCAAGGAGATCGCGAGTGTCCGCTGCCCCGACGTCCCGCACGAAGCCGCCCTACGATCGACCAACGATTATAAAGCCATGCGGCATGCCCTGGACCCGTTCTATCAGGAGATCTACGTCAAAAGCCGGATCCACCCGGACATGCGGTTCCTGGAAAAGGCCGCTGTTCTGGCCCAGGTCGAGAACGAGATCGACGAGATCCGCGACAAGGCCCCGCACATGGCGGCCGATGAGATCCGCGAGCGGTTCGGCGTCCACCCGGTCGTCAATTGCCCCGACATCGAGGCCGCCCAGGCGATGCTCGAAGCCTGCAATGCGATCTGCCAGCAGGGAGATTCCGCAGGAGGCGTGGTCGAAGTGGTCGTGCTGGGGGCGCCGGCCGGTCTTGGCGAGCCTGTTTTCGCCAAGCTCGACGCGGAACTCGGCCGGATGCTGGGAATCGGCGCCGTCAAAGGCGTCGAGGTCGGAGCGGGCTTTGCGGTCAAGGACATGACCGGGTATCAGAACAACGACCAGATGCACGCCGTGGATGGCAAGGTGGGCTTCCTCTCGAACCACGCCGGCGGCATCACCGGCGGCCTTACCACCGGCCAGCCCATCGTGGTCCGCCTGGCGGTCAAGCCCACGCCGACCATCGCCAGGCCGCAGCAGACGATCGACAAGTACACGCTGGAGAACACCGCCCTGGCGGCCATCACCCGTCGCGATCCGACGATCGTCGCTCGCATCTGGCCGGTCGCAGAGAACTACACCGCCCTGGTCATCCTCGACCACCTGATGATGCACTATGGTTACCAGGCGATCCGAAGCAAGATCGAGCAGGCATAACAGTCTCTGATGGCAGACGGTACGTTCGCTGAACCACGAGGGCTTTCGCAGCCAAGTGGGGATTTTCTGCTGCTCATGAGGGCGGCGGGCGCCTTTGCCGTGCAGCCCCCTCTCTCGCGAACCGCACAAAGGGAATCAGCCCCGAGGGAACCTGCCCCGGGGCTGATTGTCTACTCTCACATCGCCGCCGTATCCCCGGCGTGAGGCGATCCTGGGCCTCCCAACACTATCGCGTCGTCGCACCGTACGGGGCCGCCATCACGGATTGGGACCACTCGGTCATGTTCCCGTTGGCATCCCTGGCGCGGACGCGGAAGTGGAGTCCTTGGTTCGCCCGACCGATGTTGACCGTCGTGAACGTCGGCGTGTCGATCCAGCCGCTGCTGAATCCGCCTTGATTCTGTTCCTTCGGGTACTCGACGCAGAGGAAGAAGTACTGAACACCGCCGCTGGCGTCGGTCGCCGTCGTGGCGGTCATCTGCACATAGTAATCGAACGGGCCGCCGCCGCCGCTGATCTCGGTCGGCATGCCGTTCGGGTCGAACGTCATCGGGTTCGGCGTCGGCGGAATCTGCTCGATCGGCGTCTGGGTCGTCACGTAGGCCCAGCCGGACCAAGGCGTCTCGTTCGTCCGCGACGAGAGGTCCCGTGCCTTGACGCGGTACGCGTACCTCGTCGTGGGCGCCAGGTTCACATCGGTGTAGAACGGATCGTTGATCCAGCCGCTGGGATGAGCGCCCGGCGTGTTGCTGTCGAAGTAATACTGCACGCCGCTGTCGTCGTAGGCGATCCGAGCCGTCATCGTGACCTGCGTCGGGGAATCCGCGACGATCGCCAGGATGTACGGATCGGGCGTCGGCGCCGTCCTGTCGGTCCCGCCTGCGAACCGGACCTCGGACCACTTGGTCTCGTTGCCCAAGGCGTCGCGGGCCTTGACGCGATAGCCGTACTCGACGTCCCTGGAGAGCCCGGTGTCCTTGTAGACCCTGCTCTTGATCCAGCCGCTGCTGCGACCGTTGCCGTGGACGCACTCGAAGAAGTACTCGACATCCCAGCCCCAGGCGTCGATCGCCTCGCGGGCGGTCATCTCGACGACGATGCTGCCGCCGAGGAGCGCGATGCCCGACTTCATGTTCGGGGCCTCTTCCCACTCGGACGCGTCCGGCATCGGCGGGGTCGTGTCCCGCACCAACCAGCACTCCGAGAAGAAGGATAGGTCCAGTGCGTTGACCTGGGAATCGAAGTTGAAATCGGCTCCCTTGCACCAGCCGCCGACCTGGCCGCAGCCTTCGTTGAGCCATTGCGTGGCGAACCGTGCGAAGTCCACGAAGTCGATCGTACCGTCGTAGGCCAGATCGCAGAACTTGCAGGGCTCGCGGATCAGATAATGGTAGCCCATATCCACCTGGCCCGAGTCCGGCGCGCCATCGGTGCGGGTCGTGTACCGGGACATCCCCGCCGCGCCGGCGGTGGTGCTGCCGGCATCGACGCACGGACTGGCGGGACTCAGATAGAAGTTGCCGAGCGGACCGGGCACGAACAGCGGGTCGTCGGCCTTGGCCGGAATCCCGCGGAGGACGCCGTTGCCGTAGACCAGTGTGCAACCGTTATCGACGTAGACGTCGTTGGGTCCCATGATGATGTTGCTGTAGGACACGTGGAGCTTGCCGCACTGGCGGTCGAGATCAAGGCCCGTTCCGACGGCCAGTTCGGTCCCGAGACGGCCTCCGTTCTTCCAGAAGATGCTGTCGATGACCTTGGCGTCGCTGAAGGAGCCGCAGAACAGACCGCCGCCGAAGCCGCTGGTGGTGTCCGTCGGATCGCCCGGAGACGAGTTGCCGACGAACGTGCAGTTGCGGATCGTCGGCGTGGCGTACCAGTTCGTGGAGATGCCGCCGCCGTCGCGGAGCGCCAGGTTGCTGAGGATCAGACAGTTCACGATGGTGGAACTGTTCTCGCCGCGGAGGTAGAGACCGCCGCCGGAACCTTCGGACGAGTTGCCTGCGATGTTGCAGTCCTGCACCCGCGCGGTCGCGGACGAGAGGAAGAGGCCGCCGCCCATGGGCAGGACTCCAACGTCGGCCGTGGCGGCGCCGTCGATGGTCGCCAGATTGTTGCGGACCTCGCAACTGCCGACGGTGATGTCGCCGCCCACGCCGGCCACGCCAGCCCCGCGAATCGCGACGTTTCCAACGATCTCGGTGTCATAGACCTTCGCCACCGCGTCGGCCAGGTAGAGAGCGCCGCCGGTGTCGGCTTCGTTGCCCACGAAGTTGCAGTCCACGAACAGAACGCTGGAGGTGAACTCGGCTGCGACGCCGCCGCCGAAGCCGACGTAGGGATCCATGCGGAAGCTGGTCTGGCCGGCTGCCGGGACCGAAGCGCTGTTGTTGGCGAAGTTGCAGCTTCGGAACGTCACCGTGGTATCGGCCGCGCAGTAGACGCCGCCGCCATAGCTGGGAATCTCGAACGGAATCAGCGGTTCCGCGATCCGTCCGGTCGTCTGGGCGCCGCCCTGGCCGGTCAGACCGCCCAAGGTCTGGTTGCCGCGGATGGTGCACTCGACGAACTCGGCCTTGCACCTCTCATCGAGGAAGACGCCGCCGCCATAGGCGGAATACCAGCGATAGTCGCCCACGTAGGAGCCGCCGCCGATCGTGGCGTTGGCGCCGCCGAGACTGACGTCCTGGTTGGCGAACGCCTGCTGAATCTGCATGGCGTAATCCCACTCCCAGAGGCTCCACAACTCGTCGTCGACAATCTCGGCCCCCAGTTTCTCGGGGTCGATGTTGACCGGCAGCGAAGGCGTGTAGTTTCCGCCGTAATTGGCCAGACCGCCGTTGGCGACTTCGCCGCCGCCGTTGCCGCCGTTGCCGGCCTGCGCCGTGTTGTTCTCGATGATGCAGTTGACGAAAAGCGGATTGGTGTCGGAAGCACAGTAGATCGCGCCGCCGCGCGCCCAGCCGCCCCAACCGCCGCGACCGGCGTTGTGAGTGGCGTCGGCGCCGACGCCGTTGCCGCCGTTGCCTGCGGTGATCGTGTTGTTGCGGATCACGCAGTTCTTGATCGTCGGGCTGGCGCCGGGCAGCAGAATCATGGCCGCGCCCTGAATCGGGGCGCCGTCGTAGCCGTTCGGATGGCCGTTGGCCCGATCGCCGTCGGTGCCGTCGATCGCATTGCCGCCGAAGTTCTCCAGCGTGAAGCCGTTCAGGACCGTCCGACGAGTGGTGTCGCCGGAGAACAGAACGCCCACGCGGCTGACCGTGTTGCCGTTGACGCCGGCGGGGCCTCGGATCACGGTGGCTGCGACCGTGCACGGATCCTGCGGATTACGCGACGTGATGGTGACCGCCTTGTTCACGATCAACGCGATCTCGTCGTATCCGCTGTAGTAGGTGCCGGAATCGACCACGATCGTGTCGCCGTCCTCCGCGGCGATGACCGCCTTCTGGAGGGTCGTGTAGTCGCCCGGAATCGTCACGACGCGAGGCTGACGCTGTTCGAGCGTCACGGTGACGCGTCGGTCCGCCGTCAGGGTGACATAGTTCACCCGACCCGTCAGGGCGTCGTTGTCGGTGCCCGTCCACTTCACGACCTTCCAGCCGTCGTCGGGGAAGACCTCCAGTCGGATTACGTTGTTGGACGAGCCTTCATACACCAGTGCGAACGGCGGATTGATCGTGCCGTGAACCACTCCGTCGACCTCGGCCGGCAGAACCTGGGCGGTCAGCGTGTAGAGCGTCACGCCCTCTCGGTAGTGATAGCCCATGTCCACGATGCCGGTGTCGCCCTTGCCGTCGGTCCGGGTCGTGCGATCGCCCAACCCGATGCTGGGCAGGTCGGCCGGGCCGCTGCCGGCGTCGACCGCCGGGCTCTGACGTCCCTGGCCGGAGGCGGTCTGACTCAGATAGTAGCCGGCGATGAACATCGGATCGGCGCCGAGGTTGCCGGTGCTCGGGCTCCAAACCTCTTCCACCGAGTTCCAACCCGGCAGAATCGAGCCTTCCGACACGTAGATCGCAGGCCCGGAGTCGGTGAACAGGCGAATGCCGGCCAGGATGCCCGCGACCGCCTGATTGGGGTCGGCCGCCTGGACCAGGGCCCCGCCGGCGCCGCCGGCCAGGGTGCGGAAGTAAGCCGCGGTGGTCACATCCTGCCCAAGCTGGACCGCGATGATCCTCTTGCTGGGCGCCCGCGTCGCCGCGGAGGCCACATCGGCCATCGTGAAGGCGTCGACACCGGGTTCCGGATCGTGCGGCGGCGCGTCGCCGATCAGCACGATGATGCGATCGACCTCGCCGCCCCGCCAGCCGCCCAGATCGTTGCCGTCGATCGTCCTCATCAGGGCATAGTAGACGGAATCGGGCGCATCGCCGCCGGAATCGGCCGGCGTCGCGATCGAATTGATCGCGCTGACGACGCGGTTGGGGTTGTCGCTGAACGGAAGGACCGCGCGATACGGATAATCGGAGGCTGTACCGTAGGCGCCGACCGTGCTGTTGAAGTCCTTGAAGTCCACCACTGCGATGCGGTAATCCCGCACCTTCTGTCCGACCAGGCCCACGATGTCCGCCGCCGCGGATTTGATCTCCGTCATGTACTGCTGCATGGTGCTGCTGGAGTCGAACACCAGGACCAGATCGAGCGGAGTATCGCTGATAGAGCACGGGTCCGACGTCGGCTGGACGTCGCTGTAGCTCAGACGCAGAGACGACGGATTGGAGCCGTAGAGGAACACGTTGGTGACCGCGATCTGAGAGCCTTGGGCGCTGCTGCTGTTGCCCCAGATGATGGAGTTGGTGACCACCGCGTTGGAGTCGTAGCCCACGAACAGACCGCCGCCGTAGGCGTTTTCCAGGCCGTTGAGCACGACGTTGTCCGCGATCGTGCAGTTGGAGACGGAAATCTCGTCGCGCCAGACGGCCAGACCGCCGCCGTCGTGACCTGCGGCGTTGCCGTAGATCAGACAGTTGTGCAGCAGAGGCTCAACCGTCACATCCTGGTCGTACCCGCTGAAGTAGATGCCGCCGCCCGAGTACATGGCGCGGTTGTCCGCAAAGACGCTGTCGCGGATGTCCAGGATCGAGTTGACGCTGCACAGACCGCCGCCCCAGCCCTTGACGCCGCTGAACGGGAAGGCCGCGCTCGGCAGGATGAGGTTCGGATCGACGTTCGACTGGAACGCGCGGTTGCGATGCACGAGGGTGTCGCTGATCGCGCCGGTGGAATCCGCCGCATAGAGACCGCCGCCGTGATACGCTTCATTGTTGACGATGTTGCAGTCAATGATCGTCAGCAGCGACCTGGAGGACCAGATGCCGCCGCCGATCGCGGAGCGGCTGTCCTCGATTCTGCACCGCAGGAACAACGGGGCGCAGTCGGTCTCGATGGCCACCGAGCCGCCGTAGCTGATGTAGACGTCGTCGGGCAGAGCCGCGGAGATGTTCGTGTCGGCCACATTGTTCTTGAATACACAGCCGATGAACTCCGGATTGCTCGCGCTGCCGATGTAGACGGCGCCGCCGAAGTTCTCGATGTCCAGGTTCCTGTCGGGAATCGGATCGGTCTCGCCGCCGACGCCGGAGACGCCGCCGAAGGTGCGGTTGTCGCTGAAGTTGCAGTCGATGAATCTCGGCGAGCTGTAATACTCGATGTACACCGCGCCGCCGTAGCCGCTGTATCTCCAGTAGTCGTCATAGTAGGCGCGAGGATCGTCGACCACGGTGTCCACCGTGCCCAGCAGGATCAGGTCGCCGTTGGCGTTGAACTCGCCCCAGTCCCAGCCATCCCACCAGGTGCGGATGTTCTTCTCGACGGATTCGGACATCATCCAGTTGCCGCCGCGTCCGCCCTGGGCGCCTTGGTTGCCGGTGCCGCCGTTGCCGCCATTGCCGCCGATGGCAACGCAGTTCTGGAACAGGCAGTTCTCGAAGGTCGGATTACTTCTGAAGCCGATGTACGCGGCGCCGCCGTAGGCCCAGCCGGCCCAGCCGCCGTCGAAGCCGACGGAATGCTGTGTGTTGCCGTTGGAGCCGTCGCCGCCGTTGCCGCCGGTGATGGCGCAGTCCACGAATCGACAGTTTCGGATCGTGGGTGATGCTCCGACGATGACCATGACGCCGCCCATGACGGGACCACCGGGTTCGCCGTCGCGAGGCGCGCCGGTGGAAGCGTCGCCGCTGGCGCCGGTGCCGCCGACCCAGTTCACGTCGCCGATCGTCAGACCGTCGATTACGGTCTGTGCTCCGACGTCCATGATCTCGAACCGGTAACCGCGAAGGATCGTCGCAGCCACCACCTCGGGATCAGCGGGGTTGGAGCCGGTCAGCGTGATGTTCTTGCTGCGAATCCGGATGAAGTTCCAGGGATAGATGCTGTCGGTGACGACAGGTCGGTACGTGCCTGTCGGTATGACGACGACGTCGCCGTCGGCGGCAGCGTCCACCGCGTGCTGGATGCTCAAGTATTCCTGCCTGCTGCCGACCACGATGATCCTGGGCTGGCCGAAGACGACCGAAACGCGTTTGTCCGGCCCGATGATCACGGTGTTCGTGGGACTGCTGGACACGTCATCGGTGGTTCCGGACCACTGATTGACCCGCCATCCGGCCTCCGGTACCGCGGTGAGCGCCACCGCAGTGCCGGCGTAGAACTCGCCCGACGTGGGGCTGACGGTTCCATGACCGCCGATGACCTCCACGCTCAGGGTGTACTTGGGCATCGTCGTGTGGTCCTGGAAGTGGTAACCCAGGTCCACGACGCCGGTATCCTTCATACCGTCGATCCGCGTGGTCAGATCCGCCAGGCCGACGCCCGAAGCGGAGTTGCTGCCTGCATTGATCGCGGGACTGTTGGCGGCCTGGCCGGCCGCGGTCTGGCTCAGGTAGAAGCGTCCGAGCGGACCTTCCACGAACAGCGGATCGCCCACGATGTTCGTCGAACTCTGGTCCTGGCACGACTTGGCGAGGATGTTGGAGGCCACAGTGTCGAGCACGCCGCAATCGGCGGGCGTGTTCTCATGGAACAGGCTGTGCGTGACCGTCGCATCGGCGAAATCGACCTCCGCCACCGCGTACTTGCTGTTCTTCACGAAGATCGAGTCGGTGACCGTCGCCTTGGAGCTCCAGTCGCAGAACAGGGCGCCGCCCAGATTTCCGGCGGTGTTCTCCGCGAAGGTGCTGTTGGCGATTGTGGGCCGGGCGAACAGGTTGCTCGACACGGCGCCGCCGTCGCGGAAGGCGGAGTTGGATGCGAAGAGGCAGTTCCGCACGGAATGGGTGACCGTGCCGCCGTCGGAGTAGAAGCACAGGGCGCCGCCGGTGCCCTTGGCGCCGGTGGCCTGGTTGTTCGTGAACATGCAGTCGTCGATCTGGGCGTTCGCGGTGGCCAGCACCAGACCGCCGCCGACGTCGATGCCGGCGCCGAGATCCTTGCGGGCGAACTTCCCGCGATTGAAGTAGTAGGCGTCCGTAAGGCTGGACAGGATCGTTGTGCCCGAAACGGCAATGGAGTCGCTGACGAGCACATCGGAAGCCAGAGTCACGCCGCTGCCGCCGATGGCGGTGTTGCCGCTGATGCTGCCGCCGCGGAGCTCGATGCCGCCGCCGGTGACGAACAGACCGCCGCCGCTCTTGGCCCGGTTGTTCAGGAAGTAGCTTTCCGTCACCACCGCATCGACGTCCTCCAGGTGAAGGGCGCCGCCCTGAGCGTAGAAGCCCTCGTTGGCGTAGTTGCCGCTGAAGATGCACGACTCGATGTTCAGCGACAGGTTCCGCTGGGTCGTGGAGTTGCCTGTGTCGTAGAAGGCTTCGATTGCGCCGCCGCTTTCGCCCGCCTTGTTGCCGGCGAACGCGCAATCGACCAAGTATGCATCGCTCAGCAGGCGAATCGCGCCGCCGCTGCCGGCGGAGGAGTTGCTCTGGAATTCGCAGTTGCGGAACGTCACATCCGGGCAGGAAGGCCCGATGTACACGGCGCCGCCCTCAAACGAGAAACCGACCGGATAGACATTGACGATCTGGCCGTCCACGATCCGAACTTGGGTGACAAGGGACGCGTCGACAGGGACCTGGGGCGCCCTGTTGCGACTGAACTCCGTCGCGTTGGCGTCGATGACGTTGCCACCGACGAAGTAGATGGCCCCGCTGACGTTCTCGATGAACTGGCAGCGGTCCAGATTGAGCTGATTGCCGGAGGCGACGTAGATCGCGCCGCCGGGGGCGTGAAGACGGAATTCCTCGTCTTCGGTTTCGCTGCTGAGGCCGACAGACTCGTAGTTATACCCTGCATACGCGCTGTTGGCGGTGAACTTGCAGTCGATGAACGTCAGATCGGCGCTTTCCTGGTAGACCGCACCGCCGGCGATCGTTCCGTTGACCGTCAGTAGGCCCTGAGAGCCGGGACCGGCCGGGTTGGGATACGGATCGCCCAGACCGCTGCCGGGACCGTTGAGGCCGACCGCGCCGACAGCGCCGATCAACGCACGGTTGTCGGTGAACAAGCAGTTCTTGAAGACCGCGTCGCTGCCGCCTGTGGCATAGACCGCGCCGCCATGGCCGTCGCCGGTGGCGCTGCCGGCATTGCCGCCCCAGCTTTCGCGACCGCTGCCGAGGTTCTGCTGAGAACCATCGCCGCCGTCGCCGCCCATGCCGCCTCGGGCGTTGCAGTTGCGGATGATGCAATCGACAAAGGTGGGCTTGCTACCGCCCAGGCAGGCGATGGCGCCGCCAAAGGAGTCGCCAGTGCCGCTTCCGGCGTGGCCACCCCAGTAGCCGTCCTCGTCCGAGTTCTCGGGAATGCCGAAACCGTCGATGCCGTTGCCGCCCTGGGCCGCGACGACCGTGCAGTTCTCGATCACGCACTTCTGGAACGTGGGCGAGCTGCCGTTCTCGCACAGGATCGCGCCGCCGTAACCGGTGGCGGTGACGCTGGTGCCGCCGGCCATGCGGATGGGGGAATCCTCATCGGTGGGGTCGACCAGACCGCCGGGGATGCCGCCGGTGATGCCCACGGCGCCGATCCAGTATCCGTTGCGGATGGTTACGCCGGAGATTACGCAGTCGGCGGTCTCTCCGTTGTGGAAGTGGAACGCGCGTTTGCGTGTGAACCGGCTGCCCTGGCAATCGATGATCGTGCTGGCCACCACCGACGGATCGTTCGGATCGGTGGACATGATGCGGATGTTCTTGCTCTGGAGGTCGATGCCCGCGGGGTTGCTGATGTAGTAGACGCCCGCGCTGAGGATGATGTTCGTCGCGCCCGGGCTGGCCGCCAGGACCGCGGCCTCGATGGTCCGGTAGTGCGTGGGGACCAGCAGGTTGCGGGTCGCTGCCAGTTCGAATTCGACGGTGACGAACTTGTCGGCGCCGCTGTCCATCGTCACGACTGCGGTGTTCCTGTTCCAGGACGGATCGACGTCGGTGCCGATCCACTGGCGGACGCGCCAGCCTTCCTCGGGAACCGCCGTGAGCGTCACTTCCTGGAACTCATGGTACAGGCCGGTCATCGGGGTCACGGTGCCGTGGCCGCCGACGATGGTGACCGTCAGGTTGTATCGGCCGGGACCGGGGTAATGGAAGCCCATGTCCACCTGGCCGGAGTCGCCTTGATTGTCGGTCCGCGTGGTGTACCCGGCCATGCCGATCTGGTTGGCCCGGGCGCTGCCGGCATCGACCGCCGGACTGGTCTGGTCCTGACCCGCGGCCGTCTGGCTCAGGTAGTACGAGGCCACGAACAGCGGGTCGGCGTCGATGTTGCCTTCGAGCCAGTTGAGCGTGCGTCCCGGCTCGATGTGGACGCGCGATTGACCGCCCTGGACGTCGCTGAACTTGACGGTCAGAGCCGCCGGACGCGGGAGGTACCTCGGATCGTCCTTGCTGCCGATGGCGATCTGGTTGCCGAACCGACCCTGGTTGCCCCAGAGAATGCTGTCGGTCAGGATGGTCTTGCTGCTGTGGGTGCAGAGCAGACCGCCGCCGTAGCCGGCGCTGCTGTTGTTCGGATCGGAGGTGGTGTTCTCCACGATCGTGCAGTTGCTGATCAGCAGACCGGTGTCCCACTGGGCGCTGACGCCCGCGCCGCCGCTCCAGGCGCTGTTGCCCTTGATCAGACAGTTCTGAAGCTTGGGCAAACCGCCGGCGAAGTACAGACCGCCGCCGACGCCGCGGACCATGTTCTCGCTAATGAACGAGTCCCGGATCAACGCGTTGGAAGACAGGCAGTAGAGACCGGCGCCCGAGCCACAGTCGCGGTCGCCGAGCGTGGCGATGTCCGGCGGCGTGAACGGGTTGTTCGGATCGAACATGGAGTTCGGATCGTTCGGATCGGGCCACTGATCCGAAGGCGGCCACGTGGATTGGTCGTTCGGATCGGGCGTCGGCGCAGGCACGAGAACCGTGATCGCGGTGCCCAGAGCGGTGTTGCCCCGGACGACGCAGTTGGTGATCTCCGGATCGCCGCCGCTCCAGTAGAGACCGCCGCCGTGTTCGGCGGTGTTCGTGCGGAACGCGCTGTCGACGATGCGGACTTCGGCCTGGTTTCCGTACCAGTACATGCCGCCGCCGAAGGCTGCGACGTTGCTCTCGAACCGGCTCTTGTTCACGCGGATCGAGCCGCCGTTGAAGAAATCCTGCGCGTTGTCGTCGAAGATGCCGCCGCCGTAGATGGCGCCGCCAAGACCGCTGGCGTGGCTGGCGGCCGAGTTGCCCGTGAAGGTCGAGTCGTTCACGTCCAGGTCGCAGTCGTACCAGAGGTAGATGCCGCCGCCGTCGCCGGAGGCAGTATTGTTCAAGTAGCTGGTATTGCTCATCGTGAGCGAACAGGCGGTGCCGAACGCCTGGGCTCCGCCGTCGCCGCTAGCGGTATTGCTGCGGAAGGTGCAGCGGTCCAGGACGCTCGTGCAATTGTCGAAGTAGTATTCCGCGCCGCCGCTGTCGACCTGGGCCGTGTTGGAGATCATGGAACAGTTGGTCAGCTTGACGACGCAGCCCGCGCTGTAGAGCACGGCGCCGCCGAAGCTGGTGGTCGCGCTGCGGGTGTAGGATCCGCTGCTTCCGGGCGCTGCGTCTCCGCCGCCGGCACCGGCGTCGCCTGCGGGGGCCCCGTTGCCGCCGTTGCCGCCGACGCCGCCTGCGGCGCCTTCGCCGCCGGGCGCGCCGGCGCCACCGGCGCCGCCTGCGTATTCAACCGTCACGCCGCCGGAAATCGCCCGGCAACCGCTGATGGTCGTGTCGGACATCTCAATCTGGCAATCCTCGCCGAAGAAGATGGCGCCGCCCCAGGCCATGGTGCCGTTGATGCCTGTGTTGCCGCCCGCGCCACCGGCGCCGCCTGCGCCGCTGGTCCCATCAGCCCCGTCGGCCCCGGCCTCGCCTTCCGGCTCGCCCGCGCCACCGGCCCCGCCCGCGGCGCCCGCGCCGGCGTTGCCGCCTGCGCCACCGGCGCCGCCCGCGCCGGCTGCTGCGCCGAGACCCTGTCGGACCGTGGTGTTCTGGATCGTGCAGTACTTGATGATCGGCTTGCAGTTGGGTCCGAAATACATCGCACCGCCGAGACCGTCGCCGCCATCGCCGCCATTGCCGCCAATGCCGCCGGCCCCGCCGGCCCCGCCATTGCCGCCCGCGCCGCCCGCGCCGCCCGCGCCGCCCGCGCCGGCAGTGCCTTCGCCGACTCCGTCGCCGCCGTCCTGGCCGTCCTGACCCGCCTGGCCGTCCTGACCGTTCTGGCCAGCTTGACCTGCCTGGCCGTTGCCGCCGGCTCCGCCGGTGCCGCCTGAGGCGCTGCAGTCGATGATCGTGCAGTGCAGAATCGTGGGAACGCTGTTGGCGTCAAAGTAGAATGCGCCGCCGTAACCATTGCCGCCCTTGCCGCCGTTGTATCCGGGGGCTCCGGCCGCGCCGTCGGCCCCGACCGCGCCGTCGGCACCGGCTGCGCCGGGCTCGCCGGGTGTTCCGTTGGCGTTCGGGTCCGCCTCCTCGTCCGGAGCCTCGGGCGGCTCCAACGCTTCAGGCGGATCCTCGGGGTCCGGGTGTTCCGGATGGTCCGGCTGCGCCGGATAGGCGAACGTGCCCGGAGCGCCGTCGAAGCCGGTCGCGGTGCAATTGCGAATGATCAGGTTCGACAGGGTCGGACTGCTGCCGTTGAAGCAGGCGATCGCGCCGCCGAGGGCGTCGGGACCGGCGTCTCCGGTGTCGCCGGTCGGGGCGCTGGCGCCCCACTCGTGGCCGTTGCCGTTCTGGATGGTGAAGCCGTCGATGACCGAGTCGGCTCCCTCGCCTTTCTGGAACTTGAAGGCGCGTCCCTGGCCCTGGCAATCGAGAACGGTCGTGGCCACGCAGGCCGGGTCGTCCGGATTGTCGCTGGTCAGGGTGATCGCTTTGCCGTTGAAATCGAGCGTGCCGTTCAGACGGTAGGTGCCGCGTTTGACGATGATCGTATCGCCGTGGGTCCGCGCCGCCGCGATCGCCTGCGCGATGCTGGGGAACTGGCCGGGGACTTCAAGGGTCCGCGGCTGCGTGAAGCTGACGGTCACCTCTTTGTCGGAGGTCATCGTCACGGTGTTGGTCAGAGCCCAGCTCGCGTCGTTGTCGGTTCCGTTCCAGCGGTCGATGATATACGGACCGACCGGAATCGCGGTGACAGTGACGATCTGGCCTTCGCGATAGACCTCGCCTCTGCGGTGCTCCGGCTGGATCTTGCAGGTGTCCGTGCTGCCGGCGACCGGGTACTGACCCTGAACGCGCGTCGTCAGACGGTACAGCGGGATCTCTTCGAACTCCACCTGGATGGCGACGGGACCGTTGACCACAAACGTAAGGGTGAGACTCTTCGTCGTGTCGTCCGCGGAGCCGACCCAGCGTTTGATCCGCCAGCCGTCCTTGGGCTGGGCCTTGATCGTGACCACTTCGAACCGTCGGACCGAACCGCTGCTCGGAGTGACCGTGCCGCCGGCGACGTTGGGGTCCACCGGATTGCCGGCCGCGTCGATCACGGTGACGATCAGCGGATAATAGACCGCGGGCGCGGCCGCGTAATGCGCGCCCACGTCGAGATTCCCGGCGTCTGCGACGCCATCGGTGCGTGTAGTCATCTGGGCCAACCGCGCCGCCAGGGCCTCGTCGATGTCGGAAGTGCCGGCGTCGACGCAGGGACTGTCGCTAAGCTGTCCGGCGGCCGTCTGGCTCAGGTAGTAGATCCCGTCGGGGCCCTGGATGAACATCGGATTGGCGTGGGAAATGCCGTCGCCGCCGTCCTCGGTGTCCTCGATGCAGGAGTACGTGGCGGTGCAACCGAACAGGTCGTCGCCGTTGCCCCACAGAATACAGTTGGTGATCGTCGGATTGGAGCCGTCGAAGGCCCAGATGCCGCCGTCCCGCGAGGGCGTGGCGTCGTCCACAACGATCGTGCAGTGGGTGATCGTCGGCGAGGAGGCGACCAGGTCGATCTGACCGCCGCCGCCCACGGCCGAGTTGTTCAGGAAAAAGCAGTTGCCGATCGAAGCGGAGGCGTTGTACATCGCCAGGCCGCCGGCGCTCATGGACCGGTTGTTGCGGATGACGCAGTCGATGATCGTCGGGGTGGCGTCTTCGATGTTCAGACCGCCGCCGACGCCCGCGGCGTCGAACACCACGTTGTCGCTGATGACGCAGTTGCGGATCAGGGGCGAGCCGCCCAGGCAGTCGATGCCGCCGCCGAAAGACCGCGCGTGGTTGTTGGCGATGACGCAGTCGGTGATCGTGGGCGAAGCGTTTTCAATGCGGATGCCGCCGCCGTTTTCGGCGACGCCCCAGCCGATCGTGAAGCCCTTGAGGACCGAGTCGCGGCCCTCGCCGTTGGCGAAAGTCACGATCGAGCCCTGCTTGGCCAGACCGAAGAGGATCGCGCTGTGGGTGTAGAGATTCGGGTCCGAAGGGTTGGTGATGTCGCCGCTTCGCAGCGTGATCGCCTTGCCCTTGAAGTCGATCAGTTCGAGGAACAGCGTGTTGCCGGTCCTGCGACCCTCGGCGATCAGGGTGTCGCCGTCGTTGGCGTCGTCGATGGCCTCCTGGATCGAGTAGTAGTAGTTGTCCGGATCGGTGTGGTCCTTTCGGGTGTTGATGACTCTGCCCAGGGTGCCGCCGGGGACTGCCGCCAGGGCCCTGGCCACGTTGACGCGACCGTGCGACTGGCACAGGCCGGGAACGACCTTGTCGGTCGTCTGCATCAGAACCTGCTTGATCTGGTGGTGCGACAGCGCAGGATACTTGGCCCACAGAAGCGCCGCAGCCCCGCTGACGTGGGGCGCCGCGACGGAGGTACCGGAGAGGGCGCCGTATTCCGCGGTCAGACCGGCCGCGGTCATCGCGTCCGTCGCGGTGACCGGCATGGTGCTCAGGACCCCCTCGCCCGGCTCGGCCAAATCCACCGACCGAACGCCGTAGTTGGAGGTCGCGGCCATCTGGTCACGATTGTTGGTCGCCATGACCGAGATCACGTTGTAGAGGGGATAGGCAGCCGGATAGATCGGCGTGTTGTCGGTGTTGATTCCGCCATTGCCCGCGGCGGCGACGACCAGAACGCCCTTCTTGCCGGCCGCTGCGATCGCGTCGTGCAGGCTCTTGCTGTACTCGGGACCGCCCCAGGAGGCGTTGATGATCTTGGCGCCCATGGCGGTGGCGTACTGGACGGCCGCCACCGCGGCGTCCAGGTTCACGCCGTCCCGGTTGGCGACCTTGCAGATCATCAGGCTGACGTTCCAGGAAACGCCGGCAATGCCGACGCCGTTGTTCGAGGAAGCGCCGATAATGCCCGCGACGTAGGTGCCGTGATAGACGTCGTCGGCCACGTTGGCGTTGTTGCCCAGGAAGTTGAAACCGGAAACGTCATCGTTATAACCGTTGCCGTCGTCGTCTTCGCCTTGCTTGCCGGAGGCTTCCCTTCGATTGGACCAGATGTTCTTGAGGTCGGGATGGGTCGCGTCGATGCCGGTATCCAGCACGGCGACGAGCAGATCCTTGTTGCCGGTGGTGATGTCCCAGGCCTCGGTGGCGTCGATGTCCGCGTCCAGGAGCCCACCCTCCTGGCCGGTGTTGTCCAGGGCCCACTGATCCTTGAAGCGCGGATCATTGGGCGTTCGGCTGAGCTGATACCGGTAGTTGGGCTCGGCATAGAGCACGCTCGGCGAGGCGGTGAATCTCATCACGGCCTCGATGGTGGAGACTCCCTTGGGCAGCTTGACGAGGGTCAGGCCGGGCACGACGTCGTCGTACTGCCCCGCCACGTTGGAGCCCGGGACAAGACCCTGGGAGATCGCCGATCTCCGAGCCCTTGTCGTCAGAGGACCCACCAGGTCGGGACGAGTTGCGGACGGAGCATCCACGTCGCCAAAACGAACGAGCAAAGCGTCGCTCCCCTGGGAAGTCACGCCTTGCCGACCGACGATGTCCGATAAAGAGAAAAGGGAGAGTTCGCTCGCCGCTGCCAAGCCCATCTGCACGCAGACGATCAGCACGGAGCTGATCATCAGTCGCCAGGCGCTCGGTCGCTCCTGAATCTGCTCTGTCATATGGCTACTTCCGTTCAACTATGCCCAAGTCCATACACTCTGTATAGAGTACCCCTCGCGTGCAGACTATCGTCAAATCCGCGTCGGCACTGAACTTACCGCCGTAATCCGCTGAGGATCGGCTCCTCCATCGCCGCGATCGCTTCCTGCTCGGTTTCCTCCTGCAGAATGATCGTCGGCTTGACGAGGATCAGCAGGACCTTCTGGTCGCGGACGCTGCTGCGATTGGAGAACAGACGTCCGAGAATCGGGATCTTGCTGAGGATCGGGACGCCGGCTTCCTTCTCGACCTGGACCGCCAGCTTGTGGCCGCCCAACAGGAGGGTCCCGCGGTCCGGCACGCTCACTCGCGTCATCACGGTGGCCTGTTCCAACTCGGGAACACTCACGTGCGTTACGGTCACGTTGTTGGTGTCGGTTGTCCCGGTGGTGCCGGTAGTCGTGGCGGTGTCGGTCGGCTGCTCGATCGCATGCCTTGCGAATCCAAGGAGGTCGGTCTGGTTCGTCGTGATGTTCAACAAGACGTACTTCTTGTCCTTGGAAATCGTGGGCGTAATGCTCAGGGTACTGCCGACCGGGAGGAAGTTGACGTTTTGAGAGGTGCCCTGCAGCCCGGTGGTGCCGGTGCCGCCGGTGCCCTGGAAGACGCCCTGGCTCTCGTTCGGAGGCAAGGCGTACGACACCATGCTCTGGAGGCTGAACGAGGCCGATTCGCCGCTAATGACCGTCAGCTTCGGCGCCGCCAGGGACTTCGAATCAACGCGCGCCTGCGTCGCCCTCAACAGGAAGGCCACCTGCAGATCGTCGAGAACCGAACCGTACCCGGCGGAAACACCCATCCCAGGGTTCTGACTCGTGATGTTTCCCAGGTTGCCGGTGACGCCGGAGGCGATGCTCGGAGCCGCGACGTCATAAGAGCCCTGATTGAAGGTCCCGACGCCCCACTTGCCCCCAAAGTTATAGTTGAAGTCCATATCCAGTCCGATATCCTCGAGGAAATTCTCCGTGACCGCGAGGAACCGGGCTTCGATCGAGACCTGATGTCCCAGCGCCTTGCGAAGCTCGTCCAGCAGGATCTCGATTCGCTTGTGTACTTCCGGGGTCTGGTAGATGGCGAGCTTCTTCGGGCTCTCCTGCGGGAAGATCGTGATCGTACCCAAGGCGGTGGGATCATCCGGATATAGATCATACCACGTTTCCGGAGAAATGCTCTGCTGAAGCAGATCGCGTAGGCCGTAGGCCATGGACACGCTCTGGTAGCTGGTGCTTCCGCCCATACCACCCATCATTCCCATACCACCCATGCCACCCATACCACCCATCATTCCGCCACCCATACCACCCATGCCACCCATCATGCCGCCGCCCATGCCGCCCATGCCGCCGCCATAGCCGCCCATGCCGCCGCCCATGC